>Ga0208646_1000001_pt1 | contig 415657 bp, 428 predicted proteins | sample AntAceMetag02UK8_FD_184762 | JGI IMG/M metagenome (GOLD analysis project Ga0208646, IMG submission 184762) | Saline lake microbial communities from Ace Lake, Antarctica - Antarctic Ace Lake Metagenome 02UK8 (SPAdes) (version 2) | ecosystem: Environmental > Aquatic > Non-marine Saline and... | reverse complement strand
ATTGACATAAGCCTTATAGATAATTAATATCAGCATCTCTTGTGGGGGTATAGCTCAGCTGGGAGAGCATCTGGATGGCATTCAGAGGGTCAGCGGTTCGATCCCGCTTACCTCCACCAATTCTTTGATCAAATAGGCCCTAGATTGTCCGTTTATTATTCTTTAATAAATCGTAAAGTCATTCGATCGGACTCACCAATTGATATAATATCTGCCTTATTATCATCTTCAACACCCCTTAAGCTGGGTAGCAAATTCCATACACCCTTTGGGTGATCAGCAGTATCTTTAAGATTTGCATTGATTTCGGATTTAGCATCAAGCTTGAATCCGGCATCTGTTGCCATCTGAATAACATATTCTTCTGTCATATAACCACTTTCAATTTGTTTATCTAAGGGCGTTCCTACCTTTGCTCTGTGCTCTACTACTCCAAGAACTCCTCCGGACTTAAGGGCTTTTGCAAAACCAGCAAACATCGCTTCAGCTGATCCTGCTTTCGCCCAATTATGAACGTTTCTAAATGTAAGAACCATATCAACAGGGCCATTCGGAGAAAATTCAGGTTGTTTTGGGTTAAAATGAATCCAACGGAGTTGGTCGTAAATATCAGGATTTTTTCCCATCTTTTCTTTAAATGCTCGTTCTAATTTAACAAAGTAAGGATTTATTTTTTCATGCAGTTCTAGGGAGGTATAAGAGTACTGCCCTTTATTACGCATCAGGGCAGCTAAAATCTCTGTATACCAACCATATCCTGGAGTAATTTCAACAACAGACTGTTCTGGATTCAGGCCAAAAAAGAGTAATGTTTCTTTTGGATGGCGATATTTATCACGCTCAACATAAGAAGGCGTTCTATGTTCAGCCTCTAGGGCTTTATCAATAAGCTGACTAGTATCTGAATTACCACAACCAAGTAATATTGTTAAAAAGAATAAAATAGAAAAAAGTTTATATAATTTATTATTTGTCATGTTTATGTAAATAAGAATTTGAGGGTTAAAGTAAAATAATCAAATATGATTCTAAAAAATATATTAATGAATTACCAATCAAAAACAAGGCTTTTTATTAAATGAAGACATACAAAATTTCTGAGCATTGTCTTTCTCTATTATTTATATTATTTTATTCTGGAAGTATTTTCCCCAATGAATTAATTCAATCCGAGGGGGCAGTTGTAACTTCGAATGCTCTGGCAACTGAAGCAGGAGAAAAAATTTTAGCTGAAGGTGGCAACGCCTAGGATGCTGCTACAACAATTAGTGCGATGCTTTCTGTTGTAGAGCCATTTGCGTCATGCCTTGGAGGGGGTGCATTCTGGTTAATATATGATGCGAAAAGTAAAAAATATACGATGCTAGATGCCAGAGAGACTGCTCCACTGCAATCTTATAAAAATATGTATCTAGATGAAAATGAGAACGTTATAAAAAATATGTCTACGCTTGGACCATTGTCTGCAGGAATACCAGGCATCCCTGCGGTATTAAGCTACGTCAATGATAAATATGGTTCAAAAAAATTAAGTACCCTTTTAGCTCCTGCCTATAAGGCAGCGATCAATGGATTTCCTGTAAATGAAAGATATTTAAAAGGTGCAAAATATAAAAAGAAATGGCTGAAAAAATATAAAGAAACGGAAGCAATTTTTTTACATAAAGGCGAAGTGCCAAAAAAAGGATGGATCTTAAAACAAACTGATCTAGCAAGGACGATTAAAAAATTAATGAAGGATGGCCACAGAAGTTTTTACACAGGAAGCTTTGCTAAAAAAATGGTTGAATCTGTTCAAAATCATGGCGGTATTTGGAGTGAAGAAGATTTAAATAGATATAAAGTTCTTGAGCGAGAACCAGTTCGATCTACCTACAAAGGTATTTCAATTATCGCTCCTGGACTCCCATCCTCAGGAGGCTTAGTTCTTTCCAATGCCCTAAATATATTAGCAGGATATGAATTGGATAAACTTAGTCCTACCACCCAGAAACATTTAATTATTGAGTCTCTAAGGCGAGCGTATTATGAAAGAGCTTTAAAAATGGGAGACCCAGATTTTATGGATAATACCCTTGAATATCTTTTAACTCCTAGTTATGCAGCAAAACAAAGAGAAAATCTTAATATTAATTATGCGACAGATAATCAAACTCTCGAGTTTGCTGACCCTCCATACCAGGGGCAAGGTAACGATACAACGCATTTTGCAGTAATCGATAAATTTGGTAATCGTGTTGCAGTTACTCAATCTATCAACTTTTGGTTTGGGTCTGCTTTTGTTCCCAAAGGGAGCGGTGTTTTGCTGAATAATGAAATGGATGATTTTTCTATCAAGCCTAGAGCTGAGAATGGTTATGGATTAATTGGATATGACGCTAATGCAGTGGAGCCTAGAAAAAGGATGTTATCCAGTATGACACCAACTTTTCTTGAATCAGATCGAGGCTTCGTAATTCTAGGAACCCCCGGGGGCTCAAGGATTATAAGTATGATTCTCCTTGCAACATTAGAATGGGTAAATGGAGGAGATGCTAAGTCTATGGTCTCTTTGCCAAGATTTCATCATCAATATCATCCAGATTATGTTCTCTATGAGGAAGAAGCATTTATATCGAGCGAGATCGATGAATTGGAAAGTATGGGACATATATTTAAAAAATCAAATAGGCAGTTTGGTAATATGCAAATAATTACTTGGGATCAAGAAAATAATAAAATTGAAGTTGCCTCTGACCCAAGGGGAAAAGAAAAAAGCTGTGAAGAAGTATATTGATAAATGTCTTATAGCTTTTTATAAGGCTTTACATAGAGGTTTATAGAGCAACTAAGCTTACCTCTACCAACTACCTAAAAAGAATAGTTTTTATTGGGAGTAACGCAGTACGTCAAAGGGATATCATGTTCGTTTGTATCTTCTATGAGCTCGCAAGGCTTAAAAAGGCTGATGCCAATTTTTTTTACATCCTTATGTAAAGAAGCAAAAAAACGATCGTAAAAACCTTTTCCATAGCCCACTCGATAGCCTTTCAGATCAAAGGCTAAAAGTGGCGTAATTACTAGATCAATCTTATCGTTTTCTATCCAAATAGGATTAATTGGTTCGGTAATATTGTATTTAGCTTGTTTGGTTATGGTATCTGGACTGAATGCTGCATTTCTCATTGTCCCCTCTTTAAAATTACTCACAGGGATAACAACCTTTATATTATTTTTCCAACAATACTGAACGATTGGTAAAGTATTAATTTCATCCTTTGTATGGATTGGTAAAAAGCAATGGATAAATTTAAGCTCATATTTTTTTATAAGCTCGATTGTATTTTGAATGAGAAGTGATGAATTTTCTTCAAATTCTGATGAAGATAGATCTTGACGCTTTTTCAAATATATTTTTCTTGCGGTATCTTTTTTCAAAATAATATAGGAAAGAGAGGGTAACAAGTTAAATTGTATAAATTTATTATCATCCCTTATCACCCTCTATATCAACTTCCTCAAATTAAATATTTCTTATTTTAGTTGATCCTTACCCGGTGCGTAAGTTTCTGCTGCCCCTGGGAATGCTTTTGCATGCACATCGGCTGCGAACTGATTTACAGCATCTTTTATCAGCTCTGCCCCATTCATGTATGTCCTGACAAACTTAGGCTTGAAGTCTGTAGAAAAACCTAACATATCTGGAAGAACCAATGCTTGTCCATCTACATCCAGTCCTGCTCCGACACCGACTACTGGGATAGAAACTGCTTTACTAACTGCCGCACCTACATGTTGCGGAACAGCTTCCAAAACGATTGCGATACACCCAAGTTGATCAAGTTTTTTAGCTTCTTCAACGATACGCATTGCACTTTCTTTGGTTTTACCTTGAGCTTTAAATCCACCAATTGCATTATGGTGAGATGGTGTAAGGCCAATATGTCCAATTGTTGGAATACCGGATTGGGAAAGATGAGCATAAAGCTCTTCGTTTCCATCAACACCTTCTATTTTAATAGCATTTGCTCCAGCTTTGATTAAGATTTCAACGTTATCCAATGAATCCTTTAACCCTTTTCTGTTTGCCATGAAGGGCATACCAGCGATTAGGAATTTATCTTTTGCTCCTTTTTTTACTGCTCTGGTGTGCATTGCAATTGTTTCCACATCGCAACTCAACGTATCTTCATGTCCATGCACAACCATGTTTAAATCATCACCAATTAAAATTCCATTTATATCTGTGTCGTTAAGAATCTTGGCACTCCAATACTCATGAGAAGTAACAACTACAATTTTTGTTCCTTCTGCTTTTAACTGTTTAAAACTTTCTAATACGCTCATGATCTTTTCCTTTAATTATTAAATTTATGGTGACGATTAACCCTGAGCAACTCAACATATTTAAAGATAATTACTTCTGCCTATGAGCAATAAAAGTAAATCACGTTTAATCCTATGTTTTCATGAACAAGATTAATCAATCATCTTATAAAACAAGGTAAGACTTTTGGTCGTGATTTGCTTTTAGTTACTGACCGTTATTAACAATGGGTACTGTTCTATGGACGGTCACAAAATAAATATATACTAATTGGTAAAACTCAGCAAGACTTATAAGGCACCTAGGAAAATCACACTTACCCCCTCAATTCATTGTCAACTATGTCTTAAACGGTCTGTTATAAATGTTGTGGACGGCTGGATGATTCTAAGGTAAATTTAGGTAACAATTTTAACCATTGGAGAATCGTATGGCCGCACATAATCATGATGATTTAATAAAGTGGAAAAACGGATTATTAAAAAATCAATCTAATAAATCCTCAAACAAAAAAAAATTAGCCGCTATTGCTATAGGTTTAGTTTTAGTCGCAATCTATGTGATGTACTCCTAAAGTAATAGCAAACTGACCTCCTCTCATCCTTATTATATATAGAGGTATAACCTAATTAACTCGGTGGGGTATGGGTCAATCCTACCAATTGCTTAACGCATACAAGATAGCTCATTCACTCAGAACTTTCTCCAAGCAGTCAATCTTTTGCGATCACGGAATAGTGAATGCTTGAATGTTTTTGACACTTAATTTGGGTTTCTATTTATTATTGGTTAGAGGGCAGAAAACTTAATTCTTGGTGAAATCAAACTTCCTGACAAAATGGCAGCTGTAGCCATCGGGATTTTTTACAAGGTATTTTTGATGCACCTCTTCAGCGGGATAAAAAGCAGAAAAGGCAACGACCTCGGTTTTAACCGGATCGCCCCATACGTTTGATCGGTCTACTACACCAATGGTTTTGAGTGCTGTGTTTTTTTGGTGCTCATTAGCATAGAAAATTGCTGACCTGTATTGCGTCCCTTTATCGTTGCCTTGTTGGTTGAGGGTGGTTGGGTTATGCATTTTAAAGAAATGGAAAAGTAAGTCTTCGTAACTGAGCACCTGACTATCAAATTGAATCTCTATACTCTCGGCATGACCGGTGTCCCCTCTTCCTACCTCCTTATAGGAGACGTTCTTTATGTGCCCGCCAGAAAAACCTACCTTGGTGGTTATGACGCCAGGGATGTTTCGCATCAGCTCTTCTAGTCCCCAATAACAACCCCCGGCTAAATAAGCCAATTGAAAGGTTTGTTCATCGTTCTCAGCATGTATTGAATTATTCATGAGCGTCAGCACCAAAATAGTTAATAATTTTTTCATAGAGCAATATATTACGAGTGAATGATGGGGAAGTTAGTGCTCCCTGCAACATGCAACCCCAAAAGATTAGTCAGCAACAAATTTCAAGACGGCACTATTAATACAGTAGCGCTTGCCTGTTGGTGGAGGCCCATCATTAAAGACATGGCCTAAATGGATGCCTGAGCTTGCACTTAATACCTCGACCCTATGGCCATCGTCTTTGTAGACAATAGATCCAGGAACGGGGTTGAAAAAGCTTGGCCATCCAGTGCCGCTATTAAATTTATTATCACTACGGAATAATTGCTCGCCTGAAATAGGATCAACGTAAAATCCTGGGGCATGGTTATCTAGCAAGGATCCGGTAAAAGCCCTCTCAGTACCACTTTCAAAAGCAATTTTCTTTTGTTCAGGTGTTAGCGTTTGCAAACCCAGCCATTGCCAAAATGCCTGCTTGTTACCATCGTAACCAGTATAGCGAGAAACTTCATTGCCATCCTCAAATAAAATGATGGTGGGAGTTGCCCATAAATCTTCTTTAAGCTCCCAACCTGTTGGGGTCTTCATACTATACGTTTTTTTAATCTTTAATGCCGATTTCCAGTTAGCTATGATCTCCTCGTCAAATGCCTTGCATGAACTACAGGTCTCTGACTCAAAAACTACGAGCTGTTCTTTGGCTAAATCTTCTCCGTTAAGGGCGCTACTTAAGTCATTCAATTTTTTATCTCCGGCAATGGTTAATGAGGAATGCATGAAAAAAAAGGTCAGCAAAGCAAAAGTTGTTAAAAAAGTTCGGAGTAACATCAGATAATCTTCTTAATTTTTTTCTTAATGAATGTTTGATTAAAGAGCCTCATGATTTATAGGATAACAAACAAGCAATAAAGTTCTACAATAAATTAGCGTAAGATTCTACCCACATTGAATCTATAGCGCTTAACTTTCTTGCGTCAAACTTTTCATCATCTTCCCAATAACGACCCGAGGGGACCATATAACCCAACCTAACCTCTTCATCCAAAGCCTCGTTAACAATTTTCATATTAAGGTTGGCATTGTATTCGTCTAGAATTACAGATGAGGTATCTTTTGATAGTAGAGTGTCTATTGGTGCGCGGGGAAATGAAAGCCGGGATGCTGTAAGCTCAGATAAATTAACAATCATGCAATTATTTATATGGGCCAAAGCCATAAGCCTTACAGACTTAGCTTCCAAGGACTGCAAGGTAATATCTTTACGCAATGGATCTGCCTCACCGTTTCCGTAAAAATGACTTTTTTTATCTTTCTTTTCAGGATAGATCATATCGCAACCAATGTAGGCGATGACATCAGGTCTTAATGCCCCAAGAGCCCAATACCCGGCAGTAAATGCCATCGTACCTCCCGCATAAACAAAACCACCAAAATGGTTTTGTACAGGGACATACTCATTCGAGGTTATGAAAGATTGTTTTTCACTTAGGGCGTGCATGGATGGAAGGTTTTCTTTCGGCATGTCATCAGGGTGTATTAAGTAATTCCAATCTTCTGTTAACTGCCAGGCATTATTGATGACTACACATACTGAGAATCTAGTGAGATCCCAAGCCTTAACCCTTTGAGCGTCTAAAGCACTTCCAATAATGAGAATACTCTTCATCTATTTGTGACCATTATAACTTCCTATTATTGACTGTTAATGCTGTCTGACAATGGGGTAGTCGGGCAAAACGGTATTTAGCAAAAACCGTATAAAACAAAGAGGAGAGGTGATAAATAATGGGCAACGAAATAACAATGCTTAGCCATCTGAAGTAAGGCAGGCGTCGCCATATCGTTATAAAAGCATTTATGCCCTTAAGCACAGATCCGTTTGAATCCTTAACGTGCAGATACATAAGAGCATCGACAACGCTTATATTTAATCGATCTAATATTTCTTGGTTGCTTGAAATGCCTACCCAGCAAAAATAACCATCTGCGCTAATCTTTTGATAACAAGCTATCTCCTTAGAGCAAAGGCGGCATCTATCATCATAAAATACGGTAATCATCAATGCACCCTCATTGCTTGAATGCATCTAACCTGTCCAGCTCACACTGACCCGTAAAATGGTATGGTCTTCCCCAACCTCTAATGATTTCTATGGTGCCAGTCTTTCGGTTAATATTGAAGGAGAACCCAATGCTTCCATGCTCATCCAGCTCTTGCATGCTGACAGTCGTGGAATCGACATGAAGGAAATGATTGCCAAGAGCTTTATGCACCAGAGTATTACCATCAATTTCAATCTTCTCCATAGCCGGCTCACTTCCACATGCAGTTAAATCTTCACAATAGGTCACCACTGCACCATTGCAAATCAAGTCAACGCTGAGTAATTCTGCAAAAATGACGGTGGGGAATAATAAGCTAACAAGTAGTAATTTTTTCATCTGAAACATCCTGTATTTTTAAAAAACAAACAAAAACAATAGTTACCTTGCGATAATGTGTTGGGACTGAATAATTTTCGGTTAGTTCAGCCGATGCGATCCGAGAAAAGGCTTAAATTTCTCCAGATAAAGCCTGTCTTCTTCGGAAATAGTTGTGCGCTCAAAAAACTTCGCAAAGATCGATTGTGGCCGTTCAAATATCGCGAGTTCCCCATACGTAATGCGTGGTTGTTGCTTTTCATCAATAAAAACTTCTTGAATAATCTCCTCTGCCTTAAATGGATGACGATTGGTGATTGTCGTGACTAATTCGAGTTGCTGATCTTTTCTTACCATCAGACTCGTTCTGCTGTAACTGTTGGCATCAAATTCTTCTAAGAAATAGCTAAACAAATCTTTCTCTAGCGACCGAGTGATCCCTTGCCCATTATTAAATTTTTGAAATATGCTGACGTTAAATAAATAGTGGTACTCATTGTCACAAAAGGAAAATACCTTAGGGAGGGTGTCGGTCTTTTCTACAATTTTTGTATAAATAATAGGCAGCTCGGATTTGAGATAATCAAAGTCACAGCTCGATTCTGACCATGCTAGGGTCGGCGCCAACACCAACAAAATAATCATCTTTTTCATCATAGTCATTTTTAATAGAGCTCCCTAATGCGTTGATAGCACGATAATGCCGACCAAGACTATGGCTACGATGAACCACCCTATTCTATCCATATGCTTTCTCACCAGACCGTCAGCTTTTTGACCAAAGACTTTGACCAAGAAAGCAAGCAGGTAGAAGCGTGCGCCTCGACCAATGAGAGAAGCTATCACAAAAGGTAGAAATGCCATGTTCATTGCACCCCCTGCAATGGTAAACACTTTGTAGGGTATGGGTGAAAAACCGGCGACGAAGATAGCCCAAAAACCCCACTCCTCAAACCAACTCACCGCATGCAGATAACTATCCATGTACCCACTTTCCAATAATACGGACTCGATATAGCCAAAGGCATAAGCACCGATTCCGTAGCCTATCATTCCCCCCAACACCGAGCCTATGGTCGTGACAAAAGCTAATCGCCATGCTCGATTAGGTTGCACTAAACACATCGGCGCCAACATAACATCAGGTGGAATTGGAAAAAAAGAGGACTCGGCCATGCTTAAAAAAAATAAGTAGTAGGTGGCCTTAGCATGTGTGGCTAATCGTAAAACATAGTCATACCATGCCAACAATTTAAGCATAGAACAGCACCCTATAGGTCCTTAGCTTTTGACGACAACTTAATGGATACCAAGGATATGACCGCGGCTAGGGCAAGATAATAACCGACGTAGGCAACACCGTAGGTGCTTGAAAGCCATAAGGCAATAAATGGGGCAAACGATGCGCCAACAATACCTGCCAAATTAAATGACAGAGACGAACCGGTATACCGCACATTTGTCGGATAGAGTTCAGATAAGATGGTGCCTAAGGGACCGTAGGTGAAACCCATCAATGCCATACCAATTGATAAAGTCACGAGTATCTCTACCGAATCCGAAGACCCTAAAAGATAGCCCAACATAAGACCAAAGATTATGATGAATGCTGAGGCTACCATCAGTATCGACTTTCGCCCATAGCGATCGGCAAGTAAGGCAGAGATCGGGATAAGCAGGGCAAAGAAAAAGACCGAAGCAATTTGGTATTCTAAAAAAAGTTCCCGTGTAACATGCAAGTCAGTGATAGCCCAACTCGCAATAAATACTGTCATTAAGTAGAAAAGAACAAAAGTTGCAAGGGCAATAAAGGTTCCTAAAAAAAGTGGTTTACCATGCTCTTTAAATACAGTCATAAAGGGGATAGCCACGGTCTTATTTTTCTTTTTGTTGGCTTCAAACTCCGGGGTTTCTGAAATGCTGAGCCTGACGTAAAGACCGATAATAATTAATACCGAGCTGAGCAAGAAAGGGATTCTCCAGCCATAATCAAAAAACTGTTCCTCGGTCAGGCTATTGGACAGGTAGAGAAAAATACCGCCCGAAAGTACTAAGCCTATGGGCGCACCCAGCTGAGGGAACATACCGTACCAAGCTTTTTTTTCTGGTGGAGCATTTTCCACTGCCAATAAGACCGCCCCACCCCACTCACCACCCAAGCCAAATCCTTGACCAAAACGGCAAATGATTAGGAGGATAGGGGCAAGTATACCTACGGTCTGATAGGTAGGTAATAAGCCGATTGCTACGGTAGAAATACCCATCGTTAATAACGCGGCAACCAAGGTTGCCTTGCGTCCAATACGGTCACCAAAATGACCAAAAAATGCCGACCCTAGAGGTCTAGCAAAAAAAGCTATCGAGAAAGTGGCTAAGGACTGCAGCATCTCGGTGGTCGGATTCGATGCGTCGAAAAATAATGCAGGGAAGACTAAGACCGCCGCATTGGCATAGATATAAAAATCAAAGAATTCTATCGTGGTTCCCGCCAGACTGGCGAACAACACCTTTGCAGGTGAGTTTTTTTTACTCATAGATAGGTATGCTCCAAAATTAACACGGCTTGGCCGTGATAATGGCCAGATTCATCGATTATATTCCACACCGTGGCATTATGGATTTGAAATAACGTGCCGTCAAATGTTGTTCGCGTACCTTGATAGTTCTCCGAGTAGCCATGCTGGGTTACTGTTGCCAGCAATAGTTCACGCTCTTGCTGAGCAAAATCCGGTGCCGATACAGTAGAGTGGACACCGATGATGTCGTTGAGACTAGTTTTAAATAAGGCTAATGCCGCCGTATTGGCATAATTAAAAAGGGATAGATGGTCGTGGCTGGCAATAGGATATGGGCACGCATCAAAAGACTCGACAAGATTCCCTTCGCCGGTTAGTGGTAAAGTTTTGTTTGTCAATGCTTGATAAGAGGCGTTAATAAGTGCTAATTGCCTGTTGGTATTCGCCTCTTTATCTATTTACATTGTCCTTACTTCGACCAAGCAATCATGCGAGGTTTGTGCATTACCCATATCACCAAAGGCGCTCGAACTGACCGAGTTTACCGTCCCGTTGTTTAATTGCCGCCAATAACCGAGTGTGGCAACGACAATGCCCGCGCCTACATCGGGGGTGATTTTAGCTACCGCGTCAAAGCCCCCTCGGTCATTAAATACTCGGACCATTTCTCCTTCTTGTATTCCGCGGTCCATGGCATCCGCTTGACTGATGAGCACAGATTGCTCACCCTGACCTTTAAGCTTATTCTCGATATTGGCATAACATGAATTAATAAAACCATGGCTCTTGGGTGCAAGAATATTTAATGGGTATTTTTTAAACAATGCTGGGTTGGCCGATGCCGTTTCTTTTGAGGGAACATAATCCGGCAATTCCGGGATATCCTGCCCTGGCTGGAAACCGTCATACATTTGCCTAAATGGTCCTGCTACAAAATTTTTCGCTCCCACCAAACGAAATTCACATTTCCCGGATGGGGTTGGGAAATTACCTTCCTTGTGCGGTGCACGATTATCTTTGGTGCCGACATTCAATCGTGCATAACCATGTTTTTTCATGTAAGCCAAATCAATACCATCACATGCAGGGGCATCCCAATCCACATAATGCTCTAGGCATTCTTCATCACTCCATTTGAAGTTATCTTCCTCAAAGCCAAGACGCTTTGCTAGCCTTCTAAATATTTCATTATTAGGGATGGCCTCGCCTGGAGATTCTACGCACTTGGTATTGTAGGTAAGGTATAAATGCCCCCAGGATAAAATCATGTCTTCCATTTCTGCTCCCATAGATGCTGGAAGTAAAATATCCGCATAGGCTGCCGTATCTGAAATGAAGTGATCAGCCGACACTAAAAATAAATCTTCACGACTTAACCCTTGGATGATCTTATCCGTTTCCGTGGATTGGGTTACCGGATTGGTATTCCAACACATCATCGACTTGATAGGCACTTTCAGTTCTTGTTCACCCGTTAACACTCGACCTAGCTGCAGATTATTGACGACCTGTGTTCCCTCTGGAATGAGATCAGGCCGACAGATGACATCGAATTTGTAAGGATGTTCCCATACAGGAAATTGCAGAATACCTCCACCCACATGACGCCATGCGCCGGTTAATGCTGGGAGTGATGCAACTGCTCTAATGGCTTGGCTACCACCCCAACTTTTTTCCAGGGCTACACCAATTCTGATGGCTGAGGGCTGGGAGGCCGCATATTCTCTAGCAAAAGTACGGATATCTTCCGCCGAGACCCCCGTGATTTCTGCTGCCCACTCCGGTGTTCTTTCTTTCGCTTTGTCCGCTAACTCCGAAAAGCCGACGGTATAATTATCCACATAATCTTGATCAACGAGGCCTTCACCGATAATGACATGCATCATGGCCATAGCCAGTGCGCCATCGGTTCCTGGCTTAGGCGCTATATGCCAATCCGCCTCTTTGGCTGTTCTGGATGCATAAGGGTCAATCACCACGACCTTCGCACCTTTCTTTTGCGCTTCTTTAATAATGTGCCAGTGATGTAAATTCGTACTCACGGAATTACACGCCCATACGATGATGTATTTTGCATGAATAAAACTTTCCGGATCGACTCCCGCGGTAGGGCCAAGGGTTAGTAGCCACGCTGTGGCAGAACCTTCACCACAAAAAGTTCTTTCCGTAACCGTCGCACCTAAACGAGCAAAAAAGGCATCGCCACCATTTAGCCCATGAACCAATCCTTGATTGCCAAGGTAGCTGTTCGGCATGATGGCTTGAGGTCCGTCCTCTTTAATAATGTCTTGCCATCGATCAACAATCGTATCTAAGGCCTCATCCCAAGAAATTCTTTCGAACTGCTTTTCTCCTTTAGGGCCTACACGTTTCATAGGGTAGAGTAAGCGATCCGGATGGTAATGCCTTTTTTCGTAATCTTTTAATTTAACGCACAAGCCACCTCGGGTCATCGGATGCTCAGAATTACCTTTAACTCCCTTCAATTTTCCGTCAGCTACTTCGTAGACCATTGAACATGTATCAGGACAGTCATGAGGGCATCCCCCGTGAAAAAATTGACTAGCCCCTTCTTTTATATCATCCATAAAATATCTACCCTTTAAATTAAAGTCACTATTTATGATATGCATTACACCTGCAGTATAACTTGACACATTTCGCATGTTGTGTCAATTTGGTGCAATTGCTTTGATATTTTGCAATTAAGTACAGGTACTTTTAAATGTTTTACTTGTAAATCAACAGGAGGAAATACAATGAAAAATGCTTTAGGTGTTAGTTTAGGAATAACCGCCTTAGTTTGGACTTACTTAGCTCTTAATGTTATACCCGGTGTTTTAGTATGGGCTGGATTTATTGCTTGGGGTGCGTACTTTACGGTGGGAAAAGATGCGTTAACAAAAACTATATCGGCTACCATTTTCGGTGCTGTTATGGCAGCAATTGCAGTGGGCATCGTTGCGTTACTTGATGACTATCTTGCTGTAGGTATTGCCGCACCAATAGCTGTTGGATTAACTGTGTATGGACTGACTGCTTTTGATAAATTAAACAACGTACCTGCGAACGTATTTGGTTATGCAGCTACCTTTGGTTTTTTATTAATGGGCACAGGGTTTAATGATGCACTAGGTATGGAAGGTGCAAATCTTATTGCATTAGACTTAGCCAACCCGATTATCGTAACCTCATTATCTTTTGTATTGGGATCGGTATTTGGACTGATATCTGAAAAAGTAGCAGGTATGTTGAAATAATTGCGGCATATTAAGTACAAAAAAAACCACCCTCGGGTGGTTTTTTTACTCCTGCCTACTGATTAAAGAAACCAATATTGACGATTCGATCATTCATCATAGTTAGCTCAACAAATTTATAGGTTTTGTTTGGTGCGTACTCCACCACATTATTGTAGTACCACATCTCTACCTTCGCCTTATCTTTTTTCTCTTGATCAATACGCACTTTTGCGCCCACCACCGAATTGGCTCCTTTAGGTTTAATGGAGATACTTTTGTTATCCGGTTCTCCGAGGTACTTTACTATTCTGGACTTTGGCTTACCACTGAATACATTAATAAACTCGTCTTCGGTATAGACTCTTTTCGGTTCAGCGTACACTTGTGAAAAAACCACCGTCGATAAAAAAAGGACTGCAAAAAATTTATACATCTTCATCATTTTTTTCCATATTGTTAATTAATTAATAGATAATTTTAAACCATCGTAGCCCGCATAGATACCCTCGGGCAGTTTCTTTTGCAGATCCTCATATTCCATCTCATGGGTCATGTGAATTAAGTAGGTGCTGGCCGCATTAATCTTGCTAGCCGCAGCTATGCTCTCATCATAATTAAAATGGGTATGATGCGATCTAAATCGTAAGCAATCTAGGAGTAAGACATCCAACCCTTTAAGGAGTTGCATAGACTTTTCCGGTATGTCAGAAACATCCGTGAGGTAAGCCATATTACCCACTCGGTAGCCGTTAATCAGTGACTTACCATGGTAAAGAGGAATAGGCGTAATGGTTTGCCCGAAGAGTTCGAAAGCGCTGGCTACGGAGTGAGGTTTTAACACAGGAATTTCCCAAAAATCTTTGGGCTCGACCATAGCATAGCCGAATTTTTGTTGTAATTGATCCATTACATATTCACTACCAAATAGTGGTATTTGTATTTTATTAATTTGGCAAAAAGCCCTTAAGTCATCAATACCGTGGCAATGGTCGGCATGGTGGTGCGTGAATAAGACGGCATCCACACGAGTAATCGACTCTCTAAGAGATTGGATACGCAAGTCAGGACCGGTGTCGATTAAAATATTTTTACCGTCTGCTAAGTGAATAATACTCGAACACCGAGTGCGGTTGTTCTTCGGGTTTGTTGATTGGCATGCGACACAATCACACCCGACTACGGGGGTACCTGCACTGGAACCTGATCCTAGGATAGTTAGCTTAAATGGCATTTAGTAAATAGCTGACTAAAGTTATAGGTGGTAGCCTCCGCCACTTCCTCTACTGAAATATTTTTAATTTCCGCAATTTTTTCTGCTACGTAAATGACATTTGATGGCTCGTTCATTTTTCCACGGTTCGGTACGGGAGCAAGGTAAGGTGAGTCGGTCTCGATCAACATATTTTCTAGCGGTATTTTTTTGACTGTTGCCCTTAAGTCTTCGGCATTTTTAAACGTGATGATGCCCGAAAAAGAAATAAAAAATCCCAAGTCCATTGCTTGTTTTGCCATTTCGTAGGACTCAGTAAAGCAATGCATAACCCCTTTGGCCTTATCTGCTTGCTCTTCTTTCATAATACGGATGGTGTCTTCCGGTGCTTGTCGCGTATGAATGATAAGCGGAAGATTAGCTGCAACGGCTGCCTGAATATGGGTTCTAAATCGCTCTCGTTGCCAGGTTAGGTCGCCTTTGAGCCTAAAATAATCCAGTCCGGTTTCTCCTATCGCGACGACTTTTTCATGCCGAGAAAGATCAACTAATTCCTCCACGGTGGGCTCCGTAATATTTTCATAATCTGGGTGAACACCCACAGAGGCAAAAATATGTTGTTTATGATTAGCTAAGGCAAGAATATCGGGAAATTTATCCAGTGTGACACTTACACAGAGTGCGTGCGAAACCTTATGATCCTCCATAGCGGATAGCACTGCATCCATGCGTTCATGGAGCTCAGGAAAATTAATATGGCAATGGGAGTCGATATACATAAATTAGTGAAAAATCTTCCTATATTCCATCATCATTACATCCATATTTATCTCTTTGTTCACCGGTTTGGATGCATATGCTTTTAGCTCGTTCAATTTTTTTTGAAATATCAGCATATTGGATAAGCTCGATTGTGAAGCAAGCTTTTCCAGCACCATTTTTTCTGCGGGAAAATAGGTAATTTCCTTAGTCAGTTTATACAAAAATAAATCATAGCTCCACTTTTGCATCACCGTCACCAACCACGGCAAGCCATAATCTAGCCACTGACTGTTTACTGCATCTGGACTCAGTAATTTACCGTCACTGAGCGCCCGGACGATGGCTTTCGCTTGGTCGTAAGTTTCTCGTTCATTGATAGCGGTAACCGGTGAGTTACTAAAAAATGCGAGGGCACTATCATCCAGGTCGTGATTCAGTGTGCCGAGATAATCCAGCGCATCTTGTTTGCTTGGCTTATGGAGATGAAGCAATCGTGACCGACTTTTTACTGTAGGAATAATGGCATCAAGTTTGCTGGTACTTAAAATAATCACGCAATCATTTGGTGGTTCTTCGACAATTTTTAAGAGCGCATTAGCTGCCTGTCTATTCATCCGGTGGGCTTGAGCAATGTAGGCGACTTTTTTTCCTTTGACCTGATGGGATGTAAGCTCAAAAAAGCTTTTTAACGTCCGAATGATGTCTACGGGGATTAACTTTTCCGTTGCCTCACTCCCTTCTGCATCAACCGAAAAAAAGTCAGGATGGGTTTTATTTTTTGTCCATAAACAATTCTCGCAAGACCCGCAGGCATTGTCCTTTAACCGATCTTGACATAACAACGCATCACATAAACTTTGCGCAAAATCATCGCACACCGAGTCATCTTGACCGTGAATAATGATTGCATGTGGTAATCGCTCTAGGTGGTCGAATAGCTCTTTCCATACGTCTTGATACCAAGGGTATTGCCTCATAAGGTCAGCCTGTCGAGGGTATTTTTTATCTCTTCCTGAATAGCCGGTATCGATTGCGTCCCATCTAATACATGGAAACGCTTCGCATCAGATTGGGCGAGCTCGAGATAAGTAGTACGAATAGCTTGATGAAAGGAAGGTGCTTCTCTCTCAAACTTATCCATTGCTCTGGTATCTTTTAATCGTTCCATGCTGACCTCTACCGGCACATCAAAAAGAAAAGTAAGATCGGGCTCAAGATCTTTTTGTATTAAGTGCTTTAGCACATCAATAGATTGGGGATCAACACCCTTACCACCGGCTTGGTAGGCATAGGTGGCATCGGTAAAACGATCACTGACTACTATAATGCCTTCATCGAGCTTCGGTTGGATGGTGGTTTGGATGTGCTCACACCGCGCGGCAAACATCAGTAAGGTCTCAGTTAACGCATCCATCTTCTCATGCAGTAAAAGCTGTCTCAGCTTCTCACCAAGTTCTGTTCCCCCTGGCTCTCGTGTCATATAAAACGGCAATTTTTTGTTGCGGAAATAGGCTTCAATAAAATGAATATGGGTGGTTTTTCCCGCCCCGTCAACACCTTCTAGCGTAATAAATAATGCGTGATTCATTTTCTTCTTTGGTACGTATTTACGGCCCTATTATGCTCTTTTAGGGTTTTAGAAAAATGATGCATACGATTCCCTTTGGCTACAAAATAAAAATATCCGGTTGTGGCAGGGTTTAATGCTGCTTCCAGGGAAATGAGGCTTGGTAAGGATATCGGTGATGGTGGTATCCCTTTTCTGGTGTAGGTATTGTGCGAAGTTTCTGCTCGGAGATCTCTTTTGCGTATATTACCTTTAAAGCTCTCTTGCATACCATAGATAACTGTAGGGTCGCTTTGTAAGCGCATATTAGCCCGCAAGCGATTAACAAAGACGCCTGCAATTTCTGGTGCCTCGTATTCAACGCCTAACTCTTTTTCAATAATTGAAGCCACAATAATCGCCTCATAGGGTGATTCGTAGGGTAGGTCTTCGGTGCGATTTTCCCATAAAAATTGCATTTTTGATTTCATCACCTTGTACGCATTAGTCAAAATTTCCAGATCCGTCGTATTTTTATAAAAGTAATACGTATCGGGGAAGAAAAGTCCTTCCACATACGGCTCCTCTGCTCTCATTAATTGCAGTATTTTTTGTTCGTCAAAGCCAACAATGGTTTTTTTAATATTAGCATTATTATCTATCAGCTCAACAATCTGCTTGAACGTCGATCCTTCCACCAAGGTTATGGGGAATAGCATCTCTTTTCCGTCGACTAAAATACTCAGGAGTCCTAATGGGGTAATGCTGTCTGGAATCTTGTAATAGCCTTTCTTGAGTTTCGTTTGATTGCCTGTAACAAAGGCGAGCACTTTAAATCGAAAGGAGTCCTTCAGTATATTCATCTCTACCAATTGACTGGTAATTTGATTTAAATTACTGCCTGAATTAATTTCTAACGTCGCATTGCTCTCGGTAACATGCATCGGTGTAAACGGATAAGTCATCGTCGAAAAAACTACCAGCAGCAACAGCAGAAAAAACTTGCGCTTAACGATGAGGGGGTGGTTACTTAATTTTTTTAAATAAGGTATTAATGTCATAAGCTAGTTTTGTGGAATTCCATGGTTTCCTTTGTATTTGTTTCACTGGGATGGCACCATTAATCGCGTTGGTTATAACAATCTCGTCCGCCTGAAACAAAGTGGCTAGCGACATCGTCGTTGGTACACATATGTAGTCTATTTCCTTTGCGTGACGAAGAATAATCTGTTGAGACACCCCAGAAACCCCACCCTTTTTTTGTTGCGGTAAATGTAATGTGCTGCCATAACGCGCAACAATATTATGGCTAATGCACTCATTCACGTTACCTGCATCATCTAACATAATAGCATCAAACATCGAGGCGCTTAATCCTTCCTTAGCCATGACATTATCCAATCGATTGAGATGTTTTATTGGCCCTAATGGCAAATGGGATGCGACAGGGATAGTGCTGACCTCTAATGTCACCCCGTCTTCATACACGGATAAAGCTAATGGGTGGTAGTCGCTTTTTAGCAGAATTCTATTCGGCATTATGGTCTTGGGAATGCGGTAACCCCTTTCAGAATAGCCGCGGGTAATGATCCATTTAGCAATAAATGCCCCTTCAGTTGGAAACAGTTGCTCTATGTCGTTCTCTAAGGTTTTTGAGGGAGGAATTGTTATACCTAGGGCATTGGCATCGTGGCGGAGTATTTCTTCATGGTAGCTCCAATGCTGAGGCTTGCCATGCAAAACCATAAAAGTCCTGAAAACCCCATCACCAAATGCTAAGCCACGATCAAAAGGATTTAAGCCGCTCGATAATTGACCGTTGATTAAAAAATTGTCATTCACAACAAAAGAGGGATTTACACTTTGGTGAAAACCAGGCTGCCATTTGTTCCCCCAAAACCAAAATTATTTTTAAGGGCGGCGTCAATTTTCATTTCTCTTGCGGTGTTAGCCACATAATCAAGGTCACACGCAGGATCTTGATTAAAAATATTGATAGTGGGGGGTGATATTTGATGATAAATCGCCAGTGCCGTAAATACGGATTCAATCCCTCCGGCTCCCCCGAGCAAGTGACCAGTCATAGACTTAGTAGAATTAACGACGATTTGGTATGCACTGTTGCCGAAAGTTTCCTTAATCGCGTTCGTCTCGTTTAAGTCGCCTAGTGGGGTTGATGTCCCATGGGCATTAACATATTGGATTTGATCAGGATTGATGCCTGCATTCTTCAGGGCATTATTCATTGAACGTTTGGGTCCATCAATACTTGGTGCGGTAATATGATAGGCATCGGCACTCATGCCATAACCGGATAATTCACAATATATCTTAGCGCCTCTTTTTTTTGCTTGCTCATACTCTTCTAGCACCATAACCCCTGCACCCTCACCGATAACAAAACCTTCGCGATCCATATCCCACGGTCTTGATGCGGTAGCTGGGTCATCATTTCTTGATGATAATGCTTTTGCCGAGGCAAAGCCTGCCACAGCAAGTTCGGTTATGGCCGCCTCGGATCCTCCGGCAACCATAATGTCAGCATCACCGTACTCAATCATCCTGGCGGCATCGCCAATAGAATGGGTTCCGGTAGTGCATGCCGTCACTATTGCTACGTTAGGGCCTTTTAAACCATGCATGATAGATAAATTACCCGAGATCATATTGATGATAGTGCCTGGAATAAAGAAGGGGGATACCTTGCGTTGTCCGCCCTCATCAAAAATATCACTGGTGGATTCGATTAAACCAATTCCTCCAATGCCTGAGCCTATAGAAACGCCTATACGCTCCGCAGTTTCATCGTTAACGATAAATCCAGAATCTTTAATAGCTTCATCACCTGCAACTAATCCGTATTGAATGAAGGTGTCCATACGGCGAGCTTCTTTAGCGCTCAGCACGAGTAACGGATCGAAGTTTTTGACTTCGCCGGCAATTTTGGATGAGAAATTAGTGGTGTCGAATTTTGTGATGGTGGAGATGCCGGATACACCTGCGACGATGTTTTTCCAGGTCTCTGCAACTCCTATTCCAACTGGGGTAACTAGGCCTAAGCCGGTTACAACAACTCTTCTTTTGCTCATAATAAAACCTGGCTAAAATTATTCAACCAGGCCATATATATTAAGGAAGATTTTTGTTGATGTAGTCTATTGCTTGCTGAACCGTCGTGATTTTCTCAGCATCTTCATCAGGAATTTCAGTGTCAAACTCTTCTTCTAAAGCCATGACTAACTCAACTGTGTCTAGCGAATCAGCGCCTAAATCATCAATAAATGAAGACTCATTTTTTACTGTAGCTGCATCAGCGCCTAGTTGCTCAGAAACAATTTTTTTTACTCTTAGTTCGATGTCTGACATCTGTATACCCCTTTGTTAAAAAACTTAAAATTAGGAAAGTGGTATTTTATCAAATGAATATACTATTTAGCTAACTATTTTACAAAAAGTTAACTTATTTTGATGATTCATTCCATAAAAACCATCAAACCATCAACATACCACCGTTTACATGAATCGTTTCACCGGTGATATAAGATGCCTGGTCCGAAGCTAAAAAAGTCACCGCATGCGCAATATCGGATGCCTGCCCTAATCTGGACAATGGAATATGCGTTAATAAGGCTGCTCGTTGTTCCTCGCTCAATGCTTTTGTCATATCCGTATCAATAAAACCCGGTGCCACACTGTTTACCGTAATGCCACGACTTCCAATTTCCTGGGCTAACGACTTAGTAAAGCCGTCAATACCTGCCTTGGTAGCGGCGTAATTTGTCTGTCCTGCATTGCCCATATGACCAACGACTGAGGTGATATTAATAATTCTTCCATACCGTTCTTTCATCATGGATTTAATAACCTGCTGACTTAATTTGTACACGGAAGTTAAATTGGTGCTAATCACGGCATCCCAATCCTCATCCTTCATCCGCATCAGTAAGGTATCTTTAGTGATTCCGGCATTATTGACTAGAATATTAATGGTTCCTGCATCTTGATTTATGTGTTCTATTGTTGCCTGAATGGATGCATTGTCATTCACATTAAGGACTAAGCCCCGGCCATTAATCTTATGCTCGGTAAACACCTTCGTGATACTTTTAGCGCCCTGCTCTGAAGTCGCCGTCCCATATACGCGAGCCCCTTGATTGCCTAACTCTAATGCAATAGCGGCACCTATTCCTCTGCTAGCTCCAGTCACCAGAACGGTCTTTCCTGTTAAAATTTGTGTCATAGTTTTTTACCCATTGATTAAGTCTATCGTTGTATGCATTGCTGCTAAATTATCTGTCGCTAAATTCAACCCCTCTTTATTCATGCGCTTATTAAGCCCGGTTAATACTTTTCCTGGTCCACATTCAATGAGGGTGGTCGTGCCCTGACTGATTATGGAGGCGATGCTCTGCGTCCATTGCACAGGATGAAAGAGTTGCTTAATTAGCGCTTCTTTAATGTCATTACTTTGATTATAACTTTGTCCATCGACATTATGAATAATGGGCAGTTCTGGCGCATTAAAATGCATGGGAGCGAGAAACTCGCGAAACCGATTGGATGCAGGAATCATTAAGCTGCAATGAGAGGGGACGCTGACTGGCAGTAATATTGCTCTTTTAGCCCCTGCCTCCTTAAAGCTATCTAATGATTGCTCAATGAGGTTTCGATGCCCGGCTATGACCACTTGTCCTGGTGAGTTAAAATTTACTGGCTCCATCACTTCATCCGATTTTACGGCTTGACATACACGCACAACGGCTTCATCTTCCAGTCCTAGTATAGCCGCCATTGCACCTACCTGATCTGGAACTGCACTTTGCATAAGCTTAGCTCTTTGAGTCACTAGATCTAAAGCCTCGGTAAAACTGATGACGCCGGCCGCAACTAGGGCAGTAAATTCACCAAGGCTATGTCCCGCCAAAGATATTGGTTTATTGATACCTAAAGAGCCCAACAAACGCCAAAGCGCAATGCCGCTTATAAGCATGATGGGTTGAGTATTTTCTGTTTGATGGATGGCACTATTCTCTAAAGCAACCATGCTCCAAAAATCTTTTTTTAGGTGCTCCGCGGCTTCGTCAAAAGTACTTTTGACGATCGCGTTAGTGGAAAACGAATCCATCATCCCGATGGATTGCGATCCTTGACCTGGAAATAAAATTGTATAATTTTTCATGAATTTAATACTTAACTAAGGCCGAGCCCCAGGTAAAGCCGCCACCAAACGCCTCCATTAAAATCATGTGATTCTTGCGGATCTTTCCGGACCTAACGCCTTCATCTAGGGCTAATGGGATTGATGCGGCCGAGGTATTTCCGTGACGATCAATAGTCACTATGACCTTATCCATACTCATATCCAATTTTTTAGCCGTAGCCTCAAGGATGCGAATGTTCGCCTGATGAGGGACCAACCAGTCAATCTCCGCCTTGGTTATGCCACTATTTTCAAGCGTTTCATCAACAATCTTATCGAGCGTATTGACGGCAATTTTAAAAACTTGGTTGCCTTTCATCTCGATCGTATCCGCTATATTCGATGCCTTATCATGACGAGGAACATGCAATAATTCTTCATGATTTCCGGCTGCATGGATATGGGTGGATATAATGCCAACTTCATTAGAAGCACTTAATATGACGGCCCCTGCCCCATCTCCCCATAAAATCGCATTACTTCGATCTGTATAATTAGTAATTGATGACATGCGGTCAGCGCCAATAACCAAGACAATTTTAGCGCTATTGGTCTTTATAAATTTATCGGCTATCGATAGAGCGTATACAAATCCGGTACATACCGCTTGAATATCAAAGGCAGGACATTCCTTTATACCTAATTTAGCTTGCACCGTACAAGCCGTGCTGGGGAAAATTTTATCTGGGGTGGTTGTGGCTAAAATGATGAGGTCGATATCGCCGGGGGTGATGTTAGCTGAAGCAATAGCTTTTAAGGCGGCTTCATAAGCAAGGTCACTGGTTTTTTCTCCAGGACCGGCAATATGCCTTTCTTTGATGCCCGTTCTGGAGGTAATCCATTCATCCGTGGTGTCTAAACTGCTCTCCAACTCTTTGTTGGTCAGTATTTTTTCCGGTAAATAACTACCCGTGCCTATAATTTTTGAATGATTCATTTATTTAACCGAAAACTCAACGTCAAGTTGTTTTTTTATGTTCTCAATAATTTTACTCTCTATCTCTTCTATCGCGGTTTCTATGGCATAGCGAAATCCATAGGCATCGGTTCCACCATGACTTTTAATGACTATACCGTTTAGACCAAGAAATGATGCACCATTATATCTTCTGGGATCCAGACGACGTTTAAATGCTTTGAGCACAGGAATAGCAATGATACCCATTGTTTTTGTTAGCCAGTTACGCTTAAATTCTTCGGATAGAAATCTACCCATCATCTGCGCTAAACCTTCCGTAGTCTTCAATGCAATATTACCTACAAATCCATCGCATACCACCACATCCGTGGTGCCCTTAAAGATATCATTACCCTCAACATTACCGTAAAAATTTAAATGACTATTTTTGATGAGGATGGCTGCCTGTTTCACGACTTCATTGCCCTTGATCTCTTCGCTTCCAATATTGAGTAAGCCAATAGTAGGTTTCTTTTTCTTTGTGTGGGCTGTGGTAAGCATAGAACCCATAATCGCAAATTGCAGTAATTGTTTTGGCGTACAATCAGCGTTTGCTCCAAGATCAAGCATGCATGTTGTGCCCTTTTGATTTGGCAAACTGGAGGCAATGGCAGGTCTATCAATGCCTTTTAAGGTTTTAAGGACAAACCGGGCAGTTGCCATCAACGCACCTGTGTTTCCAGCACTCACGCATGCCTCAGCTTCGCCATCTTTAACGAGGTTAATAGCGACTCGCATCGAGGAGTCTTTTTTATTTTTTAGGGCGCTTTGTGGTGATTCATCCATCAGAACAACCTGGGATGTCGACTTTATGCTTATTCGTTGGTGAGTTTCTGCGTGATAGGTTTTTAATAAGGCCTCAATAACAGCCTGGTTCCCAACTAAGATAATGTGAAGATTAGGGTACCGTTTTAATGCGTCCAGGGAGGCAGGGATAGTGACGTTGGGTCCAACATCACCACCCATTGCATCAATTGCTATTGATTGTGAAGTCATATAGCTTGATTAATCACTTAATCCGTCTTAACTTCGATAACCTTTTTACCACGATAAAAACCAGATGGGCTCACATGGTGTCTTAAATGAACTTCACCGGTAGTTGGTTCTACAGCCAAAGGTTGAGCAGATAAATTATCATGCGATCGACGCATATTTCTTCTTGATGAAGATTTCTTACTTTTTTGAACAGCCATGTTTACTCCTTAAGCCTATATGTTTATTAGGATACTACGATGAAAATTTAATGCGCGATTTTATCACAAAATGCCTTTTTTTTGCTAATTAAAGATTTAATAAGCTTTCACGCTATTATATTTGATAAATTTATCAACATGGTATAATTCGAAATTAGCTTAATAAGTATATTTGTCTTTACGGCTAGCAATAACCATACTAACAAACGAAGGAAGCCTGTTCTTGATCCAAAAAATATTAATAGCAAATCGAGGGGAAATTGCGGTCCGAATTATTAGGGCATGCAAGGAAATGGGTATTACCAGTGTTGCTATTTTCTCTGAAGCTGACCGTCATGCTTTGCATGTAAAAAAAGCAGATGAGTCCTATCGAATTGGTAGTGATCCATTATCAGGTTATCTCAATGCTCATAGAATTGTTAATACTGCCGTAACGGCTCGATGCGATGCGATTCATCCGGGTTATGGATTTCTCTCTGAGAACCCAGAATTGGCGGCTATATGTAAAAGAAGGGGCATAAAATTTATTGGGCCTAACGACACTGTAATCTCTCGCATGGGGGATAAGATTCAAGCCAGAAAAGCAATGATAGAAGCAGGTGTTCCGGTTATTCCTGGAAGTGAAGGCAATATAAAAGATCTCGATGAGGCGGTAGTTATTGCCCAATCTATTGGCTACCCTATCATGCTAAAAGCAACGAATGGTGGTGGTGGTCGTGGCATAAGACGCTGTGACAATGAAAAGGAATTATTATCAAACTATGATCGCGTGATCTCCGAAGCAACGAAGGCATTTGGTAGCCCTGAATTATTTATTGAGAAATGTGTGGTTACACCTAAGCATATTGAGGTCCAAATTTTGGCTGACCAAAAGGGTCAAACCATTCATTTATTTGAGCGAGACTGCTCTATTCAAAGAAGAAATCAAAAGTTAATAGAAATAGCTCCATCGCCGCAATTGTCTGAAGACCAAAGAAATTATATTGGCCATTTAGCAGTTAAGGCCGCTAAAGCCGTAAATTACGAAAATGCTGGTACTGTAGAATTTTTATTAGACATTGATGATAATTTTTATTTCATGGAAATGAATACCAGGATTCAAGTAGAACATACCATTACAGAAACTATCACCGGCATAGACATTGTGCAAGAGCAGATACGCATTGCCAGTGGCATGGACTTAAGGTATTCGCAAGAGGAAGTCAGTTACAGAGGTTTTGCTATTGAATTCCGCATTAATGCTGAGGATCCAAAACAGGATTTTCTCCCCTCTTTCGGAAAGATTACGAGGTATTTTGCTGCCGGAGGCCCTGGGGTAAGAACGGATGCATCAATCTACACAGGCTATGTTATCCCGCCTTACTATGACTCTATGTGTGCGAAGTTAACGGTATGGGCCCTTAATTGGGATGATGCCATAAAAAGAGGAAGTCGTGCGTTAGGTGATATTGGACTCTTTGGAGTAAAAACCACTATTCCGTACTATAAAGAAATCTTAAAAAATGAACTCTTTATTAATGCAAACTTTAATACTAGCTTTGTTGAAAGCCATCCAGAGCTAATCGATTACGAAGACGAAATGTCGCCTGATATTATTGCAGCTGCTATTGCTGCGGCAATTGCGGCGCACGAAGGGATATAATACCACTATGAAAAAAATTAATATAACAGAGCTGGTTCTTAGGGATGGGCATCAATGCCATATAGCGACTCGACTGCGAACGGAAGATATGCTGCCCATTTGCCCTCAACTAGATAATCAAAATTTCTGGTCCATCGAAGCATGGGGGGGGGCAACATTTGATGCCTGTGTTCGTTATCTCAAGGAAGATCCATGGGAGCGCTTGATCAAGCTAAGGAAAGCCTTGCCTAACAGCCAAATTCAGATGTTGCTGCGTGGTCAAAATTTATTAGGTTATAGGCATTATTCTGATGACGTTGTGGATTTGTTTGTAAAGAAATCAGCGGATAACGGTGTGGATATTTTTCGAGTGTTTGATGCAATGAACGACATTCGAAATATCGAGCTATCTATTAAGGCGGTAAAAAAATACAAAAAACATGCCGAAGGCACGATAAGCTATACAACATCACCTGTGCATGATATTGAGTATTTTGTATCGCTGGCAAAAAAAATTGAAGCCTTAGGAAGTGATACCTTAGCGATTAAAGACATGGCTGGCCTACTCACACCAAAAGTCACAAAAGACTTAGTCGAAGCCTTAGTTAAAAATATTAGCATTCCTATTCATATCCATAGCCATGCAACCTCAGGACTTGCCTCATTAAACCTAGTGGCAGCAGTAGAGGCTGGGGCAACCATGATTGATACCTGTAACTCGAGCTTTTCCGAAGGTGCAAGCCATCCAACGACCGAATCAATTGTTGTGGCGCTTGAGGGGATGGGTTACAAAACAGACATAGACCTTGTTGGCCTAGAGGAAATTAGCCAATACTTAAAAGAGGTGCGAAAAAAATACTGGCAATTCGAATCAGAATTCACTGGTCTAGATCCGCGGGTATTGGTCAATCAAGTTCCAGGGGGCATGATTTCTAATCTATCTAGCCAACTAAAAGATCAAGGTGCGCTTCACCGTATGGATGAAGTTTTGAAAGAAATACCTAAAGTTCGAGAGGACTTAGGATACCCGCCTCTAGTGACACCAACCTCACAGATTGTTGGGACTCAAGCCGCATTAAACGTCATTACCGGTGAGCGATATAAATCGATAACCACTGAGGTTAAAAATTATTTTCTTGGTCAATACGGTAAGGCGCCTGGGGAAATTAACAAAGATATTCAAGCAAAGGCAATTGGAGATCAGCAACCTATTACCTGCAGACCTGCAGATAAATTAAAGCCAGAGGTGGCAAATTTACGGGTTAAGGCGGAGTCATTTGCCAAAACAGATGAAGATATTTTAACGTACGCGATGTTTCCTGATATCGCTACGACCTTTCTTCAGGAGCGAAATGCTGGCACCCTCCAGCCAGAAGAATTATTAGATAAGGCAGAAGTATTAAAACAAGGGGATCATTACGCTCCTTCAGAATTTAATATTACGCTTCACGGCGAAACATACCATATCAAGCTGACTGGTTCAGGCCATGCCGGCGAAGCAGAAAGACCTTTTTATGTTTCGGTGGACGGGATATCAGAAGAAGTGTTGGTTGAGACCTTGGACGAAATATTAATCAACCCTAATACACAATCATCGACTGGTGAAAAAGCAAAGGGCTCTGGAAAGTCGGCCTCTGCTAGACCAAAACCCAATCATGAGGGATGTGTCACTACGGCCATGCCGGGAACCATTGTCGAGATAAAAGTTAGTGTCGGTGATAAAGTTTCAGCCGGAGATGGCTTGGTAGTTATTGAAGCCATGAAGATGGAAAATGAAATACAAGCACCTAAAAATGGGACGATCATGGCGATTCATGTAGCTAAGGGGGACAGTGTTTCTCCTAACGAAACACTTTTAGAAATTCAACAATCGTAAAGTATGAGCAAAATAATCCTTGCGTCTTCCTCTGTTTATCGCAAGGAATTGCTTGCACGCTTAATTCCTGCTTTTGAGATTATTTCTCCCTTAGTGGATGAATCGACTAAAGACGGAGAAAGCGCGAAAGATAGTGCGATAAGAATAGCAAACTTAAAAGCACAAAAAGTATCACTGTCTAATAAAAAAAGCTACGTCATTGGTTCAGATCAAACTGCAGAATTGAATGGTCAGCAAATTAGAAAGCCATCTAATTACTCAGAGGCGTATAACCAGCTAATAAAACTAAGTGGACAAACCGTATTATTTCATAGTGCCGTATGTGTTAAAAACGAAGATAGCCAACAGCACTTTGAGGCTATTGAGACCATAGAAGTCCGATATAGGGCTTACAGCGGCAAAGAGGCGGATGCTTATTTGACCTATGAAAACCCCATTGGATGCTTAGGATGCATTAAATCAGAGGGTCTCGGTATAAGTCTTCTTGACTCAGTCAAAAGTTCCGATCCAAGCGCTATTATAGGTATGCCTCTAATTGCCTTATCTAAAATACTTAGAAGCCTAGAAATCGATTTTCATGGCCAATAAAAACAGTCCTTACGGAACGCTATTTTTAATTCCAACATCCCTGGACCAGGATGCAGGTCAAGAATTCTTAATACACGAACAAAAAAGGCAATTAGCCCATTTGTCTCATTTTATTGTGGAGAATGAAAAGCCTGCAAGAAAAATGCTCAAAAAACTGGGTCTAGAAAAGAGCTTGCAGGAACTTATACTGTTTCCAAATACACAAAAAACAGATCAACTTGCCATTAAAGCAATGTTAGCTCCTATTTTTAACGGTGAAAGTATGGGTCTTTTGTCTGACTCAGGAACTCCTTGTATTGCGGACCCAGGAAACAAGATAGTCGCTTATGCGCATCTACATCATATTTGTATCAAACCCTTAGTGGGTCCATCATCGATTATTTTATCCTTAATGAGCTCAGGATTTAATGGGCAAAATTTTCGATTTATCGGGTATTTACCCAAAGATAAAACCGAACGGAATGAGCGCTTGGTAAGCATGCAAAAAGCTATAAGAAATACTAAGGAGACACAGATATTTATTGAGACGCCTTATCGAAATAATGATCTGTTAGCAGATTTAGTTAAGACGCTTGAGTCGGATATTATGCTCAGCCTCTCCATTGATCTAACGACGCCGTCGGAACAGATTATTTCGCAATCAATTGATGCTTGGCGCAAACGAGCACTTCCGGACATAAATAAAAAACTTTGTATCTTTTTATTAAATTAATAAATCGCTCACCGGCTTAAAAGTCTTCCTATGAACATCAGATACCCCATGCTCTCTAATTAAGCGGATATGCTCCTTGGTTGGGTAGCCTTTATGTTGCTTAAAATTATAGAGCGGAAATTGTCGGTCTAACTCCATCATATGTTTATCCCTTTCCACTTTTGCGATAATAGAGGCAGCCGATATTTCCTGGTGCTTAGAGTCGCCTTTTATCACCGCGCTCATGCTCATGTGCCCTATTTTTGGGCAATATTGACCATCGATCAACACGTGATCGGGTGTGTTGGATAGTTTAAGAATGGCACGCTTCATTGCCAATAAACTCGCCTGAAGAATGTTGATGTCATCGATCTCGCTAACACTTGCTGTGGCGTAAGACACCTCGGTAGCATACTGCATGATATCTACATATACGGACGCTAGCTGAGAGGGTGAAAGTTTTTTGGAGTCTTTTAATCCTTGAATGCTTTTATTCGGATCAAGTATGACTGCTGCGGCAAATACCGGCCCAGCTAAAGGTCCTCTTCCCGCTTCATCCACTCCACAAATTACACTCATTTAAGATACCGGTTCAATTGATCAATAATTAATTGGGAGGTATTTTTTTTAAGCGATAGGTGCAATTTTTTATATTGGCCGCTTAAGTTATTCAGATACTTCTTGTCGCTGCATACAGCTAATAGCTTTTGAGCAAGTTTTTGGGGGGAAGCCTCGTATTGAAGCAGTTCAGGCACTAATAATTTACCCAGAAGAATGTTAGGAAGACCCACAAAAGGTATCAAATGCATGCGCTTTAATATCAACCATGAAAACCATGAGGTTTTATACATAACAACCATCGGTTTTTTATATAGCGCAGCTTCTAAGGATGCCGTCCCTGAAGCTAGGAGGCATATATCCGATGCATTAATCACGTCATGTGAATGTCCGATAATTAATCTTACATTGAGTGCGTGATAATTTCTTAGCTGACTAAGTGCATATCCGTAATTAGCCTGATTATTTACGGGTAAAAGAAAGAGGCATTCCGGTAAACTTTTTTGCATTAGTTGGGCGGTTTTTAGCATGGTATCGAGATGCCACCTCACCTCACCCATTCTGCTTCCTGGGAGCAAAGCAATAATCTTTGAAACCTTGCTAATATTAAGTAACTTTCTTGACAACATAGCATCTGGTTTTAAGGGAATTTTAGAGGCTAGCGGATGGCCGACATAGGTAACAGGCAATCGAATTTTTTTAAATATGGGTAGCTCATGTGGAAAAATAGAAAATAAATGGTGCATATCTTTTTTCATTTGAAAAATTCTATTTTTACGCCACGCCCAAACAGACGGGGAAATATAATGAAAAACCCTTACTTTTTTTGCTTTTAATGCCCGCTCTATCGCAAAATTAAAATCCGGTGCATCAATACCAATAAATACATCCGGCTTCTCTGATATTAAAAAGTCGATGAGATTTTTTTGTAACTGACGGAGCTTGATAATATTGCGGAACACTTCAAAATAACCACGGACACTTAGGTGGGCATAGTCAAAAAAGCTGCTCAACCCCTTGCTTTTCATCAGGGGTCCACCAACACCAATGTATTGAATATTTTTGTACTGCTTATTTAAATCAGTCATCAAATGACTTGCAATTAAATCTCCTGACGGTTCTCCTGCAAGAATTGCAACTTTAGGCACAGCTACCTTACCAAGCCTCTTTGTGATTTACTAATGAAATCTATATAAAGCGCAACCTCAGCAACTTCCTTCGATAAATTATGGAGCTGACTAATGGCGTCCTCAATAGAGTTACCTTCACGATAAATAATCTTATAGCCTTTTTTTATTCCGCTAATAGCCTCTTTACTAAAACCCCTTCTTTTTAGGCCTTCGATATTTATACCATTAGGCCGGGTATGAGAATCATTCCCAGCAGCAATAATGTAAGGGGGGATGTCTTTATAAACCACCGTCCCTACTGCAGTAATAACATGCGAACCTATTTTACAAAACTGGTGCACCCCGGTAAATCCTCCAAGGATAGCAAAATCGTCAATTTCGACATGACCAGCTATATTGGAGGCATTGGCTAAAATACAGTTGTTCTTGATAATGCAATCATGAGCGATGTGAACATACGCCATAATCCAATTGTCATCACCAATGATTGTTTCGCCCTTATCCTGAGTTGTTCCTCTGTTGATGGTGCAGAACTCTCTAATGGTATTGTTATTGCCAATAATAAGTTTGGTGTCCTCATTGTTGTATTTTTTATCCTGAGGTGCCTCGCCTATGGAGGAGCTATGGAAAATTTTATTGTTTAAGCCAATAGAGGTATTGCCGGTGATCGTGACGCTATTACCAATAACTGTGTCCTGGCCTATCGAAACGTCAGCCCCGATAACGGAATATGGCCCGATAGTTACATTGTTGCCAATGTTAGCCTCTTTATGAATGATGGCGGTGGGATGTATATTGTCCTGTGAGCTCATTTAATACTACCTCTTAATTTCCTTAAGAATACACATCATATTGGCTTCTGCAACCACCTCATTACCTACTGTTGCCACGCCTTTATATTTCCATATCCCTTTTAAGATACGCTCAATTTTTACGTTCAAAACAATCTGATCACCGGGTCCAACTGGCTTTTTAAACCTTGCACTATCAATACCCGCAAAATAATAAACGGAGTCCTCGTTGGGTTTAGTATTCATGGTTTTGAATGATAATAGCGCTGCTGCTTGAGCCATTGCCTCTACAATCAGCACGCCTGGCATAACTGGGTGATATGGGAAGTGACCAGGGAAAAAAGGCTCATTAATTGTCACATTTTTAATGGCCGTAATTTCTTTTCCCAACTCAATATGGGTCACTTTGTCCACTAATATAAACGGGTAGCGATGAGGCAAATGCTCCAGTATTTCATGGATATTCATCGTTATCTCAGTCATCTTTTTTTCCAAATTGTTTTAATTTTGATGCAAATTTTAACCAATCGCTATGCTTTAAAAAGGGCATAATTGAGGTAAATTTTTCACCGGTTTTTGTAATTGATTTAGTAATCATTGTACCTGGAGAGACCGTAGTTTTGTCGGCAATTCGAAGATGGCCAAGAATCATTGCGGCACCACCAATTTTACATTCTTTTCCGATAATGGCACTTCCTGCAATACCGACACACCCTGCAATAATCGTATTCTCACCAATGTTACAGTTATGTCCTATCTGCACCTGGTTATCAATTTTTACCCCAGACTGAATAATCGTATTGTCTATAGCTCCTCTATCGATAACCGTATTAGAGCCAATATCCACATTATTTCCAATAATAACTGACCCTGTCTGCATGATTTTCTCCCAATTTCCCTCGTTATGTTCGGCGTACCCAAAGCCATCGGTACCAATAGATGCTGAGGCATATATCTCGCAGTTACCTCCAATCACCACATCATCTCCAATAGTGACGTTGGCGTGGATATAGGTGTTATCACCAACATGAACATTAGATCCAATACTTACATGGCTTTCTATAACGACGCCCTCTCCGATAACTGATAATTGACCGATCGAGTTAAATGGCCCGATAAAAGATGTTTTTGAAATCTTGACCTCTTTCCCAATAATGGCTCCAAGATCAATAGAGGGCTCAGGGCGTTTGCGCGGATTAAATAGTTGGGTAAGCTTTGCATAAGCAAGGTACGGATTTGGATGAATGATGGTCATGCCTTGCCATAAATAAGCGTCTTCTTCACGCATGATTAATACTTTGGCTTTTGTTGTTTTCAGATCCTCAGCATAAGATGATCTGGTAAAAAAAGAAATTGAGTCGCTGTCAGCATTTTTGAGCGAGGCTATTTTTTTTACAATTAGGTCCTTTTCTGTAAGAGAATCTGAACCTATATGTTGACACACCTTCTCAATTGAATATGAGCTCATCACCTGGTTGATTAGAACTATTTACCCAGTGATTTTATAACCAAATCGGTGATATCAATAGCTGGAGATGCATAAGCCACGCCCTGATATACAATTAAGTCATATTTATTTTCTTTAGCTAATTTCTCAATCGTTTCGTTAACTTTCGTTTGCAAGGTGTTTATCTCTTCACGCCTTCTTAAGTCAATATCTTCTCTTAGCTCTCTTTCGGTCCGCTGTGCATCAATTTTATCTTGCTGCAACTTTCGTGAGGTCTTGTCTTTTTCGCTATCGGATAGGGTTAGGCTATTTTTAGCAAAATCTTTTTCATCCTTCTGTATGCCTTGGATCATTTTTTTTAAACTTTCCGTCTTGCTTTTAAATTCCTTCTCTAACCTTTTATTACTAGCTTGAGTTTGTGGAGCTTCTTTAAGGATTTTATCCACTTGGACAAAACCAATTTTAATTTCTGCGAATGCTGGATTAAAAAAGCCGCTAAGAGTAACAGCGGTAAATACTAATAGTAAATTTTTCATAAATAGCTCCTAGGTTGATTTAAAAGTTTGTACCCATTCCAAATTGGAATGTCTCTGTTTGATCTAAATTATCATCATTCAATGGGGCTGCTAGGGAGACGTTAAGTGGTCCAAAGGGTGAAAGCCATGTGGCCCCTATACCCATAGAGTACCTCATCTCGGATGCGGAAAAAGAATCTTCAAAAACTCCACCAGCGTCTACGAATGCGCTCATCCTAAAGCTATCCGTGTTCTTCATACCTGGTACAGGAAAAAATGTCTCGGCACTCAATGTAACCATTTTTTCGCCACCATAAGTGATGTATTGACCATTGGTATCCAATGTTTTTTCACCCACAGAAGATTGTTTGAAGCCCCTAAGCGTTGATTGGCCACCTACAGTGTAATTTTTAAAAAACGGGAATATTTCATCTCCATAACTTGCTCCGTACCCTAAAGCCCCTTTTATGCGGGTAGTAATTTTTTCGGTTACAGGGAAGTACTGTTCTCCTGAAGCGGATATTTTGTAGTACTGCATATCAAAAACCGGGGCAGTTACATCTGCGTTTAAGCTAACTTTGTAACCTTTGGTTGGGAAAATCATATTGTCTCTAGAATCTGTTTGCCAGCCTGCCCAAAAAGCCAATGAATCGGTATCGCAATTAAGGCTTCCTGCTGATGCAACACTAGAACAATAGTTTTTGTAGCCCACAGGAGAGTCGGCTTGCAATTTTAACTCCGTTAAATCGATCGTTGCGCCAAAAGACAAGGTATCATATTCGGATAACGGTATACCAAAATTCATACCAAAACCTGCGGATGCAGTGTCATACGTTCCTGTTCCAAGGTCTTTGGTATTCGTTTCTTTGTGGTAAACACTAAACCCACGAGAGACACCATCTTCGGTCCAATACGGGTCAGTAAAGCTCAGACTGTAAACTTTGTTAATATCCCCTGTACTGATTGCTGTTGCAATCCGATTACCGGTACCGAGAAAATTATCCTGAGACACACTCAATGTACCGACAACCCCTTCACTAGAACTCAAACCTGCGCCAATCGACACCTTTCCGGTATTTCTCTCGGTTACCTTTATATTTAGATCAACCTGGTCTGAAACGCCCTGCACTGCTGGGGTTTCCACATCCACACTATCAAAAAACTGTGTCCTGGTAAGCCGCGTTTTCGATCTATCCACCTTATCCTGAGCAAACCATGAGGATTCCAGCTGCCTTAACTCTCTGCGGATGACCCCATCCTTGCTCTTTTCATTTCCTATAATGTTAATGCGTCTGACATAGATTTTCTTTCCTGGGTCGATGAAAAAAGTAAAGTCGACCCGGTGTTTGTCTTTGTCAATCGTTGGCACAGAGCTAACGTTAGCAAATGCGTAACCGAAGTTCCCTAAACTTTTTGCTACCTTAGATGTACTCTCATTGACCTTGCTTCTATTAAATACATCACCCTCCGAGATAGAAAGGTCTTTTTCAAGGTCAGAAAGGGCTAAAGGCTGAGGGACATCCCCTTTAAGCTTTACTTTGCCTATGCTGAATTTATCGCCTTCATCTATAGTAACGGCGATAAAGATTTTCTTTTTATCTTTGGAAATACTAACCACAGAAGAATTAATTTTAAAATTCATGAACCCTTGGTTCATATAAAACGATCGCAATCTTTCTAGATCACCGGTCAGTGTTTGCTTAGAGTACCTGTCATCTTTTTCCCACCAAGACATAATATTGGTTGTTTTAAGAGAGAATTCGTCTAATAACTCCTCCTTGACAAATGACTTATTCCCTACGATAGCTATGTCTTTAATTCTAGACAGCCTCCCTTCTTCTATATAGAAATTAATATCCACCCTATTTCTTTCTAACGGGACAACCTCCCCTCTAACGCTGGTCGTATATTTACCCTGAGAAAGGTATTGGTTGGTGAGTTCTCTTTCAGCCTTTGCGATGTCACCATTATCAAATATCAATCCACTCGCTAAATTCATCAATGAGAGACCTGTTTTTAAGGCCTCCGGTTGAAAGCTTTCCGTTCCATAAAAATTAATTTCATTGATAATCGGTCTCTCCCTTACAGAAATGATAATGACTTGATCTTCTCTCTCAATGGCAACATCCTTAAATTGGCCGGTTTTGTAGATAAGGCTTATGGATTTAGAAAAATCAATGTCTTCAATAAGATCATCTATTTCAAAAGGAATGTTATTGAAAATGAGGCCGGGGTCAATCCTTTGGAGACCTTCCACTTTGATATCGGAAACCCGTAAATTTTCTGCTGCAAAGATAGAAAAACTCAGAACAACAAAAACCAAGCTAAGTATTTTTTTCATTGGCAATTATGTAGGATACAAAATGCCATTATATACTGCAAATTCAATAAGAAGGGAGAAAATTTTCATGCAAGTTACTGGCAGATAAGCATATTTTTTATCAGTGTTTTTTTTTAAAATGGAAGGAAAGCAACTACACTAAAAAATTTTGTTGCCGCCTTTTATTTGATTTATTTATCGCTGGCTATGTACAGGCAATAAATAAGCAGCCGTAAACGACTTTGTAGTCAATTCAGAGTAAAAAAAGCTATGTTATGCCAGCTATTATTTCATGGGTCCGTGCCCGCACTGCTTTATCAAGGTCAATGATGTCTCCTAATTCATGGCTCGTCTCTGTAACAACCATATTCATAGCCTCCTTAACAACGTCGTGAATTTTTGTAAATATGATCCTGCCTTTTAGAAAAGCCTCGACAGCGATCTCATTAGCGGCATTTAAAATCACACATGAGCTTTGCCCTGCACTTAATGCTTGGTATGCTAAATTAAGGCAGGGAAATAGCTTGTGGTTCGGCTGTGAGAAGGAAAGCGCCTCATGCTTTGTTAGATCAATGCCATTTACACCCGACGGTATTCTCTGAGGGTAGCCTAGAGCAAAAGAGATGGGGACTCTCATGTCAGGGCAACCCAATTGGGTTAATGAGCTTCCATCAATAAATTCTACAAAAGAATGAACAATGCTTTGTGGGTGAATTAAAACCTCTATCCTTTCTGAAGGAAGATTAAATAAAAATGAGGCTTCTATAACCTCCAAACCTTTATTCATCATAGTTGCAGAGTCGATTGAAATTTTCTTACCCATACTCCATTTTGGATGGTTAAGTGCTTGCTTAATAGTTACTTCTTTAAGCGCTTCAGGGCTAAAGCCTCTAAATGGACCACCCGAAGCCGTCAAAATGATTTTTTTGATAGCTTGATTGTCAGCAGTGTTATTCAGTACTTGAAAAATAGCGTTATGCTCACTGTCCACAGGAATGATGAGGCCCTGATTTATTTTAGTCTGGTGCATAATAAGTGATCCTGCCATAACCATGGATTCCTTATTGGCCAATAATATGCGCTTTCCTTTTAATGCGGCATGGTAAGTGGATATGAGGCCTGCAGCTCCAGCAATGGCTGCCACTACGTCCGTCACAATATCTGTCTCAACTATCGCCTTGTAGCCATCAGGTCCGCACAGTATTTCCGGGCTGGCCTTCTCTTTTAGGTGGGATCGTATAATCTCTCGATCATCAGCATCTTTAACTACAATAACCTCAGGTTGAAATTCGATAGTTTGTTGTGCTAATAATTCTAGGTTGGAATAACATGACAAAGCAAAAACTTTAAAATCAACCGGGTTCAATCTGAGTACATCAAGGGTGCTTTTGCCAATACTTCCGGTTGAACCAAGAATAGAAATAATTTTCATCTAGACTGTTAAGCTCAGGTATTCATGAAAAATCAGGGCGGCAGGAAGGGCTGGAAGAAAACCATCAACCCTATCCAGAAAACCCCCATGACCAGGAATAAAATTACTGCTGTCTTTAGCTCCTGCCAATCTCTTAAGTAATGACTCGTATAAGTCGCCATAAATGCTGAGTGCTGATATCGAGATACAAAAAATTAAACCGTTTACCAAATGAAATTCGGCAAAATTTAGCTTAACGAGTAAAGCTAATAAGACATTAAAGAAAATGCCACCTAGAGCCCCTTCCATCGATTTTCCGGGACTGATGCTTGCTGCAATCTTAATGGAGCCAAACCTTTTCCCCGTAAAATAAGCGCCAATATCTGCCATCCAAATAGTAATAAAAACAAACAGTAAAAATGATTTATTTTGGCTATAAAGAATTAATACCGAGTAAGTCATGGGCGCAATAACAACCAGTCCGTATAAACAGTGAAATAAATTCCGCTGGGGGGGTGAATTCGTACCCTTCATCATGTTAAGGGGGGCCAATACCACCCAAAAGAAACAAGCTAGGAGTAAGAAAAAAGTGGAAAAAGACAAAAGATCATCTCTGAAAATAAATGCAGGGAGTAAGCTTGATAAAGATATGAGCCAATAAATAACGCTTTGACCGCTAGAGAGGACCAACAACCCGCGTAGCTCAAAAAATAAAATTGCAGTAATTGTGAGGACTACAACCTCAAAAAAAGGATTCGGTAGGAAAAAAAAACATCCCACAAATATAATTAGCATTAATATTGCTGAAATTAAACGTTGTTTAAGCATCACTCATCCGTCAATGTCCCAAACTTTCGATGCGTTTTTTTAAACCAACGTAAGGCCTCAACGAAATGTTTTTCTGAAAAATCTGGCCATAAAACATTGATAAAAAAAAGTTCCGCGTAGGCTATTTGCCATAATAAAAAGTTGCTGACCCGGCTCTCTCCACCAGTTCTAATTAGCAAATCCACGTCAGGAAGACCAGCTGTATCGAGGTGCTTGGTTATTTCAGCCTCACTGATTAACCTCCCCTTTTTTTTATAAACCGCACTCACTGCCCTAACAATCTCAGATCGACCTCCATAGTTGAGGGCTATATTTAAATTGAGCCCGCTATTTTTAGCGGAACTCGTTTCTAATTCATTCAATTTACGCTGAAGATTTTTAGCAAAAGTGGTCTTGTCGCCAACAAACCTAATGACAATATTATTTTTTAATAGACTGTCTCTGGACTTAACAACAGACTCTTCAAAAAGATCTAACAGGCCCCCAACTTCCTCCTCGGGCCTTTGCCAATTCTCCGTGCTGAATGTAAATAATGTAAGAACTTTAATTTCGTATTGGATAGCATACTTAACTATTTTTTCCGCAGCTTCTGTACCTTTAGTATGGCCGGCAATACGAGGTAGAAAACGTTTTTTGGCCCACCGGCCGTTACCATCCATAATTACGGCAATATGGTTTGGTAGTTTAGTTGGTTTGAAAAATAATTTTTTTAGACTTGGGAACAAAAAAAACCTATATCACTAAAAGATCTTTTTCTTTAGCCTCAATAACCTGGTCAACGTGAATAATGTATTGATCAGTCATCTTTTGTACCTCTTCTTGCGCCCTTCTCTCATCATCTTCACTGATCTCTTTATCTTTAGTAAGCTTTTTTAATGCCTCGTTAGCGTCACGCCTTACATTCCTGATAGCAATTTTAGTGTTTTCTCCTTCGGACTTTACTACTTTAATTAAGTCTTTTCTTCTCTCTTCAGTAAGAGGTGGCATTGGCACTCGAATCAAGTCGCCTGAAGTCGCAGGGTTTAGACCTAAGTCACTTTCTCGAATAGCTTTTTCTATGACGGTAATCATTGTTTTTTCGTAAGGCTGGATGTTGATAGTTGTGGCATCGCCCAATGTCACCCCTGCAACCTGATTTAAAGCAGTTTGAGAGCCATAGTAGTCCACAGTTATGTGATCTAATACGCCAGTATGCGCTCGTCCAGTTCGGATCTTAGAAAGATTGTTTTTGAGAGCGTCCAAACTATTTTGCATTTTATTTTTTGTATTTTTTTTGATTTCTTCCATCAGGTGTTCCCTTATTAAATATTAACCAACGTTCCTTCTTCGACGCCCAGTAAAATATTTTTTAGGGCATTTTCTTTAAAAATATCAATTACCCCTATAGGTAACTTTTGATCCCTGCAAAGCGTAAATGCTGTGGCATCCATGACTTTAAGATTTTTCTGAATCACCTCGTCAAAGCTCACATTAGTATATTTTGTCGCACTAGGATTTTTGACGGGGTCATCTGAATAAATACCATCAACCTTAGTCGCCTTAATCATTATCTGCGCATTAATTTCCATTGCCCTCAAGGCTGCCGCTGTGTCGGTGGTAAAGAAAGGATTGCCGGTACCTGCGGCGAAAATGACAATACGCTTCTCTTCTAAATATTTAATTGCTTTGCCGCGAATGTAAGGCTCGACTATCTGATCGATATTTATTGCTGACTGCACTCTGCTCACCAGACCTTCATGTTTCATTGCATCCTGAAGCGCTAATGCATTCATTACCGTTGCAAGCATACCCATATAATCTGCCGTTGCTCTATCCATGCCAGCCGCACCCAAGGCAACGCCTCGAAAAATGTTACCTCCACCCACAACAACAGCCACTTCAACATCCATGTCTTTGGCGACCTTTATTTCTCTCACTATCTTTGTAACAGTTTCAGGATTAACGCCAAAAGCATCTTTGCCCATAAGGGCTTCACCAGAAAGCTTAAGTAATATTCGGTTGTATTTTGATTTGGCCATGAATTTCTTAAATTAGTATTTCGTTTATTTTATATGGTTTTGATTAAAAAAAAAGGATTGTGAAAACAATCCTTTTTTTAATAGCTAAATACTAAACTTTTGATGCGGCTGCTACTTCAGCAGCAAAATCTTCTTGTTTCTTTTCAATGCCCTCTCCTACCGAGTACATCGTAAACGAATGTACAGTGGCATTGTTTTTTTTCAAAAGATCCTGAATCGATAACTTGTCATCCTTAACAAAAGCTTGGTTGAGCAGTGTCACCTCTTTAAGGAATTTATTTACCGTTCCTGTCGCAATTTTTTCAAGCATATCTTCTGGCTTTCCAGCTTCTTTTGCTTTTTCAATAGCAACGCGTCTTTCAGTCTCAATTAACTCGGCATCCACGCCACTTTGATCTATTGCTCTAGGTTTTGCGGCAGCGATATGCATAGCAATATCTTTTCCCAGCTCATCATTCCCACCTTCCAAGTCCAAAATAACCCCGAGCTTTGCCCCATGAATATAAGTGTATAAAGACCCTTTAGCATGAAGTAATTGAAATCTTCTTGGCGTGATATTCTCCCCAATCTTTCCGATTAACCCGGTGCGCATTTCTTCAACCGTTTTACCATCCACATCAACAGTGGCTAATTCTTCTACTGAAGCAGCATTACTATCGACCACAGCTTTGGCCAATGTGCTACCAAATTGTTGAAATTCCTCATTCTTGGCACAAAAGTCCGTTTCTGCATTAATCTCTATAAGGCAGCCTTGTTTGGCGTCAGCTGAGATAAAAGAGGAAACCGTTCCTTCCGCTGCAATCCTTGCAGATGCTTTTGATGCTTTATTGCCAAAACGAACACGCAAGATCTCTTCCGCTCTTTGTGCGTCCCCATCAGCCTCGGTTAGTGCTTTTTTGCAATCCATCATAGGCGCATCAGTTTTTCCTCTAAGCGCCATGACCATGCTTGCTGTAATTTCAGCCATTATCTACAAACTCCCAAATATAATAGTTTTATGATTCTTCTGTTTCTGCTGCCGCTTCGTCGACTATTGCTTCTTCGGCAACCATCTTCGCTACTTCATTAAGGGCGCTATTTTTCCCTTCTAGAATGGTGTCGGCCATACCCCTGGCATAAAGCCTAATGGCCCTACTTGAGTCATCATTACCTGGAATCACATAGGCAATATTGTCGGTCGAGTTATTAGTATCCACCACACCAATAATAGGAATACCCAGCTTAGTTGCTTCAACGACTGCTCCACTCTCAAAACCGACATCCACAACAAAAATAGCGTCAGGAAGTGCTGTCATATTTTTAATACCACCAATAGAGCGTTCTAGCTTGTCGTATTCTCTTTTAAGATTCAGCGCTTCTTTTTTTGTAATTTTTTCTAAGCTACCATCCTCAAACATCGTTTCAAGCTCAACTAAGCGCTTAATGGATTGCTTCACCGTTTTAAAGTTTGTTAGCATGCCGCCAAGCCATCTATGGTTAACGTATGCACAACCTGCGCGCAAAGCTTCTTCTTTAAGAATGTCTCTGGCTTGCCTCTTGGTCCCAACAAAAAGAATGCGTCCTTTGTTAGCCGCTAAGGTTTTCGAATATTTTAACGCTTCTTCAAACATCGGAAGAGTCTTCTCAAGGTTCACAATATGAATTTTATTTCTATCGCCAAAAATATAAGGTGCCATTTTTGGATTCCAATAACGGGTCTGGTGTCCGAAATGAACGCCCGCTTCTAACATTTGTCGCATGGTTATAGCCATGTGTTTCTCCTATAAGGGTTAATAACTGCATTAAGCCTAAAAATGACTACCTTTGGTAAGGTAGCACCCTTAACAAGGCCTAATGGAAATTTTTTCGTAACTTTGAAAAGCCGCTATGATACCATAATTAATTATTATCTTGTCCAAAAATCATCTGAAAAATAGACTGCCATGACCATAACCATAAAAAATGAAATAGATATCCAAAAGATGCGTATAGCAGGAAAGTTAGCGTCGGAAGTTTTGGACCATGTTACCGATTACATTAAGCCCAACATTACCACGGATGAGATAGATACAATCTGTCATAACTTTATGGTTGATGTCCAAAAAACTATTCCAGCCCCACTAAATTATGCTCCTCCCGGCCATACCCCATATCCAAAATCAGTATGTACGTCGGTAAATAATCAAATATGTCATGGTATTCCTGGTCCCAAAATTCTAAAAAAAGGGGATGTGGTCAACGTGGATGTCACCGTTATCAAAGACGGTTACCACGGCGATACGAGCCGCATGTTTTATATTGGAGAACCTTCTATCCAAGCCAAAAGGTTGAGTGAAATAACCTACCAATCAATGTGGCTAGGAATCAACGAGGTAAAGCCTGGAAACCGTTTAGGGGATATCGGCTTTGCTATTCAAAACTATGTCGAGGCTAACGGATTTAGTGTAGTCCGCGAGTTTTGTGGCCATGGTATTGGCAAGGTTTTTCATGAAGACCCGCAGGTACTTCACTATGGTAGTCGTGGAGCAGGTACCAAGCTGCAAGAAGGTATGATTTTTACGATAGAGCCCATGGTTAATGCCGGAAAACGTGACATTAAGATGCTTTCGGATGGATGGACCGTGGTGACGAAGGACCGAAGCCTTTCAGCTCAATGGGAGCATACCGTCTTGGTCACCGGGACGGGCTTTGAAGTCCTGACAGTATCTGATGGCACACCCCTACCCTGGAAGCCTTAGTAAAAAAATGATTCAGGAGCTGAAAAAAAATTACCAGGCTAAGTTTGATCAGTTATGTAAAGACTTCCTTACAAAATATAATGGGCACTCCTTTTTAAAGAATCATACGCGCCTAGTTGATGCATTATTGCTTGACCTATCAATCAGCCTGAACCTAGCAGGTAATATTTCACTGGTGGCCGTTGGTGGCTATGGTAGGCAAGAATTATTTCCTTATTCGGATATCGATATACTTATCCTGGTCCCTGAAGACCTGAACCAGCTGGATAAAGATAAAATCACGGCTTTTGTCACGGCTTGTTGGGATTTGGGATTAAAAATTGGGCATAGCGTTCGGACCATAAAAGAAAACCGTATGGAGATGCATAAAGACATCAAAACAACCACGAACCTTCTAGAATCAAGGTTAATCAAGGGCTCTAAAAAAGAGTTTTTAGAGCTACAAAAGAGCATTGTTAATGAAATAAATCCAAGGCAATTTTATGTTGAGAAGTTGCGCGAACAAAATGCCAGGCATAAAAAATTTCGTGACTCAGCTTATCAATTAGAACCAAATATCAAAGAGAGTGCTGGAGGATTAAGAGACCTTCATATGGTCTTGTGGTTAGCGTCCAGTCAAAATAAGGGCAATACATTTAAACAAATACTCTCCAACCATGTCATCGATCGAGAGGAGTTTAATAAAGTACGATTTCATTTGAATCGTATTACCAAAAGAAGAATCTTGCTTCATTTGCTGGCAGGAAGAGCGGAAGATAGGTTGGTTTTCGACTTACAAAACCGGCTAGCAGAACATCTAGGTTACCAAAACTCAGAGTATAAAAAATCAAGTGAACTGGTTATGAAAAGTTACTATAAATCCGTTAATTACGTAATTTTATTTAATGAGATTATTATAAAAAAACTGGATCCTCTGGAACATAAAAATACCGCGGTAGAACATAAGCTTCCTCTTTATGAATACGATAATTTACTAGAGATAGATAAGTCATACCAAGGAAGCTTCATCAACCATTTATTTGATCCTTTTCTGGTTTTTCAGGAAAAAAAACATATCGTAGGCTTTGGCCCCAACCTTTTAGGTTTACTTGATACGACCTCTAAACGCATAAACAAATCCATCAGAGATGATGCATCAATCCGGGATAATTTTTTTCGGCTATTAAAAGGTGGTAACAAGGTCAACCGTTCCTTTCGACTGCTTAACAAATGCAACATCCTAGGCAAATATATTCCGCCCTTCGGACGAGTTGTGGCGCAAATGCAGCATGACCTCTTCCACATTTATACGGTAGATGAACACACCCTTAACGTGATTGAAAACATGCGCCGCTTTAGCAAGGCTAAGCTTGAGCATGAGTTCCCTGAATGCCATAGGATTTTTGTTAACTTTGACAAACCTTACCTTTTGTATCTGGGTGCAATTTTTCATGATATCGCCAAGGGTCGGGGTGGCGATCATTCAGAAAAGGGAGAAAAAGTTGCGAAACGCTTTGGAGGTTGGTTTGGCTTAACCACCGCCGATACCAATATGGTTAGTTGGCTAGTAAAATCCCATCTTAAGTTATCCCAGGTCGCTCAAAAAGAAGATCTTTCCGATCCACAGGTAATACAGCGCTTTGCTCATTTTATTCAAGATCAATATAGACTGGATGCACTGTATCTTTTAACTGTTGCCGATATAAGAGCTACCAGCCCTCATGTATGGAATCAATGGAAGGCCACCCTTCTCAAGGACCTTTATAATGCCACTTCTACTTATTTCGCTAACAGCGTCATGTCTCCAGAAGATATAATTAACAAAAGAAAAAAAGCTGCTCAAGTCATTTTGGATGGTTACCGCATTTCGGTTAAGGCAACCAAGCCGATATGGGCTGGGTTGGGCAATGACTATTTTTACAAGTTTGACGAGCATGATATTGCATGGCATTCAAGGGTCTTAATCAATTACCAAGCAAGTCATGGGTCCTTAATTAAGGCCCATCATTGCCGTGATGGGAATGGTCTTGAAATACTGGTCTATACAAAAAATACCTCTAACGCTTTTTTAAAAATTACTAATTTCTTCTATGTTAATCAGCTGGATGTAGCCCAAGCAAAAATACACACCACAGAAAATGGTTATGCTTTGGACATATTTAATGTATTAATTGAGGAAAATGCCAGCACCTCTTATCAGCATCTCTTTCAGCATATTGAGGTCGAATTAACAAAGATCATAGATAGTCAAGCAGCGCTACCAGAGACCATAAGCCTCAGAAAAACAAGGCAAGCAGCACATCATCAAATCAAAACCAATATTAGCTATCACTACTTGCCGAATGGCCTCATTGAGTTCCATGTCATTACCGACGGGCAACAAGGATTGCTTAGCCTTATTGCGAACGAAATCAATAAGAACGGTTTTTCTATCGCCAACGCAAAAATCAATACTCTGGGTGGACGGGCGGAGGATTTCTTTTTGCTTACCCCTATGAAAAAGACGTCTCCTGCTAACCTGAAGAACTTAGAAACTAGCATTAAAGACCAATTGCTAATTAATGCTAAGCAACCAACCTAAGCCAACCAAAAAATTTATGCGTACATTTGCTTATATAAATCTGGGTGTGAGTTATTATGGTATGTAATGGCACCTTTTTTTAAACAATTGATCAGTAAAGCATGCGTAAAAACTTTTCACTAGAGGAGACTTCTCGGATCATTGAGATGGCATGGGAGGACAGAACCTCTTTAGATGCTATTTATAGAAATTTTGGTCTTAAAGAGGACCAATTAAAACTTCTGATGAAGAAAGAGTTAAAGCGTGGTAGTTATACTTTATGGCGAAAAAGAATGAAGGCAAGTGACTTAAGGCATGAGTCATTAAGACCAAATGGTATAACCAGGGCTTACTGTTCACAGCAATACAAATTTAAAAAATAACGTTAATGAAAATACTAAGCATCTTAAGTGTTGCGGTTATTACTATGGTCAGCATTAGCTCAGCTATTGCTGACCCTAAGAATAAAAAAATAGCCGTACTTTTTGATAGCAGAATGCTTGCTCACGACACCGGCATAAACCATCCCGAGAAGCCTGAACGATTGACTACCGCATCCACCGCAATTAGAAATGACAAAGGGCTAATAAAGCATCTGGTTTGGCCAACCATAAAAGAAGCAAGTGACGAAACCCTTCAATTGGTGCACACAGAAGACTACCTCCGTTTAGTTGCTTCTGAAGTCGAAGCACAAGAAAAAGATCAAACAGCCTATCTTTCGACGGGTGACGTCGTTATATCAAAAGATTCTGACATGGCATCAAGGGTGGCTGTGGGAGCTGTTATTGAGGGTGTGGATCAGATTATGTTTAATAATAATACCTTTACGGCTTTCGCTCTTGTAAGACCTCCTGGCCATCATGCTTCTGCCGATAGAGGCATGGGATTTTGTATCTATAATAATGTTGCAATCGCTGCAAGGTACGCTCAACAACGCTATGCCTTGCAACGTATTTTGATAGTCGATTTTGATGTGCATCACGGTAACGGCACCCAAGATATTTTTTATGATGACAACTCGGTATTTTATTTTAGCGTTCATCAGCACCCTCTATACCCAGGAACAGGCAGTCCACAAGAAACTGGCTCAGGCAAAGGCAAGGGCTTCACCCTTAATGTCGAGCTTCCCAAGGGTTCCGGTGATGCTGAGTTAATTAATGCTTTAAATAGCAAGCTTGTTAAGGCGATGGATGAGTTCAGGCCGGAATTTATTTTAGTTTCTGCAGGGTTTGATGGTCACCAAGCAGATCCGCTTGGGGGCTTGCATTATACGGAGAAAGGATACCAAGAGGTGGCTAAGGTACTCAGCGACTTAGCGAAAAAACATGCGGATGCAAAGACTTTATATGTGATGGAAGGTGGCTACTCACATGACAATACGAGCCAGTCCATTCTTGCCATTTTGCATGCTCTAGCAAAGTAATTAAACCATAATTTTTTTATAGGGAGTTGAAACTATGTTTAAAAAACATCTCGAGGCATCCGGTAAGTCTTACTGGCATCACCTTGGTTTTGCTTTTTTTGCTGGATTATTACTAATCTATGCGGGCATCACATCGATTATTCATGCTTTTATTCCGGCCTTATTTCCATTTACCAGTCTTAATATCGTAAAAAAACTAGTCGAAAAATCTAATAGTTAAGCGACAGGGGCTTTTTCTTTCTTAGGCTTACCTTTGGTTTCTTTTCTTTTATCGCGATTTCCCATGACCTTTCTCACTTATTGAATTTTTTTATATCATACACATAAATGCTAGTGAAAGTCTCTATGTTCATCAAGAAATTTATTAACATCCATATCCAGCCAAATGGCGATAGCACACATCCTAACAAAGTTAGGGGTATTTATGCCCTTTAGCCACTTGCGGACCGTTTCATAAGATACGAGATCATCATTTGATGCTGCTGAGTACTTTTTGATAAAATTTTCAGGCGTAGGTTTTAGGTCAAACTTTTTTTCAAAAGCCTCTGCAAGTAAAATTGCGTAATCTTGACGGATAGTCAATACATTTCCTAGATAAGGTTAGTGGCTCATAAGGCAATCTCATTAAATGTAAAGGTTTTTTTAGAGTGTGTAAACAACCTTAGCTTGTCCTAAAACAAAAAGCGGTAAATTTGAAGCCAGTTTAGATACTAAAAATAAAGGAAAAACTATTTTTTTTATATACAAATGAAAATTTATAGTAGAATATCGACCTTCTAGCACGTCCCCATCGTCTAGAGGCCTAGGACACTGCCCTTTCACGGCGGCGACAGGGGTTCGAATCCCCTTGGGGACGCCAATTATTATTGCGTCATTATCACAAAATAGTGGCGAATCAAGACTCCTATCCGTAATTTATAAATAAGCTAAAAAACACCTTGAGGTTGTAGGCTCAACCCCCTATTATTAATGTTGCAATAAAAATAAGAGCTTAACCCTTCAATACCTTTTTTTTATGGTAGTTTCATTGAAACTTATGAGGGCGAAGATTGCCTACCAACGTTAATTATAAAACATAAAAGATTGTCTATTAAATGATCACAAAACTAATAAATTTAGCAGAGAAAGGGTTGTTGCCAGACTTTATAGTTCGCTATGGCATAAGGACCTTACTAACAAAGCGGTTGAAGTCACTTATCCATACAGACCAACATACAAACAAAAACAATAAAGATCTGTTTGTAAAGGCGATGGATGAAGCCCCTATTGCATTGGTCCCAGAACTGGCAAACGAGCAGCACTATGAAATTCCATCTGATTTTTACCGCCTCTGTCTTGGTAGAAATAAAAAATACAGTTCGTGTTTTTGGGACAAAACTACCCATAATCTTGATCAGGCAGAAGATTTAGCCCTCCAGATAACGTGCGAACATGCTGAATTGGCAGATGGAATGAATATTTTAGAGCTAGGATGTGGGTGGGGCTCATTGTCTTTATGGATGGCTGAAAAATTTCCTAATGCCTCAATCACCTCAGTATCAAACTCCTCTTCACAAAAAGATTATATTATGCATGAGGCAAATAGCAGAAATATCAAGAATTTGCAGGTCATCACCTGTGATATGAATGATTTTCAGACGCAAGAAATCTTTGATAGAGTCGTTTCGGTAGAAATGATTGAGCACATGAGAAATCATAGGAAGTTATTTAACCTTATAGCTAGTTGGCTAAAGCCGGGTGGGCTCTTCTTTATGCACATCTTTGTACATAAGTCACAGCCATACCTTTTTGAAGTCCAAGATGATGATGACTGGATGAGTCAATACTTCTTCTCAGGCGGAATGATGCCAAGCGAAGACTTACCATTAATGGTCCAAGATAAGCTGATGATAAAAGATCAATGGCAATGGTCAGGCCAGAATTATGAAAAAACAGCCAATGCATGGCTGGAGAATATCGACCGAAACCATGATCAAGCTATGAAGGTGCTTGAAGAAATCTATGGAAAAGATAGTGCGGTAAAATGGATGAATAGATGGAGAATATTTTTCATGGCATGTGCTGAGCTATGGGGATACAGTAACGGGGAGGAATGGTTGGTATCACATTACCTATTTAAAAAATGATCGAAAAAATTGTTAACTTTTCCTTGTTTCAGCTAGGTTGGTTTATCTGCATACTCGGCGCCTCATGGAACAAACCCTATCTTGCTTTGTGTGCAAGCGTGATCATTCTTTTAACACACCTACACCTGACAAATTACAAGAAAAATGACCTTAAATTGTTGGTGCTATCTGCTTGCATTGGTTTCTTTTTTGATGGCTTGCTTCAATACAGCGGAATGATTTTATACAATAATCCTGGATGGGAATTCCCACTAACACCTTTATGGATAGTAATGCTTTGGTTGCTTTTTTCGATTACTTTAAATCACAGTTTAGCTTGGCTAAAAAATCGCATCATTTTATCTGTTTTATTTGGTGCGGTTGGTGGGCCGTTGGCTTACCTAGCCGGAGAAAGCTTAGGGGCTATTACTGTCACTAACCCTCAAACAATAATCATATTGGCGGCAGGATGGGCAATCATCACTCCTATGCTAATTAGACAGAGTGAAAAAACATGGTAGCTATCTATCTACCCATACTAACGAATTTAGTAATATTTGCCTTAGCAGGATGGGTGCTAAGTCTAGCAACAAAAAATGTCACTCACGTCGATAGCATGTGGAGTCTTTTCTTTGTACTTGCCTTGGTAACCGCAATGAGTCAGACATCTATCATCACAGAAAGGCATGTAGCAATCATGATAGCTTTGTTTGTTTGGGCTTCAAGATTAAGTGGCTATCTTACTTTAAGGAACTGGGGGCAGCCTGAAGATATTCGCTACCAAAATATTAGAAAGAATAATTCTCCTGGCTTTGGTATTAAGAGTATCTATATCATCTTTCTATTTCAGGCCCTTCTCGCATCGATTATTGTCTTGCCGCTAATAGGCTCACTAGAGAATTCTCGGGCATATAATTTGATTGATAAGGTGGGATTGGGTATCGTTTTGTTTGGTGTCTTTTTTCAATCCATAGCCGACATTCAGTTAAGGCGCTTCCTGCGTCACAACAAAAATAAAGGTGTTCTTAGAACGGGGTTATGGAAATACTCCAGGCACCCCAATTATTTTGGCGAATTTCTTGTTTGGTGGGGCTTTTACCTTGTTTCCTTAGATGGAGGGCCCTGGTTCTTTATAATATCCCCATTGCTCATGACTCTCTTACTTTTAAAAATATCGGGCGTGGGGTTGATGGAACAAACCATAACCAACAGAAGGCCAGGGTATAATGAATACATCCAAAATACCTCGAGTTTTATTCCATGGCCACCAAAAAATTAATTACAATTTTTGCCTTTTTAGTCACGCCTTTTCTTGCATATGCGGAAGACTGGGTATTTGATGCTGTGTTAAATGATAAGGTTATAGGGCAGCACACATTCATTGTTGAGGACAAAAAATCGCTAAGCAGAGCAGATTTTCATATTAAGTTTTTATTTATGGATATATATTACCAACACAGATCTGAAGAAACATGGTCTAACGGATGTATCCAATCAATTAGTAGCTCGACAAATGACGATGGCGACCACTTTGGTGTAAAGGGTAAGATAGAAAATGGTCACTTAGCTCTTGTCAGTAACAATACACTTATCAAGCTAAGTGAATGTGTGATGACATTTGCCTACTGGGACAAAAATATACTGAAGCAAAAACGCTTGCTAAACTCACAAAATGGTGAGTATCTTGATGTGGACATAAGGCTTCTAAAAAAAGAAACTATAAGGGTGCGAGGCGAAAGCACTCCAACCCAACACTATGAGATTAAGGCGACGAAGGATGGTCAGGAAAAGCTAGCCATTCAGTTGTGGTATGACGACAATCTTAATTGGGTTGCACTAAAGTCACCTACACCCATTGGTGACATTTTTTATAAATTACATTAGGTATTATTCTTATATGCATGATTTTAAAATAATTTTTTTATTAATTTTTATGGTAACTGGATGTTCTATGCCCACAAAATCTCTCAAAACAGTCCCTAGCGTTGATATCAACAGCTTCATGGGGGACTGGTATGTTATAGCGCATATACCAGCATTTATTGAAAAGAATGCTTACAATGCAATTGAATCTTATAAGCTCAATGATGACGGAACCATTCAAACAACCTTCACTTTTAACGAAGCTGCTGTTGATGGAGAGAAAAAACAATACCATCCCAAAGGCTTTGTGGTTAAGGGTACCGATAATGCCGAATGGGGTATGCAATTCATTTGGCCCATTAAAGCGCAGTACAAAATTGTTTATGTAGATGAGGGTTATAAAAACACCATCGTCGCAAGAGACGCCTTAGATTATGTGTGGCTGATGTCACGAAGTAAGTCCTTGCCCCACGAAGATATTGTTAAATTTACCGCTATGATTGAAGCTATGGGGTATAACATTGATAATCTAAGAATGGTGCCACAACAATGAGGAAGGTTACCAGCACGGTGATTTCTTTCATTCTCGGCTGGCTTGACAACAGGGCCGTGGAAAATAAATACATGAGCTCCCAGCTCAATGGGAAGGAAATTGACTGGGCCAGAGTTATTCCCTATATCATTATTCACCTAGCAGTCTTTGCTGTTTTTTTTGTAGATTTTAGTATCGTGGCATTTATGGTATTCCTTTTTATGTATGCTCTAAGAATGTTTGCTATCACCGGTTTCTATCACCGCTATTTTTCTCATAAAACTTTTAAAACTAGCCGGGTTATTCAATTTATATTTGCAGTAGTAGGTGCCTCCGCGGTTCAGCGTGGTCCAATATGGTGGGCAGCACACCACCGAGATCATCACATGCACTCTGACACTGTTCATGATAAGCATTCACCTAAAGCTCATAGCTTTCTATGGAGCCATACAGGCTGGTTTCTTACCAAGGCTAACTTCTTAACCCATACAAAGTTGGTCAAGGAGCTCTCTCGCTTTCCTGAGCTACGCTTAATCGATAGATTTGACGTAATCATCCCTATTCTGACATGCATCGGACTTTATATTTCCGGAGAGAGTCTTAACAACCATTACCCAGAACTTCGGACCTCAGGAATGCAGTTGGTGGTGTGGGGGTTTATTTTATCCACAGTGATTCTTTATCATTCGACTTTTCTTGTTAACTCTGTTGCTCACGTTTGGGGTAACAAAAGATATAAAACCGATGATTCAAGCCGAAATAACTTTATAATTGCTTTGCTAACGTTTGGTGAGGGATGGCATAACAATCATCATCACTACCCCGGATCGGCAAGACAAGGTTTTTATTGGTGGGAGATTGACCTTACGTATTACATACTGCGAATAATGTCCATGTTGGGTATAATTTGGGACATTAGAACCGTATCAGCAAATATCCGTGAGTCAAATCACGTCACTAAAAATCCTAATAGCTAGCGACTATGAAGATAGCTATCGTGGGATCAGGTATATCGGGAAATACTGTCGCTCACCTCATCCATAAAGAGCATGACATTAAAATATTCGAAAGCAACGGCAGGATTGGTGGGCATTCCCATACCCATAACATTCAGGTAGAGAATAAAGAAATTTCCGTAGATACTGGTTTTATTGTATTTAACAAAAAAACATACCCATTATTCACCGAACTGCTCAATACTCTGGGGGTTAACTACGAAGATAGCTCCATGAGCTTTAGCGTATTCTCAGATGTATCCGGCCTTGAATACAATGGTACAAACCTAAACACACTCTTTGCACAGAGAAAAAATCTTCTTAATCTAAAGTTTATCAAAATGATCTGGGAGATCATTTGCTTTAATAAAAAGTCTTTGAAATTGTTGGAAGTTGAAAGCAATATAACCCTAGGAGAATTTCTTAAGAAGGGAGGGTATTCTGAATATTTTTCGCAAAATTATATTTTACCCATGGGGGCAGCTATATGGTCATCAGACATACAAACCATGAAAAATTTTCCTGCAAAATTTTTTGTTACTTTTTTCCATAACCATGGAATGCTTTCTGTTAACAATAGGCCCCAATGGCTTACAGTCACTGGAGGCTCTCAGCATTATGTGAATAAACTATGTGCGCCCTTTAAGGATAAAATTGAGCTTAACGCAAAAATAGAGTATGTGGAACGATCAAAAAATGGTGTCATAATTAAACTCCTAGACCGGTCCGAGCATTATGATTACATTTTTTTTGCTTGTCATAGCGATGAAGCTCTAGCCTTACTAAAGGATCCGACAGAAGAAGAAAAAAAGGTGTTAAGCTCAATCCCATACACAAAAAACGAAGTAATCCTGCATACAGATACCTCAATGATGCCTAAAAATAAACTGGCGTGGGCTGCTTGGAATTACAATATAGATAACCGAACCAATGACCCAGTTACACTAACCTACAACATGAACATTCTACAAAACATAGAAACTAAAGATCCTTTATTGGTTACATTGAATCCCAATAAAGCCATAGACGAAGATAAGATTATAAAAAAACTTACTTACACGCACCCTAAATTTAGTCTTGATAGTATAGTTTCTCAGAAAAAACACACCTCTATTTCTGGAAAAAATAGAACTGGCTATGCCGGGGCATACTGGGGCAATGGTTTCCATGAGGACGGGGTTAAAAGTGCCTATGAAGCCACTCAACATTTTAACGCTTGGCTAGACTAGTGAACGCTATATATAAAGGAACGATTACACATCTAAGACACTATCCACGTAAGCATGCATTCTCGTACAAAATCAATATGCTCTTCATAGATCTGGATGACATTACTAAGGCATTTGCTAAAAACTGGTTTTGGAGCTTCAATCGTCCAAATTTAGCATGCCTTATGAGGACAGATTTTTTTGGTCCAAAAAATAAATCAATCAAAGTATCCATCCAACAATTGTTGTTTGATAAGCTTCAATTTAATCATAAGGGTAAAGTCTATCTACTTACCAGCATACGATATTTTGGTTACTGCTTTAATCCTGTTAGCTTTTATTATTGTATGGATTCCAATGGTAAGTTAGTTGCTATTGTTTCGCATATCACTAATACACCTTGGAATGAAAAGTTTGCCTATGTCCACGACTGCAGAAACATACCAACAACATCCAAAGAATTTGAATTTGATAAGGCATTTCATGTCTCACCATTCATGCCTATGGACATCAAATATAAATGGATCTTTACTCCACCAAAAGACTTTCTTTACGTATCTATGGATAATATTAAAGACGAAAAATTACAATTTAATGCGGCATTAAGACTCACAAAGAAGGCATGGACACCTCTCTCGCTAAACAAAATACTCTTTTTAACTTTTCCAATGTCGATTAAGTCTATTATTCTAATTTACTGGAATGCGGCCATCTTATACTTAAAGGGAATTAAGTTTTATCCTCACCCTTAATATGAGAAAGTTATTTAATACACTTGCTAAGAAAGCATTATTCACACAACTAAAAAAATTAGCCTACGGTCAACTCATAATAGAAGACGAAGATAATCAATATAAATTCGGAGTGTGTCCAAAAATTAAGGCAAAAATTAGGGTTCGCAATGCGTCATTCTATGGTGATGTTTTACTAGGGGGCTCGATAGGATCAAGTGAGTCGTTTATTCAAGGCGCATGGGATACGAATGACTTAACTAAAGTCATACAAATAATGGCAGTCAATGATCAAATAATGGACCAAGTCGAAGGTCCTTTCAAGACATTGCTCCGACCTTTTCTTAGGTTTGCTCATTACCTAAATAAGAATACACAAAGTGGAAGTAAAAAAAATATAGCAAAGCACTATGACCTCAGTAACAATTTTTTTTCCTTATTTCTTGATCCGACTATGATGTACTCATCGGCAATCTTTAGAAATGCCTCAACAAGCCTAGATGAAGCTTCAATTAATAAATTGGACGTTATATGCAAAAAGTTAAAACTAAAAAAAACAGATAAAGTTGTTGAGATTGGCTCAGGATGGGGTGGCTTTTCAATTTATGCTGCACAAAAGTACGGGTGCCATATAACTACAACAACTATATCAAAAGAACAATACAAGTACGTAAAGCAGAAAATAAAATTACTAGGGATGCAAAATAACATCACAGTATTATTTAAAGATTACCGTGACTTGAAGGGAAAATTCGATAAATTAGTGTCGATAGAAATGATTGAAGCTGTCGGTCATCAATACTATGACGAATATTTCAATATGATTTCTAAGCTATTAAAAGATGATGGGCAGGCTCTAATTCAGGCTATAACAATCAAGGACCAAAGATATAAGGAGGCAACTAAGTCAGTAGACTTTATACAAAAATATATTTTCCCTGGAAGCTGCATCCCATCATTAACCGCAATACAAAGAAGCCTGACTGATACCACGGACTTAGTAATAAATGATGTTGATGATATTGGGATTCATTACGCCAGAACACTCCTGCATTGGCGTAAAAACTTTATTCGAAACAAAAGTCAAATTCTGGCTCTTGGCTTTGATGAACGATTTATGAGAATGTGGTTATTTTATCTTTGTTACTGCGAAGGCGGATTTATAGAGCGATCCATTAGCGATCTTCACATCCAAATAACCAAACCTTTATACCGCAACTCGCTCTGATGGTAAAAAATAATTCAGCACTTGTTGTTGGAGCAGGAATTTCAGGGTCTAGCATTGCTTACCATCTAAATAAAAAGGGGTGGGACGTGACTATAGTTGATCAAGCGAAAGAGAGTGGTCTTTCCATATATGCCAATCCTGCAGTCTGCGTCAATCCAAACGTAATGATAAGCGACCAACGATTTAATCGGCTAATGTGCTCATCAATATCCTATGTATGGAAGCTCATAAATTTAATCGGCTTAGATGAGTCAAGCGCTTCACAAGTAGGGTCAATTCATTTATTTGAACATAAAGAAGGGATTGATAGATTCACGAGATTGATAAAAAATAACCCTGGCCTTAAAAGTTTTATTACTTTAATTGACCAAAACCAAATCCGTGAAAACTATAATATTAAGGGCTGTGTAGGTTTTTATTTTAATAGTGGAGGATGGATCAACCCTGAAGATTTTTGCAGAACATTAGTTAGCAAAACAAATATACGCAAAGAATTTGGTTCTAAAGTTACCGAAGTTGAATGTAAGGAGGACGTTTGGCACATAAAAACTAATGATAAAAAAGAATTTAAGGCAAAAAATATTGTTTTTTGTTCAGCGGGAGATATAGCTAATTATTCTTACTTTTCTCATCTGGATTTCGATCAATATCGAGGTCAAATAGACTGGGTCAATTCGGAGACAAAGCAAAAATTAGAAATCTTGTCAAATAATGGGTACGTAATTCCGTCTGTTAAAAAAAAGACTGTTGTAGGTTCGTCTTATGAAAAAAATAATTGTAGTTATGAGGCTTCAGATGCTGACACAAAAAGTAACTTAAACAAACTTAATGCCCTACTGCCGTCACTAAACAATAATCTCTTAAGCGGAAGTAATGGTTCCTGGGTAGGTCAGCGAGCAGCGAGCTTTGATAGGAAGCCTTATGTTGGTAGAGTTTTAGATATGGGTGGTAAGAGCCGTCTAGCTAATAAGATAGATAGATCAAGCTTGGTATGGAAAAAAGGATTGTATATTAATGCATGCTACGGGTCTCGTGGGTTTAGCTTTGCCCCATTATCTTCACTTAGCCTTGCAAATCTAATGGATCAGAGTCTCAATAGTGATGATAAGTTTTTATTGGGCTATTTAAACCCCGAAAGACGTTTTTTTAGGGTTATGGGTTTAAAAAAACAAGGTATAGAATTTAAGCTATGACGAATAAAGACTTACTATTAAAAGCTAAAAATAAAGAGGATGAGGGTGATCTAGATAGCGCTATTGAACTTTACAAAAAGGCGCTTGAACAAGACTCAAAAAATCATGTGTTACAAATAGAGCTTGGCAATCTTTATGCGATGACAAATAGGTTTTCGCTGGCGGTGGGGTATTTTAGAATGGCATGCTACCAATTTCCTGATAACGAAAAAGTTAGCTATGGCTTAGGATTTTGCCTTCAAAAGATTGGTAATGAGTATCACAGCAATAGAGATTATCTAATGGCGCAAGCTGCGTTTGAAGAAGCTGTTAAGATCTGTCCAAAGAATCCTGAGTATTTATTCAATCTTGGTAACGCATACTATGCTCAAGGTCTTTTTCACAAAGCATTAAAATCTTTTGAAGGGTCCCTGCACATCAAACAGGATAGTGAAGCTCATCATAACGCTGCTAACACCCATAAAAAATTAAACCAATTTTCGCAAGCAAAAGTACATTATGAAAAAGCATTGGAAGGGACTGAGTATCAAATTCATACCGTAGTAGAGCTCATACAGCTCAAACAGATTACCTGCGATTGGATCGGTCTTAATGAGCTCATAATAGTTTTAAGGGATCATATTCGATCAAAAAAACCAGGAAAAATTCCACCCTTTGCGGTCCTGTCGATGCCTGGACTTTCCGCCAAAGATCATCTTAATGTAACATCGTCATGGATTAAGTCTTCAGGTATTAAGACTGCAGCGATTAAAGGGAAATACAAACATAATCCAAAAGCTGTGATTGGCTATATGTCTGCAGACTTTCGGCTTCACCCACTTTACTTCCTGATAAGAGATATTTTAAAGAACCATGACAGTAATAAGTTTGTTATTAAATTACTCTACTCCGGCAAAGATGATGGCTCTAATGAGCATCAAGAATTCAAAAGCATCGGAGCCAATTTTATCAATATCAGCAAACAGTCAGATGAAGAGCTCAATACGATATTAACTAATGAGAACATTGATATTTTGGTAGATTTGTCGGGGTTTACGATGCAGAGCCGCTCACTAATCACGGCATACAAACCCGCAAAAGTAACTATAAACTGGCTAGGTTTTCCAGCCTCTATGGGCTTTCTTGGAACAGAACCATTATTTGATTACATTCTTGCAGATAGCTATATTATTCCTAAAGAGATGGAATCAGACTACGCTGAAAAAATTATTAGGTTACCTGGCTGCTACCAACCGAACATCGGTGATAGGCCTGCCCCTGAAAGCCAAAACAAATCTGGTTATGGTATAGATAATAATGCATTCGTTTTTGCCTCATTTGGGCAGTCAGTAAAGATAACGGAATCCATATTCAAGATATGGATGAAATTACTTAAACAAAAAGAGAGCTCTATTCTGTGGTTGCTAGAATCCAATGCTCAAGCAAAAACTAATATTCTCGAATTTTCAGAAAAGGAAGGGGTTAATCCAAACCGGATTAAATTTGCTCCTAAAGTAAGCTTCCAGGATCACATAAATCGTCATTCCGTAGTCGATTTATTTCTCGATACTTATCCATACAATGCTCATACGTCTTCTAGTGATGCAGTATGGGCAGGATGTCCAGTACTTACCTTAACCGGAGAAACTTTTGCAAGTCGGGTTGCAGGAAGCATTCTGAAAGAAGTAGGTTGTGAAATGTTAATAACAAGAAATGAAGATGAATATTATCAAACAGCATTAGCTTTATCAAACGATAGTGCACAACTGAACAATGTAAGGGAGATGGTGTTAAGAGGTAAGGAGAATTCCTCTCTATTCAAAACTCCAAACTTTATTAAGAAACTCGAAAACGTATATCTAGGCTTGTTACAAAAATAAACAGATTTTTTATGTGTCTAATGCTTCCCTAAAAAAGAATCAATTTTGTCCTTAACTTTTACGCGCAACTGATTGTCAAAAGGATCAAATGTCTCCAGGTTATCCATCTTTCTCATCCAGGTTAACTGTCTCTTTGCCAGCTGCCTTGTAGCGAATACGATTTTATCTCTAAGTTCCTCTTTTGGAAGCTTGCCTTTTAAGTAAAGATAAGTTTGTCTATATCCTACTGCCCGCAAGGACATATAAGTATCATCGAGATCGGGGTATAAGACTAATATTTTTTCCACTTCCTCAATTAATCCATTACTAAGCATGCTATCAACTCGTTGCTTAATTAGGCCATGAAGCTTGTCTCTATCTTCCGGAAATAGTCCAATTTTTAGAAGCGGGTACGGGTTCATTGCTCTACTTTTTGTCTTATAAAATGACGATAATGGCTTGCCTGTCTCGTAGAAAACCTCCACCGCCCTAAGTATCCTTTGTGTATCTGAAGGCAATATTTTTTTAGCTAAGACAGGATCAAGCTCCAGCAACTTTTGAAATAAATAATTAAGTCCATGAGCATCAAGCTCATTAGCTACCCTACACCTAACATTCTTATTGGTAGGTGGGATATCATCCAAAGGGAATTCTAGAGTATTGAAGTACATCATCGTTCCCCCACTCAAAAAAGGTATTCTTCTTTTGTTCTCAGATGAGGAGCATATACGCTCCACATCGTCCTTAAAATCAAATGCTGAGTAGGATGTATAAGGGTTAATTATGTTGATAAGATGGTGGGGATACTTTGCAAGCTCTTGTTCGTTGGGTTTTGCAGTCCCGATGTTAAAGTCTTTATAGACCTGTGCTGAATCCACATTAATAATATTTATTGGGAATTCATCATGACAAAATTTAGTCAGATCGGTCTTCCCGGATGCTGTTGGTCCAAGTAAAAAAATTCTTGGTTCCTTGCTCATCAAAAATCTTCTTCTGTATAAAATGCGATAGAAGGCTTGGTTTTTAGATAGCTCTTGATCCCAAGGTATATGCTATTAGCGAGCTTATTTTGATAGGCCGCAGAGCGCAGATTTTTTTCTTCGCCTGGATTACTAATAAATGCTGTTTCAACTAAAATAGATGGAGTGTCAAGTGCTTTTAATACGGCAAAACCTGCCTGCTCAACGTACTTTTTATGCAGATTATTAACCTTTTTAATTTCTTTTAATACATGATTGCCTAGCTTTAAACTGTCGTTAATAGTTGCTGATTGTGATAAGTCTAGCAATGTTCTAGCTAGGGCAGGCTCCTTATCATCAATGCTAACGCCTCCTATTAAGTCAGCTGCATTTTCTTTATTCGCCAAATATTTTGCAAAAGCACTGGATGCGCCTCTTTCTGATAATGCAAATACTGACGAACCACTTACATTCTTTTTCCTAAATGCATCTGCATGTATTGATATAAAAAGGTCTGCTTTTGCTGCCCTTGCCTTGTTTACCCTGGTTCCCAATGGAACAAAATAATCACCACTGCGAATTAGGATGGCTTTCATGTCAGGGTCTTTATCTAAAAGAGCTTTTAATTTTTGTGCGATCTGTAATACAATTATTTTTTCTTTTGTGCCTTTAGCCCCTATCGCACCAGGATCTTCTCCACCATGACCAGGGTCTATAGCTATGATGATAGCCTCTCTCTGAGGCACTAATAATTTCTTTGGTAAAGGTTTAACAGTCGAATCTGGAACCGCATCAGGAGGCTTATTATTTCCGTCAAGCTGTTTCAATAAATTTGCAAGAGGATCAAAATTATTGGGGTACACATCAATAACCAACCTATGCCCATAAGGCTCTATTGGTGGTAAAGAAAATACCTTAACTTTAGAAGGACCAATTAAATCGATAACGATGCGCGAAACATCTGGTTTGAATTGCCCTGTTCTGATTGATTTTATTGAAGTGTCATTACTTAATACCTTACTTGATAGGTTTTGAAGCTCGTCAGATAGCGCCTCTCCTTTAAGGTCTATCACAATACGCTCTGGGTTAGCTAGGGTCGTATAACTATTATTTAAAAGGGTGCTGGATTCGATTGTTATTCTAGTATATTCAGGGGATGGCCAAACCCTCGTTTCTTTTATGCTTGAACCGGCGCATGCATTAAAGCTAAAAATTAAAACAAAAATAAAACAGACGGTATCTAGCTTAATATATCTATGCATTTCTCTCCTCTTGATGATAACGACTTAAACTTTATGCTTCTTCCACCTTGTTGGATGTAAGTAAAAAAAACAGTCAGATCAGGGGTAGGCAGAACATCAATCGCTTTTTCTGGCCACTCTATTACATTGACGTCTGTGCTGTTAATAAATTCATTAAAGCCTGCATCCTCCCATTCACTCGAACTTTTGAAACGGTACAAATCAAAGTGGTTGATAGTTAAATCCAAAGTATATTGTTCTAATAGGCTGTAGGAAGGGCTTTTAACCTTTCCTAAAAAACCTAATCCTCTCATAAATCCCCGCATAAAAGTTGTTTTTCCAGTACCTAGCTCGCCATCTAAAAAGATTAGACCGCCAGCGCTAATGGTATCGGCAAATTTTCTTCCTAGACTTAAGGTTTCATCAGAATTATTTGTGTAAAAGGATAGTTCTTTTGTCATGATTTTAGTTTATTATTTTTTCCTATGAATGATAAGTTAAAGTGGCAAAAAATAGCAGAAAATATTAAATCCTGGGGCAATGATTTTGGTTTTGATGGAATCGGCATATCCGATATTAATCTTAAAAAAAGTAAACCAGCTTATAAGCAATGGATAGAATCTGGTTATCATGGTGAAATGGGGTACCTAGACAGGCACCAAGATCAAAAATTTAACCCCACCAAACTTTTCGAAGGTACCAAAAGTATTATTTCCATAAGGCTTGACTACCTTCCTCTTGAGGCTAATGCGCTTCAAGCACTTAAGAACAAGGAAACTGCCTACATATCAAGATATGCCCTTGGCAGGGATTACCATAAGGTTATTAGAGAAAAGCTGAAGAAGTTTATTGCGCATATTAAAAAAGAGCTAGGCAGTGAAGATATCCGCTTTAGATTGTTCACAGATAGCGCACCCGTCTTAGAGGTAGAAATTGCAGAAAAAGCAGGGCTGGGATGGAGGGGGAAACACACCCTACTTTTAAATAAAGATCATGGGTCATGGTTTTTTCTTGGGGAAATATATACCGACATGCCGTTACCAGCAGATAAAGAAACGTCAAAACACTGTGGGTCATGTTCTGCATGCATAGATATATGTCCGACATCAGCCATCATAGCTCCTTACAAATTAGATGCTAGGAAATGTATATCCTACCTAACTATTGAACATAAAGAGGCGATACCCGAGATATATAGAAAGGCTATTGGAAATAGAATATACGGTTGTGATGACTGTCAGTTTGTTTGTCCTTGGAATAAATATGCCAAAGTAACGACTGAGAATGATTTTCTCACAAGGCATGATCTAGATAAGCTTAGCCTTATTGATGCATTTAAATTATCAGAAGATGAGTTTGATGATAAGTTTAAAGGAAGTGCCATTTATCGAATTGGGTACGAGCAATGGTTACGCAATATTGCCGTTGGCCTTGGCAATTCTCCTAAATCAAAAGAGGTGATAAAAGTACTACGATCTAGATTGTTAGATGCAACAAGCATGGTAAAAGAACATATTTTGTGGGCTATTAGCCAACATAATTAAAAAAATATTAGGAATATTTGCTACAATTACGCCTTAACTTAAATTCAAAGACAATCTTCAGGCCAAATGACATCAATCATCCACTCAAAAAGCTGGAAATTACTAGAAAAACATCATAAAAATATGTCTGCGGTACATATACGGGATTTGTTTGAAGCAGACCCTGAAAGATCAAGTAAATTTAGCTTGTATTTTGAAGATTTATTATTTGATTTTTCTAAAAATAGAATCACGGAAGAAACACTTACTCAGCTCTACAGCCTAGCAAGTCAATCGGAACTAAAGAGCTGGATTAACAAGCTTTTTAACGGCGAAAAAATTAACTTTACCGAAAAGCGTGCTGCGCTTCATGTGGCCCTAAGAAATCGATCGAATAACCCAATACTTTTTGATGGTAAAGACGTTATGCCCTGTGTCAATAAAGTGCTTAGGAAGATGCGGTTATTTTCCGAGTCAGTAAGATCTGGAAGCCTAAAAGGCTTCACAGGTAAAAAATTTACGTCTATCGTAAATATTGGCATTGGTGGCTCAGATCTCGGTCCAGCAATGGTATGTCACGCACTTAAATCTTACGGCAAGAAGGATATCAAGCCAATATTTGTTTCAAATGTTGATGGTTATGACATATCGCAAGCGTTAAGTCAGTGCGACCCAGAAACCACCCTTTTCATTGTTGCATCAAAAACATTTACCACGCAAGAAACTATGACAAACGCTTACACTGCCAGAAAATGGCTAACAGATAGCATAGGTATAGAGGCAGTTAAAAATCACTTTGTAGCTATTTCAACAAATGAAGGGGCTGTTAGAGCATTCGGAATTGATCCTGAAAATATGTTTGAATTTTGGGATTGGGTGGGTGGTCGCTATTCACTTTGGTCAGCGATTGGACTTTCCATTGCTATATATATTGGAATGGATCGCTTTGATGATCTATTAGCAGGAGCCCATGAAATCGACAATCATTTCAGGGATGCGCCTTTTGAGAAAAATATCCCCATTACGCTAGCAATGATTGGTGTCTGGCATATCAATTTTTTTGGTTACAACACTTTAGCTGTGCTTCCTTATGATCAAGGCTTATCGTTATTGCCATCCTATCTTCAACAAGCCGATATGGAGAGCAACGGCAAGTTTATTGGAAGGGATGGAGAGAAAGTATGCCTCCATACCGGACCTATTGTTTGGGGCGATTCTGGAACTAATGGTCAACATGCATTCTATCAACTTATCCATCAAGGTACAGACATTATACCGACGGACTTTATTATGCCGGCTAACTCGAAATACCCAGTTGGCTCAGAAAAAGATCAACACCATAAGATACTATTCTCAAACTTTGTTGGGCAGTCTCGAGCGCTAATGTTTGGAAAAACTAAGGAAAAGGTTCGCGCAGAATTGGTTAGATCACAAAATGATGTCGAAGGTCTTGAAGAAATTATTCCCCACAAATCATTTGAAGGTAATCGTCCTTCTAGTTCCTTTTTACTCAAAGAGCTCTGCCCCAAATCTTTAGGTCGACTTTTAGCGATCTATGAGCATAAGATATTCGTACAAGGAATTATATGGAATATTAATTCATTTGATCAATGGGGTGTGGAGTACGGGAAGCAGCTTGCCTCATTAGTACTTCCTGAGCTGGATAAAAAAAGCGAGACAAACGGCTTCGACTCATCAACAAATAACCTAATAAATTACTTTAAAAAAAGCACTTAAGCTATTATTTTATATTAAAATTATTGTTTAATAATTTGTAGAAAAAATTGTCGAAAGTGGTTCCTATGCCTATACCCAATTGCTTAGCAAATCTATCTGCAAATGAATCATAGCCAGTAAAATCTACCACTTCTTCAAACCCAACAACATCCCTTGCAACAGAATAAATGTTGCCCATATCATCTGCTAGACCTAACTGAATAGCCTTCTCCCCACTCCAAAATAAACCTGAGAATATTTCTTCGTTGTTAGCAAGGCGATCCCCTCTACCACTTTTAACTACATCGATAAATTGCTGATGGACCTCTGCTAACATTGCATCAATATGCATTTTTTGTTTAGGGTCAACGGGAAGGAATGGATCCATGATAGCTTTGTTTTCTCCGGCAGTGATGAGCCTTCTCTCAATACCTAGTGTAGCGATTGCCTTTTCAAAACCAAAGCCATCTATCAATACCCCTATCGACCCAACAATACTTGCCTTATCAACAAAAATCTTATCTGCTGCTACAGCTATATAATAAGCGCCTGATGCGCATACATCTTCCACAACAGCATAGATCGGTATTTCCGGGAATTGTATTTTATATCGCCTAATCTCGTCATTAATCATCCCCGATTGAACTGGGCTTCCTCCCGGACTATTTATCGACAAGATCACGCCCTTTGTTCCAGGGTTCGCATACACCACTTTCAAGCTCGACCTAAAATCCGAAGCATTCACTGCTTGCTCTGCTCCAATTTCCCCTCGAAGATGAATAAGGGCGGTGAAATCGCCGGTTGTTACCGCTCCGTGATTACCAGCGTTTGTAAAAATCACTAAAAGGGCAACCAAATATCCCAGAGTTAGCAACTTGAAGAAGATGCCCCATCGCCTTGATCGTCTTTGCTCAATAAAAGCAGTATTAAGCACACCCTCTAATATTTTTTTTTCCGTTTCCTGCTTATTGCTTTCAGCCATAATTGCCCTTTAAATAGTGACGGCTAACTCGTCTCTTGTTATTGTGTAAGCCATTGTGTTTAACGACTTTCCCTTGCAAGGTCCAGACACACATAAACCGGAAGTCGGCTCATAAATTGCACCCTGTGTTGCACAAATAATAAATCCACCATCGTCTTCCAGAAAATTGTTATCGAGCCAGTCGAGCTCAACCGGGAGGTGTTGGCATTGATTTTTATAAACATAATAACTTCCCTCAAACAACAAAGCAAAACCCGTTTTTTTTTCTCCGTTTTCAAGAAATGTAAACTTTAAGGTGGACGGGCCTGGCCCAAAGTCTTTTTTTAATAATATAATACTTTTACCCATTTTTAGTGAGCCATGAAAATAGGTCGTGAGGGTTTTCAATAATAGCTAAGGGGTTGTGGTGCTGAAGCTGTGACAAATTTTGTGCTCCATACGTCACTCCCAGAGAGTCTACTTTTGCATTCGCAGCCATCTCTAGGTCATAACTAGAGTCCCCTATCATCAATGCCCTAGGACTCTCAATCATTAAGAAATCTAGGATTTCATTGATCATCTGTGGATGAGGTTTTGAGAAGCATTCGTCCATTGTTTTAGTCATCTTAAAATATTCGTAAAGATTTGATTTGTTTAGTGCGTTATTGAGCCCTCGCCTACTTTTTCCTGTAGCAATTGCCAGGTAATATCCTTGACTATATAAGCCTTTAATCCCTAACTCTATGCCCTCGAACAAAGATATCTGATCCAATTTTTTTAGGTAAGCATCGCGGTATAAAGCTTGCATGTTAATTACACTATCCTCTCCGATCTCAGGGAAAAGCTTAGTAAAAGCCTCCTCTAAACCCAATCCTATGATGGAGCTGATATTTTGATCAGAGGGCAATTGGACTCCCTCCGAAACGCATGCCTCCTTTACTGACTCGATAATAATCCCTGCTGAATTAGCAATCGTTCCATCCCAGTCAAATATAATAAGATCGTATTTAGTGTGTTTTGGCATAAGACTGAAGCTCAATAAAATCAATGGGGATTGGAGCTGTTAGGAAAATATCGTCCCCAGTTAATGGGTGACGAAAACCTAATTCGCTGGCATGTAAAAACATACGTTTAAATCCTAATTTTCCCTGCTTTCTGTTTAGAGAGAAGTCACCGTACTTATCATCACCCACAATGGGGAAACCAAGATGACTTAGATGTACTCTTATTTGGTGGGTTCGCCCTGTTACCAACTTTACCTCTAAGAAACTAAAGTCATTGAAGGCGTGTTTTAAGAAAAATACAGACCGGGATGCTTTTGCACCTTCAATGGCAGTGTCTTTGCTCAACACACGCACTTTTTTTTGCCCATCTTCAGCGGTTGTTTTGAGTAGGTTGAGATCAACGATCATTTGTTTTTTTTGCCATCTACCATTTACCATCACTTGATATTTTTTATGGGTAGTCTTGTTTCGCATTTGTTTATGTATATCAACAAGCGCGGGCCTTTTCTTGGCAACTAAAATGATGCCAGAAGTCTCTTTATCTATCCTGTGTACAAGCTCAAGAAATTTTGCCTCTGGCCTTGATTTTCTTAATAATTCAATAAGGCCATAACTTAAACCGCTTCCACCATGAACTGCTAATCCACAAGGTTTATTAATGACAATCAATGCATCATCTTCATGAATAATTGCTTTTTCTATAAGTAAGGCATGCTCAGGCTTAATACTAATGGGTGCTTTTATATCATTCTTAGGTGAAGTGAATGGGGGGATGCGAACGCTATCACCCAGTGACAGCCTAAAATCAGTTTTAATGCGCTTTTTGTTAACCCTAACTTGGCCACTTCGCAATAATTTATAGATATGACTTTTGGGAACATTTTTTAATGTTTTGATTAAAAAGTTATCAATTTTTTGACCTTCACTTCCCTCGTCAATCAGCTCATATCGAACACTATTATTAATATCTGCAGCCATCTTTTTAGTTTTCTTTTAATGATTTATCGCATATACTTAACTCTGTTCAGATATCTTTATAAACTAAAGAGAAAAACAATTCTGAATTATACATAAATACAAAAGAATTTAAGGTTTAGATCTGCTCACCAGCAATAAATAAAGAAGCGGACCGATAAAAAAAGATTTTTATAAACGAGTTTAAACATAAATTAACAGGTTAAAAAGTACCGACATTTAAAAGACAGAGAGCATAAAAAGATACGAAAAAGACGATATCCTTCTCAACTAAAATCCATAAGATTCTAGTTGAAGTATGCTTGTGTACACGTAATTTATATTAAATTCTTTATCTAAATCTTCAGACATATGGAGATAAGGTAATGAAAAGGATGTTATTTAATGCAACCCAATCCGAAGAACTTCGGGTTGCCATAGTAAGTGATTCAAAACTTGAGGATCTTGATTTTGAGCGAGGAAATCGAGAGCAACGCAAAAGCAATATCTACAAAGCTGTAGTCACCAGAGTAGAGCCTTCCCTTGAAGCGGCATTCGTAAATTATGGCGTAGATAGGCATGGATTTCTTCCATTCAAAGAAATAGCCCCTGAATATTATTCAAAAAAATCTAGAAAAAAAGATTTGTCCATTAAGGACGTAATCAATGAAGGCCAAGAAATTATCGTTCAGGTTAGCAAGGATGAGCGTGGAAATAAGGGTGCTGCTTTGACTAGTTATCTTTCACTAGCTGGAAGATACATAGTTCTCATGCCAAATAATAATGATGGCGGCGGTATTTCAAGGAGAATTGAGGGGGAGGAAAGATCAGCTTTTAAAGAGGTCTTATCTCAGCTCACGATCACAAAAGGTACGAGTGTTATTGGCCGTACAGCAGGAATAGGCGCATCAGTCGAACAAATACAGTGGGATCTGGATTACCTTAATCAGCTATGGGAAGCAATTGAAACTGCTGCTAATGCACAGGAAGGCCCCTTTCTAATCTACCAAGAAAGTAACTTGGTTATAAGAGCTATTCGTGACTACTTCTCTGCAGACATTGAGGAAGTATTAATTGATAAGCAAGAAATATTTGATCAAGCCCATCAGTTTATGAGTCATGTGATGCCTGATTACGCAGAACGAGTAAAGCTTTACGAGGAAAATATTTCACTCTTTTCTAAGTTTAATATTGAAAGTCAAATTGAATCAGCTTTCCTTCGCGAAGTTCAACTTCCATCCGGTGGGTCTATTGTTATTGACCATACCGAAGCGCTGGTGTCTGTCGACGTAAACTCAAGCCGATCTACAAAAGGACGGGACATTGAAAACACAGCATTTAACACCAACCTTGAGGCAGCAGACGAGCTTGCAAAACAAATGCGATTGCGGGATATAGGTGGCTTAGTCGTTGTCGATTTTATTGACATGGAACACCAAAAAAACCAAAGAGAAGTGGAAAATCGCATGAGAGATGCCTTGAAAAATGATAAGGCAAGAATTCAGCTTGGGAAAATATCACGCTTTGGTTTGATGGAGTTGTCTAGGCAACGTTTAAGGCCAAGCCTTGGTGATTCTATCAATGGTGTCTGCCCAAAATGTAGCGGCACAGGTCGTGTGAGGGATATTCAGTCAACAGCTCTCTACATGTTGAGGTTAATTCAAGATGAGGCAGCCAAAGACGAGAATCAGATTGTTTCTATCCAGCTTCCAGTTGAAGTTGCCACTCTTCTTTTAAACGAGAAAAGAACGGCAATTAATGAGCTAGAAGAAAAAACGGGTAATGATATCGTTATTATTCCTAACCGTTATTTTGAGATTCCCAAATATCTGATTGATAGATCATCAAAAAAATCTGGCAAGATTAGCTATACCGTTGTAGAGCCTCCAGTTGAAGAGCTAACTAACGAAGATGATGATGTTAAAGAAAAATTAACGCCTGTTGTTAAATCTGTGATGCCAACCAAATCCATTGCTAAGAAAGGCAAACAAAATAAATCGCTGTTTGGTTTCTTTAAAAATCTCATTGGTTCTGATGATGCCGAGCAAGATGATCGTGATGATGTCGAAATAACTAATCCGGAAATTGTAAAAGAGAGTGGCGAACAGGCTGAAGCCGTTAATGAAAATAGGCCTAACAATAACCCGAATAGACGACCCGGAAGAAATAGAAATAGGAAGCAAGGTTTTAATAAAAACCAACAGCAGAGAAGGGAAAGAGGAGAGGAAAGTGCAGCGCCTCAGCCTTCTGTAACAACTGGCAAGCCTGTTGATACTAATAATCTCGAAACTAAAGCTCCTAATCAAAGGCGTGACAAACCTGTTGATCATATTATTGAGAAACAACAAGAGATAGTATCTCAGGTAATAGAAAAGCAACCACAAGAAGTTGTTCCCACAAAGCCAGAGACAAAGAAAAAGCCTGTAAGAAAAAGGGTTGCCCCGCCTAAGGTTGATCTGGAGAAGGCTGGATTAAAATTAGTAGAAACTAATAAAGCAAGCATTAAAGAAGTTGTTAAGGAAGAAACTGCAAAACCTAAGCCACGAAAAAAAGCTGCTTGGCAAAAAAAGGAGGGTGAAGTTAAGACTTCGGAAAAATTACAAATGGTAGAAACAAAGAAAAAGCCAACAGCAAAGCCTAAAAAGAGCGCAAAGAAAGACTAGCGCAATAATAGCCCAGATAGCATAAGGCTAAAGCTCCAACAACGTGAGCAACCATAAAAAGGAGAGCTAACCCTAGCTCTCCTTTTTGCATGAGCTGGAACAAGTCAGCGGTATATGCAGAAAATGTCGTCAGGCCACCCAAAAATCCTACATTTATAATAAGTCGTAGCTCTTCAGAGATGTTAGCTGTTACTTGAAAAAAGGCGATAGATAGGCCCATCAAAAAACCTCCAAGAAGGTTGACCGTTAACGCTCCGAAAGGCATCCCTGGAAATATAGCGATCACTCCAGCACCGATTAACCAACGGAGCCAGGCCCCGATAGCCGCCGAAAATCCTATAAGGAGAAAGTTAGCCATGGTTATATCTTGATAAAATGTTCACGGTAATACTTTAGCTCTTCAATAGACTCCATAATATCTGCCAACGCCTCATGCTTTCCAGCCTTCTTAAAGCCATCTATAATCTCCGGCTTCCAGCGCTTAGAGAGTTCTTTAAACACACTGACATCAAGGTTGCGGTAATGGAAGAACTTTTCTAGCTCTGGCATGTGCTTAGCCATAAATCTTCGGTCTTGGCATATGGAATTACCGCACATGGGGGACTTACTTTTTCCCACATATTTAGCCATAAACTCTAACAGCTGACGTGTCACCGATTCTTCATTGTACCTCGAGTTTTTTACCTTCTCTATCAATCCTGATTTTCCATGTGTCCCTTGATTCCATGCATCCATACGAGCTAGCACAGCATCTTCTTGGTGGACAACAAAAACTGGACTCTCGGCAATGATGGTTAAAAAAGGATCCGTTATAACTACAGCAATCTCAAGGACTTTATCGTTTTCTGGATCTAGACCGCTCATCTCCATATCCAACCAGATTAAGTTATTATTATTTTTTTCGTCCATCATGATTTCCATTAAGATTGTTTTATCGAGCCAGTTTTCCGCTCACCGACTTACTTTAATTGCAATTTTACTGCACAATACATACTTTTACACAGAACTATTATTAATGACAATCAATTACCAGTCTTTTTTTATCTTCCTCATCATCTTTGCCGCCGGTTTAGACTTATGGCTTAATAAAAGACAGATAGATCATGTCTTAAAAAACAGACACAAGGTGCCTAATGATTTCGCCAAAACCATTAAACTCGCGGACCATAAAAAGGCAGCGGACTATACCGTAGCAAAAACACAATTTAGTTCATTTGGTTTAATACTATCAGCACTCATAACCTACTACCTCACTATCGGTGGTGGGATCAATGAAATCAACAAAGTAATGAGTGCTTTTGATGTCTCATCACTGCTTGGTGGATCATTGGTAGTTACAGCCCTTGCAGTCATTCTATCTATAGTTGAGATACCCAGTAATCTTTACAGCACTTATATCATTGAAGAGAAGTTTGGATTTAACAAAACTAAAGCTAAAACATTCGCTAGCGATGTTTTAATTGATTTGGCGACAACCGCCCTGGTGACGTTTGCTATTATGTATATTTCCCTCTGGATTATATCGACATTAGGGTCGTCCTGGTGGGTTTGGCTGTGGGTCTTTTTAAGTGCTGTGGTCATTATTATGTCGGCACTCGCACCAGCTCTTCAGCAATTAAAAAACAAATTCTATCCCCTGGAAGATAAAAAGCTAAAAACTAGCATCGAAAAGTTGCTTGTGAAGTGTGGTTTTGAATCAAAAGGCTTATTTATTATGAACGGCTCGCTTCGGAGCTCTCATGGTAACGCCTTCTTTGGTGGTTTCGGCAAGACTAAGCGTATTATATTTTTTGATACGCTTCTTGAAAAACTGACCCACAAGGAAATTGAGGCAGTTATTGCTCACGAGCTTGGCCACTTCAAGATGAATCACGTGAAGAAATTCATGGCCATTATGATAACTATTTTATTTGTCAGCCTTTATGTTCTTGGGGGCTTAAAGGATGATCCGCTTTTTTATGAGGTGTTAGGTGTCAACCAAATGACCGATGCCAATTTTCTCATGTTATTTAATTTTGTCTTGCTGAATTACCTCTTCTTTTTTATCAAACCTATGATGACCTACCTATCAAGAAAAAATGAGTATGAAGCTGATGCCTATGCCTGTATTTATACAAAGGGTTCTGACCTCAAGCAGTCACTAACCAAGCTCTATCGAGATAATGCCTCCACATTGACGCCTGACCCCCTCTATTCAGCATTTAACCACTCTCACCCCCCTGCTCTAATGCGTATCAAAGCGATCGATAGTCAGTAGCATGGAGATAACTACACGAATGGAATTTGACGCGGGTCATAGGATCCCCAACCATAAAAGCACATGCAGAAATTTACATGGTCACCGCTACGCTATTGAGGTAACTATATCTGGCGACATTATCAACCAAGAAAATGAGTCAGATTTTGGGATGGTGATGGACTTTAAAGACGCGAAGGATGTCATAAAGAGGCTTATTGTAGAACCCTGGGACCACGCATTTATCGTCTTCGAAAAAGATCTAGAGGTTCTTGATTTCTTGAATAGCATGAAAGATCATAAAACTATAGTATTTCCTAAGGTACCCACCGCAGAAAATATGGCGCTTGTTGCATTTGGTATCCTCAGTCAGGCCTTTTTAAAAGAATTTAAGGGCTTAATTAAGCCGATAAATGTTCGATTATATGAAACACCCAACAACTGGGCAGATGCCTCATAATATTAACTGGTTTTATTTTGGCTCATCAATTTTTGAAATCTTTGTACCCTCAAGAGACGCATTAACCATAAGTCCTTGGGGTGAAAAAATGAATGATATGACCGGGTCTTTTATATTCTCAGCGGTAAGATCTTCCCCCACCCCAAAATTTGCAATAGCCACACTGCCATCAGCCATGATTAAGTCATCGTATCTGATATTGACTGATAATCTCCTGACATATTCAGTCTACGAATCTGTTGTAAGGGGGTTTCCGCATATCACTAATTCGCTTAACGAATACATTGTATTTAGCCATTACCTTAGGTATATAAATACCCTTCCAAATCAATATGCTTACCAGAGGAAACACTGGGATTTTATAGGAGTTATAAGGGGTGTTAGGAGAAGTACCTCACCCCCTCCACCCCCGTCGGCTATATATAGGTATGGAAGGGAAATTTTTAGGGTAAAAGGTTGGTTACTTTTTTAAAAAATTTTGTATTTAAGTATCTTGCTTCCTCCAGACATCCATCAAATGATCGTCCAGTTGCAAGAGCAGACTTAAAATCATATGAAATGCTTGGTAAATATTTAAGATTAAAAAATTTACTTCCAAAAGGTATCATAGTTACTTTTTTATTAAGTAATGTTGCCCAGTAAGCCCCATGGAAAGTACTTGTGATAATGTGATTTCCACTTGAAATAAAATCTAATGCCTCCGAAAGGCTAGAAACATTTGTATTATCTTTATATGGAACTCCATATTTTTTTGATTCAAGTTCTAGCGGTTTCATATCAGAGTGACCGTAACATAAAGTCTCATGTTTTACTTCCTTATTAGAAATAGCAAATAATGGACTCATGCAAGAAACACATGGAACATAGTTATCTGTTGCCTCATAATCTCTTGAGCTGTATAAATCAAATTTATCTTTTCTTGATAAATGTACTAAAGGATCAACCTTCTTTAAATTCCTTCCAGTAATACCTAACCCCCAGGCAACTAATTTTGCTTTAGGAAAAGCCTCTCTATAAAAATGTAAATACGGGAATTCGGGTAATAGACCTCCCCCGTAAATGATGAGGTTTATATTTCTAGGGACGCTATTAATTTCCCTAAAATCTCTAACAATTGAATTTGTTTGAATTTGTTTGAATTTGTCAAAATAATCTGCTGGACAACAAGACAAGTCACCTATATTTTTTGTATTTTTCCAATGAAGAAAAAGAATATTGTATTTATGATTTAACATTAGCAAAGGAATATAGCGTAAAGAATAACCTTCTTATTACACTTTTGAGCTTCTAATTTTTGAATAATATCAGAAGTATATTTCATCCCCAAATACCCACTTCAACTTCAGCATTAGCATAACATTCCCCTGCCACAACCAGATTGGGTAGTAGGAATAAGAGTAGGAATAGTTTTTTCATAAGACCAGTTTACCCCCAGATAATTAAGTGGCAAATGGGTTGTCATTGGCACAGTGGACTTATCACAGGTCATGATGACGCTATTGCACTAGTGGGGGTTCGTGTATCTGAATAGCTCGTAATACTTTGTAGAAGAAGAAGGCAATCATGACCCAGATTAAGGCTCTATCTTGTGACATATGTAATCCTTAAAGTCTTATTTTACTAACTTGATACGGATAAATATACTGCCAGAATAATGAGTTTTATGTTGTAGTGACACACGAATTGACACACGAATTGTAATTTAACTTACAAATAATCTTATGAAATCCCTATTTTATAGGGGTATGGGGATATATTAATGGCGGAAGAGGTGAGATTCGAACTCACGGTGGGCGCGAACCCACGTCGGTTTTCAAGACCGGTGCATTAAACCACTCTGCCACTCTTCCGAAAGCGAAATTTTATCATAGCAAACTGATATTGTAGAAATTTATTCTGGAAATAATGTGTCATGAAATCCGAATAAAGACATATCATTCATTCGCATAGGGTAGAGCTTACCGAGCAAGTGATCACACTCATGCTGGACCACCCTTGCATGGAATCCATCGACCTTCCTATCAATAGGCTGACCAAACCGGTCAATCCCTTTATAGTGAATTGCCTTGTATCTGGGTACCACCCCTCTTAAACCAGGAACCGATAGGCACCCTTCCCATCCGTCTTCCATCTCCTCATCGAGTGGGATGATTTCTGGGTTAATAAGAACGGTAAACGGTACCTCCTCCGCATCAGGGTAGCGTTCATTAGAATCAAAACCAAAGATCACCAGCTGGATAGAGAGTCCAATTTGTGGTGCAGCAAGTCCAGCCCCATCATTAGCTTCCATGGTTTCCATCATATCCTCTATGATTTGCTTGAGTTCTGGGGTATCAACCTCTTTGATAGGCTCAGCGACAGCCAACAACAAAGGATCGCCCATTTTTAATATTGCTCTAACGGGCATATGCACTGATGAATGATGCAACAATGCGCATTACATCATTCATCATCCCTTTAGATTTTTGCGTAATGTCTTGATGGGAAATGCCGTCTATGCTGCTTCCCCTTCCGGCAGCCTGATTGGCAACAGGACAAATAGCGGCATAATTAATCTCAAGCTCACGTGCTAAAGAGGCCTCGGGCATGCAGGTCATACCTACAATGGTTGCTCCATCCCTTTCATACCGATCAATTTCCGCCTTAGTTTCTAGTCTTGGGCCCTGAACTGCAGCGTAGGTTCCCCCCAGTGATTCATTAAGGCTGAGCCCCTTCGATATCTTAAGTAAATGTTCCGCCAAACTAAGGGTAAATGGATAGGTGAAATCGATATGATTCACTGGCTCAGCTTTTCCTTCAAAAAACGTATGTTCGCGACCGTATGTGTAATCAATAATTTGGCTGGGAATTACAATTGAGCCAGGGTTTAGGTCATCTTTAATCGAGCCTACGGTTGCAATAGAGATAATATCGGTGACAGCCATATGGCTAAGACCCCAAATATTCGCTCGATAATTAATGAGGTGTGGAGGAATAGAATGATTCTCTCCATGCCTAGGAAGAAAGGCTATTTTTTTATCGTTGAGTGTACATATAGCAATGGGTGCCGACATCGACCCATAAGGCGTGACAATATCTTCGTATGACTCAATGGCTAATCCCTCAATCGTATCAAGTCCAGTACCGCCTATTAAAGCTAACATTAATGATCCTATGACATTAAAAAGTAATTATGGGTATGGCATACTTTCACCATGAGCCATTATATAACGTTAAATCGCGCACGTAATGTTAAAAAACATTATGAAAACTTTCCGGTTGCGTCATTGCTATTCCCAAGAAAGCAACGAGAAGCTGCGACTATATTGTATCAATTTGCCAGAGAGTGTGATGATATTGCCGATGAAGGCAGCCTTACAGCAAAGCAGCGAATGACACACTTACTGGAATATAAAAAAGGTTTAAGTGAAATAAATTCAGGTATCACACCAACAAACCCATTATTTGTTGATATCAAACATATATGCGATGAATTTAGTCTAGAACCCGACCTCTTAGATAGGTTGATGACTGCATTTGAGCAGGATATTACAAAAGATCGTTACGAGACTATGGGTGAGGTTGTTGACTACTGCCACAAAGCAGCATGCCCTGCCGGTGAAATGATACTGACATTGTTCGGTGCGAAAAATACAGTAACCGTGAAACTTTCTAATCATTTATGTATTGCCCTCGCCATGATTGGAATGATCCAAGACATCCATGAAGACTTTCTTAAAAACCGCATATACATTCCAAAGGAATACTTTAAGCAGTTCAATGTCACTGAAACCGATATTCACCATAAGGCGTTTACCCCAGACTGGGAAAGATTAAAAGATTTATGGCTTGATATTATTGACCATCACATTGGTTCCGGAGAAGCCCTCAAAAATCATCTAACAGGCAGGCTTAAGCTTCAAATTAAAGTTCTCATTAGTGCCTCTAGATTATTAAGTAAAAGAATGAAACAGGATAAGAGTAATTTATTTGTTAAATCGCCGACTTTAACTAAATGGGACTGGGGAATTTTATTATTTAAGGCGATAATAAGACCATGAATCCAGAACAATATTGTTTTCAAAAAACCCAATCCAGTAAGTCGAGTTTTGCCTTAGGGTTTTTGTTTTTAACTAAGCAAAAGAAAACTGCCCTCACCGCCTTGTATGCTTTTTGCCGTGAAGTCGATGATATTGCCGATGAGTGTAAAGAATATGAAATAGGAAAAAGTAAGTTGGATTGGTGGCGATTAGAGATTGATAGATTGTTTGAAAAAAACCCGCAACATCCAGTATCAAAAGCTCTACTCCCGCATCTTACGACCTATGACCTGAGCAAGGAATACTTTATTGAAATTATTGATGGTATGGAAATGGACCTTAATTTTAATCGGTATGAAAACTTCAAGCAACTGCAGCTCTATTGCTATCGAGCCGCTTCGGTGGTGGGACTCCTTTCGGCGAGAATTTTTGGTTTTACCAATAAAGATACCTTAAAGTATGCGCATGACTTAGGTATAGCCCTTCAGCTCACCAACATCATCAGAGACTTGGGTGAGGATGCGAGGCGGGGAAGAATTTATGTCCCATTAGACCTGCTTAACGAGTTTAAACTGACAGAAGATGACATTCTCAGCTGTAAGAAAAATCGAAAGCTGGCATTATTGGTGAAGCATTTAGGCGATCAGGCTAATAGTTTTTATCAGTCAGCTATGAGTCGTTTGCCAAAGGAAGACAAGCGAAGGCAAATACCCGGTTTAATTATGGGCAACATTTATTACGCTTTACTCGCTGAGGTGGTATCCAATCAGCCTGACAACATACTAAATATTAAAACACTGCTTCCGCCGGTGAGAAAAATTATTATTGCTATCAGTACGTTTGTGGGTAAATCCTGGGTGAAAAATCCTTAATCACTGATAAGCTTTATTGCCTCATTTAAGGTGCTGACAGGATAGATATCTATGCCATTAATTTTTTGCTTAGCTTGGTTGGCTTTTGGAATGATAGCTCGAGTAAAACCTAATTTAGCCGCTTCTTTGATACGCTCCTGACCTCTTTGTACCGGCCGTACCTCCCCTGCCAAACCAATTTCTCCGAAAATTACCGTCTTTTGATCGATGGGTTTATTCTTGAATGAAGACACTACCGCGCAAAGTATAGCCAGATCGACTCCCGGCTCAGTAATCTTCACACCCCCCACGGCATTAACAAAAACATCTTGATCGTTACAAGCAATCCCTGCGTGCTTGTGCAATGCGGCTAATAACATAGCTAGTCTATTATTTTCTAATCCAACAGATAGGCGTTTGGGAGCGTGAGCCTGCGTGCTATCAACCAGCGCCTGTATTTCAATAAGCAAAGGCCTTGATCCTTCTTGGGTTACCGTAATACATGCCCCATTAACCTTGTCTTCGTGATGGGAGAGAAAAAGTGCCGAAGGGTTCGTTACCTCTTTAAGTCCCTTTTCTGTCATCGCAAACACACCTAGCTCATTCACTGCGCCAAATCGATTTTTTGCTGCTCTTATCATTCTGAAACTCGAATTAGTATCCCCTTCAAAATAAAGCACTGTATCAACTATATGCTCCAAAACGCGGGGTCCGGCCAAGGTACCTTCCTTAGTGACATGACCGACCAATATCATAGTGATAGCATTTTGCTTAGCGATCCGAGTTAGTTGTGCTGCACATTCTCGGACTTGAGTAACTGACCCAGGTGCCGACGTTAACTCTTCGGAATAAATGGTTTGAATAGAATCAATAACTACCACCTCTGGCTTGTGTTTATCAATATTTTTGATGATCTTTTCGAGATTTATTTCTGAGAGCATAGAAATGTCAGACACTTCAAGCTCTAAACGTTTAGCTCTCATCGCAATTTGTTGTGATGACTCTTCACCGCTCACGTAAATAACATTACAAGGTCTATCGGGTTGAGAGGTAATTTTGGATAATGCTTGTATTAAAATAGTCGATTTTCCTATACCAGGATCACCCCCCAGCAATATAACGCCGCCCAAGACGAAACCACCACCAAGCACCCTATCAAATTCTGAGATGCCGGTTTTTCTTTTATCTATTTCGGAGGTTTCCACGTCGCTAAGTTTTTGTAAGCTAGAGGATTGCGCTAATGAAGAAAATCGGTTGTTAGTCTTGCCTTCTATAACTTCCTCAACCATCGTATTCCACGCGAAGCAATGAGGGCATTGGCCTTGCCACTTTGTTGATTGACCCCCACACTCAGAACAGTTGTAAGTAGTTTTATTTTTAGCCATTGAGATATTCCAGAGGTACACGGCTAGAAGCCGAGATAGCGCATAACAATTCATACCCCACCGTATGAGATTGTCGGGCAACCTCATCAACTAAAATGTCCTTACCCCATAACTCAACAGATGAGCCAAGACCTACTTTTGGAAGCGCAGACAAGTCAACATATAGCATATCCATAGATACTCTCCCCACTGTTTCGGTGACATTCCCGTCGACCATTACAGGAGTTCCAGATGGTGCATGCCGAGGGTATCCGTCTGCGTACCCACAAGCAACAATGCCTACAGTCATTTTATTCGGTGCAGTGAAAACCGACCCATAACCAACCGACTGACCTTTTTCAAGAATTTGGGTAGTAATAATCTTACTATGCAGTGACATTACTGACTTTAACTGGAAATCTTTTCCTGTTTTGTCCTTAAATGGACTGGCCCCATACAACATAATGCCAGGACGAACCCATTCAAAATGCGTTTCTGGATACTTAATAATAGCTGCAGAGTTTGCTACTGAACGCTCATAGCCATCTATCTCCTTGAGGTTATTAAAGCATGTTAACTGTGAAGCGACCCCTTTAACTCCATCGGCATCAGCAAAATGCGTCATCATGACAATATTGCCGACGTAAGGACTTTCTGTTAACTCTTTAAGGATGTTAGGCACTTCGTTAGGCATAAAGCCTAAACGATTCATCCCTGTATTAATTTTTAGGTGGACATCGATGGGTTTGGCAGGCTTTATTTGATTGATGTAATTGATTTGTTCTGCATGATGAATCACCGCTCCAATGCCTATATGGCTGCAAACTTTGACTTCGTAGGGCTCAAAAAAACCTTCCAGCAATAAAATGTATTGCGTAAAGCCATGCTCTCGTAATTCAATTGCTTCGGATAAGGTAAGTACAGAAAATCCTTCGGCAGCATTTAATGCTCGAGCAGCCTCTATGAGGCCGTGACCGTAAGCGTTTGCTTTAAGGACGGCCATAACTTTACTATTAGGGGCATACCTTTTAACGCGTGCCAGATTACTAGTGAAAGCAGCGCAATTAAAACTAGCCTTTAATGCTCTCATTATTCAAATCCAACGTCATATCCCACGCCGGCATAATTCTCGAAGCGTGTGTACTTCCCAAGAAATGTTAACTTCACTCTTCCAATAGGACCATTTCTTTGTTTTGCTACAATAATTTCAGCCAGCCCTTTGTCAGCAGATTCTGGGTTATAAACCTCGTCACGGTAAATAAACAAGATGACATCAGCATCTTGCTCAATAGCCCCAGACTCTCTTAAGTCTGACATGATAGGTCTCTTGTCTGGGCGTTGTTCTAAGCTACGATTGAGCTGTGATAAAGCCACTACGGGGACATTAAGCTCTTTAGCTAACGCCTTTAATGATCGTGAAATCTCCGATATTTCTGTTGCTCTATTTTCACCTTGTCGTCCACCAGGTGCCGACATCAACTGAATATAATCAATGACAATCAGACCTAGTTGACCAGCCTGCCTTTGAAGTCTTCGGGCTCTAGCCCTCACCTCAAATGAGTTTAACCCTGACCCCTCATCAATATGGATTGGTGCTTCATTGAGCTGCCCTAATGAATCCGTAAGCTTTTCCCAGTCGTCATCGTCAAGCTGCCCTGTTCTCATCTTGTGCTGATCCACCTTTCCCACTGAACCGATAAGTCTGGTAGTCAGTTGCGTAGCGGCCATCTCCATAGAAAAGACTGCGACTGGAAGTTTTGATTCGATAGCTACATTTTCTGCTATATTAAGCGCAAGGGATGTCTTACCCATCGAAGGTCTTCCTGCAATAATCACAAGGTCACCCGGCTGAAGTCCTGATGTCATCTTGTCTAAATCAGTAAAGCCAGTGGCAACCCCTAGAATATCGCTACCACTCTCCATTCTCTCTTCAACAGTTTTAATAACCTTGGGTAATAAATGTTGAATATCTTCAAAACCAATATTATCTCTTTTACCCGATTCGGCAATCTGAAATATTTTTGCCTCCGATTCATCTAGCAGCTGTTGAGCGTCTCTTCCCTGTGGAGAATAAGCACTTTCTGCAATATCAGATCCTACTTGAACGAGGTTGCGCATAATAGATCGATCTCGCACTATCGTTGCGTAACCACGAATATTAGCTGATGTGGGCGTATTTTCTGCCAACAAACCCAGGTAGGCTAACCCACCCACCGTAGTTAGTTCGTTATTTTTTTCTAATGATTCACCGACGGTAATAATGTCAGCAGGCTGATTTGCTTCTAAAACCTTAAAGATATGTTTAAATATGGTTTGATGGTCATGCCGATAAAAATCCTTGGTGCTGATAATATCAGAGACTTTATCAAACCCCTCGTTATCAATAAGCAAACCTCCAAGCAATGATTGCTCAGCTTCTACTGAATGAGGGGGAAGTTTTAGATTCTCTATTTGATCATCGGCCATTTTATAATTATAACCAATAAAAAAAAGGCTGCCCTATTGGCAGCCAAAAAAATTAAATTATTTTTATTGTGTTTCGTCTGCAACCACGGTAACAGAAATGCTTGCTGTTACATCATGGTGAAGTGCTACAGTTACTTCAAACACACCAACATTTTTTAATGGTCCTTCAGGCATGCGTATTTCTGCCTTTTCTACCTTATGACCAGCTGCTACTAACAATTCTGCAATATCAATGTTTGATACCGATCCAAAAAGTTTTCCGTCGATCCCGGCTTTTTGCTTAATTTCAACTTTAACTCCTTCAAGATCTTTAGCTCTTTTTTCAGCGCCTTTGAGTAACGCAGCTTGCGCTTTTTCAAGCTCAGCTCTTCGTCCTTCAAATTCGGCTTTATTTGCTTCGGTTGCTCTTTTTGCTTTACCTTGTGGAATAAGAAAGTTACGTCCAAATCCATCTTTTACGTTAACCACATCACCTAAGTCACCAAGGTTAGCAATTTTTTCTAATAAAATAATTTGCATGTTATTTGCCCCTTAGTGTTTGTCAGTATATGGAAGTAAAGCTAAAAACCTTGCACGCTTAACAGCTGTATCTAATTGCCTTTGGTATTTAGATTTTGTTCCTGTTATTCTTGCTGGAATCAACTTACCGTTTTCTGTAATAAAGTCTTTAAGAAGATCTACATCCTTATAATCGACCTCTTTAATACCTTCTGCAGAAAATCTACAGTACCTTCTTCTTTTATACATTTCTCTTGCCATGTCAAACTCCTATTATTTGTTTATTTCCGTTATATGAAAAATAATTTGATTAGACTTTAACGATCTTTTTTCTAAAAAACCGTGGAATAAACACTTATCCCCCAGTTTAAAGCCTGTTTCTGTTAATTTTCCTATCACTACCGCTTCAATCTCTAAATTTACCGTTTTACTTAATGCCGCTTCACTTTGTTTAGATTGATGCTTTATTCGCATACCTAAAACGGGTAAGCCCGCTGGAGTAAACCGTAAACTATCTAAATGAACAATTTCACCTTCAAGTGAAAAATTATTCAACGCTTATGCTTCTTCTTTTTTGCTTTCTACCTTAGCTTTTGGTTCAGCTTTTGGTTCAGCTTTTGGTTCAGCTACTGCTTCTACTTTTGCTGGAACCTCTTCTTTTGGCTTATCGCCGACTAATGACTTAGACTTTTCTTCTTTCATCATTGCTGAAGGATTCGTTACGGCTATTTTGGTAGCAAAAACTAAATGCCTAATTACAGCATCATTAAACTTAAAGCTATGCTCAAGCTCCGCCAATGTTTCCAATGAACATTCAATGTTCATAAGCACATAATGGGCTTTGTGAATTTTTTGTATAGGGTATGCAAGCTGACGTCTGCCCCAATCTTCCAGGCGATGTATCTTACCTTTGTTTGTTTTTATTATTGCTTGAAGGCGATCAATCATTGCAGGAACCTGTTCGCTTTGATCGGGATGAACAACAAATACTACTTCGTAGTGTCTCATAGACTCTCCTTATGGTTTATAGCCTCCAGCAAATGCTGTGAGACAAGGATTTAAAGAATCAGTATTATAGTGTTTTTTGTAATTAAATCAATGGCTTTTTAAATTCGGTCTTTGATGTTGGGGCCATAAACCTTTTCTTTTAAAAATTTAATCTGATCTCGAGTTTTTGCCGCATTTTCAAAATCGAGATCTCGCGCAAATTTCTGCATCACTTTTTCTAGTTTTGATATCTCTTTAAGTATTTGCGGCTCAGATAGATCCTCGTATTTTCTGTTTTCCTTTTTCGCTTCCTGTATTCGCTTGTGCTCGTCAACGTCTTCTAACCCATCAATGATGTCTTTTATTCTCTTTTTTATTCCCACGGGAGTGATGTTGTTATCTTTGTTGAATTGAATTTGTTTTATTCGTCGCCTATTAGTTTCATCGATAGCGGCCTTCATACTTCTTGTTATGGAATTGCCATAAAAAATAACCTTTCCATTTAGGTTTCTAGCAGCACGACCTGCTGTTTGGATAAGTGATCGCTCCGAACGGAGGAAACCTTCCTTATCGGCATCTAACACCGCAACTAAGGATACTTCAGGGATATCTAATCCTTCTCTCAGCAAATTGATGCCGACCACCACATCAAACTTACCCAGCCTAAGATCCCTGATGATTTCTACCCGTTCAACGGTATCTATTTCTGAATGTAAGTAACGAACTTTGATTCCATGTTCGGTTAAGTAATCAGTAAGGTCTTCAGACATTCTTTTAGTTAGTGTGGTTACGAGCACCCTTTCATCTTTTTTGACCCGTAAATTAATCTCACCGAGTAAGTCGTCGACTTGCGAATCAGCAGGCTTAACGAATATCTCAGGATCAATAAGGCCGGTAGGTCTGGCTACTTGCTCGATAATAATTTTTGAATGCTCTGCTTCATAATCAGCTGGAGTTGCTGAGACAAATATAGTTTGAGGGAGTATTTTTTCAAATTCTTCAAACCGCAAAGGTCTATTATCATGAGCTGACGGAAGTCTAAAGCCATAATCTACCAAGTTATTTTTTCTTGCTCTATCTCCCTTAGACATGCCTCCTATCTGAGGAATTGTCACATGACTTTCATCAATAATCATTAGAGCATCTTTAGGCAAATAATCTAGTAAAGTGGGTGCTGGTTGCCCTTCTTTTCTGCCAGACAAGTGCCTTGAGTAATTTTCAATGCCCTTACAAAAACCAATCTCGTTGAGCATCTCTAGGTCGAACTTTGTTCTTTGCTCTATTCTTTGTGCTTCTACTAACTTTGTTTGACTCACAAACTCTTTGATTCTTGACTGAAGCTCGACCTTGATATGTTCCATAGCAATTAATACGGTATCTCGCGGGGTGACATAGTGACTTGATGGGTAAACCGTAAACCGCTTAATTTTTTCAAATATCTGACCGGTCAATGGATCAAATGTTGATATGCCCTCAACTACATCATCAAAAAGACTAACACGAATAGCAGTTTCTGAGTTTTCAGCAGGAAATATATCAATAACATCCCCTCGAACCCTAAAGCAACCTCGAGAAAAGTCGAAGTCGTTTCGATCATACTGCATGGAAACTAAGCGTAAAATAATATTTCTTTGAAGAAGTTTCTCTCCAACCTCTATGTAAAGAACCATTCCCTGGTAGGCAATGGGGTCTCCAATGCCATAAATGGCAGATACGGTTGCAACAATGATTGAGTCGTTTCTTTCTAACAGGGCCTTAGTAGCAGAAAGGCGCATCTGTTCGATGTGATCATTAATACTTGAATCCTTTTCAATAAAAACATCACGGCCGGGAACGTAAGCCTCAGGCTGATAGTAGTCGTAGTAAGATACAAAATATTCGACTGCATTGTGTGGAAAAAATTCTCTGAACTCTGAATACAGTTGAGCGGCAAGTGTTTTATTTGGTGCCATTACAATTGCTGACCTTCCTGTTCTCGCTATTACATTTGCAATCGTATAGGTCTTTCCGGAGCCAGTTACTCCAAGTAATGTTTGGAATTTTTCTCCCTTATTGATCCCTTCAGTTAATTTTTCAATGGCTTTTGGCTGATCTCCCGCAGGCTCAAAAGGTTTATGAAGTAGGTATGGGCTATTGGGGAATTGTTGGCTCAAAATATTAAAGTTAAAATCCAAAAAAAATAAAATTATACAAGGTTGCGAACTTTAATGTTTGACCTAAGTCCTGATACTATAAATAAAAAAAATAAAGAAGAATTTAATTATGTCCAGTATGTTAAAAGTTTTTGTCCTTTGCATCATCACCTTTAACGCTATTGCTTATGACCAAGCTAAATTGATGCACGCATGGGTCTCGATTGTTATGATAAGAGGGTACACGGAAACTGGTTCCTTGGCCTACGGATCAGGTGTCATAGTGGGTGAAAATCAAGTCATTACAAACTGTCATGTGCTTAGAAAAACTAAGCAACCATGGGTTTCACAAGGTGACACCTCTTACTCCATAATGGGAGTTCAGGCAAATAGATGGCAAGATCTTTGTCTTTTAACCATCTTTCAATTAAATAAAAATCCAGTGCCGATAGGTAGAAGTAACGATCTCACAAAAGGTCAAGAGCTTGCTGCCATGGGTCACTCAAGCGGTTCCCCAGCACCGTTAACCACTGGTGGGTATATGATTTCTGCCTACGACATGGACGGTGGAAAAATTATACTCAGCTCTGCAAAATTCAGGTTGGGGGCAAGTGGTAGCGGACTTTTTGATATGAAAGGAAATCTTGTAGGGATAAATACTTTTAAGACAACTGGTTATGGGTCGTACTATTCGATGCCGGCTGAGTGGATCCATAAATTAAAAGAACTTCCTATGGAAAAAGAATTCCCCATTCAAGGCAAGGCTCTTTGGGAGGAGGATGAGGAAAGCAAGCCCTTCTTTCTTAAAATAGCCATACCAAAAGTTAAAAAAGATTGGGCTACTTTAGTCAAAATTACCAAGGACTGGACCGAAAAAGAAGTTAATAATACAGAGGCTTGGTACGAATATGGGCATGCTAATGAAATGCTTGATTTATCGGATAAAGCCATAAATTATTATAAGAAAGCGTTAGCTATTGACCCCATGAACTCAGATGCTCTTTTTCGGATGGGAATGGTGGAAAATAAGTTAGGTCACCCTGTTGAAGCAAAAAAAATACTTACATCTTTAAATAAATTGAACCCGGCCAGAGCTGATGAGTTAGATGAGGTTATTAACTGCAAAAATAAATGTAAAAAATAAATATAATATTTGTTAAACAATTTTTTTTAAGTAAAATTAACATTTAATCTTAACACTCTTAAAGCGTGGAATAACTTTGTCAAAAAAACTTCTGTCGTCATGCGTCAATCGAATCGAAGAATCTCCAACACTTGCCATAACTGCCAAAGCTATCAAGCTTAAAGCTGAAGGAAAAGACATTATTGCTCTTGCTGCGGGAGAGCCTGACTTTGACACTCCTGACTTTATTAAAGATGCTGCCATCAAGGCAATCCAAGATGGATTTACTAAATATACTGCTGTAGCAGGAACAGCCTCTTTGAGGCAAGCAATTATTAGTAAATTTCAAGCTGATAATGGCTTGGACTATGGAATTGATGAGGTCATGGTTAGCGTAGGCGGAAAGCAATGTATCTTCAACCTTTGCCTTGCAATTCTTGAGGCGGGTGATGAGGTGGTGATTCCAGCACCTTACTGGGTGTCATACACCGATATAGTTCAGTTAACGGGTGCCAAGCCGGTAATTGTTTCGTGTGATATCAATCAAAATTTTAAAATAACTCCCACGCAGCTTGATCAGAGCATTACTAATGCAACAAAGCTGGTCTTTTTAAACTCGCCCTCAAATCCTACTGGGGCCGTGTATAGCAAGAGTGAGTTAAGATCCCTAGCAGACATATTATTAAAACATCCTCATGTTTACATAGGGACAGATGATATATACGAGCATATTAATCTTGGAGACAACCGTTTTTACAACATTCTTATGGTGGAACCAAAGCTTAAGGACCGCGTAATTGTCTTAAACGGTGTATCTAAGGCATACTCAATGACGGGATGGAGAATAGGTTATGCGGCCGGTCCAAAAGCTATTATTTCCGCCATGAGCAAACTACAATCACAATCAACATCTAACCCCACATCCATATCTCAAGTAGCTGCAGAAGCGGCTTTAAGAGGAAATAAGGACTGTATAGTGCCAATGGTGAAAGCCTTTAAAGAAAGACATGCTTATGTTTTACAAGCGCTTAACGATATAGATGGTTTAAAGTGCATCCCAGCAGAAGGAGCATTCTATGCATTTTCAGACGCTAATGATGCAATAAAAAATCTCTATGAGTCTCATAAGATTAGCGAGAAAAATGATTTAGCTTTTGCAGAGTTCCTACTTGAAAGTCAAGGAGTCGCCGTTGTTCCTGGATCAGCATTTGGACTTGAAGGCTACTTCAGGATATCTTTTGCCACCTCTATGGACAATTTAGTTGAGGCAATAAAGAGAATTAAAATAGCGATTGAAAGTTAAAAAAAAGGTTAGATTGGTTGACCAGAATGTAATTTCTGCTTATCATCTCCCCTACGATTTATTCCCCAATAGCTCAGTTGGTAGAGCAACGGACTGTTAATCCGTGTGTCCCTGGTTCGAGCCCAGGTTGGGGAGCCAAATTAAAAAACCCTTGCATGATATGCAAGGGTTTTTTGCTAATTATCCCAAGGATTAATTTGGTATAATTTCGTCCAATGAAAAATTCACCACTAAATCAGGATATCACCTTAGTTGGCGGCGGCATTATGAGCCTCACTCTGGCCGTGCTAATCAAGGAGGTATATCCAAATTGTAAAATTACCGTTATTGAGAGGCTGAACCAGTGTGCGATGGAAAGCTCTCAAGCCCTCAATAATGCAGGCACAGGTCACGCTGGCAACTGTGAGCTTAATTACACGCCCATGAAAAATAACATAATTTCACTTGGAAGAGCTATTGAAGTTAATGAGATGTTTGAAACATCCTTACAGTTTTGGGCATATCTTGATAAAAAATACCCGCAATTTAAACCAAAAAAATTCCTTCGCAAAACCCCTCACATCAGTTTTGTTAAAGGAGAAACTGATGTTGCATTCTTAAAAAAAAGATACGAAGCTTTAAGTAGGGAGCCCTTATTTAATAAAATGGAGTTTACTTCAGACCAGGAAATAATTAAACAATGGGCCCCGCTGCTTATTAGTGAAAATATAAAAAATGAGGTTGTTGCTGCGACGAAAATTGAACACGGTACGGATGTGAATTTTGGTGAATTAACTAACCAGCTATTAACTCTTCTAATGAAGAAACCTAACTTCAACGTAATTTTGAACAGTGACGTTATAGATATAAAGAAAACCAATAATAACGAATGGATAGTTTATTACTCTGATTTGATAAGTAAGAAAAATATTACGCTTAAAACGTCTAATGTATTTATTGGTGCAGGCGGAAAAGCGATAAGCCTTTTACAAAAAATGAAGGTAAAAGAAGCATACGGCTACGCGGGATTTCCTGTCAGTGGGAAATGGTTAGTCTGTAGTAATCCCTCAGTAGTAAACAAGCATAATGTAAAGGTGTATGGCCAAGCACTTCCTAAATCTCCCCCCATGTCTATTCCTCATCTAGATCTTAGGGTTATAGGAGGAAAAAAGACATTGATGTTTGGTCCCTTTGCTGGATTTACTTTGAAATTCCTGAAACACGGATCTTTTTTTGATTTACCAAAAACAATCAAAATTAACAACATCAAAACAATGGTTGGTGTTTTTTTTAAAAATCTCAACTTACTCCTTTACTTGATAAAACAATCATTACATTCACACAAAAAAAGGATGCAGGAACTCAGAAACTTTTATCCGGAAGCATTAGATAGTGATTGGAGCTTGTTGGATGCGGGGCAAAGAGTTCAAATAATGAAAAAATGTCCGATGGAAGGAAGTAAGCTTGAGTTTGGTACTGAAATAATTTTTACTAAAGATAAAAAACTATCGGCATTAATAGGCGCCTCTCCTGGAGCGTCAGTTTCCGCTCACTCCATGCTTAATGTTCTTACAACCATGTTCAATATCGACAGCCATAAAACTATAAAAGAAATGGTTCCTGGATACGGTGTTGCGCTTAATAAAAACCCTAAAAAACTAGATCAAATAAGGGATAAGATTTACTCCCAACTTGGCTTAGATTAGACTTCTTTGACGCCTAATTTCAGATAGGCATATCCCACTTGCAACGCTGACATTTAAGCTTTCCACCTGGCCTAGCATAGGGATAGCGACAAGAGAATCACAAAGCTCACGTGTCAGCCTTCTCATGCCCTTCCCTTCAGACCCAAGAACCATAGCAATAGGGCCCGTTAAGTTCTCACGGTAAAGGCTTTGGGGTGATTCTCCATCTGTCCCAATAATAAATAAGCCTTGATCTTTTAAGTACCTAATTGTTCTTCCAATATTGGTCACCGCAAGAAAAGGTACTGACTCTGCACCTCCGCATGCCACCTTTCGCACTGTTGCATTAACCCCTACTGCACTATCCTTTGGACATATAATGGCATGAACACCCATCGCGTCAGCAACCCTAAAACAGGCTCCTAGATTATGAGGGTCTTCAACCCCATCAAGAATTAATAATAATGGTGGTTCCGTTTTTATCTCTTCTAATACGTCTTCGATCGTTACATATTTTTGTTTTGATTCATAAATGTTGGCAATAACTCCTTGATGCTTGGCACTTGGAATCATACCGTCAAGACGGTCTTTTGAGCTTAAATGAAAAGAAATGTCGTTTTCCTTTATAAGCTTCAATAGATCTCCCATGCGCGCATCATTCCTTGACTCATCCAGATAAACATCCTTAACTGAGCTTGCATCCAGTCTTATGCGACTGGTAATGGAGTGGAAGCCATAAATAATTTTTTTATCACTCATTTTCTCTTTCTTGTCTTTCTTTTTCGGTCAGAATGATTTTTAGTTTTGGTAGCTTTTTTCGCTAACATGACTTTTCCTACGGCCTCAACTAATGAAAGGTCAATCTTAGATGTTTCCATATCAACACGAACTACTTTAACCTTTAGTCTATCTCCCAGCCTGAATGACAACTGCGTTCTTTCGCCAATCATGGCATGCTTACTTTTGTCAAAAGTGAAATAGTCATTACCAAGCTCTGTTACATGCAAAAGTCCTTCGATAAAAATTCCATCTAGCTCAACAAATAGGCCAAATCCAGTTACACCCGCAACAGTAGCGTCATAGGTCTCACCAATTTTATCTTGCATAAAGTAACATTTAAGCCATGACTCAACATCTCGCGTTGCCTCATCAGCCCGCCTTTCTGTTCCAGAACAATGCTCTCCAAGCTGAGCTATATCCTTTATATTTAATTTCTTTTGTTCAACTTTAGCCCTAATTGCTCTATGCACAATTAAGTCAGGGTATCTTCGAATAGGTGAGGTGAAGTGAGTGTATGACTCATAAGCAAGACCAAAATGACCTTTATTTTGGTTGCTATACACCGCTTGTTGCATGGATCTTAAAAGAACGGTTTGAAGTAAGTGTGCATCCGGTCTATTGGCAACCTGATCGATCAATTGACCGTAATGCTTAACTGTTGGCTTGTTACCTCCATCTAGAAATAAACCAAACTCAACAAGAAAGCCCCTTAAATTTTCTAGCTTTTCCTCTGTTGGCGTTTCATGATTTCTAAATAAAGCATCCACATCCTTATCCAGTAAGAATTCAGCAGAACAAACATTTGCAGCCAGCATACATTCTTCAATTATTCGATGCGCCTCATTTCGATATATAGGTTTAATATGATCAATCTTTCCATTATCTGTAAATACGATCGAGGTTTCTGTGGAGTCAAACTCTAAAGCACCGCGTTTTTGACGTTGATTGAACAGTAATTTAAACACGCTTTGTAGCTGCTTTAAATCATCATGGACATGGCTAAATTGTGATGTAAGTGCCTCATTGTTTTTATTTAGTATTTCATCAACTATTGTATATGTGAGCCTCGCTTTGGAATTCATTACCGAGGGGTAAAATTCATATGATGTGACGAGGCCAGCTGCATCAATTCGCATGTCACAAACCATACATAAGCGGTCAACATTTGGGTTAAGAGAGCACAATCCATTTGAAAGAGATTCCGGGAGCATAGGTATAACTCGGCGCGGGAAGTAAACAGAATTACCTCTTTCTAATGCCTCATTATCTAAGTCAGACCCTATTTTTACATACGAACTAACGTCAGCTATTGCAACGACGAGCCTCCATTCATTGCCAATTGACTCGGCATAAACTGCATCGTCGAAATCTCTCGCAGTCTCGCCATCAATTGTGACTAAGGGTAATTCTCGTAAATCAACCCTGCCTTTAATCGCTTCCTGATCTATCTTATCGCCATACTGATTAGCTTGACTTAATGCTTCACTGGAAAATTGATAAGGAAGATGGTGTTTTCTTAATGCAATTTCAATTTCAATTCCGCTATCAGTATAGCTTCCTAGTACCTTAATTATTTTGCCCATAGGCTTTTCTCTTAAGCTGGGTTGGGTTGTAATTTCAACCTCCACAACCTGCCCTGCCTCGGCCTGCATGTCCTGATTATAAGGAATTAATATGTCCTGATTGATTCTTTTGTCTTCAGCTGCAACAATCGTCACTCCATTATTCTGAACGACTCTTCCAACAATCACTTTATTAGCTCTATCCAGAATTTCAACAATAGCTCCCTCAAGCCTTCCTTTCCTATCTTGGCCTGTAATTTGAATCATCACTCGGTCACCATTAAATACTTTAGACATCTCTCTGGGGGAAAGAAAAACATCCTTATCTTCCTTATTGTCAGAGATTAAAAAACCAAAGCCATCGGGATGCCCCATGACTCTTCCAGCGATTAAGCTAAGCTTGGTCGAAATGCATAAAATGTCTTTACGGTTGATGAGAATTTGTCCTTCTCGAGCCATAGCTCTAAGGCGTTTTTCGAAAAATATTAACTCAGATTCTTTTATATCCAACGCAATTGCTAAATCATTCTTTTTGACTGGAATACCGATTTCAGTCATTACTTCTAAAATTAACTCTCTGCTTGGAATGGGATTTTCGTATAACGATAACTCACGTTCTTTTTGTGGGTCTTTATCTCTTGCGTTAGGTTTGTTTGTTTTATTTGTCATTAAGTATAGGTTTTATTTGTTATTGTAGGCATGCAAGTCTGCCATATTACGCCCTATCCCATTAAAATCCAAACCAAAACCGTACACGAAGACATCGGGTACATTAAGCCCAATATAGTCAGCCTGAATTGACTTATTTTTATCGATAGCTTTATCAAAAAGGACTGCCGTGGCAACAGCAGCTGCACCTTTCCTTAAAAGCCTATGCTTAATAAATTTGAGCGTATCTCCTTGGTCTAAAATGTCATCCAATACTAAAACAGTTTGGTTTGCAATTATTTCATCCAAAGGCTCATAGATTAACTTGATATTGTCAGTACCAATATTTTCTGCATACCTGCTGGCGTGAAAATAATTAACAACAACTTCAAACGTTAACTTAGGTATTAAGTGTCCGGCAAAAGGAATTGCACCTGAAAGAACTGGGAGCACAACAACGCGTTGGTTTCGGTAAGTCTTGTTAAGAATTTGTGCCATTTTATCTATAGAGACTGCTATTTCTTTATTTGAAAAAATAATCTGGGAGTTCGATATAAGTTCATCTAGATTCACGGTGCGAATCTTTTCTTAAGGTATTCGCTGAGCTCGACCCCAAATATCTCATTTTTTAAGGCTAACTCAATATTTGCTTTAATAAACCCTAATTTATCTCCGCAATCATAACGCACCCCCTCAAAGTGGTATGCATACACTGGGAATTCTTCCAGTAAAGCTTTTATTGCATCGGTGAGTTGAATTTCATTCCCCGCCCCAGGGTTTGTTTTTTCTAAAAACGATAAAATTTTATTCGAAAAAATATACCTTCCCACCACCCCAAACTCAGAAGGCGAATCATCAGGAAGTGGCTTTTCGACAATGCCAGATAATTGTTGCATGTTTGGCTTAGTATCATTAGTGGCTATCATTCCATACTGAGAGGCATCTTGTTTTTTAACCTTTTGAACCGAAATCATTGAAGACTGGGGGTCAGCGTAATTTTCAATCATTTGCTTTAAAACCCCTTTTGGCGCATCAATTAAGTCATCAGCAAGTACAACCGCAAATGGCTCGTCACCTAATACTGGTTTTGCTTGCAAAATTGCGTGGCCCAAGCCTAGAGGTTCGCCTTGCCTTAAATAAATACAAGACGCATGCGAAGGGATGATGTTGTTCATTTGCCGGAAAAGTTGTTTTTTATCTTCTGTAAGATTAGATGAAATTTCTAATGAATGATCAAAATGATCGGTTATTGCGCGTTTAGTTTTCCCGGTAATAAAGATTAAGTCGGTACACCCTGCATCCAAAGCCTCCTCTACGGCATACTGAATAAGCGGTTTATCAACAACGGGAAGCATTTCCTTGGGAGTCGCTTTGGTCGCTGGAAGAAAGCGAGAGCCGTGCCCGGCAACCGGAAAAACAACTTTTTTTATTTTCATACTAAAAGCCTTTACCTAAAAAATTAATCTAATTAAAATAATATCACCACCTAATGGATTAAAACCTGCGCGCTTAGCCTTCCTTCTTCCATGACATGCTTTGCTTTAAGTCCGACTTTTTATCCTCAACCCAATAAGCACCCTTATTTGTTACTTCTTTCTTCCAAAAAGGTGCCTCAGTTTTTAAAAAATCAATAATAAACCTACATGCATCAAATGCATTGTTTCTATGGGGGCTGGCGACAACCACGGCGACAATAGGATCGTTTAATTTTAAGATCCCTACTCGGTGCACTATTCTCACAGCAGATAAATCCCACTTAGAGAAAGCTTTTTTTTCAATGGTTTGTAAAACTTTTTCTGTCATCCCGGGATAATGTTCAAGGCGCATCTCTAAAAGCATTTTATTTTCACTCACATCAAAATCACGCACATAACCTATAAAACTAACTATCGCGCCAATATGACTGCCTAACGCTTTTACTTCCGAGGTAATTTCTTCGATAGAAAAGACTTCTTTTTGGACTTCTACCATTTACCCTCCTGTAATTGGAGGCAAAAAAGCTATTTCATCGCCATCATTAATCACTGAGTCCCAATCAACAACAGAATGATTGATGGCTAAGCGTATAGTATTTTTTTTGGCCAGTAACTCAAGCCAAGGCCCCTTCTCATTATTGGCATAAAAATCTAGCAGATCTTGGGCAGTTTTGATATTTTCTGGCTTAGCAATCTCAATAGAATCCTTTTCAAATAATTCTCTTAAGCTGGCAAAGAAAAGAACATTAATCTTCATTGGAATCTTCCTGACGAATTTTGTCCTCAAATTCTAGTAGCGCATTCGGATCATCTTTTAGTTCAACTCTCTCTATCTGTGAAAAACGTCGTGATATTTTTTGACTAGATATATGAACATCCTGTGCATTTTCATGAGCAAGCCTAATGTTGTCTGCAAGTTTTTTCATACGGCCATCAAAGCGATCAAAATCTTTACCGAGCTTTCCTAGCTCTGATTTTATAATATGCACCTGCTTCCTGGTTTCAACATCCTTTAAAACTGCTCTAGCTGTATTCAATACGGCCATTAATGTCGTAGGTGAAACCAACCAAACTTTCCTGGCCATAGATTCCTGTATTAGCTCTGGATGGTATGCGTGAATTTCAGCGAATACCGCCTCTGCTGGAATAAACATTACTGCCCCATCTGAAGTCTCATCGGGAATAATATACTTCTTCGCTATATCAGAAATATGTTTCTTTACGTCTAATTTAAATTGTTTTTTCGCTTTAGCTTTATCTATTTCAGACGAATTAATTTCAAACATTTTTTGATAATTTTCCATAGGAAACTTAGAGTCGACAGCAACCGTTCCAGTTGGGTCAGGGAGGAAAAGTACGCAATCAGCTCTCGATCCGTTTAAAAAGGTATGTTGAAGGGCGTAGCTGTCAGGAGGCAGTATATTTTTTATTAATCCTTCTAGCTGTAATTCACCAAAAGCGCCGCGAGATCTCTTATCACCTAATAATTCTTGGAGACTTACCATGTTGGTAGTCAGCCCATCAATTTTTTTCTGAGCCTCATCTATCGTTGCCAATCTTTCCATAACGCTTACAAAGGTGGCATTCGTTTTTTTAAATCCTTCCTCTAAGCGCTCATGAACCTTTCCAGTAATTTCTTGCAAACGATCATCGACTGATTTCGTTAGATTTTCGACAGAATGAATTAATTGTAAAGAGGTGTTTTTCAGTGAATTCTGCAGGCTATCCTGTTGTGACTTTCCCTGCTCAGAAAGTGTTGTGTGCAACTTCTCAATTACGTCTTCTCGAATTTTAGCTAGGGACTCCTGCTGGGATAGTTGTAACTTTTGCAATGATTCTCTGGTAGCGGTTAATTCATCGCTTACTGTTTTATTAAACCGATCCGATAACTTATTTAACGCATCATTAATATCAACAAGCATTTGGCGATGCTTTTCTTCAAGAAGATTTATGGTATTACCCTCTTTACCTCCACTAAATAGCCTCCATAGAATCAGCACGGAGATCACAACTATTAAACCTAATAAAAGCTCAACTAACATTGCTTATTTTGCCGCCTCTAGTGCCTGTGATATATCAGCAATAATGTCATCGATATGCTCTATTCCAACTGATATCCTCACCATTTCCTCACTAACCCCAGCTGCTTTAAGCTCTTCTGTGCTTAGTTGCCTGTGAGTTGTCGAGGCTGGATGGCAAGCTAATGACTTTGCGTCACCGATATTTACTAAGCGAAGGATCATCTGCAATGCATCAATAAACTTTGCGCCCATCTCTGCTCCGCCTTGTATCCCGAAGCTGATGATGCCTGAGGCAAGACCACCTGTAGTCTTTTGGCAATTGTCAAAATACTTGCTATCTTTTAATCCCGCGTAATTAACCCATGCAACCTGCTTATGATCTTGTAAATATTGAGCAACAGCTTCTGCGTTGGAACAATGCCTTTCCATCCGCAAACCTAAAGTTTCCAATCCCTGCATAATAAGAAATGCACTATGAGGGGATAAGGCAGCCCCTGTATTTCTTAGCGGAACCACTCTACACCTTCCAATAAAAGCTGCTGGGCCCAAAGCTTCCGTATAGATAACTCCATGGTAAGAAGGGTCAGGTTCATTCAACATAGGAAACTTTTGTTTATCTTTAGCCCAATCAAATTTTCCTGAATCAACAATAATTCCACCAATAGTAGTTCCGTGGCCGCCAATATACTTTGTTAAGGAATGGATAACGATATCTGCTCCAAAATCAAACGGTTTGCATAGATAGGGTGTAGCTACGGTGTTGTCGACAATCAACGGCACTCCGTGCTTATGAGCAATCTTAGCTAAGGCCTCAAGATCAACAACATTTCCCAGCGGATTACCAATAGTCTCACAAAATAACGCCTTGGTATGCTGGTCAAATGCATCATCAATTTCATCAAAATTTCCTGCATCCACCATTTTGACATTAATGCCTTGTTGCGGAAAAGTGTGTGCAAATAAATTGTATGTGCCGCCATATAATTGGCTGACACTCACTATATTATCTCCGGAACGGGTAATGCACTGGATGGCATAGGTAATAGCTGCCATTCCTGACGCAACTGTTAATGAAGCTATACCCCCTTCCATTTCAGCAACCCTTTGTTCAAGGACGGCATTAGTTGGATTCATGATCCTCGAATAAATATTACCCTCAACCTTTAAGTCGAAAAGATCTGCTCCGTGTTGAGTGTTATCAAAAGTGAATGATGATGTTTGGTATATGGGGGTTGTTGCTGCCTTCGTTGTCTTTTCTGACTCGTACCCATGATGTAAGGCAATTGATTCTAGCTTCATTTTTTAGCTCCTTAAGTTACGAATATATACAGATTGGTTTTATAGATTTTACCAGAATAACCGAGTCACGAAGGTTGATCTATTGGTTCCATACTAATTGATGGGTAATGCATCATGATTTCGTTAACCCCTTCTTTGGTAAGTTTGATTCGTAGCGCTATATTTTCTCCAAAATTCTTATCGAGAATAGTGCCATTATTCTTAAGTATTACATTAGTAATTTTATCTAACATATTGTATTTAATTAATAAATTATAATAATATAAGTCAATAAAAGGTGTAACTTTTGCTTTGGCTAATGCCATCATCCCAGCTTTACTATAGGCACGTGCTAAGCCACCCGTCCCCAGATTAATTCCACCGTAAAACCGAACCACCGCAAGCCCACTATTTGCGAAATGTTTCATTTCTAAAATATTTAACAAAGGTTTTCCCGCGGTACCGGAGGGCTCTCCAGCATCATTAAAATAGGAATCTACGCCTGATTTAGTCTTAATTTGATGCGCAAATGCAATATGGTTACAGCCAGGATTGGCGTTGTGAATTTTATGTATATGGGCTAGGAATTCTCTTCTTGATTGAGCTGACAAAGCATACCCAACAAATTTAGATTTATTGACAACAAGCTCTTCTGATTGTGTAGCTTGCTGAATAACATTCAATCAACTAAGCCCCTCTATCTGACCTTTGTCATTGACGGACATATTCTCACTCGCTGGTTTCATAGGTAACCCTGGCATAGTCATAACGGACCCACATATAATCACTAAAAATTCAGCTCCTCTGGCCAGCTTGATCTCTTTTACTATTAACGAATGGTCTGAAGCCGCACCTTTTAATGTCGGGTCACTTGAAAATGAATACGGGGTTTTTGCAATACAGACAGGAAATTTCATGTATTTGGTAGCAAGGTCATTTAGTTGCTCTTGTGCTAAATCTTCATAGACAACCTCTTTGGCATGGTAGATATTCGTGGCAATCGCTTTAATTTTTTCTTGGATGCTGTCCTCATCTTTATACATAAATTTAATGGGTGAGCTTTTCTTGCCTTCTGTTAATAACAATACCTTTGTTGCTAGCTCGGCTGCTCCCTTAGGTCCCTCAGCCCAATGGCGGCATACAACTGCATCAAAACCTAGGTTGTTTACGGCCTTTTGAACATATGCTATCTCTTCATCAGTGTCCGATGCAAAATAATTTATCGCTACTACGACATTCTTAGCGTAATGTTCGTTAGAATTTTTAATATGTCTTTGGAGGTTCGTAAAGCCCTCTTCTAAGGCACTCATATTTAGCTCATTCAAATCCTTTACCTCAATACCACCATGATATTTAAGGGCTCTTATAGTCGCTACGATGACAATGAGGTCAGGATTCAGTCCGGTCTGTCGGCATTTAATATTAATAAATTTTTCTGCGCCTAAATCGGCTCCAAACCCAGCCTCAGTAACAACATAATCTCCAAGCTGCATAGCAAGATCAGTAGCGGCAAAAGAGTTGCAGCCATGGGCAATATTGGCAAAAGGACCGCCATGAATAAAGGTTGGCGTATGAGCAATGCTTTGAGTAAGGTTAGGCATAAAAGCATCTTTAAGCAATGCCACCATAGGACCTTGAGCTTTAAGGTCTTTAGCTAGTATTGGTTCTTTTGTTGAGTCTTTATTTTTTGCAACCTCTATCTCGCCTAATCTTTTTTCTAAATCATGTAATGAGGTCGCTAAGCAAAAAATGGCCATCACCTCACTAGCTACCGAAATATCAAACCCGGTTTGATATTCATACCTTGTATTTTGAACTGAAATGTTTCTTATTGAACGATCATTCATATCCATACAACGCTTGAATGAGATACGGTTTACATCGATACCCAGAGCATTACCATGGTAAACATGGTTGTCAATTAGGGCCGATAACAGATTGTTTGCAGAGGTAACAGCATGGAAGTCACCCGTAAAATGTAAATTTATGTTCTCCATAGGAAGAACCTGCGAATACCCTCCGCCTGTAGCACCACCTTTCATACCAAAAACTGGTCCTAATGAAGGCTCTCGAACACAAATCACGGCTTTTTTGCCTAGGCTATTTAATGCGTCGGCAAGACCTATTGTTGTAGTGGTTTTTCCTTCACCGGCAGGAGTTGGGCTCATTGCAGTTATTAAAATAAGCTTTGCTTGCTGGTTCGTCTTTGTTATTTTGCTTGCATCTATTTTTGCGATGTAGGGTCCGTAATTAATTAGCGCATCTTTTGAAACGCCAACTAATGCTGCAATTTCTTCAATAGGCTTCAGCTCCGATTCTTGAGCAATATTTAAATCTGATTTCATAAGATAAAATTTTGTATGTAAAAAAATATATTAACTGATTTTTTAACTATACTTGCCTTTTTTCTAGAATAATTTTCAGCTCACGATCAGTCATTTGAGGTATAAACATTTTAATAAAATCAGAAGTAAAGGTGCGAACAAAGGTGTCCTGCCTTATGCCTATATACGTAGTGCTTACGGGAAATAAATGACTGACGTCTTTAGCTATTAAATTCCGGTCTTTTTCTTTGTCAAAAGCCATCTCCGCTATCAGTCCTATGCCCAAATTAAGGTTTACGTATGTTTTTATAACATCGGCATCAATGGCAGTTAGCATTATATTTGGTTCTATATTTGAATCCTTAAAAACCTTTGAAACTATAGTGCTACCTGTGAATGCATAGTCATAAGTGATAAGCGGGTAAGACGCTAGGTGCTCTAATGTAATGCGCTCTTCTTGTGCCAAAGGATGTTCTTTTGGCATAACTAATGAGCGGTTCCATGAGTAACAGGGTATACAAAAAATTTTATCATTTGATCCTATGGCCTCTGTAGCAATTCCAACATCTGCTTCACCTTTAAGAATCTGTTCAGTCACCTGGCCTGGATTTCCTTGATGAATATTTAAATTTACTTTAGGGTATTTTTTAATAAAGGTTTCAACAACTTTTGGAAGCTTGTAGCGAGCTTGGGTGTGCGTTGTTGCAATAGTAAAAACTCCCTCATTATTATTTTTATATTCAGCTGAAATATTTTTAATATTTCTGCTTTCTCTAATAATCTCAGATATTGAATCAAAAACTTTTTCTCCTGGGTCAGTTAACCCAACCAATCTCTTGCCGTGCCTTTGGAATATTTGTACTCCTATCTCCTCCTCTAGCAGCTGTATCTGCTTGCTTACCCCGGGCTGGGATGTATGCATGGTTTTAGCGGCTGTCGAGATATTGAAGCTGTTTAAAACCACTTCGTATATACAGCGTAATTGTTGTAGTTTCATATATATTAAAAAGTTATGTTAATAGAAGTTATTATTATTAAAATACTATATGAAAATCTGCTATATTTCACCCTAATTTATTAAATTTAGTTGGTTGCGCATGGGCATTGAGTATTCATTATCTGGATTTGTTGTAGGCTTATTAGTTGGTTTGACTGGGGTTGGTGGTGGTTCACTCATGACTCCATTACTGGTAATTCTATTTAAAATTAATCCTGCTGTAGCGATTGGTACAGACCTTCTCTATGCAGCAATAACAAAATCATTTGGAGTGATCAGCCACAATAAATTTGGCCATATCGATTGGCGCATTGTTGGGCGCTTGCTAATTGGGAGTATTCCGGCATCCATATTAATGAATTTATATATTCAGGACATAGATCTTAGCTCAGAAAGCACTATCAGTTTTATTGAGATGTCTCTAGGTGTCGCACTCATTTTTACTTCATTGGCCGTTTTATCTCAGCCTTTAATTATTAAAAAAACAAAAAATAAAGCATGGAAGCCATTCAAACATACCAATGGATTCACTATCCTGTTAGGATTTATACTTGGAGGGATGGTTACACTAACCTCTGTAGGGGCAGGCGCTTTGGGTGTAACTGCTTTACTTATCATCTATCCAAGAATGCAAATTAAAAATATAATTGGGACAGATATAGCACATGCAGTTCCATTAACTCTATTTGCTGGGCTTGGTCACTACCATTTAGGTAATGTGGATATGATGTTGCTTGGCTCCCTTCTGCTTGGATCAATACCAGGGATTTGGATTGGAAGCTATTTAAGCTCCAAGATAAATGAAAACAAACTACGATATATTTTAGTCCTGGTTCTGCTGGGTGTAGGGGCTGAACTACTAGTAAACTAATAAGGTAAGTTATGTATAAATATGACGCAGTAGACCAGAAGCTTGTAGACGAAAGAGTTAGTCAGTATGAGGGTCAATTAACCCGATACCTTAAAAAAGAACTTTCGGACGAAGAGTTTAGGCCTCTGAGGTTACAGAATGGCCTCTACATACAGAGGCATGCGCCTATGTTACGCGTTGCAATCCCTTACGGTTTATTATCCTCTAGGCAGCTTAGAAAGCTGTCAGACATAGCTGATAAGTATGATCGTGGTTATGGTCACTTCAGTACGCGACAGAATATTCAATTTAATTGGCCTAAGCTCGAGGATACGCCAAAAATATTAAAAGAATTAGCTAGCGTCGAGATGCATGCTATCCAAACATCAGGAAATTGCATACGAAATATCACAACCGATCAATTCTCTGGCGTTACTCCAGACGAAATAGTAGACCCAAGGTATGTAGCAGAGATTATTAGGCAATGGAGTACATTCCATCCTGAGTTTGCCTTGCTACCAAGAAAATTTAAAATAGCAGTAACCGGTTCCAACAAAGATCGTGCCATTGTTCAGGCGCATGATATTGGTCTAGAATTTTTTATCAACAAGCAAAACAAAATGGCAATCAAAGTCTGGGTTGGAGGCGGGCTTGGTCGCACCCCAATTCTTGGCTCTGTAATCAATGAGGAATTGCCGTGGGAACATATTCTTACCTACTCTGAAGCGATTCTTCGTGTCTACAATCTCTATGGTAGAAGAGATAACATGTACAAAGCTAGAATTAAAATTCTTGTTAAAGCTCTAGGTATTGATCATTTTAGAGAGCTAGTAGAGCAAGAATGGAAGTTTATTAAGGATGGGCCAAATACGATTGATGAGTCTGAACTAAAAAGAGTAGCGTCATTTTTTACCGATCCACCGTATAAAGAAAGCTCTAAGCATAACCTTAATGATTATGTCGATAATAAAGCTTTTAAACAATGGCTGGACCGATGTACGCATCCGCATAAAAATAAAGCTTATCGGTCGGTAACCTTGTCATTAAAAGCGACTCATCAAGCACCAGGTGACGCAACCTCTGAACAAATGAGGCTGGTTGCAGATCTTGCAGATCAATATAGCTTTAGCGAAATACGTGTATCTCATGAACAAAATCTCATTCTAGCTGATGTGCAAGAAGATGATTTGTTTGGTCTTTGGGAACAAGCTAAGTCTAAAAACTTAGCCACGCCAAATATTGGACTTCTAACTGATATTATCTGTTGCCCAGGCGGAGATTTTTGTTCGCTAGCCAATGCAAAAAGTATTCCTATAGCCGAATCCATTCAGGAAGTATTTGACGATATGGACTACTTACATGATATCGGTGAGATCGATTTAAATATATCGGGCTGTATGAATGCATGCGGACATCATCATGTAGGACATATTGGTATTTTAGGAGTCGATAAAGATGGAAGTGAATGGTACCAAGTAACGTTAGGTGGCAACCAAGGAAACTTTGCAAGCATTGGAAAAGTTATTGGGCCTTCTTTTTCTGCTGAAGAAATGCCTACAGTGATCACTAAAATTATTGAGACCTACACCACCGAAAGGCATGCTGACGAAAGCTTTATTGATTGTGCTGTTAGGATTGGGCTTGACCCCTTTAAAGTTAATGTTTATGGGGTTAAGGGAGATAAGTCATGAATTCTCAGCTAATTTTAGATAATGCGATTGTAAGAGACGAATGGATCACTGTGGAATCACCAACCATAACAACAGAAGTAAGAAAGCAAGCTGGTAAGGTTGTTATGTTTAAACTGACTGGAGAGGACTCCCTTTCTGAGGAGCAGATTATGGCAACTGCACTCCCTAAGAACGGAAAAATTTTGCTGCCTGCCAAGGTCTACTTACAACACAAAGACGTATTGAAAGAACGATTAAAAAACAAGGAAATTGGTATTTGGATTGATACGCATGAAGAAATTGGCTCTTTTATAAGCGAAATAAACGATATCAATCAGTTCCCTCTAATTGGTGTTCGGGTTGGTAAGTTTGCAGATGGAAGAATTTTTTCTATTGGGACACAGCTCCGGATTAAATTTCAATACAAAAATGACCTAAGGGCATTTGGTGATGTTCTAAGAGACCAGCTATTCTTTTTAAAAAGAACCGGATTTAATAGCTACCTAATTAGAGAAGACAGAGATCCAAATGATGCACTCTTAGCATTAAAAGATTTTAGTAGCCCCTATCAAGGCGCTGCTGATGAACCATATCCTTCATGGAAGAAGTTTGATAGAAATCAACGGGAAAGAGATTAAATTAATGAATGGTATACAAAAATATAACGAGCAATTAACAAACAAATCTCCAGAAGACATTATGGTATGGGCCTTTGCGAAAAGCACCAACCCGATGCTTACAACTAATTTCAGGCCTTATGAGGTTGCTATCCTCCATTTATGCACAAGTTTACGCCCTGAGCTAAAAATTGTGTGGTGTGACTCTGGGTACAACACCAAGGCAACATATGCGTATGCAGAGAAGATTATCTCTCAACTAAATTTAAATATTCAGCTATACACTCCCAAACAAACTGCTGCTCATAGGGATGTGTATATGGGAGCCGTTCCTGAAATTGATGATCCAAGACATACTGAATTTACTGAGCAAGTTAAATTAGAACCATTTAGGCGAGCAATGGAAGAAATTAAGCCTGATTTATGGATAACAAATTTGAGAAAGGGACAAACAACTTTTAGAGATGGGATAGATGTCGTATCGCAGACAGAGAACAGTCTTCTAAAGATCAGTCCTTTTTATCATTGGTCAGACAGTGAGCTTGATTCCTATATGGTGGATCATGACTTAGTGAATGAATATGATTATTTTGATCCAACAAAAGTAGATGAAAAGCGTGAGTGCGGGCTGCATAACAGAGAGGGTAAATAATGAAAGAGAAAATAAGTCATCTGGACTGGTTAGAATCAGAGGCAATACATATCATGAGGGAAGTGGCAGGCCAATGTGCTAACCCTGTACTGCTTTTTTCCGGAGGAAAAGACTCCTTGTGCTTACTAAGAATTGCTGAAAAAGCATTTAGGCCTGGTCGCTTCCCCTTTCCTCTTATGCATATTGATACGGGACACAATTATCCTGAAGTGATTAATTTTAGAGATAAAAAAGCAAATGAATTGGGAGAGAGGCTCATTGTGGCATCACTTGAAGATTCCATGCAAAAAGGTACTATCGTGTTAAAACAAAAAGATGAGCCTAGAAATAAATACCAATCCATAACATTGCTTGAAGCAATAGAAGAATATGAGTTTGATTGTTGTATTGGCGGCGCAAGGCGTGACGAAGAAAAAGCCAGAGCAAAAGAACGAATTATGAGTTTTAGGGATGAGTTTGGCCAATGGGACCCCAAGAATCAACGACCAGAATTATGGAACCTTTATAATGCAAAAGTCCATAAAGGAGAAAACATCAGAGCATTTCCAATTTCAAATTGGACAGAAATGGATGTATGGCAATACATTGAAAGAGAAAATCTAGACCTTCCGAGCATTTACTTCGCTCATAAAAGAGACATAGTAAGAAGAGGCGGTGCAATCGTTCCTATAACAAATGTCACGCCAGCAAAGCCTGATGAAAAAGTTGAAAATTTAACAGTGCGATTCAGAACGGTTGGCGATATTACCTGCACTGCACCAGTAGCAAGCGAGGCTGATACGGTAGAAAAAATTATCATGGAAACGGCATCCACAGTCATTACTGAGCGTGGGGAAACTCGCTTAGATGATCAGGTTTCTGAGGCATCCATGGAACAACGAAAAAAAGAAGGTTACTTTTAATGAACGATACAAATAAAAATAATACCGTACTCAGATTTCTAACCTGTGGCAGTGTAGATGATGGAAAAAGTACGCTTATTGGAAGGCTGCTATTTGATACTAAAACTATACTAACCGATACGCTTAGTCAGATAGAAAAATCATCGAAAAAAAGAGGAATGTCTGCTATTGATTTATCTTTGATTACAGACGGGCTTCAGGCAGAAAGAGAGCAAGGGATCACCATTGATGTTGCTTATCGATACTTTAGCACTGGTACAAGAAAATATATTATAGCTGACGCACCTGGGCATGAACAATACACAAGAAACATGGTTACAGCTGCATCAACTTCTCAGCTTGCCATCATTCTTATTGATGCTAGGAAAGGGATACTAACCCAAACAAAAAGGCATTCATACCTTACTAAATTAGTTGGTATTAAACACATTGTTATTGCGGTTAATAAAATGGACTTAATCGACTACGATGAGAGTAAGTATCAATCCATATGTGATGATTACAAAATATTTGCTTCTGCGATTGGCTTAGATCAATCCGGCACTAATATTCAATTCATTCCTATGTCCGCCCTAAACGGAGACATGATTGTTGATAGAAATAACTTCATCAATTGGTACAAAGGGCCTACTCTTCTAGAGGTTCTTGAGAGCCTTGATACGAGAGAAGACATTAAGGAATCAGCTCTTAGGCTACCAATTCAATATGTATGCAGGCCAAGAGATTCAGATAATAAGGAATTGCATGACTTCAGAGCGTTTATGGGTCGCATCGAGTCTGGCTTACTTCAGATCAACGATAAAATAAAAGTTCTACCATCAAACCAAGAATCAACAATAAAAGAAATTCGAATTGGCGATAAGATTCTAAAAAAAGGAATCTTTGAGGAATCAGTCACCGTCTCACTTCATGATGAAATAGATGTTTCCAGAGGAGATATGTTGGTTCATGCAAATGACAATCTCACTGCTACAAAAGGGTTTACGGCTAAAGTATGCTGGTTATCTGAAACGAATTTATCACCGAATAGAACCTACCTTGTAATGCATACATCAAGGACATCGAAAGCAAAAATTGCCAGCATCAATAGTAAAGTAAATATTAATACCCTAGAATTAGAAGAAGCAATCGATCTAAAAACAAATGACATTGCTGATGTGACCTTTAAATTAGCTCAACCACTAATTGTAGACAAATATGCTGATAATAGAGGTACAGGCGCCTTTATCATTATTGATGAATCAACATTTCATACCGTTGGTGCTGGAATGATTGAATCGATAGATTAGTGGTGAAAAATAAATTAGAATAACGATAAATATATAAAGGACTGATTTATGACTTACGTAGTAACTGAAAGCTGCATCCAATGTAAATATACTGATTGCGTAGATGTGTGTCCTGTCGACTGTTTTGTTGAGGGACCAAATTTTTTAGCTATTGATCCAGAAGAATGCATAGACTGCACATTATGTGTTGCAGAATGTCCAGTTGAAGCTATATTTGCTGAAGATGACGTGCCTGAAGATCAACAAGAATTTATTGAAATTAATGCAAAATTGGCAAAAGTATGGCCCATTATTACCGCTAAAAAAGATGCACTTCCTGATGCTGATGACTTTGCAGGCCAGCCCAACAAAAAGGGGTTACTCATTGAGAATTAATCTGCTTTATTTAATATTACTCCCAACTATGCTTACCATTTTAACAGGTTGCGGTGGAAGCTATTTTGTAAAAAAAGTTGATGGGTCTGATAGCGTTAAAGTTGCTGATGACATTAATAGTCTTCAGGAATGTTCTGACAAAGGCACTAATACAGTTAGGATTACTGGGTATGCTGAACGACTTCCAGAATACATTCACAAGGATTTAATACAGCTGAGTAAGAATGCGGCTGTACAGATGGATGCCAATACAATTGTTATGACCGATTTTATGGAGAAAGGAAGGGGGACTCAGTCAGCAACTTTTGCTGCCTTCTTATGTAACTAACTACCGATGATGCCATAGGGTAGTTTTATGGATCGAAATCATACCTAGCGCTAAAAGTACAAAAAGTCCCAGAGATAAGCCAAAAGTTGAAAACCATAAAATAGGAACAAAAATTCCAGCAACTACAGATGAAAAAAGCATTTGAGAGAATGCCTGTCCAGAGGCTGCGGTTCCTCTTATTTTTGGAAACTCATCTAGGGCGGCTATGGAGATTACAGGCATAACTGCTGCCATTCCAATATTATATAAAGCAATGAATCCAATATTTATAATAGGATTATTTTGAAAAAATAAGCAAAATAATAAATTAGATATTACAATAAATGCCATCCAGTAATAGCCGCCTCGCAACAGCTTAGACGGACTAATCCTTCCTGCTGATCTCTTTGCTATAAATGATCCAGCCATCATTCCTGTTACTGTCGGTATGAATAAATACCCGAACTCTGAAAATGAGAATCCCAGATGATCCATAAGGAAAACTGGACTAGCCAAGACATATATAAAAAATGCAGAAAAATTAGCAGAAACTGCAATAACCAAGAATAGGAATTCATTATTTCTCAATAATGACTTGTATCTATTGAGGACATGAGAAAAAGAAAACGGTAGTCGGTTGGCGGGTGGCATAGTTTCAGGAAGTATGTAAGAGCTCATTACCATCATCAATCCAGCATACAAGGCTAGAAACAAAAATATAGAATGCCAATCAAAACCCAGTAACAAACCTCCAATCATTGGGGCTATTGCTGGCGCCACTCCAAAAATAATTTGTATAGTAGCCATTACCCTTTGAGCTTGTGCCCCCTCATACAGATCACGTACCATGGCGCGAGCTACAACATTACCTGCTCCACCCCCGATTCCCTGTAATGCTCTAAAAAACCATAAGGATTCTACAGATGTTGATAATGCGCAGCCAATAGAAGCGACAAAAAATAAAGCAAGCCCCCATTGAACAGTTTTTATTCTTCCAATTGAGTCTGATATGGCACCGTGAAAAAGCGTCATTAACGTATAAGGGACAAGATAAAAAGTGAGTGATTGCTGAATAAATTCAGGGGATGTTAAAAAGTCTTCCGCAATAATATGAAATGCAGGAAGGTATGTATCAATAGCAAATGGTGCAAGGCTCGCAAGCATTGCAAGGGTAATAACCCTCGAATTAAAGAAGAGATTCATTGGATGAATACTACCTTAGTTAAGGTACGGAATGAAATTCTGACAAGCGATCTTTTTCTTCGCCCTCATTAATCCTTTTTGAATTTTTATCCGTTCTAAATATTATAGGCTTTGCCTGAAGTTCAGGGTTCTGTGCATCAAGTACAGCTTTCTCAATAACATGCCTATTGGGTGATAAAGAACATACAGGATCGGCACTCTCTGCATCACCAGTCAATAAAAATGCCTGGCATCTACATCCCGCCAAGTCATTTTCCTTTTCAGGGCATGAGCGGCATGGTTCCTTCATCCACTCGTCGCCACGGAATTTATTGAATGCAGGGGAATCATACCAAGCACCTTTAATTGAATCATCTTTTACGTTCGGAAACTCTAAATTAGGAATTACTCTGGCAGAATGACAAGGAAGCACATCTCCATTGGCTGTTACGATCATAAACACTTCTCCCCAGCCATTCATGCATTTCTTTGGTCTTTCTGCATAATAATCTGGAACAACAAAAAATATTTTCATTTTATTGCCAACCTTGTCGCGATATTGGTTGGTTACTAATTCTGCATGGTCAATTTGTTCTTTTGTTGGCATTAACTGATTTCTATTAATAAGGGACCAGCCGTAATATTGTGTGTTTGCAAGCTCGACATAATCAGCTCCTAATGCTTCAGCCATCTCAAGTATTTCTTTAATATGGCCAATATTATACCGATGGATTACGACATTCAGCACCATTGGGTAGCCTCTATCCTTAATCATAGCCGCAACTTTTTTCTTTAGCTGAAATGTTTTCGTGTCAGTAATAAAGTTATTAATTTCTTCGGTGATATCATGCATTGAGAGTTGGATATGGTCTAAACCCCCCTTCTTAAAGGCATCAATTCTTTTGTCTGTTAAGCCTACCCCGGAAGTTATTAAATTGCTGTAGTAACCTAATTGATGGGCTTCCTCTACAATAATCTCAATATCATCTCTAAGAAGCGGTTCTCCTCCTGAAATACCAAGCTGAGCCGCGCCCAAATCTCTTGCTTGGTTTAATACACTCAACCATGACTTAGTATCAAGCTCATTTTGTGTGTGCTTGTCATAATCTGTAGGGTTATAACAAAAAGCGCAATGTAAAGGGCACCGATATGTAATCTCCGCTAGTAGCCATAGTGGTTGAGTAGTAGTAGTGGAGCTAGAAACGCCGTTATTTTGTTCAGCCATAATATTTTTGTTACCCTTTAGTTAATCTTTTGTATCCAAGTTTTTTCTAAACCCAACTCTATCATTCCGATGATATCTTTTTCAAGATTCGGAGCATCTGGAAACTTTTGCGTTAGTAATTTAATAATTGTTGCCACAGGCGCAACACCATCTACTAAATTTAATACCTCTCCTGCGCCTCCATTAAGCTTAACCATACCCTCTGGGAATAAAATTACATAGCAATCTTGTGCTTTTTCCCACTGAAATCTATGGTGATCTGCAATCTTATATATGTCTTCGTGTTTTATTGTCATTAATTTATTGGTTGCCTTAAATAATCGCGGTCTTCAACTTTAATATTTGATGATGCTAGCATAATAGAATCAGCAATAACCCACAAAACATTCAATTTGAATTGAAGTATTTCTAAGGCCTGTTCTTGGGTTTCTCGCGTTTTACTAAAATAGTCTAATGTAACACCCAGACCATGCTCAACATCACGTCTAGCCTCGGTTAAACGTTTTTTAAAGTAACTAAGGCCATCCTCATTAATCCATGGGTACATGGATGGCCATGAGCTGATTCTTTGTTGATGAATATGAGGAGCAAACAGTTCAGTTAGAGACGAACAAACAGACTCCTGCCAAGTTTTTTGTTTGGCAAAATTAATGTACGCATCTACCGCAAATTTAACTCCAGGGCTAACATGCTTTAATGAGGTAACATCCTCTCGGGACAAACCCACAGCTCTCCCTAAATTAATCCATGCTTCAATACCACCTTCAGCGTCACCTTCACCATCATGATCCAATATTCTTACAATCCATTCCTTTCGTATTTCTTTGACTGGGCAATTTGACAAAATTGCGGCATCTTTTAAAGGAATACTTATTTGATAGTAAAATCGGTTAAGTACCCAGCTTTGAAGCTGCTCTTTAGAAAGCTTTCCTTCATACATCATAACGTGAAAAGGGTGGTAAATATGGTACCCCTTCCCTTTTTGTCTTAGCCGTTCTTCAAACTCTTCTCTTGTCCAAGGTTTTGTCATTTCATTTCCTTAAAGAATTATGTCCATGCCATCATAGGACACCTCAATATTATGTGAATTCAGAATTTTTCTTTCTTCTGAGTCTTCTCGCAATATTGGGTTGGTATTATTGATATGAATTAAAATTTTTCGTGGTTTTTTTAGAGCGCTTAATGTCTCCATAATCCCACCTTTACTTGACTGATCTAGATGCCCCATTTCGCTAGCTAATTTATCATTAATTCCATGTCGTGACATTTCATCGTTGGTCCAAACGGTACCATCTATTAATACGACATCAGCATTAGCCATATATTCTAAAACATGCTCTTCAATAACGCCTAGTCCTGGTGCGTAAAATAAATTCTTTCCTGCTTTAGTATCCTCTATCTTATACCCAACATTGTCTCCAGGAACAGTATTGTGCCTATGTGGTGAGTATGGAGGGGCTTCACTTTTAAGTGGTACAGCGGTAAATATTAGGTTATCCGCTTTAGGAATAGTATAAGGCACTTGTTCGGTAGAAACCTCATGCCAATGCACTCCCCTAAAGTGCTCAAGAATATTAAAAATTGGATAGCCTGTAGTCATATCCTCATAAACAGCTTTTGTGCAGTAAATATCCCAGGGTTTATCGTGTTCTCTTAAGATCAACAAACCTGTTGCATGATCAATCTGTCCATCAGTGATAACAATCGACGTAATACCGGTGTCTCTAATCTTTCTGGCGGGCTGGAGCGGAGGAAATGATTCGATTTGAGCTCTTATGTCTGGAGAGGCATTAAATAAGATCCAGTCCTCACCATTCGAACTAACAGTGATGGATGATTGTGTTCTTGCTTTGAGATTAGGGTTTTGTGCTCTTAACCCTGCACAATTCTGACAGTTACAGTTCCACTGGGGGAATCCTCCACCAGCACCGGAACCTAATACTCTTATTTGCATACCATTCCAATCATAAATAATATTAATGCTGAATATTGAATTAGATTGAGTAAACCTGACAGGGGAAAATATCTAAAGCAAACTCATGAAATCCATGAGTTAGATCGAAATAGTTCTACCAAGAATTTTAGCTATAGCCGTTAGTTCGGTCATCAATGACTTTAATTCTTCCGGATTAATTGCCTGGTCTGCATCGCACCATGCGTCACATGGGTTTGGGTGCATCTCAACTAGTAATCCATCGGCACCCGCCGCAATTCCAGCTCTAGATAAAGCGGCTACCATCCAGGCTTTACCGCCAGAGTGCGAAGGGTCAATAATCACTGGTAAATGAGTCTCTTTTTTTAGTACCGGGATAGCTGTGACATCAAGAACATTCCGGTAGTAGGTTTCAAATGTCCGAATACCTCTTTCACAAAATATAATATTATGATTACCGCCAGCAGCGATATACTCAGCCGCCATTAACCATTCAGAAATTGTCGCCGACATTCCTCTCTTTAATATTACTGGGACCTTTAACTTTCCAACTTCCCTAAGCAACTCAAAATTTTGCATACTTCTAGTACCAATTTGAATTACATCTACTTTTTGCTCTAAAAATTTATCTAAATGACGAACATCGAGCAACTCAGTTACTATAGGAAGCCCTTCTTTGTCCGCAGCTTTTCTGAACATATCAAGGCCGTCAAAGCCTGTGCCTTGAAAGCTGTAAGGACTTGTTCTTGGTTTAAATGCACCGCCCCGCATAAGTTTTACGCCAGCATTTTTAACCGCTTTAGCTGATTTTTCCATTTGATCTGGAGTTTCAACAGAGCATGGGCCAGAGATGATTTGAATGTGGTTGCCACCAATAGGATGTCCAGAAATATCGATGACAGTGTCGTCTTCGCGCCATTCCCTTGAAACAATTTTATATGGCTTAACAATGTGCATTGCTTGCTCGACACCAGGTAAGGATTCTAGAAGCTCTTGATCTAAAAGCCTTTCATCCCCAATAGCGCCAATAACGGTTTTCTCCGTCCCCTTAGATACGCTACCTTCTAAACCCTTGTCTTTAATTTTTTTAAGGACACCTTCTATCTGATCTTCGGTGGCCGCATTACTCATCACAATAATCATAGCAATCCTATAACTTACAGTTTGATAAAAATTTTATAAATTGGTCATTTTCTTCTTTTAAGCCAATACTTACACGCAAAAATTCGGGTAATTTATAATTAGCTATAGGTCTGAGAATGATTCCGTTTTTTAATAAATGCTGATAATACAGCATTGCATGAGTCTCGTCTTGTAATTTAAAGCTAACGAAATTTCCAAAAGATGGAATGTATTCAAATCCCATACGATTAAATGCTGAGGTAATCTGTTTCATACCCTCATCATTTATTTTTCTACTAAGCAGAATAAAGTCATCGTCCTGAAGTGAGGCAATAGCTGCCTGCTGCGCAAGAAAATTAACATTAAATGGTTGGCGAATCCTATTCATAACCTCAATCAAAAAATGAGATCCTGCACCAAAGCCGACTCTCAAACCTGCTAGGCCATAAGCTTTTGAAAAACTTCGTGAAATAATGAGATTTTTATGTGCTGCAAGCCAGCTAAAAGCAACAGACTTATTATCTTCGCTTAAGTACTCATCATAGGCCTCATCAAGAACCACAACAATATTAGGAGGAACAGCATCTAAAAATTCTTTTAGTGCTTTTTTGGCTATTAATGTGCCGGTAGGATTATTGGGGTTAGCGATAAATATTACCTTGGTCTTTTTAGTAATCGCCTTTTGGAATCCGTCCAGATCATGTTTGTAATTCTTGGCTGGTATTTCAAGCCCTATCGCCCCTACAGACTTTACTACTAGAGGGTAAACAGCAAATGCATGCTCAGAATATATAGCTTCGTCATCTAATGATAAAAATGTTCTAGCAACCAACTCAAGGATATCATTTGATCCGTTCCCAAGAATTATCTGGGCCGGATCGAGATTATGTTTTTGGCTTATGACGTCCTTTAAATAAAATCCATTACCGTCAGGATATCTCTTAACCTCACCTAAAGATTCTTCAATTGCTTTCTTTGCTAATGGACTCATACCAAGGGGATTTTCGTTGGAGGCTAGTTTAACAATATTATTTTCAGAAAGATTTAATTTCCTAGCCACCTCTTTTATTGGAAGACCGCCCTGATAAGGGTCAATATTTTGTATGTAACCTGGAACTTTAATAGGGTTCATGGAACTAGCTAGCAGGATAAGAACCTAAGATTTTCATAAAGGATGCATTTTTTTCTACTTGCTGAAGTGAGATACTCACATTCTTATCAGACTGGTGCCCTTCAACATCAATAAAAAAAACATATTCCCACATACCAATTTTTGAAGGCCTTGACTCAAGTTTGGTCATGCTAACCTTATTTTTCGAAAATGGAGCCACAAGATCAGCTATCGCTCCCGGTCTATTTTTAGTTGCAACAATAATGGATGTTTTATCATTGCCGCTTCTTGATACATTGTCTTTTGATACCACTAGAAACCTTGTGGAGTTTTTTGCCTCATCTTCTATATTTTCCCAGAGCATATTAAGCTTATAGAGTTTTGCAGCTTGGCTACTGGCAATTGCAGCTGCATTAATATCTTTTGAAGCTAGCCTAGCACCCTCAGCATTGCTGGTAACCGCAATTTTTTCAACATGAGTCATATTGCTGATCAGCCAGTCATGGCATTGTGCAAGAGACTGTCCATGGGCATAAATTGTTTTTATGTTTTTGCTGGTTTTAGCTTTTGATATTAGGCAATGATGAACAGGTAGCGTTATCTCACCGCAAATTTTTAAATCTTTTAATAACAATAAATCAAGCGTTCGACTTACCGCACCCTCAGTTGAATTCTCCACTGGAACCACACCATAGTGAGTTGCATCGGACTGCACATGATTAAAAACCTCATCGATACTATTAACCGGCAGTCCATCAATATTTTCACCGAAGTGCTGTTTAGTTGCCTCTTCACTAAAAGTCCCTAAAGGTCCTAAAAATGAAATGCTCAATTTTTTCTCTAATGCCCTACAATTCGAAATGATAGCCTTAAATATATTTACGATACTCTCAGGTTGGAGCGGACCTTTGTTATATTTTTTTAGCGATGCTAATATTTGAGCTTCTCTTTCAGGCTTATAGATAACACCATCATTTTTCAATGAACCCACCTCTTTAGCCAATGACCCCCTTCGAGAAATTAGGTCAATAATTTCCCTATCGATCAGATCAATTTCTTTCCTAAATTTTATTAACTCTTTTTTCATGTGTTATTTTTTTCAAAATCTTTCATAAATTTTATTAGTGCATGAATACCCTCTATTGGCATTGCATTATAAATTGACGCTCTTAAGCCACCAACTAACCTGTGTCCCTTGAGCTGATAAAGCCCTTTTTTTTCTGCTGCTTCGACAAAGCTCATAGTTAATGTATCGTCTCTTATCCTAAATGGCACATTCATTCTTGAGCGATTAGATAGATCAATGTCATTATAATAGAATTTGGATTGATCTATAAAGCTATATAAGGATTCCGCCTTCTCTTTGTTTAATTTTTCTACCTCTTTTAATCCCCCCATTTCATTAAGCCATTTAAATACTAAACCAGCTATGTATATTGAAAATGTAGAGGGTGTGTTAATCATTGAATTATTGTCTGACTGAATTTTCCATAAAAAGGTTGTCGGTGTTTTTTTCTCTGCATAATTCAATAAATCGTCTCTTACAATTACTAGCGTAAGCCCTGCAGGTCCAATATTTTTTTGCGCTCCGGCATAAATAACACCATAATTGCTTACATTAATTCCTCTGGATAATATATTTGACGACATATCACATACCAGAGGTACGTCAGTTATTTTTGGGTCATCAAAATACTCTACACCATGAATGGTTTCGTTCAAACAAAAGTGAATATACGCATCATTTTTTGAATAATTCCATGAATTAAAATTTGGAGCCTTGGTGTAATTAATAGATTCCGATGACGCTGCCATATTCATGTTATTAAAGGCTTGAGCATCGCTATAGGTTCTTTTTGACCAATATCCGGATGCGACATAAGAAGCAGATCGACCCGCAAGGAGATTCATAGGAACCATATAGTTTTGAGTTATTGCGCCCCCTTGAAGAAACAATACTTTGTAATTGTTTGGAATGTTTAACAGCGCTCTTAGGTTGGCTTCCGCATCTTCTATGATAGGAAGGTACTGTTTACTTCTGTGAGACATCTCCATCACTGACATTCCTGTGCTATTCCAGTCGAGCAGCTCTTTTTGAGCCTGGGCAAGAACAGCCCTGGGAATCATTGAGGGTCCTGCAGAAAAATTATATTGGCAGGTCATCCTGGCCATCGTCTATGTGGTCAGATTCAACTATTTTTTCTATGCCTGATAACTTTTCTCCATCAGATAAGTTTATAAGCGTAACGCCTTGAGTAGCTCTTCCTAGCTCCCTGATCTCGCTTACCCGGGTTCTGATTAATACGCCACCTGTGGTAATAAGCATTATTTCATCATGGTCACCTACCAACTTGGCTGCAACAACTATCCCATTTCTATCACTAACCTGAATAGCTTTTACCCCTTGGGTGCCTCTTCCTGACTTTCTAAACTCAGAAAGTACGGTTCGTTTTCCATAACCATTTTCTGTCGCCACCAAAACTGATTCCTGATCAGATGAAGCAATCAGTAATGACAGCACTTGTTCGGTTGCTGGAAGTTTCATGCCTCTTACGCCTGCGGCATTACGGCCCATACTTCTTACATCGTGCTCATCAAACCATACCGCTTTACCACCGCTAGAAATTAATATAATGTCCTGTTCACCGTTGGTGACACCAGCTCCAACAAGGTAATCACCATTAGCAAGCTTAATGGCTATAATTCCTGACTTTCTAGGATTAGAAAAATCGGATAACGGCGTTTTCTTGACTGTTCCTTTTGCGGTAGCCATAAAAATAAATTCATCGTCAACAAAATCCTTAACTGCCAAAATAGCATTAATTTTTTCACCAGGCATTAAGGGGAATAAATTCACTATTGGCTTACCTCTACTTACACGGCTTCCTTGAGGTACCTCGTATACCTTAAGCCAATAAACCTGGCCTCTACTGGAAAAACAAAGAATATTGTCATGAGAATTAGCTACAAACATTTGCTCAATAAAATCATCCTCTTTTGTACCCATTGCTTGTTTTCCACGACCACCTCTTTTTTGTGCACGGTAGTCATCAAGAACCTGGGCTTTGATATAGCCCGAGTTGGATAAAGTTACGACCATATCCTGAGGCGCTATTAAATCTTCTATAGATAAATCATAAGCATCGATAACAATTTCACTTCGCCTGTCATCACCATACTGAGTCCTGATTTCCTTAAGTTCATCAGAGATAATTAAGGTTACTCTTTCAGAGTTATTGAGAATGTCTAATAAATCGATAATGGTATCCATGATTGCATGGTATTCGGTAACAATCTTTTCCTGCTCAAGTCCTGTAAGTCTTTGCAGTCTGAGCTGCAGAATTTCTTGTGCCTGAACATCTGATAGTTTGTAGCCGCCATCTTTAAGTCCAAATAAATCGGATAAACCATCAGGCTTTGAAAGATCTTCGGATGACTTCTGTAGCATCAACGAAACAACATCAGATTTCCATGACTTTTCCATCAATTCTTTTTTGGCATCGGGTGGGGTTGGTGCCGACTTAATAATTTTTATCATTTCATCGACATTAGCCAGAGCTACTGCAAGCCCCTCAAGAATATGTCCCCTTTCTCTCGCTTTCTTAAGCTCATAAACAGTTCGTCTTGTGATGACTTCTCTGCGATGCTTTAAAAATGCATTAAGTATTTCTTTTAAATTTAATAATTTGGGTTGGCCATCAATTAGAGCAACCATATTCATGCCAAAATTATCTTGCAACTGAGTTTGCTTGTATAAATTATTTAATACAACGTCAGGAATCTCGCCTTTCTTTAACTCAATGACAACTCTCATTCCCGACTTATCAGACTCATCACGTAAATCTGAAATACCTTCAATTTTTTTGTCACCTACTAGCTCAGCAATTTTCTCAATAAATGTTTTTTTATTTACCTGGTACGGCAACTCATCAACAATAATAGCCTCTCTATTTCCTTTCTCTAATGGCTCAACATGCGTTTTCCCGCGCATTACCACCCTTCCTCTGCCAGTTCTGTAGCCATCCCTTACCCCGGATATGCCGTGAATTATTCCCGATGTTGGGAAGTCAGGTCCTGGAATAAACTCCATTAATTCATCAATGGATGTTTCAGCATTTTGAAGCAATGCTAACAAGCCGTTAATAACTTCAGTTAAATTATGTGGAGGAAAATTTGTAGCCATCCCCACGGCAATGCCAGAGCTTCCATTTATTAGGAGGTTTGGTATGCGGGTCGGCATTATTAATGGCTCATGTTCAGAACCATCGTAATTTGGTCCGAAATCAACAGTTTCCTTATCAATATCCGCAAGCATTTCATGAGAAATCTTGGACATCCTAATCTCGGTATAACGCATTGCTGCAGCGTTATCGCCATCTACTGAACCAAAGTTTCCTTGGCCATCAACCAGCATATATCGCAAGCTAAAGTCTTGTGCCATCCTTACAATAGTGTCATAAACTGCAGTATCTCCATGAGGATGGTACTTACCTATAACATCACCGACAATTCGAGCTGATTTTTTGTATGGCCTATTAAAGTTGTTACTTAATTCATGCATAGCATACAAAACTCTTCTGTGAACAGGCTTAAGCCCATCTCTAACATCTGGTAATGCACGCCCTACAATTACGCTCATTGCGTAGTCCAAATAGGACTTCTTCATTTCAACTTCTAGGCTTACTGGGATTGTTTCTTTTGCGAATTGGCTCATAATTTCTCTGGATTTTTTGGATAAATTTTCATTTAAATTTTAGCATGTATAGACAAGCTATTTAACCAATTATTGGCTATTTTAAAAGATAATTTAGGTCGCCAATAATGTCGTCAATATCTTCAAGGCCAACAGCTACTCGGACTAAATTATCGTTTATTCCTACTTCCACTCTTTCCTGGTCAGAAAGTCTACTATGCGTTGTAGTAGATGGGTGAGTAATCGTAGTTTTAACATCCCCAAGGTTAGCAGTGATTGAAAGTAATTTAGTTGAATCAATAAGGCTCCACGCCTCGGTAATGCCGCCATTTACCTCAAAGGAAAGCACTCCTCCAGGAAGAGATTGCTGAGTCTTGGCAAGCGCGAATTGCGGGTGTGACTCTAGGCCGGGGTAGAAAACTTTCTTTACTTTTTTTTGTGCTTCCAACCACTCTGCTAGCAGCATAGCGTTTGCCGAATGTGCTTGCATTCTTATATTGAGCGTTTCAAGACTTTTGGTAAATACCCATGCGTTAAATGCGCTTAATGTAGGTCCGGCTGTTCTGAGAAATCCATAAACATCAGCCATATCTTCTTTTCTTCCTAATACCGCCCCTCCAAGACACCTTCCCTGACCGTCAAGATACTTAGTTGCTGAATGAATAATGATATCCGCACCAAGCAATAAAGGTTTTTGAAGTGCTGGAGTACAAAAACAATTGTCGACTATCAGTTTAATGTTCGATTCGTGAGCTATAGCAGCTAAACTGCTAATGTCGCATAACTCTGTCAATGGATTAGATGGGGTTTCAACAAAAAAGAATTTGGTTTTATCTGTGATTGCTGACTTCCATTCCAGATCTTTTTTCAAGTCTACATAAGTTATATTCAAACCCCATCGCTTCAGAACATTGTTAAATAACTGAACCGAAGTGCCAAAAATGCTCCTTGAGACCACAATATGGTCGCCTGGCTGACACAAAGACATAAAACAAGAAAGCATAGCTGACATCCCACTTGAAGTAGCTACACATTGTTCAGCTCCCTCCAATGAGGCTAGTCGCTCCTCAAACGTCCTAACGGAAGGATTCGTAAATCGAGAATAAACATTGCCCTTCTCTACGTTTTGAAACCTATCCGCAGCCTGTTTTGCAGTTTTAAATACAAAACTTGATGTTAGGAACATTGCTTCAGAATGCTCCCCTTCTTCCGTCATATGAATACCCTCACGAATAGCGTTGGTATTGAACTTTTTTGTTGGTTTATTCATTACAATTTATTCACTTTAACTATTTTAGACAAAAAAAAACCCAATCAGCTATCGATGGGTTATCCACGCTTTAGCTGATTTTTAGAGCGCCCGCAAGCTGAAAAATTCAAATCGGCGCTAATCATATTATATTATCCAGTTCATTTAGAATAAATCAAGGTGAAACTAGGCATGTTGCTCCTCGCTCTCCGATGAATAATTTAATAAATTTAAATCTAATTGGCTGCTAGAATCCTCATCATCATCTGATCCTTTATCGGCTCGCGCCGTTTCGATATTAACTAGGTAGGCCTCATCTATATCTTCAGTTATGTACTTGCCATCAAAGCATGAGCAATCAAAATCTTTAATAGCCGTTGTTTCTTGAGTAATAGTCGACTTCAGATCTTCTAGGTCCTGGTATATCAGTGCGTCTGCTCCAATCTCGGCAATTATTTCATCATAGCTTTTATTGTGGGCTAATAGTTCGTTTCTTGAAGGCATGTCAATGCCGTAAACATTTGGGAATTTTACTGGCGGCGCAGCTGATGCAAGATATACATTTTTTGCGCCAGCGTCTCGCGCCATCTGAACTATTTCTTTAGAGGTGGTCCCCCTTACAATTGAATCATCTATCAACAAGACATTCTTGCCCTTAAATTCAAATTTAATTGGATTAAGTTTTTGGCGAACGGATTTCTTTCTAAGCGCTTGTCCCGGCATAATAAAAGTTCTACCAATATAGCGATTTTTAATAAACCCTTCTCTAAAGTTGACATTAAGTTTTAAAGCAACTTCCTGAGCGCAAGGTCTACTAGTATCTGGAATTGGTATAACTACATCAATGGATAAATTACTCCAGTCTCTTTTAATTTTTTTTGCAAGAGTGCCTCCCATGTTTAATCTTGTTTGATATACCGATACCCCATCAATCATAGAATCAGGACGGGCGAGATAAACATACTCAAAAATACAGGGAGTTTGTTTTGCTTGCTCCGTACATTTTTTTGAATAAAAATTACCATCTAAGTCTATAAATATTGCTTCGCCCGGCTCTACGTCGCGCAACAATCTAAATCCAAGCACATCTAAAGCAACGCTCTCAGATGCAACAATATATTCAGGGCCAGCCTCAGTTTCTTTAACACCAATAACAAGAGGTCGAATACCATGGGTATCTCTAAAGGCAAGTAGTCCAAAATTGGCAATCATAGAAACTACTGCGTAAGCTCCCTTACATCTTTTAAATACCGAAGTGACCGCATCAAAAATTATATCTGAGGTTAATACATTGTCCTGAGTGGCCTCCACTACCGAGTGGGCAAGGACATTTAGGAGTACTTCGGAGTCAGAATTGGTGTTTAGATGCCTAAGATCTAACTTAAACATATCGTCTTTTAATTTATCTGCATTAGTTAGATTGCCATTATGAGCAAGTACTATGCCGTATGGGGAGTTGACATAGAGTGGTTGAGCTTCTGCAGATGATGAAGAGCCTGCTGTTGGATAGCGAACATGGCCAATGCCAGCATTGCCTTTCAGTGTTCGCATATGGCGCGTATGGAATACATCCTTAACTAGGCCATTATTTTTATGCATATGGAAACGGCTTCCATCGCTTGTGACTATTCCTGCAGCGTCTTGCCCGCGATGTTGCAATACTAGCAAACCATCATATAGAAGTTGATTTACAGGTTCGTTAGCGACAATTCCTATGATTCCACACATAATTTCTTCTCAATTAGGTCAGAATATTGTCGTATTTTACATCTTTAAACCATTGTTCGGGCAAATATGGCAAAGTATTTTCGACGGAATTTTTTATGATTGGTATGTAGATAGATTTGATCCAGCCTGGGTTGACGGAAAAGGATGTTTTCTCTAAAACTATAATAAGAATAAAAATTATCAGCACCCCACGAATAAAACCAAAAGCGCCGCCGAGAATAAAATTAGATAACCCAAGCCCCACATTTTTTACAAACCGATTAAAAAGTTTAATCACTAAAGAAGCAAAAATAAGAATAACGATAAATATTGAAATGTAAGCAGCAATATATTTAACATTACTATCAAGGTCAAAAGGTATTAGTGAGTAAAGTGAGTCTGAGAAGTAATTGGCGCAATAAAATGCAAGAATCCAACCGCTTAGCGCCAGAAGCTCGCGAACAAAACCACGAAAACACCCAAGAACAAGGGATATAAAAACTATGGTGATTATTGAGTAATCAATTGCTGTCATTTAATTGGTTTGTTGCTTAATTATTCCAGGCAATTTAGCTTCTTTAATTTTTGCTAACGCAATCTTGGCTTTAGCTTTATCCTCAAAGGAATGGGTGATTAATTGCATTCTCTCTTGCCCGTTTAAAGTGATTGGTATTATTTTTGTTTGAAGCCCCATGCCATCAATCACCTTAGCTAGCTTCGCTGCAGTTTGAGTAGTTGAAAAAATACCGACCTGAATAAAAAAACCATTGTGAGTATTTGAAATCTTGTTATTAAAGTTATATCCCTCATCGATTAATGCGTAGGCGCCTAATATATCGTCATTTTTGTCAGCTGACTTACTTATCGAACCAAGATCATTCATCTCAAGAAATGATACTTTCACATTTCTCATTTTTTGTATCCCTGTTCGATCTTCGATAAAAAGATAGGACAAGCCAAGTAGTATTAATAAAATAGTGACGGCTCCCAAAAGCCTTCTTTTGGCACGTTTAATTAAAATACTTTCTTGGAAGGTTTCTTTGTTATCTGACATATTTATTTATCACCAATGCTCTCTGAAATTACTAAAAATGAACCAAACATCAATATATTATCATTATCATGAGAATTGTTTAAAGCTTCTTTATATGCATCATGAATCGTTAAAAACCTTTCGATTGCAACCGATGGCATACCAATTCTTAACGCCTCCTCAATACTGTTACATGACAAGGCTCTATCTGAAGGAAGTTCTGCAATATACCATTTATCAATAAAACCAATAAATGGTTGGATGATAGTTAAGCAATCTTTATCTGCAAGCACTGAAAAAACAGCGATTGTTAATCCTTCCTGCTTTGCTTGGATGAAGTTGTTAGCTAAATTGTAAGCAGACTCAGGGTTATGAGCTACATCAACAACAACAAAAGGTTTGTTCTTTATTATCTGAAAGCGCCCTTTAATTGATGCATCGGCAATTCCTCGTCTTATTGATTTAAGAGGTATCGGCATTGTGCTTGCTAAAAGCTCAATACACCTAAGCGCCCCGGCCAAATTAACAATTTGATGATCACCCTTAATGTTTGGTGGCGGGAGATCGGAGTAAGAGGAATCATGGCTAATGTAGTGTAATTTATTGCCATGTATTTCTATATTATAGTCATCCGAAAAAAGTGACAAGCTCGAGTTTATTTTGTTTGCAGCATCGATCATACTGGGAACAGGATCTTTATGATTGATAATTGCGGGCACATTTTTTCTAAAAATTCCTGCTTTTTCAAAACCGATTTTATCAAGGGTATTGCCTAGATATGCTTGATGGTCAAGGCTAACAGAGGTAATTAATGAGATTATTGGTGAATAGATATTAACCGCATCCAGACGGCCTCCTAAACCAACTTCAAGGATGGCTATATCGACTTTCTCCTTATCCATACATTTAACTGCAGCTAATGTGCTTATTTCAAAGTATGTTAGAGCAATATCTCTTCGGCTCATTTCAATGCAGTCCAATGCATCAACTATGTCTTTATCGCCAACCTCTTGCTTGTTAATACGAATGCGCTCATTAAAGCGAAATAGATGTGGGGAAGTATAACAACCAACTTTTAAACCAGATGCATAAAGAATCGATTCAATAAATGCACATACTGAGCCTTTGCCATTCGTTCCCCCCACAAGGATAATAGGGAAACTAGGGTCGATATTGGCACGATTATTTACCTCCCTAACCCGATCAAGGCTTAATTCAATTTCATTGGGGTGTAGCGTTTCAATATAGTTAAGCCACACATTAAGCGTATCGTTTTTGGATGGCTTTTGTAGCACTGTCTAATGCTTTAGGTGCGAAATAATCTTTGCAATAGTTTTGCGCATCTGTCTTCGGTCAACAATCATGTCTATCGCACCATGTTCAAGAAGAAACTCAGAACGCTGAAAGCCTTCAGGTAGTTTTTCTCTAACTGTTTGCTCAATAACTCTTGGTCCTGCAAAACCAATTAATGCTTTTGGTTCAGCCATTATGACATCTCCAAGCATTGCAAAGCTAGCTGATACTCCGCCCATTGTTGGGTCAGTTAATACCGATATATAAGGTAGATTTTCTGCGCTCAATTTTGTTAATGCTGCGCTTGTTTTAGCCATTTGCATCAGTGATAACAAACCCTCCTGCATTCTTGCGCCCCCACTCGACGATACGCATACAAATGCAGATTTATTTTTTATTGCTCGATTAAGGCCAAGAACAAATTTCTCTCCTACTACCGAACCCATAGACCCACCCATGAATTTAAATTCAAAAACAGCTATTACCACGGATATTGACTCGATAAAACCTTCGGACACTACCAAAGCATCATTTTCTCCAGTATTTTTCTTCATTATCACGAGACGATCCTTGTACTTTAGAGTGTCTTCAAACTTTAGTGGATCTGTGGCAATTATTGTTTTTCCAATCTCGTTTTGATTGGGAGTATCTAGGAGAAGTTTAATGCGTGCTCTTGCATCTATTCTGTTGTGAAAGCTACAATTTGGACATACTTCACTATTTTTTTCTAACTCAGATCTGTATAGGGTTGACTGGCATGATGGGCATTTATGCCACAATCCTTCTGGAATATTTTTTTTAAGACTGCCAACAATCTTTTTTATTTTTGGGGAAACATTTTTTAACCAGCTCATAATATTTTTTTCATCTTATTCGATTGCATCCTTCATTTCGCGCATTAGTTTTTTAATGTTACCAATCAAGTCATCCTTGTTTGACTGTTCAATCTCAAGCACTATTCGACTTCCTATAACAACGGCATCAGCAATAGCAGCTACTTCTTTTGCTGTTTTTGCGTCTTTTACTCCAAAACCTACAGCCACCGGTAAATTAGTAAATTGTCTAACATTGTTCACTCTTTTAGATACCTGCTCCATATCGATGTTAGCGGAGCCAGTAACTCCTTTAAGAGAAACATAATAAATAAAACCTGTTGCTTGGCTGATGATAAGTTTAATTCGCTCATCTTCCGTTGTCGGAGAAAGAAGGAATATGCTATCAATATCATTTTTCAAGAGCAAAGAAACAAACTCTTTCGACTCTTCAGGAGGATAATCAACGGTAATTACTCCATCAACACCCGCTTCTTTAATGGCGCCTACAAAATTAGTAAGTCCTATAGCTTCAATAGGATTAGCATATCCCATTAAAATAATAGGTGTATGTTCATTGTCTTTTCTGAAATCTTTTACGAGATCAATTGTTTTATTAATACCAACGTTATTAGCTAATGCTCTCTCACTCGCTCTCTGAATAACAGGGCCATCAGCCATTGGATCAGAAAAAGGTATGCCTAGCTCAATCATATCCGCACCAGAATCAACCAGTGCATGAAGAAGATTAACCGTCATATCAGGATGTGGGTCACCAGCGGTTATAAATGGTATAAGCGCTTTTCTTTTATTGTTAGCTAAATTTGTAAATGTTGTTTGTATTCTAGACATAAAATTTATAGAGAGATATTCGAGATATTTGCCACAGTGTTAATATCCTTATCACCTCTACCCGATAGATTAACTAAAATTACTTGGTCTTTAGGCATGGTTGCTGCTAATTTTTCTGCATAAGCCAATGCATGGCTCGTCTCAAGTGCAGGGATTATACCTTCTACTAAGCAAAGATTATGAAAGGATTTTAGAGCTTCATCATCAGTTACTGCAGCATACTCAGCTCTTCCTGATTCTTTTAACCAAGCATGCTCAGGGCCTACACCAGGATAATCTAGCCCAGCAGAAACTGAGTGAGTTTCCATAATCTGACCTTCCTGGTTTTGCATAAGGTATGTTCTATTCCCATGAAGTACGCCTATAGCACTATTTGAAGTTAGGGGAGCCGCATGTCTGCCAGTTTCAATTCCGTCACCCGCAGCCTCTACGCCTATTAAGCGAACGCTCTTATCATCAATATAAGGATGGAAGATCCCCATTGCGTTAGAGCCACCCCCTACGCATGCCACAATCGCATTTGGTTGTTGATTAGCAATTTCTGGCATTTGAGTTTTACATTCTTTCCCGACAACCGAATTAAAATCTCTAACCATCATTGGGTATGGATGAGGGCCGGCTACAGTTCCAATAATATAAAAAGTATTTGAGACATTGGTAACCCAATCTCTTAACGCTTCATTTAATGCGTCTTTAAGGGTTTTTGATCCGCTCTCAACCGGGATAACTGTTGCACCCAACAATTTCATTCTGTATACGTTGGGTGACTGACGTTTTACGTCTTCCGCTCCCATATAAACAACGCATTCTAAGCCCAAACGGGCGGCAATAGTTGCTGTAGCAACTCCATGCTGTCCAGCACCAGTTTCAGCTATAACTCGTGGCTTACCCATTCGTTTTGCCAATAATGCTTGGCCAACAGTATTATTAACTTTGTGAGCGCCTGTATGGTTAAGATCTTCTCGCTTTAAGTAAATTTTAGCTCCACCAATTTGATTAGTTAAACGCTCAGCAAAATAGATCGGGCTGGGTCTACCAACAAAGTGCTTTAAATCATGATGAAACTCAGCAAGGAACTCTGGGTCGTCTTTGTACTTGGCATACATGTCTCGAAGTTCATCTAGAGCCTCAATTAAGGTCTCCGCAACAAAGGTTCCGCCAAATTGACCAAAATGACCAAACTGATCAGGTAAATCATAAGGTTGCATTTCTTACTCCCAAAATAAAATCTTCCATTTTTTTACAATCTTTCTGTCTTTTAGATATCTCTACCCCACCGCTAACATCGACCGCATAAGGCATCACCTGCCTTAAAAGATCAGCAATATTCTCATTATTAAGCCCACCAGCGACTATTAAGGGTATTGATCCTTCTTTTGGAATTAAATTCCAATCAAATGTTTTTCCAGTTCCGCCTCTAGCTTCTTCAGAGTACGCATCTAGCAAAAGTGCTGAAGCGGAAGCGTATTTACGACTATATTCTAGCAAATTAACATCAGTTTTTACTGAAATTGCTTTAATGTAAGGCAAATTAAATTGGTTGCAAAACCCCTCACTTTCGTCCCCATGAAATTGTAAAAGATCAAAATTAGCAATTCTTGCTGCATCCTCCACCTCTTGTTTGGATGGGTCCACGAATAAACCAACTTTATTTATAAAGGGTGGTAATTTGTTAATAATATGTGCTGCGTCATGGGGCTTTATGTAGCGGGGGCTATTTTCTACAAATACAAAACCGAGCGCATCTGCACCAAGGCGTGATGCGTTCAAAGCATCCTCAAAGTTTGTAATTCCACATATTTTAATTTTAACTATCATGTTTACTAAAGATATTTACCGAATTGTTTGATTGGGGTAGATTCCACTTGTTATCATACTTTATATTTGAGAGATATAAACCATTGGGCATGAAGGTTGGAGGTGCAAATTTACGATCTTTTTTCGCCAACAATTCCTCGATGAATCCAGCCGGATGATCAATTTTCGCTACATGTATAGCGGCTGCAATCATATTACGTATCTGATGGTGTAAAAAACCATCAGCACGAATAGTAAAAAGGTAGTTGGCTCCAAATTGCTCGCAACTGAATTGGCTTATTGTTCTGATAGGAGACTTCGCTTGGCACTCGGATGACCGAAAAGAACTAAAGTCATGGGTGCCTTCAAAACTTTTGCATGCCATTATTAAATTTTTATTGTTAAGCGCGTGATACGTCCATCCAGCATTGGCATATAAAATAGGGGAATTATTCGTATCTTTAAACAAAAGGTATTGATACTCTCTTTCCAGCACAGAATGTCTTGCATGGAAATTTTCTGGGACATTTTGAGCCCACTTAACTCGGATAGACTCAGGCAAAAAAGCATTGACACCTTTAACCCATGCAGTTAATGGTCTTTCTTTTACGGTATCAAAATGAAAAATTTGGCCAAGAGCGTGAACACCGGTATCTGTTCTTCCTGAAGCGTGAGTAATGATAATGTCTTGTGCAATTTCAGTAAGAGCGTCTTCAATAAGACCTTGAATCGTTTGTACATCTGGTTGTTTTTGCCAGCCAGAAAATCCAAATCCATTATAACCAACTGAACAAGCTATCCTCATCTTAGTAAGAAATGAATACCAAAAAATGCGACGATAAAAGATGCGAACCAAACAACATCATAAAGTCCAAACCGTACAAGACTTAAGGTTGGTTTAATCTTGTCGCTAACGTCCGAACTAATTTGCTTTGCAATGTCTGCACCAAGAGTGCTGAAAGTAAATTTGGCATTACGGTAAAAATTTAGATATTCAAAAGTAAGAAAGATTCTTGCAATTAAATGCTCTTTTTTAACACCAAAAAAAGTTACAAAATAACAGGCTTTAATGACACTAGTGATAACAAATGATCTGGGCAAAGTGTTCATCAACACAAAAACAATGATAAAAATATTCATAAGTCGCAGAATATTAAAACAAGACAACTCTACGCCCTCCTTTGTTATTGATAGCGGTCCGTAAAAATATAAGACCTCACCAGGGACTGAAAATAAAAAAACAAGCGCTATAGTCAGTATGAAGAACTTGATTTTTTTGATGAAAGTTAATGCATTCAGAGACAAAAGTGTAGTGGATAGCAATAGTAATAAGAGAATAATGATTTGATGTGCCAAGGAAAATCCACCAACACTAAAGAGTAGAAGCAGCCCTATGAATAAAATAAATCCATTAATCATTTTAGATTAAAACTTAGTGATCGAATCTCTAGTAATATTTTTTTTGTAGATATACTCATCCACAGAAGTTCTAATGGCTTCATGAGGCAAGATTTTTAGCGCGGATCTCTTTTTAGTTAAATATACTAATAGTCCACCCAAAATAGCAAAAAGAACGATCAGTATGTACACTAAGCCCGAGCGTGATTCGTCATCAGTCTTTCCAACATCATCCATAATCACCTCCTCAATAATATCTTCTTCCTCAACAGCAATGGATGAAATAAAATCCTGATTAGCGATTTCAGCAGAATTATTTTCAGCTGGTGTTGATTCCAATTTTTCATTGTTAACTTTACTGTCAGGTTCAATAAGTTTTTTTTCTGATTTGTCTGAATTATTTGAGCTGGAATTATCAGCTTTTGTTATTTCCGGTGACACCTTAGCCTCATCTAGCGCTGTATTTAACCTTTTAATTTCTGCTTTTAGCCTAGACAGCTCAATACTATCTTTTTCTTTTAAAACCTTTTGTTTCTTTTCAGGAGCTTTTTTTGAGTTGCTATTTTTTATTTTTTTCCACTGAATATTTTGGTCTCTTAATATCTTTCTAGCTTCTAAATGAGATAAATTATTAAAATAATCTTTATTGGGAAGAGTAATTTTTTGACCCTTATTAAGTCCATTTATGTTGTTGTTGGCAAAAGCATTAGGATTTTTTTGGAACACTGCAACAGCATATTGCTCTGTTGTTATCCCAGAGATATTATTTTCTCTCGCAATTTGAAATAATGTTTTTCCAGGTTTTGTGACGATACTGTTATTTCTATTTACTTCTTTTTGTGTTTTAGGTTGGGGGGTCTTTACAACATCTTTGCTTGGAACCTCGCCTACAGGTGCATTAGTTTTTTGTATCACTGGTGGGTCAAGCAAAACCGTATACTCCTTAAAAATTTTACCTTGGGGAGAATCGATTTGAATTAATAGATCTAAAAATGAGTCCTTTACTGGATTTGTTGACTTTAATACTAAGATGGTTGATTTTGATGCGCTGTATACCAAATTAATTTTTATATCCGAATGAATCGCCTGTCTTTGCATGCCCTGAGATTTATATACTTCTTGTGAAGCAATCAAATATTGCATCTGTTCTAGATTTTCACCCTTATCAACCTCTATGGCTATTTGCGCATCAAATGGAGAGTTTTGTGTTGATTTCACCTGAATTTTGCCTAACTGCAGTGCATACCCTGCCTGGGTAAACATTGTAATGATTATTAGAACAAATAATTTTAAACGCATATCTACTATCCCTCTTTTTGAATTAGTATATTCATCATTCGCCTAAGCGGCTCTGCCGCACCCCATAGTAACTGGTCGCCTACGGTGAAGGCAGATATCAAATTTTTATCAAGATTTAAAAGTCTTACTCGGCCAATTGCTATGTCTAGTGTTCCAGAGACTGCCGCTGGTGTTAACTTCTTGATGCTGTCTTCTTTGTTGTTATCAATAAGCTTAACCCACTGATTACCCCTGCTAATTAAATTATTAATTTTGTCGATACTTAAATCTTTTTTTAATTTAATTGTAAGAGCTTGACTGTGAGAGCGCATCGTCCCAATTCTTACACACAAGCCGTCCACTTTAACAGAATCAAAAAATCCAGATAAAATTTTGTTTGATTCAGCTTGACCCTTCCACTCTTCCTTACTTCTTCCGTCATTCAAATCCTGATCTATCCAAGGAATTAAGCTTCCTGCTAATGGAACCCCAAACTGGTTAGTAGTAAAGCTATCTGAGTTCATCTTTTTATGGGTCTCTTTATCAACATCTAGAATACTGTAATTTCTGTCATCATTTTTATCAGCAACAGAGTCATGAAGCTCGCCCATTTGCACTAATAATTCCTTCATATTCTTTGCTCCTGCACCGCTGGCAGCTTGGTAGGTCATTGAAGAAACCCATTCCACGGCATTTTCCTCAATCAATCCTTGAATTGCTAAAAGCATCAATGAAACCGTACAATTTCCTCCCACCCATGTTTTAATTCCATCGCTGTAAGCTTGTTCAATAGCTTGGTTATTTATTGGGTCAAGAACAATCAGCGCATCTTCGTGCATCCTAAGGGTCGATGCGGCATCAACCCAATGGCCCGTCCATCCCCTTTTTTTAAGTGCTGGATAAATTTCTTTTGTGTAATCACCGCCTTGACAGGATAAAATAATATCCATTATTTCAAGCTCTTCAAGGGAATGGGCATCCAAAAGAAATGTTTCTTTATGGCTATAGTTTGGTGCCTTATCCCCTACTTGTGAGGTCGTAAAGAAAAATGGGTCGATTTTATCGAAGTCTTTCTCTTGAACCATGCGCTCCATTAAAACAGAACCCACCATACCTCTCCATCCAATAAATCCTATTTTTTTCATTATTTATACTCGCAATCTTTCAGTGATAGCATTCCCCATCTCCTCACAGCCTATAATCGTTGTGTTTTCTGACGCAATATCTTGCGTTCGATAATTGTCTTTTAAGACCTGCTTTACCGCATCTTCAATAATAGTAAATTTCTCAAGATCATTAAATGTGTACTTAAACATCATAGCTAGGGACAAAATTGTTGCTATAGGATTTGCTTTATTTTTTCCGGCAATATCGGGTGCTGAACCATGGCTTGGCTCATACATGCCCTTATTACTCTCATCTAATGATGCAGAGGGTAGCATGCCAATAGATCCAGTTAACATCGATGCTTGATCAGATAAAATATCTCCAAAAATATTACCAGTTACAATAACGTCAAACTGTTTTGGGTCTCTTACCAGCTGCATAGCAGCATTATCAACATACATATGAGTCAGCTCAACTGAAGGATAATGAACCGACGTCTCTGTAACGACCTTACGCCATAACTCAGTAGCCTCAAGCACATTTGCTTTATCGACAGAACAAAGTTTTTTGGCTCTTTTTTCAGCTGTTTTAAATGCAACATGTGCAATTCTTCTGATTTCTGACTCCGTATAGCGCATGGTATTAAGGCCTTCCTGCTCCCCCTTATCGTTGATCGATATTCCTCGGGGTTGTCCGAAATAAATATCGCCCGTCAACTCTCTAACGATTAAAATATCCAATCCTGAGACGACCTCGGCTTTGAGACTTGATGCATGTACAAGCTCTGGAAACATTATTGCTGGTCTCAGATTCGCAAACAGATTAAGCTCCTGCCTAATTCTTAAAAGCCCTCTTTCAGGGCGCATATCCCTTGGGAGCGTATCGTACTTCCAGTCACCCACGGCGCCTAATAAAACAGCATCAGCCTCTAATGCAAGTTTAAGTGTTACTTCAGGAAGAGGGTCATTAAATAATTCATACCCTGCACCTCCAATAGATCCATATTCAATTGCATCAGATAGATTAAAAGCTTCAAGTACCTTGACTGCTTGTTTTATTATTTCAGGCCCAATACCATCTCCTGGTAAAACTGCAATTTTCATAAATCTTCCTATTTAGTTAGCCAAGGAAACTGGCCGTGATAATTATTTTCGAAACTCTTAATGTCTTCACTGTGCTTTAAAGTTAAGCCTATGTCATCAAGACCCTCAAGCAAACAATATTTTTTGAATGCGTCGATATCAAAATTATAATTGTATGGTCCATCAATTATTATTTGCTTTTCTAAATCAATAAGTAATTTTAGACCCTCAGCACTTTGAGCTTTATCAAACAATATGTTAGTTAGGTCTTTGCTTATTACAATAGGAAGTATTCCATTCTTAAAACAATTACCGTAAAAAATATCCGCGAAGCTTGGGGCTAATATTATGCGGATACCATAATCAAGCAATGCCCATGGCGCATGCTCTCTACTTGAGCCACAGCCAAAATTTTCCCTAGTCAACAGAACTGTTCCTTTTACATATTGCGGTTTATTTAGAACAAATTCAGGATTGGGCTTCCTTGATACAGATTCTTTACCTGGCTCACCTTGGTCTAAGTACCTCCATTCATCAAATAAATTGGGCCCAAAACCTGACTTTTTTATAGATTTCAAAAACTGCTTTGGGATTATTGCGTCTGTATCAACATTTGATCTGTCTAATGGGATAACAATGCCTTCATGATTTACAATGGGTAACATTTATTCTAGGTCCCTTACATCGATAAATTTTCCATGAATAGCTGCAGCAGCTGCCATTTGCGGGCTGACAAGATGCGTTCTTCCTCCCTGACCTTGCCTACCTTCAAAGTTTCTATTTGAGGTTGAGGCACATCTCTCACCAGGCTCTAGTCGGTCTGCATTCATGGCTAAACACATAGAGCAACCAGGATCACGCCATTCAAAACCTGCTTTAATGAATATTTTATCTAAGCCCTCGCTCTCCGCTTGAATTTTAACTAAGCCTGAGCCTGGAACTACTAAAGCCAATATAATATTCTTAGCAATTTTCTTTTCATTAACAATGTGTGCTGCAGCTCTTAAGTCTTCTATTCGAGAGTTGGTGCATGAGCCGATAAAGACTTTATCAATTGTTATATCGGTAATGGACATGCCTGCTTTTAATCCCATGTATTTAAGCGCCTGATCATATCCTTTTTTATTTGATTCTTTTTTTTGTTCGCTTGGGTTTGGAATTTTTTCTTTAATCCCACAAACCATTTCGGGAGAAGTTCCCCATGTCACTTGGGGCTCTATTAGTGATGCATCTATATCGATTACTTTATCAAAAATTGCATCTTTATCAGAAATCAATTCTTTCCAGTTATCTACAGCTTGCTTCCAAAGCTCGCCTTTTGGTGAGAATGGCCTGTCTTTTAAATAATTTATAGTTTTTAAATCAACGCCCACTAAACCAGCTCTTGACCCCGCTTCAATAGCCATATTACACAATGTCATTCTACCTTCCATACTAAGATCTCTTATGGCGGATCCAGAAAATTCAATAGCATAGCCAGTTCCACCTGCTGTACCAATTTTACCTATAATATCAAGTGCGATATCTTTAGCGGTAATGTATTCGCCAGTTGAGCCATTCACGTTTATCTGCATTGTTTTAAACTTTCTTACAATTAAACATTGCGTTGCAAGTACATGCTCAACTTCAGAGGTTCCAATACCCATTGCTAAAGCACCGAAAGCTCCGTGAGTACTGGTATGAGAGTCGCCGCAGACAATAGTCATGCCTGGGAGTGTTGAGCCTTGTTCAGGACCAATTACATGAACAATGCCTTGCCGCTGATCATTCATTTTAAATTGTGTTAATTTATATTCATCACAATTGCTATCCAGAGTATCTACTTGTATTTTTGATATTGGATCTAAGATGCCTTTTTTTCTATCGGTAGTTGGTACATTGTGATCGGGTACCGCTAAAATGGAATTAGTTCGCCATATAGGACGATTTGCAATTCTAAGGCCTTCGAAAGCCTGGGGGCTAGTTACCTCATGAATTAAATGGCGATCGATATAAATTAAATAGGTATCGTTGTCCTCACGGACCACATGCCTGTTAAAAATTTTTTCATATAATGTTAATGGCATTAAATTTTTAATCTCTAAAGTTACCAAAATTTAAAGGAAATTTATTATGTTTTTCCTTTACTAGAGCTATGCACTCCTGAAGAACATCTCTTTTAGCTCCAACAATTCTTAATTCATCCCCCTGAATACTGCTCTGAACTTTAATCTTAGATTCTTTTATTGTCTTAATAATATCTTTTGCTAGATCAATGTCTATGCCACTTTTGATGATTAAGTCTTGTTTGGACTTGTTTCCTGATACTGATTCTATATTTTTTGCATCCATTCTTTTTGAGCTATCCGGCTCTTTTTTTTCCATGGACGGAAAGAGAATATCTTTCAGTTGGTTAATCTGAAATTCAGAATCTCCGTTGAGAGTAATTTTCATATCCTTTTCAAATAATTCTAACTTGGCACTTGTTCCTTTAAAGTCATAGCGATTGATTACCATTCGCATAGATACATCAATCGCATTTTTTATATTTTCTATATTGGCTTTAGAGGTTATGTCGAATGAGGGCATAATATTTTATTCCTTATGATTGATTTCTCTTGTTTGCAATTCGAAGTCTTAATGCATTAAGCTTAATAAACCCAGCGGCATCCTTATGATCAAAAGCCCCGTCATCGTCCTCAAATGTTGCAATTTCAGGATCAAAAAGAGACCTGTCGCTATCCCTTCCAAGGACAATAATATTGCCTTTGTAAAAACTTAACTTAACCCAGCCTTTAACATTCAATTGAGTATGGTCTATCAATGCTTGCATTGCCAATCTTTCAGGACTCCACCAGTAACCATTGTAAATCATTGATGCATACCTTGGCATGAGCTCATCTTTCAAATGAGCCACCTCTCTATCAAGGGTGAGGGATTCTATTGCTCTATGTGCTTTTAATAATATTGCTCCGCCTGGAGTCTCGTAACATCCTCTAGCCTTCATGCCCACATATCTATTTTCCACCAAATCTAACCTTCCAATACCATGCTTACCACCGAGGTTATTAAGCTTTTCTAGTATTTCATGAGGAGGTAGCTTTTTGCCATCCAAGCTTACTGGGTCACCCTTGTCGAATCCAATAGTAATTTCTTCCGCTTCATTTGGAGCTTCTTGTGGACTTGATGTCCATCGCCACATCGATTCTTCAGGTGCGTTTTTAGGATCTTCTAAGTGCCTGCCTTCGTAAGAAATATGAAGTAAATTTGCATCCATACTATAAGGGCTCCCCCCCATCTTATGTTTCATTTCCACTGGAATGTTATTGCTTTCAGCAAATTTTAAAAGCTTATCCCTGCTAAGGAGATCCCATTCTCTCCATGGTGCAATTACTTTTATCTCGGGGTCAATTGCGTAAGCGCCTAGCTCAAACCTAACTTGATCGTTACCTTTGCCCGTTGCTCCATGAGATATTGTATTGCTTCCTGTTTCATGAGCAATTTCAACCAATCTTTTTGCAATTAAGGGCCTGGCTATTGAGGTCCCTAATAAATACTCACCTTCGTATATTGCATTAGCCCTAAACATTGGAAAAACATAATCTCTTACAAATTCTTCTCGAAGATCTTCAATAAAAATTTCTTTAACTCCAGCAGATTTTGCTTTCGATCTTGCTGGCTCTATCTCTTCTTTCTGCCCTAGGTCGGCTGTAAAGGTAACTACCTCGCAACCATATTCCTGCTGTAGCCATTTCAAAATAACGGAAGTGTCCAGCCCTCCTGAATATGCCAATACAATTTTATTAACGTCTTTAATCATTTATTTATTTCCTAGTAATAAATATTCTAATAATGCTTTTTGAACGTGCAGCCTATTTTCAGCCTCTTCCCAAACAACGCTCTGAGCTCCGTCAATAACTTCCGAAGTCACTTCTTCGCCCCTGTGTGCAGGCAGGCAATGCATAAAGAGTGCATCTTTATTTGCAAGCTTCATCATGTCTGTGTCAACCTGCCAATCAGCGAAGTCCTTGATTCTTTCTTTCTTTTCATTCTCAAAGCCCATACTGGTCCAAACGTCAGTTGTCACTATGTCCGCTCCTTTAGCCGCATCCATAGGATCCTCAAATTGCTCAAAATGATCGTCGCTATAAAGACCTGCCCTTTCTATTTCAACCTCATATCCTTTGGGAGTTGAGACATGAACATTAAAGTCTAATAATTCAGCTGCCTGAAGCCAAGTATTGCAAACATTATTTGAGTCACCAATCCAAGCAACCGTCTTCCCTTTGATTGAGCCTCTCTTTTCAATATAAGTAAAAATATCAGCCAAAATTTGGCAGGGATGATATTCGTTGGTAAGGCCATTAATCACTGGGACCCTAGAATTTCTAGCAAATCTTTCAATAATATCTTGCTCAAAAGTTCTGATCATTACCACATCACACATCCTCGATATGACTTGAGCAGCATCCTCTACAGGCTCCCCTCTTCCTAATTGCGAATCTCTTGTATTTAAATAGATAGCAGTTCCACCTAACTGATGCATACCCGACTCAAACGATAAGCGCGTTCTTGTGCTCGCTTTTTCAAAAATCATTACCAAGGTTCGGTCATCTAAAGGCCAGTACTTCTCATAGGCTTTATATTTTTCTTTGATCCATTTAGCCTTATCAAAAATAGACTCTATTTCCGATGCGTCCAGATCATTGAATTGAAGGAAGTGCTTTATAGTCATTTGTTATTTTTCTCTAAAAAATTTAATATTAAATCGCTCAGCTTGCTTGCTAAGAGCGTAGATTCTTTTTCTTTGATAATGAGTGGTGGTAACAACCTAATCACATTATCTGCAGTCACATTAATAAGTAATTTATTAAGCAGTGCTATTTCAATTAATTCGATACATGGTATTGCAAGCTCGATGCCTATCATAAGACCCTTATGCCTTATCGATTTAACGCCCTTATGCTTACCAATAGCCGATTTAAGTTGGCTAACAATTAGATTACCCTGATTTACCGCATTACTAAGTAAGCCTTCCTCCTCCATCACTGCTAATGTAGTCAAACCAGCAATACATGCCAATGGGTTTCCACCAAATGTCGAGCCATGCTTCCCAGGCTGCATTAAGTTAGCCGCTTTATCATTAGTAACGCATGCCCCAATAGGAATACCCGATCCTAATCCTTTGGCTAAGGTCATAACGTCTGGTTTAATCTTGGTGTGTTGAAAGGCAAACCACTTTCCTGTTCGTCCTATGCCACATTGAACCTCGTCTAGTATAAGAAGCCAATTATTATCATCACAAACCTCCCTTAATGACGATAAATAATTATCAAAATCATTAGGAATATTAACTCCACCTTCGCCCTGAATTGGCTCCATCAAGATTGCTGCTACATTATTTTTTTGCGAGGCTATTTTCTTTATTGCCCCAATGTCATCATATGGAACCCTTATAAATCCTGGCATTAATGGCTCAAATCCAGCTTGTGCCTTTCTGCTGCCGGTTGCCGACAGTGTAGCCATGGTCCTTCCATGAAACGCACTATCCATAACAATAATGGAAGGTGATTCAATTTCATTTTTATGTCCATGAAGCCTAGCTATTTTAATAGCTGCCTCATTTGCTTCACACCCTGAGTTGCAAAAAAATACAGACGATAGCTGCGAAAGTGATGTGATTTTTTTTGCGAGCATGCATTGCTCTTGAATATGATAATAATTTGAAACATGTATCAGTTTTGATGCCTGCTGACTAATTGCATTTACAATGGCTGGGTGATTGTGGCCTAGAGTATTAACTGCTACCCCTGATAACCCGTCAAGATACTTATTCCCAAATTGATCAAACAACCAAACACCCTCACCTTTCTCAAAAGAAACAGGAAGTCTTTTATAGGTATTCAGTAAGTTATTCTTAAGTAAATTCATAATAGAAATAAAAACGGCGACCTAAAGCCGCCGTAGTGTGCTTTAGTTAAACTTATAACCCAAGCAATGCTCGGTGTGATAAGCCATTAGTCATTAAAAGTAACATAGGTATAGAAAGCATAGTATTGGTTCTTGATGCTAGGAGAGCTATTCTTCTTGCTGACACTTTTTCCTCGTCTGTCGCTTTTTTCATCCCAAGAATTTTTTGTTGGTTTGGCCAAATCAGACCCCAGACGTTAAATAGCATTATTGTACCTAACCATGACCCAAGCCCAATAGCTACGTAACCCTCTTGAAGTAAAAAGGCACTTGTAAAGTTTCCCCCAAGTAAAGCAGCGCCTGCTAACCATGTTGCTAGAGCAGCCCATCTAAACCAAAGCAGAGCCAAGGGTGCTACATGTTTTGTGATCCCAGCACCACTTCCATCTGCCGCAGCAGCCTTGAGAGCAGGTACTTGTACGAAATTAAAGTAATATAAGAGACCTATCCAAGCAACGCCTGCGATCACATGAAAAAATCTGACCAGCCCCATGTATGCATCGCTTGCGCCCGATGCTGTTGCATAGAGAATAACTGCCGTTAGAACAACACCTGCTACAATTGTCCCTGTTATTGAGTCTAATGGATTTTTCATATTATTTTACGTCCTTAAAAATATATAGATATTAAATTTCAAAGAAACAATTATACTGAAACTTATTTGATTAATATACTCCCAATCCATTTAATTTGTTAAATATGCCTAAACTACAAAAAGGTGTCTTTTGGATGCTTACGGCTACCCTTTTTTTCTCCATCATGGGCTTATCCGTAAAATTAGGTAGCTTGAAATTTTCACCTTCAGAGCTTGTTTTCTATCGCTCCAGCATCAGCTTGGTATTCATTTATTTTTTAATGCGTCTTAACCACATTAAAGTGCAGACCAACTATCTCTCACTGCACCTAAAAAGATCAATAACAGGATTTGTTTCACTAATCTTATTTTTTTATGCTATCGCTCACTTACCTTTAGGTACTGCAATATCGCTTAATTATACCTCCCCTTTGTTTGTGGGATTTTTATTACCATTTGTTCTTAATAGAAAGCTCAATCTTAAAATTTATGCTTCAATTTTCATTGGTTTTCTTGGGGTCTTTTGCATTCTTAAGCCCGTATTTCAGGATCAAAGTTTTTTTGCTGGTTTGATGGGGCTTCTTTCTGGATTTGGTGCTGCATTAGCTTATTTATACATTACGCAACTTGGTCAATTAAAAGAGCCTGATATTCGTACTGTATTTTACTTTACACTTATTTCGACTGTGGGTTCTGCTACCCTACTTATAGGCCAAGAAATTTATATGCCCGCTATTGATGACCTTATTGTTTTGCTAATTCTGGGTACTTCAGCAACAATAGCCCAAATTGCGTTAACAAGAGCATATCGAGTAGGCAATACACTCAGCAATGCAGGAATGTCTTATTTAACTATTATATTCTCTGCGTTACTTGGCCTTGTAGTCTTAGATGAAGCTATTGATATGCTCAGCTTAATTGGCATTGTACTTATAATATTAAGCGGCATCTTCGTTTCGTTCAAATCCTCAAGGCTCAAGTAAGCCAGAGCGAATTGCTATCAAAGCGATTTCAGCTGAATTACTGGCATTGAGCTTTTGTTTTATGTTGTAAAGATGCGTTCCCACTGTTCTCGGGCTAAGACAAATGGTTTCTGCAATTTCGTTTGTGCTTTTTCCTTTTGCTAGGGCCATAAAAACCTCAAACTCTCTATCAGACAAAACCTCTACTGGATTATTCTCTCCCGAAAGCTGGGTAATAGCCATTTGTTGAGCTATTGTTGACTCTAAATACTTTGTTCCTTTACTGACTGTCCGAATAGCTTTGATTAGCTCTTCAGCAGCGCTTCTTTTGGTGAGATACCCTAAAGCACCAGCGTTCAATGCACGTTTAGGATGAACTGTGTCTTCATGGGCAGATAGCACCAAAATCTTTGCTTTTTTATCGTGCGCCAAAATTCTGTCTATAGCCTCTAAACCACCAATTCCTGGCATAGTTATATCCATAACTGTTACATCAGGGCTATGCTCTTTGTAGGCTTTAATACCATTCTCACCAGAATCTGCCTCTGCAATAATTTCCATGTCTTTCTCAGACTCAATCAACATCTTAAAGCCCATTCTAACAACCGAATGATCATCAACTAGTAAAACCTTCATATTGCTCATAATGCTCCTAATTATCCAATGGGATAGAAATGTTAATTAATGTACCTTTAGTGGGAGTGCTTTTAATTGAAAACATTCCACTTAACGACTTTACTCTTTCCTTCATACCAATCAGTCCAAACTGTTTGCTTTTGGTAAGTAAGTTGGTATCAAAACCTACCCCATCATCATTAAAAATTAAGGTTAAATACTTATCCTTATGATCAAGATTTATGGAAATATTATGTGCTCTAGCGTGTTTAAGGCAATTATTCATAGCCTCTTGAATGATTCGATAAATATTAATATTAATTGCCTCACCTAGATGGTCAAGATTTTTTCCAACAAATAAGTCAATTTGAATTGATGGGTGTTGAGATCGCCAGTTAGAAGCCATGTCTTTAATGGTCTCGATCAGACCAAGGTTATCTAAAGATCCTGGCCTTAATTGCCTAATAATACTATGCATACCATCGTATATCTGGTTGGCGGCCGAAGTAACTGATAAGGCACTTTCCTCAATATCCTTATCCTTTCCCTTGGATCGATTAATTATATTCTGCGCAAAAATTTTAACTGCAGAAACATACTGTCCTAATTCGTCATGGAGCTCTCTGGCTAAACTTCTTCGTTCGTCCTCAATGTGACCTTGTATGATTGCTGTCAATTCACGGTTTTGACGAAGTTCTTTTTGTGATTGTTTGGCTAATATTTTTTCAGAAATATCTCTCATACTGACAATATCCCCTACCACTTTTTTAGTTTTTTTATCAATCAAGGGTGATGCTGAGATTGAAACATCAATTAAATCGCCTTTTTTTGTTAGGCGCTTAGTTTCGTAATTATTAATAGATTGTCTTTTTTTAATATTACTTAGATTGTCTAAAAACTCTTTTTTTAACTTTTCGGGAACAATAAGTCCAGCTGACTTACCAATAACCTCGCTACGCTTATATCCGAATATAGTTTCTGCAGAGTGATTCCAAAATGAAATTTTTAGGTTTTTATCATGCATGATGATTGCATCCGCTGTTTGCTCTGCAATTGATGCAAGCCTTTGATTTTCTTTAATATTTTCTTCAAGAGAGCTTCCCATTTTGTTAAAATTATTTGATATGGAATTAAATTCAGGTAGCTGAAACTGAGGAAGCCTAATGTCTAGCATTCCACTTCCCATCTTCTCAATTGCCCTTAGCATGGGGTTTATAGGTTGGAGCCATTTTCCCAAAAGGAAATACACAAATATATTGAGTGCTACCAGAAAAATTATGGCTATGTAGAATAATCTACTCATTTCCACCCAAGCCTCCTTGATTGTACCTACAGGGTTGGTTTCAAGAATCAATCTACCAAAGCGTATTAATCTGCTACTGACATCGGGTGGTGGTGCTAAAAACCTCACGAACCAGGCTGGGGGACTTGTATTTAATCGGTATGTGCTAGGGGGTGACTTATAGAGTAAATTACCTTGAAGATCGTATAACGATATTCTATTACTTCTCACATGCCCAAGATCCTCAAGAAATCGCTGCATAACGATGTGAGTGTCTCCCCATTCTGGATTTTGAACCGAACTCATAATGACAGAATCGAGCAACTGCAATGTGACTTTATTTGCTCCCTCAACCCCCTCTTCAATAGACTGTTTGGAGGCAAGAATTAAAACAATACTCAAGACAATAATGAAAAGCATCATAATCATTGATATTAGAATATTAAGCCTAAGTCGAAGGGTCATTTCTTATGGTATGTAAAATTCAATTCAGAAATTTACTTTATTTATTTATAATGTGACACTTGTATCATAAGCTATTAGTTTAATACAAGCGCAAAAAACATTAAATTTACTTTTACAATGAGAGTAAAAAAATGTATGATTTTTTCATTACTCTTATATATCATATATAAGAGTTAAAACATTTTATTACGAGGCCCGAATGGATATTGAGTCGATACATCATGAGGAACGAATTTTTTATCCCCCTAAAAATGTTATAGAAAAAGCAAATGTTTCAGGGATGGAAGCGTACAAAAGTATATGTAAAAAGTTTGACGAGAATTATGAGGAAGCATGGGCAGATTTAGCCAGAGAGCTTTTGATATGGGAAAAACCATTCACCCGAATACTGAACGAAGATAATCCCCCTTTTTTTAAGTGGTTTGAAGATGGGGAGCTTAACGCTTCGTATAATTGCCTAGACAGGCACCTGAATGCCCAACCAAACAAAACAGCTATCATTTTTGAGGCTGATGACGGCACAGTTAAAAAAATCAGCTATAAGGAGCTATATCATCGTGTCTGTGAATTTGCGAACGGTCTAAAAACATTAAATATGGCATTGGGGGACAGAGTAATAATCTATCTTCCTATGACTATTGAGGCGGTTGTAGCGATGCAAGCATGTGCAAGAATCGGACTAACGCACTCAGTAGTTTTTGGTGGATTTTCATCCAAAAGCATTCAAGAGCGGGTTGTTGATGCTAAAGCTAGTCTGATTATTACTGCAGACTTTCAATTTAGAGGTGGCAAACAAATCCCCCTTAAATCGGCTGTTGATGAAGCGATTGCTATGGGTGGGTGCGAATCAGTCAAGCACGTGATTACCCTACAAAGAGGTAAGGACGAGATTCTTTTAAGTGAGAATGATATTTTATGGTCGAATCTAATTCGTAATCAAAAAGATGAATGTGACCCGATTTATGTGGGTGCAGAGCATCCTCTGTTTATTCTTTACACCAGTGGGTCTACAGGAACGCCTAAAGGGGTGCAACATGCTACTGCGGGCTACCTACTTCACGCTATGAATAGTTCCCGATGGACCTTTGATATGCAAGATGAGGATATTTATTGGTGTACGGCTGATGTGGGATGGATTACAGGGCATACTTATGTGGCATACGGTCCAATAGCGATGGGTGTAACGCAAGTTATCTTTGAAGGAATCCCTACGTTTCCAGATGCCAGTCGTTTTTGGAAAATAATTGAAAAACACAAGGTTAGTATTTTCTATACCGCACCAACTGCTATACGAGCATTAATTAAAGCAGGCGAAGTAGATCCCACTACAGGCCCAAGTAACTCAGACATAAGCTCCCTAAGGCTTTTAGGTACCGTTGGAGAACCAATTAACCCAGAGGCGTGGATGTGGTACTACACAGCTATAGGTAAGGAAAAATGTCCAATTGTTGATACTTTTTGGCAAACAGAAACGGGCGGCCACGTCATCACGCCTCTACCGGGAGTAACACCTTTAGTTCCTGGGTCATGCACACTTCCCTTTCCGGGCATAGCTATTGATGTAGTCGATGAAACTGGCGCAGATGTTGCGTGGGGGAATGGTGGTCTCTTAGTAATTAAAAAACCATGGCCATCAATGATACGAACTATATGGGGTGATCCTGAAAGATTTAAAAAAAGCTATTTCCCAGAAGATATAGGGGGTAATCTGTATCTGGCAGGAGACGGTGCCGTGAGAGACAAAGATACTGGCTATTTTACTATTATGGGACGAATTGACGATGTATTGAATATTTCTGGGCACAGGTTAGGAACACAAGAGATAGAGTCGGCATTGGTTTCAAGTGAGTATGTTGCAGAGGCTGCAGTTGTGGGAAGGCCTCATGATGTTAAGGGTGAAGCAATAGTGGCTTTTGTTGTGCTTAAAGCTGAAAGGCCTTCACAAGAAGATGCAAAAGAAATAACCACCGCCCTGCGTGAGTGGGTAGCCAAAGAAATCGGGCCAATAGCAAAACCAGATGAAATACGGTTTGGTGACAATTTACCCAAAACACGTTCAGGGAAGATTATGCGTCGACTTTTAAGATCCATAGCAAAAGGTGAGGAAATAACTGCGGATATTTCTACGCTCGAAAACCCAGCTATATTAGACCAACTAAGGGAAAAGCTATAGAATAAAGTTTTTACCGACTGCGCCAATTTTAATGAAAAGCAAGCTTCCCACAATACTAAGAAAAGTTGTTTTTTCCTCACTTCTTATCATCTTTAGTGCTTTTATTTTTGGTGCTCTAGCCTTCATTTTTTACCTACCCTCCCATCTCAATGAAATCAAAGAAAAGGTATCTCTATTAATATCCAAGAAAATTTCTTATGAAGTTGAGATCGGAGAGCTTGGTGCGCAATGGAATGGTATTAATCCTAGTCTCTCATTACATGATATTACGGTCTTTAATAAAAATAAGGAAAAGTCTATCTCCACCAAAAAAATTGTGGTGGATATCTCGTGGCTGAGCTTGATTAAGCTGAGACCGGTAATTGATCAAATTATCCTACTAGAACCAAATGTATTACTGGTAAAGGAAATGGATGGATCCTTTTCTATTAACGGCTTTACCTCAGAACAAAAAAGCGAAGATGATGAATTCTCGAACTGGGCTTTAAATCTTGACGATCTCGTCATTCAAAATGGTAGTTTAGGTTGGATCGACAAAACCATTAATCCGTCAGATAAAATTCTTTTCACCAACATAAATTTTCATTATGGATCCTCTAAGGCATTAGCATTTTTAGGAAGAAGAACTTTTGACATCACGTCAAACATACCTGCATTTTCCGAAAAACCTATCAAGGTGAACGGCTTCTTTAATTTAACAAATTTTAGCAATATTGATGATATCGATGGAGGCGCATTAATTTATTTCCAAGAATATTCTTTGAAATTTCTTCAGCCATGGCTAAAGAATATCCCTGATATAGACCAAGGTGAAGCCAGCGTAGACTTATCCATAGAATTTGAAGCAGGGGAAATTAAAACCGTTGAAGGTTCATTGGAGATTGAAGATCTTCGTACAATGACTCCAGCTAAGCAGCCGATTAATTTTGATAATCTGCAAGGTAAGGTGGCCTTTAGCCATGATAAGGGCTTTTTTAGTTTAGGGGTATCGGAACTAAGCCTAAAACAAGATGCTGAGTTAAAAATAAATAAGGCTAGTCTTAGCGCGGTTATGAGTGATGAAATGGAGATCCAATCACTATTTATTAATTCAGACAGACTTAAGCTTGACGATATTAATAAAGCAGCTGAATATCTTTCGGGGCCATTTTCCGAAACTAAAACGGCTATAGCTCAGCTTGCTCTTAAGGGGCAACTTAAGGATATAAAGTTAACCTGGAATAACAGCAACGAATTTTTACAGGGCCTAGAACTAAAGCTTAAAGCCTTAAATGTCAGCTCAAATGAATTCTCCTTGATGCCAGGCTTGGAAAATTTAACAGCTAGTATTGAATTAAATAAAGGCAAAGGCTTTGTGGATTCGGTCTCAAAAAATCTTATTGTTAGAAAAGGTAGTATTTTTAGAGAAGCGCTCCAGTTTAACGAATTCACAGGAAAGATAGCATGGGATCAAGGAGCTTATAAGCTCACTAACATAGTTACAAAAAATAATGATTTTGAGTCAATAGTTAATGGCAAATATGAGCTTAATTCGAATGGAGGTTACGCAAACCTTAATGTAGTTATACCTTTTGCAAATATCGCCCAACTAAAACCATACTACCCAAAAAATATTGGTAAGGAGGGTTTAAGTTGGCTTGATACATCGTTACTTGGAGGCCAGGCTAAAGATATCAATATTGTCCTGAAAGGTAATCTTGATGAATTTCCATATGTAAATGAAACCAATAAACCCGACTATACAAAAGGGATATTTAAAGTTTCATCAAACTTTTTTGGGGCTAAAATTGAATACGGAACTAATTGGCCAGAATTATTAAAGTTTGACTTTGGCTTAAATGTTGATAACAACCACGTAGAGTTTGTTAGCGACAAGGGTGAAATACAATCCAATCCTATCAAAAGTTTTTATGGGTCAATCGATGCCTACAACATCAACAATCCAGTCATAAAAATAAATACTGTATTGGATAGCCCTATCCCAAAAATACTCACCCTAGTGAATAACAGCCCAATTAAGAAGGCCACGGGTGGGGTAACTGACAAGATGACAGGAGATGGGCCAGGAGAGCTTTCATTTCAAGTTCATGTGCCAATGAATGATTTGGAGCATATTGTTTTTAAGGGGCACTACGATTTTTTAGGTAGCACGATTGAAAATAAGGATCTCGATCTACCACGGCTGGACAATATTAAAGCAAGAATTGATTTTGACAACGAGAATGCAAAAATAGAAAAAGGAAGTGCTAGTTTGTATGGGCAGGATTTTTGGCTATCCATGAGCAATCTAAACGGTATAACAATCTTTAAATTAGCAGGAAATGTTGATACAACAAATCTTAAGGTAGTTAGCAAAGAGTTCTCAGATAGGATCCAAGGGCAGGCTAAATGGGAGGGGGAAATAAAGCTTCTTAAAGGGGGGATGAATCTCAGCCTGCATGCTGACCTTAAAAATATTTCGATTAACAAGCTTGGTCCATTTAACAAAAGTATCGGCCAGCCAATGGCATTAAATGTTGATAAGACAATGCTGGCTAGTCGCGAAGAATTAATTACATTTTCCATAAAAAACCTTGCGAATGCTCGCATCATACAGAATGAAAATAATTCCATTAAAAATGGCTTTATAGCAATCAATTCCGCTACAGATGTTATGCCTGCAGAAGGGATAAAACTTTATGGTGACTTCGATAATATCGACCTAGATGACTTTTCTGTTTTTTTTGAAGCAGGCAAAGAAAGTCAGCAAAGCACCTCCCCCTTCATTAGTTCAGCAGACCTTACATTTAAGAGCCTTAGCATTCCTAACGCTACAAACTTTCATGATGTAAAGCTTGGCTGGAGAAGCCAACAGAAGGGTTTTGACTTAAAGGTATCTGCAAAGGAGACAGAGGGTTCTGTGAGGTGGGATGCAGATGAAAACCGCTACAAAGTTATGCTCTCAAGACTTCAGGTTAGTGGTGATGGTATTGAAAATAAACATAAGGAAAAAGACCCAGACTATCTGGAGGAAGGAATGCCTCCTTTGCTGACAACTAAAATTGAAATGCAGATCGATTCACTGTTTATAAATGATATCAAGTATGGCGCTATTCAACTTAGGGCATCAGAGACTCGTGATGGATGGAATTTTGATTCCTTTAAAATAAAAAAAGCGTCGAACACGATTCAAGGTAAAGGTAGATGGGATTTCAAAAATAAACCATCCACATCATATGCAACGTTTGAATGGGAGCTAAATGATATCGAAAAAACTCTCAATGAAATGAACTTCAATAATTTAGTTAGCAAAGGCTATGCAAGGCTGGCTGGAGAGCTGCAATGGGAAGGAGACCCACTAGATTTTGATGGTGAGCAGTTGATTGGGTCATTTTCGCTATACGCAAAAGATGGCGCTGTTCTGGAAATCGATCGCGGAGTTAGTGGCAGATTGATGGGGCTTTTGTCACTTCAGAATTTACCACAAAGGCTGACACTCGATTTTAGTGACCTGTTTGAAAAAGGTATGACATTCACTGAAATAGAATCTAAAAATATTCAAATTAATAAGGGTCGTCTGTCCTCTAATGCATTTATTATTCAAGGGCCGTCAGCCGACGTTAATCTTAGTGGAGAAGTTCACTTTATCAAAGAAACCCAAAATCTGCATGTTTTTATAAAGCCTAAAATAAGTGACACTCTGACCTTGGGAGCATTGGCAGGTGGCCCTCTCGTTGCTGCTGCTGCATTTATAGCCCAAAAAATTCTTGATGATCCGCTTAATAAGATAACCAGCTCTGAATATCTTATTACCGGATCCTGGAATGATCCTGAAGAAAAAAAAATAAATAGTAACTATGAGAGTATGGTCGATGGAGTTATTATCCAACCTGCATCAGATCTATTTAACACAATTGCTAAGCCAACAGAGAGTGTGCTTAAAAGTATCATAGTAGATCCACTGAATAAAATTTTTGGTCAAGAAAAAAATAATGAATAATTTTGAAATATCAAACAAACATATTATGAACCCGTCTGGTCTAGCTGCATCTGATCTTGATGTCGTTATGAATAAAATTTCAAGCAACAATATTGATTATGCAGATTTATATTTTCAGTATTCGAAGAATGAATTTTGGTCGCTGGAAGATGGTGCGGTTAAAAATGGAAGCTTTTCTATTGATCAAGGCGTAGGAATGAGGGCAATTGCTGGGCAAAAAACAGCATTTACCTACTCCGATGAAATATCTTTGCAAGCGCTAAATAATGGAGTGAAAATTGTAAAAAGCATTAATAAGAATAATGAAAACAAAAGTTACCCAATAACGAATAACCCAACTAAACATTCGTTGTATCAACCCATAAACCCAATAGAAAGTATTGATAGTGCTAGAAAAATTTACTTATTAGAAAAAATTGAAGTTATATCAAAAAAATTACATCCAAGTATTATTAAGGTCTCTGCTTCGCTTGCCTCACAATTTGAAGTTATTCTCATAAAAACGTTTCAAGGAGAGCTTATTGAGGATGTAAGGCCTCTTGTGAGGCTTTCTGTCAGCGTAATTATTGAAAAAAATGGTCGCAGGGAGCAAGGTTCTGCAGGTGGTGGTGGTCGGTACTCACTTGAATACTTCACAGACGATATTCTCCGTGAATACGCATCCGAAGCTGTAAATCAGGCCGTAATTAATCTGGATGCAAAACCAGCTCCCGCAGGATCTATGACCGTTGTGCTGGGGCCTGGTTGGCCAGGAATACTTCTTCACGAGGCGATCGGGCATGGTCTAGAGGGCGATTTTAACCGCAAAGGAACTTCTGCTTTTAGTGGAAAACTTGGCACAAAAGTTGCTAGCTCCCAAATAACAGTTGTTGATGATGGGACCATACCAAATAGGCGTGGCTCCTTAAATGTGGATGATGAGGGAAATCCTACATCAAGAACTACGTTGATTGAAAATGGAATACTGGTTGGTTACATGCAAGACGCAATGAATGCCCATCTAATGAATCAAGCAGTTACTGGGAATGGGCGACGCGAATCCTACGCACACCTCCCTATGCCTAGAATGACAAACACCTTTATGCTCAATGGAAAATACGAGCCCGATGAAATTATTAAGTCTGTTGACAATGGAATCTATGCAAATAATTTCGGGGGTGGTCAGGTAGATATAACAAGCGGTAAGTTTGTTTTTTCAGCGTCACAGGCTTGGATAATAAAAAATGGTAAATTAAGCCATCCTGTTAAGGGGGCATCTATCGTAGGTAATGGCCCTGACATATTAAATGAGGTGAGTATGGTAGGTAATGACATGATGCTAGACACTGGGGTTGGTACTTGTGGCAAAGAGGGTCAAAGTGTCCCGGTGGGGGTTGGACAGCCCACATTAAAAATTGATAATATTATCGTTGGTGGTACCGGCTAGGAAATATTCAACAAATATTGTTACTTAACTCTATTTTTATACTCCAAAGTCCGAGTATCAATTTCTATTTTATCTCCAGAGTCGCAAAAAAGTGGGACCATAAGTTCAAATCCAGTAGCAATTTTTGCCGGCTTCATAACTTTTCCGGATGTTGTGTCGCCCTTAACAGCTGGTTCTGTATAGGTTACCTCACGAATAACGGAATTTGGTAATTCTACGGATATAGCCTTGTTATCATAAAAAATAACATCACAGGCCATGCCATCTTCCAGAAAATTAAGAGCTTCTTGCATGTTCTCAGCATCAACCTCGTATTGGTTAAAATCACCATCCATAAATACGTATGCTGGATCAGAAAAATATGAATAAGTTACCTCTTTCTTTTCCAAAATTACCTGCTCAAATTTATCACTAGCAGTAAAAACTGTCTCTGTTGAGGCGTCTGTGAGCAAGTTTTTAAGTTTCATTTTTACCACAGCGGAGTTTCTTCCCGACTTATTATATTCCGCCCTCAATATAACCATTGGATCGTCGCCCATCATAAATACATTTCCCGCTCTAAGTTCTTGTGCTGTTTTCATTTAATGCATACCTTATGAATTTTTGTTGGATTATACTAGATTAGTTTTTTTCAACAATAGGTTATTAGATTATCAACTGCACTTTTACTGCTTATAAAATGATTTGATCGGGATGCATAAAATTGGCTAATATCATTATAATTAATAAGGTAACTTTTTAATGTTTCCTCATTAAGCTGACCTGTGTTCCATTCGTAAAATAGACTAGTAACTATGGCCTTTAGGTTTATTTCTAGATCGAAAAAATACATCTCAATGAAGGATTCAAGTTTTTTTACGTGTGCTTCATTCTCCTGAACATATACCTGCCATACAAAAGGTTTTCCAGAAAATATTGCTCTGCAAAGACTGTCCTCGCCTCTTACAAAATTTAAATCAGAAGATTTTAAAAGATTGTCATATTTTTCAAATGATAGAAATTTAAAGATACTAGATTCAGAGGGTAATACGTTAGCAATTTTTTGATCAATAATATTGCTCGGAATCATTGCTTTGCATAAGTAGCCAATATTTACGAATTGTTCCAAGAATTCATTAATATTCGTATGCTGATAATAGAAAAAAGAGCATTGCAATCTTTTGGTTTGATTTATGTTGGAAGGCCTATGTAAGTTTTTAACGATGCATTTCTCTCTTAACAAGCCCCCCGTTTTCTCATTAAATCCTGGGTAGAAATATACTTTTTCAATCAAAGGGTTCGGATTTAATGATGACTTGAGATGAAAATCTTCCACCCAAGATTCAGCGCTTAAGTACTCATAAATAAAAATCTTAGTCTTCTGAGATAGTTCACTCATATAGCATTTTGGTATTTCGGTATTAAATACATTAATAATATATGGAGCTGGAACAGCCATTGATAAATCCCCATCTATATCGAGAAATTTATAGGACTCAACTTCTCTAGCTGGTAATAGTTCATTCAACGTGTCACTTATTTCAGTAAATAAGGTAACGTGGTTTTCAGGTATTGAAGCAAGCTGCCTTGCAAGCCTAATTGCTATAGCAATATCACCATAATTATCAATAGCCCTGGAAAAAATATGCCAAATTCTCAATAATTAACCTCCAAAATAATGTAAACCTTTATGCTATCCGGTGCCTGGACCTCAATGATATCCTTAGATGATCTTCCAATGAGTGACTTAGCGAGTGGGGATAGCCAGCTTATGTTGCCATCCTTATGATTAATCTCGTGCGCACCAACAATACGTACATCAAGAGAAGATTTGGTCTGATCGTCTAGAAGCTTTACCATGGCACCAAAGTAAACTCTTTTTTTATCTAGGGCTGAAGATGGGTGAATGATATCAGCATCCTCGATAGCCATTAAAAGAAACTTAATCCTAGAATCAATTTGTCGTAATTTTTTTTTACCATAAATATAGTCGCCATTCTCACTTCTGTCCCCATTGCCAGCAGCCCAGCTAATAACCTTGACAATCTCTGGGCGTTCACTCTTGATTAAAGAGTTTAATTCGGTTTGTAATGCCTTAAAACCTTCTGGGGTAATATAGTTTTTAATAATTATTCTCTCAAGATTAATTTAAAAGGATTGATTAAGTTCAAGTTACAATTGTATTCAAATGATCAATAAATCCTACAGTGCCATTCTATGTCAGACTAAAAATCAAGTTAATCATATTCGCTTATTGTTTGAAGAAAAAATCCAAGAAAGATCAATTCTCCTACCACCAATTATGACTTTAAGTGAGTGGCTATCAGAGCAATACCAAGAATTCTGTATGACCGGGCCGGTAAATGAGCTGTTAATTATTTTGTCCGGAATTGAAGAGGCTATGCTTTGGAAGAGCATTATTGATAATGACTTAAGAAAAAGGAATTACACGCTATTAGATACAGATGAAATCGTAAAACAAGCATTAAGTGCAGATCAAATTATTAGAAATTATCAGATAGATACAAGGGGGTTAAAAGAATCTGGGCTGTCTAAAGAGAGCGCGTTTCTATGTGAATGGAGAAATGAATTCAATGCTTACTGCGCTGAGAAAAAAATTTTTAGTCGGATGGCATTCATTGAGCATTTTATAAAACAACAAATAAACTACAGGATTATTTCTGGTAACGATCTTCTTTTTGTAGGTTTTGATAATAATACACCCCTGTATGACAAGCTATTGAAAGCCTTCGAAGGAAGCAATAAAATATCACACTATATAAATAAAAAAAATAATCAACAGACTGTAGAGGAGATAAGTTTTGCAAAGCCTGATCTAGAGATAATGGGGGTAATAAATTGGGTAAAGCAGAAAATAGATGAAGGGGCCAAAAAATTACTCATAATTAGCCCAGCATTGAGCAACATTCAAATAAATTTACAAAATAAAATTAACAGGGAAATAGATCCAGATATATTTAAAAATGTAGGTAAGGAGAGTATCTATGATTCAGACCTACAAAGACCGCTAACAAACGAACCTATAGTTAGTGCTGGATTAGGTCTTCTAGATCTTGCTCATCCAAACCAAAAAATAAAACCTAAAAGAATCTATGAGTCATTATTATTTAACAATTGGATAGATGTTGAAGGGTATCGTGAAAGAGAGAAGTTAGGTAATTATCTCAAGGGAAGTAGAAAACCATCGTACTCAATAAATTTATTACATCAAATAATAAATAATAATCCAAGGGTAATGTCCTTGGAATTAGATTCGCTAACAAATACTCTGAAAATTTTAGACAAATACCGTGCTTCATGGAGCAAACCCTTAAAGATAAGTGACTGGATAGACCAATTAGAACGGTTTTGGCTTGAGGTAAAATTTTCAGAAATTAATAAATTATTACCGTTTGAAATCAATAATTTAAATACTTTATATGCCTCACTACATGAATTAAAAAATAATCATGTAATTGATGGATTTGTTAAATTTGATACATTTATAGAGGTACTTTACTTGCATCTAGAAAGCTGGCCCGCCCCGACAAAGAAGGGCCAATCATTAATTGATATACAAGGCTTTTATGAGAACCCAGTCAAAGAATATGATGCTGTATGGCTAATGAATATGAACGAGAATTTTTGGCCTGGACAGGTAACATATAATTCGCTGTTACCCATAAAAATACAAAAGCAATACCATGTCTTTGATGAGGAATATACCAAAAAAATTGACATGATTCACAAAGATAGATTAAAAAAATTTAGTGCTTGCCTTACAATCTCTTATTCAAAAACGGATGTGGATGGAAGTCCGCAATTCAAAAGTCTAAATTACTTCAGTAATGAAAAAGAAAATCATCCCTCAAATGCAGCCGCTGGTGCAGAAGTATTTTCTGAGTACCTAGTTGATAGCGATGCCCCGAAAATTACTGGGAATAAATTCATATCAAGAGGAAGGAGCTGCCTAGAAAATTTCCAGAGGTGTCCGGCATGGGCTTTTTACGAAAATAGACTCGGCGCCTTTATAGCTCAGGAAGATGAAGAGGAAGGTTTGTCTAAAATGTCGAGAGGCACAATTGTGCACGAGCTTTTAGAAGATTTTTGGGGTCAATGTAGGGATAGTAAAACACTTAAAAGCATCCCTGACGTAAAGATAAAGATAAATCTTGAACAAATGATTCAAAAAAAATTGAAATCCTACCAAACCTCTCATCCATTCCTCACATCACTCCAAATAGACTTAGAGGCTGAGTATTTTAGTGACTTACTCTGCAGATGGTTGTTGTATGAAAAACATCATAGAGGGACATTTATAGTTAGCGAGACTGAAAAAGAATTCACTGCACGTATTGGAAGATTGTCCTTTAATCTTAAGATAGATAGGATAGATGAGTACATTGATGGCTCAAAGATCTTAATAGATTACAAAACGGGCGCCAACCCCCCCAAAATATCTGATTATCATGGAGATATGAAAAGCGTTCAAATGCCACTTTACGCAGCATTTTCTGGTGTTGAAAATTTAGGGGGTATTGCAATCAGTAAAGTCGATATTGTTGATCAAAGAATATATGGATTGGCTTCCCATCCTCAATTACCAAAAGATGGAGAGTTGGAGATAGGTAAGAAAATGTCATGGGAGAGTTTAGTGTCTAGTTGGCATGAACAGATTTTTACGATTGCATCCAAATACCTGGATGGTGAATCAAAAGTTACATTTACTAATGAAAAGGATCTTGAGTATTGTAATGTTAAGCCAATCTTACGACTTGGTGATAAAAAAAGGCAGTTTGAGGAAGAAAATGATGTCTGAACAACTTTCAGATCATTTGGTAAGAGAAGAGGTAACAGACCCCCGTTATTCATTTGTAGTAGACGCCCCTGCTGGCTCAGGAAAAACAACATTGCTTGTAATGCGAATTCTTAAGTTGCTAGGAATTGTTGAAAAACCTAATGAAATTGTAGCTATTACATTCACCAAAAAAGCTGCAGCAGAGATGCGTTCTAGGCTAATAAATGCAATGAATGATTCGAGACATAGGGAATTAGTAGAAAAGATTTCAAGGAATGCCAGTGATCATGGGTGGGATGTGAACATTATAGAAAGCCTAGATATAATGACTATTGACAGCCTTGCATCTAAAATAATTCGGAGGGCTCCTATTCTTAGCAATGCATTTCTTGCAAATATTACTGAAGATCCAAAGGATCTTTATGAGCAAGCAGTGTCGGCAACGATTCTAGGTATGGCAAACGAGCAAAAAGAATTAATTAGTTTCCTAAACTACGACACACAAAAAATAAAAAGTCACTTATTCAATCTTCTTGACAAAAGAGATCAATGGATTGATCTAATAGCTGATTACAAGGTGTCAGATATTTCAACAATAGAACAAAAGACCTACGACTATTACCAGCTTGAACTAAAACCACATATTGATAAATTTAGTAATGCATTTTCTGTTGACGAACTTAGGGATATTGAAAGTATCCTAATTTACACACAAACGGTATCCTTAAAAAAGCCATTTCTGTACAAGCCCAATAACATTAAATTTTGGCTTGAATTAGGAAGGTTGGCACTTACCACCACCGGTTCTGTTAGGACAATATTTGGAAGTAAATTAGGTTTTTCTGGTGATGAAGAAAGCAATATTCACAGCGCTAAATTAAAAAAAATAATTAACAATAAGTACAATATATTCAAGGATTTAAATAGTATTTATAATGTAATAGATGTGGGAAAAATTGCGGATATTTTTCCTGCTATAGCACCTAAAATAGCATCCCTACTCTACAGCTTAGATACCAATCTATCAAAACTATTTCTAATTACTAAAACAATGGATTTCACTCAAGCTCTAAGGTATGCAAACGCTACATTAGATCAAACATCGGTCGCTGAGCTATTGGATAATCAGGTCTCTCATATTCTGATTGATGAATACCAGGACACAAATGAATCCCAAGTTAAATTTATAAAAAAGCTCACTGATAACTTTTCAGGAAATCCAAAAAAATCATTTTTTGCTGTTGGTGATCCTATGCAATCTATTTATAGGTTTAGGAAAGCTGAGGTAAGACTGTTTAAGGATCTACAAAATAATGGGATAGGAGACCTTAAACCTATAAGTCGTAAACTTAAGGTTAACTTTCGTTCAAGCAAAAAAATTTGTGATTGGCTAAACTCTGAATACAGGATGGCATTTGGAGCAGAAGATTGCAATGATAAGGGTTTAATACAATATAACGCTTGCGAATCTGATCCTAACAAGCTGGAAAGTGGAGATGGCATTAGATTCCATTTGCTAAATGATGATGGGAAAAGATCGTTTACCAGCAAACATAATGAAGCCGCTTACGTATACGATCTTATAATTAATATATGTAAGGAAAAATCAAATGAAAAGGATTCTGAATACTCTATTGCTGTTATTGCTCCATACCGATCCCACTTAAGAGAAATCCTAACATTATTTAAACGTAAAGGAATTCCTGAAGGCTTTAAATTAGTCACAACCGAGATTGATGAGCTTCAAGACAAACAGTCCTTTCAGGATATTTTTTCCCTTACAAAAGCGCTTTACAATCTAAGCGACAAGATAAGCTGGGTAGCTACCTTAAGGGCGCCATGGTGTGGCCTCACTCTTGCAGACCTGTGTACCCTATTTGAAGATAACCAACAGATGACTGCATGGGAAGCCATTAATGATCCAAAGATATTCTGTAATTTGTCAAAGGATGGAGCAGTAAGGCTTGGTTTTCTAAGAGGGGTGATTAATAACCATATAGATATTCGTGGAAGAGTTTCTCATAGATTTTTTATTGAATCCATTTGGAGGCAATTGCGTGGAGACGTCCTATTATTGGATCCTGATGATATTGATTACATTGACATATTTCTTGATAGTATTGACAAATCAAGCACGCCACTTTCAATCGACTTTGAGCAATTAACTAGGCTAGTAGAGCGATTACATACAAGCAGCCAATCCATTGAAAAAGTAAATAAAGAAATTAAGTTTATGACTATTCATAAAGCAAAAGGCTTAGAGTTTAACACTGTCATTATTCCCGGTCTAAGCCAACAACTTAATGTCAACGAACATTCCTTAGTCGCTGTCGATAATGGTATTTTATCTCTTAATAACTACAACCCAGACGAAGACAACCTTTATGATTACCAGCGATCTAAGGAGACGTTAAGGCTTAAAAATGAATGGGTGAGACTCCTCTACGTAGGTATCAGCAGAGCGGAAGAGGATTGCCATTTGATTGGTACAATAAAGCCAACTAAAAATGGAGAATTCAACGCACACTCCAATAGCTTGTTAAACATTCTAGGGCCAATTATTAAAGATTCTAATCAATGGAATTTTATTGATATTCAAAAAAAAATGACTAAGGGGTTTAGTAATTACGAATCATATGAACCAAAACTAAGGCGCATAAAAAGTAATCATTTCACGACACTGCATGTAAAAAAGACTGATGCTTCGGTTAAAATTAACGATCAAGTCCTTAAAATAACTAATGAGGATGTCTATACATTTACTGGTAATATTATACATAATTATTTTAAATTAATTATTAATAAACAATTAGATATAGAATATATATTAAGTAATAAGTTAGATTATATTATAGACTTGTTTGAAAAGAAGGGCTACAAAAATGAGCAAAATGTAATGGCTGTAAGTATCATAAAAAAATCTCTTAGTGCTCTTTGCAACAGCAAGGATGGCCAATGGATTTATCAAGTCCATGAAGACGACCAATTCGAACTTAAACACATAGTTATGCTAGGAGATGATTTTGAAATTCGCATACCAGACAGAACTTTTATACATAACAATACAAGATGGATAATCGATTATAAGGTTTTATTTGGCGACAAGGACCTAAGTATTGAAGCAAAAAAACATCTCCGTCAGCTGAATATTTATGAGTCTCTTTTTGATGATAAATACCCTGTAATAAAAGCTATCTATTTTGCACCCCAGGGTAAATTAATTCGTCTTTAATTTATCTAATGTATCAACAATGAATGCCACTCTTTCAAAAGGATCATCAATAGAGGCAGAAATCTTAATCCTATCAGGTCCGTTCATTTTAAAACGACGATCATTTTGTAATAGATCTATAATTTGGATCGGGTCAATATTTGCACCCTTCTTAAAAGTGATCTCTGTAATCGACTTCCCTGAATCAATTTTAAGCACATCAGTAGATGCAATATCGATTCTTAGCTCATGGAATAACACTAAATTTTTTGTCTGTTCTGGCATCAAACCAAACCTATCAATGAGCTCCTCCTTAAGGTCTTTCAATTCTATGCGCGTCTTACAACTTGAAAATCTTTTATAAATTATTAGCCTTTCATTTGTGTTTGGACAGTAGGTTTGGGTAAGTATTGTCGGGGTATGGATATTAATCTCTTTGTTTGAGGTTATAGGCGCTTCAAGATCAAGCTTTTCTCCTTTTTTAAGCTGTTTAATGGCATGGTTTAGCATGTCCATATATAAACTAAACCCAATCTCATGCATCTGCCCACTTTGGTTGTCACCCAACAGCTCCCCTGCCCCACGTATCTCTAGATCATGCATAGCAAGATGGTATCCAGCCCCAAGATCTTCCATTAGCTGAATGGCTTCAAGGCGTTTTTTAGCATTAGATGTCAGCTTTCTATCCTCGTCGACTAATAAATAAGCATAGGCTTGATGATGAGACCTTCCCACCCTCCCTCGAAGCTGGTGAAGCTGAGCTAATCCAAACTTATCAGCCCGATTCATAATTATCGTATTTGCTGTTGGGATATCGATCCCGGTCTCAATGATGGTTGAGCATAGAAGCACATTAATTCTTTGCTGGTGAAAGTCTTGCATTACATGCTCCAACTCTTTTTCTTGGAGTTGGCCATGAGCAACTCCAATTCTGGCTTCAGGTAACAATTTGGATAACTTTTCACGCATTGACTCAATTGTGTTCACTTCATTGTGAAGAAAGTACACTTGGCCACCCCTATTAAACTCCCTTGATACTGCCTCCTTGATTATTCCTTGGCTAGCATTTACCACAAATGTTTTTATTGATAACCGTTTTTGAGGTGGGGTTGAAATGATTGAGAATTCTCTTAGGCCCTCCATTGCCATAGATAGTGTCCTTGGTATTGGGGTTGCAGTTAATGCTAGAACATCAATATTTCTTCTAAAAGCTTTGAGCTTTTCTTTTTGTCTAACTCCGAATCTATGTTCCTCATCAATAATAACCAGGCCAAGATCTTTAAATTTAATATCAGGCTGAAGAAGGCGATGAGTTCCTATAATAATGTCTACTTTTCCCTCCTGAAGATTTTTTAGAGTTTCAGCCTGCTGTTTTTTTGACTTAAACCTTGATATCTCTTCTATTTTTATTGGCCATCTTGCAAAGCGATCACTAAAATTATTAAAATGTTGCTCAGCCAAGAGTGTTGTAGGTACCAAAACAATAACTTGCTTACTATTTAAGGCTGAAATAAATGCAGCTCTTAGGGCTACCTCAGTTTTACCGAAACCCACATCACCACAAACAAGTCGGTCCATAGGCTTTCCGGACTCCATGTCTTCTATTACGCGCTCTATAGTCTCTTTTTGATCCACTGTTTCTTCAAAAGGAAACCCCTCAACAAATGAGTTATAGTCATTGAGATTTATTTTTGAGCTATACCCCTTCTGCAACGATCTTTTAGCATAAAGGTCTAAAAGCTCTGCCGCAGTATCATGAATCTGAAGTAATGCTTTTTTCTTAGCTTTTTCCCAAGAACCACTTCCTAACTTATGAATTGGCGCCGTTTCAGAAGGTCCACCTGAATACCTTGAAATCAAATGAAGCTGAGATACGGGAACATATAATTTATCATCTCTGTCGTAATGTAAGACTAAAAATTCTGTCATTCCGTCGCCATAATCTAAATCAACTAAACCTTGGTATCTACCAACCCCATGTTGCTCGTGGACGACTGGGTCCCCAATACCAAGCTCAGTAAGGTCTTTAACAATACCTTCATTGTTAAAACTTTTATTTCGCTTGGTTTTTTTTATCTGCCTAACAAAATTTGGGAAAATCTCATTCTCAGTAATAATAAGATAATCGGTGGTCGTGAATCCGTTGTGCAATGGGCTAGATATTAGGCAAACATTATCTCCTGATGAGATAAAGTCATTCCAACTTTCAACTATACTAAAACTAATACCAGACTGTTTAAGTAAATCAGATAGAGACTCTCTTCTACCTAAACCTTCCGAACAAATTAAAAGCCTTCTTTGATTTTTTTCTATTAACTTTATTAGCTTTTGTAATGGTGGCGAAGTATTTCTTTCAATAGCAATATCATCAACAGCTTTTAAGAAACCTTTGGTTTTCTTGACCTCCTCATAATTCTTGATCGTCTTAAAAAATAGATCAGGCTGTAAAAGGAAGTCTTTGGGGTTTAGTATTGGTCTCTCAGCATCGTATGCATATAAACGGAAGCGGCTTTCTGTTTCAGACCAATATTCGTTCGCCGCCTTAGAGACATCGCCGAGCTGTAGGACTGCATCAGTTGGGTCTATATAATCAAATATTGAGTTAGTTTCTCCAAAAAATAAAGGGAGGTACCATTCCATTCCTGCAAAAGGAATTCCCTTGCTAATACTCTTATAAAGCTTTGCCTTAGATAAATCACCTTCAAATCTTTCTCGATAATTATTTCTGAATGTGCTTATTCCAGATTCGTCTAAAGGGCACTCTCTTGCAGGGAGTAATTTTATTTTGTTTGTAGGGTACAAACTGCGCTGTGTATCTACGTCAAAAGTTCTTATTGAATCAATTTCATTATCAAAAAAATCAATTCGGTAAGGCACTATAGACCCCATAGGGTAAAGATCAACAATCCCTCCCCTCATTGCAAACTCTCCTGGATTCATAACTTTTTCTACGTAAAAGTATCCATTGTCAACAAGTCTATTTTTAAATAAATGGATATCGACATCCTGTCCAGTCTTAAAGTTAAAACTAAATTTTTCTATATAGGACCGTGGGGGCAAAAGATGGAGGGACGTCGTTAATGGGAGTAGATTGATATCAAATTCTTTTTGAGTCATTTGGTAGAGCGTTAACAGGCGCTCAGACGTAAGATCGGGGTGTGGAGATATCTGATCGTAAGGAAGAGTTTCCCAGTCCGGGAAGTGGTTCACCCTTAGCTTTGGATAAAACCATGAAATCTCTTCCTTAAGCCTAATCGAGTCGAAGACACTGGCAGTAAAGATATTTAACGACTTGCCATTTTTACTTAGGTAGTCGTAGAATATCCTACCAATCTCGATGCTTTGAGAGGTATTAGAATTAATATGGAAATCATTTTCTGAAATATCTTTTGCCAAAGATGCTCACATCGATTGCTATCTAAAATCAAGGAAGTATTATAAACATGAATGAACAAAATAATCGGATAAACATGAATGATAAAGAATTAGTTGCGCATGCAGCGCTAGATTATGTTAAAAATAATTCTGTCGTTGGGCTTGGGACTGGGTCAACGGCTAATATATTTATCGAAAGCTTAGCAAAAAAAATTTCTAGTGAATCACTTAATATTCAGGTGGTTGCAAGCTCAACAGCAAGCCATGAAAAAGCTAATGCAGTTGGTTTGAATTATATTTCTATGGATAACATAACCGAAATTGATCTCTATATTGATGGTGCTGATGAAATCACAGAAAATTTAGAGGTGCTTAAAGGAAGAGGCTACGATCTAATTCGTGAGAAGATCTTAGCAAGAGCCAGCAAGAACTTTATAGTGATTAGCGATCAATCTAAAATGGTATCTAAAATCGGTGAAAAGTACCCAATTCCTATCGAAATAACGCCAATTGCATGGAAAATAACTAAAAATATTATTGAAAAACTGGCAACTAGATGTGAGGTGAGGGAAAATTTAACCAAAAATGCTTTTGCAATAACGTCATACGGAAACTATGTCTTGGACTGCGATTTCAATTACACAAACTTAAAAGAATTAGAAATGGAAATTGCAGGCATCCCAGGTGTATTTGAGCATGGGATATTTTTAGGCATAAGTAAGCTAGCTTTAATTGCTGATAATGGTCAGATAAAAAAAATTACCTCTGAATACTCTTAAGAGATAACTTCTACCCCGCCCATATAAGGAATTAGAACTTCTGGGACCTGAATATCACCATTCTCCAATTGATAGTTTTCCATAATTGCAACCATTGCTCTACCAACTGCGACACCAGAGCCATTCAATGTGTGTAGATATTTATTTTTCTTGTCATCATCACGAAATCTTGCCATAAGCCTTCTAGCCTGAAAAGCTTCACAATTAGAAACTGATGAGATTTCCCTGTAGGAATTCTGTGATGGAACCCATACTTCTATATCAAAAGTTTTTGCAGCACCAAAACCCATATCACCTGAACATAACGATACTACCCGGTATGGTAGATTAAGTTTTTGCATGATACTTTCTGCATGGCCCAGCATTTCCTCTAAGGCCTTATAGCTTTTGTCTGGGTGAGTTATTTGGACCAATTCGACCTTATCAAATTGATGCTGCCTTATCATACCTTTGGTATCCTTACCATATGATCCAGCTTCAGACCTGAAACATGGGGTTAGCGCCGTCAATTTCATTGGAAGATCATTTTTATCTACAATTGTGTCGCGGACAAAGTTGGTTAGTGGCACCTCGCCTGTTGGAATTAAATAAAGGCTATCCTCACTACCACCTTTTTTTGTAATAAAAAGGTCTTCTTCAAACTTTGGTAGCTGCCCAGTTCCTAAAAGTGACTCATTGTTCACTAAATAAGGTGTGTAACATTCTTCATAGCCATGGTCTTGAGTGTGGGTATCGAGCATGAATTGTCCCAGAGCCCTATGAAGTAAGGCTAGCTTTGATCGTATAACCGCAAATCTAGAACCTGATAGCTTGCTGCCCATATCAAAATCAAGGCCTAATCTCTGACCTAAATCCACATGATCTTTTACCTCAAAATCAAAAATTTTTTTATCCCCAACCTCCTTAACAACCATATTACTCGCTTCACTAAGCCCATGTGGCACAGATTTATGAGGAAGATTAGGGACATTAAGTAAATAGTCTTGGATTTTATTTTGAATAGAATATAAAGCATTATTTTGATTTTTTAGTGACTCATTAATTTGGGCCACATCAGTCATTAACTTCTCCGCATTATTTCCCTTGGACTTTTCTATTCCTATTTTCTTGGAGATATCATTTCTTTTTTCTTGTAGGTCCTGAGCATTGATTTGATGGACTTTTCTTTGCTTTTCCAGCTCAACAAACAATTCCTTGTCAAATACAAAGCCTCTGGACCTTAATCTTAAATCTACCTCATCTATTTCATTTCTTAATTCATTAATATCTATCATTTTGACTATTCCGACTTATTTTTTTTATGTTGTTGGTCTAATTGTTTTAAAAATAGTTTTTTTTCACTTATTTTCTTCTCTAATCCACGGTCTGTTGGTTTATAAAATTCTACAGGTTCTACCTCGTCTGGAAAATATTTTTCTCCCGCAGCATAAGCGTGTTCCTCATTATGAGCATATCTGTAATTTTTACCAAATCCAAGATCGTCCATAAGCTTAGTTGGTGCATTTTTTAGATGTACGGGTACGTTAAAGTGACCTTGATTAGCTATATATGCCTTAACAGTATTGTATGCATGGTAAGCACTATTACTTTTTGGAGCCATTGATAGGTAGATAACTGCATTAGAAAGAGCTAGCTCCGCCTCAGGAAAGCCTAGTCGCTCATAAATCTGGTATGCCTCTAATGCAATTGTTTGAGCCCTAGGGTCTGCCAGGCCAATATCCTCAATTGCAATCCTTATTATACGTCTTGCGAGATACAAGGGGTCTGCCCCACCATCCAGCATCTTAAATAACCAATACAGAGAAGCGTCAGGGTTTGAACCTCTTACCGATTTATGTAGAGCGGAAATTTGATCATAAAATTGATCGCCACCTTTATCAAACCTTCTAGTCTTGTCTGCAACAATTCTCTTAACATCATTTTCATCAATATCAGCCTTGTTGTCCTTAGCATCTGAGGCCAGTAACATTTCAGCCAAATTAATCAACTTTCTTGCGTCACCATCGGCGTAACTTACCACCAAAGCTCTTGCTGTTTCATTCATGCTTCTTTCTGGGTAAAGCTCTAAAGCCTTATCAAGGATTGATTGCAATTCCTGGTCGCTCAAAGTTTTTAAAACATATACCTGGCACCTGCTTAACAGTGCCGAATTGACTTCAAAGGATGGATTTTCTGTTGTTGCGCCGATAAAAGTGATAAGACCGGACTCAATATGAGGCAAAAAAGCATCTTGTTGGCTTTTATTAAAACGATGGACTTCATCAACAAATAGGATGGTATTTCTTTGTTGGTGCTCCTTCATGAATTGGGCTTTTTCAATTGCCTCTCTAATTTCTTTTACTCCAGACAGCACTGCAGAGATTGATAGGAACTCAGAATCTACACAGTTTGAAATGACATTTGCAACAGAAGTTTTACCAACTCCAGGAGGGCCCCAAAGAATCATAGAGGGAAGATTATTCCCTTCAATAGCGACTTTTAGTGATTGTCCTTCTCCAAGCAGTTCGATTTGTCCAATAATGTCATCTACTTTTTTTGGTCTTAGTATTTCTGCAAGTGGTTTGGTTAATTTCTCATTCATTTAATTTTTAATGACATCCACACCCTCAGGTATATTAAAAAGGAATGAAGCGTCATTTATTACGTGATTATTCACAATGTTGTCAAAATAAATCTGAGTTTTATGATCAAAGTTATCAATAATGTGCATTTCAGATAACAGCCCCCGGTTAAAATGTATTAACACTTTACTAAATGATGCTTCCTGAAGGTTTTTAGGTATGGCCTCAAAAGTATTTTTATACCCTGTTTGCTCTACACTATTGATAATGAAATATTTTGAGGCCGAAGAGCTAACTAAAAGCATTGCTGGACTAATACCTCCTAATTTTTTTAATGGGCTAATTACCACTTGCTTTAAATCTGGATCATAAAGATAAAGAAGCTCACCGTCACTGATGATCTGACTTTGAATAGGGTTAATGTAATTCCATTTAAAAAAATTAGGTTTTTTGAATAAGAAATCTCCACTGATTTTTTGTACCAAATTCCCTTTCCGATCAATTACTTGCTGGGAAAAATTACCCTTGACCGCCTTCATTTCATTCACTATTTGAGTGAAGCTTGGGTCGTCATTGGCTATCGATATAAGCGAAAAAAAACAAAAAGTGATTGTAAGAAATAACCTAATCATTATTTGTTGAAATGATTTCGCGGTTACCATTGCTTTGCATTGGTGTGACCAAACCTGCTTTTTCCATATCCTCAATAATTCTAGCGGCACGATTATAGCCAATCCTTAAATTCCTCTGAACATATGATATGGAAGCCTTTCTTGTTCTTAGGACTATCTCAACAGCCTCGTCATACAAGGGATCTTTTTCTCCCGATGGGCTTTCGCTTTCACCGCCAATTAATGAAATATCTGTTGGATTTAAAATTTCTTCCACATAGCGCGGCTCACCCTTTTCCTTTAAAAACTTTACAACCTTATGAACTTCTTCGTCTGAAACAAATGCACCATGAATCCTAACTGGGTAACCAGTTCCTGGTGGCATGTAAAGCATATCTCCCTTTCCTAAAAGGGTTTCAGCTCCCATTTGATCCAATATTGTCCTTGAGTCTATCTTGCTTGACACCTGAAATGCGATACGAGCTGGAATATTGGCTTTTATAAGTCCAGTTATTACATCCACCGATGGTCTCTGGGTTGCTAGTACAAGATGGATGCCGGAAGCTCTTGCCTTTTGAGCTAATCGGGCAATTAATTCTTCAATCTTTTTACCCATAACCATCATCAAGTCTGCTAACTCATCTATGACTATGACTATTTGTGGCATTGCTTCTAGCGGCTCTGGGTCTTCTGGATTAAGGCTGAATGGGTTGGTTAAGGGAGATCCTTTTTCATATGCCTCTTTGAATTTTTGATTGTATCCCGCTAAATTTCGCACTCCAAATGTGGACATCAATTTATACCTTCGTTCCATTTCAGCTACCGCCCAATTAAGAGCATGTCCCGCCTGACTCATATCCGTAACTACAGGAGTTAATAAATGAGGGATACCTTCATACACAGAAAGCTCCAACATTTTTGGATCTATCAATATCATACGAACTTCATCTGCTTTAGCTTTATAAAGCAGACTCAAAACCAACGCATTGATTGCCACAGACTTTCCTGACCCTGTTGTGCCTGCGATGAGCAAATGAGGCATTCTTGCAATATCAGCTACCTCAGGCTTACCTGAGATATCTTTTCCAAGCACTAAAGACAGCAATGCGGAAGAGTCAGCAAAATTTTTCGAGCTCATGATTTCAGAAAGGTAAACGATCTGCCGATGTGAGTTTGGTATCTCTAGGCCCATGCACGTTTTTCCAGGGATAGTCTCAACAACCCTTACGCTTACTACGGACAATGCTCTCGCAAGGTCTTTTGATAAATTGGTCACTTGACTGCCTTTGACTCCAGGAGCCGGCTCAAACTCATACCTAGTAATAACAGGGCCCGGTTGAGCTGAAGTTACTTTTGCCTCAATACCGAAGTCAAGTAATTTTTTTTCAATTAACCTGGAAATAAATTCAATAGTCTCAGATGACTGTGTCTCTTTCTGTAATGGAGGCTCATCAAGCAAGTGTAGTGGTGGTAATTCTGAATCTCCGTCCCCAAAAAGATTAGTTTGCTTTTCTTTGACAACCCGAACACTTTCCTTTATTTCGGTTTTAGCTTCTAATATAGATAATGGTGATCTTTCTGCAAGTTTTTTTCGCTCAGTATGAACAAAATCCGCTCTTTCTTTCTCGAATTTTTTACCTTGTTGGCGGTCCTGCCAGTCATAATAATAGTTGTTTAGTTTGCTTGCTACATTGCATAAAAAATTTCCAATACCCTCAGCGATATTGATCCATGACCATCCAGTAAATAAACTAAAACCTATAGCAAACATGACAATTAGAAAAACTAAGGATCCGATATAGCCTATATTTTTAATTAATAATGCGATGGTTGTAGATCCGAGCATACCACCTTGCTCAGAAGGTAAACTTGCATTAATACTAACTATATGACCAGCTTCAAATGAGGATGAAGACAGTATTAATAGAAAAAAACCTAGGTAATGAATGGGAAGAATATGCTTAGTTCTGAAGTCTTCATTTTCTATTCTAGGGTATATAAGAAAAATACTGTAAATGCTTAAAAAAACTAACCACCATGCTGACATACCGAAAATATAGAGGGTGAAATCAGAAAAATATGCTCCAAAAATTCCTGCTAAATTAGTCACCACAACTCCGGACTCGACTGCATTGGACCATGAAGGATCTTTAGGGTTGTACGCTCCAAGAGCCAAGGTCATATAAAGCCCAATAAACAATAAAACGAACCATGATGCCTCTCGAAATATTCGGTTTGCTAAAATCCGCGGTGCATTATTCACTAAAGATATTTTTTTCCCTGTTTTTTTTGATTTTTTATTTATTAACAATTTGTATTTTCAATGCCTGGTAAATTATAATAAATTATATCAGGATGTCCTTTAAAAATTGCGTACTTATATGATAAGAGATGAATATTATAAAAATAATGCTTTTATCGTTTGATTGATCGCGCAGGGTCAACTAAAATTAACCATTATTGAATTTAAACCTATAGAAAGCTTTTAATATGTCCAAACATGCACCCCTTATTATTCTTGGTTCAGGCCCAGCAGGTTACTCAGCAGCAGTTTATGCGGCCCGGGCAAACCTTAAACCACTCCTTATAACTGGCATAGCCCAAGGGGGGCAGCTTATGACAACGACTGAAGTTGATAACTGGCCGGCGGATGCTGATGGTGTTATGGGCCCGGAATTAATGAGCCGTTTTGAAAAGCATGCATTAAGATTCAATACAGAACAAATATTTGATCATATTCATACCTGCGAACTATCAAACAAGCCATTTAAGTTGCTCGGTGATAATGACGAGTACACATGTGACGCATTGATTATCTCAACAGGAGCTTCAGCAAAGTACCTGGGTATTGAGAGTGAGTCTGCATTCCTTGGTAAAGGTGTTTCAGCTTGTGCAACATGTGATGGTTTTTTCTATAAAAATCAAGATGTTGCAGTTGTTGGTGGAGGAAATACTGCGATTGAAGAGGCTTTGTATTTATCAAATATAGCTTCCAAGGTAACCATAGTTCATAGACGAGCTGAGTTTAGAGCAGAAGCAATAATGATGGATAAGGTGTATGAAAAAGTGAAAGAAGGGAAAATTATTTTGGAATTGTTTCAAGAATTAGATGAGGTGATTGGTGATGAGAAAGGTGTAACTGGAATCAAAATCAAATCGTCTCAAAATGGGACAACCAAAGTGATTGGTCTACAAGGAGTTTTTATTGCTATTGGACACAAACCCAATACAGACATATTCGCAGGACAGTTAGAAATGGAAAATGGCTATATTATTACGCAGTGTGGTCGTAATGGAAACTTTACTGCTACGAGCGTTGATGGTATTTTTGCTGCAGGAGATGTTCAAGATCATATTTATCGTCAAGCTGTTACTAGTGCTGGCACCGGATGTATGGCCGCACTAGATGCAGAAAGATACCTAACTGCCCATGGCAAATAAAGATGCCACATTCCTTGATGCAGTCAAAGACGTTAATCCTTTAAAGGTTAAATCTAAAACTATTCATTCAACACCAACAAAGCCAAAACCTATTCCAAGAAAGTTTATTGAGGATGAAAGTAAAGCCTTGTTAGAGTCCTTAAGTGATGAATATATTACTCCCGAGATAGAATCAGATGAAAATAACTCTTTTCTTAGATCTGGGCACTCACCTGATATTATCAAAAGACTAAAAAAAGGTTATTGGACCGTAGAGGGGTCAATTGATCTGCATGGACTGGTATCAGAAGAGGCTAAAGAGTATGTAGTTGAATTTATCCAGGAATGCAAAAGAAAAGGGGTTCGGTGTATTCGAATTATTCATGGCAAGGGATATGGCTCTTTTAACAGAGAGCCAGTTCTTAAAAAGAAAGTTAGGAATTGGTTAAGCCAAAAAGATGAGGTTATAGCTTTTGCCGAAGCACCAAAACATGATGGCGGAAGCGGTGTTGTTATCGTTCTTTTAAAGAGCGGTAATTAAATAGGCGTTACGGTACAGACTGCCTGAGCTGCTATTCCCTCCCCCCTTCCCAATGCACCCATTTTTTCTGTGGTGGTAGCTTTAATATTAATTTGCGATCTTGCACAACCACAGTCTTGTGAAATGTTTTCAATCATCTTTTGGGTATGTGGGCTGATTTTTGGTAGTTCACAAATGACAGTGCAATCTATATTTATAATAGTAAATGCCTCTTTTTGGAGTATTGCAATAACTGACCTAAGAATGTCTCTAGAATCAATTCCCTTAATGCTAGGATCGTTGTCAGGAAAATGTTGCCCGATATCGCCTTTTCCAATAGCACCCAATAATGCATCACAAATCGCATGAAGCAAGACATCGGCGTCAGAATGGCCATCAAGGCCATGAGTATGCTCAATCCTAACTCCACCTATAATACAAGGCCTTCCTAAAACCAGCCGATGAACGTCAAAACCTTGACCTATTCTGATCATATAATCCCTTGATTTATAAGTTGTATAGCGCTTTGAGCTCTCAACAAATCTTCTGGGTAGGTAATTTTAAAATTTAATGCGCTACCTTTAAAAATTTTAGGTTTAAGTCCGGTAGCTTCAATTGCCTCGGCCTCATCTGTTGGGCAGCCATTAAAACTTTGGATAGCTTTTTTTAAAACATTGCACTTAAACATTTGTGGGGTCTGAGCTAGCCATAGAAATTCTCTTTCTTCAGTGGTAATTACTTCTAAGCGTTTATTCACTCTTTTCACAGTGTCTGGAACAGGGAAAGCGACGATTCCACCAACCTTGTCTACAGATATCTCCATGATAAATTTATTGACAATCGATTCCGTTATTCCTATTCGTGCCGCATCATGAACCAATATCCAGTCATCATCCTTACCTTCACCAATTTCAAATAAAGTGTTAAGTACGGTTTGAGCGCGGCTCTCTCCTCCACAATAAAGAATATTAGTTTTTTTAGAAAACTGAAAGCTTCCAGAAGAAATAAATTTTTCATTTGGGTGAAGTGCTATGGATATAGAATCAATAAGATGCACCCTAGAAAATATTCCCTCGATGTATTCAATGATAGTTTTATTTCCAATTCGTGCAAATTGTTTTGGCGTTTCTTGGCCTGTTCTAGAACCACTTCCAGCGGCCGGGATGATTACATGAATTTTTGACATGCTAAGATTTTAGCATGTCAGTTTCTTCATTTACACATTTGAATTAATCTGATGAAACAGAGTTCACTTTATGAATAGAGATATCTGCACCATTAAACTCTTCTTCTTGGGTCAGCCTTATATTAAAAGCTTTATGAATAAGACCGTAAATTATAAACCCACCAACAAGAGCTACAATGACACCAGTAATTGTTCCAGCAAGTTGTGACATAAAAGTTACGCCCCCTAAACCTCCAAACATTTCTAAACCAAAAATACCTGCTGCAATTCCACCCCATGCTCCACAAATACCATGTAATGGCCATACACCCAACACATCATCAATCTTCCATTTATTCTGTGTAAGTGAAAATGTCCAGACAAATAAGCCACCAGCGACTAGTCCAACAGCCAGCGCGCCTAGAGGATGGAATAAATTAGAACCTGCACATACGGCGACAAGGCCTGCTAAAGGTCCATTATATAAAAATCCTGGGTCATTTTTACCAATCACCAATGATGATAATGTACCCCCAACCATAGCCATTAATGAATTAACTGCAACAAGCCCAGTAACTACCTCAAGTGTTTGAGCAGACATTACGTTAAAACCAAACCAACCGACTGTTAAAATCCATGATCCAAGCGCTAGGAACGGGATACTAGAGGGAGCAAATGCATTTAGTTTTCCATCTTTTGTATACCTGCCATGACGTGCACCAAGAATTAATACTGCTGTAAGAGCAATCCAACCACCCATAGCATGAACAACAACCGAGCCTGCAAAATCATTAAAAGGTGCACCAAACTGATTAGTTAAGAATTCTTGGTAACCATAATTTCCATTCCATACAGCGCCCTCAAACAGAGGGTATAAAAAACCAACCAAAATAAATGAAGCAATTAATTGAGGATTGAACTTAGCTCTTTCTGCGATACCTCCAGAAATAATTGCAGGAATTGCTGCAGCAAAAGTCAAAAGAAAGAAAAATTTTACTAACTCGTACGCGCTCTTGTCACTGAGTGCAGTCGCGGCACCGTAAAAATCAACCCCGTAAGCGATGCTATAACCTATAAAAAAATAGGCAATTGTCGAAACTGAAAAATCAGCCATAATCTTTGCCAATGCGTTTACTTGATTTTTTTCACGCACCGTTCCCACCTCGAGGAATGCAAAGCCTGCATGCATAGCTAGGACCATAATAGCTCCCAGCAAAATAAATAAAACATTACTTTGATTTACTAAGCTTTCCATTTTCAAATCCTTTAAAAACGATAAATTAATTTGCACATTATTTTAAATGAAGTATCTAAAAATGTGCACCAAAAAAGAGAACATAATTAATTTTTCCAATAATTAATAATAATTTGCATTGTATTGGTGCATATTTGAGATTTGGGTAAAAACTTAAAGCTGTCTTTTTAACCTAAAGAAATTTAAGATACTCAAATGCTTGATATTATTTTTCTTATCCTGGTTACCGGTTTAGTACTTTTTTGGTTGGACTCTATATCTAAAAGAGAGGAAGCAGTTAAGCATGGTAAAAAATTAGCTAATGAATTTAGTCTTCAGCTTCTAGATGATACGGTTCATTGCAGTAAAATAAGGATCGTTCGAACGACTGACAACTGGCCGTCCCTAGAGCGTATTTATTTTTTCTATGTGAGCTCAAACAATGAAAACCGAATCCATTGCCAACTAACATTGGTTGGTAAAAAAATTATTGGTTGGCATATACCGCCATATCCGCAATAAAATAATTATGTACATAGGAAGATTTGCACCCACCCCCTCTGGCCCACTTCATTTTGGATCCATTGTTACTGCAATTGCTAGCTTTTTGGATGCAAAGTCAAACCAAGGGAAGTGGCTTGTTAAAATTGATGATATTGATCAGCCGAGAATTCGTAAGGGGGCAGAATTACAAATTTTAAACAGCCTTGAAAAGCTTGGGCTCATTTGGGACGGTGATGTCATTCATCAAAGCGAACGGAAAGAGCATTACCAATCATACGTCAACGATTTAAAAGAAAAGGGTTTACTTTATAATTGCAGATGCACAAGAAAAACTGTCAACGGCTCTTCAGCAACCGGGGCAGATGGTTCCATTTACAATGGAACTTGTCGAGAAAAGTATTATAAGGAAGAGCAAGGCGCGTCATTAAGAATAAAGGTGGTAGATAAAACTATTTCTATTGCCGATGATATTCAAGGAGCAATATCACAGAATCTTTCCAGCGAAATTGGAGACTTTATAGTCAAAAGATCCGATAATATTTTTTCCTATCAACTTTCAGTCGCTGTAGACAATCATCTGGATAATATAACTCATATCGTAAGGGGTTATGACCTGCTTAACTCGCTTCCGCGGCAATACTATTTACACGAGGTCATGGGATTTAATTTTCCTAAAAGCAGCCACATACCAATTGTAACTTTAAAGGGGAGGAAGCTGAGTAAAGGTTATGGTGATAGTGCTTCCATTCAGAATTGTGAAAGATTAGTTTGGATTAATGCTTTAACTTTTTTAGGTCAACCAACAAAGGACTATGAGCTCATAATGAATATTGATGAAATCATTAGTCAAGCCATCATCAATTGGTCGGCAAAGAGAGTTATGCGCTCTTCTGAAAAAGAAATTGACGGGCATATTCATAAATAATTATGCTAGCCGCAACCCCAACATTTAACGACTCAATTTTATTTGTCATTGGGATTGATAGCATTTGATCTGATTTTTCTAATAGCATTGGGTTTATGCCTCTCCCCTCGTTGCCTAAAACAAAAGCAACGTTCTTTTCAAGCTTCCTTCTTAATACTGACTCGCCCTTCATATCCAGACAAAAAGTTGAAAAGTTAAATCCGTCTATCAATGAAGCTAAGTCTTGTTGCTGATAGCAAGTTAAGACAAATTGAGCGCCCTGACTCCCTCGTATGACTTTTGGAGACCAAAGGTCACAACAGCCCTTGGAAAGAAATACAAGCTTATTACCAGCGGCAGCATGGGTTCTTAGAATGGCACCAAGATTTCCTGGGTCTTGAATATCATCTAGTAGCAAATGAAAGCCATTATCATTTTTGTAAGGCGAAAATTTTGGTATGTCAATAATGGCCATTAAGCCAGTGACGGAATGAAGATCTGAAATAGCGCAAAATAGCTCATGACTTAAAACATGTATTTTTTTCTCAGGATGATTAGCAAGTAATTTTTTATTCTCATCAGTTTGAACTGATGCGTCCACTATAAATTCTTCTACCTTTCTCCCACTTTCGTGGCACGCATTAATTAAATGGGAGCCATCTAAAATCGTTTTACCTTCTTCAAACCTAAAGGCTTTGGTGCTGTAGAGCTTCTTAAATTTTTTAAACACAGTGCTATTTCTAGATTTTATAACTAATGAGCTCATCTTTATTGGGCCAAAGGTGGGAGAGGTTTTAATCTGTATCCAGCCTCCCTGAAAAGATTTAGTAACCCGTTACCACCCCCCAAATGAGAAGCGCCAACCGCAATAAATAAATTATTGCCATTCGCTAAGCCCATAATTCTGTCAAAAAATAATTGGTTACGCGCATATATCAACTTTTCTTTCATTTTTTCCCACATTTTCTCTGAAACGAGATTGCTTGTGATTAATTCATCAGTATGCAGGATTGTTTCAGGATTAAAGGTTAAGTAGGCACTCATTAGAACCTCATAATCTTTTTCTTTAATATCACTATTTCTATTTAAAACAGTTTTCAGCATTTCAATCTGCTCGTCTATATGAAAAGTATCCAAAACGCCAAAATGTTCTGGGACTGTCTCTAGGCCCTGAACAACCATCAATGAATCTTCAGCCTTACGCTTCAACAAATTATCTTGATTAAAGGGTGTGATTGGTCTTGGTGAATTAAAAATAATAGCCACCAGCCAAGGCTTCATCTTTAAGATAGTTTCTAGGGGAATGGTATGGAAGTATGCGAGCTCTTTAACCTGGTCTACATCATCTTCATCTAGGAATTTTTCATAAAAAGACTTGTTTCCAAACAAGACGCTACGGTCTTGAATCTCATCAGTCTCCATTAAAAAGGTATTAGAAGACTTTAGGCCCCTTAGAACTTCGGGATGAAAATCAGAAACCCTGTTGTCATCTGTATGAATGGTCCCGAAAAGGAAATGGGTTATTCCTGTTGGTGATGTTATCTCCCAGTAAACTGATTGTTCGTTTGCTTGGACCGGCAAGGTTAGCGTCACTAGAACAAGCAAATATAGCAATTTAGATAAAGGCATTAGCTAGATTTCTCAAATTTATTTGTAACGATTAGAATCATATCAGCAAACTACTATCTCTTTACTAAACTCAGAGACAATTCAGTTAGAATTGCTATAAATGTATAATTAAGCGTTAAATATGAAACACCCTGATAGCAAAGGATTAAACTCCGTTCAATTCTATATAACCACAAAATATAGTTGTGGCTATATTAAACATCGTAGCGCCCAGTCAATGGTGGCAACCCCCTACAAAACCATTGGCTCAGATATTTACAGCAACCTTATTCATAAAGGCTTTAGGAGAAGTGGGCAATATGTTTACAAGCCTCATTGCGGGGAATGTCAAGCATGTATTCCTATAAGGTTATCGACCGCATCTTTTTTAATAAGCCGCTCTCAAAAAAGAGTAAAAAAAATACATTCTCATATCACGGCTCGAATTCTCCCATTAGAATTTTCAGATGAGCATTATGAGCTTTATATAAATTATCAGAATAAACGCCATCGAACTAACAGTAACCAGGAAGACGATATTGGTGATTACCATGATTTTTTAATTAAAAGTAATATGCAAAGCAAGCTAATTGAATTTAGGGATGACGGTCAGCTCGTGATGGTAACTATCATTGATGAATTAAAAAATGGACTATCGGCAGTTTATACATTTTATGACTGCAATAACACCAAATACAGTCTGGGGACCTTTTCTATCTTGTGGTTGCTAAATTATTGTCTAAATAAAAAAATTCCATACCTGTATCTTGGTTATTGGATTAAGCAAAGTTTAAAAATGGCTTATAAGATTAATTTTAAACCTTATGAGCTTTTGATTAATGATGTATGGCAAGAGGCTTCCAGCTAGTTGCGTGATACAATTTTCTTTTAAAAAAGAATGTGTGAAATGAAAAATTTATTAATTTTTGGTGTAGGTTTGATAGGTGGCTCTATTGCGCTAAAAGTAAAAAAAGACACTATATTTGATAGAGTCGTCGGCATGGGTCGGGATAAAGGCAGACCTCTTGATAGCTTTGTTAAAAACGGCATGCTGGATGAGGTGGCTAAAAATATTGGAGAAGCAATAAGTTCTGCAGATCTAATTGTAATTGCAGCCCCAGTTGCACAGACAAGAAGTATTCTAAAAAATATTCATCCTTATCTCCCTGTGGATTGCCTGATAACTGATGTTGGAAGCACAAAGTCTAATGTTATGTTAGATGCTAAAGAAATTCTTGGCGAGAAATTTAACCAGTTCATAGGTTCACATCCGATTGCAGGATCCGAAAAGCATGGGCCTGAGGCCGCTGATGCTCATTTATTTGAGGGTAAAAATATCGTTATCACCCCACACGAAAGAACCAACAAACAGCAGATAGAATTGCTTGAGAAGTTTTGGGTGAGCATGGGTGGGATTGTCTCAACAATGAACCCTTCTCAACATGATGAAATATTTTCTACCGTAAGCCATCTTCCTCACCTCCTAGCTTTTGCTTTAGTTAACTTAATCAACAATAAAAAATCAAAAGATCAATTGCTAGAGTTTGCCGCCAGCGGATTTCGAGACTTCTCAAGAATTGCTGCAAGCTCCCCTGAGGTTTGGAGAGATATTTCGCTTGCAAACAAAAAAGCAGTGGTTAGTGATTTGAAACTTTATCAAAAAGAAATTGTTAAGCTTATAAGATTGATTGATGAGAAACAAACAGATGAATTGAACGATTATCTTTCTGAGGCCAGCACCACAAGATCAGAATGGATAGAAAGCAAAAAGTGACCCCCTACATCTTAAAAAGCCGGACTGGAATTAACGGGAGCATTACCTTACCAGGTTCAAAGAGTATAACTAATCGGGTGATATTGTTATCTAGCTTGTCGAACAAGCAAACACTCATTAGGAACTACCTTCAATCCGATGATACACACTTCATGTTAGAAGCCCTTGAAAAGTTAGGCGTAGTGATAGAAAAAAAAGGTAGTGAAATTATGGTTCATGGCACAAACGGGTCATTTCCCAACAAGTATTGTGAGCTTTTTTTAGGGAATGCTGGAACTGCCTTTCGTCCACTCACTGCAGCCTTATCTATGATGGAAGGTTATTACAAGCTTACTGGGGTCGATAGGATGCATGAGCGGCCCATCAAAGACTTAGTTGACGCACTTAAACAGCTTGGGGCAAGGATAAATTATCTGAAAAATGATGGGTTTCCACCCTTAGAAATTCTCCCTATAACCAAAAAATCTATCAACAAAATTTCAATCAAGGGCAATGTATCAAGCCAATTTCTTACCTCAATACTGATGTCAGCCCCTTTGCTCAATCAGCCCCTCTCGATTAATTTGGATGGAGAGTTAATTTCTAAGCCCTATATTAATATCACCCTCAAGCTTTTAGAAAAGTTTGGAGTTACGTTTAATAACAAGAATTGGAGTGAGTTTGACCTTAAGGCGATATCCCCATATCGCAGCCCTGATGAAGTATGGGTTGAGGGTGATGCATCTTCTGCTTCATATTTTTTTGGCGCAGCAGCTATTGCAGGAAAAATAGAGGTACATGGTATAAACAAAGATAGTATTCAGGGCGACCTCAGTTTTCTTGATGTTATAAGTAATATGGGAGCCAAAGTTACTTACAAAGACAAATCTATAGTTGTAGAAAAAGCAAATGCGTTAAGAGGGCTTGAAGTAGATTGTAAAATGATTCCGGACGCTGCTATGACGCTTGCAACAATGGCATTATTTTGCATCGGTACAACTAAACTAATAAACATAGCTAGCTGGAAAGTTAAAGAAACGGACCGCATTGAGGCGATGAGTAATGAGCTTAAAAAGTTAGGGGCTGTTGTTCATTCAACAAATAACTCAATAAGTATCACCCCTCCCCCAAAAATTAATAATAATATTGCTATTAACACCTATGATGACCACCGAATGGCAATGTGCTTTTCTTTAGTCTCATTGTCCCAGCAAAATATCATTATTAATAATCCGGAATGCGTAAACAAGACGTATCCTAATTTCTTCAAGGACTTTGAAAGTGTTTAATAAGGAGATGTTAAAACTGCCTTTTCTGATCGCTATTGATGGCCCTGCCGGCTCTGGAAAAGGTACTGTAGCAAAGATTCTAAGCCAAAAACTGGATTTAAATTATTTAGATTCAGGTGCTATATATCGATTAATTGCCTTGAGCAGCTCAAAAGCCAATATTAATCAAGACGACGCTAGCTTAATTACTAGGCATCTAAGCGACGTAGACATCAAGTTTATTGATGGGCAAGCCTTTTTAAACGGCATAGAAGTCTCGGAAGAAATAAGAGCGCAAGAAGTTGGAAAAATAGCTTCCAAAATTGCGCAACATATTGAGGTTAGAAAACAAATATTAGAGCTTCAGCGAGGCTTTTTTTATGGTCGTGGACTTGTTGCCGAAGGTCGGGATATGACCACGGTGGTTTTTCCAAATGCCGACCTTAAGATTTATCTAGATGCGAGCCCAAAAGAAAGGGCGAAAAGAAGATATAAACAGTTGATATCAAAAGGAATTGATGCTAATATCACAGACCTTGCTGAGGAAATAAAAGCAAGGGATAGGCAGGACATGGAAAGGCTTTATTCTCCCCTGTTAGTAGCAAAAACGGCTAATGTATTAAATTCAGACGATCTGAGCATTGATCAAACTGTAGATAAGATTATCTTACTCCTCAAAGATAAGTATTAAAAAATAAAAGCGCTAATGGCACTAATCATTAGCATTTATAAATCACCCCATCGCTAGTTGGGATTAAACAAATTAAGGTTAATTATATTTCATGGCAACCACAGAAAAAGTAGAAAAGTTAGATCCAGAAAGTTTTGAAGCATTATTTGAAGAAAGTATGTCTTTGAAAGAAATGCGTCAAGGTGAAGTCATTACAGCCGAAGTTATTTCAGTTGAAAATGATTTTGTAATCGTAAATGCTGGACTAAAATCAGAAAGCGTTATTAAAACAGAGGAATTTCTGAGTGACAGTGGCGATATTGAAGTTGCTGTTGGTGATTTGGTAAAAGTAGCTATTGAGAAGTTAGAAGATGGTTATGGATCAACAATCTTATCAAGAGATAAAGCGAAAAAACTTCAAGCATGGATTGACCTAGAAGAGGCCATGGAAGAAGGAAGAATTGTTAATGGATTTGTAAGTAGTCGGGTTAAAGGTGGTCTAAGAGTCACTGTTAACGGCATAATGGCATTCCTTCCAGGATCATTAGTTGACATAAGGCCTGTAAAAGACACCACGCCATTTGAGAATAAAGAATGCGAGCTTAAGGTTATCAAAATAGACAAGAAGAGAAATAATGTAGTTGTTTCTAGAAAAGCTGTAATGGAAGAGCAATCAGGAACAGATAGAGAATCCGTACTAGAATCTATTGTAGAGGGTGCTAATGTTAAAGGCATAATTAAGAATATTACTGATTACGGAGCATTTGTTGATTTAGGTGGTATTGATGGTTTGCTTCACATAACTGATCTAGCATGGAAGCGTATAAAGCATCCTTCAGAAATTTTAAATGTTGGTGACGAAATTGAAGCCAGAGTCCTAAAATTTGATCAGGAAAAAAATAGAGTATCCCTAGGATTAAAACAACTTGATGATGACCCATGGGTTGGTTTAGGAAGAAGATATCCAGTTAAAACGAAACTATTCGGTAAGGTTTCAAACCTAACAGATTACGGAGCATTTATAGAGATTGAAACAGGCATCGAAGGCTTGGTTCATGTATCAGAAATGGATTGGACAAACAAAAATATTCATCCGACAAAAGCTGTCCAATTAGGTGATGAAGTTGAAGTTATGATTCTTGAGATAGATGAAGACAGAAGAAGGTTGTCATTAGGAATGAAGCAATGCCAAGCAAACCCGTGGGAAGATTTTTCAGCTAACCATAAAGTAGATGACAAAATAACCGGAAAAATTAAATCAATTACAGATTTTGGTATCTTTATTGGTTTACCTGGGGAAATCGATGGCTTAATTCACCTCTCAGATATTTCATGGACTGATAGTGGTGAAGAGGCTGTTAAAAAATATAAAAAAGCCGATGAATTAGAAGCGATTATCATTTCTATTGATGTGGATAAAGAGAGAATTTCTCTGGGCATTAAACAGCTAACAGAGAATCCAAACCCAGAAACTTCAGAAAAATCAGATAATACAGCGGAAGAAAAAGCTCCAAAAGCTAAAAAAGCTGCTGCAAAAAAATCTGAGCCTGAGGTAACTGATGGTGGAACAACCAATCTTGGTGCTCTACTAAAAGCAAAACTTGATGATAAAAAATAAGAAAGTAGTATGACTAAATCTAAATTAATCAATATACTGGCCAGCCGATTCTCGCAGCTAGTCCATAAAGATGCGGAGCTATCAGTTAAAGCTATACTTGACTCGATGTCTGCATCTCTGATTAATAAAGATAGAATAGAGATAAGAGGATTTGGTAGTTTTAGTCTTAATTTTAGACCTTCACGAATGGGAAGAAATCCTAAATCAGGCGCTCAAGTCCATGTACCAGAAAAATTTGTTCCTCACTTCAAAGCAGGAAAAGAATTGAGGGTCAGAGTTGATAAGTAAGGGGAATGAAAGAAACAATAAAAGCATATTTTTTAAAAAATATGCTTTTTTTTTAATTTATAAAGTAATCTACATTTATGGTTGAATTTGAATTTTGGTGGTTACTCGTAATACCCTTTTTCTTTGGGTTGGGATGGATTGCGGCCAGAATTGATATTAAGCAAATTATATCTGAAAGCACAGACTTCCCAGCAGCCTATTTCAAGGGTATCCACTACCTTATAACCAATCAATATGAGAAAGCAACTGAGTCATTTTCTGAAGCAGTAAAAGCTAATGACAATTCGATGGAAATTCATTTTGCTTTAGGAAGCCTTTTACGAAGAACCGGGCAAATAGATAAGGCTATCAGCCTACATCTTGACCTACTTGAAAACAGAGAGATGAATGTTGACCAACAGGAATCGGTTAAAGCTGAGTTAGCTCAAGATTATTTCAAAGCAGGACTTTATGATAGGTCAGAAGAATTACTGTTAAGTTTGACAAAGGATAATTATGAGCAATTTAAACTCAATACCCTTCTTGAAATTTATGTCAAAGAGAGGGATTGGGAAAAGGCCGTTAAAATGGCTTCTCAACTTGAAAAGATATCTGGAGTGTCTTTTAGGAAAGAGATAAGTCATTATTATTGTGAAATGGCTGTTTCTATGATTATCTCTAAAAAATATAGTGACGGTAGTAAATTTCTTTTGCAGGCGATAGAAGAGCATAAAAACTGTGTGAGGGCTAATATTTTGCTTGGGGATGTCCGTGAAAGTCAGGGGATGATTGATGAAGCTATTTCTTATTGGCGAAAAATTGAATATCAAAAACCAGAATACCTTGGGTTGGTTGCCTCTAAAATTATAAAGGCCTACCAAGCTGAAGGTAAAATCAATGATGGCCTGTCCATCTTATCGAGATATTATGATTTATATAATTTGAGAACGCTGCTAAATGTATTGTATGAAGCCGTGATTTCAAATGAAGGGCCAGGAAGTGCAGAAAAAATAGCGAGAAACGAACTGATTCAACGACCAAGCTTGCTAGCCTTGGACCAGTTATTTCAAGCATTAGCGATGAACAAAAATACACAAATAGACAATATTGAACTAATACAACAAACCATTAAAAATACTATTAGTATTCGAAGGTTCTACGTTTGTAACATATGTGGATTTAAAGCTAAGCAATTTCACTGGCAATGCCCTGCATGCAATGGCTGGGAATCACTTCCATCCGAGCCGAGGGATATTGCCTTGGATGAAACATCTTAATGACTAAGGAAGTTAGAATTTTTGTAGCATTGGATTATGCAGACGAGGTCTCTGCTCGCCAAATAATCGATCATTTATCTCCCAAGCTCTGTGGCGTGAAGATTGGTAAGGAATTATTTACAGCCGTAGGTCCAAAGATTGTAGAGTATGCTCAAAAAAAAGGCTTTGAAGTCTTTCTAGACCTTAAGTATCACGATATACCAAATACAGTAAAAAAATCCTGCCAAAGTGCTGCAGCACTAGGTGTTTATATGGTAAATGTTCATGCCCTTGGCGGATCTGAAATGATGATTGCTGCAAAGGAAGGGCTAGCTCTCTCATCCCATAAACCGTTACTTATCGCGGTAACATTACTAACAAGTCACGATCAAAAAAACCTAGAAGAAATGGGTGTGCAAAAAAATATGCGTGACGAAATTATTCATCTTGCAAACAATGTTGCTAGCTGTGGCTTAGATGGCATTGTATGTTCAGCAAATGACTTAAAATTTCTTAAATCCTTGCTCCCCTCTACATTTACCTTTGTAACTCCTGGTATTCGATTGCTAGATTCAGCTAGTGATGATCAGAAAAGAATCACCACTCCTGAAGAAGCGGTAGCATTAGGTTCAACAATGCTTGTTATTGGAAGACCGGTAACTCAATCCGAGGATCCAAATGCAGCCTTAAAAATGATTAGAAAAAAAATTCTCGGTGACTAATTGTCTATATTCGACTGAATCATAGCATCGACATCCTTCTGCTCGACCCTCTTCAGCAGGTGTTCATATTTATTAATAGTTGCAACCTGAGCCGTAAGCTTTTCTATAGAGAGAAAATTATCTTCATTAAAAAATAATGCAACCTTATGTGTAAGTTCAGGCATGATCGGAGAAAGATATATGCTTAAAAGCCTAAAAGATTGAAGGGCTGTCGAACAAACCTCATGAAAGTAAGAATTAACAATGTGATTGGAATCATCCTTTGCCAAAACCCAAGGCTCTTTATTGTTTACAAATTCATTTACCGATTCGATATGAGTGATAAGTAATCGACAAATTTTACTAAACTGTCTTGCCTCAAACAATTCCATTATCTCTTCTTTAGACATCATAATTGCCTTTACAAGATCTTGAGATTCAATTTCATTGAATTCATCTGTAAGCATAATTTTATTGTCAAAAAACTTAGTAACAAATCCTGACGTTCTACTTGGAATATTAACAAGCTTACCGACTAAGTCACTATTCACCTTAACAATAAAATCATCTAAGTTAAGGTCGATGTCGCCCATAGAATCATTTAGTTTGGAAAAATAATAATACCTTAGGTAATCAGGAGTTTTAAATGCATCAATATAGCTTCGTGCAGTAATAAATGTACCTCTTGATTTTGACATTTTTTCACCATTAACAGTAAGAAAGCCGTGAGCAAAAACTTTAGTAGGTGTTCTGTGTCCTGAATACTTTAAAATTGCAGGCCAGAATAACGCATGAAAATATAGTATGTCTTTTCCAATAAAGTGTACTAATTCGGTTTTTGAACCATCACTCCAGAATTCATCGTAAGATAAGTTATTCTTATCGGCATAGTTTTTAAAGCTTGACATATACCCTATTGGGGCATCAAGCCAAACATAAAAAAACTTACCCGGAGCCCCAGGTATTTCAAAGCCGAAATAAGGTGCGTCTCTAGAAATATCCCAATCGACTAAACCAGATTTGAACCATTCTTGTAATTTATTTGAAGCTTCTTTTTGTAGGGTGTCAGATTTTGTCCATTTAGATAAAAAGTCCTCACACTCAGAGAGCTTGAAAAAATAATGTTCAGTTTTTTTCTTAATAGGTTTTGATCCTGTTAAAACCGAGTACGCATCAATTAAGTCAGTTGGGCTGTATGTTGTTCCGCACGATTCACAGGAGTCTCCGTATTGATCATTAGCTTTGCATTTTGGGCATGTACCTTTGATAAATCTGTCGGGTAAAAACATATTTTTTTCATCATCATAAAATTGTTCTATTTCCTTTGCTTCAATTTTATTATTTACAACTAAGGAGTTATAAAGAGCTTCAGATAAATTCTTATTTTCTATTGAATTAGTAGAATAGAAATTATCAAAAGAAATATTAAATTCAGAAAAATCAGCGCTATGTTCCTTGTGGACTTTTTCAACAAGCTGCTCAGGGGATATACCTTCCTTCTCAGCTCTAAGCATAATAGGGGTTCCATGAGTATCATCTGCACAAATATAATGAATTTCATTGCCAGCAAGACGTTGATACCTCACCCATATATCAGTTTGAATATATTCTACAAGATGTCCAAGGTGTATACTACCGTTTGCATAAGGCAAAGCCGATGTTGCAAGAATTTTACGCATAATTGTTAATATCTTATGAGGTGACAGTTTAAAATCGTATGTTATTTTAACAAATAAGTAAGAGCATTCCCACGAGTTATAAATTTATTTTAACGAAAGAAAATTAAATGAATATTGAAAAAAAAATTACGGACGAATTAGTAAACACCAAGTTTCCTGGGACTGACATATCCTTTATTAAAGAAAAAAGTATAAAAAAAATTACTGTGGATGAGTCAGAAATCGAGATCAAAATAGAATTAAATTTTTCCGCTGCAAAACAAGTATCGGTGATAAAAAATATCATTCAAGAAAAAATTGCCCTACTAACCCCTGTAAAAACTAATGTTTTGCTAAGCTTTAATATCAAAAGTCATTTAGTTCAGCAAGGTCTATCACCCTTAAAAGGTGTAAAGAATATTATTGCAATTGCTTCTGGAAAGGGTGGCGTTGGTAAGTCAACAACTGCCGTTAATCTAGGTCTTGCATTATCCTTAGAAGGAGCTCGCGTCGGTATTTTAGATGCAGATATCTATGGGCCAAGCCAGCCAAAAATGCTCGGTATAAGCAATGAAAAGCCTGCTAGCAAGGATGGTAAGTCAATGGAGCCACTTCTTGCTCATGGAATTCAGGTTATGTCGATTGGCTTTTTGGTTGATCAGGAAACGCCTATGGTGTGGCGAGGCCCTATGGTGACCAGCACACTTGAGCAATTACTAAAAGAAACTAACTGGGATAATCTTGATTACCTTATTATCGATCTTCCTCCAGGAACAGGAGATGTACAGTTAACGTTAGCTCAAAAAATACCAGTTACCGGGGCAATTATTGTTACTACTCCACAGGATATCGCTCTTTTAGATGCAAGAAAAGGGCTTAAAATGTTTGAAAAAGTAAACGTGCCTATTATTGGTATTGTAGAAAATATGTCGACACATATATGCAGTAACTGCGGACATGAGGAGCATATTTTTGGTGAGGGAGGAGGATTGCAAATGTCCGAGGACTATCATGTTGACTTACTGGGAAGTCTGCCATTAGATATTTCTATCAGAGAACAGCTGGATAACGGCATACCCACAGTTGTTAGTGGAAAACATGAGAAAATAACTGCAATCTATTCGGCAATAGCCATAAAAACATCGCTAAAAATTGCAGCTCTTAATGAGGATAGCAGTAATAAATTTCCAAAAATTGTTATCCAAAAAAGCTAGATTACATCAAAAGTATATATTTTTAGCTCATCTATAGCAGAAATATTAGAAGCAGGTAGGTCAATTTTTTTCTGCCATTGGACGAATGCATCAACCTTATTTTTACCAGTTATTAGAAACAAAGTATTCTTGCTTCGACTAAGTCTTGAAGATGTTATTGAAACGCGCTCTGAAGGAGGTTTTGGTGCATCAAAAATTGCAACAGCATTTTTCGAATTATCCCAGTCATGACCAGGAAAAAGACTTGCGGTATGTCCGTCTTCACCAAACCCTAAAAGTACTAAATCAAAATCTCCAACCTCATTTAGCATGATGTCGTAATGATTCGCTGCAACGATATTTCCTTTTTCACCATCAATAAAATGAACCTGTTCATGGGGTATTGGAGCCTTACTTAATAAACACTCTCTAGCCATAACACTATTTCTTTCTGGATGATCCGAGGGTAAACATCTTTCATCACCAAAAAAAATATGCCATTTTGACCAATCGGTATTCATGTGACAAAGTTTAGAATAAATACTTTTTGGTGTCCCGCCTCCGCATAGTACTAAATAAAAAGATTTTCTCGCCCCAATACTTTCATTTGCTTTTTTTATAATATAAGAACATGCATCATTCTCAAATTTCTCAAGGCTGTCAAAAGATGTATGTTCAAAACTATTGTGATTCATGTATATCCTAAGAATAAGTTGAATTTTTTATGTGAGTTTTTGCTATAATTCTGGCTCTTGTTAAACATGAGCAAAGATTAATCCAAAAGATTAACAAATTTTATACTTCAACAAAAGGAAAAAAATGAAAATTGCAATGCTTGGTCTGGGAAAAATGGGTGGAAATATGTCTGCACGCCTAATTCGCAATGGTGTTTCAGTGGTTGGTTATGATAATAGTCAGGAAGTAGTAAAGGAGCTTGAGGAAAAAGAAGGGCTAATTCCATCCGCCTCTGTTGTAGACGCTTTATCGAAACTGGACGAACAAAAAATTGTTTGGATGATGCTTCCTGCAGGTGAGATAACTGAAAACCAGATACACGAATTAGTTCCTCTGCTTAACAAGGGTGATGTAATTATTGACGGTGGAAACTCTAACTTTAAAAGAAGTGTAAAAATGGGTGCAATGTTAGAGGAGCACGGTATTGGTTTTATGGATTGCGGAACGTCAGGTGGGGTTTGGGGTCTAGATAATGGCTATTGTCTGATGGTAGGAGCTAATGATGAGGTAGCTAAAATAGTTGAGCCAGCACTAAGGGCGTTAGCAGTTACCCCTCAAAATGGATGGTTACATGTTGGTCCAGTGGGGTCTGGTCATTTTACAAAAATGATTCATAACGGCATTGAATACGGAATGATGGAGTCATTTGCTGAAGGACTTGAGCTTCTTAAAGGTAGAGAGGAATTTAAAATTGATGTAGCTCAAGTAACAGAATTGTGGCGCCATGGTTCAGTGGTGCGAAGCTGGTTGCTTGACTTAACCGCTGAAGCATTAAAGAACGATCCAACGCTAGATGATATTGCACCTTTTGTACCAGATTCTGGAGAAGGCCGATGGACTGTTGTTGAATCAATTGAGCAAGGAATACCTACACCCGTTCTTACGCTTGCCCTTCAAGTTAGATTTAGAAGCCAAGAGAAACAAAAAGGCTATGGTTACAAACTCTTATCAACTATGAGAAATGCCTTTGGTGGGCATGTAATGAAAAAAAGGGGTTAATCGCAAATGGTAGAGAATTCAACTTTAGTTTTATTTGGTGCCAAAGGTAATCTTGCAAGAGTAAAACTTATACCTGGATTATTTCATTTAGATGAATCAGGACAACTTCCGGAAGGTATGAAGATACTGTCTGTCGGCAGACAGTCCTCAACAAAAGATGAGTGGGAAAATGAAATTAAGCAAATGCTTGATAAGAAATTCAAAAGTGGCTATTGCAAGGAAACATTTAAAAGATTTGTTGCAAGAAACTTATATCATGCGAACTTACCAGATGATCCAGAAGCATTCAAAAAATTCGGTAGAAAACTAAATGATAAAAATGTATTTTCTCAAAATTTTGCTTTCTTTTTATCGGTTAGGCCGACGGATTTTGCATTAATTGTAGATCAACTAGCTAATGAGAGTTTATTAGATCAATCTACTGGGTGGAAAAGAGTGTTAATTGAAAAGCCTTTTGGCACCAACCTCGAAAGTGCAATTAATCTTCAAAAATCAATTTCTAAGCATCTTAATGAAGAGCAAATATATCGGATTGATCACTATCTCGGAAAATCTGCATTACAAAATATTCTTGTTACCAGATTTGCAAACTCTATTTTAGAGCCTATATGGAATAGTAATTATATTGACCATATACAGATCACAAACCATGAAATGCTTGGTGTTGGAGACAGGACGGTATTCTATGATGCGACGGGTGCACTTCGTGACATGATTCAGAGCCATTTATTACAAATGATGGCTTTAACAACAATGGAGCAACCAAAATCATTTTCTCCTAATGATATTCGAGCTGAAAAGATAAAGCTCCTTGAATCAATTAGGCCTATAGATACAGATGAATTTGATACCCATGCTTTTAGAGCTCAATATGCTGCCGGCGAAATAAAAGGTGAAGGCTGGGTTGATGGCTACCTTAACGAACTTGAGAGTAAGGGTAGTGTTACTGAAACCTATGCTGCGGTTAAGATATTTATTGATAATCCAAGGTGGAATGGTGTTCCTATTTATCTAAGAACTGCAAAACGCCTACATGAGAGTGGGACTAATATCTCCGTAAAATTTAAAAATGCAGATACATTAATCGGAGATAAAAATAATTGGGTTATTTTTAATATTCAACCTAAAGAAAGTACCTCAATAGAAATAACCACAAAAACACCTGGACTTAACGATGATGAGCTTAGATCTACTAGACTTGAAGGGTTGAATCGTGTTGAAGGTGATGAAAGTATTGATGCTTATGAGACACTGATGCTTGACCTTATAAGTGGCAATCAGTCAAGATTTCTTCATGTTGATGAAGTTAAGGCGCAATGGAGGTTTGTTGACCCTATTATTAACTATTGGACACAAAAAAAAGAGAAGCTCGATCAATATGTTTCTGGGAGCTCAGACCCGGAATCTTCTAAGGTTATATTTGAAGATCCTAGTCAATTCTGGCGATAAGTTATATGAAAATTAAACAAATATGGTAATCACAAATCGTATACAATCTGTGAATAACGCCAATGATTAGGAAGCTTGATGACAATAAAATCAGATAGATGGATCAGAGAGATGGCCCAAGATCATGGGATGATAAGCCCATTTGAGCCTCAAATGATTCGTGAAAGAGATGGCGAAAAAATAGTCTCTTATGGGACCTCTAGCTACGGTTATGATATTAGATGTGCGCCTGAGTTTAAAGTGTTTACCAATATCAATAGCACCATAGTTGATCCAAAAGCATTTGACCCCAATTCATTTGTAGAATTTAATGGTGACCATTGCATTATTCCACCAAATTCATTTGCATTGGCTAGGACAGTTGAGTTCTTTAAAATACCTAGAAATATTCTTACTATATGTGTTGGTAAATCAACTTATGCCCGCTGTGGCATTATTGTTAACGTAACGCCATTTGAGCCTGAATGGGAGGGTTATGTCACCCTTGAGTTCAGCAATACCACCCCTCTTCCTGCTAAAATTTATGCTGGCGAAGGGTGCGCTCAAGTATTATTCTTTGAATCAGATGAGGTTTGTGAAATCTCTTATAAGGATCGTGGCGGAAAGTACCAAGGGCAAAGTGGTGTCACACTTCCGAAAATTTAATCATGAAATTTAAATTCCCCATTATCATAATAGACGAGGATTACAGGGCAGAGAACTCATCTGGCTTGGGCATTCGCGTTCTTGCAGAATCCATTGAAAAAGAAGATTTTGAGGTCATAGGAGTAACCAGCTATGTTGATTTATCCTCATTTGCCCAACAACAAAGTCGTGCATCTGCTTTTATTTTAGCAATTGATGACGAAGAATTTATCGAAGAAAATCCAAAAGCTCTTGAGAGTCTAAGTAAGTTTGTTGAGGAAATTAGGTATAGAAATGACGAGATTCCAATTTTTCTTCATGGTGAAACAAGAACAAGCAGGCACATACCCAACAAAATACTAAAAGAACTAAATGGTTTTATTCATATGTATGAAGATACGCCAGAATTCGTTGCTAAATATATTGTTCGGGAAGCAAAAACGTACTTGGAAAGTCTTGCCCCTCCATTCTTTAGAGCACTTACTCATTATGCGAGTGACGGCTCCTACTCATGGCACTGTCCTGGGCATTCTGGTGGTGTAGCTTTCCTAAAGTCCCCTGTTGGCCAAATGTTCCATCAATTCTTTGGTGAGAATATGCTTCGGGCGGATGTTTGTAATGCGGTTGAGGAGTTAGGTCAACTGTTAGATCATACAGGCCCTGTTGAAGCATCTGAGAAGAATGCGGCGCGGATATACAAGGCAGACCATTGTTATTTTGTTACAAATGGAACATCCACCTCAAACAAGATGGTTTGGAATTCAACGGTAGCGCCAGGAGATATTGTTGTAGTCGACCGTAATTGTCATAAGTCCGTTCTTCATGCCATCATTATGACAGGAGCAATCCCGATATTTCTAATGCCAACAAGGAATCATTTTGGAATAATAGGCCCCATCCCAAAAAAAGAGTTTAGCTGGGATCGGATTAAGGAAAAGATTAACAACAATCCTTTTATTGAAGATAAGGACGCTAAGCCCAGAGTGCTTACTATAACTCAATCAACCTACGATGGGATTCTATACAATGTAGAGGAAATTAAGGAAATGTTGGATGGTAAAATTGGTGCGCTACATTTTGATGAGGCATGGTTGCCACACGCATCTTTTCATGACTTTTACGGTGATTATCATGCAATTGGAGCAGATCGTCCTCGATGCTCTGAGAGCCTTATTTTTTCAACTCAATCTACGCATAAAATGTTAGCTGGATTAAGTCAAGCTTCACAAATTTTAGTGCAGGACGCTGTAAACAATAAACTCGATAAAGAATTATTCAACGAATCATACTTAATGCACAGCTCGACCAGCCCACAATACTCCATTATTGCTAGTTGCGATGTAGCTGCAGCAATGATGGAAGAGCCTGGTGGTAATGCTTTAGTTGAAGAATCAATCATGGAAGCTCTTAATTTTAGACGAGCAATGAGAAAAGTAGACCAAGAATGGGGGGATGGTTGGTGGTTTCAGGTATGGGGTCCTGACGATCTGTCCGAGGAAGGAATTGAGGAGAGAGCAGCATGGATGCTTAATAAGAATGAAAAATGGCATGGTTTTGGAAATTTAGCTCCTAACTTCAATATGCTTGATCCCATCAAAGCTACAATCATTACTCCTGGACTTAATGTTGATGGTGAGTTTGATGAAAAGCTTGGCATACCCGCAATGATAGTTACAAAATATTTAGCAGAGCATGGGGTTATAGTCGAGAAGACAGGACTTTATTCATTCTTTATTATGTTTACTATTGGTATTACCAAGGGAAGATGGAATACGTTAGTAGCAGCACTTCAGCAATTTAAAGATGATTATGATAAGAATCAACCAATATGGAAAGTTCTTCCTGAATTTAGTCAAAAATTTCCAATTTATGAGAGCGTTGGGCTAAAAGATCTTTCAGACAAAATACATGAAATTTTCACACAAAATGATATTGCTAGACTAACAACAGAGATGTATCTTTCTGATATGGTGCCTGCAATGAAGCCTGCTAATGCTTTTGCTAAGATGGCTCATAAGGAAATTCAAAGGGTACCTATTGATGACTTGGAAGGAAGGATTACGGCTGTTCTACTTACACCCTACCCCCCTGGGATTCCATTACTAATTCCAGGTGAGAGATTCAATAAAATTATTGTTGATTACTTAAAATTCGCCAGAACATTTAATGAAAAATTTCCAGGATTTGAAACTGACAATCATGGATTGATCAAAAACTATATTGACGGAAAATTAACTTACTACGTGGATTGTGTGCTCGATGATTAATCTTGTCGTTGATAATCAACAAATGAAAAGTGAAGACCTTCTTCATTAACTGATTTTTCCCTACTTATCTCTTGCCAATAATTAGCAGAGAATTGTGGGAAATAAGCATCCCCTTCAAGCACAGAGTCAATCTCGGTAACGTATAAGTGGGTCGCATGATCTAAAAATATTCTATATATTTCTTCCCCACCAATTACAAAGACTTGTTCCTCATCCTTAATTAATGAAAAGACATTGTCTAAAGAGCTTACAACATCAACCCCTTTAATTTTTAAGTCAGTATTTCTGGTAATAACAATGTTTTTTCTGCCAGGTAAAGGTCGACCTATTGAGTCAAAGGTTTTGCGCCCCATTATTGTAGGTTTTCCCATAGTTAAACTCTTAAATCTCTTTAAATCCTCGGATATATGCCACGGCAATGCATTGTTAGCTCCAATAACATTATTCTTTGACATCGCTACAATAATTGAAATTTTTTGCACTAAACTGCTACTGGAGCTTTAATTAAAGGGTATGGATCATAACCCACAAGCGAAAAATCATCAAAAGTAAAATCAAAAAGATTGTTGATTGATTTGTTAAGCAACATGGTTGGTTTAATTTTAGGAGTTCTCGTAAGCTGCTCATTCACCTGATCTTCATGGTTTAGGTAAATATGCGCATCACCAAGGGTATGAACAAATTCACCAACTCTTAATCCACAAACCTGTGCAATCATCATGGTCAGCAAGGCATAGGAAGCAATATTAAAGGGAACGCCTAAGAAAATATCGGCGCTTCGCTGGTAAAGTTGGCAGGATAGCTGTCCATTTGCTACATAGAATTGAAAAAAAGCATGGCATGGCGGAAGCTTCATCTGACTAATATCAGAAACATTCCATGCGGAAACTATTAGACGCCTAGAGTCTGGATTGGCTTTTATTTGCTCAATAAGATTTTTTATTTGGTCAATTGATTTTCCATCATGCGTCGACCAACTTCTCCATTGATGCCCATAAACTGGGCCTAAATTACCTTTTTCGTCTGCCCATTCATTCCATATTGATATACCATTTTCTTTTAAAAACTTAACGTTTGTATCGCCCGTTAAAAACCATAGCAACTCATATATAACTGATTTAAGATGAATTTTTTTAGTAGTTAGTAGGGGGAACCCTTCATTTAAATCAAATCGCATCTGATAACCAAAGACAGAAGTTGTTCCTGTCCCGGTTCTATCTGTCTTGACTATTCCGTTATTTTTTACGTGCCTTAAAAGATCCAGGTATTGCTTCATATCAACTATTGTTAATAATAAAGTTTTTAACTTGATCTGTGTCACTATTAAAAACTTCGTATCGTTGGTCAAGTGACTCAAGGTTTTTCAGTTGAGGGGGTCTTTCTGGATAGACTCCGATAGCCTCAAAGACTGATTTTTCAAATTTAATAGGGAGAGCTGTTTCCAAAACAATCATAGGGATATTTTTTATATGATCTAGGGCGGCCTTAACTCCGTCCGCAGTGTGAGTGTCAATAATGACATTAAAGTCATTATATACCGACCTTATATAGTCAATTCTGTTTTCATGCTTGCTGCTAGATGAAATAAAACCATAATGCTTTATTCTTTCAAATGATTCACCATCAAGCTTAAAAGCTCCACCTTTATCAATATTATCCCAATACCGCCTTAATAAATCACTATCACGCCCCAACAAATCGAAAATAAATCGTTCAAAATTTGAAGCCTTCGAGATATCCATTGAGGGGCTAGATGTCTGAAAAGTTTCTTCAGATGATCTTGGTGCATAGTTTCCTGTTTTAAAGAACTCATCAAGCACATCATTTTCATTTGTCGCTGCAACCAAATGATTGATAGGCAGTCCCATTGCTCGTGCTATATGTCCAGCACATACATTCCCAAAATTACCTGTAGGAACTGTAAAGTCAACTTTATCTGTATTCTTCGAAGTTACATCAAAGTAACCTTTAAAGTAGTAGACAATCTGAGCTAGGATACGGCCCCAATTAATTGAATTAACTGCACCTATTTTATGTTTATCTTTAAAAGCCAAGTCATTTGAAACAGCCTTCACTATGTCCTGGCAGTCATCAAACACACCCTTAATAGCTATATTAAATATATTGTCATCCATAAGGCTATACATCTGTGCCGCTTGAAAAGGGCTCATTGTATTGTGCGGAGACAACATAAATACTTTTACTCCTTTTTTACCTTTCATTGCATATTCTGCAGCTGGTCCAGTGTCGCCGGATGTTGCGCCGAGTATATTTAAGGTTTTTCCATTTTTCTCTAAAACATATTCAAACATATGTCCTAGAAATTGCATGGCTATGTCCTTAAAAGCTAGAGTGGGACCATTTGACAAAGAAAGAAGGAATAAATTATCTTTTAACTTTAAGGTTGGGGTTATGTCTTCGGATTTTTGCTCCTCTCTACCAAGGGTATAAATATCAGATGCGTAAGATTTGCCTACTATTGCTCTTAAGTCGTTACTCGGCACATCATCAATAAATTTTTGGAAAATGAAAAAAGCTAAATCCTGATAAGACATAAGCCGCATTTTATTAAGATCGTCGTCTGTAAACTTAGGGTAGCTTTCAGGCAAATAAAGGCCCCCGTCAGGAGCCAATCCGGTTAATAATACCTCAGAAAAGCTTAACTCAGGTGACTTACCTCTTGTAGATATATACTTCATACTTTCCTATTTATTTTAGTTCTTCAATTCTTAATTTAATAATTTTATCTTTATTTTCTGGTAAGGATTCAATTGCTTTAATCACTTGATTAATTTGAGATTCTTGGACTTTTGATGTAACTAAAAATATATCAGGATCTTGGTTTGTTTCCTGAACTTCTTTATGAATCATAGCGTCAATTGATATGTCATGGCTTGCAAAGATATTTGTTATTTTTGCCAATAACCCAGCCTTATTTGCCATGGTAAGTCTTAGGTAAAATTCTGACCACACATCCTCAATTGCTAAAAGTTTTTTCTGTTTAATTTTATTAGGCATAAAACCTAATGATGGGATCAGTTTTTTTGTCGACAACTGTGATTGCCTTGCAATATCGATAATATCTGCAACAACCGCACTAGCCGTTGGTTCTGCCCCAGCTCCAGCTCCATAATAAAGTGTTGGTCCGACCATATTTCCTTTTACCAAAACGGCATTCATTGGTCCGCTTACATTCGCCACTAACCTTGCTTCAGGAATAAGTGTTGGGTGGACTCTTATTTCAACTGACTCTTGGTCCGACTTGGCAATTGCTAAAAGCTTAATTCTGTATCCAAGTTCCTCTGCATAAGTAATATCTTTTTGATTTAAATTGCTTATACCTTCTACAAAGACTGCATCAAAATTAATTGGTATACCAAATGCTATAGAAGCCATAATAGTTATCTTGTGAGCGGCATCAACCCCCTCAATATCAAAGGTTGGGTCTGCTTCTGCAAAGCCTAATTCCTGGGCTTGCTTTAGAGCGACATCAAATGATAGATTGTTTTCCTTCATTTCCGTCAGAATATAATTCGTTGTACCGTTTACGATGCCTGCAATCCATTCGATCTTATTTGCTGCCAAACCTTCTCTTAGGGCTTTAATAATTGGAATGCCTCCGGCCACTGCAGCTTCATAAGCAAGCTGCACATTATTATCTTCAGCAACTGCGAATAATTCCTCACCATGCATAGCTATCAATGCTTTGTTTGCCGTTACGACATGCTTTCCATTAAGTAATGCCTGCTTCACCAAGTCTTTTGCAATGCCTGTGCCACCAATTAACTCGACAACAAGATCAATCTCTTTGCTTTCAACAAGCTCAAAAGCGTCACCAACAATTGGTATCGCTGAACTTACTATTTTTTCAGCCAAAGCAATATCTTTATCAGCAACCATAGCAACCTTGATTTCAATGCCGGTTTTATGCAAAATTTCCTGAAAATTTTCTGTGAGCACTTTGTAAGTACCACCACCGACTGTGCCTATACCAATTAACCCTACATTCATTGTTTATCTCTTTCTAAAGTTATCTAAATATTCCGCTATGCGCTGAATAGCAATTTTAAGCTCATCTTCATTAGGCAAAAAAACCAACCTAAGATGATTATTGTCATGCCAGTTAAATCCTGAGCCTTGAACTAAAAGGACTTTCTTCTCAACAAGTATATCTAATATGAATTTTTGGTCATCCTCGATTACGTATAACTTGGGGTCTAACTTTGGAAACAAATACATTGCAGCCTTCGGCTTTACACAGCTTACCCCTTCGATTGAGGTAAGTAAGTCATATGCAAGCTCTCTTTGTTTGAATAGTCTTCCAGAAGGAGCCACTAGATCATTTATACTTTGGTACCCTCCTAGTGCCGTTTGGATAGCAAGCTGCCCAGGAACATTTGCACATAGACGCATAGAGGCTAACATATTTAATCCCTCTAAATAATCTCTTCCTCCCTCTTTGTCGCCAGAAACCACAAGCCATCCAGCTCTGTAACCACAGGCCCTATAATTCTTAGACAAACCATTCAGCGAAATAAATAAAACGTCGTCCGCTAATGAAGCGATAGATGTATGAGTATTGCCGTCATACAGGACTTTATCGTAAATTTCATCGGCGAAAATGATTAGCTTATTTTTTCGTGCGATTTCAACTACCTCTTTCAGCAAATCGTCACTATATAAGGCTCCAGTGGGATTATTGGGATTGATAATCACAATGCCGCGTGTTTTTTCCGTGATTTTTGACTCTATATCCTTGATGTCAGGAAACCAACCTGCACCTTCATCACAAACATAATGAACTGGGTTGCCACCTGCAAGTGTTACTGCTGCTGTCCACAGAGGATAATCCGGCTTAGGAATTAATACCTCATCATCATTGTTTATGAGGCCCTGCATTGCCATCACGATTAGCTCAGACACACCATTGCCAATGATAATATCGTCTACATCCACATTCTTAATATTTTTTTGTTGGGTGTAATGCATAATTGCTTTTCTAGGTTCAAAAAAACCATGGCTTTCTGTGTAGCCAGAAGCGCGAGACATATTTCTTATGACATCCTGAGTTATCTCGTCAGGGGCATCAAAACCAAATGCAGCAGGGTTGCCTATATTTAGCTTAATGATTCGATGACCGTCATCCTCCATCTTTTTTGCGTGCGCAAGAACTGGTCCCCTAATGTCGTAGCAGACGTTATCTAGTTTTTTCGATTTAAGAACTTTTGTCAAAATTTTTGCCAATAAAATTGATGTCAGAATTAGGTGTTATCTTACCTTTCTATTAGAATTTAGCCAATGAAACCAATCAAAAAAATGCGTCTAGATACATGAAATTTCATGAAATACATTCAGATAAAATTAATCTCATCAGAGCGTATGATGAGCAATCCGTAACTGTGCACGAAAAAAAAATTACCTCCAGTGCCATTTTATTTCCGGATAACATTATTGATAATCTTCACTACAAGTCTATCGATGATCTTTTTTCATCTAATTTAGATGAGGTTTTTAAGTATGAGCCAGAAATTGTATTAATTGGTATGCATGACAATAAGCATAATTTAACTCAAGAGCAAATCGCGTTATTTAACAAAAGAAATGTTTCTGTAGAACTAATGAGCTTACCAGCCGGATGCAGGACCTTTAATATACTTATTTCTGAGCAGCGAAAAGCAGTGCTAATTATTTTATTATCGTTATAAATTCTCTTTAGAAAATACAATTGACGCATTAACGCCACCAAAACCAAAGCTATTTGACATTGCTGTCCGAATGATTCGCTCTTCTTTCTTAAGCAAGATCGGAAGTCCTTCTGCAGCAGGATCAAGTTCGTCAATATTCATTGAGGGTGTTAAGAACCCATTATTCATCATAATCAGGCTAAATATAGCTTCATTAGATCCAGCAGCACCCAATGCATGACCGGATAATGATTTTGTTGAAGCAATTGATGGAATTGGCCCGTATTTTCCGCCTCCAAAAACTTTTTTAATTGCCTCCAGTTCTACTGAGTCACCTACCGGTGTGCTCGTTCCATGTGTGTTGATGTAGTCCACATTAGAGGTGTCTTTTTCCTTCAAAGCTATCTCCATACAACGCTGAGCCCCTTCTCCGCTAGGAGCTACCATGTCATGGCCGTCTGATGTTGCCCCATAACCAACTATTTCAGCATATATTTTAGCCCCTCTTTGAACTGCATGCTCATACTCTTCCAACACCAAAACACTTCCCCCGCCAGAAATTACAAATCCATCTCTAGATGTATCAAATGTTCGAGAAGCCTTTTCTGGTTGATCGTTAAATTTAGAAGACATCGCCCCCATTGCGTCGAAAAGATAACTCATAGTCCAATGCTCTTCTTCAGCACCACCAGCAAACATTACATCCTGTTTTCCCATCTGAATAAGCTCATAAGCGTTTCCTATGCAATGTGCGCTAGTCGAACAGGCTGAGGTAATTGAATAATTTATTCCTTTGATTTTAGCTCCTGTGGCAAGGCAGGCAGCAACCCCGTTGGACATAGTTTTGGTTACCATGTAAGGGCCGACACGACGTATCCCCTTCTCCTTTAATGTTTCGGTACCTTGAAGCATAGATTCAGTAGAGGTCCCTCCAGCACCAACAATGATACCCGTTCTAAAGTTGGAAACTTGGTCTTCATCTAGCTTTGAATCAGCGATAGCTTCCTGCATAGCTATCCATGCGTAGGCATGTCCTTTAGCCATAAAGCGCAGTAATTTTCTATCTATTAATTGATCAACGTCAATATTAATTGAGCCTGCAACCTGCGATCTTAGTCCATGCTCCTCATATTCAGGCTGAAAGGTAATGCCAGACTTTGAGTCCCGCAAGCTTTTTTCAACTTCCTGCACATTATTACCAAGACTTGAAACAATGCCTATTCCAGTAACAACAACTCTTCTCAATTAGATATTCCTTTAAAAGTTATCAGTTCTTGTAAATAACCCCACCTTAAGATCCGTGGCTTGATAAATCAATCTTCCATCAACTTCCATAGTGGCGTCTGCAATGCCCATAACCAATCTTCGCATAATTAATCGCTTAAGGTTGATAGTATAAGTAATTTTTTTTGCAGTAGGTAGAACCTGTCCGGTAAATTTTACCTCTCCTGATCCTAGGGCACGCCCTTTGCCAGGACCTCCTTTCCATCCTAAATAAAATCCAAGAAGCTGCCACATAGCATCTAATCCAAGGCATCCAGGCATAACTGGGTCTCCCTCAAAATGACACTGAAAGAACCATAGATCCTTAGTAATATCCATTTCGGCAATAATCTGGCCATTATTATAAGTCCCACCGTCATCGCTAACTTTTGTGATGCGATCAAACATAAGCATTGGAGGTAGAGGGAGTTGTGCATTATCTTTGCCAAACAACTCGCCACGTCCGCAAGCGATAAGCTCTTCTTTGGTGTAGCTATTTTTTTTCATATAAATATAATTTACTCTCTAGATTAATTTGTTTACTTTCGAAGCATGGTTCAGTTATAGTATATTTTCAATAATCCTGACTCAATTTACTAGGAATATATCACAATGAGTGACCAAAATCTGGCCGAATGGCGAAAACTTGCTCTGAAATTAGAGAGTGAAATTAATAAAGTTGTTGTAGGACAAGAAGATCCTATAAGGCTTATAACAACTGCTATTTTTGCCAGAGGCCATGTGCTGCTAGAGGGTGATGTCGGTGTTGGTAAAACAACCTTGCTTAAAGCATTTGCCAGGTCCATAGGCGGAGGTTATGAACGAATCGAGGGTACTATTGATTTAATGCCTAATGACCTGATCTACCACACCTATCTTGGGGAAGACGGTAAACCCCATGTTAGCAATGGTCCGGTATTAAAATCAGGGGAAGATCTTTCAATTTTCTTCTTTAACGAAATTAATCGAGCGCGACCGCAGGTGCATTCACTGCTTTTGAGAATTATGGCCGAAAGGACGCTCTCAGCATTCAACAAAGAATTTAAATTTCCCCATCTCATTGTTTTTGCTGACCGAAATCAGGTTGAAAAGGAAGAAACCTTTGAAATTCCATCGGCAGCAAGGGATCGATTTATGATGGAAATACCTATCGTTATTCCACAGCAAGATGAAATCATGACGAGTCTTGTTTTTGATACCAAATTTCATGATGCAGATAAATTGGTTGAGGGTGCGTCATCCGATCTTCTTAAGTTTGATAAATTAAATGCACTTTCAGATGACATTCAAGCAAACGTTGGTGCTTCAGCAAAGCTTAAGTCCTACGCTCTTAATTTATGGAAATCAACCAAAAATCCCGAATTATTTGATATCAAAATTAGTGGCGTAGATATCAATAGACTGATTATTTCAGGGGCAAGTCCTAGAGGAATTAGTATGATGATGAAATGTGCACGTGTGAATGCATGGCTAAATAATCGAACCGCTGTGATTCCAGAAGATATTCATGCGGTCTTTCATGAAACTATTGCGCATAGGTTAGTTTTTAACCCAATTTATGAATTAAAAAGAACAGAAATTGCTAACGAGCTTACGCATGAAATTTTAAACAAGGTAAGCGCTCCTTAATTTCATGGAATTCCTAAACGACACTTTTGATTACCATATAAACTGGAAGTCAAGAGGCTATCATCCAGGACAGCATAAAAGTGATCAGCGTGGGATGGGTATTGAATTTGCTGGTCATGCAACAATAATTGACTACCCTGATCCCAGAAGAATTGATATAAGACAGACAATCCGTGATCCTTTTGAGCAAATTCAGGTCAGAGTATTTAACCAAAGAAGTGCCACACCAGTCATTATTGCTAGTGACCTTTCAGCAAGTATGAATTTTGGTGGGGATAAATCTAAGCATAAGTTTGCCTCCGAGATCGCCTCAATCATAACTCATTCAGTAATGGCCAAGAGTGATGCAATAGGGTTTATTGGTTTTAATGATAAAATTGATTCAAGCTGGGTATCCTCTTTATCCTACAGACCCCACAGAACAGAAGAATTAATTAAAAGACTAGCTAGTTATCATGCAAAAAGTGCAGGTCATCATGGAATTAGGGATTTATATGAATATGTTCCTAAAGACCAGACCTTAATCTTTCTCATATCAGACTTTCATATGCCCATTGATGATATTAGCTCCGCACTGGGACATTTAAGAAAGCATCGTGTAATTCCTATCATCCTATGGAATAAAACTGAATATGAAGGCCTTCCTAAGTTTGGAGTGATTACAATAAACGACCCAGAATCTGGCCAAGAGCAAATAATATTTCTTAGGGGTAATATGTTAGAAAAAATTAAAAGCAGCTTCAAGAAAAGAAAAGCTGAATTAGAGGAAGTTTTTCTTGAGCATGACAGCCCACCTTTTTTCGTGGGAGAAGAGTTCGATACCTTTGCCATGTCTCAATACTTCAATGAGTATTTTCATGCATAGATACTTACTAACGACCTTTCTTCTATGTTTATTGAGTACTGGGGTAAGCGCATTTGAAGATCCCAAAAAATTTCGCGATATTGATCCTAAATACATTGATCTAAACATTATAGATCCTGAACAAAAAGTCGGGTTTACGGTTGGGGATACCATTACACGACAAATTAATATCGCCATTAAAAAGCCCTTCTACTTGATTGAGGAGTCCCTTCCAATAGTGGGGTATGAAAAAAGGTATCGCGGACAGCTGCTTGGAATGTCCTTGGTGGAGTCTAGCCATACCAAGAAAGCCACAAAAGAAGGCATAACCTATGACATCATTCTTACGTACCAAATTTTTACGAACAATGTGGTGGCAAAACCGGCATTTATTACCGCAGATTACTATAGGGTGGTGAACCCTGCTGACCCGGATAATGTATTTAAATATCGTATTCCGGCACTAACGGTTGCGGTATCTCCTATTGCCGTATTTGGCGATATAAAAGTCGAAGATGATATGAGTAATTATCGAGGGCCTTTCTTTATTGATTCGGCGGTTATTTTACAAAAAATGCGCTATGCCATCATTGCCCTAGTCTTGTCCTTGGTAGCATTGCTTTATATCTATAGCAAATACTCATGGGTTCCAAAGCTCAACAAATGGTTTAGCCATGCTTATAGAAAATTTAAAAAAAAACCAGTCTCCCAGCCTAATATAGAGCTGTTCATCAAAGCCCTGCATGCCAGCTTTGATAAAACGATCAACCAAACCTTATTTATGGATAATAAACACTTGTTGTATCAGCAAAATCCCTCATTCAGAAAGATAGATTCCGAGATTGATGAATTTTTTACCTTATCGCGGGACATATTTTTTGAGCAAAAGAAAACCCACGATCTATCCAAGACGTATGCCTGGCTCAAAGTATTTTCTATGCATTGCCGAATGTGTGAGAGAAAGCTCATAGTTGATTCATCCGATTTAAAAGAAATGAGTAGCTAATGAATTTCCTTAATGCCTGGGTTCTTTTTTTTCTTCCACTGATCGCTGTTCCTTTTATTTTCTTTCAATCGAGCAATAACAATTATTCGTGGAATGAAATGATTCCATCAGATCCACTATCAACGATTATTGGCGTGTTATTAAAATTTCTAAGCTCGGTTATTATTGCCCTTCTGGTAGTCATTCTTGCTGAACCGTTTTCTGATCAAAAGGTGGTTGAAAGAGTTGGTGAGGGAGCACAAATTGGATTAGTTTTAGATAGAAGCGCATCCATGGACGAGCCTTTCGCCGGTGACAGTGAAAAAGCAGGTGAAACAAAATCAGCTGCTGCAAGCCGCCTTATTATTGATTTTTTTGAGTCTAGAACCAACGATATGGTTGGGGTCATAACCTTCAGTAACTCGGCTATGTTTGTCCTACCCCTAACGGAAAATAAAGAGGCGATTAAAGCAGCAGTTTCAGCCACCGCAGGTAACGCATTATTTCAAACCAATATTGGTGCTGGTTTAACCAGTAGTGCGGCACTTTTTAATGAAGTGGCTGACTCAGGTTCTAGGGCCATTATCTTACTATCTGATGGAGCCGGGAGAATAGACGCTAATACTCAACAAAAAATTAGGGATTGGTTTGATCGATTTGATATAGGTCTTTACTGGATAGTTTTAAAACAACAAAAAGGGATCAGTATTTTTGACAAAAATTTTGTGCCAAGAGATGAGGAGCAACCTCCTCCTCAAATTGAACTCTATGAATATTTTAGCACTTTTCGATCACCTTTTAAGGCCTATGAAGCAGAAGATCCAAAATCCCTTGAGACAGCAATTAAGGATATCAGCCTGAAGGAAAAGAAACCGATTACCTATTCAGAAAGAATACCGGGAAAGAGTTACTCACTCCCGCTTCTGCTTGTAGCGCTTTTTTTAAGCTTACTATTATTATTATTGAAATTTATTGAGGTAAAATCATTACGATGAAAATAAGCGATCTAATAACCGTCAAAAAAATAACCTACCTTTCTATTATGACAATCGTGATAAGCGTTTATCTGCTCGTGGACTCTAGCGTAAAAATTTATCGCGTACAAAAGTTTAACCAGGCTGTCGCAGCCGGCGATTCTACGGAGGTTTTTTCTCGAAGCATTGAGTCACGTTTTTCTGTTGCCTACTGGCTTGCTACCAAAGGCATGTTTAAAGAAGCGACCATACTGTTCAACAATCTTTTAGAGGAAGCTAATACGGATCAACAGTCAGCAATACACTACAATATCGGCAATATATTTTTTAATCGAGGCTTAATTATTAACGGTACCAGCATGACCGTGCGTGACGAAGCAGAGTACTTATTTCGACAGGCAAAAAAAGCTTACGTGCAATCACTGAAATTAAATAATACGCACTGGGATGCTAAGCACAATCTTGATCGCTTACTGACTATGCTTCCGGGTGATCCAACGCCAGGTGTTGGCGACTCAGACTCCCCTGGACTCATAATGGGGAATATTCCTGTTGGCCTCCCATGATTAAAATTTTTACTAGGTTAAGGCAAGACACTCACCTCCTTCTTTTGTTTCTAGCAACCTTAAGTCTTAGTCTGGCGGTAATCAATCCAAGCATCCCCATTACTAGGAATATCTTCAATTACATTTTTATTGTCGACATTTCTCAAAGCATGAACACAAAAGACATGACCGTTGGGTTGGAAGAGGTATCTCGTATTGATTATACCAAAGCTACATTGAGAAAGATTCTAGGAAGACTCCCATGTGAATCGAAAGTAAGCATTGGTATGTTTGCAGGGGTTAGTGTTGCTGCCACCTATACACCTATTGAGGTTTGTGAAAACTTTAGTGCTATTAATAGCACTATAGATAACCTTGACTGGCGCTCAACGTGGTCGGGGAATACCCGCATCAGAGAGTCCATGGTTAATCTTGCTAGGCTCATTCGCAGCTTCCCAGAGTCTGCCCAGGTAATTTATTTTACTGATGGTGAAGAAGCCCCTAAACTGCACGTATTTAACACAAGGGACTTAACACAGTTTCAGGGGGGGAATGATTGGCTGCTTGCAGGAGTTGGTACCTTCGAGGGAACCGCTATCCCTAAGTATGACAATAAGAACCAGCTGATAGGCTACTGGTCGAATGAAAGCTTCGCATTGCAACCAGGAATGGCACAGATATCCCAAGGTAATATTGGTGCTAGAAATGACAATGTTGCAAGCGGGGCCAGTGACCGTTATTTATCCCGACTGGACGAGAAGTATTTGATTGATCTAAGTAAGGAAATTAAGGGTCAGTATGTCAGAGCGTCAAATGAAACGGTAGTTTTGGATGCTATGAGCAAACAAAAACCAGCTTGGCGAGATCAATCGGAATTACCCTTAAGGCATATACTGACGTATTTTGCACTCATTTTATTCTTGATGCGATTTATTTCCCTAAAAAAAATTCAGGGTTTTTTTAAGAGGTAATCCATGCAAAATACATTAACCCATTACCCGCTTCACAAAGAATTGTCACTGATTGAGGTCTCCGGTGAGGATGCAGCTTCATTTCTGCAAGGTCAAATCACTAATGACATAAACCTGGTTAATGATAAAGCATCGCTATATGCAGGCCTATGTAACCCTAAGGGTCGCTTATTAGCCTTCTTCCATATACTAAAGCTACATAAAAGCTTTTTTCTTATTTGTCCAAAATGTATTGCTGAAAACATTGCTAAAAAGTTATCAATGTACGTATTGCGGTCTAAGGTAAATATTGCAATAAACACAACCACTCGGTTGCATGGTTTAGAAATAGCAGGGGAAGAGCTTGGTAAGGAGATCGGACTGTCTGACACTGTATCTGATATGCAATCATTTTTACATGAAGGCATGCATCTAACAAAAGTGCCTGGTTCGCACCCTCGATACTTATATTTGGGAGACAGTTTAACTATTGAGAGCTTTATTGCTGCGAATTCAAAACATAGCGTTCAAGGTACTTTTGACAGCTGGAAAATGGAGAGTATTGCGAAGAAAATTCCAAATATATACCTAGAAACACAAGCAAAATTTATTCCTCAGTCGCTTAATTTGGATTTAATAAATGCCATTAACTTTAAAAAAGGTTGTTATACAGGACAGGAAATTGTAGCTAGAACGCATTATCTTGGCACTGTAAAAAAACGCTTGTTCAGAGGGGTGTGGAACGGAGATAGATCCTTATTGGTATATGGTGACAATATCCTAGCTGATGGTATTTCTATCGGTCAAGTCATTGATTATGTAAGCGATAAATCTGAATCCCATATTCTATTTGAGCTTAAAATTGACTGCATAAAAAATGATCTAGTATTGCAAGAGCATTCTTTGGTGATTATCGACTAAACAAAAAAAACCACCTCACGGTGACTTCCAAACTTACTTGATGTATGGGGCTGTAAACCCTCCCCGCTTATTCTTGTTTTTTGGTCTTAATAACCTCAAAAAAAATTTCGCCTTTTTTGATCATACCAAGCTCGTCTCGAGCCCTCTCCTCAATAGCATCTGTCCCATCTTTCAAATCATTTACCTCGGCCAGAAGCGCGTCATTCTCTTTCTCTAGCTGTTGGTTTATTTCATTCTGATATTCAAACTTTTGGTGAAGATCAAAAACATTGATCCAGCCCCCCCGATCAAACCATAATGGGTATTGAATTAAGACTATTAAAATCCAAAATATATAACTTAGGACTTTCAATTAGTGATTTTGGAGTTGATAAAAAGCTGATAAGCCAGCATATTTTGCTCTCTCTCTAAGCTTGTCCTCTATCCGTAAGAGCTGATTATATTTAGCAGTTCTTTCCGATCGAGACATAGAACCAGTTTTGATTTGCATTGCATTGGTAGCGACCGCTATGTCTGCAATAGTTGTATCTTCTGTCTCTCCAGATCTATGAGATATCACAGCGGTATAATTAGCTTTTTGGGCCATAGATATGGTCTCAAAAGTTTCGGTTAAGCTTCCGATCTGATTGACTTTGATTAGAACTGAGTTAGCAACCTTTCGGTCAATTCCTTCCTGCAGAATTTTGGAATTAGTGACAAACAAATCATCGCCAACTAACTGGATATTTTTTCCTAATTGATCTGTCAATATCTTCCAGCCATCCCAGTCAAACTCGTCCATGCCATCCTCAATGCTTATAATAGGATATTTTTCACACCACGATGAAAGGTAGTCTGACATTTGTTGCGAGTTAAGGGCTAATTTTTCCGAGGCTAATTGGTACAATCCATCCTGATAAAATTCTGTACTAGCGCAATCTAACCCCAAAAATACATCTTTTCCAGGTTCATATCCTGCCATTTCAATAGATTCCATAATTAACTGCAGAGCGGCCTCATTAGATGCCAGGTTAGGTGCAAAACCCCCTTCATCCCCTACCGTTGTTGCTAAATGTTTTTTTGATAGATTATTATGAAGCGCATGAAAAATCTCAGCACCACATCTGATCGCCTCAGAGAATGAAGGTCTTCCAGCCGGAATAATCATAAATTCCTGAATATCCACATTGTTATCGGCATGAGCTCCACCATTAATAATGTTCATCATGGGTGTGGGTAGACTAAAATTACCGTCATTATTTAAATATTCGAACAATGGTTTTTTTTCGCTCATAGCAGCCGCATGCGCGCATGCCATTGATACAGCAAGAATAGCATTTGCACCCAAATTTGCTTTATTAGGTGTGCCATCGAGCTCAATCATTACTGCATCTATCTTTGTCTGCTCATTTGCATTATGGCCTATTAGTGCAGCGGCAATTAGGTTGTTAATATTTTCAATAGCCTTTAAAACACCTTTACCAAGGTAACGACTTTTATCCTGGTCTCTTAGCTCAATCGCCTCCTTACTTCCGGTAGAAGCCCCTGATGGAACCGATGACCTACCCCACGAACCATCATCCAAAAAAACTTCGGCCTCGACGGTTGGATTTCCCCTAGAGTCAATTACCATGCGACCTACAATTCTTTTAATTACACTCATTTCAATTCCTAGCTAAATAAATTTTTTGACTTAACTGTGCTATCAAGCTCTTTTAAGATCTCTAACAGAGCCCTCATTTGATCCAGAGGAACTGCATTTGGACCGTCAGACAGAGCTTCGCTCGGCTTGGGATGTGTCTCCATAAAAATTCCGGATATCCCGCTGGAAACCGCTGCTCTTGCAAGCAAAGGCACAAATTCGCTTTGCCCACCACTCCGATCGCCTTGCCCCCCCGGTTGTTGCACAGAATGGGTAGCATCAAAAACTACAGGGCAATTGGTCTCTCTCATAATAGCGAGACTTCTCATATCTGAAACTAGGGTGTTGTATCCAAACGAAACCCCTCGTTCACACACCATAATATTGTCCAGTCCACCATTAGCTTCTTTGGCTTTATTAACTACCTGCCTCATATCTTGAGGTGCTAAAAATTGACCCTTCTTAATATTTACTGGCTTGCCTGACTTAGCCACGGCATTAATAAAATCCGTTTGTCGGCATAGAAATGCGGGGGTTTGCAGCACGTCGACAACACTGGCGACCTCTTCTACTTGCTCAGCCGTATGAATGTCAGTTAAAACTGGGACTCCAATTTGGCTTTTAACTTCCTGAAGAATCCTTAATCCTTCCTCCACACCAAATCCCCTGAATGTCTTATTAGAGCTTCTATTTGCTTTATCAAACGAAGATTTAAATATGAATGGAATACCCAGCTTATCCGTCATTTCTTTTAATTGGCCAGCTACATCAATGGTCATGGATTCGGACTCTATTACACAAGGCCCAGCAATTAAGAACAGGGGCTCAGTTAAACCAACATTAAAATGGCATAGCTTCATAATTAGGATCCTTGTTCGTTAAATTTTATTGCTGCTCTTACAAATGATAAGAATAACGGATGTGAGTCTTTGGGGTTCGATGTAAACTCTGGGTGAAACTGGCATCCAAAGAACCAAGGATGTTCATCTTCAGAGAGCTCAATTATTTCACATAAATTGTCAACAGGTGTTCTTGATGAGACAATCAGTCCTGCTTTTGTGAGTTGGTCTACATAGCCATTGTTTACTTCGTAACGATGCCTATGTCGTTCATTGACTTCTGAGCCATAAATATGAAACGCTAGGGTACCATCTACTATCGGTGCTTTTTGTGCTCCTAAGCGCATAGTTCCGCCTAAGTTCGAACCTTCATCACGCTTCTCTACCAATCCATTTTCTGTTTGCCATTCAGTAATCAATGCTATCAATGGGTGTGTGGGGTTTTCAGCAAATTCCGTGCTATTAGCACCCTTCAGCCCAGCCATATTCCTTGCATATTCAACAACAGCCAGTTGCATCCCTAAACAAATTCCAAGGAATGGAATTTTATTCGTTCTTGCATACTCAATTGCCTTGATCTTTCCCTCAGTTCCCCTTACCCCAAAGCCGCCTGGAATCAAAATAGCATCAAGGCCTTCCAACTGACTTATTCCTTGTGTTTCGATATCTTCGGAATCCATAAAATGGATCTTAATTTTTGCATTATTATGAATGCCGGCATGAATTAATGCCTCGGTTAGAGATTTATATGACTCGGTTAGATCAACATACTTGCCTACAAAAGCAATATTAACTTGTTTGGATGCTTTATCTAGTAGTTCAGTTATATTTTTCCATTCTTTTAAATTGGCTTTTTTTGCTTTGAGATTAAGCTTAGTACAAACAATTTCATCCATATTTTGTTTGTGAAGCATCATTGGAATGCGGTATATGGAGTCAGAATCTGTTGCCGAAATTACCGCCTCTGAAGAAACATTTGTAAACAGAGCAATTTTTGCCCTTTCTTCTTCAGGCAATTCTCGCTCAGATCTACATAATAAGATATCGGGTTGAATACCAATCTGTCTCAATTCTTTGACTGAATGTTGGGTAGGCTTAGTTTTTAATTCTCCGGCAGTAGCTATCCATGGAAGTAAGGTTAGATGAATATAACAAGTATTGTCCTTACCTTCTTCAAAACCCATTTGACGAATAGCTTCAAGAAATGGAAGTGATTCAATATCTCCTACCGTCCCCCCAACCTCAATGATGGCTATATCATATCCTTTTGATCCTTCACGAATATGAAATTTAATTTCATCAGTGATATGCGGTATAACTTGAACGGTTTTCCCAAGGTATTCTCCACGCCTTTCTTTTTTTATAACGCTGTCGTAAATTTGGCCTGTCGTAAAATTGTTACTTTTAGTCATCTTGGATGAGATAAAACGCTCATAATGGCCAAGATCTAGATCGGTCTCTGCCCCATCATTAGTAACAAATACCTCTCCATGCTGAAAAGGACTCATTGTCCCTGGGTCGACGTTTATATAGGGGTCTAATTTAATCATAGTCACTTTTAAATCACGTGACTCAAGAATTGCCCCGAGACTTGCGGCAGAAATGCCTTTACCTAATGAGGAAACCACTCCGCCAGTTACAAATATATATTTGGTCATGAAGACGCTTCTTTAAAAAAATTGCTGACGGATAAATATTTTACGTTAAAGCAATTGGTAGGACAATCAATACTTTTATTCTTTTTCCCAGCACCCATAAGATTTAAATCTACCAAGCACTTCATCCATCTCTTTGTCTGATAATAGATTAGGTTCACCAATTATTTTTGCTTGAATGTACATTTGGGATAAATGCTCAACCTCTTCAGCTATATCAAAAGCTTCTTGCAAATCCTTTCCTACAGCAACCAAACCATGATTTGAAAGTAAACAGGCTTTGTGAATTCCAAGGGCACTTATAATGTTATCTGAAAGCTTTTGCGTTCCGAACATTGCATAATCAGCACAGTTAATTTGCTTTCCTCCGGTAACGGCTATCATATAATGAAACGGGGGTATGGGCTTTCCTAGAACACTAAGTGTGCTCGCGTGAATCGAGTGGGTGTGAACAATGGCTTGAACATCTGGACGATGAACATAAATATCACGATGGAATCTCCATTCGCTTGATGGTGATAATTGATTGCTTTGATTTTTTTCAGGGGTGCCGTCCATGGCAACCTTAACAATATGACCTTCATTCAAATGCTCATTATTTATCCCACTAGGTGTTATCAAAAAACCTGCTACTTCTCGAATGCTGCAATTTCCAGTTGCCCCATGATTTAGCGACAACTTATTAAGCTTAGTCGATGTTTTGCATAACGATAGCTTTGCATTTTCTTTTGAACTCATAATAACAAACCTCTTAATTCAGAAGGGTCAAAAACTCCGTCCTCACAAATTAACTTACTGATATATTCTGGAGGAGTAACATCAAATGCTGGGTTATATCCATCAGACTCACCGATCTTAACTTCCGACACATTACCATCCGCATTAAGTCCGGTGATCATAAATAACTCACTTACATCCCGATTTTCGATCTGAAATGGCTGGCTTGTGAAGGTGAAGTCCTTGTCGAAGGTGCTTTTTGGTGCCGCTACATAAAAAGGGATGTTATGTACCTTTGCTGGAAGCGCCTTAAGGTAGGTACCGATTTTATTGCATACCGATCCATCCACACCAACCCGGTCAGCTCCGACCAACACACAATCAACTTTTCCTTGCTGCATTAGATAGCCTCCAGCATTGTCTGAAATAACTGTATGAGGTATACCTTCTTTTTCAAGCTCCCACGCAGTTAGGCTCATACCTTGGTTTCTTGGCCTGGTTTCATCAACCCACACATGAATATCCAGCCCTTTAGCTTTGGCCAGATAAATAGGACTTAATGCGGTGCCATAATCTATAGTTGCCAGCCAACCAGCATTGCAATGTGTAAGAATGTTGATTGTTGGTTTATCTATTTGTTTAAGAAGAGTGATGCCAGCAGAGCCAATACGCTTATTAACCTCTACGTCCTCATCAGCCATAGACTGTGATACATCCCATGCTTTTTTTCGTCGCAGATTCTCAGGTATAGCCAGCAAAGTGTTGCACAGCTTACTAACTGCCCAACCAAGATTTATGGCTGTTGGTCTGGTGGCTATTAATGCTCGCTTTGCAGATTCGATCGAGGTATTAGAGGCATCTTCATTACAAGCTAAGGCAATCCCAAAGGCGGCACTTATGCCTATTAATGGTGCGCCTCTTACCTGCATATTTTTAATTGCTAATTCCATTTGATTTAAGGACGATATACGCATTAAATTAAAATTGAAGGGTAAGCTCGTTTGATCGATTATAATCACTGAGGATTGATCGCTAGATGCCTCTATCGTCCTATAATGCTTACCGTCTACTACCATATAAAATAACCCGTTAAAATTGGATAAAAACCGTCCACAAAAACTGTGGATAACATTGTGCATAAAAGTTAAAAAAAAAGGCAACCCATGATTTTATAAGGGATTTATTTAATCGCTTAATATTTAATCGTTAAAAAAACCTTTTAAAATCAATGGTTTAATGTATGTCATTGAGATCATTGAATTTTTTAACCCTACTTAAAGTAGGCTCTCAAGTCATGTGCATAACTTAGCTAATCTAGGTAGTGCCTGCATTGTGTTAACCCTTATGATATCAGCAAATTCTAGCGAATTTAACCCCCTCAAATCGGAAAAAAAATGGCCAATGCGGGCAACCTCACTCGGCTGGTTGTAAGCTCCATCTTGCAACCAATAGGGCGGCATATCTGGGGCATCTGTCTCAAGGACGATTGACTCAATCGGCAGAGATTTGGCTAAATTTTGTAGGTGAGTTGCTCTTGGGTTTGTCATAGCTCCCCCAAAACCCAGTTTGAAGCCTAAGTTAATGAGCTGTTGTGCCTGCTGAAAACTGCCATTGAAGGCGTGAGCAATCCCTCCTCTTACTTTAACCCTTCTTAAGTGCTTAAGCACAAGGTCAATGGCTGAACGGACATGCATGATGACAGGTAAATTAAACGTCTGTGCTAATTGTAGCTGGTTGGAAAAATAGTACTCTTGCACCTCAAGATTATCCTTCCTTACAAATAAATCCAGTCCAATCTCCCCAATAGCGACAGGGTTATATTTTATGATGTACTTGTTTAATATCTCCAAATCATGCGGATCTATTTTCTCCAAAAACATTGGATGAAAACCCAGAGCGTAATAGCACTCCCGATATCTATCGGAAAGCTCTATAACCCTGCTTATATTGCCTAAATCAACCGAAGGAATAATGATTGCATCCACCCTATTCTTCCTAGCCTCATTAATGACAGAGCTTATATTGGTTTTTAATGGATTAAAATCTAGATGGCAGTGGGTATCAATCCACATTTAACTCTTATTCACCTGCATAATCAGCCTTAGATCATCCCCAAACTGACGAATATCTTTTTGTTTGAGTGTAATTCTATGCTCCATAGATTCAAATATGGGGTTATGAAATAACGGGTTCGCATTACCGCCCATAATTATGGGTGCCTGATAAATTACCAGCTCATCTATTAAACCAAGCTCTAATAATTGCCCATTAAGAGTAGGTCCAGATTCTACTAAAACTTCATTGAATTCATAAGTAGCTAACCTCTTCATCAATAATAAAAGATCTACCTTGTTATCCTTGCTGGCAATATTTACCAATCGAACCCCTTTGGATTCTAAATGCTTTGCTTTACTGTTGGGGTCATTACTATAAGCCAGCATGATATTTTTCTGCTTTAATATCTGTGATTTGAGGTCAATAGATAAATTTGTATCTGCAATAACTCGGAAGGGCTGATCGTTCTCGGCGAGATTTCTGACATTTAACAGAGGGTTATCTTGATTGATGGTCCCGACCCCAGTAAGAATTGCACAAGACCTTGCTCTCCATTGCTGAACATCATTCCTGGCTGCTTCAGAGGTAATCCATTTACTATCTCCGTTAGCCAGGCTTGTTCTGCCGTCAATCGAGGATGCGATTTTAGATCGAATATATGGAAGGTTTTTGGTCATTCTGGAAAAAAAGCCGGTGTTTAATTCTTCTGCCTGCAACTGTAATACTCCCTCCACCACCTCTATACCATTTTTTCTTAAAACATCTAACCCCTTACCGTTGACTTGTGTATTAGGGTCTAAAGATGCCACGACCACTCGCTTTATTCCACTCGAGATTATAAGATCCACACATGGTGGAGTTTTGCCATGGTGCGCGCAAGGCTCAAGAGTGACATACAAAGTTGCTCCTTTAGCGTCGGGTCCGGCTTCGTTTAAAGCTAAAACTTCCGCATGCTCTTGGCCGGCTTTCATATGAAAGCCCCCTCCCAAAACCATGCCATTTTTAATCACGACAGCGCCAACAGAGGGGTTGGGTTTAGTTTTACCTAGCCCTTGTTTTGCGAGACCTATGGCAAGCGCCATAAATTCTGTTTGAAAATCCTGGTTCATTAAATTATTTTAATCAAGATCTTTTATAGCGTTGTTAAAATCAGCTATATCAGTGAAGCTTCTATAAACAGAAGCAAACCTAATGTAAGCTACCTTATCTAATTTTTTTAATTCCTGCATCACATCCTCCCCTAAATCTCGGGAATAAATCTCTCTCTCACCGTTAGCCAGTATCTTAATTACTATTCTTTCGACAGCTTGATCGATAAATTCCACCGGTACTGGTCTCTTATGAAGGGCTCGAGTGAGCGAGTGTAATAACTTCTCTCGGTTAAACTCCTCTCTTTTTCCATCCTGCTTTACAACTTGAGGTAAAGTTAATTCAATATGTTCATAGGTAGTAAAGCGTTTTTCACAAGCTATGCAACGCCTTCTCCTTCTGATTGAATTGCCCTGTTCATTCACTCGGGAATCAATCACCTGCGTATCATCAGTTATACAAAAAGGACATTTCATAATTTTCTACTTCTCATATACGGGGAAGCGGGAGGTCAATGCAGAAACCTCTTCTTTTACCTTCGCTATATTGGCTTCGTTGTTAGGATCGTCCAAGATATCCGCAATAAAGTTTGCGACCATTTTTGCTTCAGTTTCAACGAAGCCTCTTGTTGTTATGGCCGGCGTTCCCAGTCTTATACCGGACGTCACAAAGGGGCTTTCCGGATCATTGGGAATAGAATTTTTATTCACGGTAATATGAGCCTTGCTCAATAAAATATCAGCCGCCTTGCCTGTTAGGTTTTTAGGTCTAAGGTCAACCAAAAATACATGAGACTCAGTTCTTCCGGATATTATGCGGTAACCTCTTGTTTGCAACTGACTTGCCATTGCTTGTGCATTGCTAATAACCTGAGATTGATAGTCATGAAATTCAGGCTTTAATGCCTCTAAAAATGCCGTCGCTTTTCCAGCAATTACATGCATCAAGGGGCCTCCTTGTATTCCAGGAAAAACAAAAGAGTTAATTATTTTTTCAAATTCAGGCTTTGCGATAATAAACCCCCCTCTAGGTCCTCGTAGGGATTTGTGGGTGGTAGAAGTGACAAAGTCTGCATATGGAACAGGGTTTGGATAGACTTTACCGGCAATCAGGCCTGAGTAATGCGCCATATCTACCATAAAATAAGCCCCTACTTTTTTGGCTATCTCTGACATTCTCTCCCAGTCGAATTTTAGGGCGTAAGCAGAAGCGCCTCCAATAATTAATTTTGGTTTACTTTCAATTGCCAATTGTTCCATTTCATCATAATCAATTTCCTCGTCATCATTTAGACCATAAGGAACGATATTAAATAATTTGCCAGAAAGGTTGGCGGGAGATCCATGGGTTAGATGGCCTCCATGGCCTAGGTTCATTCCCATTATTGTGTCACCTGGCTTTAATACAGCAAAGTACACCGCTTGATTTGCTTGGCTACCTGAGTGAGGCTGGACATTGACATAGTCTGCGCCATAAAGCTGCTTTAAACGATCAATGCATAGCTGTTCAACCTGGTCCACATGCTCGCATCCACCATAAAATCTCTTAGCAATATATCCTTCAGCATACTTATTTGTTAATTGTGAACCTTGTGCCTCCATGACTGCTGGACTCGTATAGTTTTCTGAGGCAATTAATTCAATGTGTGCTTCCTGGCGATTCGTTTCACTAACGATTTGGTGCCACAAATCAGGATCAGATATTTTTAATGGCAATGAATTACTAAACATAAAATCTCACTTTAAAGAGTTGTAATTGTAAGGATTTAATAAGGTATTATTTTAACATGTTAGAAAAGCTAAGCTCTCATGTTTTGATTTTAAAGTAGACATTGTAAGTAAGTATTAAATTCAAAAAAAGGTTACTAGATTATGAACTGGACAGACACACAAGAAATTGCGGAAAAACTATATGATAACAATCCCGATATAGATCCCAAAACCATTCGTTTCACCGATTTACTTCAATGGATTCTTAATCTTGATGATTTTGATGGGGATCCCGATAAGTGTGGGGAGAGAATTTTAGAGGCTATACAGTTAGCCTGGATAGAGGAATATGAATAGCCCAGCTATTGAAAAAAATATTTTTAAAGCTTATGACATTCGAGGTATTGTCGGCGAATCTCTTGACCTTGAATCCGTAGAGAATATAGGCCGCTCCGTAGGTAGTGAAGCTATTTCACAAAAACAAAGCACTATTTGTGTCGGGTATGATGGGAGATTATCCAGCCCTGATTTATGTCAGGCATTAATAAAAGGCCTGCTATCAACAGGGATTAAGGTGGTTGAAATTGGCTTAGTTACTACTCCAATGCTCTACTTTAGCACCCATTTATTAGAAACAAATACCGGAATCATGATAACCGGAAGCCACAACCCCCCTGATTACAATGGCTTTAAGATCATGATTGCAGGAGAAACTATTTCGTCTGAAAAAATTCAGTCCCTGTATCAGAGAATTATCAATAATCAATTTTTAACGGGGATTGGTAGCTCAACAAGAGCGGATATTCAAAACCAATATTTAACCGCTATTTATAAAGATATCAAAGTAAAGCGTCCAATAAAAATTACTATTGATTGTGGAAATGGAGCGGGTGGTATCTGTGCTGAAGAGCTTTATAAGGGGTTAGGAGCAGAAGTAACGGCGTTGTATTGTGACGTAGATGGTAACTTCCCCAACCATCACCCTGACCCCTCCAATCCTGATAATTTAATAGACCTTCAAAATAATCTAGCCTCAACCGACAGCGAAATAGGACTAGCATTTGACGGTGATGCAGATCGGCTAGGTGTGGTTACTAAGTCCGGTGAAATTATTTATCCTGACCGACAGCTCCTATTGTTTGCTGAATCGGTATTAAAAGATCATCCCGGAGCTACAGTTATCTTTGATGTAAAGTCGACAAAACATCTTTTTAAATGGATAGAAGACAAAGGTGGAATTCCATTGATATGGAAAACAGGCCACTCACTCATCAAAAAAAAGATGAAGGAAGTTAATGCTGTCTTAGCGGGCGAAATGAGTGGGCATACTTTTTTCAATGACAAGTGGTATGGTTTTGATGACGGGTTATACGCTGGGGCAAGGTTGCTTGAGATTTTAAGTAACTTTGACGATCCTTCAGCCATCCTAGAAGCACTGCCAAAAAGCGTCAGCACCCCCGAATTAAACATCAAGCTTGAAGAGGGAGAGCAACACAAAATTATTCAACAATTACAAGAGGAGGCATTATTTTCAGACGCTCTCAATATTATTAAGATCGATGGTTTGAGGGTGGAGTATGCGAATGGATTTGGTTTGATGAGAGCGTCGAATACCACACCTGTAATTGTTTTAAGGTTTGAAGCTGAAAGCTCTACTGAGCTTAATAAAATCCAAAAAGACTTTAAGATACAACTTGAAAAATACATAAATACAGTTAGAATTCCGTTCTAATATGAAAATTTCAACACTAATATTTATTCTGATCTTACCATTCACCTCACATTTGATGGCTATTGAGCCAAGCCCTTCTAAAAATGATGCACTGGCTTATATTGTAAGCCCTAAAAATGGAGAAAAAGTTTCTAATCCAGTAACCATTATATTTGGCTTAAAAAATATGGGGGTTGCACCTGCTGGAGTCCAGAAAGAGCATACTGGACACCACCATTTGTTAATTAATGCAGATCAGATACCCGAAACTAGCAAACCCATCCCAAGTGATGACAACCATAGGCATTTTGGTAAAGGGCAAACGGAGGTGACTTTGACATTGCCTTTAGGGAAAAATACTCTGCAACTAATACTGGGGGATCATTTTCATATTCTTCACAACCCACCGGTCATATCAGAAAAAATTACTATCGAGGTGGACTAGCCACTGCCTCCTGGCATGCGATATCGCGATATTCGGAATTAACCGAATTGACTTTTATGTCCTCCCACTCTAAAGCAGAGCTCTTACTGAAAATAGATTGTCCTGTGGCATCACTGGTTTCATATAATGCATAACCCATGATTCTCATTGTATTTTTATTGCAATCAACCTGAATTAAACTTTTAATCGATCGGTAATCAAGGTTCATAGTTGACTCTGCAACACCATAACTCTCCATCACCCACATCCTTGTTTTTCCCTCAACCAATTGAAAGTCACCTAGTTCAACATAAAAGCTCTTTTTCTGATTAATGTCATTATGCATCAACACCCAGTTTTCACTGGAAGCCTGGAGCTGAAGTGGCAACAATAGTAAGAGGAAAATCTTTTTCATAGATGCATTATATAACAGCCATAAAAAAAGCCCGACATTGCTGCCAGGCTTTTTCCTTAGAACAAATAAAATTACTTGTTCATTACGTACATGGTTACTTCAAAACCAAAACGCATTTCAGTTGCTGATGGTGTTGTCCACATAATATTTCTCCTTAAAGAAAAGTTAAATAATTAAGACTTGGCTGAACATATAGGGCAAGTACATTGCCACATATGAAACGGCCAATCAGTAATTTCTGTATACATGATCAATTACTTGTTCATTACATACATAGTTACTTCAAAACCAAAACGCATTTCAGTCGCTTGAGGTTGTGTCCACATAGTATTTCTCCTTGTTTATGGTTAATAAGATCATTAAACATAAAGCAGATCGTTGAAGATACATTTTAATAAACCAAATGTAAGGTTCAACTTGAGATTTACAAAAACTATATTAGACCTTTGTTAATGAATGTATATGAAGATCTGCATGAAGATTTGCTAAGTAAAATCATTAGATCCCCGGTGAATTTAACTAATAAAAAAGGGCCAAAATAGGCCCTTTTTAAAAGCATAAACTCTCTTAGTCTAGACCAAGATCAACAACGTCATCAGCATCAGGCTTAGCGTTGAATGGACCGTTTCCACCGATAAGAAGTGCGTCTGTTGGATGGAAGGCCTTTTCAGTTGCGCCTGTAAGATCTGGTCCCTCATCTTCTGGGAACAAATCAACCATATCTGATTCGTCTGGTGTTGGATTAAATCCACCGTTACCACCAATGAGAAGTGCGTCTGTTGGGTGAAATTCTTTTTCTGGTTCAGGCGGTGGTACACAACCAGATAATAAAAAAGCGCCTAACACACCTACTAATAAATGTTTCATTTAATCTCTCCTGTAGAATTAAAGGTAACTTCTTATAAATGTCGTTCTGTCATTTTTACCATTGAAGTTAACCTCATGGCTCAAACAATTAATTTATTATTTCTTTAAACTGCTAATTTGTCAAGATTATGACCGCAATCAAAAAAAATCATCCTATTTGCTATAGCTTTCAAGGAAGGCAGAAGCTAAATTAAAACCCAAATCACTTGATTTGGAAATGAGTTTGATAGCCCTTTTCCTTTCTTCGGGCACGATATACCCATAATAATAAAGCAGACCAAGAGCAAAATTTGCGCGGGGATGATTATTTCCAGCTGCCTTCTTTAACCATACCCAGGCCTCAGCTTTACTAAATCCCTTGTCGTTAACATATAACTTCCATATCAAATACTGCGTATTGATATCCCCTTGATTACCCTCTTTTCTTAGAGCACTAAGGTCCTCTTTTGTAATTTTGGCTATTGGCCCATAGATTTCAATAAATAACCTATCGTCTGGATTGATTGTATGCAACTGTCTGTTGATAGGATTATCTTCTGTGACCACCTTCTTAAGGTAATGGGCGGCTTGTTGATGATCTTGAAGAGCGGCAATTAAAAGCCAGTTAGGAGTTTCATTGGTATTGGTATTTATTTCTCGCATAGCTTGATCAAACTGTGACTGAGGATGACCGTCCTCGGCCATCTGCAATAAATCACCAGCAAATGCATTGTTAATAATAACTAACAAAAAAAAGATTGCGTTTCTAAACATAATGGTTATATAGACTTTTGTTGTGCTTTGTATTAAATTAACACTATAGATAACTTTTGGGTTAATCTTCTCCTATGATTTTACGTTTTATATTCTTATTATTGATGCTCAGTCCTTTCAGGGTTATGGCGGAAGCTAATCCGGAATTGTGGCCCTATGTCAAAGAAAGACTCTTTCAAGAGCGGGTCATTAATGAAGCCGATTTTTTAACTATCTCTGGACCAAGAAGAGCCTCAAGCGGAGCTCAGGTACCAGTAACGATCAAGCTCGATACCCCCAAAAATATTGAAATGAAGAACGTATTCTTAATTATTGATGCCAACCCAACTCAGCTTGCTGCAACCTACCAACTATCCAAACATTCTCAAGAGCTCGATCTCTCTACAAGAATAAGGATGGAAACCGATTCTTACGTACGCGTGGTAGGTGAAGACAGTAATGGGAAGTTATATATGAATGCTATTGCAATAAGAGCTTCTGGCGGTTGTAGTGGCTATATGGACGTCCATGACCCTGAACTTACAGCAGACCTAGGTAAGATTCTTATTAAAAATCAAGATAAATTTATTACAACAAGAATTAAGCATCCAAATTTTACTGGCCTTCAAAAGGATCTCGATTCAGGGGGCTATATCCCGAGATGGATAGTGGAAGAAATTATTTACGTGAGCAATGAAGAGGTGCTCTTGGTCGCAAAAAACAGGATATCCATGAGCCAGGACCCTTATCTAAAGTTTAAGATTAATTCAGGCACAAAAGAATCCATTAATATTATGGTAAGAGACACCAAAGGGAATGGATTTACTAAAGACATTAGTATCTAGTCCAGCAGCGTTTATCTACTCAGTCGCAAATTTGACCGTATCTCTTGGTAGAGATTTCTGAGTACCGGCATTATCCCAATCAATAAAAATATCAAAAAGATATACAGATTTTTCAGCATGCTAGGACCATAACTTTGCACTAATGATGTTAATTCAATGATGCGTTTCTGATTCGCGTTTAGGTCTTTTGAGTCACTTTTTTTCAAGACATCAAACCCACAGTCTGTGCTTAATGTTTCACAGTAAGTAATTTGTGTGTGGAGCTCCTTGGTAAAGATCTGATGGGAAAAATATTCGTTAATCGTTAAGAAGATGCAAAGGAAAAAACCTATGCTAAAAAATAACCAAAAAAAGGGTTTCTGCGACTCTCTAACCAACAAAATAATAACTCCTTAGTGTGAACAGTTACGTGATAATAAATTTTAAACCAGCAATGATAAGCACACATCCCAAAACTTTTTTCAAACCACCAACCTTAAAGTGCTTAATCCCTAGCTGCGTACCGATAATGACACCTAAGAGCACTGCACAAGAAAATAACAATACAGTGGCTGGCAACTCTTGGATAGATGCCATATTACCAATTAAACCCGACAATGAATTAAAAAAGATAAAAGCGGAGGCGGTTCCTGACGCTTCTTTAATGGAGGTCCATCCAAAAAAGACAATTAAGGGTGATAGAAAAATACCTCCACCGGTCCCCGTTAATCCTGATAACAATCCTATCACCGCCCCAAGCATGAGTGCTACTAACCAATTAATTTCTACTTTGCTTGGTTTGAGCTGATCAAGAATGTTAAAGATAAATTGAAAGCCCGCAACAAGCAACATACATCCCACTAAGGGCCGATATATGCTTGCCGTTAACTCAAGGTATCCTCCTAAAAAAGCCGCTGGGACAGAACCTATCGCTACCGGTAAGAACACCTTAAAATTAAAGAATTTGTGCCGTATAAATCGAAAGCTTCCGACGGATGAGACGATGATATTAAGAATTAAGCCTATCGGTTTTATAATATTTATTGGGGTTCCCATCAACGACATAATAGCAATATATGATGACGCCCCGCCATGCCCAACCGAAGAGTACAGTATGGCCCCAAAAAAAATGAAGACTGCCGTTACGTAATCGTTAATTAAGAAGTCCATTGTTCCTAGCGAAAACAACTTCTAACGTCATCGCTATTCCCAATAGTAAACTGCCCCATACTCTTCGCATTATCCATTAGGTAATGAAAGTACACCCTAAACGTCCCTGTCGTAACAATATCGTCAAATAGCTCCTGCGGAATCAGCTCATTCCTCCGCATGGTTTTTTGCGTTGTGTTGCTGACAAATTGCTGACTTTCCGTCTCTATGGCTATGGCGTTAAACCAGTTCCAAAACGTAATCGAGTAAAAGGGGGTCTTTAAATTCTTGTGGCCCTCATGGTGCGAGCTGTAGTGTTTGTTGAGATCAAACACGTGCTTTCCTTTGCTGTAAAAAAGTATCTCAAAGGCTTTTTTATTATTTTTTTCATCAAAATTTTTTCTGCATTCTGCGGTTAACTGAAGAAACGATGGGTCAATTTCAGAAAAAAAATTCGTCTTCGCAAAGTCACCAAATGCATCCGCTTGAGCAGATAGCACATGAATTAGTAATAATAAAATGATCTTATGCATAAGATATATTCATTGCCGAAGGTTAGAAGTGTTCGTCGGCCCTCAAAAATCTCCAGGAGCCAGAAGGGATATTTCCCAATCGTACATTCCCAATCCGAACACGCTTCAGAGCTGTTACTCTCACCCCTACTAATTGGCACATTTTACGAATTTGGCGGTTTCGGCCCTCAATTAAGGTAAAGCTTAATTGGTCATCATTTTGCCACAATACTTTTGCAGGTTTTAACTCATACTCATCGAGAGTTAAGCCATGGTTTAATAATGCTAGCGCCTCGTCAGTTAATTTTCCTTCAATGCGAACCAGATACTCTTTTTCTACAATCACATTCTCACCAATAATCTGTTTAGCAATGCGACCGTCTTGGGTTAACACCAATAATCCTGATGAATCAATATCTAACCTTCCCGCAGGAGCTAGCCCATCTGTATTAAAGGTAGGCTTTCTTGTGTCATCGGTTTTGTAAAATTTATCTGGGGTGACTAACGTCACAGCGGGGGTGAACTCTTTGTCATCATCGAGATGGGAGATAAACCCTACCGGTTTGTTAAGAATGATAGTGGCTTTAGCGGATTGGGCAATTGTAGCCCTATTCTTTAATTCAATTTTTTGTGACCTGCAGGCCTTGGTTCCAAGCTCACTCACAGTTTTTCCATCAAGAAGAACAAGTCCAAGCTCAATAAATTTATCAGCCTCTCTTCTAGAACATAAACCCTGTTCAGACAGTATTTTAGATATACGTACTTTTTCCATATAGTTACTATGAGCCCCCTAAGAGTGCACTCTTAAGATAAGAGTCAATATTATCTTGATTTAGTAACCACCGCTTATAATCCATAGGAACATCAGTAATAAGCTCACCCTTATGTTTACCAAAAGGCATGACTGAAGGTATCCTAGCCTCCTCACTTAGGGTCCAAAGTTGCTCCATAGACGTGACCTTCATCGTCGTGCATAGTTGCTTTAAGATGGAAGCACAAATCATCACGTCTGCTTCCGCAGAGTGGGCATTTTTTAGTATAGTTTTAGCATTTTTTCGATCAAGGTAATAGACTAGGGCGCTTTGAGAATAGGCATCGATGTTTGGCCATACTTTGCGAGCTAAAGCCAAGGTACAGATTCTTTTTAAGTTAGGCTGATTCACCACATTCCAATCGTAATCAATATTGTGTCCAATCAGATACTCGCAGTTAGGAGGCAATGCGAATGAGCTAGCGGGAAGGCAATCAACCAACTCTTCATCATAAATATGATGGGTGGCTAATGCACCTAACTCGATGGGTTTTCCTGGATTGAACCGCTCACAAAAACTTGCGCCTAACTGAAAGCTAGGTATATCAAGGACTTCTATCCATGCCGCTTCAATCAATATGGGGTCATTTTTTCCAGTCGTTTCTGTATCAAAAATTAATGTTTTGGTCATCGCCCTATCCTTTCAAATCTAGGTTACCTATTTTTTGGTAAATTCTTGCCATATTACTTGAACTGCTTTTTGATTAAGCTCAACAGAGCTCAGCTCAACTTTACCAGGATTTTTAGGATTTAGCCCCTGCTGATGTTGTTTAGTGCGATATATTTTGTATGCAGAGATAAGGCTGGTAGCATCCTTTGAGGAAAGCAAGCTAAGCTCTGATAATTTAGTAATGAGTGTAATATTCCCTAAGTTTTCACAAAGATCTGCATATTTATAGCTGTACCCCAATACATAAAATTGCGTTATAAATTCAATATCGATTAGCCCCCCGCGACTAAGCTTTAAATCAAACAGATCTCCACTGGGCTTTTTATCGCGATAAATCCTTTCTCTCATTTCAATGATGTCAGTTTTAAGTTTACCAATATCTCTTTGCTCCTGCATGATGGATTGCCTGAGATTATTGAATTTTCGCTTAAGGGTTTTATTTTCCGATACGAATCTTGCTCTCGTTAAGGCTTGATGCTCCCAAATTAAAGATCGGTTAAGCTGATACTCGCTATAGGCATCCCAACTTGAAACCAACAATCCACTTCCGCCATCGGGTCTCAATCGTAAATCAATGTCGTAAAGTATTCCAGAAGCTGTATACGATGTAACCCAACTATTAAAGCGTTGCACTAATTTTATGTATTTATCCCTATCCTTAGATTTTTTCTCATCAAAAACAAACACCAGATCTAAATCAGATAAATAACTCATTTCCTTACCCCCAAATTTACCATAAGCAATGATGCCAATGGATGGAAAAGTTAGTGTTGGGTAAAGGGTTTCCCAAATACAATAAAGGGCTTGTTGTGTAATAAAGTCGGCTATATCCGCTAAGGCATCTGAAATGCGTTCAATTGGGTAGATATGCATTAACTCTTGAATTGCCAACTTAAAAATCATAGAATTTTTAAAATCACGTAATAAATTCATTTGCAACTCGGTATCTCCATGGCTTCTGCTGAGTTGATCTAATAATTTTTTACTCGCCTCCGTTAAGTCAAATGGCTTAGTAAATTCTGAGCTATTCATTAAGTCATCAATTGTTGCCGGAAATGTCACAATATTCTGGATAAACTCCTGATCAAAGCTCGCAATTTTAATTAACAGTTTTAACGCAGGTATGTTCTCATTTAACAATGATAAATAACTGGACCTATGGGCAATGCTATCTAAGGCATTCAGCATATGCACTAAGGTTTTATCAGGATTATCAACACTAGCAACTTCATATAACACTACCGGGATAAGGGTATTAAGTTTCTCTTTCGTGGTAGCTGGCAATGTTGGGTAATTGCCCATTAATTTGATATTTTGAATAAAATTAAACGTATCCTGAGATTTTTTATAGCCCAAATCATTTAGGCAATTAACTGCAACATCAATGCTGACGTCTAAGCTCCATAGCGCCTTTAAATTTTCTTGAATTGGAGATAAGGGCTGGGAATTATTGCTAAACATTTCATCAAAAATTAATTCCACCTTATCTTGGTGCTTATGTATTTTGTGTTCAAGCAAAGTCCAACTTTTTAGACCCATAGCGCTAGCTAACAAACTTTTGTCTTCTGGAGATACAGGGATCTTGTGCGTTTGGGCGTCATCGATATACTGCAAGCGATGCTCTAAATTTCTAAAAAATATATATGCTTCATGTAAGGATTTATATGTCATGTTAGGTATGAGCTTTTTATTTTTAAGCTGCGTTAAGGCCTCGATAAAACCTCTACATCTTAATGACTTGTCTTTACCTCCCCAAACTAACTGAAAGGACTGAACAATGAACTCGAGTGTTCTGATACCTCCTCTACCCACCTTGATATCGCCATCATTGATCTTTTTTAACATATCCTGACTAATCTTTTTTTTAATATTTCTAAGGGATTCGAAGATATTAAAATCAAGATACTTTCTATAAACAAAAGGTTCTATTAGTGCATCAATAATCAAGGAAGGTCCAAGAACTACCTTGCTTTTTAACCAAGCATAGCGCTCCCAATCAAGCCCATGGGTTATTAAGTAGTTTTCAAAAGATTCTAAAGGACTTACTAAAAGACCTTGTGAGCCAAAGGGTCTTAATCTCATATCAACCCTAAAAACGATTCCCTCATCAGTGTAATCATTTAGTGACGAGATAATAAGCTTGCCGAGTTTGGTAAAAAAATCTTGGTTACTGATAGAGCTCTTTCCTGTTGTAGCTCCATCCTCTTCATAGAAAAATACTAAATCAATGTCTGATGATGGGTTGAGCTCATAGCCACCCATCTTGCCCATCGCTACAATAATAAGCTTCTGAATATCACCATTACTGTTGACTGGGAGGCCATGTTGTTTTGTAAGCGCTTCCCAATGAAATTTTTCGGCCTCACGCAAAGCCGTCTCGGCAAGTATGGTGTGGGTATTAAATGTCTCGGTAATTTCACTCAAACCATTTAAATCACGAATAAGGCTTAAGGCGAAGAAGTGATGCCGCATCAATCTAAGGTTGGTGTTTAAACTGTTGGTGTCGCTTAAAGAAAAATCCTTAGCATACTTGAGGATATCGTCTGTGTGGACTGGGTTAAGTATACTTTTCTTTATAGTCTTGCATAGCTCAGGCTTAGCATCAAATAACGACGCCAAGTATCTTGACTGTGTTACCGCTAGGTTTATTGCTGAGGTAGTATTCAATTGTTAAATGCGGTTGTAGTTAGGGTAAATGGTGCTTTTATTTTTCATGAAACCAGTTTACCCCAGATAATTAAGTGGACAAATACAGGGATAGATTTTCTAGAGATTTTATTAAGATGAAATTTATTTAATGGTTGCTTGATAAAGAGTTAATCAATACCAACACCTTTCTTCTAAAATGAAGTGCGATTATAAGAAGCAAGGCTATGAATACACTAGGACGCTCGATTTGAAAATCAGATTGAATCTTTTGATGTGGACGGTTATCTAGGATCTCATTCGTGAACTTATCTGATAAGTCGCCTTTGATATATTGTGATTTTATTTGCTCCGACAAAGAAATTAAGTATTCTTCATATAATTTAGAAAGGTACCTCTCATAATCAGCTGAAGCAACAGAAGGGTCAGGCTCATCCTTTCCGCTATCACTATTTCTTGATCCCGTTGCCCCTGGAAGTGAGTCATAGATGTCTGATCCCCAGTACCCAACATACATATTTCTTGAGTTATATCGCTTAACAGGAACGGGCACCTTCCCTCCAACACCAACAAAAATCAACTCTTCCCCTAGATTAAAATCGTCTAGGTTAACCCGGTTAATCGCATTTACCTTAGGGGCCTCATCACCATCGGTAAAGAAAAGAATTTTTGATGGGAGGTTTAGGCTGTCTTGCATTTTAGCAGCCGACTTTATACCAAATGTGATCCGAGAATTTCCTTTCCAAGCCATCCTCCATTCAAGCTTGCTGATCGTATCCATCAACTCATCGTAATTCTTGCACTTTTCTACTGGCTCAATAATATTAGCAATATTGTCATTAGCAAAAATATTGATGCTAAAAAAACTTCCACAATCCGACTTATCAATAATCCGTTTTAAGAGGAGCTTTGTATATTCAATTCGGGTAATCGGACTCTCTTGGACGAGGAGATCTTCGGCATTCATAGATTGTGATACATCCACAAGCAACATATAACTGGTAATAGACTTCTTAAGCTGAATTGTTGGATTGTTAATGGCTAACAGGCATAGCAATGCCACTAGTACCATGATTATTAGCTCCGTTTTATTCCTTAGAATTTTGATAGCGCCTACTATCATGGCAACCCAATAGGAATGTTACTGAGTTCCTGAACTGATTGCTCAGAAATAATCTTTGATGCCTCGGTAGGTATAGAAGAAAAGAGTAGACTTAAATTAAACTTTGCCATGGTGTTTTCGGAGTTTGTTACCAATGATTTCTCAAGTGCTATGATGGCACTCTGCAATTTCTGAAAATTTTCTGCCGTGACTTTTCCGTCATCACTAAGTGGTTTAGTTAATGCATCTCTAAGATACAATGTCCCTATATTGTAGTAAATAATATCAATACCTTTACTCTCGGGGAACATCTTCAATAGCCGTGTAAACTTTTCTATCGCATTGTCGTACTCACCCTGCTCTCCAAGTTGGTAGGCAGAAGAATAAAGGCTAAGCGCTTCATAACTGTCGTTAATTATCAATTCGTCCTGCACTAACTTTTGGTTGATCTCCGCCATCTCAGCAAGCTTGCTCCATTCATAAAAAGAAAACAGAAGAAGGCCGATAAAGAGAATAGAAAAATAACGACTCTTTAGATTGAAAATACTTTTTAACATCTTCATAAGCTAGACCTTAATATTTTTAATGGCAATGAGGGATACAATTAGAACGAATAATAATTTCAAAATTGACGGATTATAATTTTTTCCCGGTATATCTCTTTCAATTTTGATAGGTTTTTTTTCTTTTTGATCAATATCAGCAATAGCACTTGAAAGTGCGTCGGGATTCTCAGCTTCATAAGCTTTATATTCCGTATTAAGTGACTGAAAAAATTTATCGAGCTTTATAACGGTCGGCTCCCTACCCTCAAGATAAGTATTTCCAGAGAATAAGCTAACATCATTGGGCTCTTTAATGATGATCCAGTATAGGTTTATTTTTTTTTCATTTAACATCTCAGCAATTCTCTCCTTAACCCTCTTGGATATTTTTCCAGCTCCATCTGATAAAAGGACTAAGGCTTGCGAACCTGTCGTTTCAATTTCACTAAACATAAAAAGTCCCGATGTAATACCAGATCCTATGTTTGTTTGATTGATCGAAGATCCTGTAGCCGCATCAATCGCTGCGTAGGTATAGCTTCTATTTTTAGTAATTTTTGAGGCGTAAAGTGCTGAGTTTGAGAAGCCAACTATGCCAATCATATCGGATGGACGTTGGCTAATAAAGTCCTTCAATATCCTTCTTGCGGCGAGTGATTTAATTTCAGATTTATTGTCATCGTCACCAATGAAAGGTTTTGCCATGCTCACACTTCTATCAATCAGAAATACCAGCTGAGCGCCTTTACCTATTTCGGTAATGGATGTTGATTTTGACCAGGGGTTTGCGAGGATAACAATCAACAGGACAATAATCAAAGACATAAGGGATCGGCATAACATAGTAATTTTTTTTGAGATGCCATCTTGTTCGAAAATTTTTATATTACTAATAGCAGTCTTATCCGATATTGAGGCGATAAAAGGTAAAGCCGATAAGGGTAATAATATTAGCCATAGTGGATGGGCAAAGCTCATCTACAATTTTCTCTCTATAGCTTTAAGTTCCTGTGAAAGATAAAGAATCTTATCAAATCGACTTGGTGAGTAATAGGATTCGGATGAATAAATCTCATCATTAGTTAGGTCTACGAACGCTTTAATCTCATACTTGACAGTAAAATATTTAGAATTATTAGGAACAAGCTTATCGACACTTGAGCCATTCATGTTTTGTCCAAAGGTTTTATTACAGCTATCCAGTAGGATAAGTACCGACTCGTCATAGCTTTCTTCGTTACCCAAGCGGTGTAAGGACTTAATTTTTTTACTTGCTTTTGTAAAGGGGCCGTACATTCTACTAACAAAAGATAGGTCCATCTTCTTGTAAAGTAGTACAAGAAGAGCAGACAATGAAAGGGCTAGCAGTAAATATAATGCTTGCCTGCTATGGTTTATTGAGCTGGGCTTAACCTGACCAAGTGAGTTGAGAAGAACATCATTTAGGTCTGAAGATGCAATGCGGGAGAACCAGTAACTTTTTGTAAGTATTTCTAGCTCATCATTACCAATCTTATAGGTATGTGTTGGTAATGCATACTTTTTACCTTCAGACCTATGAAAAATCTGGTAAGTAATCGTATTAAAAAAAGTGTAAGCACCGTCATTACTTGCGTTATAACTTTCCTGCCCTACCAAACGAATACCTGAGGTTTTTTTGGTCAATAATTTCGGGGTACCCAAAAAAGGTTCTTTTATGGTTATTTGATCCTCAACCACAAGCAAGTCACCTAGCTGATATCCATGTTTTAAATTGATGATGTAGCTTTCTGCATTATATTCCGTGGCATAAGCATGGATACAAATAAATGATGTGATAATGAATAACAGGATACGGATCATATAAAGGCTCTCGTAAAGTATTGTTGAATGACATTCATATCAATGCCATTGCCTAGCTCTAACTGCATCAGCTGATTTTTTGCGAAGATATGAAAAAGTTTTTCTTTTGATTCTTTGTAGTCATGCAATAACTTGTCTTTAACCTGCGGTCTTAAAAAAATCTCTCTCTCTACATTCATTTCAGAATCTATAAAATTCGTAAAGCCATAGCTTGGCAATTTTTTAATTTCTTCTTCAGTAGATAAATGGACAGGGATAACATGGTGATTAGACAACTGCTCAATCATTGCATCAATGTGTTTATGACTATGATGAAAGTCTGAGATCCAAAAAACTAATGACTTTTCATTAGGAACTTTCTCAGCAATATCTGAAGTATGTTCACTGGTCGCACGGGTGCCCTCAAAAATAAGTCCATCAATCCATTTATTAATATTGTGAACATTGTTGCCGGGTTCTAGGAATAGGTTATTTTTAATGACATCGTTATAGCACACCATACTAAACATATCGCCATGCTCCGCTGCTGACAATGCAATAATTTTTGCAAGCAGCTTAATAGTAGAATTATTTTCCTTCACAGCAAACATTGAACTAGAAATGTCGCATAGAGCTACTAGATTAACGGGATTGTTGAGATTAAATGTTTTAACAAATATATTTTCATACGGGTCCGTAATCGAATTTTTAATGTCGATGCTAGAAAGATCTGGGTGATCGTTAAAGTTTTTGGAGCCACTGTATTCAAAGTCATTTCCTATCTTTGAGCTTAAATGGTTTCCATACCGGTAATTTTTTGATCGCCATGATATCGAATAATTAAAATGGTCCATTCTCATTGCCTAATCCAGTTTTGGAGTGGCGACCTTAAGGAGGACTTCCCGAGTAAATCTTTCTAACAACTCTGTTTTATTATTTTCATAAATTCTATTTACCACTAGCCTATGTGCCATGACAGCATGGAAGACATACTCAACATCAATCGGTTGAACGTGATCCCTGTTACTCATCCATGCGTTAACCTTTGCTGCCTTAACTAGCATGATCATGCCTCTTGGGCTACTGCCTGCAACGATGAAATCATCCATATCAATTCCTTCCACATCGACAGCAAACTTCTTTGGATTCTCTGTAGCCTGCCACAAAGCTTCAACATAGTTTTTGATATGGTCGCTCGTCTGGATATTTTCTTGTATTGCGCTGGACACTGTATTGAGTTCCTTACAGTCAAACGATGGTGAAGGTATGTCATCAATTAGCTTTGAGGTGTCCTGAAACTTAGTATCAAAGATGATGGAGTCTCGTAAAACTTTATCCGTCGGTGACTGAATAGACACCTCCATCATAAACCTATCTCTTGCTGCGGCTGGTAGCTCAAAGGTTTCATTCTTTTCAACCTGGTTGCGGTCTGCAAAGACAACCATATTAGGAAGGTAAATAACTTTATTGAATGCGCTAACAGATTTCTCTGCCATCACTCGCAACAGTAAGGAGTGAACCTGTGGTCTAGCTCTATTAATCTCATTGAAAAAGAAGACTGAGAGATCTTCTCCTTTTTTTAATAAAGGACCTTTTGAGATGCTGGGCCTTCCCTCATCGCTGATTGATGCATGATAAATAATATCATTAGGCATTAGATCGACCGTTCCCTCGACCCTTTCGTAGGAACCGCCTATGAGCTTAGTAATAACTTGAAGTAACGTTGTTTTACCTACACCTACCCCACCCTCTAACAACACATGACCTCTAGCAAAAAGACTAATGATAACTAGATTAATAGCTTTTTCTTGGCCCAGGATGATCTTATTCGCATCCTGTTTTATTTTTAAGGCATGCCCATGCCACTCTTTGGCTATATTTGTATCGGTTTTCATAAATTCCCCAGCATAGTAAATAAAGTTATAGTTGTCATTTATAGATTAGTAGCTTAAAATATAGACAGGTCTGTTCATTTTAGTATCCAATATTACCTTTAGGAATGCAAGAAGTTTCTTACATCATGCGGAGAAAAATATGTCCGAAGAATTCATAAAATTAATTACCTCTAAAAGCAAACCTTCAAAAGTGGCGGGTACTCCAGCAATAAGGTTGGTAGGTTTATCAGCGATTCTTTGTAAATGGAATGCTAGCCGTATTGGAAAAGTTAAAAATACTAAAGAGGCTGACCTTACTCTAGATAACATTCAAACATTAAAAAAATTAATCAAAGGAGAGGTAAAGAAATCTAAGGTAAAGGGTATGGACGTAGTTTCCGATCAGATTCTTTTTTTATTTATTGGAGCGATTAAACTCCAAATTCAAAATAATTCCGACAAGCCATGGAAGCTTGTTAATCAGTCTATTTCAAATTTTTTAGCTTGTGAACAACGCCCACAAAAAAATTTACCACTTCTGACAATGCTATCAATTATATTGATCATAGGCTTTTCCTTTACATCCCTAAAGCTATATCAAACTAAAGACCGTAATGAAGCTAATAGTCTATTTGATGTCTCAAAAGTTAATGAGTCTGGCAGTAAAACTGTTTCTAGTCTGGTCAATTTATATGAAGCTATGAAGACTGGAGACTGCCAATTACCACAAGCAGCAATGCTTCAACCTGCCGATCGAGAAGCATTCATATCGTTTGTCAATGAGGGAAAAGTTGATATTAATACCGCTTCTTATCTAAAAAATGCATTGAATTATACGGCTTGCCTATATCCACAAAAATTGATGAGTCAGCCCTTATGAAAATCGTCATAACACTAACGAAGCAGCCAATATGAGGAATTTAAGAGAAAAGATTTTAATTGTTGCCACTATGTTATTTGAGACTAGGGGTATCCGCGCCTCGGGAATCGATACAATTATTTTAGAATCTGGCGTAGCTAAAGCAACGCTTTACAAATACTTTCCAAGCAAAAATGAATTAATTATTGAGTATTTAAAAGAAAAATCTAATAAATTTTATGCTTGGTTAGACGAAAAATTAATTAATAAAAAAAGGGGCTCCGTAGAGATACTTATTCAATTGTGTGACTTATATGAACAATGGATTACAACGCCAAAGTTTAGTGGATTACCTTTCCATATAGGCTCCATAGAGTTTCCAGATCCAAAACATCCTGTTAACAACTATTCAGTAGAGCTTTCAAACGAATTACAAAAGTATTTATCTGATCTTGCATATGTTGCTGGTGTAAAAGATTCTAAAACTCTAGGCCAGCAATTAACAATTATATTTGAAGGCGGTGCATTAATTGAAAGATTAAGTCCGGGGTCTGGGGCAGCAAAGCGAGCAAAAAATGCTGCGATTACATTAATTAAGGCATCGATTTAATTAATAATTATCTATTAGGCCTACCTTTAATGTCGAGACAAAATCCTTGCATGCTCTTATTGTTGTGGCTTTTATCTGAACATGTTGTCCTATCTTTCTTATGATGGGTAGGTCGAGAAGAGTCTGATCGAGCTAATTGGAATATCAGCTTTGGCGTCAAAGTTAGACAGTTTACCCTCAGAGAATTAAGTTGGTATTAGCCATGTTACTCCAGCCAAGATTATTAAAACAAGAGCCAATACTAGTAATAGTTTTTGAAGTTTCAATGTAGTTTTCTCATTTAGTTTTTGACATTACCAACCAAGATTGTAAAAAATGATTTAATTGGTCGGGACGGTGAGATTCGAACTCACGACCCCATGCACCCCATGCATGTACGCTACCAGGCTGCGCTACGCCCCGAATTAATTAAACCTGTTTTTTATTTACTTTAGAACCTTAAGAATGTCGCCGAGTTGTGCCTTAAAGTTACTCAGATCCATAGGGCTTTGTAAAACAACTGAGTCTTCTAATGGTAATTCCGCTTGAGCTTTTTCTATTGCTTCTTTTGAGGTAGTTTCTTTAACAAATTGGCGGTCAGAAAGCTTTCCTTTGGCGCCTTGAATAGTAAAGCCTTCAAAGTAAAGCAATTCCCTGATTTTTCGTATTAACAGAATTTCTGCTTGCTGATAGTACCTACGATTTCCTCGACGTGTAGATGGCTTAAGCTGACTAAATTCTTGCTCCCAATAACGTAATACATGGGGCTTAAGGTCACACAGAATGCTCACCTCACCAATAGCAAAATACCTTTTATTGGGGATCGCGGGTAATATTTTTTTATGCTTGTTTTCCAGCTGTCTTCTCTTCTACACTAGTTTTAAGCTTCTGACTGGAATGAAAAGTGACAACGCGACGGGCTTTGATGGGAATCTCTTCTCCTGTTTTAGGATTTCTTCCTGGCCTTTCAGATTTTGTTCTAAGATCAAAATTACCAAACCCAGACAGTTTTACAGTATCGCCTTTCTCAAGAGCGGAACGAATCTCCTCAAAGAAGGCCTCAACCATCTCCTTTGCTTCACTTTTATTTAAACCGACTTGTTCAAATAAAATCTCTGATAGCTCTGCTTTTGTTAAAGTCATAACAATATTCTTTATAAGTTTCTGTTAGCGTAATTTAGCATTGTATTTACCTTCCATAACCGCAACCACTTGATCTACCACTTTAGCTATGTCTGTATCCTCAAGTGTTTTATAAGTATCTTGGATAAGTATAAGAAATGCAATGCTTTTTTTATCTTTCTCTACGCCTTCACCCTCGTAAATATCAAACGGCTGAAACTCAATTAAGTTGGAAATTTTCATGCCATATACTGCTTCAATCGCTTCACCAACAACCACATCTTTATTCATAACAAGCGAAACATCCCTTCTAATCGGAATAAATTTGCTTGGAATGGTATAAGGGTTATGAGTAGTTTGGCTGAGTTTTTTTATATCAATTTCAAATAGATACGTTTTTTTAGGTATTTCATATTGCTGTTGCCACGATGGATGTAGTTGTCCTAGCCACCCGATATGATTACCATTCATTATTATTTCCGCTACTTTTCCTGGGTGGAAGGCGTTAGGTATTGCCTTTTTTGGTTTATTAAAAGTTAATGTATTACTTGAGATACTTTCTATATCTCCCTTAATATCAAAGAAATTTATTTCTTTATTTTTTTCACCCCATTGCTCAGGTACTTGGTCGCCATAAACAAGTCCAGATAACACTTTCGTTTCCGTGTAGGTACCTTTTCGCTCCTGATAAACGGAGGCTACTTCAAATATTCTAATATTTTTTTGACTCCGATTAAGGTTATACACCAACGCATCGATATGACTTCCCCATATGCGTGAGCGCATCACATCCAAATGTGAAGCTATGGGATTTTTTAATTTAATCGGATTTTTATTATCATGCAAACCCTCTTCCACCACTTTTCCAATAAAGCTATAGCTAATGACTTCGTTATACCCAAGATTAACTAAAGTGTCCTTTGTTATTTTTAGGTCTTTTTTTCTACTATCCACAGGAAGCATTAAGGCTTCGGTGCTAGGCATTAATGCGGGTATATTGTCATAACCATACAATCTAATGACCTCTTCTACCAGATCTTCCTCGATGCACATATCAAAGCGATAGGTAGGTGGATTTACGGTAAATATGCCTTTTTCATAAGTAAATTCAAACTGTAATTTCGCCAATATTGCTTTTATTTCTGTGTCAGATATTTCCATACCCATAATATCTGCTACCCTTTTTGTTCTGAGGGAGATTGCAGACCGTTGCGGGAGGTTTCCTGTTATATCAACGGATGCTGATATGCTTCCACCGCAATACTTAATAATTAACGATGCTGCATATTGTGCCGCATTAAGGGTGCTACCAAAGTCAACGCCGCGTTCAAAGCGATGTGATGAGTCAGTATTCAGGCTAAACGATCTTGCTCTCCCAGAGATGGCAGCGGGATCGAAATAAGCACTCTCTAGAAAGATGTTTGTTGTGCCTTCTTGTGATGATGAAAGCAGTCCTCCCATAATGCCGGCTAGCGCCAAAGGCCCTGATTGATCAGCAATAACTAACTCTTCTCCAGAAAAAATAATCTCTTGATGGTTGATCATCATTAACGACTCATCTTTTATTGCTTTTCGCACACTTACATTCCCATGAATCTTATCCTTATCAAAGGCGTGTAATGGTTGCCCTGTCTCTAAAAGTACATAATTAGTAATATCTACCACCGGATTGATTGAGGAGATTCCGCCTCGTTCAAGGTAGTGAGTCATAAATTCCGGTAATTTTTTCTTGTTATCCACTCCTTGAATGTGTAAGCCCACATACCTTGGACATAATGTCGCATCCTCAACAATAATCTCCTGTGTGTTGCTTGAAGGTATTTGATTGTATTCGCTAGTAAATTTTTTAAGTGTGAGGTCTGATAAAGCCTCTACTTCCCTAGCAATCCCTTTCATGCTAAGGCAATCCGCTCTGTTAGGTGTAATTGACAGATGGTAAATAGAGTCATTTAATGCCAATGCATCAACAACCGGCTGGCCTAACATTAAGTCAGACTTAAGCTCATACAAACCATCCGATTCTTGGCTTAGACCTAATTCCTTAGCTGAGCAAAGCATACCAAAAGACTCGACTCCCCTAAGCTTAGCTTTCTTAATATCGAATCCAGGGAGTTGTGCACCAACTTTAGCGCAAGGAATTTTTATCCCTTGTCGCGCATTAGGTGCACCGCAAACTATTTGCAATAATTCTTTAGATCCTACATCGACCTGACAAACATTAAGGCGGTCTGCATCCGGATGTTTCTCCATACTGACGATTTCACCGACTACAATTTGATCAGATAATCCTGATAAATCTTGAATCTCCTCTACTTCAATCCCAGCAATGGTGAGAGTTTGTGCAAGATCAATGTCATCCAATGAGGAGTCAAAAAATTCTTGTAGCCATAATTTAGAAAATTGCATGATTAGGCCTTAAATTGCTGCAGGAAGCGTAAGTCGTGAGTAAAGAAAGGTCTTAAATCATTTAATTCAAATTTCAGCATAGCCAGCCTTTCTACGCCTAAACCAAAAGCGAAGCCCTGGTACTCATTAATATCAATACCAACATGCTTAAGGACCTCAGGATGAACCATTCCGCATCCACCTATTTCTAACCAGCCTCCGTTCCAACTCATATCAATTTCTGCCGACGGTTCGGTAAAAGGGAAAAAAGAAGGTCTAAACCTAATACTTAACGTATTGTCCTCAAAAAATTGTTGGAGAAAATCTTGCACCACTCCTTTTAAATTAGCAAAGCTAACTTTCTCATCTATCCAAAGCCCTTCTACCTGATGAAACATTGGGGAGTGTGTTGCATCGGAATCTACACGGTAAACTCTACCTGGAGATATAATTTTTAAAGGGGGTTTGTTATTCTTCATATACCTTACCTGCACCGGTGAGGTATGGGTTCTTAATACGTGCTCATCATCAATGTAAAAGGTATCATGCATGGCTCTGGCCGGATGATATTCGGGAATATTTAGTGCGGTAAAATTATGGTAATCATCCTCAATCTCAGGTCCGTCCGTCATAGTAAACCCAATAGAATGGAAAAAGCTTTCAATCCGATTCATCGTTAGGGTGATTGGGTGAAGGCTGCCTTGATTTCTTCTAATTCCGGGCAAAGTTACATCAATTGATTCATCGTTTAATTGCTTGGAAAGCTCATTGTTTTGGATGGTCTCTTTACGTGCAACCAATAACAGCTCAATGCTTTTTTTAATTTCATTAATAAAGGCACCAGCTTTTGGTTTTTCTTCTTTAGACAGACTTGAAAGACCCTTCATAGCCTCAGTTAAAGGTCCGGTTTTTCCTATGTACTTTGATTTTGAATTGTCTAATTCCGTCAAAGATTCGCAAGAATCAAAGTCTTTTTTTGCTTCATCAATTAATTTTTTAAGATCTTCCATAGCTCTATTCTAATAAAAAAGGAGGCCTTTAGCCTCCTTTTTTTATCATTCTTCTTGTTAAACAGTTCCGAGGTTATTTTTGGCTAATTCAACGAACTTCTCAAAAGCTGGCTTATCGAAAACTGCCATGTCGGCTAAGACCTTACGATCAACCTCTACAGAAGCTTTTTTTAATCCATTCATGAAGCGGCTATATGTTAATCCGAACTCCCTAGCACCTGCATTAATTCTAGCGATCCATAACACTCTGAATACACGTTTTTTCTGCCTACGGTCACGATAAGCATACTGACCAGCCTTCATAACTGCTTGTTTAGCTACTCTATATACATTTTTACGGCGACCACGAAAGCCTTTGGCAGCTACTAATACTTTCTTATGTTTTGCTCTTGCGGTTACTCCACGTTTTACTCTAGGCATCTCAGTCTCCTTATTGGGTTGGCATCATCGCGCGAACTCGTTTCGCGTCGCTTGATGAAATAATTGCAGTTCCACGAAGATTTCTTTTTTGCTTTGTAGTCTTCTTGGTAAGGATGTGACGAAGATGGGAATGGGTCCGTTTGATAGCCCCGCTTCCTAAAAATTTAAAGCGTTTTTTTGCACCGCTTTTGGTTTTCATTTTTGGCATTTTGTTCTCCTAATTTAATTATGAGTGCTTCGGCATGCCTTTAGGCCTTATCACTCTTCTTCTTTTTATGTATCAATTACTTCATTGCTAAGCTCTGCTACTTCTTCGTTGTCATTATTTGCAACTTCAACTTTTGCTTTTTGCTTAGGTTTTTTACTTGGTGACAATACCATCACCATTTGGCGTCCTTCCATTTTCGGGAATTGTTCCACTACTCCATACTCCTCAAGATCAGCTTCTACTCGTTTTAAGAGAGCCATTCCAAGCTGTTGATGAGCAATTTCTCTACCTCTAAATCTAAGCGTAACCTTTGTCTTGTCTCCGTCACCAAGAAATCGAATCAGATTTCTTAACTTAACGTTATAGTCATTGTCATCGGTGCCCGGCCTAAATTTTACCTCTTTAACCTGTACATTTTTCTGTTTAGTTTTTGCTTCATGCAACTTCTTACTTTGTGCATATTTAAATTTTCCGTAATCCATTAGCCTGCACACCGGTGGTTTTGCTTTGGGGGCAATTTCTACTAAATCAGTCTCTAGTTCATCTGCTTGCGCTATTGCTTCAGCTAATGACACGATACCTAATGGTTCTGCTTCCATTCCTACCAGACGAATTTCTTGCGCTGTTATATCGCTATTAATTCGAACATTTTTATCTAAAGCTATAGTAATCCCCTGGTAAATAAATTAAATCGCATCCGCTTAAACCTTCTTTTCAATATCGCTATTGAGGTGCTGAATAAAAGCATCGATTGCCATTGCACCTAGATCTTCACCGCTTTGCGTTCTTACTGTTACTTGTTTTTCTTGCATCTCCCGGTCACCCAAAACAACCATGTATGGTATCCGCTGCATGCTGTGTTCGCGTATTTTATAGGTAATCTTCTCATTTCTCAAGTCCGATTCGCATCTAATGCCATTTTCCTTAAAAATCAACTCAAGCTCTTCTGCGTATTCTTTTTGTGCATCTGATATGTTTAGTAAAATTACTTGGATGGGTGCTAGCCATAATGGCAATGACCCAGCGTAATGTTCAATGAGTATGCCAATAAACCGTTCCATTGAGCCTACAATTGCCCGGTGAAGCATAACGGGATTTTTTCGGCTGTTATCCTCGTCAATATATTCCGCTCCAAGCCTTTTGGGAAGGTTAAAGTCTAACTGAATAGTTCCGCATTGCCATACACGTCCCAAGCTATCTTTTAATGTATATTCAATTTTTGGGCCATAAAATGCACCTTCGCCAGGTTGAATTGTGTATGCAAGGCCAGTCTCTTTAAGCGCACCTTCTAAAGATTCCTCAGCTTTATCCCAGACTTCGTCGGTCCCGACTCTTTTTTCTGGTCGCGTAGAAAGCATGACCACAATATCTTTAAAACCAAAGTCTGCATAAGCCTTGAAGAGCATGTCATTAAATACCATAACCTCTTCTTTTATTTGGTCTTCGGTACAAAATATATGGGCATCATCCTGAGTAAATCCTCTTACACGCATAAGTCCGTGTAATGCCCCGGATGGTTCATTTCTGTGACAGGAGCCAAATTCAGCCAGTCTTAATGGTAGGTCTCTATAGCTGTGAAGGGAATTATTAAAAACCTCAACATGACCGGGGCAGTTCATTGGCTTTACGGCATAAACCCTATTTTCCGATGCAGTTGTAAACATATTATCTTGATAGTTTTCCCAGTGACCTGACTTTTCCCACAGCGATTTATCAATAATAGTGGGTGTTTTAATTTCTTTATACCCATAATCCTTAAACATCTGACGCATGTAGTCTTCAACTGCAAGCCATAAAGACCATCCTTTAGGATGCCAAAATACCATCCCCGGAGCATTGTCTTGCAAATGAAACAAATCAAGTTGTTTGCCTAGCTTTCTATGGTCTCGTTTCTCCGCCTCTTCTAAGCGAAAAAGATACTCTTTTAACTCGTCTTTATTTGCCCATGCAGTTCCGTAAATTCGCTGAAGCATTTCGTTGTTTGAGTCACCGCGCCAATAGGCTCCAGCAACCTTCATCAGCTTAAACACTTTGAGCTTTCCTGTAGTAGGAACATGAGGCCCTCTGCATAAATCTACAAAATCGCCTTGCTTGTATAAAGAAACATCCTCGTTCTGAGGTATGGATTTAATTATTTCAGATTTGTAGTCCTCTCCAATACCCTTAAAAAAATCGATTGCCTCATCTCGCGGCATAACCATTCTTTCAACAGGTAGATCATTTTTAGCTAATTCGGACATTTTCTTTTCTATCACCAACAAATCATCCGGAGTAAAAGGCCGCTTGTATGAGAAATCGTAATAAAAACCCTCCTCAATAACCGGACCAATAGTAACCTGAGCTTCCGGGAAAAGTTCTTTTACGGCATTTGCTAAAAGATGAGCTGTGGAATGCCGAATAATATCAATACCTTCGTCATTTTTAGCCGTAACAATACTAAGCTCTGCATCTGTGGAGATAACATGTGATAGGTCAACTAACTGTTTATTGACTATTCCAGCAAGCGCAGCTCTTGCGAGCCCCTCACCTATGTCTTGAGCAACATCAGCAACGCTAACACTTTTGCTGTAGGACCTTACTGAACCATCGGGAAGATTAATTTCTGGCATATAAATATCTATTTTTTTTTATGTGATTATTATACCAATATAGTGGGTAATCCCCTTAATTGGTAGGCGCGATTGGATTCGAACCAACGACCCCCACAATGTCAATGTGGTGCTCTAACCAACTGAGCTACGCGCCTATAATTTTTTCAACGGGCCATTTTATATCACAGTTCCGCATCAATCAATGATTGCTCTTTGATCATACTAATTTATTTATTAGCGATAATTGCGTTATATCCAATTTTATAATCAGGGTAATTGTAAACAAAGTCAGTTTTTGGAATAATTTCAGACTGAAGTTTTTTTCCTTCAAAAGGCGGGATAGATGTTCTATTGATAATATCCAGGCCTAGTGCCACCCTTATATGATTTAAAACGTCAAACAAAAGAGCTGAGGAGCTATCAGTTACAAGGTACAAAGGCTCTAATGAAAATCCAGAGATAAGCCGATTAAATAAAAATGATATGAACCTCGCCGCATCATCCTCGTGAATCCGGTTGGTCCAACGATTTTTTTCTGGCCAACGCACCTCGTCTTCGGCCATTCTTAATAGGTAGGTTCTTTGGCTACCGTATATTCCAGAAAGCCTTAAAATAGTCGTAGGAATAAGGGAGTTATTAACTAATTTTTCCCCCTCTAACAATGCAATGCCACCAAAATCATTAGGTTCTGGTTCGGTGGACTCAGTCATTGTTTGATCATTTCTTTGTCCGTATACGCGTGTGCTTGATACAAAAAAAAGGTGTTTAACTGAAGGGCAATAGCGATTAATAGAATTAATACAAACATCCAAACCATTAACGTATGCTTTTTTATAACTCTCACTGGATTGATCATCGGCGGCAGCGGCATACAAAAGATAGGTTGGGTTAATTTTTTCCAATAGCAAATGAAATGTTTCATCAAAAATATCTTGGCTAATAATTTGAAATTCAGTGAAGTTTTCAGGGGGTTTTCGCTTGATACCAATAACAGTAAAGTGTTCTTTTAATGCTAAGCCAATTTTTATTCCAAGCTTACCGCATCCGACAATCAATAATGTAGGGTTCACTTCCAAATGACTTTATAAATAAATCCTGGAGATGAAAAAACAACAAAAAGAAAAAAAGTAACCACATAAAACTCCCAGCTCTGTTGGTGAATGTTGCCAACAATCTGTTTTTCTACATAACTAACAATAATACCGAATGCTAAATAGAAAGTGAGCACCTCAAGGAGGGTAAGGGGGGTAGATTTTAGTTTTTTTTGCGGAATAAAAATAAAAAGATTATTTGATACCCATGGGATGTTTGCTAACAATAAAGCCAAAAAAATAATAGTAAAACTCATCATGATTGCAATCCAAAGCCTGCCGTAATTGCAGCAATGCTCATTAATGTTTTAGGGAAAATTCCTAATAAAATAATACTGCCAGTATTGATAGTCAATACCCATAAAAGGCTTTTAGGAATATTGATAACTATTAATTTAGGCGCCTCATCAAAGTACATGAGTTTGATAATCCTTAAATAATAATACATGCCAATTAAAGCCATCATCACAGCAAAAACAGCTGGCCAAATGTAGCCAGCGCTTACTATTGATTCGAGTATTGAGAATTTTGCATAGAAACCTACTGTGGGTGGAATACCTGCGAGGCTTAACATTGTTATTAAAAAAATTGCTGCTGCCCACGGATTTCTTTTATTTAACCCCTTAAAATCATCCAGCAATTCAAAATCTTTACCATTAGCTGATAGAGCAATAATCAAGCCGAAAGCAGCTAGGGTCATTAATGCATAACAGGCTATATAAAATAAAATAGCCGATGCACCATTTACCGATCCTGACATAAGCCCAAGAAAAATAAATCCTACGTGAGATATTGTTGAGTATGCCAACATTCTTTTGATATTAGTCTGAGCTATGGCCGTTATATTTCCTATCAACATGGATAGTAAAGCCATAAACAAAAACATCTGCTGCCATTCTGATGATAGTGTTTCGAGTCCCTGAAAAAGCAATCTAATTGACATCGCCACTGCAGCAAACTTAGGAACTGATCCAATTAACATGGTAATCGGGAGCGGTGCCCCCTGATAAACATCGGGTACCCACATCTGAAAAGGTGCTGCCCCAAATTTAAATGCGATTCCTACCACGATAAATACCAAGCCAAAGACCAAGATTGATTGATCTATGGGTGTCTCTTGTAATGCATTAGCAATAATGAGAAGATCTAAAGAGCCTGTTAATCCATACAGCATAGACATTCCATATAGCAATAAACCGGATGCTAGTGCCCCTAAAACAAAATATTTCATGGCTGCTTCACTGGCTTTAGGATTGTCTCTATCTAAAGCAACTAGCGCATAAAGACTAAGTGATAGTAACTCAAGCCCCATATAAATCATCAGCAAATTCATGCTTGAAATCATCAGCATGACGCCCAACAAAACAAATAAACTTAGACTAAAGTACTCCCCTTTCAGAAGCAATCTCGCTTTAAGGTAGGTCCTACTATAAGTAAAGACCAATGACATACTAATATATGCAAGAAGCTTTAAGTACGTTGAGATGCTATCGGAAATAAACATACCATTAAATGCAAGCACTTTAATTTCAAAACCTTGAATAGCCGTTGAAATGGCGGCAAACAATAGTGCTAGCTGCGATAAACCATAAACCAAGTTTTTTTCTTTATCCTTGAAGTAAAGATCAAGAACTAAAACAAACATAGCAAAAAAAGCTATGATCATTTCTGGTAATAATAAAATTAATTGACTATTTAAATCAGGGTTCATTTTATAACCTTAGAAAAACTCATGCTTTGAATAAATTGATCTGCCGTGACGTTGGTAATGTCAGAAATGATGGCGGGATAAACTCCGACTACAATCACAAGGCAAGCTAACGACCCTAGGACGACAGTTTCTCTCAACCCTATGTCTTTTAAATTATCCACTAGCTTATTAGTCACCTCTCCATAAAAAACTCTTTTGATCATCCATAGCGAATAAGCTGCCCCAAAAAGCAAGGTTAGCGATGCCAAAAATGCAATCCAAAAATTTGATTGTGCGGAAGCTAGAATCACAAGAAACTCACCCACAAAACCAGATGTTCCTGGAAGACCGGCATTTGCCATTGCAAAAAAAACGGCAAAAGCAGTAAATAGTGGCATTTTGTTTATAACGCCGCCATACCTATCAATATCCCTGGTGTGGGACTGGTCATACAAAATTCCAACACACAAAAATAGTGCGGCAGAGATAAAGCCATGAGAGATCATTTGGATATAACCTCCCTCCACACCCAATGGTGTTAAGAGAAATAAGCCTAAGGTCACAAAACCCATGTGTGATATTGATGAATATGCAATTAACTTTTTCATATCTTTTTGTACTAATGCTATGAGCGCAATATAAACAATACTCACCAACGACAAACCAATAATAAAAGGCTTAAGATATATGGCGGCATCAGTGGCAATAGGCATTGCAAATCGTATAAAGCTATAACCACCAAGTTTCAGCATGATTGCCGCAAGGATAATGGATCCTCCAGTGGGGGCCTCTACATGTGCGTCTGGCAACCATGTATGTACTGGCCACATAGGAATTTTTACAGCAAAAGCCATAAAGAAGGCCATAAAAATTAAAAACTGTGTATTGAGTGTTAATGGAATTTTATAGAAGTCAAATAAAGAGAAGCTACCTGTTTGCATATACAGATAAATAAATGCAACAAGCATTAATAAAGATCCAAGAACGGTATAAAGGAAAAATTTTATGGTTGCGTAAACTCGGTTTGGCCCACCCCAAATACCAATGATGAGAAACATGGGAATTAGCATGGCCTCCCAAAAAATATAATATAGGATCGCATCAAGTGAAGTAAATACCCCTATCATAAGACCGGACATTATAAGAAAGGCGCCGTTATAAAGCCCAATATTTTTTTGTATGCCCCCTTTTGATTTGCTAGAAGGAATGCTCTTCCTTGTATTACTAATGATCACTACCAAGGTCATGAAGCTTGTGAGGAGGATTAGAGGCACTGAAAAACCATCAACACCCAAGTGATAATTGATTCTGTAAGGTAATATCCAATGGGCAAATTCTTGGAACTGGAACTGCGCGGTTGTAAGATCAAAATTTACAACTATAGGCAGGGTAACGAAAAAAGAAACCATCCCAGCAAATAATGATAAGTATTCCGCTGTTTTCGGCTTACATAATTTACTGCTAAACAATAGTAGACCGCCAAAAAAAATTGGCACCCATATAGCTAGCGATAAAATAGAATTAGCTTGCATTTAGATCTTCACAAAAAAAGTTATTAGTAAGAATAAGCCGATAATCATGGTGAATGCATAGTGATATATGTAGCCTGACTGTATTGATTTTAAAAGCACTGATGCCACTTTGACAAGCTTGGCTGTCCCATTAACAAAAAATGAATCAATAATATTTGTATCAATATACTTCCATAAAAAATGTCCTAATTTCCTTAATCCTGCGGCTAACCATTGTTCATAAAAATAATCGAAACCATAATTAGCATCTAACATTTTTTTTACAGGTTTTATAATTAATGCGGGAATAACAAGTCTTATATTTTTTATATACATTAGCCAAGCCAATAACACTCCGCTAGCTGTAAGGATGAAAGGCAAAGTCAGGAAGCCGTGAAGGCCCATAGCCCATGACCCATGAAAATGCTGCTGCAAATCATATAAACTTTGATGTTTAGCCAAGTCAACGAATATTGACTGCTTGAAGAAGTCACTATATAAAATAAAATCTATACTGAAATAACCGATGACTAATGATGGAATAGCCAATAAAACAAGAGGCAAAGTAATTACAAATGATGTTTCATGTGGGCTTTGATTTTTATTTAACCCATGATGCAAATCGGTCTTTTTATTCATTCGCCACTTCTCTTGGCCATGAAAAACTAAGAAGTACAGTCGGGCTGAATAAAAGGCTGTGAAAAATACTCCTATAACGAGCGCCCAATAAGCAAAACTACTACCCATATTCTGACTAAGCTTTGCTGCCTCTATGATAGTTTCTTTTGAATAAAAGCCTGAAAGAAACGGAGTCCCAATTAACGCTAACGAACCAATTAAAAAAGTTATCCATGTGATAGGCATGTACTTTTTTAAACCTCCCATATTTCGAATATCCTGATCATGATGCATTGCAATAATTACCGACCCAGCCGCCAAGAATAATAAAGCTTTAAAAAAAGCATGAGTCATTAGGTGGAAAATAGCGACGGAATAGGCTGATACTCCAAGAGCCACTGTCATATAACCTAACTGCGAAAGTGTTGAGTAGGCAATGACCCGCTTTATATCATTTTGAATGACGCCTAGAAGACCCATAGATAATGCAGTAACTGCCCCAATGATTGTTATGAACGATAGTGCTGTATTGGAAAACTCGAAAATTGGAGACATTCTTGCAACCATAAATATTCCTGCAGTCACCATTGTTGCTGCATGAATAAGCGCGGATATAGGTGTTGGTCCCTCCATTGAGTCAGGCAGCCAAACATGTAAAGGTACTTGAGCTGATTTACCCATAGCACCTATAAATAGTAGAATGCAAATGACACTAATGACAGAAACCGACTGGCTGCCAAAAAGCATCATCTGTTCTTGTTGTAAAAAATTAGCTCGTTGAAAAACATTCGCATAATCTAGAGAACCAAACCAAAACAAGATCAGTGCTATACCTAGAACCAGCCCAATATCGCCAACTCTGTTGACCAAAAATGCTTTTAGATTAGCGTGAATTGCTGTGCTTTTTTTGTACCAGAATCCTATGAGCAAATAAGATACTACGCCGACCCCCTCCCAACCAAAGAAAAGTTGAAGGAAATTATTGCTCATTACCAGCATCAACATAGCAAAAGTGAATAGCGATATGTAGCTAAAAAATCTACTGAAGCCTGGGTCATCTTTCATGTAACCAATCGTATAAATATGCACCATGAGCGAAACAAAGGTAACTACAACCATCATCAATGAAGTTAAATTATCGATTAAAAACCCAATTTCAAATTTATAACTTCCAGAAGCCATCCACTGGTATAGAGCTTCATTCATAGAATAGCCGTTACTTGTTAGGTAAAGTAAATATAGCGATATTAAGAAAGCTATAAAAACGCCAAGAATAGTTATGCCGTAAGAGAATATCTTAGGTAGTTTTTTTCCAAAAAAACCAACGAGTAAAGCTGCAACCAAAGGAGCAAAGGGGGCAATAGAAAATATATGTATTAACTTCATATCAGCCTTTAAGCTTGTCTAGTTCATCAATATTAATTGATTGATTATTTCTAAATACCAAAATAATAATAGCCAAACCAATTGCTGACTCAGCTGCAGCTACAGTTAAAATAAAGAATACAAAAACTTGTCCCGCTATATCTCCCAAGTAATGACTGAATGCAATAAAGTTGATATTCACCGCTAAAAGCATTAGTTCTATTGCCATCAACAAAGTAATGATATTTTTTCTGTTTAGAAAAATTCCCACCACTCCGATTAAAAATAGAAGTGCGGCTAGGATAAGGTAAGAGGATAGCGTTATCATTATTTCCCTCTTAACTTGGTTGTTGATTTCATGTCCACCATTCTTAACCTATCTTTCTTAGTAACACTAACCTGGCTTGCAGGATTAATACCTTTGTGGTTTTTAACCCCTCTTAAGGTAAGGGCGATAGCGGCTATAATTGCAACTAAAAGAATGATTGAAGCAACCTCAAAAGGAAGTATGTAGTCAGAATATAAGACCAGACCAAGAGCTTCTGTATTGCTTATGCTGGTGTATACGGCATTCGATGTTTCTTGAAAGTAATTATTGTTAAGGACCAGAATCATTTCAACAAGCATTACTATTGCAACAAAGATGGCCATTGGGAAATAATTCCAGAAGCCCTCCTTTATCTTTTCAAGGTTGATATCCAGCATCATTACAACAAACAAAAAGAGTACCATAACCGCGCCTACGTAAACGAGGACTAAAGCAATTGCCAAAAACTCTGCCTGCAGTAAAAGCCATATACCAGCAGCACTAAAAAATGAGAGTACTAAATACAGCGCAGAAAATACGGGATTTTTTGAAGTAATGACCTTTATTGCTGACACAAGGAGTACTGACGATAAAATGTAGAATACAGTCTCCATTATCTATACTTCGCCTCCTCTGATCTATCTTTGGCTATCTGATCCTCGTACTTGTCACCCACATCCAAGAGCATCTCTTTTGTGTATAACAAGTCTCCTCGCTCCTCTCCGTGGTAGTCAAAAATCCTAGTCTCAACAATAGAATCTACGGGGCACGATTCTTCACAAAAACCACAAAAAATACATTTCGTTAAATCAATATCGTACCGTGTAGTCCGTCGCGTATTATCTTCCCTTAGCTCAGACTCTATAGTTATAGCCATAGCGGGGCATACCGCTTCGCACAATTTACAAGCAATACATCTTTCCTCTCCATTTGGATATCTCCTTAATGCATGCAATCCTCGAAACCTTGGGGATTGAGGTGTGGTCTCCTCTGGATACTGAATCGTAATTTTTCTTGAAAAGAAATACCTACCGGTTAAGCCTAAGCCAATAATTAATTCGTAAAGCGAAAGGCTTTTGAGCGTTCTCGCGATGATTTTAAGAATATTCATTTAATGAAACATCCCGTTATATGAAGTTTGCATCATAGCTCCAATAAAAATTATCCACACCAAGGTGATAGGTATAAAAATTTTCCATCCTAAGCGCATAATTTGATCGTATCGGTATCTTGGGAAAGTAGCCCTAAACCACAAAAAGAAAAATAATAAAGCTGCAGTTTTAATTAGTAACCAATGGATACCATCTGGAATTAAGGCTGTCGGGGATAACCACCCTCCAAGAAACATTAGTGCGGCGAGTACTGAAACAAGGATCATATTTGCATATTCAGCTAAAAAGAATACCGCAAAAGCCATGCCTGAGTATTCAACGTGGAAACCAGCAACTATTTCTGATTCGCCCTCTGCAACATCAAAAGGTGCTCGGTTCGTTTCAGCGACAGCACTAATAAAGTAAATAATAAATAAAGGAAATAATGGCCATACATACCACTGAAGAATACCGCCCGACTGGCCTGCTACAATATCTCCTAAATTAAGACTATTTGCACACATTAGGACACCAACTAATGTAAAGCCCATTGCAATCTCATATGAAACAATTTGCGCTGCTGAACGCATGCTACCTAAAAAAGCGTATTTTGAATTTGAAGCCCATCCAGCAATGATGACGCCATAAACGGCTATAGAAGTCATAGCTAAAACATATAATAAGCCTGCATTGATATCAGCCAAAACTAACTCTGCATTAAATGGGATAACTGCCCAAGCAGCGAATGCAGGAGCAATAGTTAAAACCGGAGCAAGGTAAAATAAAGCTTTACTAGATTTTGTTGGGACAATGATTTCCTTGAAAAGCAACTTCAGCGCATCTGCAATTGGTTGTAGTAGCCCAAAATAACCTACTCGATTGGGGCCAAGTCGACCCTGCATATAACCAATCACTTTTCTTTCAAAGTAAGTTAGGTAGGCAACAGAAATCATTAAAGGGATGACTATGGCTACAATTTTCATCAGCACCCATATTGTGTCAGCAAATGCAGGAAAATATTCTTGCAGTATAGGCTGCATATTAGCTGCCCGCCTTGTTCGATTCAAGTTTAGTGCCAGTTAAGCTAGTTAACTTCTGATAGTAACAAACCGTGTTTGTTGAAATTTTTTCATCTTCGACAATTGGGAGTGATATCTCCTCGCCTTCCCTATCCACCTTAATGGAATCCTTAAGCTTAAACTTCACAGCAGTCTTTGGGTTAACTCTTGCTACATCTAACCAATTTCCGTCAAGAGCATGGAGGGCATCCGCTCTTCTAACTATCATATCGTTGTCTTGAGAGCGTACTAAGTGCAAATGGTCTAGAGAACCTTGGCCACCCGGTTTAATTTGTTTAATTTTTTCGTTCGTACTCTCTTCGGGAAAGTTAAAGCTGGTGTTATTTCCTAAAATTTCTTTCTTTATATCCTCGGATGATTCGTAAGTAAATCCATCAATTTGTAGATAATTAGCCAACACTCTTAATATCTTCCAGGCTGGCCTAGCTTTTCCTAACGGCTTTGTTACTGCTTTTATGGACTGGTCTTGTCGAGCAATATTAATGTACGTACCTGAAGACTCTGTAAATGTGGCCATAGGAAGAAGGCAATCGAATTCAGCGTACGCATCAGAGCTGTATGGGGTTATCGCAAGATTAAATTTTGATTTTTTTAAAGCTTCAGTTAAGACTTTGCCGCAGGATATATCCTTAGCACCCTCTAGGTTAACAGTAATTAAAGCCGATAATTTACTTTCAAGCATGTTCATTGTGTTTGATTTGTTAAGATTATGGCTAAGCATGTCTAGCCCAACAATATTGGGAGCGTCTAATATTGACCCGACATTTATATTTAATGACTCACCGATAATTTTTGCAACAACATATATATCATTAGCCGATTTATGATTTAGTGCATTTTGGCCTATAAAAATGCTTCCCATGTTCTTTGCTTTTATTAAAGCTTTTGCATAAGCTAATGATTTACCATCCACAGGAATGGCTTTCATTTGGCTTTCAACATAGTGATTATTAATAGAAAGTTTACGCAATGTAGTAAGTGCTTTAAGAATTTTTAATAATTCATAAGAATAATCTGATGGCCTACATATAATCCTATCTGTCACTGGCATAAGCAAATCATCTTCATAAGAATTGATAGTGAAGATCTTACCTTCTGCATGAGCCATTTTTCTAAATCGGTTAGCCATTAATGGTTGCTCAGACCTAATATTGCTTCCAATCAACACTATCGTTTTAAGCTTCTCAATATCTTCAACAGGGCAACCAAGCCAAACACCCTTGAGATCAAAGTTATCTTGCCTTACTCTATAGTCAACATGGCATGACCCAAGTGCGTCTGCTATTTTATTTACCAAGAATGCCTCCTCAATAGAGCTTTGAGGTGAATATAAAAAACCAATCGTATCGCCTTGATTTTTATCGATTTGAGGTTTTATTTTTTTAACAATAAATTCAAAAGCCTCATCCCAGTCAACAGCTTTCCACGACTTATTTACCTTGATCATTGGGGTCTGTAATCGATCTTTATGATTAAGCCCTTCATAAGAATATCTATCTCTGTCAGAAATCCAACACTCATTAATTGCTTCATTCTCTTTTGGTAAAGCTCTCATTACCTTATGGTCTTTAATGTGGAATTCAAGATTGGACCCAAGGCTGTCATGAATCGAAATTGATGGTCTCCTAATCAACTCCCAAGTCCTTGCGGAATATCTAAAGGGTTTGGAGGTAAGTGCGCCGACAGGGCAAAGATCGATGATATTCCCTGAGAGTTCAGACCCTACCGCTTTATCTACATATGCGGATATTTCTGCATGCTCTCCTCGACCAACTAAACCAAGCTCCATTACCCCACCAACTTCTTTTAGAAATCTAACGCAACGTGTGCATTGAATGCACCGTGTTAGATCTGTCGATATGAGTGGGCCAATATTTTTATTGAAAACTACCCTTTTTTCTTCGGTGTACCTAGTCTTACTTGCTCCATAAGCCACGGCAGTGTCTTGTAAATCACATTCACCCCCTTGATCGCAAATCGGGCAATCTAATGGGTGGTTAATTAACAAGAATTCCATGATACTTTTTTGCGTATCTTTAACTGATTTTGAATTGGTAGAAATCTCCATTCCATCCATTAACTGGGTCGCACATGCTGGAAGGGGTTTACCAAATTTTTTTACTTCTACTAAACACATTCTGCAATTTGCAGCTACGGACAATTTCTTATGGTAACAAAATCTTGGGATATCGATGCCGAGCTTATCTGCAGCCTCAATGATTGTTGTTTTAGGCTGAACCTCTATTTCCTTCCCATTAATTTTTACTTTAATCATTTTCGCCCTTAATCATTGAGCGGCCATGACGAATATAATATCTAAACTCATCTTCAAAATGCTTTATAAAACTTAATACTGGAACAGCAGCAGCATCACCTAATGCACAAATAGTTCTCCCTGATACTTTCTGACTCACGTCTTTAAGTAGAGCTAAGTCTTCTATCTTGCCTTCTCCATTAACAATTCTTTTTATTACCCTGTATATCCAACCCGTTCCTTCTCTACATGGCGTACATTGGCCACATGATTCTTCGTAAAAAAAGTAAGAAAGTCTTTTGAGTGCCTGAACCATACAGGTGGTATCGTCCATAATAATGACAGACCCAGCCCCGAGGCTAGAACCAATTTTGGATAAACCATCGTAATCCATAGTAGCTCCCATCATATCTTCCGCTTTTACTAGCGGCGTGGAAGGGCCTCCTGGTATAACTGCTTTTAATGAGTTACCTTTCCATACCCCGCCAGCTAAACTCAGAAGTTCTTCAAAAGGCATTCCTAGTTGTATCTCAAAGTTACCAGGATTATTTACATGTCCGGATACTGAAAAAATTTTTGTCCCCCCTGAGTTAGGAACCCCAAGATCTAAAAATGCTTGGCCGCCGTTGTTTATTATCCAAGGTATGGATGCAAAAGTTTCAGTATTGTTTACATTGGTCGGCTTTCCGTAAATACCATAAGTTGCAGGGAATGGTGGTTTAAATCGTGGTTGGCCTTTTTTCCCTTCTATGGATTCTATTAAAGCCGTTTCTTCCCCACAAATATAAGCCCCATAACCATGAAAAGCATGCAGATCAAAATTAAAGGCCGATCCTTGTATCTTCTTTCCTAAAAAACCAGCAGCTTTAGCCTCATCAATAGCATCCTCAAACGATAAATATTCTTGCCATATTTCTCCATGAATATAGTTGTAGCCAACATTCGCACCCATAATGTAAGCGCCTATCATCATACCTTCGATTATCTGATGGGGATTGTAACGAATAATGTCTCTGTCTTTAAATGTGCCAGGTTCGCCCTCATCGCTATTGCAGACAATGTATTTATCACCCTTAGTACCATTTGACATAAATGACCACTTCAGGCCAGTTGGAAATCCGGCCCCACCCCTTCCCCTGAGTCCCGATATTTTTATTTCATTGATAAGGGTTTCTGGAGAAATTTTTTCTTTTAATATTTTTTTTATTGCAGAATAACCACCGATACTTAAATACGTATCAATGCTTGCAGGATTGCTTAGACCAGCTGTTTGTAAGCAAAGTGGGAAAGGCTTTTTTTTACCGTCCATTGATTTATTTGTTGTAATGTTTGACATTTAATCTAGTTCTTCAATGATTTGGTCAAATTTTTCTGGGGTCAGGTTTTCATGCATGTATTGATTGTTGACAACCATGAGTGGTGCACCTCCGCACGCACCCATACACTCGCTTTCTTTTAAACAAAACTTACCGTCTTCTGTCACTTGATTGAAGTCTATTTTCAGTTGCTTTTTCACATGAGCCAACAGGCTATCTGTATCTCTAAGCATGCAAGAAATATTAGTACAAATAGCTATCTTGAATTTTCCTGATTCTTTTAAATCATACATATTATAAAAAGTTGCCACTTCCAAAACCGCTATCTCTGGAATGCTAAGGTATGCTGCAACCTCGGAAATACTTTTTTCGCTTAACCACCCTTTTTCATTTTGAACCAACCGAAGTGCAGCCATAACCGCAGAGCGTTTTTGTTCTTTGGGAAACTTTAATAACTCCTTATTTATTTTTTCTTTTATTTTTTTGGGTAACATTGTTATCTATCAATCTCCCCAAAGACAATATCTTGCGTCCCAATAATAGCTACTAAATCAGAGAGCATATGCCCTTGAGTCATTTCATTTAGTGCTGCAAGATGAGGGAAGCCTGGAGCACGTATTTTCAATCTGTATGGCTTGTTAGCTCCGTCTGAAATTATGTATGTACCAAACTCACCTTTAGGATGCTCAACGGCACAGTAAGCCTCTCCCTCAGGTATATGAAATCCTTCGGTAAATAACTTAAAGTGGTGAATCATAGCCTCCATATCCTCCTTCATTTCTTGTCTGCGAGGAGGTGCCACCTTATGGTCTTTTGAAATAACTGGTCCCGGGTTGTCTCTTAACCAACTAATGCATTGCTTTATAATTTTATTTGACTCTCGCATCTCTTCCATTCTTACCAAATACCGATCGTAACAATCACCTTCCTTGCCTACGGGAATATTAAATTTCATTTTGTCGTAAACTTCATAAGGCTGCTTTCTTCTTAAATCCCACTCCACACCTGATCCTCTTAGCATAGGACCTGTCATCCCTAGAGCAATAGCTCTTTCTGGGGTAACAACACCTATACCTACGGTTCGTTGTTTCCATATGCGATTATCTGTTAATAACGTTTCGTACTCATCAACATAAGTTGGAAAACGATTTGAAAAATCTTCAATAAAATCTAGTAGCGATCCTTGGCGATTATTATTTAATCGGTCCATTTCTTTTTTGCTTTTGTTGTTTGCAGCCTGATATTGAGGCATAAGATCTGGAAGATCCCTATAAACTCCTCCTGGACGATAGTATGCTGCATGCATTCTGGCGCCTGACACTGCTTCATAGCAATCAAACAGATCTTCCCTTTCTCTAAAGGCGTAAAGAAAAACAGTCATCGCCCCAACATCAAGAGCATGGGCACCAAGCCATAAAAGATGATTTAATATCCTGGTAATTTCATCGAAAAGTACGCGGATATATTGCGCTCTTATAGGAACTTTAATGTTCATCATTTTCTCAATGGTCATGACAAAAGCATGTTCATTCACCATCATTGATACGTAATCAAGACGATCCATGTAGGGCACTGATTGGAGGTAAGTTCTGTTCTCGGCTAACTTTTCGGTTGCTCGATGCAAAAGGCCTATGTGTGGATCGGCTCTTTGAATAACTTCGCCATCCATTTCTAAAACTAACCTTAAAACTCCGTGTGCTGCAGGATGTTGCGGACCAAAATTCATCGTATAATTTTTAATTTCAGCCATTATGAAACCCTTCATCCCTGACAATTCTTGGGACATTATTTCTTTCTTCAATGGTTACGGGTTGATAGATAACTCTTTTTTGTGAAGGATCATAGCGCATCTCAACCTTTCCTATCATTGGAAAATCTTTTCTAAATGGATGACCAACAAATCCATAGTCAGTGAGAATTCTTCTCAGATCTGGGTGATCTAAGAACATGATGCCAAACAGATCAAATGCTTCCCTTTCATACCAGTCTGCGGCAGGCCATAGAGCAGTAGTAGTTTCTATTACAGGAAATTCGTTATTATCTATAAATGCCCTAACCCTAATTCGGCTATTATTTTTTATAGACAATAAGTGATAAACAACTGCAAAACGCTTATCCTGAATTGCTCCTTTAGGATATTCCAGATAATCAACGCCACACAAATCAATAAGCTGATTGAATTCTAAGGTAGGTGTGTTTTTCAAGCCTTGCAAAATTGAAATAATATTTTTTTGGTCAACGATGATGGTTAATTCATTATTGTTAACAATAGAATCTAATACTTTCTTACCAAAAGTTTTTTTTATAACGCTTAGTAGATTTTTTTTTAAATCCATCATCGTGCGATTGTGTTTGTCTTTTTAATCTTTTTTTGTAGCTGAATAATGCCATACATTAATGCTTCTGCAGTTGGTGGGCAACCAGGGACGTAAACGTCTACCGGTACTATTCGATCACATCCTCTTACGACCGAATATGAGTAGTGATAATACCCTCCTCCATTCGCACAAGAACCCATGGATATAACCCACTTTGGTTCTGCCATTTGGTCATAGACTTTTCTTAATGCCGGAGCCATCTTATTAACCAAAGTACCAGCTATAATCATTACATCAGCTTGTCTTGGGCTAGCTCTAAAAACAATCCCAAAACGATCCAAATCGTATCTTGCGGCTCCTGCGTGCATCATCTCAACAGCGCAACAAGCTAAACCAAAAGTCATCGGCCACAAAGAGCCTGTTCGAGTATAGTTAATTAAGGTGTCTAGGTTGGTTGTAACGAAACCTTTCTCAAGAATGCCTTCTATGCTCATCTTCTTACTCCCAATCTAACGCACCTTTTTTCCATTCATAAATAAAGCCTACAATTAAAATTCCTAAGAAAAGCATCATCGCAAAATAACCGAATAATCCTATCTCATTAATAACTACTGCCCATGGAAACAAAAATGTTATCTCTAGATCGAAAAGTATGAATAAAATTGCGACAAGGTAGTAGCGCACATCAAATTTCATACGCGCATCTTCAAAGGCTTCAAAGCCACACTCATAGGGGGAATTTTTTGCTTGGCTTGGTTTGAACGGACTGAGAATTAAGCCCATAATTAAAGGACCAAATCCAACACCCAAACCAACAACAATAAAAATTAAAATTGGAAAATAATTTTCCAGCACAAATGGTCCTTAAGTAAGTTACATTATATTTAATGGTGCCGTCGGAGAGACTCGAACTCTCACGACTTTCGTCACTACCCCCTCAAGGTAGCGTGTCTACCAATTCCACCACGACGGCAAAAACTATAAGGCCATACTAGTTTGGAATATCTTGTGCACCAATAGGTGAATCAGACTCTGCATCTATAGTAATGGTTGCATTATTCTCAGAGCTAATATCTACTACACTGCTATTCCCATGTTTTTTACTTGCAACGACTGCTAGTGCAATGCTGGTACAAAAAAAGGTGGTCACGCATATTGATGTGGCTCGGCTTAAAAAGTTAGCTGAACCCTGAACGCCAAAAACACTTCCAGAATTCCCGCCACCAAATGCAGCTCCAGCATCGGCACCTTTGCCATGCTGAATTAATACAAGCCCAATAACACCGAGACTGGCAATAATGTGAATTATTAAGATTAAATTTTCCATAATTTTGTTAGTTTTTTACCAAGTTAATCTGAAAGTGAATCTGCTAAGTTACAAATACTCGTAAAATCGTCAGCGCTCAATGAAGATCTTCCAATCAAACCTCCGTCAACACTTTCTAAGCCGAATAATTGTACCGTATTTTTGGGATTTACGCTCCCGCCATAAATAATTTTTATGTTCTTTATTTCCTTGTTTGATTTATTATTTATAGTGTTTCTAATAAAGCTACACATATGATTGGTTTGTTCTGGTGTTGCAGCCATGTCGGTTCCAATTGCCCAAATTGGCTCATACGCAACAATAGAGTTCTCAAAGACAGTATCAGAATATTTTTTAGTAATTGCTTCTAATTGAGACTTAACAACGCTCTCCATAATGCCTGCTTCTCTCTCAATCAAAGTCTCTCCAACACATAAAACAGGTGTCATGCCATGCTCCTTAACCATCTGAAACTTATCGGCAATATTTTCCTCTGATTCACAGTAAGCAGTATTTCTTTCTGAATGCCCAACAATAACGTATGTCGAAGAAAAATCCCTAAGCATTGAGGCGCTTACCTCTCCGGTATGAGCACCAGATAAAAATTTACCTACATTCTGACTACCCCATTGAATTGAACTTCCACTTAAAACTTGTTCCGCCTGAAAAAGATATGGGTAAGGCAAGCAAATACCAATCGTTACATGCTTAAGATTTTTTAACGATGATTTTAATGTGTCAAAATAGTTCTGATAGAAAGCTAGAGAGCCATTCATTTTTAAATTACCAATTATTACTTTGTTTTCATTTACGACCATTACACTAGCTCTCTTAGGATTAATTGAATACTCTTATTGCCTCGAAAATCGTTTGTTTCCATACTATATACAGCCACTATTCTATCAGGTAGGGTCTCTACATAATTGAAAATAATAGCCTCATAGATTTTGCTTTTTAATAACAGCTGACATTTTACGTGCTTATTCATCAGAGTTTTTTGACTGATTACCTCAAACCCATCCTTAAAATAGGGAGGGCTAAACCCCTGACCCCAAACACTCAAACCAATCTGTCGCACATCTTCAAAAGTAACACTCTTAGCAAGAATTGATTCGTCCACATCAACCACCAAATTTAAATCATCTTTAGTTAAAGTTTTTGCACAATGAAGCTCAAAAACTGTTACAAATTCATCGAAACTAGTTTCCTCTATTGTTAATCCCGCTGCCATTGCATGGCCACCAAATGTTTTAATTAAATACGTATGTTGTTTTGATATCAGATCTAAAGCATCTCTCATATGAAACCCTGGGATCGAACGAGCTGAACCCTTAAAGACCCCACTGCTATCTAACGCAAAAATTATAGTCGGCCTATGGTATTTCTCTTTCATGCGAGAGGCTAAAATACCAATCACGCCTTGATGCCAATTTTTATTATACAAACATAGCGAATAAGATTTGTCTTTATCGAAAGAAAGGTTATCTAGGGCATCCTCTTTCATCTCAAGCTCAATCTCTTTTCTTTGTGCATTTAATTTCATTAACTCAAGAGCGAAATGCTCTGCCTCTGCATAGCTTTGTGCAAGTAAACATTTAATACCAATAGACATATCATCTAACCTTCCTGCAGCATTCAATTTTGGCGCTATAGAAAAAGACAGGTCGGATGTTTTAAGACTTGCTATTGATTTATTGCTCAGTTTAGCTATGGCCTGAATCCCATAATTACAAGCATTCTGTCTAATTTTTTTCATTCCATACTGAACCAAAATTCGATTATTAAAATCTAGAGGGACTAGGTCTGCTACTGTTCCTAAGCAGACAAGATCAATAAGTTCTAACAAGTTAGGTTCTGGAGTATTTTTAAATTCACCTTTCGATCTAAAAACGACTCTCAAAGCTAGTAATAGATAAAAAACCACTCCTGCCCCACATAAATTTTTACTTGGAAAGGAACAGTCTCTTTGGTTGGGATTTATAATAAAATTTGCTTCAGGTAGCTGTTCTGCCTGAAGGTGATGATCGGTAACAATAACATCTATATTATTCGCTCTTGCAAAGCTAACGCCGTCTATGCTGGCGATTCCATTGTCAACGGTGATTATTACATCCGGATTATTTTTCATTGCTTCTTTAACAATGCCTTCAGATAATCCATATCCATAAACAAATCTGTTGGGGACAAGAAAATCTACATTAGCTAAAAATTTTCTCAGACCTAGAACAGCAACTGCCGATGCTGTTGCGCCATCAGCATCATAATCTCCAATGATAATTATTTTTTTTTCTTGTTTAATACTTTCGTAAAGGAATTCTGCTGCACTTTCAATTGAATGCATAAGGCTCGGAGGTAGCAAACTTTTTAAGTCATAATTTGTTTCGTCAGGTGAACCTATATTTCTTGCAGCCAATATACTAGCCAAAAATTGATTGGATCCATTTTCAATGAGCTGCTCTTTTAAATGTAAATTAATATTTCTTTGTTTAACTTGCATTGAATAACTCACTTATAACTTTTTTAGCCTTCCAAAACTTAAACTTTCCTAAGGATGATGTGGTGATAAGCAAACATGCATTACCGACGACGATCCTAAGAGCTATTTTTTTATACTTCTTAGATTTTAATTCATCAAAAAAATAATCTAAATACCTGGACAAATATTCATCAGAATTAAAATGAAGGTATGCTGAATCATATTTAAGGGCTTTAAAGGACTCATTATGATTGTAAGTACTCATCTGTATTTCCGGGAATAATAAATTAACATTTTGGAATAATTTTAAATTAGTTAAGATGGTCTTTGTCTGGGATGAATCTCTGACCTTAACAGGAAGCTGACCTCCGCCAGAAAACCATAAAGTATTTGCTGGATAGCTACCAACCTTCTCCCTTTTCTTGTTCAACTCCCAGTCATGTAAAAACATTTGAATTTCATTTATAAGCTTATGAAAAGTTAAAGCGCCATTACCTTGTGGTAAAAATTTTCTTTCATTTATATGGTTAATCTCTTCAGGAAAATAAGTAAAAATCTCATGTCCCAATGTAGTAGCAAAAAATAACCGGTTATGATTTAAAAAAAATCGGCTATCTTTATCCTTAAAAAGGATATTCAATTCATCACATAACTGACTATATTCAATATCAGTAAAGTCATCCGAAAGATTGTGTTCAAAGCGATAATAATCCCTTTGTAATGAAAAAAAACATGGAGCTACATTATAAATGTATTCATTTTTTTTTATTGGGCTCACATTTGAGCATTCGAGTGCAGCTATTGGGAAATCATATTGCTGGTTTATTCCTAAATCTTCACAAATTAGTTGCTGAAGAGTTTTTTTGTCAAAGGAATAGTCATGTCTTGAAATAAAATTGTTTAGACGAGAATCTGTTGGCGGTGTTCTGGAGCTAATCGTTAATGAATAACTCACTTTAGCTTAGTTAAGAAAAAGGTAAATAAGAAGAGAAAAGTACAAAAAAGCAAAAAATGCAACGACAACAAAAACGTAGATTAATGCTCTATATATTTTGCTTAATAAGATCTTGATTTCAATAATTTCTTGCTGGCTCATAATGTATTAAATGGTGCCCGGAGCCGGAATCGAACCGGCACGACCAGAGGTCGAGAGATTTTAAGTCTCTTGTGTCTACCAATTTCACCACCCGGGCAAAAGTTTAATCTTATCACTACTTTTAAATCCCAAGGATTTAAATTGGAGGCGCGTGCCGGAATCGAACCGGCGTCTAAGGCTTTGCAGGCCTCTGCATAACCACTTTGCTAACGCGCCAATATCAAACTAAAAAGGGGGAGACAAATTATGAGCTCCCCCTTCTTATAAATCTGGAGCGGGAAACGAGGTTCGAACTCGCGACCTATACCTTGGCAAGGTATCGCTCTACCAGCTGAGCTATTCCCGCATTGCGAAGGCAGTATTTTAGCTTTTTTTTGGTCCATGTCAATTAATGACTTAATAAATTCTCAGCACCTCTACAATTTCATTGCAGCTCTCAAATAAAACCCCATTGAAACTATCGTTAAAATTGCAGCTAAATTTATTAAAATTTCACCAATAAGTGATATTGGAATAAACATTAGATTATCGAAGTAAAGTAAACATATAATTGCTGCCATTTGAAAGCCGGTTTTTAGCTTTCCAATATATGCTACAGCAAGCCCCCCAGGCTTACCGATGGTTGCCATCCATTCTCTAAGAGCACTTATAGCAACTTCTCTACCAATAATTATCACGGCTATAATACTATTCACACGATCTAAATCCACCAACAATAATAATGCTGCGATAACAATTAATTTATCTGCAACAGGATCAATGAATGCCCCAAAATTAGATGTTTGATTGAGCTTTCTTGCCAGGTAGCCATCAAGCCAATCTGATATTGCTGCCAGAACAAAAAGAAAGGTAGCCCACATATTTTTTTGGTGCATATCAAGATAGGGCTCAGGTAAATAAAAAACAAGCACCAGACAAGGGATTAATGCAATTCGAAAGTAGGTAATAATATTTGGTACGTTATAAACCATAAGTATCCTTGAATCATTTAATGAAAAAAACTAAATATTTTTTCAGCTAATCGAGCATTAATTCCTTCCACAAGCATTAATTCCTCGATAGGTGCTTTTTTGACACCATCTAGACCTCCGAAATAAACCAATAAACTTTTTCTTTTTTTAGCTCCAACACCTTCTACTTCCTCAAGCGATGAGGACATTCGATTTTTCGCTCGCTTAGCTCTATGTCCGGTTATGGCAAACCGATGTGACTCGTCTCTAATGTGTTGGATCAAATGATAGCCTAAGTCTTCAGAGTTTACTTTATCAAGAACCCTGCCCTCACTAAGAATAAGCTTTTCCTTCCCAGCCTTACGGTCAGCCCCTTTGGACACGCCCACTAAAAATATATCGGTTATACCGCTATCTTCCATTATTTTTTTAGCTATCCCAAACTGACCTTTTCCTCCATCTATTAAGACAAGATCTGGTTTGACCGCATCTTCTTCGGCCATTCTCTTAAATCTTCTCTCCAAAACATCCTTCATAGCCCCGTAATCATCTCCTGGAGTAATGTTCTTTATATTATACTTTCTGTAATCTTTATTTTGCATCTGGTATTTATCATAGACAACGCATGACCCAACTGTAGATTCGCCCATAGTATGGCTAATATCATAGCATTCGATGCGATTAACATGGTCTGGCAAACCTAGTAATGCTCTCAATGCCAATAATCGCTCTACTTGGCTGGCTTGCTCATTATTTTTTTGTTCGAGTGAGATTTGTGCATTTTTCTTCGCCATTAACACCCAGTTTTTTTTGTCACCTGTGAGCCTGGATAGCAACCTTACTTTACCGTATTGTTTTATTTTAAAAAAATCTTTTACCAGATCATTACTAACTTTCTTTTCCGTTACTATAACTGGCGGAGGTTTGTGTAAATCATAATATTGGGTAATAAAAGTCTCCACAATACTGTTTTCTATATGGCCATCATGATTTTTAGGGAAAAATGTTTTGTCTCCCAGGTGTCTTCCACCTCGAATCATTACCACGTTTGCACATATTTTTCCTGCTGATTCGGCAAACGCTATAATATCTGCGTCGTTCTCACTAAAATCACTCACAAATTGTTTTAATCTTACCTGCCTTAAACTTTGGATCCTATCTCTAAAAATTGCTGCTCTTTCGAAGTTAAATGCCTCGGAATGCTCGTTCATTTTTTTTGTCAGATTGCCAATAACCTCACTATCTTTTCCATCAAGAAATAAATTGGCTTGATTTACATCACCTCTATATTCACTTTCTTCAATAAGGCCTACACAGGGAGCAGTGCATCTTTTTATTTGATGCTCCAAACATGGTCTAGTGCGATTATTAAATACGGAGTTCTCGCAAGTTCTTAACATAAAAACTTTTTGAAGCAATTGCATGCTTTGCCTTACGGCGTTAGAGTTTGGAAAGGGTCCAAAATACTTCGTATCTTTTTTTTGAATCCCTCTATGAAATCTAATTCTTGGATACTTATCTCCAGTTATCGCGAGGTAAGGATAAGATTTATCATCACGAAAAATTACGTTATATCGAGGCATAAATGATCGAATCATATTGTTTTCAAGTATCAATGCTTCAGCTTCTGTATTGGTGACAGTGAATTCAATGCTTGCAATATTGCCAACCATCAAACGTGTTCTAGGGCTTGGTTGAGTTTTATTAAAATATGACAGGACTCTTTTCTTTAAATCCTTAGATTTTCCAATATAAATAATATCCCCTGCTTTGTTAAGCATCCGATACACGCCCGGTAGGTTTGGGAATTTTTTTACATCATCTTTTACATTCTCGCTCACAATTAACCTAGCAAGCTACCTCCAATTGCCCAGTCCTCAGTCTTTACCTCTTCAAAAACTATATATGTATAGGATGCTGGTTTATTTGCGACTCGCTGCATTACCTCCGTCATCTCTTGGGCAATCTGCTTTTTTTGATCTTTGTTTAATATTCCTGCTAACTTCACATTGATGAATGGCATTTACTTCTCCTTTTCTTTCTTTATGTTTGAAAAAATATTGCAAAACATAGCTTTGGTCAGCCGCTTTGTTTGCGTGTTGTAACGACTGCAATGGTAGCTATCATATAAAATTAATCCATTTGGAAGTATATGTCGATAACCATGTGAAAATTTAAAATGGCTTCCTATCAGCCCTTGTGACTTTAGTATAGCGTTATGAGCTATAAGGCCTAAAGCTAAAAGTATTGACCCTGCTCTGAGTTCGTTAATTTCGCTGCTAAGAAATACATTACAATTATTAACCTCATCAGTTTTCGGTTTATTTTCGGGGGGGAGGCATTTCACGGCATTAGTAATTCTACAACCCGCTAACTGAAGATTATCATTGAATTCTGAATTTTTTTTGCTGGAAAAACCGTATTCATATAATGTTTCGTAAAGCAGGATTCCAGCATGGTCTCCGGTAAATGGTCGTCCCGTTTGATTTGCTCCATGCATTCCTGGGGCCAATCCTACAATAAGAAGAAATGGATTTTTATCGCCAAAGCTGGGAACAGGTTTACAAAAATATTGGGGGTATTTATTTTTTGTGTCACTCAAAAACTTCTCTAATCGACTGCATTTTTTGCAATTAGGATCATAATTCATGGCAAAACTAATTTACCGGATTAATTTCAATAACTTTCCTGTCCTGATAGTCATCCATCATATTAAAGTTTAAGTATTGATAGATTTCACCCGCATTCTGATTTATCTTATCCGCCATAAGCGATAGGTATTCTTCTTTATTGGGTATATAGCCCAAAATAGAGCAAAAAGCTGCAAGTTCTGCAGAGCCAAGGTAAACCTGAGCGTCTTTACCCATGCGGTTATCAAAATTTCTTGTGCTCGTTGAGAAAACATGAGCCTTGTCGTCAACTCTTGCCTGATTACCCATGCATAAACTACATCCAGGAATCTCTGTTCTAGCTCCCGCAGACTCAAACACTTTGTATACACCTTCTTTTTTAAGTTGCGATTCATCCATTCTTGTTGGTGGGGCAATCCACAGCTTTGCTTTTATTTTTCCTAATCCATCAATAACCTTAGCTGCTGCACGATAATGGCCGATATTGGTCATACAGCTTCCAATAAACACCTCATCAATCTTTGCGCTAGCTATCTCCGATAACATTTTAATATTATCAGGGTCGTTAGGACATGCAATCAATGGTTCAGTTATTTGGTTGAGGTCAATATTTAAAGTGTAGGCATAATGAGCGTCACTGTCTGGCTCTAATAATACCGGCTCCTCAAGCCAACTTTTCATCTCCGCAATTCTTCTCTCAAGAGTTCTCGCGTCCTTGTATCCCTGGTCAATCATATGTTGCATTAATACAATGTTTGAATTCATAAACTCAATGATTGGCTCTTTATTAAGCCTAATCGTACATCCATTAGCCGACCTCTCTGCCGATGCATCAGAAAATTCAAATGCTTGCTCAACTTTTAAATCAGGCAAGCCTTCTATTTCCAAAATTTTTCCACTAAAAATATTCTTCTTTTGTTTGCCAATGGTCAACTCCCCTTGTTTGATTGCAAAGAAAGGTATTGCATTCACTAGGTCTCTTAAAGTTATGCCAGGTTGCATTTGCCCAGTAAATCTAACTAAAACAGACTCAGGCATGTCTAGAGGCATTATTCCAATAGCTGCGCCAAACGCAACCAGTCCTGAACCTGCAGGGAATGAAATTCCTATTGGAAATCTCGTGTGTGAGTCTCCTCCCGTACCGACGGTATCCGGTAATATCATTCTATTTAGCCACGAATGAATAACCCCGTCTCCAGCCTTCAAACTAACTCCTCCTCGACTACTCATGAAGTCAGGCAATGTATGTTGTAGTTCTAAATCTACTGGTTTTGGGTAAGCAGCGGTATGGCAAAAACTTTGCATCACCAGATCTGCGCTAAACCCTAAGCATGCTAACTCTTTTAGTTCGTCCCTAGTCATTGCTCCAGTAGTGTCTTGAGATCCTACTGTCGTCATTTTAGGCTCGCAGTAAACGCCAGGTCTAATACCTTCAACACCACAGGCTTTTCCTACAATTTTTTGAGCTAATGTAAATCCAGCATGGTTAGATTTATCCTGAGGGACTGAGGTAATAAATGCCTCTGATTTAGGCAAGCCCAAAGCAATACGTGATTTTTCTGTTAGCCCACGACCTATAATAAGAGGAATTCTTCCTCCTGCCCTTAATTCATCTAACAATGTGATAGGGCTTAAATGAAAATTACATACTCGAGATTCATTCCTTAAGATGCTTTGGCTTTCTAAGTCAATTTTAATTTTATCGCCCATTTTAAAGGATGAAACATCACACTCAATTGGGAGCGCCCCTGAGTCTTCAGCCGTATTAAAGAAAATTGGCGCTATCTTGTTACCTAAAATAATGCCGCCCGAGTGTTTATTGGGTATAAATGGTATAGGGTTTCCCATATGCCATTGGAGAGAATTGATAGCAGATTTTCGAGACGATCCTGTGCCAACAATATCTCCAACAAATACTAATGGTAGGCCTTGGCTTTTAAGTTTACTGATAATGTCTATGGCTTCTGGTGTTTTATTTTGCAACATTGATTTGGCATGCAGGGGAATATCAGCTCTTGACCAAGCCTCTTGTGCCGGAGATAGATCATCCGTATTTATTTCTCCGTCAGCTCTAAAAACAATTGCCTCAATAAATTTTGGAGAATTGTTTTTTTGATTAAACCAGTCCGCATCAGCCCATGACTGAATTAGTTGCGTAGCAAAAGTATTGCCAGCGAGATGAAGTTCTTCAACATCATAAAATGCATCAAAAATTAAAGTTATTTTAGAAAGGGCTTTAACGGCCGCATCAGCTTTATCAGTTTTTAGTAAATCAACTAGTGCCTGAACGTTATAACCGCCAAGCATTGTCCCTAGCAATTCAATTGCCTTAGCGCTTGTTATAAATGGTGATGATATTTTTTCAAGGGCAATATCGTTCAAAAAAGCTGCTTTAACGAACGCAGCCTGATCTACTCCAGCAGGAACTCGATTAATTAGCATGTCTAAAAGGTAATCTACATCTGTCGAACCTGGGCTTTTAATTAATCCTATTAGGCCCGCCGTTTGTTCAGCGCTTAACGGCAGAGGAGGTAAGCCACTTTTTGCTCTTTCTTGTATTTGATTTTTGTATTCTTCGAGCATGAATTTTATCCTAAACGTAATTTGTAACGCCTCTTAGGAGTGCTATTTTAAAGCAAAAAATATGTTTTCCCAAATATCGCCTCTCATTATATTTTTAATATAAGAGTTCGGTCTGCATTAATGTTTTTTGGGGTAAAATATACCCTTAAAAGCTTACAATATAATTATGACATTTTTACTCAATGCTTTATCTCCTGTTGACGGTCGATACTCAGACAAAGCTGACAGACTTAGGCCTATATTTAGCGAATATGGTCTAATCAAAAAAAGAGTAACTATTGAAGTTCAATGGCTTATTGCGTTAAGCAAAAATCAAGAAATTAAGGAAATTCCAATATTCTCAGACAAGACGCTGAAGAAGCTCAACGATCTCATTAACTCATTCGATGAGCAAGATGCGCAGGCAGTTAAGGATATTGAAAAAACAACAAACCATGATGTTAAGGCTGTTGAGTACTGGATTAAGAATGCGCTTATTTCACAAGATGAGATTCAAGCAGTATCAGAATTTATTCATTTTGGCTGCACATCAGAAGACATTAATAACCTATCCTATGCATTAATGTTAAAAGAAGGTATTAATAATGTTGTCGTACCAGAAATTCAAAAAGTACAACAAAAGCTAACCGAAAATGCAATAAAATTTTCAGCCATCCCATTGCTTGCTAGAACGCATGGTCAAACCGCAAGCCCAACAACTCTAGGGAAAGAATTTGCTAATGTAGCTCAGCGTATTTCAAGACAATTAAACGGTCTTAGTAAGCAACAATTCCTTGGTAAAATGAATGGTGCTGTGGGTAATTTTAATGCTCATACCTCTGCGTATCCAGATGTTGATTGGAATACATTCTCTAAGACTTTTGTAACCTCTCTTGGCTTAGAATACAATGAATTCACCACACAGATAGAACCACATGACTTTATAGCTGAAATTTTTCATAATCTATTAAGAATTAACACGATATTAATTGATTTTAATAGAGATATTTGGAGTTATATCTCTTTAGGTTATTTCTCTCAAAAGACCATAAAAAATGAAGTTGGATCTTCTACAATGCCACACAAGGTAAACCCTATTGATTTCGAAAATTCTGAGGGCAATCTAGGCCTATCCAATGCTTTGCTGAGTCATCTTGCAGAAAAATTACCAATCTCAAGATGGCAAAGGGATCTAACGGATTCAACAGTTTTAAGAAATATGGGGCTTACTCTAGCTTACGGACTGATTGCTTATCAATCTTGTTTAAAAGGTCTAAATAAACTAGTTGTAAATGAGAGTAAAATAAATCAGGACCTAGACAGCGCGTGGGAAGTTCTAGCTGAACCAATACAAACTGTAATGCGAAAAAATGGTATTGAAAATCCTTACGAAAAACTCAAAGACCTTACAAGAGGAAGTGAAATAATTACCCAAGAGGTATTACGTAATTTTATTGAAGGATTAGACATTCCTGCTGAAGATAAAACACGCCTATTAACGATGTCTCCACAAAACTATATAGGAATTGCAGCTATTCTTGCTAAAAAATCCTAATGCTAGAAATTCTCGTTCTTTATTATTCTAAAGGTGGTTCTGTCAAGGAGATGTCCAAAATTATTGCCAGAGGCATTAATTCAATTGATGGGGTTGAAGCAAAGTTAAGAACAGTGCCAGAAGTCTCGGCGCTTACCAAGCCCCTAGAAGATCAGATTCCTGAAAGTGGAGATTTGTATGCCAGCTTAATTGATCTAGAGCGCTGCCAAGGATTGGTGTTAGGAAGCCCTACCCGTTTTGGTAACATGGCAGCCCCTTTAAAATACTTTATAGACTCACTGTCTCCTTTATGGCTAAAAGGGACAATGGAAAATAAACCAGCATCAGTATTTACCTCTTCTGGCTCTATTCATGGAGGAAATGAAACAACACTTCTCACTATGCAATTGCCATTACTTCATTTAGGTATGCTGATTATGGGGGTTCCATATTCTACCCCTTCTCTTATTGCAACAAAATCCGGCGGGACCCCTTATGGAGCAAGCCATATAGGAGGTGACAACAATCAGAATGATCTAACAAGTGATGAAAAAAGTATTTGTTTTGCACAAGGCGAGCGCATTGCATTGTTAGTAAAAAAAATTAATGAGTAACAAACTCTTTTACATTGCGCTGTGCAGTCTAATTTGTTTGATTTTGCTAAATCTTGTATGGGAATTATTTTTTAATCCTTTTAATCCCAATGGGTCATGGATGGTGCTTAAGTCTTTAGTTCTTCTGACGCCTTTACTTGGAATATTAAAAAGGAATAGGCGTACTTTTCAGTGGTCAAGCATGGTAATTCTTCTATTTTTTGTTGAAGGTGTTGTTAGGTTTTATGCTGAATCAGGTGTATCAAAAAGCTTTGCGATGGGTGAAATTATCCTCACCCTAACATTCTTCCTTTCTGCAATTTTTTATTGTAAATATAATCGCTAATATGAAAATTTTAGTATCAAATGATGATGGGTATCATGCTCCTGGATTAACAATAATTGTTGAATACCTAAAAAAAATAGCGGAGGTGGTGGTCGTTGCTCCGGATAGAAATCGAAGCGGTTCTAGTAGTTCGCTCACATTAGATAAACCACTTTCAGTCAGCGAAATAAGTCCTAATCACTATATTGTAGATGGTACACCAACAGACTGTGTTCATCTTGCGCTAACTGGGCTACTAAAGTTTAAGCCAGATATGGTTATTTCGGGTATTAATGATGGTGCAAATATGGGGGATGATACGTTGTATTCAGGCACAGTTGCTGCAGCCATTGAAGGCTATACTATAGGAATTCCATCAATGGCAGTCTCTATGGCAAATCATAAGCCAAAACACTTTAAAACTGCAGCAATGGTCACAGTGGATTTAATTAATAAAATGAATGCTCAAGCAACTACAGAAACTCCCCTTCTTAATATTAATGTTCCAGATGTGCCGTATGATGAACTCAACGGCTTATTAATAACGAGACTGGGTAAAAGAAAGCAAGCTGATCCAATAATAAGCAGCCTAACTCCAAAGGGACAGAATATATACTGGATAGGTCCAGCAGGAGAGCCGAGTGACTGTGGCAAAGGTACAGATTTTTTTGCGGTTAAGGAAAACTATGTTTCAATATCCCCTATTCAAATTGATTTAACAAATCATAAATTAATCGAACATATGAGTGAATGGCTTAAGTAAATATTATGGATACTAAAAAAATAATTGCTCTGATTTTTATTATGTTTCTCTACAGTTGTGCTTCAAAAATTCCTGCCCCAGTAGAAACTCAAACCTATGAAAATAAACAACCCAGTGAAGACAAGGAAAATAAGGCAAGCTGTCCTGACGTATACAAACTTAAAAAAGGTGAAACATTGTTTAGTATTAGTATTAAGTGTGGGGTTAACTATAAAGATGTAGCTAGGGTTAATGGTTTAAGCAAGCCGTACCGTGTTAAAGAGGGAGATGAAATTAGATTTGATTTACTGAAAGAGCAATCAAGCGAAAAAACAATTGATGCACGTGAAGAAAGTATAGAAACCATCCCGTTTAATGAAAAAACATACGATATTGAGGCAGAAGAGTTTCAAGGTTATGGAACCCCCACTCTCATTAATGAGCCAAAAGTTATTCGAGAGGTTTATTCAAAACGAACACTGAAAGAAACTAGTGATATCGTATCTGCGAAAACAAAATTAGAAAAAACATGGTCATGGCCTACGGAAGGTGATATAGAAAAACCGTTTGACAGCAACAGCTCAACAAAGGGGGTAGAAATACTAGGGACTTTTGGCCAAGAGATAAAATCAGTATCCAAGGGTAAGGTAATTTATGCCGGTGAAGATCTTAAGGGTTACGGTCGCCTTATTATTATTAAACACGACAATGATTTATTGAGTGTGTATGGACATAATGAGGAAATATTTGTTCGAGAAGGACAAACTGTAGAAGCATTAGAAGCTATTGGGACAATGGGAAGCACAGGGGTTGATAGGGTCAAGCTGTACTTCGAAATTAGAAAAGGGGGACAATCTGTTGACCCCCTTTTGTATATTAATAAATAATATCGCTTAGTTTAATTCGCTATTTTCTTCTTTTTTATAAAAATCTTCCACCGTACTCATATCATAATCTTTTGCCCACTTAATTATCTCATCAAAAGCGGGGGCGCCAATTTCACCAACTTGGGCATGAATGCCGGCCTTATCTCTAATAACTAATAAGCCAGGTATTTTTTCTACCTGGAAATACTCACTGATCTCAGGATGTTTTTCTGTATCTACCATACCAAAGATTATATCAGGGTTATTCTTTGCGGCTGCTTCAAAAACTGGGGTAAATGCAACGCAAGGCTCACACCATGGAGCCCAAAAATCTACGATCACAAAACTATTTTCTTCAATAGTTTTCTTAAAATTATCTTTTGTTAATGTAACTAGATTGGTCATTTTTTTCCTTATTTTTTCCAAGTATTAATATTATAAACCTCTTCTAAAGGTTTGCGCTTTCTTGGCGTGATTTCTCGCTCCATCTGGAGTGCACTTATTTTTTTTTCTTCTAACATTTTTCCTACTGCAATAAATGAAAGTATATCAACATTGCTCGGAATAGCAGCTATATCTCTGGCTTTTTCTGAATCAAATCCTCCCATTTGGTGAGCACTTAAATTCATATAAGAAGCCTGTAGGCAAATATTTTCAGAGGCAGCGCCAGTATCATACTGGTTAAATCTGTTTGGTGCACCGTTATGTTGAAAGTTTTTATTGGCGCACACTAACACTAAAACGGAAGCATCCATTGCCCAATCCTGGTTTCCTACGGACAAACAATTAAGAGCTTTTGAAAAGGATGTTGCATCCTCCTTATTGAATAAAATAAACTTCCATGGCTGATCGCCAAAACAAGAAGGAGCCCATCTAGCTGCTTCAAAAAGCGAGTCAATAATTTCGGACGTTAGCATAAACTCTGGATCAAATGCCCTGGGACTCCATCTTTTAGCAATAACTTCATTGATGCCTACCTTGGTAATAGCTGGCTTTTGCATAAAATTCCCTTTATATTCCTAAAATTTAAAAGAAGTAATTAACTAGAGTGTTATTGTTACTCATAATTCAATTTTTGGTGCCAATTTATGGAAAAAAAATTCTTTAGCCTTAATTTCCTCTGATATGCAGAATTCCAATCAAAAATATTTTTTTATGCAAGAGGCCTTATCAATGGCCAAGAAATCCTATGATGATGACGAAGTTCCCGTAGGCGCGATTATTGTTAAGGATAATATTATTATTGGTAGAGGTCACAACCAATTAATCAGGAAAAATGATCCTACCGGCCATGCAGAAATTATAGCTATTAGAGACGCCGCACAATTTATTAGCAACTACCGGCTCATAAATTGTGACATCTATGTGACTTTAGAACCCTGTGCTATGTGTGCTGGTGCAATTTTTAACTCCCGTATTAAAAATCTTTTCTTTGGTGCTCATGACCCTAAAACAGGCGCATGCGAGAGCGTTGTAAATCTTGGATCTTTTAAAACATTAAATCATCACTGCCATATACATGGGGGGATCTTACAAGAAGAGTCAAAGAATTTATTACAAAAATTTTTTAAAGAAAAAAGGATAATAAAAACCGCTGTTAAATAACAGCGGTTTTAAAAGATCAATTAGTCTTTATTACCCATCAGCGCCATTAGCAAATAAAGTAAATTAACGAATAAGTTATAAATATTCATGTAAAGAGCTAATGTTGCCATAATATAATTCGTTTCACCGCCTCTAACTATACGATTAACATCATACAAAATGAAGCCTGAAAAAATCATCACAGCTATAGCTGAAATAGCAAGTGATGCAGCAGGAACTTGAAAAAACATATTAGCTAAAGATGCAAGAATTAACATGATTAGGCCGATCATAAGAAATTTTCCCATAAATGAGAAGTCTCTTTTAGACGTTTGTGCTATACCAGCTAGTACAAGAAATATAGCTCCAGTTCCACCGGCTGCCAAGCTCACAATCTGACCGCCATTACTTAGGCTGAAGGCTACCTGCAAAATTGGTCCCAGCATCAATCCAAGTAGAAATGTTAGACCTAAAAGAAAGACGACCCCTAGGCTACTATTTTTATTTTTTTGTATTAAAAAAAACATCCCAAAGATACCACCCAAAGTCATAATCATGAATAAAATAGGACTGCTGGCCGCAAAACCCCAGCTCATACTCATACCCATAAGTGCACCGATTACTGTTGGAAATAATGAAACGCCGAGCAAGGCGTATGTATTTCTTAACACTTTATTTGTCGCTAAAGCTGATGGTGTGTTTGAAGCAATATTAATATTATTTTGCATAGTCTTCTAAAATCCTTTAATTAATAAATATTACCCCTATAGGATAAGGGTTGAGCAGCAAAGTTTCAAGTAATTATACTGAAAATTTTATCGGATGATGAGATTTTCTATTAGCTTGCCTGCTTCTAGTGCTGTTAAATTCATGTATCGGTTTTTCTTGTTTTTTTTCTTGTTTAAGCCCATAGATTTTATACGGAATTTGGACTCTTTACTCACCAGCCAATCCAAATTGGTTAAAACAATATCAACATCTTCTCCGGCATTACACACTAATACCATGTCACACCCAACCTGAAGAGCTTCTAAGACTCTTTTTGTGACGTCTTTTTCTGTAAAAACTGCCGCCTGCATACTCATATCATCACTAAATATTGCGCCTTCAAAGCCGAGATTTTTTCTTAATTGCTCTTGAAGCCAGAAATATGACAAGCCCGAGGGCTTATCATCACATAAAGAATAAATTACATGGGAAGGCATAATACCCTCTAGCCCATTTTCTATAAGTGTTTTAAATACCAGCATATCGCTTTCTTTAATATCTTTAAATGCTCTCCCATCCACCCCAGCTTCTAAGTGAGTGTCTGCTTTAATAAATCCATGACCTGGAAAATGCTTGCCAACTCCCTGCATGCCTCCTTCACTTAGACCTTCTGTTAGGCTGGTAGCGAGATAAATGATCGGCTGGATTTCTTTATGGAAAGCACGATTACCAATAACAGAGCTAGACTGATAGTTAATATCTAAAACAGGGGTAAAACTAAAGTCAATATCGCAATCACCTAGCTCTTTTGCAATTAACCAGCCGCATAACCTAGCTATTCTTATAGCTTCATCCGGGTCCTCATCAAACAAATTTCCCAATAAGGCCATAGCTGGTAACTGAGTAAAATCATCTCTAAACCTTTGTACCCTTCCGCCCTCATGATCTACTGCAATCAAAATGTCATACTTAATCTCTCTTATAGATTTTACCAGAGACTTTAATTGCTCTCTGTTTTCATAATTTCTTGAAAAAAGAATAACCCCACCCACAAGTGGGTGGTCAATTCTCCTGATATCATTTGAATTCAAAGATATTGATGCGACATCAATCATTAAGCAAGTCATAACAACTCTTCTTTTAATCTACTGTTTGGCATAGCTTTCTTTAATATTAAAATATTTGTGAAGGTGGTCACCGGTATGATTAATGCAGTAGACAATGGACATAATGCTTATACCCACAAAAATTGCATAATGTGGCGACACCAGTAGGTAACGAACGCTATCTCTCATCATAGCTCCCCAAGAAGCTTCAGGTGCTTGTAAGCCAAGGCCAAGAAAGGATAAGCTTGCTTCAGCAATAATTAATCCGGCAACGGCATAGGTTGCCTCAACTAATAAAGGGGTGCTGAGTGAAGGAATAACATGCCTTCCTACTATCCACCAGTGGCTTGCCCCCATTGCTCTAGATGCTTTTACATACTCAAAATTCCTCACCATTAGTGCTTGCCCCCTAGAAAGTCTTGCGTAACTTACCCACCCGCCTATTGATAATGCTAAGATTAAATTTAATTTTCCTGGGTTTAGCATAGCTGCAAAAGCGATAGCCAATAAAATACCAGGGAATGACATAAACAAATTAATAATAAAAGAAACAATGGCATCAAATTTTCCACCAATATAACCAGACAACGTTCCTATAACAACTCCAGTGGTACAAGAAATTAAACTTACGACAAGAATGATTTCTATAGAATTTTTAAAGCCTTCAAAAAGTCGGAAAATTATGGATCGTCCATAATCATCTCTCCCAAAAATAGCTTCCATATTAGGTGTAGCTAAAATTTCACTGAACTGCATATCATTAGCATCCCAACTCATAATATGCTTTAGGACTGTACCAATAATCCAGAAAAGGGCTATGAAAATTGATGCTTTATGCAATTTTACTGATCCTCATTCTTGGGTCTGCGACTTTATAAATAAAGTCAGTTAGTATGTTCACCAAGATATAAGATAATGCAATTACAAAAATACATGCCTGAGTTATAGGGTAGTCTCTTGTCTGAATAGAATCTACCAGTAACATCCCAATACCATTCCAACTAAAGATAGTTTCAGTAATAACAGCTCCTGATAAAAGTGACCCAAACTGCATTCCCAAAACAGAAATAATAGGGATAAGTACCAAACGAAATACATGGTTTATTAATACCGTCCATTCACTAAGTCCTTTTGCTCTTGCAGTCCTAACAATATCGGAATCTATTAATTCCAACATACAGTTTCTCGTCAATTTCACAATAATAGCTATCATTCCTAAGGCTAATGTAAATGCTGGTAATACTATCGATGAGAAACCTCCCATCCCGTTTACTGGAAACCATCCAAGCCAAATAGAAAAAAAAAGTATCAGCAATGGACCTAAAAAAAAATGAGGGATTGATATAAAAAATATACTAATGCTCATAATTATTTTATCTGCTGCCGACTCATGAAACTTAGCTGAAATAATTCCCCCCACTAGTCCGAAGCTTAATGCGATTAATAGTGCGGTACCAGCAAGAATATAGGTGTTTTTTCCGGCAATTATTAACTGATCTAGAACAGGCTTTTGATTAAGTATTGACACCCCAAAATCACCTTGAAATACTTTTATCACAGATGATGTGAGTTGCACATAAATTGACTTGTCCAGACCCAGCTGCATTCGTAATTTACTTTGATCTGCTAAAGAGGCTGACTCTCCCAACATAACTTGAATTGGGTCTCCTGGAATCAGGTGAAGAAGCATAAAGGTCGCTATATATATAGCTAAAACTTGAAGTAAGATTAGTGAAATTTTTTTTAGCATCATTGCCTAATAAACAATCTCAACAATATCGCCTACTGACACCAAATCAAATAATTCTATGACATCCTTATTCGACATTCGTATGCATCCATGTGACGAGGGGGTACCTAACAAATGCTCTTCATTAGTTCCATGTATGTATATATAACGCTGCATTGTGTCTACATTCCCCAGCCTATTCTTTCCTATTTCTTTTCCCGATAACCAAATCACCCTAGATAGAATCCAATCATTGGTTGCTAAGGTGTCCTTAAGCTCATTTGTCCATATTTGATTAGTAAAGCGCCTGCCTTGAATTACTGAATAAATTGGAAGGTTTCCTCCAATCATTGCACGAATAATATGTTTTCCCAAAGGTGTTTTGTTGCTATTTTTCTCTTGGCCCACGCCATTTAGCGCAGAAGAAATTTTATAAGCAGAAATCAATTCTCCTTGCTGGAATAGACTTAATGTTTGACTTGAGACTGAAATATTTAATTTAGAGGTCATTTTTTTTTATAGTTTTTAGTCCGTCCCAATTACCATCAGCATGGATGGTATATCCTGATATTGATTTATTAAAAGCCGCTACATTTCCTTCATACCATAAAGGAATAAATCCTATTTGCATATGAACCTGGTTGATAACTTTTGACCAATTATTGGTTGGGATTGCCGCCTCTAAAAGTTTATCTAACTGTGGCGAGCTAAAATTACCTCTATTTAAGCCATGTGGTGGTATAGATTGTGAGTGAAAAATCTTTTGGTAAATGTCTGGATTTTTGACTCCAACCCATGTGAGCCCATACATCTGAAAGTTTCCACTCTGTATGTCTTTAAAATAAGTGCCCCAATCAAGTGTTTTAATTTTTAGACGGATATCAACCTCATTTAATTGCTCTTGAATAATCGTAGCAATCTTTAAACGAAATGGATCAGTAGATGTTTTAAAGGTTAACTCTATTACTCTGTCGGGAGAAAGTTTACTGACGATCTCTTTTGCTAAGATTGGATCATATGGTAAAGGTTTTATTTGTTCGCTAACCCAATGTGCTGGTGAGAAAATCTGTTCTGCAAGTCTGGTATTTTCATTCAAAAAAAATGTTGTTAGTTGCTCCCTGTTAATAGCAAGAGAAATTGCTTTTCTTAACTCTATTTTGCTAAGCCATGGGTCCTTAAAATTGAATCCTATGTATGAAATATTCGATCCTACGGACTTTAAAACACTGATACTTTCCTTACCTTCTAAAAACTTTGAAGTCTCCTTAGGTATGTCATTTTGTATAATATCAATTTCATTTTTCAGGAGCTTTAATGCCCTCACAGTTGGGTCTTTAATTTCTATTAACTCGACAATCTGCCCATCATCAACTCTTTTAATTTTTATGTTTTGTCTAGAAGGAAGAAAAGAAAAAGGACCTGACCCTATTGGATTAACTGAGAAATTATGATTTTTGTTAATCAGATCTGCGGGCAAGATTGCAAAATTTAAATTATGAACAAAATTCAAATCAGAGCTATTAAGATAAATTTTAAATGCTTGTGGAGAGATTTTTTCCAGCTTTTTAATTGTTTTTAGCTCTATTGCTTTTGGAGACAATCCATCGGAAATAATATGCGTAACCGTTATCATAATGTCATCGAGGTCCATTTTTTTACCGTGATGAAAATAGGGCAAATTTTCTTTTAGTGTAAATACGTACTCTTTTGGAGACAACATTTTATAGCTCACGATTTCTGATTGCATATTAAATCTTTCATCGTAGAAAAATAAAGGTGAATAGATGAGGTTGTTAATCTTTTCCGATGCCGCGTCATTGGCGAAATGTGGGTCTAAATTTTGTGGGCTCTGAGCAAGTCCAAAATAAATAACGTTGTCGTCATTATCTTGCGTGCAACCCAACAAGCAGAAGATAAAAATTAAAGAGAAGTATAGGGAGTGTAACTTACTGCTCATTCACTTCAAATAATGCAATCGATTCAACATGCGATGTGTGCGGAAACATATTAAGAATGCCTGCCTTGGCAAACTTATAGCCTTTCTCGGTAATTAAAATATTTGCATCTCTTGCCAAGGTTGCTGGATTGCATGATATATAGCAGATAATATTAGGCTTATTTACATCATTAATACTATTAATTAAATGAAGCGCTCCATCCCTTGGTGGATCAATGAGCCACTTATTCGCCCTGCCTAAACCGGTTATTGTCTGTTCATCAATCTTAAACAAATCAACCTTCTTAAACTCTGCTAGCTTTTGTAAGCTATTCTTATTGGCATTAAGATTTGCTGAGTCGACAAGTGCTTCATCACCCTCAAAGCCAATAACAGTTGAACCAAAAGAGGCTATAGGTAAGGTAAAGTTCCCAAGTCCACAAAAGAAATCAAAAATGACCTCCTTAGGTTGTGGGTTAAGAAGGCTCATTGCTCTCCTTATTAATACCCCATTAATAAAAGGGTTGATTTGAGTGAAGCTGGTTGGTTTAAACTCAAAGCTCAAATTAAATTCCTTGTTTGTATAGATAATATCTTTCTGCATTGAGGGTAAAAGCGGCTTAACCGTCTCGTAACCTTTAGTTTGCGTCCAAAACTCTATACCTTTTTCCTCTTGAAAGACTTTTAAAAGACTAATATCTTCGTCGCTTAAAGCTTGAAGAGTCCTTAACACAAGAATGTGTCGCTCTTGATTGGATGCGTATTCGATTTGAGGAATTTGATCGCGTATAGATAAATTTGTAAATAGTAACTGCATTGATTGAAGCAAATCTGATATTTTTAGAGGGATTACTTTGCAACTATCCATATCCGTCAAAAAATGTGACAGCTTTTCATTAAAACCAATCAAAACCTTTTGTTTTTTTTCGATATATTTAACTCTAAATCTAGCTTTATGGCGATAGCCTAATGATGGGCCAGATATGGGACTTAAAATTTGATCAGGGAATACTTTCCCTACGTGCTGAAGCGTTTGTTCAAACGCTCTTTGTTTGTGAGCTAGCTGAGCTGATATGTCGAAATGTTGCATTGAACAACCACCACACATTCCAAAAAATTCACATATTGGCTTTTCTCTACTAGATGATGGGCTTATAATTTCTAAAGATTTTGCAAAAAAAAGCTTTTTCTTCTTCTTAAAAATTCTAAACCTTACTTTTTCTCCAATTAATGCATTATCAATAAAGATAGTTTTTTCATCTTGGTAGGCAATGCCTCTTCCCTCATGATCTAGCGCAGTAATTATTACCTCGTCCTTGGTTAACTTTGTTGTCATTGGTTTTTATGCTGGAAAAATGCCTGTGGAAAGGTAGCGGTCGCCCCTATCACAAGCAATAGATACAATTACAGCATCCGGATTCTTATTGGCAATTTCTAAAGCAACATGCAAAGCACCCCCAGTTGATGCTCCAGAAAAAATACCCTCTTTTTGAGCTAGCTGTCTTGCCATTTTTTCTGCATTGTTTTGGCTAACATTAACTATGGTGTCAATATTTTTCATTGTGAATATTTCAGGCAGGTATTCTTCTGGCCACTTCCTAATCCCAGGGATCTGTGCCCCATCCTCAGGCTGAACACCAATAATTTGGATATTGGGATTTTGCTCTTTAAGAAATTGAGAGGTGCCAACAATGGTACCGGTTGTTCCCATGCTTGAGACAAAATGCGTTACTTTATTGGCCGTCGCCTTCCATATTTCTGGGCCAGTTCCTTCGTAATGAGCTCTTGGATTATCCTTGTTTCCAAACTGATCCAACACGATACCTTTACCATCTTTTTCCATCTGTTTTGCTTTGTCTCTAGCCAGCTCCATACTGCCTTCAACCGACGTAAGTATTAGTTCTGCTCCAAACGCCTTCATCGTCTGTCTTCTCTCGAGGGATTGATTTTCAGGCATTATCAAAATCATTTTATAGCCCTTCATTGCTGCCACCATCGCTAAAGCAATCCCCGTATTTCCTGATGTCGCTTCAATTAGGGTGTCGCCTGGCTTAATCTCTCCTCTGAGCTCAGCCTGTTTAATCATGGAATATGCTGGGCGATCTTTTACGGATCCTCCGGGATTATTCCCTTCTAATTTTAAATAAACCTCCCCACTTCCTTTTAACGCTAGTCTATGAATTTTTGCGAGCGGTGTATTACCAATTGTGGCTTCTAATGTATTCAATCTCATTGTGCTTTAAAGAAAACGTATATTGTATAGATTATAAAAAATAAATATCCAATTAAAGCCATCTGAGGAAGGGTTAAGCCTATAAATGTCCAATCGATTTGCGAGCAGTCTCCTGTACCCCTAAACAACAGATTTATGGCCTCTGATAAAGGAAAATTTTCAAACATATAATTAAGGTCTATGCCGCACTCTGCAGGTATTTCAATCATCTTAGCCTGGATTAAAATATGACGTACAGAAAAAATAACGCCTGCAACACCGGATAATATAATTGTTATAGCTTGCAAATATCTAAATATTTTATTATGCGGAAGAAAATAAAAGGCTAAAAACAAGACCCCTATAACAATAAATATTATGCGCTGTGTAATGCAAAGTGGGCAGGGTTCTAAGTCAAAATTTAATTGAATTAAAATAGCTGAAGCAATCATGAGAAATGAAAGGAAAGCTCCAATTAAACTGGCTCTTTTAGGGCTTATTGCATATTTCATAAATTAATTATCCTCAAAACACATATAATGAATACCACTATAAATGACATTCATAGCAAATTGAACAATTCTATTAAAAAACAAGAAGACCTCGAAAAAAACAAGATTCTCTCTGTGTCAGAATTAAATCGTCTTGTAAAAAATATTCTTCATACTACATTTTCTTTTGTATGGATTAAAGGAGAGGTCTCAGGATTCTCGTCCTATAGTTCTGGGCACTGGTACTTCAAGCTCAAAGATAAAGAAGCTCAAGTAGATTGCGTCATGTTCGCCCGGAAAAATCAGCAATTACAGTGGCAACCAAAAAATGGTGACTCTTTAGAGCTGCAATGCCAAGTAAGCCTATATGAAGCAAATGGAAAGTACCAATTAATAGTTGAAACAATGCAAAAATCTGGCTTAGGTGAATTATTTGAAAAGTATTTACAACTTAAAAATAAATTAGAGCAAGAAGGTCTCTTTAGCGAGGCAATAAAAAAACCTTTGCCACGATTTCCACAAACTATCGGGGTTATTACTTCTCCAGATGGAGCGGCCTTAAGAGATGTTATTTCCACATTACTGAGACGAAATAAATCAGTGTCTATTATTGTTTATCCTACATTGGTTCAGGGCATTTCAGCTGCCAATGAAATATGTAGCGCAATTACTAATGCTAATGAAAGAAAAGAGGTTGATGCCTTGATTGTTTGTAGGGGTGGTGGCTCTATTGAGGATTTATGGTCTTTTAATACAGATAGTGTTGCTTATGCAATTTTTAACTCAACTATTCCGGTTATTTCTGCTGTGGGCCATGAAACGGACTTTACTATTGCCGATTTTGTTGCCGATATCAGAGCTCCTACGCCAACGGCTGCAGCTGAAATTGTAAGCGAGGGTAGCAATGAAATATTAAGCACTATAAATATTTATTTAAATTCAATGTCAAGGTTTCTTACAGGGAAAATAGAGCAGACACAATTGAAACTTAATTTTCTAGAAAGGCGTTTAACCTCACCTAAACAAAGAATAGCTAGTCAAAAAGATTTTTTAGCTAGTTACAGGAAAAGAATGCAACTGAACATTAGCTCAAAAGTTGAGGCTTATAAAAACAAAGTGAATCATGCAGCGATTCAGCTCCCCTCACCCAAGCAGATAATTCAAGAAAAAAATCACCAGGTTATTTTGCTTAACAAAAGATTAGGTGTAAATATTAAATCTCAAATTAATACTTACACCACAAAGATGACGTCTATCAAAAAAAGTTTGCTGATGCTAAACCCGAAATCGATCCTTAGTAGGGGTTATTCAATTGTTACTGGTATTGATGAAAAAATTCTGCGGGACACAAAAAATATTAGTGTAGATGATAATATTGTTATAACCTTCCACAATGGATATGCAAAAGCTACGATCACTGAAAAAAATTCAAAAAATTAACCTACTAATATTAAATTGAAATAAATTATGTCAAAAAAACACAATGCAGGTATGTTTGCCTTATCATTAGGGGCTCTTGGCGTAGTTTTTGGTGACATAGGTACCAGCCCCTTGTATGCAATAAAGGAAATATTCTCTATTGGTAACAACATATTAGAGCTCAACAATCAAAATATGCTTGGGATTTTATCCCTTATTTTTTGGTCGCTTTTATCCATTGTTTCGGTTAAATATATTACCTTTATCATGCGAGCAAATAATAATGGTGAAGGTGGGATTATGGCACTTCTATCGCTAGCCAACAGAAATGCAAAGTCTAAGTACAAAAAGCTTTTTATTATGGCTATAGGAATGTTAGGTGCCTGTATGTTTTACGCTGACGGAATGATTACCCCTGCAATTTCAGTTCTTTCGGCTGTTGAAGGTATTGAGCTTATTACGCCTAGATTCCATAATTTTATTATCCCTATCACTTTAACTATTATCTTTGGCCTTTTTTGGGCTCAGAGCAAAGGCACTAGTGCTGTAGGTTTTATGTTTGGTCCTGTCATGCTGATTTGGTTTTTAACTTTAGGAGCTTTAGGTGTGTATAACATTATTCAAGCACCCTTTGTTCTCCAAGCCTTAAATCCAATATATGCATTTAATTTCTTTGCTAATGAATTTTCAGTTGCCTTTGTAACGCTTGGCGCAGTCGTTCTTTGTGTAACAGGGGCAGAATCACTTTATGCGGACATGGGACATTTTGGAAGAAATCCAATAAAAATTACGTGGTTTAGTTTCGTATTTCCCTCTCTTACATTAAATTATTTTGGTCAGGGTGCTCTAATAATGAACGATCCAAGCAGCATTAAAAATCCCTTCTACATGATGGCTCCTGACGATCTTTTGCTTCCATTAGTGATCTTAGCAACAATTGCAACAATTATTGCGTCGCAAGCCTGCATTACTGGAGCATTTTCTGTTTCTAGGCAAGCCTTACAGCTTGGCTTTATTCCCCGCATGAGGATTGATCACACGTCGGAAAATCAAGAAGGTCAAATATATTTACCCCGAGTAAATTGGCTTTTAATGGCAGGTGTTATGTCGGTTGTTCTTATATTCCAAAATTCAAGCGCACTAGCAGGCGCTTATGGTGTTGCTATTACGCTTGATATGGTTATTGCCACAATACTCGCAGCTTTTGTGCTCCCTGATATTTTAAAATGGGGTTGGATCAAAACAACCATACTTATTTCACTTTTCTTGGCAATAGATCTTGTATTTTTTGGAGCAAATATCATTAAGGTCTTTGATGGCGGTTGGTTCCCGATCTTGGTTGGAGCGATTCTAATTTTATTAATGACTACCTGGAAAAAGGGACGCTCAATTCTTTACTCAAAACTTAAAAAAGAGTCTATGGAGATAGGGCAATTTTTAAAAACAATAGGGCCAGGTCTTAAGAAAAGGGTTGCTGGAACAGCAGTATTTTTAACGCCAAACCCTGACGGGATACCGCACGCCCTTTTACATAACTTGAAGCATAATAAGGTACTCCATGAAACAGTCGTTTTATTAACTGTCCGTTTTAAAGATTATCCTCACGCTAAGCCAAGCAACTTAGTAACGGTAGAAAAACTAACCCATAATTTCTATAAAGTAATAATTACCTATGGCTTTAAAGATGAAACGAGGATTCCTAAAGATCTGGCGCGATGTAAAAAATATGGATTAGTTTTTGATCCGATGGAGACATCTTACTTCATAGGTAAAGAATGCTTAATTACCTCTTCAGGTGGAGGCATGAGCTACTTAAGGAAAAAAATATTTGTTACCTTGTTTAGGAGTGCTGAAAATATTACTAATCAGTTTCATCTTCCTGTTAACCGTGTTGTGGAGCTTGGAAGTCAAGTTTTATTCTAGAGGTTGGAAATTATGAAGTTTTTTTTACCAATTTTACTTATCTTATATGGGTGCTCTTCGACAACTATAAAAACTGAGTCAGAGGTTAGTCGCGGTCAATTTCTTCTGCTACCAGAGTTTATGGCAATGAGTATGGCCGAGAGCTCATATTTAGAAGAGATTAAAAAAGCGGAAAATAATAATCAGCTCAACCAAAACACAGAACAAGTAGAGCGTATAAAGAAAATAGCATTCCGATTGATTGACCAAGTACCCTTTCTGCGAGATGGAACCGAGGAGTGGAATTGGGAGATTAATGTTCAGGATAGTGAAGAGGTGAATGCCTATTGTATGCCTGGAGGAAAAGTGATGATTTACACCGGGCTAATAGAAAAAACCTATGCAACCGACGATGAAATTGCTGCCGTACTTGGGCATGAAATTGCCCATGCATTAAGAGAGCATGGGAGGGAGCGCATGTCGACAGCACTAGTTCAGCAAGTTGGTTTAATAGGTTTTGCTGTATACATAGCAAACCATACCGATAGCAGAGCAATTTCAGAAACGGCTGTACAGGCAGCAGTGTTGGGCTCAACATTATTTTTTGCTCTTCCAAATAGTAGAGAGCAAGAGCGAGAAGCCGATAAACTGGGGATGGAGTTATCTGCTAGAGCTGGATATAACCCTGTTGCTGCCGTTAGTCTATGGAGAAAAATGGACGCATTGTCTAGCGCAAAGGTTCCAGAATTTTTAAGTACCCATCCGTCTAATGAGAATAGAATCGCGGACCTAACGACTCATGCAAAAAAAATAAATCAAATTTACCTGGATAATAAACGTTAATTAAATAACGCATTAAGAAACTAATCTTAGCATTTAAGGTAAAATAGCGTTTTTTAAATTACCTATTAAAGACCATAAAAATATGACTACACTGCAATCAATTATTGAAGATGCGTTTGAAAATAGAGCTGAAATTACTCCAAGTAATGTTAGTTCAGAAATAAAAAATGCCATAAATGAAATTATAGAAGGCCTCAATCATGGTGTGCATAGAGTTGCGACAAGGATAGGAGACTCCCAAGAATGGGAAACGCATCAATGGATTAAGAAAGCCGTTCTTTTGTCATTCAGAGTTGAAGAAAACGTAAAAATGGATGGTGGGTATACGAATTACTTTGATAAAGTAAAATCAAAGTTTGCTGACTACAGTTCAGAAGACTTTAAAACTGGTGGTTTTCGTGTTGTGCCTAATGCAATGGTGAGACATGGAAGTTTTATTGGGAAAAATGCCGTATTAATGCCTTCATATGTAAATATTGGGGCGTATGTCGATGAAGGCACAATGGTTGATACGTGGGCCACAGTTGGTTCGTGTGCACAAATTGGGAAAAATGTTCATTTGTCTGGTGGTGTAGGTATTGGAGGAGTGCTTGAACCAATTCAAGCAGGCCCAACGATTATTGGAGATAATTGTTTTATTGGTGCTCGATCTGAAGTGGTTGAGGGTGTTGTAGTCGAAGATAACGTTGTTATATCAATGGGTGTCTATATAGGACAATCCACTAAAATTTATGATAGAGAAACTGGGGAAGTAACTTTTGGTAGAATTCCAAAGGGCTCGGTAGTCGTTTCAGGAAACCTTCCATCTAAAGATGGATCATACAGCCTTTATTGTGCGGTTATTGTCAAAAAAGTTGATGAAAAAACATTGGGTAAAGTTGGTATTAATGAGCTTTTAAGAGGCATTTAAATGTTGAGGTTGTATGGTATTAAAAATTGCAATACTGTAAAAAAAAGCATCGACTGGCTCAATGGTCAAAAAATTAATTTTGAGTTTATGGATGTAAAAAAAGGTATTCTTGATGAGAAAACCTTAAGCGAATGGATAGAAAATCTACCGAATGGTTATTCGTGGCAGAGTTTGGTTAATAAGTCTGGTATTACATGGCGAAAACTTGATGACGAACAAAAAAAAATAGCGGGCACTCAAATTGGGGTTTTTGGATTAATTATAGAAAAACCAAGCATCATGAAAAGGCCTGTTATTACAAACGGTAATAAAGTTCTTACCATTGGCTTTGATGAATTAAAATTTTCAGAGCAACTTTTATGACAAAAACCCTGGACCTAGCAAAAGCCTTAATCAAAAAAGCCTCAATAACGCCTAACGATATGGGTTGCCAGGAGCTAATGATTGGCTGCATTAAGCCCTTGGGCTTTAATGTTGAGCTTATGAATTATGGTAACGTACAGAACTTTTACGCAAGAAAAGGTAATACAGCACCCTTGATTGTATTTGCTGGTCATACCGATGTTGTTCCCCCTGGCCCTATAGATCAATGGAAATTCGATCCTTTTTCTCCTTCTGAAGAAGAAGGCTTGTTGTATGGAAGGGGTTCTGCTGATATGAAATCATCGTTAGCAGCATTTATTGTTGCTATTCAAGAATTTACAAATGAATACCCAAATCATAATGGATCTATTGGATTATTGATTACTGCTGATGAAGAAGGTATTGCAACAGATGGAACGGTCAAGGTGGTTGAAGCATTAAAAGCTCGTAACGAAAAAATTGATTACTGTGTCGTTGGTGAACCTACGAGTAGTATGCGTTTTGGTGACACCGTAAAAAATGGAAGGCGTGGCTCTTTATCAGCAAAACTAATCGTTAAAGGCATTCAAGGGCATATTGCTTACCCAGAACTTATTCGCAATCCAATTCATGAGGTAGCACCGGTAATTGATGCTTTAGTTAATACAGTATGGGACGAGGGTAATGAATATTTTCCGAAAACGTCATGGCAAATTTCCAATATTAATGGTGGGACAGGTGCTACAAACGTTGTTCCTGGGGAGGTTGAGATTCTCTTTAACTTTAGGTATTCAACATCAAATACTGCGGACACACTAAAAAAAAGGGTGGGGTCGATTTTAGAGAAGCATAGTCTAGATTATGAAATATCCTGGAATCATTCTGGTAATCCATACCTCACTGAAAAAGGTATGTTGGTAGATAAGATTTCTGATGCAATTGAGAGTGTAGTTAGTATAAAGCCGTCTATATCAACTACTGGCGGAACCTCAGATGGACGATTTATCTCAACCGTTTGTGATCAGGTTGTTGAGTTTGGTCCCATAAATGCATCTATTCATAAAATAAATGAACATGTGAATATTGGGGATATTGAGCTTCTAAAAGATATTTACAAAAAAACACTAAAAAATATACTCTGCCCTTAAGCTCCTATAAGCGTTTGTTGCGTTTTCTTTGGTTGCTTAGTTGGGGCTTATTAAAATCATTTGGCTCAATATCATGTTTCTGGAGAAGTCTCGTAACTTCTGCCTGAGTAAGCTCGGTATGCATACCCCTTTTAAGATGAGACGGTAATATAACGATACCAAACCTCACTCTAATCAATCTGCTAACGGTAAGATCAAAATATTCAAACATTTTTCTTACCTCCCGGTTTCTACCTTCTTTTAAAACGACTCTGTACCATTTGTTTGCTCCGTCCCCACCCTCAAAATAAATAGATTCGAATTTAGCTTTGCCTCCCTCTACTTCTATGCCTGCCTTAAATTCCTTAATTTGATCTTCTGAAAGCTCGCCTAAAATACGAACTGAATACTCTCTTTCCACCTCATATTTAGGGTGCATCAATCTATTTGCTAGTTCGCCGTACGATGTAAAAATCAATAATCCTGATGTATTGAAATCTAGACGTCCTATCGACATCCACTTCCCTTTCTTTATTCTGGGTAAGCTTTGAAATACCGTAGTCCTTCCTCCTGGATCATTCTCACTAACTATCTCCCCCTCAGGTTTATGGTAAATTAATACGCGAGGAAGGTTGTTATCATTATTTAAGTAAACCGACTTACCATTGAAAATTATTTTATCGGATGGAGTAATCAACTGCCCAATCTTAGCAATCTGGTTGTTCACCAATACCTTATGGTCTAGAATTGCTTTCTCTATTTCTCTTCGCGATCCATACCCTGACTGTGCTAGCAGTTTGTGAATTCTTTCTGCGATTGGTTCATTTGTTCTAACCGCGTCTTCATGCCTTTTAGATTTATTAATCATTTATATCTTCTGGTAAATTTTCTGGTAATTTGGGTGTATCAATATCATTTGAGAAACCTTCTTTTGATATATTGATATCTGGTAGCTCTCCCAACTCTTTTAACCCGAAATCATCTAAAAAGTACTTCGTGGTAGCATACAAAGACGGTCTTCCTGGGACCTCTTTTTGGCCAATAATTTCCACCCATTCTCTCTCAATCAACTGTCTTAAAGCATTAGGATTTAATGATACTCCTCTTATTTTTTCAATGTCACCTCGAGTAACAGGTTGACGGTAAGCAATAATGGCTAGCACCTCCATAACAGAACGAGAATATTTAATGGCTCTTTCAGGAGTTAGTCGCATTAATGAGTCTGAGAATGCAACCTTGGCTTCAAATCGATATCCATTAGCCACCAAAACTAGCTCCATTGTTTTTTTAGACCATTCAGATTTAATTTCATCTAAAAGCATCCTAATAGTTGAACGCTCGACCCTCTCTTCAAATAATTTCTGCAGCTCATCAATTGCAAGCGGTCTTCCACTAGTTAATAATGCTACTTCGATAATATTTTTTAATTTCAATGACTGCTCCATTTAATCACCAGACCTTTGAATGTAAATTGGTGAACATGGCTCTTGTTGGTTAATTTTAATCAAACGTTCCTTTGTTAGCTCTAGAATTGCCAAAAAACAAACGACTAGCTTTGGAATTGGCTCTTTTTCTTCCTTGAAAAAAGCATCAAATGAAAGTAATTCGCCATTTGCAAGCCTTTTTAAAATTAGGGACATATGTTCCCGAACTGACAGTTCTGATCGATCAATTTTGTGTGACTCAAATTGGCCCGCTCTTTTTACTACATTTTTCCAAGCATTAAATAATTCTTCGATAGAAACATCAGGTAATGATTGTGGTTCTACTATTTTTTCAAAATACCCTTGTGCAACCAGCCGATCTCTCCCAACTTGAGGGATATCGTCCAGATCCTTTGCTGCAGCCTTCATTAATTCGTATTCGATCAGCTTCTGAACTAGCTCAGCTCTCGGGTCTAGATCTTCGTCTTCATCTGCGTTGACCGGAGGTAAAAGCATTCTTGATTTAATCTCTATGAGCATAGCTGACATCAAGAGGTAGTCTCCAGCTAATTCGAGTTTAATCTGCTTCATTTTTTCTACATACTCCATATACTGTATTGTCAGCATAGCCATTGGAATATCCAGGATATCAATATTATTTTTTCTGATTAGATAGAGCAGTAAGTCTAATGGACCTTGAAATGAGTCGAGGTAAATTTCTAAGGCATCTGGTGGTATATATAAGTCATGCGGTAATGTCTTTAGCGTCTCTCCGTAAACTTTAGCCTCATTATTACCAATAATACTAATTATGTCTGTCATGAGAAATCAATTCCCATCACTTCCCTAACCTCCCTCATAGTGTCTCTTGCTAATTTACGAGCTTTCTCACACCCTTCAGCCACTACACTTTTAACCAAGTCTGGACTTTCAGTGTAATTATTAGCTCTCTCTTGCATTGGCTTCAACTCCTTTAGAATAGAATCAATAACAGGTTGCTTACATTCTATGCAGCCAATACCTGCTTCTTTGCAACCAATTTTTACCCAATCTTTTGTTTTCTCTGAAGAATAAACTTGGTGTAATTGCCAAACAGGACAATTTTCTGGGTTTCCAGGATCATTTCTTCTAACTCTTGCTGGATCAGTAGGCATAGTTCTGATTTTTTTTTCAACATCTTTAGGTTCTTCACGCAATGAAATAGTATTGTTATAAGACTTAGACATTTTCTGCCCATCAAGACCAATCATTTTGGATGCAGGGGTTAGTTTGTATTCTGGCTCAACTAAAATCATCTTACCTCCACCCTCCAAGAAACCTAACAGACGTTCCTTATCACCAAGGCTTAAATTTTGCTGCTCCTCAATCAATGCCTGAGCAGCTTCAAGCGCTTGGTCATCACCTTCTTCTTGGTAAACAGTCTTTAATTCCCTGTAAAGTTGACCTTTTTTTGAGCCTAATTTCTTGATTGCATCCTCAGCCTTTTCTTCGTAACCAGCTTCTTTTCCATAAAGATGATTAAACCTTCTCGCTACTTCTCTAGTAAATTCAATATGAGGGACTTGATCTTCCCCAACAGGAACTTGAGTGGCCTTATAAATTAGAATATCTGCACTTTGAAGCAATGGGTAACCCAAAAAACCATAGGTTGATAAATCTTTAGAGGTTAGCTTTTCTTGTTGATCTTTATAGGTGGGAACTCTTTCAAGCCAACCAAGAGGTGTGATCATGGATAAAAGGGTGTGAAGTTCAGCATGTTCAGGAACTTTTGACTGAATAAATATGGTTGCAAGTGCAGGATCTATTCCGGCGGCTAACCAATCAACAACCATATCCCATACATTTTTTTCTATAATGCCTGGATCATCATAATGTGTTGTAAGTGCGTGCCAGTCTGCGACAAAAAAAAGTGATTCTGCCTCATGTTGAAGGCTGACCCAATTCTTTAAAACCCCATTATAATGGCCTAGATGTAGGTTTCCTGTTGGCCGCATTCCTGAAACTATTCTTTCGATTGCCATAACTACCCTTAATTAAATAAACTAAAACTATCCAAATATAATAAAAATTATACTCTGACTAAGACCTACGAGAGGAGTTAAAATTTTTCCTAAAACTCCTGAAAATAGTAGGAATATTAAAATAAAAAAACCATACCGCTCAAGACCGGCTAAATGACTGGACCAAGGATAAGGCAATAAGCTTACTGCAACTCTTCCTCCATCCAAAGGGGGTAATGGAAGCATGTTTAACACCATAAGAACAAGGTTGATCTGAATACCGGCATAACACATTACACTTAAAAAGTGCCCGGCTTCTATTGGGAAAAGATTGATTCTCACTAAAATAATTGTCCAGAAAATTGCCATGACCAAATTGGACGCTGGTCCTGCAAGCGCAACCCAGAGCATATCTTTTTTTGGATTCTTAAGATTGGAAAAGTTAACAGGAACAGGTTTTGCCCATCCAAAAAGTATGCCTCCCAGCATTACACTGAGTGCTGGTATTAAGATTGTCCCCACTGGGTCAATATGACGCAGCGGATTAAGCGTAATTCTTTTTAAATAATGCGCTGTCATATCGCCAAAATACCTTGCCGCGTAGCCATGTGAAGCCTCGTGAACAGTAATAGCAAAAATTATAGGTATTGCATACGCACTAACTTTTTGTATAAGAGTTAAATCCATTTAATTTTTATCGTCATTAATTAGTTTTTTAATCACAGGCCACTTATCCCATACGGGCCTGCAGCTTGAAGGTATTGTTTGTTTTTGACCCATCTGTCTAAAAGAAATACCTGGCCCATGAAAGTCCGAACCACAAGAGGCGAATAGTCCATACTCATTCGCTAGCTTGGCAAAATATTCTGACTGCGAGGGGTCTTGACTTCCTGATACAACCTCAATAGCCTCTCCGCCTGCTAATTTAAAGTCATTCATTAGCTTGGGATATAACTTGTTACCCATATCGTACCTTCCTGGATGAGCAATTACCGCTACCCCACCCGCGCCGGTAATCCAAGCCACAGCCTCTGTAAGATTAGCCCATACATGCTCCACATAACCAGGCTTACCTGGAGTTAAGAATTTTTTAAAGACTGACTTAACATCTTTTGCGTAACCTTTTTCTGCCAGGTATTGAGCAAAGTGTATTCTTCCTACTGAACCATCTTTGCAATATGAGCGGGCACCTTCAAGAGCTCCCATGATTCCAGCCATACCCAAACCGTGAGCAATTTTTATTGCCCTAGCATCCCTTCCTTTTCGAATTTTCGTTAAATTAGTTGCGAGCGCTTCATTATGGTGATCGAAGTTAAGGCCCACAATATGTAATGTCCTTTTTTGCCATGTAACGGATATCTCAACTCCGTTAATAAAAGTCATGCCCAATGAACTGGCTTTTTCTCTGGCCCGATCTAATCCATCTATGTCGTCATGGTCTGTTAAGGCGAGAACTTGAACATCTTTGCTGTGCGCATATTTAACTAGCTCCTCTGGAGAAAAAAGTCCATCAGATATAGTAGAATGACAATGAAGGTCTATTATTGGAGTTATCATAGCTTGGTACCTCATTATATTAGCTATTTACAACTAACGATAGGTGTTAAATTTTATTTATGCAAAAATTCCTTTTTGACTTGCTTCCCATTATTTTATTTTTTGTTGCTTATAAGTTTTACGATATATTTACTGCAACCGCCGTAGCCATTATTGCTACCCTTCTCCAGATTACGTATGTTTTTATTAAAAATAAAACCGTTGAAAAGGTTCTTCTGTTTAATGGGGCTATGATTACAATTTTAGGAGGCCTGACTATTCTCCTCCAAGACAAGATGTTTATTATGTGGAAACCTTCGATTATCTATTGGTGCTTCTCTATAGCGCTGCTATTTTCAAACTATGTTTTAAATAAAAATCTTGTGCGAATGATGCTTGGCAAGCAGGTAGAATTAAAAGATAGGTTTTGGAGCGTTATCAATTTAAATACAAGCATATTCTTTTCATTGCTTGGTTTTATTAACCTCTATGTTGCTTATAATTTTAGTGAAGATACATGGGTTAATTTTAAATTATTTGGGCTAACTGGCCTGCTTTTGGTATATATGATTTTAATGACGCTTTATATTTCCAAAGTTAGTAAAGGATAAATTGAATGTGGTACGTCTTTAATGCAACCGATGCAGATAACAGTCTTGATAACCGTATAAAATATAGGCCTGAGCATCTCGCCAGATTAAATAAACTTATAAATGAAGGCAGACTTTTGTTGGCTGGAGCCTATCCTGCAATTGATAATATTGATCCGGGTGAAAATGGTTTTAATGGAAGTCTGATTGTTGCAGAATTCGATTCCCTAGAGGAAGCCAAAAGCTGGGCTGATAAAGAGCCTTTTCTTCAACATGGAATTTATACCTCCATTGATATTAAACCCTTCAAAAAGAGCTTGCCCTAAATTATGATAGAAGAAACAATAAGAAGTAGGTTGGCCTTTTTAAACACCACTACACTAGAAATTTTAGATGAAAGCCATCTTCATAAAGGGCACGCAGGAAATAATGGCGGAGGTCATTTTAATGTGCTTGTCAAAAGTCCTTTTTTTGTAGGAAAAACTAGGATGGAAAGGCATCGCATTGTTTATGGGGCACTCGAAGACCTGATCCCAGAAACTATCCATGCATTAAGTATCAAAGCTGAGGTGCCAAATGCTTAGGCTTTGCGTCTATTTCTTTCTGCTAACCCCTTTCATTTCCTACTCATCTTTTGTCAATGCCGAAGTAGCATCAGTTAATGATAAAAAAATAAAACAAAGCTACCTAGAATTTATAAAAAGCGAAGTAAATAAGCAAGGTAAAAAAGTTAATGATGAGATGGAAAAAATTATTGTCGACCGATTAATTGATCTTGAAGTGATTAATCAAAAGGCAAAGTCTTCTGGATTATTAAAAAACGAGAGGATCCTGGCTCAAGCAGAGCTGTCAACACAAGAATTAATATATACGCTTTACCTTCAAGATTATATTGTGAGAAATCCGATTACCAAGCAGGAGATAGAAACAGCATACAATCAATATAAGTCAGCCTTTAATGAAAAAGAATACAAAGCAAGCCACATACTTGTTGCTTCAGAAAATAAGGCTCAATCGGTCATTGGGGAATTAAATGCAGGAGAAGATTTCGGTAATGCAGTCAAAAAAGAATCTGAAGATAAGGAGACCAACAATAATGGTGGCGACTTAGGTTGGTTTTCAAAAGAAACTATGGTCCAATCTTTTTTTGACGCGGCTCAAAATACAGCTCCAGGTCAAATTTATCCCACCCCAGTTAAAACACAGTTTGGTTGGCATATCATTAAAATTGATGAGGTGCGACCTTTAAAACTGCCCACGTTATCGGAAAAAGAAGGTTCATTGAAAACAGAGCTTCAAAAAAGTAAATTAAAAAAACATTTATCCGCACTAAGAACAAGCGCAAGAATATTAAAATCAGAATAAATATTCTTGTACATAAAAAAACTATCCTTTATAATTGAGAATGATTCTCATTTAACTAATTAGCCACTATGCCCCTATTACATAAACTGTCTCAACTGCCTGAAGGCGAATCAGGGATTATTAAGAATTTAACTTCCAGTGACTTTGTAAATGAACGATTAAAAGCCTTGGGGTTTGAAAAAAAAACTATTATTAAAGTGCTACGAAGGGCTAAATATAATGGCCCAATTCATCTCCAAATTGGCTCTACTGAACTTATGATTAGAGAGAATACTGCGAATGAAATTTATCTAGAGCCAGCTAAAAGTTAAAATGAAAAAAGTTGCTCTTCTTGGAATGCCCAATACTGGCAAATCCACCCTATTTAATCAAATTAGCGGCTCATCCGCCAAGGTTGGAAATTGGCCTGGCATTACAGTGGATCTTTACAGTGTAAAAACTCTTCTTAATGGTCATTTAACTGAATTAATTGATCTTCCCGGTATTTATGACCTAAAAGGCTATTCAGAAGACGAAAAGGTAGTGCATACTTTTTTAGCTAACAATAAAATTGACCAGGTGTTATTTATCATTAATAGTACTCAAATAGATAGGCAGCTTGGTCTTGCATTAAACATAATCAAACTAGGCATTCCTGTTGTAATAATTGCTAATATGATGGATGAGGCAAAAAAGTTTGGGATTACTTTTAACTTCGATCTCCTAGAAAGTTTGACCGGCTGCCCTGTTGTTCCCATAAGCGCGAAATACAAGATAGGCCTAGATCAATTAAACAAAAAAATTCATGCCACCCAGAAAAAGCTTAATATTCCCAAGATAGAAATATCAGCCAAAAATATTATTAAAAAGACCGTTAAGTTTCCTGCTACATTGAATGATAAAACGACTAAAAAACTAGACAGTATATTTCTTCACCCCTACTTAGGCCTCCCAATATTTCTTTTAATAATATATGGAATATTTCAACTAGTTTTTACCTTAAGCGGCCCTCTTCAAGATTCTATGGCTAACATGCTATTTTATTTTGAGCAAAATTTTCTACTTGAACTTTTTGCACATAGCGACCCAATACTTAAAAGCTTTTTTATTGATGGGGTTTATTCCGGAGTTTCTACGGTGGCGGCATTCGTTCCAGTAATTGTTTTATTCTTTTTTGTTATGACAATTGTTGAGGATAGTGGTTATTTCTCAAGAGCCGCTTTTTTAATGGATAAGCTTATGGAGAGAATAGGTTTAGATGGTCGTGGTTTTGTTATGATGCTTATGGGATTTGGTTGTAATGTACCTGCCCTTAGTGGGACAAAAATTATGCGGTCTAAAGAAATGCGTTACCTAACAATGCTAGTAATTCCCTTCTCCCTCTGTTCGGCTCGACTTCAAGTTTTTCTGTTTATTGTGTCTGCTTTTTTTGCATCTCATCATGGAGCTCTAGTTCTATTCTTTATGTACTTATTAAGCTTCTTCTCTATATTTATTACCGCCATTGTCTTTAAAAATAAATATAAAAATGACGAGCCATTAATTCTAGAACTACCCCCTTATCGATTCCCAACAATAAAACAAATACTTTTCAGAGGGTGGCAAGAAGTAAGATTCTTTCTTAAGCGCGCATCCAAATTTATTGTATTTGGTGTTATAGCCGTTTGGGCTCTGACTCACTTCCCTAGTGAGCACGAGGTTGCAAGTATCAACACATATGCGGGACAGATTGGGCAATTCTTTGAACCCGTCTTTGCACCAATTGGTATCGATAATATTTTGATTATTGCCTTATTTTTTGGTTTTATTGCAAAAGAAATATTAATTGGGGCGCTTGCAGTTATATTTGGACTTGAGGGTCAGGCTCTAGGCGAACATCTGTCCCAACTTTTAACCAACGGACAAGCAATCAGTTTTATGATATTTACTCTTATATACACACCTTGTGTAGCCTCAATTGCTACCCTCAAGCATGAATCGAAAGATTTTAGCCTTGCACTTATATCTGTTGGTTGGTCCTTAGTTCTTGCTTGGGTAATGAGCTTTATTTTCTATCAATCATACAAATTATTCATTTAATCAATCAAATTCGGAGAGGATTTTTTTATAAAACACTGATAAAATCAGTGTCTTAGTTTAGCTTCTTTTTATTTTAAATAAAACTCAATGCAAAAAAATACAATAACCTCATTCGTAGGCAACAAGATCTTTTCCGATTTTCGTAAAGCCTCACTATTAAAAAAAATTCAGCAGTTATATCCAAAAATTATAGGTATGAATTCTGCATATATTCATCTGGTTGAAAGCAGGAATGCATTAATTCCTTCTGAGAATAAAAGGCTTAAGCAAGTTTTTGATGACGGACTGTCATCGGTAAAAAATACCCGGATTGGCGCTAATGCAATTTATATAGGTCCAAGAATTGGGACAATATCGCCTTGGAGCTCTAGGGCAACCGATATAGCCCTACATTGTAATATAGATATAATCCGCACCGAGAGGTGCTCGGTACTTTGGTTTAACTCCCAGGAAGATCTCGACAATAAAACTAAAATAGCGATTGGTAAAATTATTTTTGATCGCATGACTGAGTCAGTATTTTTGGACGAGGTTTCAACTTACCAACTGTTTAATCATCTGCCTCCGAAACATCTTGAGCGTATTGATTTCCTAACGAATGGAATTGGGGCAATAAGGCAATTTAGCAATACAAATGGTTTGGCTTTGTCCGAAGATGAAATATCTTATCTTGCAGATCATTACTATGCTTCTAACTCAGATCCCACCGATGCAGAATTAATGATGTTTGCTCAAGCTAACTCAGAGCATTGTAGGCATAAGATTTTTAATGCTAGTTGGTTTATAGATGGTGTTGAACAACAAGATTCATTGTTTGGCATGATTAGAAATACCCATAATAAATCACCCCATAAAACTATTGTTGCTTATTCAGACAACTCTTCTATTATTCAGGGACAAGAAATTAATCGTTTTTACTCTGACGTAAAGGGAAGTTACAAACCACATAAAGAAATCACCCATTACTTAATGAAGGTCGAAACTCACAATCATCCAACAGCTATATCACCTTTTTCTGGAGCAGCAACTGGATCAGGAGGAGAAATTAGAGATGAGGGTGCTACTGGACGAGGATCAAAACCAAAAGCAGGGTTGGCAGGATTCTCAGTCTCTAATTTAAATATACCCGGATTTAATCACTATTGGGAAAGTGACAGCATTGGTCGACCTGATCGAATTGCATCTGCCTTGCAAATAATGATAGATGGTCCAATTGGAGCAGCTGCCTATAACAACGAATTTGGCAGACCTAATATTCTTGGGTACTTTCGAACTTTAGAAATAAATGTAAATGATGAATGGAAAGGCTACCACAAGCCTATTATGCTAGCTGGTGGTATTGGCAATATTAGTGATGGTCATACCTCAAAAAAATTATTATCTGCAAATAATCTACTGGTGCAGCTTGGTGGCCCAGCCATGTTAATTGGTTTGGGGGGCGGTGCTGCATCAAGCATGGAAACAGGAACTAATCAGGAAAATTTAGATTTTGACTCGGTTCAGAGAGGAAATCCTGAGTTGCAAAGAAGGGCTCAAGAGGTAATAGACAGATGCTGGCAGATGGGTAAAGATAATCCAATTCTTAGTATTCATGATGTTGGTGCGGGCGGTCTATCCAACGCATTTCCGGAGCTAATTCATGATGGTGGTGTGGGGGCTGTCTTTAATTTACGGTCTATACATAACGAAGAGCTGAGCATGTCACCAATGGAGATATGGTCAAATGAAGCACAAGAAAGATATGTTTTGGCTATAGATGAAAAAAGCCTGGGTATTTTTGAGGCTATATGTAAAAGGGAGAGGAGTCCTTTTGCTGTTGTAGGAAAGGCAACTAAAGAAAATAAGCTGGTTGTTGAGGATAGCCTGCTGAATGACAATCCAGTAAACATGGATCTTAATGTGCTTCTAGGAAAACCACCTAAAATTATTAAAACCATAAATTCAAAATCACCTTTAATTAATCAGCCTGATGTAGGCCATCAAAACCTTGCTGAAAATATTAAAAAGGTTCTACGTTACCCCTCAGTAGCAAACAAAGGTTTTCTTATCACCATCGGGGATAGGTCTGTAACAGGATTAATTGCACGAGATCAAATGGTTGGGCCTTGGCAAGTTCCTGTAAGTGATGTTGCTGTTACAAAGTCTGATTTCCAGAGCTCGCTGGGTGAAGCTTTTGCCATAGGTGAAAAAGCACCTATAGCTATATCTAACGCACCCGCATCCGCAAGAATGGCAGTTGGTGAAGCGCTAACTAATATTGCAGCAAGCTTTATTAAAAATATAAGCGACATTAAGCTGTCCGCTAACTGGATGGCATCTGCAGGAAGCGATGAAAACGATTTTGCTTTATTTGAGTCGGTCAAGGCTATTGGAATCGACTTGTGCCCAACATTAGGAATTAGCATACCAGTTGGAAAAGATTCTATGTCAATGCAAACAAAATGGAATGATGGTATAGAAAAAAATGTGGTCTCCCCTATGTCGCTTGTCATTACCGCGTTTAGTGAATGTTCAGATGTAACTAAAACACTGACACCGCAACTCATTAATGATGAAAACACCACATTACTATTTATTGATCTAGCAGAGGGAAAAACTAGGATGGGTGGCTCGTCGGTCAATCTTGTAAATAAGGTAATTGGTGGTAAAACCCCCGACCTAGAAAATCCTGAGCTTATTAAAAGATTTTTTCATACTATCCAATCACTTAACAATGAAAATAATATTTTGGCTTACCATGACCGTTCTGATGGAGGTCTTATCACAACGTTGTTTGAAATGGCCTTCGCAGGGCATTGCGGCATAGATATACAGCTTAATAAATTTGCAGATGATGAGTTATTTAAATTCTTATTTAATGAGGAATTGGGTGTTGTTATTCAGATTGAGGATAGGAAGTTACAAAATATTGTAGGCAGTATTGAGGCTGAGTTAGGTCAATCTGTTTACGTAATTGGTAAACCTACGACAAAACAAGTGATTACTATTAGAGCTGATAATAAAATAACCTTCCAAGATACAAGGGCAAATCTACAAAGCTGGTGGTCAGAAACAAGTTACAGGATTCAGTCACTACGTGATAATCCAAAATCCTCAAAAGAAGAATTTGAAAATATTCTTAATGACAATGACCCTGGAATAAACCCTCAGATAAACTTTGACGTCCCACAAATCATTCATTTTAATAAAACTAAGCCAAAAATTGCAATACTACGAGAACAAGGTATTAATGGTCATAGCGAAATGGCTGCAGCATTTTATTATGCTGGGTTTGATGCGCATGACGTCCATATGTCAGACATCGCATCTGGGGCAAAGGATCTTAATGATTTTCAAGCTTTAGTCGCTTGTGGAGGCTTTTCATATGGTGATGTTTTAGGAGCAGGACAAGGATGGGCTAAGTCGATTCTATTGAACGAAAAAATACGGAATCAGTTCCAAATATTTTTCCATCGACAAGAAACATTATCCCTAGGTGTTTGTAATGGGTGTCAAATGCTCAGCAATATCAAACAATTAATACCTGGAACTGATTTTTGGCCCAGTTTTGTAAAAAATGAATCGGAACAATTTGAAGCCCGCTTCTTGAGCGTAATGATTGAAAAAACTAATTCCCCATTCTTAGAAGATATGGAGGGAAGCGTCCTTCCTATAGCGGTTGCTCATGGTGAAGGTAAGGTAAATTTTAGCAATGCCAATCAATTAGAAGGGGCAACGAACAGTAATCTTATCGCGCTTAAGTATGTTGACAACAACAACAAGGGAACTTTAAGGTATCCATACAATCCAAATGGTTCAGTGTTGGGAATCACTGGCTTAAGTTCAATTGATGGTAGAGCGCTTATTATGATGCCTCACCCTGAAAGAGTATTTAAGTCGGATCAGAATTCATGGCATCCAAAAGGATGGAATGATTACGGTCCTTGGTATAGAATATTCGCCAACGCAAATAAATTTTTTGCATAAACAGGGGAAATAAATGTACGGAATAATTAAAAAAGTTGTTTTACTAATGCTGGTAGTTTCAATGCACGCTATTGCACTTAATGATTCAGAGGAAATGGAGTTTGTTGGCGCTGTGAACGATGGTGACATTAAAATTGTAAAACGTTATGTCGAGACTATGAACGTGAATTTAGAGGACAGCTATTTCGCTTGGACTCCTTTTCTTATGTCAGCAGCAAAAAATCAGATGGAAGTAATGGAGTATTTAAAAGCTAATGGCGCAAACATAAACTACACCCACCCTGTAACAAGATTTAATGCACTTCATCATGCTGCATTTAATGGCAATAAGGAGATGGTAAAGTATCTTATTGACGTTGGCGTTGAGCAAAAAAATCTGAAAGGTGATGTCTCATTAATTCGGGCTCTTAACGAGGACAATAAGAAAGACATGGCTAAGTACCTTATTTCTCTTGGTGTCAAAGATGATGGATGCCAGGAACAAAGATGTTTCTAAGTAATTTGATATATAAAAAAGCCAATAATTAAATATTGGCTTTTTTTTGTCTATTGTCTCTTAAACATAAAAGGAAGCTTCCGGTGAAAAAAAGATTTATTTTATCAGTCAGTTTTTTACCCTTCCTTATAGTTTGCTCTGTAAATGCTGAAGAAAATTTTAGTAACTACAAGCAATATAATCTAACTAAAACTAATTATAATCTAGAGACTATAGCCAAACCATTTGATCATCCATGGGCTTTAACATTTATTGATGATAAAAATTTGATTGTTACGGAGAAAGGTGGTGGGCTGTTTAAGGTCAACATAGAGAATGGCTCTAAAAATCCTATCAAGCACAATATAGAGCATATTACTTATGACGGAGGAAGTATTGCTTATTCGCAAGGAGGGCTCTTAGACGTCTATTTTAACAGCCAAGACGACTACATTTACTTTACATACAGTCATGACTTTAAAGAATTATATATCGATGGAAAGCCGAAGAAAAATTCTAGCACTGCTATCGCACGAGGAAGGTTGGCTGGTGATCAAATAGAAAATCTTGAGGTTTTATTGGTGGCCGAACCTAGGCTCCCAACAAACTTGCATTTTGGATCAAGAATTTCTATTCAAAATGATTTTCTATATGCAGGTTTTGGTGAGCGAAATGAGGGAATGATTGCGCAGGATCCTACCAAGCATCCTGGAAGTATTATTCGAATAAAAACCAATGGTGATATCCCTAAAGATAACCCAAAATTTCACGGGAATGGAACATGGCTTCCTGAAATTTATACGATTGGCATTAGGAATCCGCAAGGAATCGCTATTTCACCTCATGATGGAGAGGTTTATTTTTCTAGTCATGGGCCCCGGGGAGGAGATCATATTGGGAAGGTGAAATTAGGCGCTAACTATGGATGGAAAGATATTGCGTGGGGTGGAACTGAGTATTCTTTTTTAGGCATTGGAGATAAGCCTTTTAAAGATAAGTACGAAAAACCAATTAAAACCTGGGTTCCCTCTATGGCTATTGGTAGTATTCAGTTTTATAATGGAAGCGTTTTTCCTGAATGGCAAGGTGACTTAATTGTATCTTCATTAAACGGACAAAGCCTTATTAGATTAGATTATGAAAATAACACTATAGTGGGTGAGGAAATAATCTTTAAAGATAAAATAGGACGTATTCGAGACTTTGAAATTGATAAAAAGGGTAATATTTACCTTATCAGTGATTCACCCAATTCCTCTCTATGGAAACTATCAAACTAATTAACTTATAAGGACAGCGGAATGAAAAAAACTTTTTTTGGTTTTATTGTATTAATAGCATCCCTAACTATAAACGCAAATGAAATATTTTCCGGTTTTACTATGCCGGAATCTGTTGCTGAAGGAAAGGATGGGGCTATCTATGTATCGGAAATGGGAGAGCGAGACGTAGATAAGGACGGGAAAATTAGTAAAATTAATAAAGAGGGAGTTATAACCACAGTTGCTGAAGGTCTTTATGATCCAAAGGGAATTGTTTTTTTTAATGATAAGTTATACGTCACAGATCGCGATGTGGTTCTTGAGGTAAGCATGAATGGGTCATGGATTATTTACGCCGGAACGATGGCATTTCCCAAAACACCTGTTTTTCTTAATGATATAGATGTCTCGGTTAACGGTGATCTCTATGTCACAGATACAGGTGACTTTGAATCGAGTGGCTTTGTTTTTCTTATTAAAAAAACTGGCGACATTAGTGTAATGTTTGAAAATAATAAAAACATTAAAGCCCCGAACGGCGTACTGCCGATAACAAGCGATAAATTATTACTTGTTAATTGGACCGGTGAGCTGTTAGAAGCAGATTTAACGAATAATGAAGTAAAAAAAATCGCAGAGGGGTTTGATGGTGGTGATGGCCTAGCTTATAACAATGGGACTATTTACGTAAGCAGTTGGAAGCGCGGGATAGTTTATAAGTTTGTGAATGGAGAAAGTACTGTCATTGCTGAAGGATTTAAGGCAGCCGCAGACATAGCGCTGAGCCTAGATAAGAAAAAGTTAATAGTTCCTGACATGATGAGTGGAACTGTGACATTGGTTGATGCCCAATAATCCTTAGATTAAAAAATATAGCTTTTTATCTCCGTTTGGATTTACAAAAATAAAGCATCATTCTGCTATCATTACACTTTAATTAACTTTATATCTGGGCTTAATGAACCTTCACGAATATCAAGCTAAAAATCTACTCAAAATTTACGGGATTAATACCCCCGAACACGTTGTTGCTTCAACAACAAAAGAGGCAGAATTAGCAGTTCAGACCCTCAAAGGTAATACTTTTGCCATTAAAGCGCAAATTCATGCTGGGGGCAGAGGTAAGGCTGGGGGGGTAAAAATCATCTCCTCAAAAGAAGAGGCAAAAGAATTTTCTGAAACATGGCTTGGTAAAACCCTTGTGACATATCAAAATGCTCCGTTAGGACAACCAGTCCATAGAGTGTTGATAGAGGAAACGGTAAGTATAAATAGGGAATTATACTTTTCTCTAGTAGTCGATCGTCAGTTAGAAAAAATTACTTTGATTTGTTCGTCAGCCGGTGGGACTGAGATAGAAGATATATCAAAAAAAAATCCTGAATTGATTTTAAAAATTAGCACTTCGATAAAAGAAGAATTTTGCAATCAAGACACACATCAATTATGCGAAAATCTAGAGCTCAATAACGGCGATATCACACAATTTCTTTTACTTATAACAAACACATTAAAACTATTTATTGAAAATGATCTGAGTTTGTTGGAGATAAATCCATTGGTCATAACGGCTGAAAAAAAATTAGTCGCATTAGATTGTAAAATGAGCATAGATTCTAATGCTTTATTTAAACATCCCGATATGATTAATCTCCAGGATTGGTCACAAATTGACCGTAAGGAGGCAGAAGCTCATCATGCCGGGCTAAACTACATTGCTTTAGAGGGCAATATTGGCTGTATGGTTAATGGTGCAGGTCTTGCTATGGCCACAATGGATTTAATTAAATTGTCTGGGGGTGAGCCAGCAAACTTTCTTGATGTTGGGGGGAGCGCAACAGCAGATACAGTAAGTAAAGCTTTTAAAATATTGCTATCAGATCCAAAAGTGCGAGTTGTTTTGGTCAATATTTTTGGGGGGATTATGCGATGCGATATTATTGCAAATGGAATCATCACCGCGATTAAAGATGTTGGTATTAAAATTCCTATCGTGGTTCGGCTGGAGGGGACAAATGTCGAGCTCGGAAAAGATATATTAAACCATAGTGATTTAAACATTATATCCGCTGAAAGTCTTACAGATGCAGCGACTCAGTCTGTTCGTCTAGCTAGAGGAATTCCTTAATGGCTATTCTTGTTAATAAAAATACGCGGGTATTATGCCAAGGCTTTACTGGAAAACAAGGTACATTTCATAGTGAACAGGCAATTCTTTATGGGACAAATCTTGTTGGTGGAGTTACGCCTGGTAAGGGTGGGCAAACGCATTTAGATCTCCCTGTATTTAATAATATGTTAGAGGCGGCCAACGAAACTAAAGCAAATGCAACTATGATTTACGTCCCTCCCCTTTTTGCAGCTAATTCAATTATAGAAGCCAGTGAGGCGGGAATAGATTTAATAGTGTGCATTACTGAAGGTATACCTATACTTGAAATGCTAAAAGTGAAAGAAGCTATCAATGCTAATGGCTCAAAACTTATAGGGCCAAACTGCCCAGGAATTATAACTCCGGATCAATGCAAAATGGGCATAATGCCAGCAAGCATTCATCAAGCAGGAGCTATAGGTATTATCTCTCGGTCAGGCACCCTCACCTATGAAGCAGTCCATCAGACAACCGCATTTGGCCTTGGGCAGTCTACATGTATTGGTATTGGCGGCGATCCCATCAAAGGATTAAATTTTATTGAGTGCCTCGCTATGTTTCAAGAAGACCCTGATACTAAGGGGATTATTATGGTGGGGGAAATTGGAGGTACCGATGAAGAATTAGCATCGGAGTATATCCAATCAAATATTACTAAGCCAGTTGTTGCTCATATTGCAGGAATAACAGCACCTAAGGGAAAACGTATGGGGCATGCTGGTGCAATCATCTCTGGCAATACTGGTAAGGCGGAAGATAAAATTTATTGTCTAGAAAAATCTGGGGTTCTTATTGCTAGATCCCCTTCTGATATGGGCTCTATGATTAATAAGGTAATGATTGGGTTATGATGAAAAAAATATTTAGCCCTCTCAAGATAGTGCTCGTAATTTTTTGTATAAACTTTTCAGCTTATTCAGAAGAGGTTTCGTATTTATTAACTGCTTCTGCAAAAGGGGACATGGCAAGCGTCCGTGCAATCATAGAGAGTGGTGGCAACCCAAATACCAAAGATAAAGATTTAGTGACAGCATTAATGTATGCTGCAAGAAAAAATCAAGTAGACGTAATTAAATTCTTAATTCTGAATGGGGCAAATGTAAATGCTGTAGAAGAAGATGGGTGGACGGCCTTAATGTATGCAGCGAAAAAAAACTATACGGAAACAATTACAATACTTTTAGAAAATGGGGCTGACCCTAGGATTATCGACCCAGATGGTTGGTCTGCATATGGATTGGCCGCAACCTCAGGATTTCATCAAACGATAGATATTTTGATTAAAGGCGGCATTGATCCAAACACAAGAAACAATTCGGGTCTAACAGTCCTTATGCTTGCATGTAAAAGTGGTGATGTTCTAACTATTAAAACTTTGCTCGATAATAAAGCACAAATTCATTTAAAAGATAAGTATGGAAAGACTGCGTTAACCTATGCCGTGATTAATGGCAATAAAGATGCTGTCATATTCCTTTTAAATCATGGAGCCAAAGTAGACGATTTTGATAAAAGTGAGTGGACTGGATTGGTTTGGGCTATAAAAAGGAAACAGATTGATATTGCTCGAATATTGATTGGTAAGGGGGCCGATATCAATCATGAGGATAACGAGGGGACACATATAATTCATTATGCTGTGTTTAGTAATTCAAATGAGGCTTTAGAGATGCTTATTAATGCTGGGGTGAACCTTAAAGCAACCGATCAGTATGGATTAACTCCATTAGTCTATGCATTGAAGCAGAATAACTCACATATGGTAAAAGTAATAAAAACCGCAGGTGGGGACTATTAATTGAAAGTACATTTAGCTCAGCTGAACACAATAGTAGGTGATTTAACTTTCAATAAAAACCTTATCCTTAAGGAGGCAGAGATAGCTGTGGCTAATGGGGCAAACCTACTTTTAACTCCTGAATTAAGCATAACAGGTTACCCACCGGAAGATTTGCTGCTAGACCAAGAATTTATCAAAGAATGTGACAGGAGCCTAATGGAGATAGCAGAAAAATTTCCAGGGATTATGGTAGCAATTGGCCATCCGATGTTGGTTGAAAATAAACTATATAACGCAGTTTCTATTCTCTTTAACAGTAAAATCCTAAGCACGTACCGAAAAAAAATATTACCCAATTATGGAGTTTTCGACGAAAAGCGATATTTTTCAGAAGGAAACAAAAACACTATAATTGACTATCAAGGAAAAAAAATAGGCTTTCTTATATGTGAAGATATTTGGGTTAAGGAGCCAACAGCATCATTGATTAAGGAAGGAGTCGAAATTATTCTATGTATTAATGCCTCGCCTTTCGAGTTAAAAAAACAACAAAAGCGTATCGATCAGGTTAAAAAAATGATATCTGGAAATAATCTTACTTTAGTATATTTAAATGCTTTGGGCGGTCAGGATAATGTAGTTTTTGATGGTGGCTCTTTTGTTTATGACGGTATAAAAGGTTTGACTACCGAGCTTCCACAATTTGAAAGTATATCTGAAACAATTGACTTGAATTCTAAGAAGGCGTCTGTTTGCTCGACATACAATGATATGGAGATAATATTAAAAGGTTTGGTCTTAGCCCTGCATGACTATCTTGAAAAAAATAATATGCAGAGAGTCTTTTTAGGCTTATCAGGAGGTATTGATTCGGCTCTAGTTCTATACATAGCAACTAAGGCAATTGCAAAAAATAATATTCATGCAATTATGATGCCCTCAAAATATACCTCGGATATAAGCCTTGAAGACGCTAAGAAACTAGCAGAAGATTTAGAGGTTGACTATAAGATATACCCAATTGATAGTTTAATTGATAATGTTAATCAAGTTTTCAGTGAAGAATTTAAGGGTCTCCCAAGCGATATAACCGAAGAGAACTTTCAAGCAAGAATTAGAGGGCTTATGCTAATGGGTTTAGCAAATAAGCATAATGGAATGGTGCTTGCAACGAGCAATAAAAGTGAGCTGGCTGTTGGTTATTCGACAATATATGGAGATATGGTAGGTGGCTTTTGTGTGCTTAAAGATGTACCAAAAACAATGGTTTATAAGTTGGCAAAACATATCAATAGCACAAAAAAAATAATTCCAGGTCGAATTATTACCAGGGAACCAAGCGCGGAGTTAAAAGAGAATCAAACTGACCAAGATAATTTACCAAGCTATGAAGTATTAGATGAGATTATACGGCTTTATATTGAGGAAACCAAAAGCTCTGCTTTTATAATTAATACTGGATTTGACTCTCAAATAGTGGAAAAAGTTGTAAAATTAATAAATGGTAGTGAGTTTAAGCGACGTCAATCGGCTCCTGGGCCAAAAATAACAAGCAAAGCATTTAGTGTTGATAGGCGCTTTCCAATAACCAATAAATATAAAACAAAATTACAATAGGAGTTATGATGAAAAAGATTGAGGCAATTATTAAACCATTCAAGCTTGATGAGGTAAGAGAGGCTTTATCTGAAATAGATATTATGGGTTTAACTGCGACTGAAGTTAAAGGGTTTGGAAGGCAAAAAGGACACACAGAGCTGTACCGAGGGGCGGAATATGTTGTAGATTTTCTTCCTAAAATTAGGTTAGATTTAGTGGTAGAAGATAAAATGGTTGATAAGGTTGTTGAGACCATTATGAAAACAGCCCATACCGGAAAAATTGGCGACGGGAAAATTTTTGTTATGAATGTTGAAGAAGCTGTAAGAATTAGAACGGGAGAAAAAGGAGACGCGGCTATCTAATCTGATCCTAATATTTTTTTAATCTTTTCAAGATCTTCTTGTGTATCCACACCAATCGAATGAGAGCCCTCATATCTAAAAACTTTAATCTTATGATGGTTTTCTATAGCCCTAAGTTGCTCAAGGCCTTCAATATTTTCGAGATTTGATTTGGGCAGGCTACAAAACAACTTTAAAAATTTAGCGGTATATCCATATATACCAATATGTTGAAACGCTCCCTGTCCCAAGGAGTCTTCTGCCCTGCTTTTATCGTAAGGAATCATAGATCGACTAAAGTATAATGCGTAATCATCTACCCCAAGGACTACCTTGACATTATTGGGGCTGACAAAGTCATCTAAATTTCTGAATGCAGACGCTGCTGTAGCATACTCAACTCCTAATTCTCGCATTCCGTTAGCCACTTGGTTTATTAGCAAAGGGTCCATAAGAGGCTCGTCTCCCTGCAGGTTAACGATAATGGTCTCATCATCCCATCCAGTTTGATGAAGAACCTCGTTTATACGATCAGTGCCTGAAAAATGATTGGGGTCTGTAAGAATCGAGCGGAAGCCAAACTCCTCGACACAATTGAAGATTCTCTCGTCATCTGTTGCAACTACGACCTCATCAGCACCGCTTAATCTCGCTTTTCTTGCAACATGAATAACCATAGGCAATCCAGCGATCTCAATTAATGGCTTCCCTGCAAGTCTAGTACTGTTATATCGGGAGGGAATTACAACCTTAAAAGTCATTACCTATTCATCCAAACTAATTTTTCTTGCTTCACTTTCCAGCAGAATTGGTATCCCATTTTTAATCGGGTATGCTAATTTGGCTACTTTTGATATCAATTCGTTATTCGTCTTATCAAAGTCTAACGGCCCTTTAGTTACTGGGCAAACTAGGATGCTTAGTAAATTTTTATCCATCAATTCAATCCAACCTTTATCAACATGTTATTAATTAAATCATCTTCAATTTTCAAGGAAATAGAAGCGACCCATATATTACTGTGCTTTATATGTGCACACTTAATTGCATCTTTTTCTGTCATTATTATATGCATGTCCTCATAAGCATCAAAGTCACTTTGCCTAAAATTATAATGGTCATCAAAGACTGCCTGCGTGAAGTTTAAATTTTTAAGCTTCAAGGTTCTAAAAAATTTATTAGGATTAGCGATAGCAGTAATCGCAACTAAACCCTTATTATTAATAGAAGAAAAATTAATATGTTTCTTGCCGCTAATTGAGGTTAATTTATCATCACAATAAGATTTAATTAATTTAGCCTTTGGAATTGTTAATCTTCCATTATCGTCATTTACTATAATAGCATCAGCTTTCTTCAGTCTTGATAATGGTTCTCTTAATGGGCCAGCTGGAAGCATCATTTCATTACCAAAATACCTTAATCCATCAACAAGAATAAATTCGTAATCACGAAATAATGAGTAATGTTGTAAGCCGTCATCAGAAAGAATTATATTCGTTTCTGGGTACCGTTTTATCAAGTAATTTGCTGTTAAAAATCGATTCTTTCCAACAAATACCGGACAATTTACTTTTGTCTTAATTAGCAGAGGCTCGTCACCAACGTCGCGATAAAAGCTGGAGATTGAAACTTCTCTTGGATTTGAATATTCGGACTTATAGCCCCTAGAAACTATTCCTACTTTTATTTTTTTTTGAATTAATCGATTTGCTAACTCAATAATAAAAGGTGTTTTTCCAGTCCCTCCAACTGTTATGTTGCCGACAATCACAACAGGGATGTCTATCTTTTTTACATTTAGAACCTTAATTTTATATAAGAAATTTCTTACGCTCTGAAGCATATAGAATATGATGCTTACTGGAATTAAAATAACTCCCCATGTCAGTTTTTTATAGTGCTGATCAGTAATGAGGCTCTCAACAGACCTCAATTAATTAAACCCTCTTTTATACAAAGTTGTATACCTGCCTTTTTTCCTGATTAGTTCATCATGGGTACCTTGCTCAACAAGCTCACCGTTATGGATTACCAAGATTTTATCAGCATTTATTATGGTGCTTAATCTATGGGCAATTACGATTGATGTTCGTTTTTTCATTAAGGTATCAAGCGCCTCTTGAACAAATAACTCTGACTCAGAATCTAATGCCGAAGTAGCCTCGTCCAATAAAAGAATGGGTGCATTTTTTAGGATTGCTCTGGCAATAGCAATCCGCTGTTTTTGTCCACCAGATAACTTAATACCTCTATCTCCAATAACATGACTGAAGCCCTGCGGAAGTTTTTCTATGAATTCAAGAGCATTAGCTGCTTTTGCAGCTTTTTTAATAGCCGCTAAATTACTTTTTCCCCTTCCTCCATATGCAATATTGTTGAACACAGTGTCATTAAATAGGATAGTATCCTGACTAACCAGAGCAATTTTTTCTCTAAGGCTTTGCAAAGTAAATGCATTGACGTCGATATTGTCTATTTTTATCTCGCCTTCAGAAATCTCATACAATCGCGGAATTAAATTAATTAATGTAGTTTTCCCGCCGCCCGATTTACCGACTAGAGCAATTTTTTCTCCTGGCTTTGTCGTAAATGATATCTTCCTAATTGCTGGATGTTTTTCATCAGGATAACTAAATGTAACCTCATTGAATTGAATTTCTCCTTTAATCTTTTCTATTACTTTTTTACCCGTGTTTTTTTCTCCTACCTCATCCATTACACTAAAGATGCTTATTGCAGCCGCATAGCCAACCTGAATTTGTTCATTAATTGCTGTAATCTTTTTGATTGGGGAAATGAGCATTAATAACGCCCCAACAAAAGCAGCAAACTCTCCAGCAGTAAAATAACTGATTGAATAAAAAACTACTGAAGCAAGAGCTATGGCGGACATAATTTCAATAGCTAAACTGTTTATGCCAGACATCTTTGCAAGCTTTGTATGCATCTTTCGGTTTCTGATTGATATATCGGTAAATCTTTTTAGCTCAAATAAAGCTGTTCCAAATATTTTAACTATTCTTTGTGAGGCTATAGCTTCTCCTGAAACACGAGTCATATCTCCCATTGATTCTTGAACCTCGGAGCCAGCTTGCCTTAGCTTGGGTGATACCTTCTTAAGGTATAAACCCATTACAGGTGCCATTACCGCAAAAATTATAGTTAAAAGCCAATCTAAATAAAGCATATACCCAACAATAGTAATAACCGTAAGAATATCCCTAAATGCATCTAGAGCTACTTTAGTAACAATGGTGGAGAGCTGCTCAGTTTCGTATGTTAATTTTGATACGATGTTGCCGGCAGCATTTTTATCAAAAAATTTTACTGGAAGAGACATAATCCTTTTAAATGAATCAAACCTAAGATCTTCTACTATCTTTCTAGACACCCACCTCATAGAGTAACCTGAAACAAATCCAGCTGCCGCCCTTATGCTCATTAGAAATACAAGCCCAATCGGAAGTAATATCGAGGCTTCAGCAGACTTTTCTACCAATCCTTCATCAGTAATTTTTTTAATTAACGCAAGAAATCCAGTGTTGGTTAACGCTAAGATTAATAAGGAAAAAATGCTAAAGCTTAAAATTAACTTGTACCTAAGCGCATACTTTAATAGCCTGAAATAGATTTTCTTAAAACTTGGTGACTGAGAGTTTGTGGTCAGATCTTTCGTCATAATATGGTGGTTGTGCTCTTACTGCACTTTTGTTGAGAAAGTTATTTTGTTTAAACCTGCCAACCTCGAGGCTTCCATAACATTTACTACCGCCTGATGGGTTGTTAGAGCATCTGCATTGATAATAATGGATGTATCACTTTTGCCTTGTGCAGCCTCTTTGATAATGCTAACTAAATCATCAAAGTCGGTTGATTCCATAGATTTTTCATTAACAGAATACTTACCCTCTTTTGTTATTATGATAGTTATAAAACCTTCTTTTTGTTTGCTTTGGTTCGCCTCCGCTACCGGAAGATTAATCTTTAATTCACTAAATTTTGAGAAAGTTGTGCTTACAACCAAAAAAATTATAATTACGAGCAAAACATCAATCAATGGAATAAAATTAATTTCGGGGTCCGCCAGCCTTGTTTTTCTTCTAAAATTCATTCTTTACTTTCTTTCGCCCCTAATAACCTCAACCAATCTTAGCGCTTGCTGCTCCATCTCAATAACTAAATAATCTACTTTTGATCTAAAATATCTAAAAGCTATCATGGCAGGAACTGCTACAACGATACCACCTGCAGTATTATATAAAGCTACAGAAATTCCTCTTGCAAAAACAGTAACGTCGTGACCGCTTGAGGTAAAAGAACTAAAAAGTTCTACCATTCCAATAATGGTTCCAAATAATCCCAGCAAAGGGGCAACTGTAGATATTGTGCTAAGCGTACCCAAATACTTTTCCAGCCTGAAGCTTGCAAGCGAACCTGCCTCCTCAATTGAATCTTTAATTACTTCTAAGGATGCATTTTTATTTTCAATAGCTACAGCCATTATCTCACCAAGAGGAGAGTTTTTTTTAAGGGCTTCAATAGATTCTATATTTATAGATCCAGAGCTCATTAAGTTGGTAACATCAGCTAAAAGATTGCTTGGGGCAATATTAGACACCCTTAAGGTCCATAACCTTTCTAAAATAATAGCTACTCCGAAAATCGACGTTACTATCAAAGGCCAAATTGGCCAGCCTGCAGCTATAATAATGTTCCACACTGGTTTAAACTCCCCATGATTTTTATCAAGTAAAAAACTACGTTATTTGTTATTTATTGTTCCTTCAGCTAAATGATAGATCTTTTTCATCTTTCTTGCTAACTCAAGATCGTGAGTTACGAGCACAATAGAGGATTTAAATTCATTAGCTAATTCAAGAAACATATCAAACACTAATTTTGCATTTTTATGGTCTAAATTACCAGTCGGTTCGTCGGCTAAAATCAGCTGGGGCTCTATAATTAATGCTCTACCAACCGCAACCCTCTGCCTCTCCCCTCCCGAAAGCTGATGAGGGTAATGTTCAGCTCTTTTGCTAAGACCCAAAGTTTTTAACATTTTTAAAGCTCTGTTATGCGCCTTCTTATAATTACCACCTTTGATAATCAGGGGCATAAGAATATTTTCCAGCGCTGTAAAATCAGGGAGCAAATGATGTGACTGGTAAACAAATCCAATTAGTTTATTTCTCATCGCCGCTAATTGTGATTGGTTAAGCGTATCTAATTTTTGGTCATTAATCTCTACAGACCCTTCACTTGGAATATCTAGTCCAGCCATAAGGTGGAGAAGAGTGCTCTTTCCTGAGCCTGATACCCCTGTTATTGCTATATTTTCTCCTTGGTATAGACGTATATTAATTTTATTTAAAATGGGCGCATCTAAACCTGTGTATACCTTGGTAATGTTTTGTAAATTTAAAATAAGGGCTTTACTCATGTTTCAATGTCGCTGCTGGATCTAATTTAGAGGCTTTAATGCTTGGGTATATTGATGCTACAAACGATAGAAACAAACCCATAAAGCTTATATATATTATGTCGCTACTTAAGATCTTTGAAGGTACCTCGCTAATATAATAGATATCTTTTGCAAGAAACTGAATGTTGAATAAACTTTCTATTAACGGGACAATAATGTCTATGTTTGCAGCAATGCAGATTCCCAAAATTACACCGAGAGATGTCCCAATAATTCCTGTTAAAGCTCCTTGCAACATAAAGATAAGCAATATACTGACTTGACTTGCTCCAATGGTTCGCAGGATTGCAATGTCGGATTTTTTCTCGGTTACACCCATTACAAGCGTTGAGACAATATTAAAAGCGGCCACAGCAATTATTAGAGTTAGGATAATAGACATAACCTTCTTCTCTAGCTGAATGGCTGCAAATAGATTGGTATGTTTTTTTGTCCAATCCAAAACATAAAACTTGCTGTTAGTATTGATTGCGTTATCGATGTCTGCTGAAGACTTGGCAGTTTTTTCTAAATCTTTTAACTTAACTCGTATTCCAGAAATTTTATCTCCCATTTGAAAAAATTTTTGTGCATCTATCATATGAATTAAGACCAGACCAGCGTCATATTCATACATTCCCGCATCAAAAATACCAGCAACAGTAAATTGTTTAATTCTCGGTAGCATCCCTACTGGTGAAAAATTTGCTTGGGATGAAATCATCGATATTTTATCGCCTACGCCTAAAGCAAAATACCGGGCTAAGTCTACGCCGATTAAAATTTCAAATTTTCCAGGGTGCACTCTGAAATCCCCAACAGTTATTTGGTCTTCTAAACTGCTTACTGTTGATTCGCTTTCTGGATCAACTCCTCTAACCAAGACCCCTCTATTATATTTACCTATAGATACTAGAGCCTGGCTGCTCGTAAAAGGGGCAGTAGATTGGATGTTACTTAATGAAGTAATTTTGTTATCAATTTCTCGCCAATTTCCAAGATTATAGCCTGCGCTTATTACCTCTACATCTGAAGCAACATTCAAAATTCTAGCCCTAAGTTCTGATTGAAAACCATTCATTACAGATAAAACTACAATCAAAGCCATTACTCCCAAGGCTATGCCGATAATGCTAGTGAGTGAAATGAACGAAATGAAATTATTTTTATTTCTTAATCGAGTGTATCTCAAGGCTATCCACAACTCGAAAAAATGTTCCTTTAAAAAATCTTTTTTTATCATATTTTAATTAAATTTTAGATGTCGCATTCTGCTAGAATTATGGCATGTTTACAGGAATAATAGAATCAGAAGGTACCATAAGCTCCTTAGTTAAAAAAGGTGCCGATACAAGTATAAATATTTTGTTTGATCAAGCTACTCTAGATGACATTAAACCTGGTGATAGCATAGCAGTAAATGGCGTATGTCTTACTGTGGAAGCAATAACAAATAATGAGCTCAGCTTTTACTTGTCAGTTGAATCTATCTCCAAAATTGCAGACCTAAAATTAAACCAAAAAGTTAACCTAGAAAGATCTCTAAAGATTAATGAACGAATATCAGGCCATTTTGTTTTTGGTCATGTAGACGGAGTTTGTACCATCACAGAGATAGCTGAGTTAGATGGTTGTCAGCGATGGCTGCTAAAGGCTCCTAAAGAGCTAATTAAATATATTGCAAAAAAAGGCTCTGTATCCTTAAGTGGAGTAAGTCTTACGGTTAATTCCGTGAGTGATTATGTATTTAGCATAAACCTAATTCCGTTTACATTAAGCCATACCACTCTAAAATATAATAAAGCTGGAGATAAATTGAACATAGAAATTGATATGCTGGCTAGATATGTTGAATCGATAAATAAAAAGTGATTAGTTTAGAATGAATAAAATAGAGGAATTGATAGAGGATCTTAAGCAAGGGAGGATGGTTATCCTTGTAGACGACGAGGATCGTGAGAATGAAGGGGATTTAGTGGTTGCAGCTGAATTTATTAGCCCTGAACATATTAATTTTATGGCTAAATATGGAAGGGGCTTGGTATGTTTAACCTTAACAGAAGACAAGTGTAAAAAACTTAAACTGCCACTTATGGTGGAACAAAATGAAGGCAAGCTAGGGACTAACTTCACGGTATCTATAGATGCTGCGACAGGCATTACTACAGGAATTTCGGCATCTGATAGATCAAATACTATTAAGGCTGCAATCAATATTAATTCAAACCATACCAGTATCGTAAGGCCAGGGCATATCTTTCCTCTTACTGCACATCCTGGTGGGGTTCTCTATCGTGCTGGCCATACAGAGGCTGGTTGTGACTTATCAAACCTTGCAGGTCTTGACCCCTCTTCCGTTATATGTGAAATATTGAATGAAGATGGGAATATGGCGAGAATGCCAGATCTTATGAGTTTTTCTAAGAGACATGATATAAAAATTGGCTCGATCGCAGACTTAATTGAATTCAGAAGTAAGAAAGAAAAATTGATCAAAAAAATTAGTGAGAAGTTGATAAAAACTACATTTGGTGAGATGAAATTAATTTTATATACAGACCTGTTGTCTAAAAATACTCATATCGCTCTTGTTAAAGGGGAAATAGAGAGCAATGATAACGTTTTAGTGAGGGTCCATGAACCTCTGTCAATTCTAGATTTTATTGAAGAGGAGACTAATCACTCATGGCCGCCTCTTGAAGCATTAAAATTAATCAAGAATGAGGACAAAGGGGTTATTATTTTCTTAAATTACCAAGAATCACAAAATAAAATCACAGAAGCGCTTGATGCGGATAGGCAAGTTGCTGTTAAAGGAAGTGATTTAAGAAATTATGGTATCGGATCTCAAATACTAGTAGATTTAGGCGTATCCAAAATGCGATTATTATCCTCACCAAGGAAAATGCCAAGCATGACTGGTTATGGACTTCAAGTAACTGAATTTATTGAGAATATTTAAATAAAAATTTAACAATTGCATGATAAAATAAACCTATATGAATTTATATTTTATGACAACTGACTTTCATAGATCACTAAAAATTTATTCCACTTCATTTCTACGCAGTTCCATAAGCAATGCTCTTAACTGAAATGAATGCTGCGCCAATTTTAAGACCTAATAGTAATGTCATCGCTTTCGATTTTGGTGAAAAAAAGATTGGAGTTGCCATAGGAAATAGTATTACGAAAACAGCCCATCCCCTTGAAACAATTAGAAAGATTAAGAAGGTAGAGCGGATACAAAGCATTGAAAATTTATTAAAAGAATGGGAGCCTGGTATTGTCGTGGTGGGACTTCCTTTAAATGAGGATGGAACAGAAAGTAGGCTGACATTATTAGCCCAGAATTTCGCAAAAAAGATTGAGAATAAATTTAAAGTTCCAACCGTGCTGATTGATGAAAGATACACTTCAGTGGAAGCAAAAATTCTACTAAGTGGCAGTGTAAAAAGTATACGGAAAGGAAATCAAGCAATAGATCAGGTTGCCGCACAAATTATTTTGGATGCATACTTTGAAAGAATCTAAAAATATGCTTCCAGAGCCAAGCATACTAATTCAAAAAATTGCTACGGAACTTTCGAAAGAAATTAATTCTAACACCTGTTTAATTGGTATTCCAAAAGGTGGGCACTTAATCATAAATGCGTTGAAAGAAATTCTATCTGCTACCAAGGTTGACTACGGACTAATTGATGCATCATTTTATCGTGATGATCTAGAAATATCAGGCTTAAAAGTTAAGGAAATCACTACGAACGTAATGTTCGAAATTAAGGATAAAAAAGTAATATTAATTGACGATGTTTTTTTTACGGGAAGAACTACTCGAGCAGCAATAAATGAAATATTTGACTTTGGAAGGCCGCGTGAAATATTACTATATGTATTAATCGACAGGCAATCAGAACAGCTCCCAATAAAACCAACCTATTCTGCTCATCAAGTAAGCTCAGAAACTAATGACTATATCAATCTAGAGGAAGAAAATGGACGTCTCATTTTTAAAATAAGAAAAAAAGATGAGTAAACTTCAACTTTCAAATGATGGCAATATAAAACACCTCCTGACTACAGAAGGATTAGGGCGAGATCTTATTCATAAAATATTTGACCTGGCGGAATCTTTCTTAAATGTTAGTAATAGGGAGATTAAAAATGTTCCCTTCTTGCGAGGCAAAACAGTATGTAATCTTTTTTTTGAAAATAGCACCAGGACAAGAACAACGTTTGAAATTGCTGCTAAAAGATTATCGGCTGACGTAATAAATCTTGACATAGATTCATCCTCACAATCGAAAGGGGAATCAATATTTGATACTGTAGATAATCTTATATCTATGGGGGCTGATATCTTTGTTATCAGACATCCGGAGCCTGGAATGCCTGAACTGATCGCTAAACATGTTGGTGATAATGTTCACATCATAAATGCTGGTGATGGTAACCATGCTCATCCAACTCAAGGCTTGCTAGATGCATTCACTATAAAAAAATTCAAGGAGAGATTTGATAATTTATCTGTGGTTATTGTCGGGGACATCAGACATTCTCGGGTTGCCAGATCAGAAATACATGCGCTATCAACGCTTGGCGTACCTGACATTAGGCTGGTTGGGCCATCAGAATTCATGCCAACAGATATGGGCCAGCTTGATCTTGCAATATTCGAAAATATGGAAAATGGGCTGAAGAATGTCGATGTCATTATGATGCTCAGAATTCAGAAAGAAAGGATGATTGGTTCTATCATTCCTAAAGATGAGGAATACTCAGAGAGGTTTGGATTACGGAAAAAACATCTGTTGGTAGCAAAAAAAGATGCAATTATTATGCATCCAGGCCCAATGAACAGAGGCGTTGAAATAGATTCCGATGTTGCTGACTCCAAACAATCTGTAATTTTGGCACAAGTAACATTTGGTATTGCGATTAGAATGGCAGTAATGAGCATGTTGATTGGAAAAAATATTTAGCTATTAATTCAAGATTGGTTATAATCTCAATTGAACGTAAACAAACCTAAGGGACAAAATGCTTGAAAATTTACTGAATGCTTTGTTTGGCAAATCTAAGCCAGAGAAACCTGCTGCTAAGAAACCTGCTGCTAAGAAACCTGCTGCTAAGAAAAAATAACGATTGTATTAAATTGTATTCAAATAAACCAGGCTGTAGCTTGGTTTTTTTTTAATAAATGAATAATATTAAACAAAATTTAGCCTTAATTAATCAAAAAATAGACTCCTTAAAAAGTCCTACTAAAGTAGTTCTTGTTGCGGTGAGTAAGCAACAAAATGCTTCTAAAATTATTGAGGCGGTAGAATGTGGCCAAACTATATTTGGGGAAAACTACCTCCAGGAAGCACTTGAAAAACAGCAGATACTTCAAAAATATAAGCTCGAATGGCACTTCATCGGTCCGATTCAAAGCAATAAATGTAAGTCTATAGCGGAAAATTTTTCATGGGTTCACACTATTGATCGGCTAAAAATTGCTTCAAGAATAAATGATGCTAGAAAGAATATGGGGGCTATTAATATTTGTATACAGATAAATATTAGTAACGAAGAAACAAAGAGTGGCGTTAGGTTAGGGGATGCAAAAGAATTTATCAATGAAATAAGTAAGCTTGATAATTTAACTATCAGAGGATTAATGGCAATCCCATCAAATACAAATAATGAAAAATTATTAGCAAAAGAATTTCAGTTGCTAGGCAATATTTACGAAGAATTTAAAAAAATCTACCCTACCATTGACACACTGTCGATGGGTATGTCAAATGACTATTTAAATGCGATTAACCATGGTGCTAATATGGTTAGAATCGGCAGCAACATTTTTGGAGCACGCGCATAATGAGCAAACAAAAAAAAATTGTATTTGTTGGTGGTGGAAATATGGCCAAAGCTATAATTTATGGGCTTATTAATAATGGATACTCCCAGTCAAATATTCTTGTTGTAGATACCTCGAATGATCAACTAGACATTATTTCTAATAACTATGCAGTCAATGTATCGACATCAATGTGCAAATTTAATGGGGATGAAATAATAATTTTAGCAACAAAGCCACACCAAATTGAAGCTATATGCGAGACTCTAAAGGGATCCTTAAGCCAACAACTTATCATTTCAATTGCAGCTGGGCTTTCAATTAGCAATATAAGTAAATGGCTTAATGACTATAAGTACATTGTAAGAACAATGCCAAACTTAGTAGCAAAAATACAGCGCAGTATGACAGCTTTATACTGTAAGGATACTCTTGTGCAGGGCTATAAAAACGATGCGGAAGATATTTTTAATACTATTGGAAAAGTATTATGGCTGAATGACGAATCAAAAATTGATGCCGTAACTTCAATCTCAGGTAGCGGTCCCGCTTATATATTTTATTTTCTTGACTCGCTTATTGAGGCGGGGGAAAAAGTGGGTTTGGATAGGGAGGAGGCTGAGCTTCTAGCGCATGAAACGCTCCTAGGCTCCGCTATTATGTCTGAATCCTATCTCGATGATCTTGGAACCCTTGTAAGCAATGTTTCATCAAAAGGTGGCACAACTGAGCAAGCAATAAATGTGCTGAAAAATAAAAATTTTAAAGAAATAATTTCACAAGCAGTTGCCTCGGCTTTTAAAAGAGCTGTTGAGATTGGCAATAATAGATGAAACGTGGAGGCATTGTCGTTGGTTTGTCAGGTGGAGTCGACTCTGCAGTAACTGCATGGCTATTAAAGGACCAGGGTTACGATGTTACTGCTTTGTTTATGAAGAACTGGGAGGATGACGATGACGATGAGTACTGTTCAAGCAAACAAGATTTGCTTGATGCCGTAGCAGTAGCAGAAAAAATTGGTATAGACATTGAGGTAGTTAATTTTGCAAAAGAGTATAAAGAAAAAGTTTTTTCATTGTTCATTGATGGCCTAAAAAGTGGCATTACCCCTAACCCAGATATTTTATGCAATTCAGAGATCAAGTTTGATGCATTTTTGAAGCATGCGCTATCAATGGGTGCTCATAAAATAGCTACCGGTCATTACGCTAAAGTTACGGAGCGGGATGGCTTATTTTATTTGCTCAAAGGGGACGATGGGTCTAAAGATCAAAGCTACTTTCTTCATCGGCTTAATCAAAAGCAATTATCACAATCAATCTTTCCTCTTGGGGCATTATTGAAAAAAGAGGTGCGCGAAATTGCCAAAATCAACTCTCTACATAACTATGACAGAAAAGATTCTACAGGTATCTGTTTTATAGGAGAAAGGCCTTTTGCAGACTTTATTGGTGGTTACATAAAGAAAGATCCTGGGGACATAGTTAGTAGCGACGGGGAAGTTTTGGGCACTCATGATGGTCTAAATTTTTACACTATAGGGCAAAGACAGGGTCTAAAAATTGGAGGGGTTCAAAAAGGCAATGGTAAGCCATGGTTCGTCATAAGAAAAAATTTCGAAAGTAATCAGCTAATTGTAGGGCAAGGGCACGACCACCCTCTTCTTCTTAGTGATGGGCTAATCGCCAATCAAATGCATTGGATTGGGGAAAAATTACCAAAAGAAAATTGGGTTTATGCTGCTAAAACAAGGTACAGACAACCTGATGCGCCATGCGAAATAGACACTATTGGCAATACAGCAACCACTATTATGTTTGGTCAAAAGCAATGGGCTGTAACACCTGGTCAATCGGTTGTAATTTATGAAAGCAATGTGTGTCTTGGTGGAGGATTTATTGAAAAAGCAATTAACCACTCAATAACTAAAAAATGAAATTAAGTAAAAAAATTATCTCAGAAGCTATAAGTCAAAATATTATTGCAGCTATTGATGAAGATATCAAAAGTGCAGACAGATCCTCGTCGCTTATTCCTTCTAATGTAAAAGGGGTAGCTTCAATAAAAGCAAATCAAACAGCTATCTTGTGTGGCAAACCATGGTTTGAAGCTTGCTTTAAGGCTATTGACAAGAAAATTAAATTTAAATGGGATGTTGACGAGGGGCAGTCATTTAAAAAAAATCAAGTGATCTGCACTATTTATGGAAAATATAATAAGTTGCTTGAGGGGGAAAGAGTTGCTTTAAATTTTTTACAAACACTTTCTGCTACTGCAACCTCTACCAATAAGTTGGTAAACAAAATTGCGTTAACATCTTCCAGCCTTCTGGATACAAGAAAAACAATTCCAGGTTTAAGAGTTGCTCAAAAGTATGCAGTAAAAATTGGTGGTGGCCTTAATCAAAGGCTTGGTCTTTATGATGAAATTCTGATAAAAGAAAATCATATTAAATCGTATGGCTCTATTCAAGCAACTTTAGAAAATACAAAAAATTATTTAAAAACAAAGAACTATCAAATAGAAGTTGAAAATATTAATCAACTAGCGATTGCATTAAGGTATGGTGCAAAAAATATTTTGCTCGATAATTTTTCAGTTTTAAATGCTAAAAAAGCTATATCAATTAATAAAGGGAAAGCCGTACTCGAGGTCTCAGGTAATATTGATATCCATAATATTTTAGATTATGCCAAAATAGGGATTCCAAGAATTTCTGTTGGTGCAATTACTAAAAATATCGAAGCGATTGATTTTTCAATGATTATTGACACAATTTAACTAAGATTACTTGAGCTAAGCCCTTCTAAAGGGTATTATATTCGTTTAATTGAAACGTTCCTTTGCATGAAACCTGAAATTATCACTGGCGCTGAAATCGTCATCCGTTCACTTCAAAAAGAAAGTGTAGACTTTGTATTTGGTTACCCTGGCGGTGCCGTTTTGAATATATACGATGCGATTTTTAAGCAAAAATACTTTAAACACGTCTTGGTAAGACATGAGCAGGCTGCCGTGCATGCTGCAGATGCTTTTTCCAGGGCCACAGGAAAAGTTGGTGTGGCATTGGTAACATCAGGTCCAGGCGCTACCAATGCTGTAACAGGTATAGCAACCGCCTATATGGATTCCATTCCAATGGTTATTATTAGCGGGCAAGTTCCTACTCATGCAATTGGAGAAGATGCATTCCAAGAATGTGACACAGTCGGAATCACAAGGCCTTGTGTTAAACATAATTTTCTTGTTAAAGACGTCAATAAAATAGCGAGCACTATTAAAAAAGCATTCTACATTGCCTCTTCTGGTCGTCCTGGTCCAGTCTTGGTTGATATCCCAAAAGATATTACAGCGGAAGAGGCTGAGTTTATTTATCCAGATTCAGTAGCTTTGCGTTCCTACACTCCAGTAACAAAAGGCCATTTAGGCCAGATAAAGAAAGCATTAGATTTATTGCTAAAAGCAAAAAGGCCTATGGTCTATTCTGGTGGTGGTGTTGTTCTAGGTAATGCAGCAGAGTCTTTAAAAAATCTTATCGACACTCTTGGTTTTCCAATAACTAATACGCTTATGGGCCTTGGTGGGTTTCCTGCCTCAGACGAAAAGTTCTTAGGTATGCTAGGTATGCATGGAACATATGAGGCTAATATGGCAATGCAGGACTGTGATGTTTTATTGGCAGTTGGGGCAAGGTTTGATGATAGGGTTATTGGAAATCCGGATCATTTTTTATCTAAGCCCAGAAAGATTATTCATATTGATATTGATCCTGCATCTATTTCCAAAAGAGTTAAGATTGATGTGCCAATAGTAGGTGATGTTAAAAGTGTTTTAGACGATATGTTGGAGAGTTATGGCGACCTAAAGAAAGATCATAATAAAGATCTAATTAAGCCATGGATGGCTCAAATAAAAGAATGGGCTAGCGAAGACTGTATGGCTTTCGAAGATGACGGATCATTTATTAAGCCTCAAAAGGTCATACAAACTTTGCATAAAGTCACGAATGGAGAAGCCTTTATTACCTCTGATGTTGGTCAGCATCAAATGTGGGCTGCGCAGTACTATCCTTTTGATAAGCCAAGAAGGTGGATTAATTCAGGTGGTCTTGGGACTATGGGGGTAGGGCTACCTTATGCAATGGGGTGTCAATTAGCATTCCCAGATTCCCAGGTTGCTTGTGTTACTGGTGAGGCATCCATACAAATGTGCATCCAAGAACTATCTACATGCAAACAATTTCATCTTCCTATAAAAATCATTAATCTTAACAATAGATATATGGGCATGGTAAGGCAGTGGCAAGAATTCTTTTACGGTAATAGATACGCAGAATCCTATATGGATGCCCTTCCCGACTTTGTTAAATTAGCAGAAGCTTATGGGCATGTCGGTATGAAGATTGAGAAATCATCAGATATTGAGCCAGCTCTAAAAGAAGCATTCAGTGAAAAGCTTAAGGAAAAGCTTGTATTCATGGACTTTATTACGGATCAAACTGAAAATGTGTTCCCTATGATTCCAAATGGAAAAGGACTTTCTGAAATGATCCTTGCCGGAGATTCATAATTGAGACATATTATTTCATTGTTGATGGAAAATGAATCAGGGGCCTTATCAAGAGTGTCTGGTCTCTTTTCTGCTCGTGGATACAACATTGAGTCATTAACTGTGGCTCCTACTGAGGACCCAACGCTTTCACGAATGACAATTGTTACTAGTGGGTCGGATGCTGTTATTGAACAAATCATCAAACAACTAAATAAACTAATTGATGTGGTTAGGGTTCTTGATCTTAATGACGGAAAACATATCGAAAGGGAGTTGATGTTAGTTAAAGTTAAAGCATCAAATCAATACCAAGATGAAATGAAGAGGATTTCAGATATTTTTAGAGGTCGTATTATTGATGTCTCTGATAATACTTTTACAATAGAGGTAACAGGATCATCCAGTAAGTTGGATGCTTACCTTGAAAGCCTTGACAGTGAATCAATAATTGAAACTGTTCGAACTGGAGCATTAGGAATTGGTCGGGGTGACCGAATTCTAAAGGCTTAATTAAAAATTTAAAGGACATATATGAAGCGCTACTATGATAAAGATGCAGATTTAAATATTATCAAAGCGATGAAGGTCGCTATAATCGGTTACGGCTCGCAAGGGCATGCACATGCAAACAATCTTAAAGATTCCGGAGTCGAGGTTGTTGTTGGCCTAAGGCCTGGATCTAATTCAGAAAAAAAGGCTTCTGATGCAGGATTAAATGTAATGACTGTAGAAGCTTCAACAGCTTGGGCTGATCTAGTTATGATTTTAGCTCCAGACGAATTCCAAGAAAAAATTTACAATGAAAGTATTGAGCCGAATTTAAAACATGGGTCTGCATTAGCTTTTGCTCATGGTTTTAACATACACTTTAAGCTCATCAAACCTCGTCCTGATCTAGACGTAATTATGATTGCTCCAAAAGCGCCTGGACATACCGTAAGATCCGAGTTTGTTAAGGGTGGTGGCATTCCGGACTTGATTGCTGTAGAACAAGATGCTTCAGGCAAAGCAAAGGGCGTAGCGCTGTCTTACGCTTCCGCAATTGGTGGGGGTAGGACTGGTATTTTAGAAACTACATTCAAAGATGAAACAGAGACCGATTTGTTTGGTGAGCAGGCAGTATTATGTGGGGGAACTACGGCGCTTGTACAAGCCGGATTTGAAACATTGGTAGAGGCTGGGTATGAACCAGAAATGGCTTACTTTGAATGCTTGCACGAACTAAAACTTATTGTCGACCTTATGTATGAAGGTGGTATAGCTAATATGCGTTATTCCATCTCGAATACCGCTGAATATGGGGATGTTACTAGGGGACCTAGGGTAGTAACCTCTGACACAAAAATAGAGATGAAAAAAATTCTCGCTGAAATTCAAGATGGTTCCTTTGCAAAAGAGTTTGTTAAAAATGTAGACTCACTCCCAGAAAGAAGAGAAAAACAAAAGCAGCATAAAATTGAAGAGGTGGGCGAATCACTTCGGTCAATGATGCCTTGGATTAGCAAAATTGTTGATAAGTCAAAAAATTAATTGGGAAAATCTACCTACCCTATTGTAGCTAAAGAGGGATGGCCTTTCTTGGGCCTCTCTCTTTTAATAAGCTTGGTTCTAACATTCACACATAATCCGCTAAGCTGGCCTACATGGATTATTACATTATTTATACTACAATTTTTTCGTGACCCCGCAAGAAGTAAACCGTCCGGAAAGGATCTAGTTTTATCTGCTGCAGACGGCAAGGTAATAGTGATAGAAAAAACAATAGACCCCTATCGGAACAAAGAAGCTATAAAGGTGAGTGTATTTATGAATGTCTTTAATGTGCATTCGAATAAGAGCCCCGTAGATGGAAAAATTCTTGAAAAATTTTATTATCCAGGGAAGTTTCTTAATGCCTCATTATCAAAAGCATCCCTAGAAAATGAACGTTGTGCAATTACTATTGAAACAAAGAGCGGTAAGGTTGTAACGTGTGTACAAATTGCTGGTCTAATTGCTAGAAGGATTTTGTGCTACAAGGAAAAGGGGCAAAGTATTATGAGTGGTGAGCGTTATGGATTTATAAGGTTCGGTTCTCGAGTTGACCTCTATCTTCCCTTAACCGCAAGCATAAAAGTCAGTCTTGGCCAAACCGTTAAAAATACTGAAACTGTTATCGCTAAAATATAACTTAACTAGGCCGAAGGAAGATGATCCCATAGCTCTTTCAAGGCCTGCTCATATACATCTCTTTTGAAGTCAATAATTTGCTCAACAGGAGACCAAAAATTATCCCATCTCCAGTCGTCAAATTCCGGTTTTTTTGTATTTTTTAAAAAAATATCGGAATCTTTACCTGTTAGCTGTAACAAAAACCAAATCTGCTTTTGACCTTTGTAGCGATCTCGCCAATCCTTCCTAATCCAGTTCTTAGGTACGTCATACCTTAACCAGTCTTTTGTCCTGGCAAGAATCTTTACATGATGAGGGTTAAGGCCAACCTCCTCTTTTAACTCTCTGTACATAGCCGCCTCAGCGCTTTCTCCGTCATTAATGCCTCCTTGTGGAAATTGCCATGCATCCTCATCAGTTCTTTTTGCCCATAAAACCATTTGTTTTTTATTGCAAATTACTATCCCGACATTTTCCCGGTAACCCTCTTTATCAATCATAATGTTATCCTTATCCTATATAAGCATTTTTCCACAAAAAACTCAAATTTAATAGAATTCAATTATGAGCATCAGAAATAAATTATTTTTACTCTTATTAATGGGTATGCTCATTATCTCACTTATATTTACTTTTTTAAGTCAGATTGAGCCTGTTAATAGAGCCTATATAACAAATCAGGGTGAGAATACTGTATCAGTTGTAGACCTAAATACTCTGTCAGTAGATCAAAGAATTGCTGTAGGTTCTAGCCCTCTTGGTGTCGCAATTGTTCCATCAAAGAATCTGGCAGTTATTGGCAACGTAGATAGTAAAAATTTATCTATAATCAATTTAGATAAGAATAAGGTTGTTAGTACGATACCATTAGATACCGCCCCGCTGGGAATAGTTGCTAATGCTTCAGGAGATAAGGTATTCATTACTAGTTGGTTTAAAAATCAAGTGCTTGCTTTATCAACCCATGATTTTTCTGTTTTACATTCATTTTCTGTGGGCATTACCCCGTCAGGGATTGCATTTAACGAAAAATATAATGCGATTGTAGTCGCCAATCGAGATGCCGATACAGTGGAAATATATGATGCAGATAATTATAAGCTACGAAAAAAAGTTAAGGTAGGATCTCATCCTTACGGCATATCAACCAATAGTAGCTTTATATTGGTTGCGAATGTTTATGATGACACTATCAGCATCATTAATATGGAAAATTGGGTACAAAAGGTTATTAAGGTAGGGTTTTATCCCTACAATGCTATTGTGCATGAAGAAAAAGCCTATGTTACAAATGCGCAAGGTGACAACATAAGTATCATTGATCTGAAAACGTTTCAAGAGATTAAGAAAATCAATACTGGAGAAACGCCAGAAAATATAAGCATTGATAAAATTAATAACCGGCTGATTGTAACCAATTGGGGTTCAGACTCAGTAACTATAATCGACTTACAAACACAAGAACCAATAGCGCAAATTAAAACTGGCTTGCAAAGCCGAGCCTTTGGTCAATTTATTTACACAAAATAGCCTATTCATAGGAAATTGAAAGTTGTTTGTAGTAAAATTCATTTATTAATTAAAATTATAAGGATTTATAACCAATGAAGAAATTAATACTTTTTGTATCTTGTTTAATATTTTCTCTATCAGTGCTTGCTCACGGACCAACGCCTCAAAAAGTTCAAGAGTCAATAACGGTAAATGTCTCTCCTGAAAAAGCGTGGGAGCTTGTTAAGGATTTTGGAGCGATTAGTACATGGCTCTCTGCAGCAAAAGAAACTAAAATTGAAAAAAGAGGCGAAGATACGTACCGAATTATTACTCTGGAATCCGGAGATAAGTTGGATGAAAAGCTCAGATCTACTGACGAAGATTTAAAAAAAATAAGATGGGAAATTACTAAAGGTAACGTCCCCTTTACTGATTTTAATGCTTACATGATTGTATCAAAAGGATCTAATGACAACGAATCAGTTATTCAGTGGACCGCGAGATTTTATCGTGTCTACAAACTAAATCCACCAATACCTGAAGGTCAAGATGATGCTACAGCTAAAGCGGCGGTTCAGGGTTTCGTAGACAGTGGGCTAGCAGGTCTAAAAAAAGTATTAGAATCGAAATAATTTTCGAACAATCTATGGAGGGCGGATTTTTTAATCCGCTTTTTTTATGCTTATTATAAACAAGCAAAAGAACCCAAGCATGTTGGTAGTCTGGTTGCATGGGTTGGGGGCGGACGGTAATGACTTTGCAGCTGTTGCAAAGGGATTAGGTCTTTCTGATATAGAATTTATTTTACCGAATGCACCAATGATTCCCATTACATTCAATCAAGGACTGGAAATGCGTGGGTGGTATGACATCAAATCTCTTTCATTTGAGCATCATGACATTGCTGGGATGCAAAAATCTATGGTGTATATAGAGGAAATTATTTCTCAAAGAATCAAAAAATGCTCTGATTCAATAAAAATATGTTTAGTGGGTTTTTCTCAAGGAGCAGCCCTGGCATTATTTTTGGGTTTACGTACCGCTATTAAGCTCGATGGTGTTATTGCTTTATCAGGATATCTTCCGTGTATAAATGAAGATATAATCCTACCAAAAACTCCCATTCTTGCTGTTCACGGCCTCCATGATGATATTATTAGTATAAATTATGCTAAGCAAAGCTTTTGTGACTTAATGCCGCTGAGTAATTTTCAATTCCTAACATTTCAAATGGGTCATGAGGTTATAGAAGAGGAAATTATGCATATTAAACAATTTTTACAGAGGTTATAACTATGGCAGATAAAAATTTAAGTATTGAAAAAATTTTAGTGGAGCTAGAATCAATCGTCAGCAAAATGGAAGAGGATAATCTTAACTTAGAAGACTCTTTAGCATCATATGAAAAAGGAATCTCATTGGTCAAGCTAGCCCAAGAAAACTTAAAAAAAATTGAGCAGCGAGTACAGGTACTTTCTAAAAATGATGAGTTAGCAGAATTTAATCCGAATGACTAGAGTCGCAGAAGTGATTTGGATATCGCATCATCAACAAAAAATAGAGTTAGAGCTTGGCCGCTTCTTTAAGGAGAAAGATCGCTCATTATTGAGGGATGTTTGTGAATATGCGGTGCTTAATGGTGGTAAGCGTTTAAGAGCTCTTCTTATATATGCTATTGGCGATAACAACAAAAATCCTGATAAGTATTTGAATGGTCTTGCTGTAGCAGTAGAGTTAGTTCATGCCTATTCATTAATCCATGACGATCTTCCATCAATGGATAATGATGATTTGCGAAGAGGTAAGCCTTCATCTCATATTAAATTTAGTGAAGCCCAAGCCATCTTGGCTGGCGACACACTTCAATCCCTTGCCTTTGAATTGCTTTCTTCGGAACAGTTTAATGTAGGTGACAAGATAAAGATAAAAGTGCTTAATATATTGTCCCAGTCTATTGGTTTAAATGGAATGGCTTTGGGTCAATCGATAGATATAGAGAGCGCTGAAAAAGAATTAAATTTAAAATCATTAGAGCTTTTGCAGAGATTAAAAACAGGTGCACTGATAGAGGCCTCTTGCATTATGTCCTATATCGTTTCTGACAATTATAATCAAAAGTATGAAACAGATATAGCTTCAATAGGTAGGTTGATAGGGAAAATCTATCAGATTACAGACGATATCTTAGACTTTGAGTCAGATACAAAAACATTGGGCAAAACAGCTGGCAAAGATGCTAAAAATAAAAAGCCAACCTACGTATCATTGATGGGGCTAACAGAAGCTAAAAGGATTAAGGCGGCATTATTTTCTACTCTACTCAAAGAAATAGAAGATTTTCCAAGCGACTTATCAGCCTTAAATAATCTTGTAAACTACATTTATAAAAGAATTCACTAAATGGCCCTATTAGAAAGGATAAATTTCCCGAAAGACTTAAAAAGCTTAAAAAGAAGCGAGTTGAAGCTATTGGCAATGGAGTTGAGGGAATTTGTTATTGAAAGTGTATCGAAGACTGGTGGGCATCTATCCTCAAATCTCGGGGTAATTGAACTAACCATAGCATTACATTATGTCTATGATGCACCAAAGGATAAGCTAATTTGGGATGTTGGCCATCAAACATATGCACATAAGGTACTAACAGGAAGAAAAGGTGAGATGCATACACTAAGACAAAAAGATGGCCTCTCAGGCTTCCCTAGAAGATCGGAAAGCATCTATGATGAATTTGGTACCGGCCATTCCAGCACATCCATATCTGCTGCATTAGGTGTGTCAGAAGCATTAAGAAAAAGAAAATCTAAGAATAAAGCAATTGCAATTATTGGTGATGGGGCAATGACTGCTGGAATGGCATTTGAAGGCCTAAATCATGCCGGTAGCACTGATAATAACCTTTTGGTTATTCTTAATGATAATGATATGTCTATCTCAAAAAATGTAGGTGCGCTAAATAACTACCTTGCACGTTTACTTACAGGAAAACTTTATGATGGATTAAAAAAATCAGGCAAGGCCGTATTCGCTAAAGTTCCACCCGTGCTGGAATTGGCAAGGAAAACTGAAGAACATATGAAGGGAATGGTTATTCCAGGGACATTATTTGAGGAGTTTGGGTTTAATTATGTCGGTCCTATTGACGGGCATGATCTTGATGTTTTGATTGATACACTAGAGAATATAAAAAAAATTGATGGTCCTCAATTCCTTCATGTAGCGACCAAAAAGGGCTTTGGTTATAACCCTGCACAGAATGATCCCAACAAATTTCATGGAATTGGACAGTTTAATCCGGTAAATGGCCAATCAAAAGATATAGCTAAATCACTCACCTACACCCAAGTTTTTTCTACATGGTTAATGAAGGCTGCAAAAAAAAATATCCATCTTTGTGCTATTACCCCGGCAATGTCAGACGGATCAGGCCTAAATGAATTTGCAAAAAAATATCCAGCAAGATATTACGATGTTGGAATTGCTGAGCAGCACGCCCTAACCTTTGCGGCAGGCTTAGCCTTGTCAGGAATTAAGCCTGTAATAGCAATATACTCTACCTTTCTTCAAAGAGCTTATGACCAACTTATTCATGATATTGCCATTCAGAATATACCTATGTTATTTGCTATAGATCGGGCAGGCCTAGTAGGGGCAGATGGAGCGACGCATTCTGGAAACTTTGACATATCATTTATGCGATGTATTCCAAATCTAATCTTAATGGCGCCATCCAATGAATCTGAATGCTTTGAAATGCTTTCATTTGGATATGAGTATAACGGTATCTGTGCTGTTAGGTATCCAAGGGGACAGAGCCCCAACAACACGATACATCAGTTAAAAGACCCTATAAGACTGGGTTGCGCAAACAAAGTTCGCACAGGGAAAAAAGTGGCAATTTTAGCTTTTGGTCCAATTATTGAAACCTGTCGTGAGGTAGCTGATGAAATTGATGCGTCACTAATTGATATGAGATTTATTAAACCAATTGATAAAAAGATGATCAAACAAATAAGCAAAGACCATGAGCTGCTAGTTTCCGTCGAGGAAAATGCTGTTAATGGTGGTGCAGGATCTGCCGTTCTTGAAGTTATTAGTGAGTCGAACATTGCATGCAAGACCTTGGTAATTGGCATTCCTGATAAGTTTTTCGAGCATGCTTCTCAGCAAGAGGTACTTAAGGCCTGTGGGCTTGATAAAAAAAGTATAGTACGTAAAATTGTTAAACAACTTAATGGATGATAAAATCTTGATCTCAATTAAAAGCAAAGACCCTAAATGAATAGACCAACAAATCCTGAACTAATTGAAGACGTACAGAATACCTCTGATAAAAGGCATCTAGATATTGATCAGGTTGGAATACGATCTATAAAACACCCTATTATTGTTAAGGATAAAAATGGAGGAGTTCAGCATACAATTGCTAATTTTAATATGTATGTGCATTTGCCCCATAACTTTAAAGGCACACATATGTCGAGGTTTGTTGAAATTCTCAATGAAAATTTTGAAGCTATTTCAGTTAAATCATTTGAGACCATACTTAACCAAACACTAGAAAGGCTCGAATCAAAAGCTTGTGATATAGAAATGACTTTTCCTTATTTTATAAATAAAAAAGCCCCTATTTCTGGTGTAATGAGTCTATTAGATTATGAAGTAAGCTTTATAGGAAAAATTGTAGGTGGAGTATTTACTAATACAACAAAAGTTCTTGTTCCAGTAACAAGTTTATGCCCTTGTTCAAAAAATATCTCTGACTACGGGGCTCATAATCAAAGATCACATGTAACTGTCACCATACAAACTAATGATTTAGTTTGGATAGAAGATATTGTTGAGATAATAGAGAAACAAGCATCTAGTGAGCTTTATGGATTACTAAAACGCCCAGATGAAAAGTTTGTAACAGAAAAAGCTTATGACAATCCTAAGTTTGTTGAAGATATGGTTAGGGATATTGCCTCAGAGCTAAATAAGCACAAGAGCGTTGATAGTTTTATTGTGGAGTCAGAAAACTTTGAGTCAATTCATAATCATTCTGCTTATGCACTAATTCGAGGTGGAAATATTTTTTAGGTTATATATTTTTTGGGAAATCTTTTAATCCAAAGAATATAATCAAAAACCCCAGAAGCGGGAGAAGTGCTGAAAGTGAAAATGTCATTTCAGCACCGAAACTTTCAATCATATATCCACCACCCAAACCACCAATCGCACCTCCAACCCCATAGGTAATACTGTTATAAAGAGACTGGCCTCTCGCGTGATGGTCTTTATTAAAAAAATGTTCAACGATGTGTATGGAAGCGACATGGAAGCTTCCAAAGGTTGCTGCATGCAATATTTGAGCAAAAATCAAAATAATCAAATGATCTACGTATGCACCAATCAAATAAAACCTTATCACAGCAAATGCCAGGCTAATTAATATGACTTGCCTTACATTTATTGCCTTTAAAATTTTAGGCATGAGTAAGAAAATAAAAATTTCACAAATCACCCCGATAGACCATAGGGAGCCGATCATGAAATTTGAATAGTTATTCGATTTAAGAAAAATTGAATAGAAATTGTACAAAAGCCCATGAGATGAAACCATCAAGGCGCACCCTACTAATAAAAACATAACCTGAGGATTTTTAATCACGCTAATAATTGGCCTTCTTATAGTGTCTTCTGGCTTTATTTTTTTTTCGGGTATAGATGTTGAGGATATGAAGATTGCAGCCTGAGTTATAAGCAAAGCCCATACAACAGAATTTATACTAAGCTGATCTATTATAAATCCTAAAAAAAAAGCAGCGCAAATAAAACCGATGGAGCCCCACAATCGAATTCGGCTATAGCTACTATCGCCCTTATGAGCCGCTAAATGTGCAAGCGTAAGGGACTCTGCAAGAGGTAATGTTGAGCTGGTAAAAATGCTCATAGCCATCATAATCAAAAGCATTGATGCGAATGTATTAGCCCAAAAAATCCCACAAAACCCGATTACCCCAACAAAAGCCGTAAATCTAATCCATTTTGCTCTTTCTTCAGTATGGTCAGCAAGCCACCCCCAAAAATTCGGGGCAAAGATTCTGCTAAACTGGAAAAGAGAAAGGAGTATACCGATTTGTAGTGCATCGAACTGGAGGGATTGGAGATAAAGTCCCCAGTATGGGGTGAATAACCCAACAAAAAAATAATAAACAAAATAAAACCTGGCTAATTGCCAAAAAAGTATGGGGGTCACACTGAAAAGGGATGCACTCTTGTAACTTCCATGTTCTGTGCACGATCTCTAAGCACATGATCAATCAACACCAGAGCTAGCATTGCCTCAACAATTGGTACCGCTCTGATCGCAACGCAAGGGTCGTGCCTTCCTGTTGTTTTCATCTCTACCTCATTACCTTGCACATCGATTGATTGCCTCTCCTGAGGTATACTCGATGTTGGTTTAAAAGCAACATTCACCTCAATATTTTGCCCGGTCGAAATTCCCCCAAGAATACCTCCTGCATTATTTGACTTAAAACCCTTCCTAGTAAGTTCGTCTCCATGCTCAGTACCTTTTTGTGAGACACTCATAAATCCCGAACCGATCTCTACACCCTTTGTAGCATTGATACTCATCATAGCCGAAGCAATATCAGCATCCAAGCGACTAAAAATAGGCTCTCCTAATCCGATAGGCATATTTATTGCTTGTACGAAAATTTTGGCTCCGACAGAGTTTTTGTCGGAACGAATTGCGTCAAGGTAAATGCCTAAATCTTCTACTATTAAGCTGTCTGCAGCAAAAAAAGAATTATTATTAACTACATTCCAATCCGTTATGGGGATAATTTTGTCACCTAATTGAGTTAGGCAAGCACGAATATCAATTTGCAATTGTTCTTTTAACCATTTTTTTGCAACTGCGCCAGCCGCAACCCTAACTGCAGTTTCCCTAGCGCTTGATCGTCCACCACCCCTATAATCTCGAGTGCCATACTTTTGTTGGTAAGTAAAGTCAGCGTGACCAGGTCTAAAGGTTTCTTTTATTTTAGAATAATCTTGACTGCGTTGATCCTTATTTCTAATAATCAATCCTATTGGTGCGCCAGTGGTTTTTCCTTCAAAAATACCTGAAAGTATCTCTACCGCATCATCTTCTTTTCTTTGGGTTACAAATCTAGATGTGCCCGGCTTTCTTCTATCCAAATCAACTTGCAAATCTGCCTCGCTAAGACTTAATCCTGGAGGACAGCCATCAATAACCCCTCCAATTGCTGGGCCATGGGATTCGCCAAATGATGTAAGGGTAAAGAGTTGCCCAAATGTATTGCCTGACATATATTATTCCTAAAATATCACTGAAGTTTATTCTTAAATTATATCATTTGAATAGATTTTCATTTATTTATGATGATTCAACAACATGATAATTACCAGGTTCTAAATCCCCTATTTTATAATCACCAATACTTAGCCTTACAAGCCTAAGGGTAGGAAATCCAATCGCAGCTGTCATTTTTCTTACCTGCCTATTCTTACCTTCTGTAATTCTAATTTCTAACCATGAAGTTGGTATCGAATTTCTCTTTCTAATTGGCGGGACTCTTTCCCACAGCGTGGGCTCATCTATCATTTTAGCTTTTGCTGGTTTCGTAAAGTATTTAGAAATCATAACTCCTTTTTCAAGCTTTGATAGGTCGTCTCTACTAGGTATATTTTCAACTTGGACTACGTATACTTTCTCTATGCTACTTGATGGATCGGATAATTTGTTCTGCAATGCTCCATTGTCAGTTAAAATGACTAGACCTTCGCTATCTGTATCTAAGCGACCAGCAGGATATACGTTTTTGTGGGGTATAAATTCTTTTAATGTAGGATAAACATCATGCTCCGAAAATTGAGTAATTACCCCATAAGGTTTATTGAAAATAATTAACATAAATTTTTAACGGCAAGAAAGGCATCTATGACAAGTAAAATAATAATTCCTAATAATGGCGAATCGATACATATTGATTCTAACCTAAACCTACAAGTTCCGGATAGGCCAATTATTCCGTATATAACTGGGGATGGGATAGGTGAGGATATTACGCCCCCAATGCAAGAGGTCGTTTCCTCTGCTATAAGAAAAGCATACGGTGCTACCAAAGAAATTATTTGGATGGAAGTCTTTGCTGGAGAAAAAGCTACTAAGATTTATGGTGAGAACATATGGCTTCCTGATGAGACTATTAAGGCAATGAAGGACTATGTTCTTTCCATCAAAGGGCCTCTAGCAACCCCGGTAGGCGGAGGAATTAGGTCCCTCAATGTAGCATTAAGACAACAACTTGATCTGTATGTATGCCTGAGGCCCATTAGATACTTTGAAGGCGTCCCAAGCCCACTAAAAAGACCAGCTGATACCAATATGGTTATATTTAGGGAAAATACTGAAGATATCTATGCGGGTATTGAATACGAATCAGGCTCAAATGAAGCAAATATGATTATGGGACTGTTAGATCAGTTTGGCCATAAAGACAAAATTCGATTTCCAAACACCTCCGCTATTGGCATTAAACCGGTATCCGTAGAGGGGAGTCAAAGATTAATTAAAAGGTCCATAGAGTATGCTATAGCTACTAACCGTAAATCAGTCACCCTTGTGCATAAAGGTAATATTATGAAGTTTACCGAAGGGGGATTTAAAGAATGGGGCTACGAATTAGCTAAAAGGGAATTTGGGGCTATAGAAAATAATTCTGGTGTGGTTGAGATTTTAGTTGGTGAAAAAAAAGTGGTCATAAAAGATATGATTGCTGACGCGTTCCTACAAGAAATTTTATTGAATCCTATGGATCATGACGTTGTAGCAACTCTTAATCTTAATGGGGACTATATATCCGACGCATTAGCAGCTCAGGTTGGGGGGATTGGGATATCGCCGGGTGCAAACTTATCAGACAGCACTGCTATCTTTGAAGCTACTCACGGAACGGCTCCTGCTATTGCCGGGAAAAACATAGCCAATCCAAGCTCATTAATACTTTCTGCTGAGATGATGTTGACTCATATGGGGTGGGCTGATGCTGCGGATATTCTAATTTCTAGCTTCGAGAAAACGTTGAAAGAGCAAAAAGTTACTGCTGACTTTTCCAGTCAAATCTCTGGATGTAAGCCTTTATCAACGATTGATTTTTCTAAGGCACTTATTTCAAACATGTAAAAAAAAGGCCCTTTAAACAAGGGCCTTTTTGAAACTAACCTTTTTGAATATTTGAAGCCTGTTTGCCTTTAGGGCCGTCTGTTACTTCAAAAGTAACAGTTTCACCTTCTTTTAAACTTTTATAACCATCGTCAACGATAGCTGAAAAGTGAGCAAATAAGTCATCACCACCATCTTCAGGAGTAATAAAGCCAAAACCTTTTGAATCATTAAACCATTTTACTGTTCCTGTTGCCATTGCATAAATCCTTTTAATAATTATTATGAAATTAAAAACTCATAAAAGAGCTTCATTTGAAATTAACCAGCTGGCTGAATATTTGAAGCCTGCTTGCCCTTAGGGCCGTCAGTTACTTCGAAAGAAACTCTTGCGCCTTCTTTTAAACTTTTATAACCATCGTCAACGATAGCTGAAAAGTGAGCAAATAAGTCATCGCCACCATCATCGGGAGTGATAAAGCCAAAACCTTTTGAATCATTAAACCATTTTACTGTTCCTGTTGCCATTGCATACATCCTTTACTAATTGGGGAGGCACCCTAAAATAAGATCAAGAATTACATTTGGGAGACTTAATTAAGATAAGAAAACACAAATAGAGCTTGAAATACTGCACCTGATTCGTTTTTTACGTGTATTTAATACAAATGTCAAGATAATTTATTGCTAATTCTTTTTAATCGTAAAATCCACTTAAATATTTTTCTAGTTCCTCAGCAGAAATTGCCCCCTGTAATCGCTTACCGCTTTCAAGAATAATAGTGGGAGTTGAGCTTATACCTAGGCTTTTTGCAAGGCTAATAGTTTCTTTAATCGGTGTGTCACAATCGCCCTTATTTTTTGGGAGCTTATTACTTACCATAGCTTCAGTCCATGCTTCCGATCGATTTTTACTGCACCAGACCTTGGCTGATTTTGTCTCAGCTTTAGGGTGAATGGCCAGCGGAAACAGAAAGTTATATACCGTGACATTATCAATTCTTGCTATTGTTTCTTTTTCTAGTTTTCTACAAAATGGACAATCAATATCAGAAAATACTGCTATTTTTCTCTCTCCATTCCCTTTTTGAATCTTAATTGCCTGGTCAAAAGGAAGGTTGCTAAAATTAATTCTAGTTAGCTTATCAAGTCTATCCGCAGTTAGGTCTATTTTTGTGTGTGGGTTTACCACCCTGCCCTCAATGATCAAAAAAGAAAAGGATTCATCAGAATAAATAATCTGATCCCCTAAAAAAATTTCATACAGATTATTATAATTTGTCTTTTGTATGCTTTTTATTGGCAGGTTAGGGTAACTTTTAATGATCATTTTCCTTAGTGTATCTTCATCAGAAAATACAAGAGAAGGAATTAGGAAAAGCAAGGGAATAATAATTTTCATTGGGTGGCCTGGTTAACAATGTGTTTTTTTAACAGTCTGTTATTTAATATAGAACTGATTGCCTTTGGTGTCGAGCTGTGCTTGTTAAGCTTATGTATGCAATAGTTGTTATGAACGGTATTACTTAAACTATCGGTCAGAAATGAAAGCTGAGAAACATCTTTTTTTCTCATTCTTTCATATTTCCTTAAAAAGTTTTTATTTCCCGCATCTTTAACCTTTCCCTGGCTTAAGAGAAGCTCTATGGCCCTGATATCTCTCAATCCTAAATTAAGGCCTTGGCCAGCTAAAGGATGGATAATATGTGCTGCATCTCCAATCGCTAAAATTCTTTTATTAAATACATGGTCCAAAGATTTTGACTTTAGGTTAAATGATTTTTTATGATCTAAGGCTGAGTCTACAGTAAACTTTTTGTTTATTCTTTCTTCAAAATAACTTTTGAATGCCTCTGGTGTTAACACTGACAATAAGCTTTTTAATTCACTATTGCAGGACCATACCACACCCACCTCACCCTGGTCTAATGGGAGTAGAGCTAAAATACTGTCTTCAAAGAAATATTGTGAAGCGCAATCAAATCTACCTTCCTTTGAATGAAATGAAAAGGTAAGGGCTTCTTGGTCATAATGCTTTATTATCCTTCCAAAGCCTCCGCTGCTTATTTCTTCATCTTCAGCATCACAAACTACCAAAAGTGACGCCTCAATGGACAGACTGTTACTGACACAGTTAACATGGTCATGGTTTGCTGAACAAGCTACATCCTTGACATTAACGCTTTTTATACTTGTTGGATTTATTGAGGTCAATGCGCAAATAAAATCTTTTTGCTTAACCATAAAAGCTAAGTTATCTATAAACAATTCGTCTGCATCGAAACTATATTTTTCATTAGCTGGCACATTAAGCAAATCCATCTTTCTTATTTGATGAATACTATCAAAAAAACTTTCAGGAAAGCCTATGCTCCTCAGCCAGTCAATAGCGGAAGGGGTAATAGCAAAAAAGCTGTCATTATGTAAAGGGGTGCCGCTTGTTATGTGCAGTACCTCATAACCTGACCTATCAAGCATAATCGCACACATATGACTGATGATGCCTGACCCTCTAACCGCTATCGCTCTTTTTTTATTCGCCATAGCTCATCTTTTGAACAAACCTTTTTTTTAATGGAGAAATGCAATCTAGCAAAGTTAGTGACAACCCCCTGAGCCTCCTAGCACCCACCAAATCATTAGAAAAAAATGTGGCGAGATGGTCTGTTATATTCATAATATCAGCTGCTTTATTATGGCGTAATTGATTAAATTCAGCAGCAATATTGGATTCAATTGATTTCATTGGTAAACCCTTAATGAATGTTGATAAAGCAAAGGCTTCCCTTATTCCTACATTCAAACCCTGACCAGCTACAGGATGCATTACCTGTGATGCATTCCCGATTAAAATCACATCGGGATTGATGATATTGAGCAATCTTGAGCTTCTTAAGGGGAATGTGTTACGGCTGGATATCTTGGTAAATGTTCCCGCGCGACTACCAAAATTTTCCTGTAACCTTTGCAACAACATGTGATCATCTAGCTTAAGCAATGCATTGATTGTGTTTTCAGGTCCAGTCCAAACAAGGGTGTATGTATCGTTCTTGTTTGGCAAAAGAGCGATAGGCCCTTGCGAAGTAAATCGTTCGTAGGCTCTTCCTTTATGGGCTTTGTCAGCTTTAACTGGTGCAACTAAGGCTGTATGGTCCAATTGTTTCTCTTGGCGCTCAATTTTTAGGCCATCAATGCTTGAGTGGCCTCCATCCGCAAGAACTAAGAGATCGTAGGGCAATGTTTTTTTTACATTTTTTACTTGAAATTGAATGCTCTTTTTAAGATTCACTTCCTCCAAACTTTTCGCCTCAGAGTTAAATAATATTTTTACCGACGGGATGGTCGCTATCCGAGCTTTTATCACGCTCATTAAGTCTGCGTATGAAACTATGTAGCCCAAAGCATCTTCTTCATAATCTTGTGACCTAAGAAGGGTTCTGCCAAAAGAATTTTTTTGACTGACATGAATTTCATGTATATCAATAAGATTTTTTTTGAGCACATTCCATACTTTAAGCCTGTTGAGTATGAATGCTGAGCTGTTAGACAGAGCAAGTGCTTTGCTATCCTGGTAATTAAAATTCTTCGGTTTTGATTCAAGCAAAACAACCTCAAAGCCATTAATGCCCATAAATGCTGCTGAAATTAAGCCAACGGGACCACCCCCAACAATTATGATTTTTTTACTCAAAAATTGATCCTACTAGGCTTTCTAGCTCATTGATCTCTTTCGGAGCATTAATGCTAAGTACTTTATTGCCCTTACTTGTTACCACCACATCATCTTCAATCCTTATACCAATTCCCCAAAACTCTTTTGGTACTGATTCTGATGGCTTTATGTAACAGCCTGGTTCAACAGTAAGTACATTACCTTCTTTTAACAACACAGACTCTTCATTGTTATCAACGTAGTCCCCTACATCATGAACATCTAATCCCAACCAATGGCTAGTTCTATGCATAAAAAATTCACGGTACGTTTTTTTTTCTAGGACTTCATCAACCGTTCCTTTACAAAGACCAAGATCAACCATGCCTTGAACTAAAATATTTAATGCGACTTGGTGTGGCTTGTTAAACGAATTTCCTGGCTTAACCTCTAATATAGATGCCTTTTGAGAAGCAAGCACCAACTCGTATATAGCCTTCTGTGCAAAAGAAAATTTTCCATTCACAGGAAAGGTTCTAGTGATATCTGACGCATAATATTCAAGTTCGCAGCCAGCATCAATAAGCAGGAGATCGCCGTCTCTCAACTTACTATTATTTGCAGAATAATGCAGAGTACAGGCATTAATTCCACCGGCCACTATAGACTGATAGGATGCATCTTTAGCTCCCAACTGCATAAACTGATTAAGAATTGCACCTTCAATTTGATATTCATATAGACCAGGTTTAGTCTTTTGCATTGCTAACTTGTGAGCTTCGGATGCAATATCGGCTGACTTTTGCATCACCTCTATTTCATATTCTGACTTACTAACTCTCATAGCATCGGCTAGGTGGGACAAATTCACAATCATTTCAGGGGTTCTTACCCCAGCTCTTTTTTGCTGCTTATTAATATTAATCCATCCCTGAATCTGGTTCTGTATTTTTTGATCAGCATCTAGAGGAGTATAAATACTTTTAAATTTAGCAATTAGTTTTGGGGCAATTTCACCAATCTTGTCGATACTATAGGCCTCATCAAAACCATACTTATCTCTTGCTGCATCAGGTCCAAATCTAAAACCTTCCCAAGTTTCAAGGTCAGGGTTTTTTTGTCTGCAGAATAAAATTGATTGGGGCTTATCACCTGCAAGGATAAAAATAACGGAGTCTGGCTCAGGAAAGTAAGAAAAGTAATGAAAGTAGCTGTCGGATCTATACTTATAATGACAATCACTATTCCTAGTCACTTCGTTTGCATTAAAAATAATAGCAACGCCATCGACTATTTTTTTTTGGAGGTATTTTCTTCTTAAAGCGCACTGATCTATAGACAATTTAACTTAATCCTTCTTTTTGTGATCTATTGGTAAATATTATAGTTGATCTAGACATTTTAATCTCTCAGGCGTTCCAATATCCATCCAAATAGCATTAAGCCTTTGCCCGCTTACCCGACGCTTTCTGATAGCGTCAATTAAGTACGGTGCCAATTTTAAGTGCTTTCCAAGCTCCATATTTTGAAAAAAATTCTTCTTATAAATAGCTATGCCCGTAAAGGTTTTCGCATTAATTTTTTTTTCATTCGATACTAAGTGATTGCCCATTAATGAAAAATCTCCATCTATATTATGCTCTGGGTTCTCAGTTAAAAATAGATGCGCGTCAACGTTGTCTTGTAGGCGAAGACTTAGCAATGCACTGTAATCAAATTGGGTGTAAATATCGGCATTTATGACTACGAATGGGTCAGAACCGATAAGATGCAATGCTTTTCTAATTCCACCAGCAGTCTCTAAAACTGTCTCTTCTTCAGAAAAAGAAACCCTGAGATTCCAATTTGAACCTTTTCCCACATAATCTCTAATTTTTGATGAAAGGTACGATGTATTAATCACAACGTCGCTAAAACCTGCGGCTGCAAGGTTTTCTAGATGCCTTTCGAGTAAAGTTTTTCCCTTATGCATTAATAATGGCTTGGGTGTATTTTTAGTCAGCTCACCCATCCGCTCGCCCCTACCTGCTGCAAGAATCATCGCGGTTCTAACCATGGCTTTCCATAGCTTTCATTAAAATATTTCTTAAAGGAAAGAGTTCGCTATATCTTTTGGTAGCGCCTATTAGATACTTTTCAACTAAATTAATATCTTCCAAATATTGATCTTTTCCGTCCCGGATAGACAGTCGCACAAAAATTCCTAATATCTTCATGTGCCTTTGCACACCCATCCACTCGAAACTTTTATAAAAGTCAGAAAAATCATTACTTTTGATTAAGTTAGCCTCCTTCAATTTTTCCCAATGCCGAACCAACAAATCAATCACCATATCCTCCTCTAGCTCATAATAAGCATCTTTAAGTAAGGATACTAGATCGTATGTTATTGGGCCATTAACGGCATCCTGAAAATCTATAATTCCAGGACCTGTGTTTCGGTCTATAAACATAAGATTGCGGGAATGAAAGTCACGATGAACAAAGGACTGGGGCTGATCTAGGTTAGATGAAACAATCAGTTGAATAATCTCTTCTAACGATTTGTTTTCTTTATCATTAAGTATAGTTTTTTTATGTTTGCTAAGATACCACTCTTTAAATAAAGCCATTTCACCAACTAATAATGCTGCGGAGTAAGTGGGGATATTTTGATAGTGGCAATTTTTTTGTATACCAAGCAAGGAATTAAGTGCGCTTCCATATAAATATGCAGGGCCATGCAGATTAAAAGCATCCCGATAAGTTGTAGTTCCAAAGTCACTCATAAGTATAAAACCATCAGGACTATTAATTTCAAAAAAATCCGGGACTTTAATATTGTCCTTAAGCATTTGTTTCCCAATAACAACGAAGCTGGAAATATCCTCCTTATCTGGCGGGGCATCCATCACAATATAACTCTGGCCCTTCTTCCTAACCCTAAAGTAACGTCTAAAACTTGCATCGCTAGATGCAGGCTCAATTAACAATTTGTCACCAAGTAACCGGGCAATCCAATTTGTGAACAGATCGTATCTTGTCAAAGTAAATATCTCAATTTAAATTAATAATTATCCATCTTTTTTAAACACTTGAGTTATAATTCCTAACTAACTGATTAATATATAAATTTTTAATCGGAAAAAATAGATAAAGGCATTGAATTAAAATGACTATAGCAGGTTTAAGATAAAAGAATTGAGCAAAAATCTTACAATTTATTCTAGGTTTTTACTTGCGTTATTTGCATATGGATTCGCATCGACTCTCCACGCTGAACCAATAAATAACGAGCAAGTAGTTATCGAGGGTGATGTACTAGAAAATATTCTAGACAGAAAGCTAAAGGCTTCAGGTAATGCTATTTTATCGCGTGGCAATCAGTCTATTGAAGCAAACGTCATTGAGTATGACCAAGTCTCAGAAGAATTGTATGCTAACGGAAATGTTCTGTTGAAAACTAAATCAAGCCAGATAGAGGGTACGGAGCTTGAGTTATCTCTTGATAGCAATACAGGTTCAATTCCTAATGCATCATTTACTTCCATTCTCAATGCGAGGAATCCAAAATTTAATAACACACTGCGCGGTACTGCGTCTTTACTATTTATAGAAGGTGACAGTAAAAAGCGATTGCAGAATGCATCGATTACTACCTGTGAGGCAGGTCAAAATGATTGGTTTATTAATGCGTCTGAATTAGAAATTAATGAAAGATCGCAAAGAGTAGATGCTACAAATGCTGAGCTTGAATTTAAGGGCCTCCCTATACTGTTCTCCCCTTATGTGAACTTCTCCTTTAATGATGATAGGAAGTCTGGTTTTCTAGTGCCCAGCATTGGTTCCACATCAAGAAGCGGATTTGAAACAGCCATTCCTTATTATTTTAATCTATCCCCAACAAGTGATGCGACAATTACTCCAAGGTATCTAGGAAAAAGAGGGACCCAAGTTTCTGGAGAATACCGCTATCTTAACGGAGATTTTTTTGGAGAAACGTCATTGGAATATTTGCCCACTGACGACGCATCGAGCCAGGATAATAGATACTATGCAAAAATAAAACATGCCCATGATCTAGGTAATGGTTTTACGGCTGGCTATAATGTTGAGAAAGTTTCTGACGACAATTACTTTGCAGATATGTCATCTTTAATATCAGTAACCAGCCAAGTCAACCTTAATCAAGAAGCTTTTTTAAACTATTCTGATAGTAATTGGAATGCCCAGCTACTTACACAGAAATTTCAAAATCTTACCTCCTCTTCCCCCTACGAGCGCCTGCCATCTCTTACGGTAAATCATGGCAAGCTTTTTGAGGATTCAGAAGGTTTTACCACCTATGAAACAAACACAAATTTTAGTCTGACACAATTTGAAAGAAATAATGATTACGTAGGCACAAGCCCCAACGGAGCAAGGATTACAGCAAGGCCGACTCTGAGCATCCCGCTTGAAAGACCTTATGGTTTTGTAACGCCCAAGTTGGCAATGGATATAAAGTATTACGATTTAAATGATGCTAATGTAACAAGTAAAGATCTTTACATACCAACGCTCTCGTTTGATACTGGTTTGTACTTAGATAAAAAAATTAGTTTTAAGGAAAGCACTTTTACCCAAACATTAGAGCCAAGAATCTTTTACTCCTACACCCCCTACGAAGATCAATCAATGTTACCAATGTTTGATACCGCTCTCATTGATCTAAATGCACAGTCAATATTTTCAGAGAATCAATTTGTAGGTGGGGATCGGGTTATGGATTCACATCAGGTGACAGTTGGTGGAACAACAAGGTTTATAGATTCGTATGGGATGGAAAGGCTTTCTGGAACGATTGCACAAAGATTTTATATAAACGATAGAAAAGTGCTTAACGAATCTCAATTTAACAACTCATCGGCACAAAATGACTCATCGGATCTATTTTTATCGGCTTCCGCATTAATTGCCAAAGGGTTGAAATTAAATGTCGATACCCAATACAATCTCGATGAAAGTAGCACAAACAGAGTAACCATAGGCGCAAAATATAACCCAAGACCAGGAAAAATTCTGAATGCAGGCTACAGATTAATTGATAATCCAGCAAATAGTGCAAATGATATTAAGCAAATTAATATTGCAGGCCAATGGCCGCTTGGTTCAGGGTGGTCATCAGTAGGAAGATATAACTATGACCTAAAAAGTTCTTCGATTATTGAGAGTTTGGCTGGGGTAGAATTTGATGCAGGTTGTTGGTCAGCCAGTGTGCTACTGCATAGCCTTGCATTAGGAACGACAGAAAAACGAAACGACACCCTATTCTTCCAGTTGGAACTGGGTGGTTTAGGGTCGCTTGGCACCGGTTCACAAGGATCTTTAACAGAAGTTCTTGATAGAAATGTTCCCGGGTCATTTGGATTGGACCAGCTTCCTGAGTCATACAGGAATGAAAATCAAAAATAATTTATAAGAATGCGATTTATTAAAAATATACTAATTTTAGTGGTGCTGATTTCATCTGGCGCTGCTCTTGCTTTAGATTACAAAGACTATGAGCCGCTTGACAAGATTATAGCGATAGTGGAAAAAGATGTAATAACTGAAAAAGAATTGGAGGAAGCGTTATTGCGCATTAATGAAAGCCTTCAAGGTATCAATGCTCCCAACCAGCCCAATAAAGCGGAAATTAGAAAGACAGTTTTAGATCAATTAATAGAAAAAAAAATAATAGGCCAGTATGCTGAGCAAAGTCAGATCATCATTGACTCAGAGCAGGTTGATAATGCGTTGAAAAATATTGCTGCTAATAACAACATCACACTTACACAGCTTAAAGAGTCAGCTCAAAATAAAGGCGGCTTGGATGACTTGTATGAAGAAGTTCGGTTTCAATTAACACTTCGGACGATAAAAGAACGAGCAATTTATTCCCAGATAAATATTTCTGATTATGAGATTAAAAAATTTATTGAGCAAGAACGATTATTGCATCCAGATCAATATAGCATTTCTCATATATTGATTAAAAAAAATAATACCAATGAAGAAGAAATAAACCAAAGACTTGAAAAGGTTTTAGTGGAGCTGCAATCTAAATCATTTCCTGATGTTGCAAAGCAATTTTCTGACGGTCCATTTGCTGAAAAATCTGGGTTCATGGGATGGTTTGAGCTTAATAGTCTTCCTACTATTTTTATCGATCACGTTAAGGGAATGAAAGGTGGGGGGATGTCAGTGCCTTTTATGTCCGATAATGGCTATCATATTATTTTTCTAAATGAAATTAAAAATACTAGCGTAAAAGAAAAAATTTTTTCCACTCAATTTAACATCAACCAAATTTTATTAAAAAAAAATCAAGTTACAGCAGAAAGTGACCTTGTATCTAAGCTCAAAATTATTAAAAATCAAATTGTAGATGGTCTTCCTTTTGGTGACGCAGCAGCCCAGTACTCGGAAGATGTATCTTCTGCAAAAGAAAGTGGTGCCCTTGGATGGGTAGATAGAAATAATTTGCTACCAGAGTTTCAAGTGGAGCTTGATAATGCCTCAAACAACACAATTGTAGGTCCTTTTAAAACTTCGGCAGGCTGGCATTTAATTGAATTAATTGGGAAGCGAGACAAAGACATAACCGAAGAATCACGGAGTCTAACAGCCCGGCTTCAACTTCTTAACTATAAAGCGGAAATAAGATATAAAGATTGGTTTCATGACTTAAAACAGCAGTCTAATATTGAAATATTAACCGATAACTAATGGGTAATAAGTTACCTAAAATTATCATTAATTGCGGCGACCCCTCAGGAATTGGGCTTGATCTGTTGGTTTTTCTTGCAGAAAAACCTTTTAATGCCTGCATTACCATTCTAGCCAACAAAGAAGCGTTATTGAAAAGGGCGGATCTTCATGGTAAAAAAATATTATTTCAAAAAGATCCGTCTCTTCATAAAGGCGAGGGTTTCCTTTATATAAAAAATGTAAATTATGAAAATATTGTTGCCCCGGGCATACCAGACAAAAAGAACGCGCTAGCCCAGCTTCGAATGATAGATTATGCAGTTAATGAATGTATTGCAACGAACTATGATGCTCTGGTAACGCTCCCGATATCAAAAAAAATCTTATCAGACAGTGGTAAGAAATTTACCGGCCATACTGAATATATTGCAAAGCTCTCAAATCTGAAACAGCAAGAAGTTATGATGTTGGCGCATGAAAATTTTCGGGTGGCTCTTGTTACAACACATATTCCCCTGTCAGACGTTCCAAAAATAATTACTAGGGGAAAATTAGAGCAAATTATTACCACTTTAGATAGGGAGCTTAAAATTAAATTTAAGATCTTGGCTCCAAGAATTACTGTGACAGGTTTAAATCCGCATGCAGGGGAAAATGGAGAGTTTGGAAGTGAAGAGCAAGACGTAATAATGCCTGTAATAAAAAAAATGAATCGCAAGGGCTATAATCTATTCGGACCATTGCCTGCAGATACAGCTTTTACCCCCCACATTATAAAAAAAACAGATTCATTCCTTGCAATGTTTCATGACCAAGGATTGGCACCATTCAAAGCTTTATCTTTTGGCAAGGGGGTGAATATAACCCTAGGTTTACCATTTATTCGAACATCAGTGGACCATGGCACAGCATTTGATATTGTAGGATCGAAAAAAATTGATTCATCCAGCTTTTTTGAAGCAATCCATATGGCTATTGAATTAAGTAAATGATCAAAGCTAAAAAAAAATTTGGGCAGAACTTTCTTACTGACACATCTGTTATAAAGCAAATAATTGATTATATTAATCCCAAGGAAAACGATAGGGTATTAGAAATAGGTCCTGGGATGGGGGCATTAACCAAGCCTCTTTTGTCTAAAATAAAGCATATCAATGTCATTGAAATTGATTCAGATATGGTGGCGCATCTCAAAAATACTATAGCAGATGATCAAATTACAATACTTGAAAATGATATTTTAATGGTAGAAAAGCAAGACTTGAGCAGTTACGACAGAATAATTGGCAACCTACCTTACTACATATCGACTGAAATTATGATTAAAATGATTGATCTAATTGATAATAAAAAAGACTTCCATTTTATGTTTCAAAAGGAAGTGGCTGAACGTATTTCTGCCGTTCCAGGGACCAAGAGTTACGGAAGATTAACCGTATTAATTCAATATTTTTTTACAACAGAAATTTTACTTCACATTCCTTCAAATGCATTCACACCTGCCCCAAAAATTCAGTCATCCTTTATGCGCTTAATTCCTAAAAAAAACCAGGAGCTTAAGTACAAAAATATAAATAATTTTAAAAAAATTATTAAAGCAGCCTTTCAACATAAAAGAAAAACAATAAAAAATAATTTTAAAGACATTCTTAATGAAAAAGACTTTAATTTTCTAAAAATTAATCCTCAAGACCGAGCTGAAATGCTAAGCATAAATACTTTCGTAAACATTGAAAATTACATGTATGACAATAATATATCCCTATGAAACTGCTATAATTTTACTATTTTAAAGGTACTTCAAATATGAATATTATTCTTCTAGGTGCGCCTGGTGCGGGTAAAGGCACGCAAGCAAATTTTTTAAAATCTAAATTTAATATCCCTCAAATTTCAACAGGGGATATGCTTCGTTCCGCAGTTCATGCTAATAATGCCCTCGGAATAAAAGCAAAAAAATTTATGGATAGCGGAGAATTGGTTCCCGATTCACTGATCATCGATCTTGTAAAGCTAAGGGTAGCTCAAACAGACTGCAAGCATGGTTTTCTATTGGACGGCTTTCCAAGAACTATACCGCAAGCAGAGGCGATGAGCGCTTCCGGTGTGAACATCGACTTTGTCATCGAGATTGATGTTCCAGACAGCGTTATTATCGAGAGGCTTAGCGGACGAAGAATTCATCCAGAGTCAGGAAGAATTTATCATATCAAATATGATCCGCCCATTAAAGATGGTTTTGATAACGAAACAGGCGGCCCTTTAATCATTAGAGATGATGATGTTGAGGAAACTATTATTAAGCGACTTAAAAATTATCATGACCAAACAGAGCCTTTAGTAAATTTTTATGCCAACTACCAAAAAACTCCTAAACCCAAGTCCTTGAGAGTTGATGGAACAGATTCACCTGAATCTATTAATAAAAAACTTTCAACCCTCCTTAATTAGAGCTATGTTGCCTGAATACACTTTCAAAGAATTAGAAATAACTATCCAGAAAGAATGGGAAAAAGGAAAGATTTTTGAAGCTTCAGAAGATACTTCCAAAAAAAAATTCTATGCGCTTTGTATGTTTCCATACCCGAGCGGCAAGCTTCATATGGGACATGTACGTAATTATGCGATTGGTGATGTAATCTCAAGGTTTAAACGACTTAATGGTTTTAATGTGATGCAGCCTATGGGATGGGATGCATTTGGACTACCTGCCGAAAATGCTGCAATTAAAAACAATACGGCTCCGGATAAATGGACCTACGAAAATATAGCTCAAATGAAAAACCAGCTAAAACAGTTAGGGCTTGCCATAGACTGGGGTAGGGAAATTGCAACGTGTGACAGCTCATATTACAAATGGGAACAATGGTTATTTATTCAGCTATATAAACAAGGTTTAATTTATAAAAAAACCTCTATGGTGAACTGGGATCCTGTTGATCAAACCGTACTTGCTAATGAACAAGTTATTGATGGTCGAGGGTGGAGATCTGGCGAGCTAGTTGAGAGAAAAGAAATACCACAGTATTTTATGAAAATCACAGATTATGCTGAAGACCTCCTTGATGGGCTAGATGGATTAAATGAATGGCCTGAGCAGGTTAAAACCATGCAAAAAAATTGGATTGGCAAAAGCATTGGTTGTGAAGTTGATTTCACTTTAGCTGACTCAGAAGGCATTATAAAAGTATACACAACAAGACCTGATACCCTTATGGGTGCAACCTACCTAGCTATTGCGCCCGAGCATAAAATTAGCATTGGTCTTGCTAACAATAATGAAGATATAAATAATTTTATAATTGAATGTAAGAAAATTGGGGTCGCAGAGGCTGACATAGCTACCGCAGAAAAAAAGGGAATTTTTTCTGGGATTTATGCAAAACACCCGCTTACGGGAAAAAATATTCCCATATGGATTGCCAATTATGTATTGATTAACTATGGTGAAGGTGCAGTAATGGCCGTCCCCTTTCATGATGCGCGTGATTTTGAATTCGCAAAAAAATATAATCTTACAATGACTAAGGTTGTAGATAGTGAATTTAGCAATGAAGATGAGGTTTATTTGGGTGATGGGAAGCTTATTAATTCAGATGAGTTCAATGGTCTTCCGAGCCTTGAGGCAAAAAAGGTAATTACTGCCAAACTAGAAGCTTTAAGCCAGGGGCGAAAAAAAATACAATACAGATTAAGGGACTGGGGTGTTTCCCGCCAAAGATTTTGGGGCTGCCCTATCCCAATGATTAAATGTAGTAAATGCGGTGATGTTCCTGAGGCTGAGGAAAACCTTCCTATCAAACTTCCAGCAGGAATTTCTATTGATGCCTCAGGTTCGCCCTTAAAGAAACTACAGAGCTTCTTAAATTGCTTGTGTCCTCTATGCGGCTCATCTGCAACAAGAGAAACAGACACGCTTGACACCTTTTTTGAATCATCTTGGTATTTTGCAAGATACGCATCATTCGATCAAGATAAAAAAATGCTTGATGAAAGAGTAAATTATTGGCTACCAGTTGATTATTATATTGGTGGAATTGAACATGCAATACTGCACTTATTGTATGCAAGGTTCTTTAACAGGCTCTTATATGACCTAAAGCTAACAAATACTAAGGAACCCTTTCATAAGCTATTGACGCAAGGCATGGTTCTTAAGGATGGGACAAAAATGTCTAAATCAAAGGGGAATACAGTAGATCCTCAGGACCTAATAGATAGGTATGGTGCCGATACTGCAAGACTATTTATCATGTTTGCTGCCCCAGCGGAGCAAAGCTTGGAATGGTCTGATGAAGGTATTGAAGGGTCCCATAGGTTCCTAAAAAAACTATGGAAATTGGTGCATGAATTTCTGGAGCATACTGAAGTGCAGGAGCTGGAAAGTAACAACGAAGGTGCACAGCAGCTTCAATACAAATTGAATGCCACAATTGAAAAAGTTACCGATGATCTGGAAAGAAGAACAAGCTTTAATACCGCTATATCTTCTATCATGGAATTAATGAATATGCTTATAAAAGCCAATCAAATAAAAGCTGTTGATCTTGTATTAAGAAAAGAAGTGCTTGATAAAATGCTAATACTTTTAAGCCCTTTTGTACCTCACATAACAAAATATTTATGGGAGAAGATAAACAAAAATAAGGTTTTCGAGGATCAGTTGTGGCCTTCGGTAGATAGCGCAGCCTTAATTAAAGATGAAACCACTTTAGTTATCCAGGTAAACGGAAAACTAAAGGCAAATATGATAATATCAGTAGAAATGCCAGAAGAAAGCATCAAAGAGGCTGTATTAAAGCTAGAAAGCGTAGCTAAGCTTGTGGATCAGAAAAAGATTAAAAAAATCATTTATGTAAAAAATAAGTTAGTTAATATTGTTATTTAAGGTTAAGTAAATATGACTTCATCAGCAAGAAATAGTCTTTTAGTTTTATTAGCAACATTACTTCTAATTGCATGCGGATTTCAGTTGAGAGGCGCAATAGAGGCTAACTTTAATTCAATCACAATATCGGGCGGTTCCAATGACTTTGTTAAGCAATTAAATAAGAGGTTTAAGCAGGCTGGAGTTAAAATCGTACCTACGGGAGGAGAAGTAAAGGTAGAGATATTAAAAAATGAGTTGAAAAAAAATATTTTATCGCTTAATTCCTCAGGTTTGGTAAGTGAGTATGAGTTAATTTACATAGTCATCTATAGAGTGCAGAGTATAAAAGACGAAAAGTGGTCGGAACCCATTACCCTTGATCAAACTCGTCAATACACCTATGATGACGAGAATATTGTTGCAAAAGAGCTAGAGGAAAGTCGATTAGTCACGGGCATGAAAGATGAATTAATAAGATCAATGGCTGCACAAATATCACTCCAAACAAACTAACGTAAAATGAATGGCCTTGATTTTTCAATTGAGATTGTTAAAAACCTAACAAAGATCAAAAAAAACTGCATGATTGTTGTCGGTGACGAGCCGGTCATTAAAAATCATACCGACAGAATTTTACAAAAATATCTAAAAGATAGTGATCTTGATCAAATCAATATCACAGTTGATAAATCTACAAAAATAGAATCCTTACAGCCTTTTTTTATGGACGGGTCCCTCTTTAATAACCATACCTATTTTCGAATTAATGTTTTAAGCGGAAGAGTCCCGGATGAAGTTAAAAAATTTTTAACAGATATAATAAGGGTTAACGATAGTGACTTATTTAAGATTCACATCGACTCCACATTAAAAGACTTTTCAAAAACAGTCTGGTCAAAAGATTTATCTGATGTAAGTATTGTATTGGAAGCAAGTGAGCCTAAGTCCTCACAAATCAAAGAGGCGGTTATTGCTAGGTCAGCATTTTATCAAGTTACACTTACCAACGACTCTATTGATCTGTTGATTAGCATGACTGAGGGAAACTTTCTTTTGCTTGAAAATGAATTGAAAAAACTTGAGCTAATATTTAATGGTGAAGAAATTAGCGTCGAGCAATTACTTTACCATCTGTCAAATGGATCAAGATATGACACCTTTGAGCTGTTAGATGCTTGTATGTCTGGTGATAAAAAAAGGGTTATTGATGCGCTAGCATGCCTTCATGAGGAGGGTACAGATGCCCTTTCAATAAACGGTTTATTTGCATGGATTTTTAAAGCTATCGCTAAATTCAAACTACAAAATAAAATAGCTCCAAGCTTTCAAGACTTTAGTTCTATGCGAATATTCGGGTCAGCGCAAGCTAACGTAAAAAGATCATTACATGCAATGACTAAAAATCAAATTGAAGGGGTATTATCTAGAATTAAGGATATTGATTTAATCTGCAAGGGTATTAAAAACGGTGATCCGTGGCTCGAACTTAATAGATTATCTTTCGGTTTGGCACGTATCCACAATAAAGCAAAGGTGTAAAATAACTCTATGGATATAAAAAAATACATGCAAGAGGTTGGCCTGCAATCAAAGGAATCAAGCTTTGAAATTGCAAAAGCTAGCAGCAGCAAAAAAAATCTTTTTTTAAATGACTTGGCTAATCGTATCTCTAGGAATGAAGAGGAGATTATAAAAGTAAACCATTTAGACCTTGACGAGGCCAAAAGAAATAATCTTGATGAGGCTTTTGTAGATAGGTTGACTCTTAATAAGAAAAGTATTGCTTCAATGGCAACGGGCCTACTTCAAATCGCCTCTCTTAATGACTTGATTGGTGAAATCAGTAACGTCAAACAAATGCCATCTGGTATCCAGGTGGGAAAGATGCGGGTCCCTCTGGGCGTTATTGGAATGATCTATGAATCAAGACCAAATGTAACAATTGATGCTGCTGGTCTTGCCATAAAATCAGGAAATTCTATCATTCTAAGAGGTGGATCAGAATCATTAGCATCTAACAACTATCTTGCAAGGCTGATAGAAGAATCACTAATCGTTGCTGGGCTTCCAAAGCACTCTGTTCAGATAATTAAAACAAAAGATCGTGATGCCGTTACTGAGTTAATACAAATGAATAGTTATGTTGATGTAATAATTCCAAGGGGAGGTAAAAGTCTAGTAAAAAAAATTACCGAAGAAGCGAGAATCCCTGTTATTAAGCATTTGGATGGTAATTGCCATATCTATGTAGATAAGTATGCAGATATGGGTATAGCTTTATCTGTTGTAGACAATTCAAAAACACAGCGCTTAGGAACGTGCAACACCCTAGAGTCCTTAGTAATATCAAGCTCTATTGCGAAAGACTTTTTACCAAAAATAAGAGAAATATTTGATGGAAAAAATATTGAAATAAGAGGCTGTGCAAATACAATAAAAATTGTTCCGGGTATAACAAAGGCTTTGGAATCGGATTTTTATGAGGAGTACCTTGGTCCCACTATCTCTTCCGTAATTGTCGAAAATACCGAAGAAGCCATCGCTCATATAAACAAATATTCCTCTGGCCATACTGAATCTATAATTACAAACAATCATAGTAATGCAATGCAATTTTTACGTGAAATTGATTCATCAAGCGTCATGATAAATGCATCCACGCGCTTTGCTGATGGCTTTGAATATGGTCTTGGTGCTGAAATTGGCATTTCTACTGATAAATTTCATGCTAGAGGGCCTGTAGGTCTGGAAGGTTTAACCTCTATGAAATACATTGTTTTAGGAACAGGGCAGATACGGGGCTAATTGATGCCTAGAAAATTAATAGGTATTTTCGGCGGAGCCTTCGACCCTGTTCATAATGGTCACACTGAAATAGCTAGATATTGTATAGAAAGCCTTAATATGGAAAAGGTTGTTATTGTCCCTACTGGAGCTTCATCATTAAATAAAAAACTTACCGACGGTAAGCATCGCCTAGCAATGTTAAATAAAGTGTTTAATGACGCTCATTACGAAGTGTCGGCATATGAGTTGACACAATCAGAGAAGGATCAAGTCCCCTCCTACACCATAAATACTTTGAAATATCTGACGACAGTGCATGATTTAACCACATATGTTTTTATTCTTGGTATGGATGCATTATTAAACCTAGATAAATGGTATCAATGGGAATCCTTATTGGACTACTGCCACCTTCTTGTAATCCAAAGAGAGTGTGATAGTGTTGAATTAAAAAAAATGAAACCAGCGATAAACACTCTCATTAGAAAAGCCACTATAAATTCTATGGGAGGCCTAGCTCAGAAAAAATGTGGAAGTATTTATTTTGCTAAATTTCCATTGATACCAATATCATCGACAGAAATTAGAATGAAATTATCTCGAAATGAAAATGTAAGTGAATTAATTAGTCCTGAAGTAGCTCGGCTCATTAATGAATTTAAAATCTATCATTCGGCTGGCCATAAAATATAATCCTCAAGCCTATCTTTATCCATTACGTTTGAGAATGGCATGACACCAAGGCATGGTGCATGTATAAAGTTTTTTAAAAATAAAATATTCTCGTCAATAAATTTCATTTCTGGTTCAATTATATTAGCAACCCAACCAAATATTTTTTGATTTTTGCTTTCCATAGACTTGATGGTAAGTAATGAATGATTTAAACAACCCAGCTTAATGCCAATAACAAAAATAACTGGAATATCTAGATATTTTATTAGGTCTGAAACATTTTTTAATGAATCGAGAGGGCATTCATAGCCTCCTGCACCCTCAATAAGAAGGAAGTCCGCTTTACCTTCCAAGACCTTTACTTGGCTTTTGATTGACTCGAAATCTATCGAAATACCTTGTCTTGCAGCTGATATGTGCGGCGATGCTGCATCCTTTAAAGCGTATTGATTAACCATAGACTGATCAATCTCTAGGCTATTTGATTGCATAATATGAAACACATCTGAGTTAATTTCTAACCCGTTAAAACATTCTACGCCTGCCGAGACAGGCTTCATTCCAACAACTGAATTCCCTTTTTTTTTCAAAAAGCTCATCAGAGATAGGGTCACATACGTTTTGCCTATATTGGTGTCTGTTCCTGTAACAAAATATTTCCTACCCTTCATTTTTTGACGAACTCAATGGGTTGGTAGTCCGAGATTCGCTCTATATTCCATGCGTGTCCATAGATAACCTCATAAGTAGCTGGATAAATGTCATCTTGCTTAAATAATTCATATTCTTTTTTTATTGACTCCATAAACCCTCTTCCCCTTAAACCCTTCTCACGATTAACATTCCCACTGCTTGCTCCAATTTTACCTATATCTAATAATAATTTTTCTGTAGAGGGATACGTTAATGTAAAGTTTTCAACATCTAATACAGGGTCACTAAAGTCTGATGATACTAATAGGTCGCCAATATTATGCATATCGATAAATTGATTAGCTTTACTGACCCCCGAAATTCTTTCATTAACCTCTTTTAATTCGTATAGTGTTCTTGGGCCAAAAGTGCTAAAAATAAAAAGGCCGTTAGGCTTAAGAACTCGTTTAATTTCATCAAAAGTTCCTGGGAGGCTATTGCACCATTGTAAAGCGCTTGAAGTCCATACCAAATCAAACGAGTCCTCTCGAAATGGAAGCTGTTCAATATCTCCGCATACGTAACTAACAGATGATGATCGCCTTGTAAGCTGAGAAAATAATCCCGAAAACTTATCTTTAGCCAAATAAAGCATATTGTCAGACAAGTCGTAATTTACTAACCTACCTGATTTAAACTTCTTATTAAGCTTAATCCCATTTTTTCCTGTTCCACAGCCCAGATCTACTAATGTTTTAGGGTCTATATTTATTAAATCAAGTCTGTCAAATAAATTATCTGATATCTTGTCTTGTAAGACACAGTAATCCTCATATGAGCTTGCGGCACGATTAAAAACTTTTCTTTTATATGTTTTATCTATCATTACTTATTTTATAAACCTAAGAACCGTATCAACAAAACGGTGTTTTTCTGTTAAAAAAGGCAGATGATTGGCATTCTCAAATATCTCTAGTGAAGCACCTGAGATTTTTTCAGCCATATAGACTGAAGCGGTAGGTGGAATTATTTTATCCCTTCCTCCTGAAATAATGAGTGTCTCAACATCAACTTTGTACAAATCACTTCTTAAGTCATTCGTTGTTAAAAGCTCTAGGCTATCAATTAAAGCATTAGGCTCTGGGTCACCCAATTCAAATATTTTTCGCTGTAAATTATTAGCTACCTTTCTCATATTAGGCATGCCGTAAAGCTGTAATAAGAAAAACTGTTCAATAGTTTTTCTCCAATTTAAAACCAGTTGCTTTGAAAATTTCTCGAATACTTCCTTTTTTATTCCATGGACCCATCCTTGTTTACTTATAAAACATGGTGTTGTGGACACCAAAATGAGTTTTTTAATTTTTTTTGAATATTTTCTTTGGTAAGCAATTGCTAGCTGCCCTCCTAACGACCAACCAACAATGATACTGTTTATTGGAATTAATAGATTTAACTCATCCACAAGTGAGTCCATAGAATAATTATTAATAATTTCACAACCTCCCATACCGGGTAAATTTACAATAATTAATTTATTATTTTTGCTTAATTCACCTTCAATTCCATCCCAAATGCTTGCATTCATTCCCCATCCATGAATTAGTATCAATGGGCTGCCTTGCCCTATTTCTATACTATTCAATTTATACTAGAAGCTTGTTTATGGTTTTTGCTAAACCTATCACATCTTTCTTGGTATGATTTGCTGAAAGCGAAACACGCAACCTTGATGAGTTTTTAGGTACGGTAGGGGGTCGAATCGCAGGCACATAAAATCCATGGTCTAGTAATGCTGTTGAAGCCCAAAGGGTTCGTTCGGGAGTGCCTATGAGTATTGGCTGTATTGCTGTCACCGAATCTAATAACTGGCTTTTCTTGCTAATTGTTTTCCTAAATAATTGAATATTTGCATCCAGTTTTTCTCTTAAAATTTTTCCGTCTTTAATTAAATCTAAGGATTTTGAAATGCCTTCTGCTATACCAGGCATGCTTGCTGTAGTATAAATATAGGGCTTTCCTTTCTGGATTAGGTAATTTATGATATTTTTTCTGGCGCATATAATTGCCCCGGATACTCCAACAGACTTACCTAATGTAAACATATAAATAATTCGTCTTCTATCCTTTTCTGATAAGGTTTTTTTCATGGCAACATATTCCAAAATACCCTGGCCCTTTTTTCCAAGAACTCCATACCCATGAGCATCATCAATAAATAGATGGGCGTCGTATTTATGACACAATGATAATAATGACCTTACGTCTGCTATCTCACCATCCATGCTAAAAACTCCGTCAGTAACAATCATCTTATTTTTTTCTTTAGATTTCTTTAGCAAACCTTCCAGGTGAGTAAGGTTCAAATGATTAAATCTATAAAATTTAGCACGAGATAGTATTGCTCCGTCATTTAGCGATGCATGATTTAATTTATCAGAAAATATCGCATCACCTTTTTTTAAAAGCCCCCCAAAAACCGTCAGGTTAGCCAAATAGCCAGATGAGAAAAATAAACCCTGATCAAACTTAAGATACTTAGCTGCTTTTTTTTCGACTTCATCGTGTGATGAGTAATGACCTGATATCAGGTGTGATGCTCCGGCACCCGCACCAAACTTTCTAATTCCAGCAATTATAGTTTTTTTTATGGAATTATTTTGTGACAAACCGAGATAATCATTGCTTGCAAAGTTGATTTGCCATTGAGAATTGATGAGAATTTTATTTTTTTTAATACTGGTTATAGTCTTTACCTTTCTATATAGATTTTCTTGCTTAAGAAAAGCTAATTCCTTAGCTACTTTTTCATCCAACATATTTAAATATTTTTTATACCAAGTCGTTTAAATAATAGCTTATCTTTTTCTACATTCGGGTTACCTGTTGTAAGAAGTTCATCCCCATAAAATATAGAATTTGCTCCTGCAAAAAAAGCTAAAGCTTGTATACCGTCATCCATAACCTCCCTTCCTGCTGATAGGCGAACGAAACTTTTAGGCATAGTGATTCGTGCCACAGCTATAGTTCTTATGAAATCAAGGTGGTCTAGTGGTTCAGTACCCATTGCCGGAGTACCTTCCACTTGGGTTAGCAAGTTTATTGGGACGCTTTCAGGAGGTTCCGGTAAATTTGCTAACTGCTCGATTAACCCAGCTCTTTCTGACAACGATTCTCCAAGTCCGACTATACCTCCACAACAAACATTAATGTCAGCAGCCCGAACTCGGTCTAGTGTATCCAGCCTGTCCTGATATGTCCGTGTTGAGATAATGTCCCCATATAACTCGGGTGCGGTATCAAGGTTATGATTATAGTAATCCAGGCCTGCTTCCTTAAGCTGCTCCGCTTGGCCATCTTTAAGCATGCCTAATGTTGCACATGTTTCCATACCAAGTGACTTTACAGAAGTAACCATTGTTTTCACCAGGTCTAAATCTCTTTGCTTAGGACTTCTCCAAGCAGCCCCCATGCAAAACCTTGTTGCACCTGCTTCTTTAGCTGCTAATGCTGCCCTCATAACCTCATCTATATCTAATATCGGAGTATTTTCAACCTCCGTATCATATCTGGCTGACTGAGGGCAATAGCTGCAATCTTCAGAGCACCCTCCAGTTTTAATAGATAGCAATGTACTTAATTGAACGCTATTGGGGTCAAAGTTTTCTCTATGCGTGGTGTGGGCCTTATACAACAAATCATTAAAGCTTAAATTAAATAATTGAGAAATTGCATCCTTGGACCATTTTTGCTTTACACTTTGACCAGAGGCTGTCTTAGCTCTTAAAAAATGCACTGTTTCATGGTTAGATTCACTATTTATTTTCGTCATGGTTAATCCTAACTAACTGATTATATTATAAAATTAACCAAAAATTGATTGGTTAAGTAATTTTACACTATTTTTTAACAACTGTATAAAAATTAATCATATGTTTAATATAGTATTATTTGAGCCAGAAATACCTCCCAATACTGGGAATATCATCCGCTTATGCGTAAATACTAAATCTAATCTTCATATAATAAAACCCATGGGCTTTAGCTTAGACGAAAAACCAGTTAGGAGAGCTGGGCTTGACTACCATGACATGGCTAATGTTAAAGTATATGAAAATTATGAAGAATGCTACAAGGACTTAAAACAACATCGTCATTTTGCGGTTACAACTAAAGCAAAAAAACACTACCATCAGCTAAGCTATGAAGTGGGAGATGTTTTTATCTTTGGTCCTGAGACAAGAGGCTTACCTCCAGAAAGGCTTAAGGATGAAAGAAACTATGCCAACATAAGAATCCCTATGGTAGCGAGTAATCGAAGTATGAATTTATCAAATACTGTAGCGGTAGTAATGTTTGAAGCGTGGCGCCAAATAAACTTTATTGAAGGAGTTTAATGCTCAGACTTTATGTCTCTTCCTAATAAATCCTTTACAGCGTCTTTAGGGGGCTTGCTATTGTGAATCACCTGAGAAACTTCATAGGTTATTGGCATATCAATGCTAAGGAGGCCGCTCCTACTTATAACCTCTTTCGCAGTATAAACACCCTCTGCTACATGACCCAATCCATCCAGAATTTCTCTAATAGGTCGGCCTTGCGCCAGACGTATGCCTACCTCCCTATTTCGGGAATATTCTCCTGTACAAGTTAAAACCAAATCACCTGCGCCGGCCAAGCCACCAAAAGTATCAGGGCTTGCTCCTATTGCCTCGCCAAATCGAGAAATTTCAGCTAAACCTCTTGTAATGATTGCAGCTCTGGCGTTGTTACCAAAACCCATACCATCTGATATTCCTGCTGCGATAGCGATTACATTTTTAAGAGCTCCTCCGACAGACACACCCGCAACATCTTTACTGGTGTATATACGCATGCTGCCATGATGGAATGCATTGGCAGCAAGCTTACTCAAATCATCGCTGGTTGCAGCTAATGTTACTGCTGTTGGAAGCTCTCTTACTAGCTCTGCCGCGAAGCTCGGGCCCGAAATAACCCCAAAATTTCTATTAGTTGATCCTGGATCACCCAAGACATCTAAAGCGACCTCATGTGGCAACATACCAGTGCCAACCTCAAGCCCCTTATTAGCCCATATGATAGGAAGATTATTCAATTTTTTTAACTCTGACAGCAAATCACGGAAAGCAGAGGTAGGAACTGCAGAGATTATTAAGTCCGCAGATACTACAGCGCTTTGTAGATCATTATCTAAAAATAATTGCTCTGGAAATTGAAAATTTCCAAGATATTTAGGGTTGCTACGCGCTTTTCTCATCCCGGAGATATGCGACCCATTTCTTGCCCACAATATAACTTGATGCTTTTTTGCTAAATGTATAGCTAACGCTGTTCCCCATGCGCCGGCTCCTAATACTGATATTTTCATGACTTATATGCCCCAAACATCCTGAGCCCTTATAAAACCCTCAATATTTTGGGTAAGCGTTTTTACTTCGATCCATCCGTCTGTTTGGACTGTTGAGAGAAGTTTTAAAGCAACATTTTGACCCACATCAGCTAATTTAACACTTGAAAAAGAGGCTTTATAAAACACGATAACATTTGGTTTCAAAGTCATGATGGTTCTTTCGATGGATGTATCCTGAACTTTTACCCAACTCATCCTACCCACATGATCCTTAACTTTTACCCAGTCCTTGAGCTTGACAAGCACTTGTAATGGATAGGACTCTGTAACAATGAACTCTTTGCTGGTTGTGTCTGACGGGCCTTCGTAAAGAATAGTTTTTTTAGATTTAACTGCTATAAATTCAGCCGATGATACTGGCTGAATAAATACAGCGACTAATAAGATTACAAATAGAGGCGTTTGAAAAAATCGATTAATTGACATTCGGTGAAGATCCACCTGCTTGCTGTTCTTTTTGTTGCATATAAAGAGTTTCAAAATTAATTGGGTTAAGTAAAACAGGGCTAAATCCTGCCTTAATTACTAAGTCTGATATAGCTTCCCTTGCATAAGGAAAAAGTATATTCGGACATGTGATGGCCAGTATTGGCTCTAAACCTTGCTCTGGAACATTTTTTATGGCAAAAATACCAGCCTGAGTAACATCAATCAAGAAAGCTGTCTTATCAGCCTGTTTTGAAGTAACGGTTATTTGAAGTGCAACTTCAAAAAACCCATCCGAAAGTGGTTTAGCGTTATTGTTAAGCTCAATGCTTATCTGAGGAGCCTCGCGTGAAGTAAATATCTCCGGTGAATTTGGTACCTCTACAGACACATCTTTTAAGAAAAGCTTTTCAATTCCAAAGCCAGGTCCCTGTTCCTGCGCCTCATTTCTCATCGAGGAAGTATTTACTTTTGTTTTTTTTGCTGCAGGTTTCTTTGCCGCAACATTTTTTAATTTTTTGTCTTCAGCCATATTTTTTCCAGTATTATAAATAAATTAAAGGCTATTCTATCGCTTTATACATAAAGTATGAACCTTTAAGCAGCAAATAATTAGCCCACTAAGATTTTTTCAAGCTCCCCTGATAAATCACTTTTTCGTAAATCGTCAAAACCCCCAACATAAATATCCCCAATAAAAATTTGTGGCACGGTTCTTTTACCCGTTTTTTCCATCATCTCCGATAGAACATCTGGGTCTTGATCCACATATAATTTATCAACAACGGTAACGCCTTTATTTTTTAGCAACTGCTCAGCATTACTGCAATAAGGGCAATGATTGCTAGTGTACATAAGAATTTTTTTCATGTTTAAGCTCCTGAAACTATTGGTAAATTTTCTTTAACCCAAGCATCCATTCCGCCATCAATGCTGACACTATTACTCAAACCTAGCTTAGAAACAATCTTGACCGCTTGCGAAGAACGAAAGCCTTTTTGGCAATAGAAAAGTAGTTGTTTTTTTGAGTGTTTTTGAAGCTGTTCTGCGTGGTCTGCTATCTTATCTAACGGTATATTTATAGCATTAGTAATTTTTCCTGCAATAAAATCTTCAGGACTTCTTACATCTACAAGAACAATATTTTCTTTATTCATAAGAATCACAGATTCTCTCACTGAAATTGCTTTCTGAGAGGATGAGAGGAGCTTTGGAAACAATAGTAGTCCACCAGAAACTAAAACAAGAAAAACTAAAGCAATATTATTAGCAAAAAAATTCAATTCCGGCTCCAAAAAAATCAATTAGCTATTTTCATGGCTAATTTTAAAAGAGGCATTATAATTGATTAATTGGAATTTTTTAAAAAATTAATGAAGTGTCGGTAATGCAAAAAAAAACAGTGGTTCTTTTAATTTTAGATGGCTTTGGCCATAATGCAGAAACCAAAAATAATGCCATTGCAGCAGCACATACTCCAAACTGGGATAATTTAAGATCCAAGTACCCCCACACCTTAATAAATGCATCAGAGTCCTATGTGGGGCTTCCTCCAGGGCAGATGGGAAACTCGGAGGTTGGTCATCTTACTATTGGCTCTGGAAGGATTATTTATCATGATCTGGAAAGAATTAACAACAGCATTATCGACCTATCTTTTTTTTCCAACGACGAGCTTAATAAAGCCCTCTCAGACTTACATTTAACCAACCAATCCCTCCATCTTTTTGGCCTCATTTCTGATGGCGGTGTTCATAGCCATATCGATCATTACGACGCTATATTGAAGCTTGCTAAAATGAACAAGGTGAACAAGGTTTTTATACATGTTTTTCTAGATGGTCGTGATACACCGCCTAGAAGCGCAATGAAATACATTGCTAAATTAGAGGCTTTTTGTAAGAAAAATGGCATTGGAGAGATAGTGTCCGTTTGTGGTCGTTTTTATGCAATGGATAGGGATGGCCGATGGGAGAGGACAGAGGCTGCATACAATTTAGTGGTCAACCATAGTGCGAAGTTTTCTGCTAAATCTGCATTAGATGCCCTAGAAGCGGGATATGCTCGTGATGAAAATGACGAGTTTATATCGCCCACATCGATTAACAATACAGGCCTTAAGATAGAGGAGCATGACGCAATAGTATTTATGAATTTTAGGTCGGATCGTGCAAGGCAACTAACCAACAGCATATTAAATGACACATTCGATGGATTTACTCGTATGTATAGACCTAAAAACTTAAAATACTTCTCCCTAACAAGTCATGACAAAAATCAATTGAGAGCAATTCCCATATTCAAACCAATTGAAATAAAAAATACATTAGGCGAGATAGTTTCTAAAATCGGGAGGAAGCAACTTCGCATAGCTGAAACGGAAAAATACCCACATGTGACTTTTTTCTTTAATGGTGGTGAAGAAAAAGTTTACGCAGGTGAAGAAAGAATGCTAATACCGTCACCGAAAGTGGCAACTTATGACCTGCAGCCTGAGATGAGTGCTTTTGAGTTAACGGATAAACTTACCGAGGCGATAGATTCAGGAAAATACGATTTAATTATTTGCAATTATGCGAATGGTGACATGGTTGGTCATACAGGAATTATTGCTGCAGCTATCAAAGCCATTGAGGCATTAGATAAATGCATAGGAATAGTGGCTGATTCAGTAGTAAAAAGTAGCGGTGATCTTTTGATCACTGCGGATCACGGTAATGCTGAAATGATGCAAGACGAAGCTAATAACCAACCGCACACCCAACACACGACCAATCTTGTTCCATTTTTGTATATGAATGAAAAAATCTCCTTAAGAGAGGCGGGTAACCTATCGGATATAGCTCCCACTATACTAATGCTTATGAATGAAAAAGTGCCATCAGAAATGACTGGAACAAATCTCATAAAAATTTAATGCGAAAAAAAATATTTTCTTTAGCTAGTCTTACACTTAGTTTTCTTATTATCGCTATTTTTAATACCAGCAATATCTATGCAAATGAAACCGTCAATGGCACGCAAAGTGATTTAGAAAATATCCAACAAAAAATTAATGATCTAGACAAACAGATTGATAAAAAAACTAAAGTTAAAAAAGGTATTACACAAGAGCTGAAAAAGGAAGAAAAAAAGATCAGCAAGACTAAAAAAGAAATCTATAAAATTAAAAAGAAGGCAAAAGATACCAAGAAAAAATTAGCTAGCCTTAAAAAAGAACTAAGTGAATTAGAGAAAAATATTGAAAAAAGAAAAAATGATCTATCCCTTAATTACTACCATAGCTATACGCAAGGTCAATTAAGTACGCTTCAAATGCTGTTGGAGGGAATTAATCCTAACCAAATATCAAGAGAGCAAAGATACTTAGGTTTTTTGTCAAAAGCTCAAAGCAATAATATTAAAGAAATTAAGCGCGACTTTCTTAAGGTAGAGAAAAATAAAGAAAATATTGGGGTCACCATTAAGAAAATTGCTTCATTAAAAAAAGAAACAGAAAAAAAAGCTAAGGCTTTGGAAAAAGAAAAAGCAAAGAAAAAAAATATTCTTAAAAAAATTAATTCTGAAATAAAGTCACAGAAAAAAATAAAAGAAAAGCTTATTGCTGACGAAAAAAAACTTACTAGTATCATTAGGAGTCTCATAGAAAAATCACGAGCAGAAACTAAAAAAAGGGTAAAACAAGAGAAGATTGTTGCAGACAACAAGTCCTTACCTGACAGTTCTCTGGACAAGTTAAACTTTCAAAAATTAAAGAAACAATTAAAACTTCCAGTCAAAGGTAAAATTATTCATAAATTTGGAGAAAAAAGACCTGATACAGGTATTGTTTGGAAGGGTGTCTTTATTAAAGCAAACGAAGCTGATCCTGTATATGCCGTTGCTAAAGGCCGGGTAGTTTTCTCAGACTGGTTAAGGGGCTTTGGAAACATTCTTATTATTGATCATGGGGGGAACTATATGAGCCTTTATGGAAACAATGAATCATTACTAAAGAAACAAAACGATATGGTTAATGGTGGCGATCAAATAGCTACCGTTGGCAATAGTGGGGGTAATAACTCTAATGGGCTGTATTACGAACTACGAAAAAATAGTAAGCCATTTAACCCCATGTCCTGGACTACACTAAAGTAACTTACTCTCCAATTAAATGAAGATTGACTCTACGATTAAATTCGCCATAGCGATGCTCATAAATAAATATGCCTTGCCATTGTCCCAGTAATGCTCGCTTGTCCTTCACCGGAATTGATAATGATGTTTGGGTTAATGCAGTTCTAATATGAGCCGGCATATCGTCAGGCCCTTCTGTTGTATGAATAAAGTGGTTATCTCCATCCACCACAAGTCTCGAAAAAAAATTTTCTAGGTCTACTAAAACATCGCTATCATAGTTCTCATTTATAAGAAGACTAGCGGATGTGTGCTGTATGTGAAGAGTTAGTAGTCCATTGGAAACCGATTGAGATTGGACCCACATTCCAATATCTTCCGTAATATCATAGAGACTCCGTCCTGATGTTGATTTTTTTAGTTCATGGAAAAATTGTTGCATCTAATTTATCGCTCCTTATCGCAAATACCATAACAATTAAAATGAATAAGACACAGAAAGATTAAGGGAGCGTCCAATACCGGGTACCTGAGAAGAAGATGACCTTGATATACCTGTGCTCATGGTAGCTCCTTGCCCAAGATACTCGCCCCCATTAGGGTTATCGTATGCTCGATTAAAAATATTTTCAACGCTACCAACGATCTTTAAATCCTTAAATTGATAGGATGAATAAAGATCTGCAATAGTGAATGCAGCGGTTTCTCTTTCGTGTCTTACGCCATCGGTATACGTTTTTTTATCTACCATCCTCACCACAAAGCTATTTTGCCATTTACCAAGCTCTTGATTAAAACCCATGGTTAAGTTAGCCGGCATAAGATTGTATAGGTCGGTGCTGTTATCTAGATTCCTTCCACGCTGATAATTGAATTTAGCGGATAGGTTATATTTTCCATAACCCCATGACTCAAAAATATTTCTCTTAGCAGCAATATCTATGCCTGCAATCGTAGCATCATGATTATTAAACTGTAAATTGCTATATCCGTCATCAGTGCGATAGGAAAGAGATTCGACATCGATATAGTCATCTATGAAGGAATAGTATGGGTTTATTTTAATCATCCACCTCCCGTCTGATCCAGCATGATCGATTAAAAAACCAATCTTATGCGCTGTTTCGGGTTTAAGATCCACATTACCAACATAGCCATTGCCATCACCATAAAGATTGTTCATGTTAGCGGCCATTGTCCACGTAGACCAGGTATATCGTTGGTAAAGATTCGGGCTTTTACTTTTTATAGTATACCCAAACTCTAATGAGGATAATTTATTGGGCGTATATTTTCCGAGCATACTTAAATTGATATTGTTATCTGTTTTAGACCGATCTCTGTTGTTGAACGCGACAGAATCATCTAACTGATTGGAGCCCATGTTGTTATTAGGATTATAGCCCTGCACATAGCCGCTGTCAGTCTGAACCAATCCATATCTTAATCCAATGGAGGACAGCCACCTATCAGACCAGAGCGTATCCAGTTGAGTATAAATATCATACCTATCTCGTTCACCATCATTAATATTATAGAAGTCATTCCCGCTCATCATGCCTTGGCCTGAGGGATTCGACTCCCACTTGTCATCTAATCCATATAGCTGTATCTCAGCGCCTATCTTTAGGGTGCTTTTATCATCCATAAATACATCTCCGTCTGCCAAGAACCCAAATGTTTTTCCATTTGCCTCCATAGGCATGCCATAACTATTGGGATAGAGAAATTGCTTGTCATCAGCGAAGTTGTGCTTATGGTTGGTGTCTTCATAATATATTTGTGAGCTTACTTTACCCCAATCATATTCTGCCCGATATCTCATATTAAATTGGTAGTTTGTATTTCCCACGGAATCCATCCTCTGATTAGGAAAGGACTGATAGGGGCTGTCTTGGTATGCAAACATGGCTTCATAATAATGCTGTCCATCCTTTTTAGCTAAAGTGAATTGATGGTTTTGATTTTTAAATCGAGACGATCCAATCTCATCTCCAGCTAAATATCCCCTTCCGCTAGCAGAAGCTCCTGAGTCCTTGAAGGAAGCTCCGGTATAGGAGTTATTTGCCTCAACAAAAGACCCAAAGTATTTAAAGGCCTTGTCCCCGCTAGCTGCTGTTAGGTTGAGGTTGATGCCCGCCGAATCATTATTACTTTGAAAAAAGGATTGAATGCTGCCTTTTGTCACTGGCTTTTCATCTTCCCCAAACATCATATTATGTGATTTTATGTTAATGACACCACCAATATTGTCCCCTCCCTGGCTAACAGAAGACAGTCCGGCCAAAACATCTATATCGTTTATATTTGCTGGACTGGTATAAGATAATGGAGGGTTCATGTGGTTAGCGCATGATGATATAAGGCTCATACCGTCAATTTTTATACTAATCCTATCACCAGATAAACCTTGAACCGAAGGTAAGCTTGAAAACCCGCCACTCTTAATGGCATTTACACCCAAGAATTCATTAAGTAAATTACCAGTGTCGACACTGATAGTCTTTTTAATGTTCATAAATCCTAGGTCAAGGCTCGTATCCGAAAAAGGTGTTTCTTTGTTATCAACAACCTCAATACCAATTGATCTGGTAATTGTTTCTGAAAATACAAATGTTGCATTAAAAAGTAATACATAGACCGCTATGTGTAGTAACTTCATTTTTTAAGTCCCTGAATAAATTTATATAAAACAAGCTCTTTTAAAGCGCTAAAATTATTAAGGACTTACAGGAGGAGCTTGCTTATCATAAGTAAGCAATGCTATTGATGCAGGCGGGATGTCAGTTTCTTGTTCGAGCAAAACGTTATTTACGTTAAGATAAAAGATGTTGCCATCTTCGTGGCTGATATTTTGTAAAGCTTTTAAAGAGAGCTTACAATAATCACATCGACTGAGTGATGAGGTATTGTTGTCTGTTTCATCGGATCTATCTAAAGCAATGAGTTTAATCCCTGAAGATGTACATACCACCTCCAAAACACTTGCTGAAATAGTCTGAGATACTAATAGTCCAATAACGATCATTAATATAGAGAATAATGCTGCCCAATAGCCTTTTTTCAACAGTTTTTTTTTCATAATCAGTGATTGTAATGCAAAATAGTGAAGCCTAAAAGGCCTCATAGTCGCCTTCTTCAGCGATCGTTATTTCAATCAGCTTTTCCCTTTTTTTTTAAAGCATCGTAAATGATAAAAGCCGCCCCCACCGTTATAGCACTATCTGCAACGTTAAATGCAGGCCAATAAAAAATACCGTCTAAATGAAGAGAAACAAAATCCACAACATATCCCTGTGATAATCTGTCTATCAGATTGCCCACAGCACCACCAAAAATTAAGGTTAAGCCATAAGCAAGCGGCTTATTATGTTGATTTTTTTTTATGTAAAAAGGAAGGGCTAAGCTCACTACTAGCGATACGGTCGCTAAAAAATATCTCTGCCATCCGCCTGCATTAGCCAAAAAACTAAAGGCAGCACCAGTGTTGTGGACGTGTATGATATCAAAGAAACTCGTTACTTCAACAGCCTCTCTAAGCCTCATAGTTTCTGTGATTATTCTTTTTGATACTTGATCAGCTAAAACAATAGCTATACTAGTTGCAAATAATTTAAGCATGATGTCTTAGCTCACCCTCCCCAAATAGGTTTGTTATGCACCTAGAGCAAATAGAGGGGTGTGCCTTATCTGCTCCCACAGTTGAAACATAGTGCCAACAACGCTCACATTTATTATGTGTAGATGGGGTAACTTTTATCTCTAGCGGGCCTTCATGTGACTCAACTAACACGCTAGAGGTTATAAAAATAAATCTTAAGTCATCTTTAAATTTTAAAATTTGTGTTGTTAATTCTTGATTGGCTTTAATGGTCAATTGAGCCTGTAAAGATGACCCTATTTTGCCTTCCTCTCTCAACTCCTCAATTTTTTTGTTTGCTACCCCCCTAACCATCTTTAAGGCTTCCCAAGAGTGCAAATCGTCATTATTTAAATGGTGACTGGGAAGTTCGTACCAAAAATCTGAGAACAAAGAATGGTCGACGTGTTTACATAAAACCTCCCAGAGTTCATGTGCAGTAAAACTAAGAACAGGAGCCATCACACGCATTAATGAGTGACTTATATGATAGAGCGCTGTTTGTGCAGAACGTCTAGCAAAAGAACTTTCAGCTGTTGTATAAAGTCGGTCCTTAATAACATCCAAATAAAATCCGCCCAGATCCTCTGAACAAAAAGCAACGAACTTTTGCATGGCTAGATAGTACTCAAATTGATCATAATGCTGTAAGACAGTTTTTTGTAATTTATCAACTGAATATATGGCATATCGATCAAGGCTTAATAATTCTTTTGAGGGCACAAGGTGTGTATTAAAATCAAAGTCTTCTAAATTAGCGCATAAAAATCTTAATGTATTTCGTATTCTTCGATAGCTATCTGAAACCCTTTTTAAAATTTCATCAGAAACATTTAGCTCTGCTGAATAATCTGTTGTTGCAACCCATAATCTTAAAATATCCGCACCGTATTGATCCATAATTTTTTGAGGTGCAATAACATTTCCTTTGGATTTACTCATTTTATAGCCCTTACCATCAACTACAAATCCGTGTGTTAAAAGTGCCTTAAATGGAGCTTTTTCGTTCATCGCACAGCTTGTTAAAAGGCTAGATTGAAACCAACCACGGTGCTGATCCGACCCTTCTAAATATAAGTCTGCTTGCGGTGCTAAGTCCTTTCTTTTAGCCAATACTGATTCATGTGTAGTTCCAGAATCAAACCACACATCGAGTGTATCGGATATTTTTTTATAATCCTTGACGTCTGCTCCTAATAAAACTGAGGAGTCTAAATTAAACCAAGCATCAATCCCATTTTTTTCGATCAATTGCGCAACAGTTTCAAAGAATTCTTGTGTTTTTGGATGCGGCTCTGATGAATCCTTATGAAGAAACATCGGTATCGGTACACCCCAATTTCTTTGTCTTGAAACACACCAGTCTGGTCTATTTCTAATCATTGCTTCGAGTCTAGCCTTACCCCATGATGGGAAAAATTTCGTAGCGGATACTGCTTTATTTGCAAGATCGCGTAATGAGTTTTTGTTGCTATTTTTATGATTCATACCTATAAACCACTGATGTGTTGCCCTAAAGATAATAGGTGTTTTATGTCGCCAGCAATGAGGGTAGCTATGCGCATACTTTTCCATAAACAACAGAGCATTATTTGTTTTTAACAATTCAACGATTTTCTCATTTGATTCCCAGACGGTTAGTCCGGAAACGAAGGGAGTGTTACTTTTGAACCTACCAAGATCATCTACGGGATTTTCTACTGGCAAATCATACTTTACTCCAACGACATAGTCATCGATTCCATGTGCAGGTGCTGTATGGACCAAACCAGTTCCAGCCTCAACGGTGACATGATCGCCACAAATAATAGGTACTGACTTTTCAAGAAATGGGTGCTTAAACAATAGTCCTTCTAATTTCTTACCACTAGCCGATGCAACAAGATTGACTGATTGATTATATTTTGCAAATCTTTGCTCAACCAAGTCTTTGGAAATAATTACAAATTGGTCTTTTAGTTCATACAATCCATACTCCAGTTCTGGATGAACACAAATTGCTTCATTTGCTGGAAGGGTCCATGGAGTCGTAGTCCAAACAACAGCAGAAACATTTTTAGATAGGGTGCTGGAAAAGATTGCTTCACACTGCTTTTGTTGGGTTAGTGTAAAAGCAACATCAATTGCAGTGGAGGTCTTATCTTCATACTCCACCTCCGCCTCAGCTAATGCAGAACCACAGTCTGTACACCAATGGACTGGTTTACTTCCCTGATATAGAAATCCATGCTCATAAATTTTTGCGAGAGATCTAACAATGTTTGCTTCCGTGGATTTATCCAATGTTAGATACGGGTTATCCCAATCGCCAAGAACGCCCAATCTTTGAAAATCTATTTTTTGTCTAGTCACTTGCTCAATTGCATAACCTCTACATAACTCCCTAAATTTTGCAGGGTCCATTTCTTTTCCATATTTTTTTTCAATAACTAGCTCAATAGGCAGTCCATGGCAATCCCAGCCAGGGACATAAGGGGCATCAAAGCCAGACAATGTTTTTGATTTCACAATAAAGTCTTTTAGAATTTTATTTACAGCATGGCCTATATGAATATCGCCGTTAGCATAGGGAGGCCCGTCATGAAGAACGTATCTTGGCGCACCATTTCTTGACTTTCTTATCTCGTCATAAAGGTTTTTGTTTTTCCACTCGTCTACCCAGCCAGGCTCTCTTTTTGCAAGATTACCTCTCATAGGAAATGAGGTGTCGGGAAGGTTCAGTTTGTATTTATTTTCTTCTGTCATAGTTTTCTAAAAAAAATTTAGCCTTTTTAATATCTATTTTAATTTGGTCTTTTAAAGCTTCAATATCTTTGAATTTCTTCTCGTCTCTTACTTTTTGCAAAAAAATTACTTTGGCGTGCTTGCCATACAAATCAGCTGAAAAGTCGAACAAATGAACTTCTAAGTGAAGCTTTGATACGCCTGCGATAGTCGGCCTGACTCCTAAGTTTGCGACTCCTGCTATGCCATTCAATTTTACAGCAAAGACTCCTTTTAATGGAGGTCGATTGTGAAACATATGGATATTTGCCGTTGGAAAGCCTATCTCTCGGCCTCTTTTATCTCCATGTACTACTTTGCCTGAAATTGAGTAGGGTCTTCCAAGTATATTGCTGGCCCTATCCAAGTCGCCTTTTGCCAATAAAATTCTTGTCATAGTGCTTGATATTCGCTCACCCTTATCCTGAACTTTTTCCATAATACATACATCTATTCCGCTTTTTATTAAGCTGTCTACATCACCTTCACGTCTTGCTCCAAACCTAAAATCATTTCCTACAATCACTTGTTTAGCTTGTATGTTGTTTTTCAGTATATTGATAAATTGAGCGCCAATAATGTTGGAAAATTCATGGTTAAACTTAACGATAAAGACTTGGTCAATTTTTTTTTCATCAAAATACTCTAACTTTTCCCTAAGGCTTATAATTCTTGCAGGTGCGTCATTTGGATAAAAAAACTCTTTGGGATGGGGCTCAAACGTCATCACCGAAGAAGGTAGGTTGTTCTTTTTAGCGCTTACAATGAGTTTATTTAAGATGGCTTGGTGGCCAAGATGAATTCCATCATAATTCCCTATGGTTAGAATTGAACTTGGGTGGCTTCCGTTAAGATGTCTAAATACTTGCATTTTATTGCTTGCTTAATCTTCGCGTAAACACAGTTAGATTAATACCTACCATCCTAAGTGAAATGAAATAAGAAGCCAGCCCTATAAGGGTTAAGGTGCATAAGTGGTAAATTTTTTCCCATACTGAATATGCCAACCAAATACTATCTGGTCCTTTAAAAAATAACAGAGAAACGCTCATAACAACTAGTCCAAAAATAATTTTCGCCAAAAACTTCATCCATCCTGCCTCCAGAACAAAGATTTTACTTCTCTTTAGATGATGGAATAACAATGCTGCATTAATACAAGCCCCAATCGCTATAGCTAAGGCAAGGCCTGCGTGGCCAATAAATCCAATAAAAATCATATTCATGACTTGTGTACAAAATAAGGTGAAGATCGCTATCTTTACAGGTGTTTTTATGTTTTTTTGAGCATAAAATGCTGGGGCTAATATTTTAATGAGAATTAAAGCAATTAATCCAATGCTGTATGCTGTCAATGCATATTGAGTCATAAGAACATCTTGCTCAGTAAAGGCTCCATAAAAAAATAGGGTTGTAATTAAGGGGATTGCAAGTATGCACAAGGCTGCAGCAGCTGGTGCAGACAACAATATAGATAGCTTTAATCCCCAATTAACCAAATTCGAATACTCTGCCTTGTTATTTTCTGAAATACTACTTGAAAGGCTTGGCAAAAGAATGGTGCTTAATGCTACACCAAGAACACCTACAGGAAATTCCATCAATCTATCTGCGTAATAAAGCCATGAAACGCTCCCAACTGCCAAAAATGAAGCAAATATCGTATTAATTAGCAGTGATATTTGTGTCACCGATACCCCTAATATGGCGGGACCCATTAGTTTAGTTATTCTCCATACACCCGGATCATTGATCTTAAAATCTAACTTTGGTAATAAGCCAATTTGCCTTAAAAACGGAATCTGAAAAATTAATTGAAGTATTCCGCCTACAAATACTGCCCAGGCCAGAACCATAACAGGCTGGGAAAAAGAATCAGCAAAGAATAATGCGGCAATAATAAAGCTTATATTAAGCCAAACCGGAGTAAAAGCTGGGACAATAAACCTTCCATACGAATTCAAAATACCTCCAGCCATTGATACCAATGAAATGAAGAATATGTATGGAAAGGTAACTCTTAACATATCAACCGTGAGGTTAAATTTTGCAGGGTCAGAAGCAAAGCCGGGGGCGCTTAGATATATGAGCCAAGGTGCTCCAAAAATACCAAGCATAGTTACTAGGATTAAAAAAATGCCCAGCAACGTAGCTACTTTGTTTATTAATACTGCTGTTTCTTTAGTTGATCTATTGGATTTATACTCAGCTAAAATTGGCACAAAGGCCTGTGTGAATGCTCCTTCTGCGGAAATTCTTCTCAGTAAATTAGGAATTTTAAATGCAACAAAAAATGCATCTGTAACCATCCCCGCCCCAAAAATTCGAGCGATAATGCTATCCCGCAAAAATCCTAATATTCTTGAGACTGTTGTCATCCCTCCAACGCCTGCTAATGCTTTTGAGAGATTTATCATGGGTGTAAGTTTGTATAATTCATGTAGTAGTTATTATAGCTTTAACTAATCGAATGGTTATTCATAGTTAATGAGTTTCTTCTTGTGCATACAGTGGAAAATAGATAGAATACGGGGTTATTTTTAATATGTATATACAGGGATTAAATATATGGCAAATACAGCCCAAACTAGAAAACGCGCAAGACAAAATGATACTCAAAGGGCGCACAATGCTAGCCTTAGATCAATTTTTAGAACTGCTGTTAAAAAGATTGTAAAAGCAATACAAACAGGTGATAAAAAAGTTGCTACTGAATCATACAAAGAGAATGTGCCGGTGATTGATAGAATTGCTGATAAAAAAATTGTTCACAAGAATAAAGCGGCTCGACATAAATCAAGGTTGAATACTGCCATTAAATCCTTGTAGGTTTTTCAAATGCTCTCAATCATTCAGAGAGCATTTCCTTTAAAATCTTGGCTTTATCAAGCATTTTATTTAGGTCGTCACCAGTCAAAGTATAGTGGCCCATCTTCCTTCCTTTGCGAGCCTCTGCTTTACCGTACAAATGTACATTAACGCTTGACTCACGATTCAAGATATCAAAGTCGGGATTTATGTACTTATCATTTTTAAACCAAATATCCCCTAATATATTGACCATAATAGCGCTAGATTTTTCTTCTGGCTGAACAAGATCTAGCCCTGCAAGAGCCCTTACTTGCAAATCAAATTGGTTGTGGTTGCAGGCATCAATGCTGAAATGTCCAGAATTATGGGGCCTGGGTGCAATCTCATTAACATATAATTTTCCGTCAACTATAAAAAATTCCACCGCCATAACACCGATATAGTTAAGTTTTACAGCAATTTGATGAGCGTATTCTTTAGCCATTGATACAAAGCTAGCGGGTATCCTTGCTGGTGCTAAAGATATATCAAGAATACCGTCAATATGTTTATTTTCAGCTACAGGAAAATAAACTTGTATACCGTTGTGAGATCTTGCTAGCACCACAGACAACTCAAGATCAAGAAAAAGTTTCTTTTCAAGAACACAGGGAACTTGTCCGGAGTAATTATAAGCAATTTCTAGATCGGCTATGTTGTTAACATGAATTTGTCCCTTACCGTCATATCCAAATTGAGCCACTTTTAAAATAGCCGGAAAAATATCACTAGGGACATCATTTAGCTGGGCGAGTGTCTGAATCACAAAAAAGGGGCCTACAGGGATTCCGTTGTCTATTAAAAAAGTTTTTTCTATAATTCTATTTTGAACAACAGCTACAGCACTAGACGACGGGCGCACTATTAACTTTTTTTCTAGATACTCAAGAGTAGAGAATGGAATATTTTCAAATTCGGTTGTTACTGATGAACAGCTTGACATTATTTTATCTAAAGCTTTTCTGTCTGTATATTCAGCACACAAATGTACGTCAGCGATCATACCAGCTGGACTTTTCTCATCAGGATCTACAACGGTAACTCTGAATCCTAATTTTTGTGCTGCAATTACAAAAAATCTTCCTAATTGGCCACCACCAAGGATGCCAAGCATATCATCTTTAATTGATTCCAATTATGTATTCCCTAGCTTCATATTCAACACCATATCAACTTGGTTACTTCTAAATTTATTAAGTTTTTTTTGTACCTCCTCATCACTTTCAGCAAGCATGGATACAGCAAATAGTCCTGCATTCGATGCTCCCGCCTCTCCAATTGCAAAAGTGGCAACAGGGATACCCTTAGGCATTTGTACGATCGATAGTAATGAGTCTTGCCCTTCTAAATGTTTAGTGGGTATAGGAACGCCAAGAACAGGTAAGGTGGTTTTTGATGCTACCATGCCCGGCAGGTGTGCAGCCCCCCCTGCTCCCGCTATAATAATCTTAAATCCATTTTTCCTGGCATTTTCTGCAAATTCAAACATCAAGTCTGGTGTTCTATGGGCAGATACCACTTTTGCTTCGTAAGGAATGCCGAAATCTTCTAAAATTTTGGCAGTATTTTCCATTGTTGGCCAGTCGCTGTTAGATCCCATAATTATTGCCACTATTGGCTTTAAGTTATCCATCCACTTTTTCCTTTTTTATCTTTTCTTTAAAAAATATCACCATATTATCTCTGTGTATTAAATTTGATTCATTAATGTAACCTAATAACGACTCAATTTTTTCGCTTGAATAGCCCGCAATCTTTCCTAGTTCCTCGCTACTATAGTTAACTAAGCCCTTAGCAATCTCTTTGTTTTTCGTATTAATGCATCGTACAATTTCGCCCCGATTAAATTTTCCTTCGACCCTAATTACACCTGCAGCTAAAAGGCTTTTTCCATTAAAAACTATAGCTTCCTCGGCTCCACTATCGATATAAACCTTTCCCTTAGATCTGAGATTGTTTGCAATCCACTTTTTCTTTGTTACAAGCTCAGCTACATTGCATTCAAGGTGTGTTCCAGCAGATTCATCCTTATTCAATTGAGTTAATATGTTCGGTGACCTTCCAGAAGCAATGATCGTATGTGTTCCGCTAAGTGATGCTCGTTGGGCTGCTTTAATTTTAGTTAGCATGCCACCTGTCCCAACCTTCGATGTCGTGTCTTGGGCCACAAGTTCCAACTTAGCATCGTCAATGTATGCATGATCAATAAGAATTGCCTGGGCATTTTTCCGTGGATCATCTGAAAACAAACCCTCCTGATCAGTTAACAGCACCAAATAATCAGCCTCAATCAAATTGGCGACCATAGCAGCAAGGGTATCATTATCTCCAAACCTTATTTCATCATCGGCAACTGTATCATTCTCGTTAATGACCGGGATAATCTTCTTTTCTATAAGGTGACTTATTGTTGATCGTGCATTTAAGTAACTTTTTTTAATGCTTAAGTCATCGTGAGTTAACAATACTAACGACGAAACTAAGCCAGATCTGCTAAATAACTGCTCGTAGATTTGCGCTATAATCATTTGCCCCACTGATGCAGCCGCCCTCAGCTCACTCAACTGATGAGGTCTTTCTTTGTAACCCAATTTTTTTAAGCCAGCTGCAATAGCGCCGCTCGAAACTAGCACCACTTCTTTTTTTTGCTTAACTAACTCAGCTATTTGCTCGACTATATGCTGCAGCTGAAGCTCATTAATGCCTCCGCCCTCTTTTGTTACGATGCTTGAGCCAAGCTTAACAACCACTCTTTTTGATGAAGAAAAATTTATCTTATTCATCTTTCTTTAAGCCCTCCACATGCTTCATAATCTCGAATGTTAATTCTCTGCAACCCTTACCGTTAATAGCGGAGATGCAAAAAACTTTACCTTTCCATTTCATCTTACTTTTAATCTCATCCTGAATTTGATCTAAATTTGTTATTAAGTCAATTTTATTTAAAATAAGCCATCTTGGTTTATTAAACAAATCTATACTGTATTTTTTAAGCTCATTAATGATCGCTTCTCCCTCTTTTGCTGGATCAACCGACTCATCAAATGGCGCTATGTCTATTAAGTGCAATAACAATTTCGTTCTATCTAAGTGCCTTAAAAACTGATGGCCTAGTCCATATCCATCTGCTGCACCCTCAATCAATCCAGGTATATCTGCAACCACAAAGCTTCTTTCGTTATCAACCCTAACAACCCCAAGATTCGGTTGCAAGGTAGTAAAAGGGTAATCGGCAACTTTAGGTTTTGCTGCAGAGATAGATCGAATGAGAGATGATTTTCCTGCATTTGGCATACCTAACAATCCAACATCAGCCAATACTTTTAACTCTAGGTATAATTCAAATTCTTCCCCTGGATCTCCTTGTGTGCACTGCCGCGGTGCTCTATTTGTGCTGGATTTAAAATGTACGTTACCAAGGCCCCCTTTGCCACCATTGGCAATGATGAGTTTTTCTCCATGATTTTCAAAATCAGCTAGTACTTCTCCGGTTTGTTTCTCTGTTATTACTGTCCCTACAGGTACTCGGAGAATCAGATCGTCTCCCTTTGCCCCATAACATTCTGCACTCCTTCCATTTTCACCACGCTTTGCTCTGTAATTTTTAACAAATCTAAAATCAATAAGTGTATTAATATTCTCATCCGATTCAACATATATAGACCCGCCTCTCCCTCCATCGCCACCATTAGGGCCTCCCATAGGCTCATACTTCTCCCGCCTAAACGAAGCTATACCATTGCCGCCATCACCAGCAAAAACCCTAATCGTTGCTTCATCTATAAATTTCATTATGGTCCACCAAACAAAAAAGCCCTATCAAATGATAGGGCTTTGAAATAGTCTTAAACAAATCTAGGCAGTTACAACGTGCACTAATTTTCTTTTTAATGCGCCCTTGGTTGAAAAACTTACCTTGCCATCTGTTTTTGCAAACAATGTATGGTCTTTGCCAATTCCAACATTGGTTCCAGGATGCATTTTTGTTCCACGTTGTCTCAATATTATGCTTCCAGCTTTTACAAATTGATCCCCGTAAGCTTTTAACCCTAATCTTTTTGATTCTGAGTCTCTGCCGTTCCTTGAACTTCCGCCTGCTTTCTTGTGAGCCATTAGTTTAAATCCTTATTATTTTACTGCAATCTTGTCGACTTTAATCTCAGTGAAACTTTGTCTATGACCCTGAGACTTTCTGTAGTGTTTTCTACGATTCATTTTAAATATCTTAACTTTATCACCACGCCCGTGTGCAAGAACAGTAACATCAACAGTAGCACCTTTGACCAATGGAGTACCGATAGTAACTTTTTCGCCATCTACAAGTGTTAGTACATGGTTAATACTAAGTTGCTTACCTACCTCAGTAGTCAATTTTTCAACTTTTAATGTTAAGCCTTCAGAAACTTTGAATTGCTTACCGCCTGTCTTAATTACCGCATACATGATCGTAACCTTATTTTATATAACAATTTAGAGCCGGAATTATACTTAAATTAATACAATTTATCAATTAAATCTTAGGTTGTAAGCCTATATTTTTAACGTATGTATTCGATTCCAATGTTATCTGTATGATAAAATGAAACCTTATACCCTATAACTGTTAAAAATTTATCAAATTGCTATCAACAATCTTATCACCCATATCAAACGATTTAAATGAAGTTAACAATGTAATTAGAAAATCCTTGTTTTCAGAAATACCTATTATTAATCAAATTTCTAATCATATTATTAATAGCGGGGGAAAGCGTATGCGGCCCTCTATCTATCTTTTATTTGCGCGATTAACTGGTGAAATAACACCAAAACATCTGGCTATGGCTGCAATAATAGAGTTTATTCACACCGCAACACTTTTACACGACGACGTAGTAGATCAATCAACTCAGAGACGCAGTAAAAAAACAGCGAATGCGATATTTGGAAACTCTTCAAGCGTTTTAGTGGGAGACTTTATTTATTCACGATCCTTCCAGATGATGACCCAAATAAACAATATGGCGATAATGAAAATACTAGCTGATACAACAAATGCGATTTCTGAAGGCGAAATCCTTCAACTGCTAAATACTAAAAATCCAGATCTCTCAGAGAGTCAATATTTTCAGGTAATCAACTTTAAAACAGCTAAACTTTTTGAATCTTGCGGGTCTCTTGCTGGAGTTTTGAATGAGATAAATTATGAAAAACAAGCCGATCTTTCTAGGCTTGGTAATATTTTTGGGATCATGTTTCAATTAACTGATGATATTCTGGATTATTCAGGAAAAGAGATTGAAATAGGAAAGAATGTTGGTGATGATCTAGCTGAGGGCAAGGTTACACTGCCTTTGATATACGCAATGAAAAATGGAACCGATAATCAAAGTAAGTTAATTAAAGATGCTATCAAGATGGGAGATATTAACCGTCTGCCGGATATTATTCAAGTATTAAGCGATACAAATGCAATAGCTACCGTTCAAAAACATTTGGCTTTTAAAGTTGTCGAGGTTAATGAGGTGTTAGGGAAGTTTGATGATAGTGAAACAAAAAGCACATTAAATGCTTTGGCTCACTATATTGTTGAGCGCAAGGGCTAAAATATTTAATGCATAATAATTTTTTCTCCACTTTGTAGTGCGTAGTAATTCATCTGCGCGGATTTATTTTTAACCGCAAGCAAATCCCCGTAAAAAATAATTTGCTCATTCAGTTCTACTTGAGCGAAATCGCCATTAAATAAAGTAATTTCAGCGTAGTTATTCTCTTTCCGTAGAAAAAAAGTGACGTACTGCTCGAATGCATTATCTGATGCAACTTCCCACCCCTTCCCTCCAGACAAATCAGCGAGCCACCCAACTAAATCAACTTCCACCTTACAGATAATAGAATCCATTAGAGATGAATGATCAAGCTCTAAATTATTTATAATGCTTGGTAGGGTAGTTTTATTTTGTGTCATATCTAATGCTCAAGTTATCATATTGAGTGTAATAATAACATGGTGTTTTTTAATTATTTTTCAAGGGCATGATGCATATTATAGGATTAACAGGCGGTATTGGCTCTGGTAAAAGTGAGGCGGCTAGACAACTCTCTTCCTTGGGTGTCCCAATTATAGACTTAGATGTGATTGCAAAGGGGTTGCTTGAAAAGAATACATTGGGATATCAATTGTTAGTTAAGGGTTGCGGGGAATCAATCTTAAAGAATGAGCGAGAGATCGACAGAAAAAAACTTCAATCGCTTATGTTTAATAATGAAGCAATCAAAAATAAAGTTGAATTAATTTTACATCCCATGATTCATGAGCAATGTTTAAAACAAATTGAGCAATGTGCTACCTCATTGTATTTGGTTGTTGTAATACCACTTCTATTTGAATCTAATGCCTATTTGGATGTCATTCATGAAAGCTTATTAATCGACTGCAATATCGACAATCAAAAAAATCGAACGCAGAAGAGAGATGGTGTTACTCCTGATATAGTAGAGAAAATAATTGCTTCGCAAGCTAGCAGACAGGAAAGGCTACAGAAAGCTGATAATATTATAAATAATGATGGTTTGCTGGAAGAGTTTCTAGCAAAAATTGTCAACTTTCATAAACTCACACTTCAAAAGCTAGGTAAATAATGATTAGATACGAATTCCCACTGAATGAAAGGATTAGAAAATTAATCCGAGTAGAAGAGTTGTTTCTCAAAATTGATGTGTTGGCAACTTCCGCTAAGAAGTATACTGAATTTTCTTTTTTCGAAAGACTATTCGAGCTCATGCTCACTGCATCAAGGTCTGATTTAAAGGTCGATTTAATTCAGGAAATTGAAAGGCAAAAATTAAAACTTAGGTCGAAGGCAAAAACTCAAGCTAATAATGCGCTTATGGCTAAACTTTCAAAAGCAAAAACTAAACTAGAAAAAGCAAAAATTCAGCATGGCTTCTATTTTGGCGATGATAAATATTTACAAGAAATTAAATCAAGAAAGGACAGCCCTTATGGCATTACAAGTGTGGACTTTCCTGAATTTCAGTTTTGGCTTCAATGTGAAACACCTGTAGCAAGAAAAGACTACTTTAAGCAAAAAATAGCACCCTTTCAACCAATAAAAGAAGCGATATTTGTTGTTTTAGCCCTTTTAAGATCCAGCGCAAAAGAAGAGTTGGTTAGTGCGGAACGAGGTGTGTTTCAAAAAAAATTGGACCCATCACTAAAAAATGATCTCATTACAATATCAATGAATCTTAGATCCAAGTACTATCCGAATGTCTCGTCAAACAAATATGCCTTAAGCATTCACTTTGAGCACTACCTTAAACACACGATGCTAGATAAGAGCATTAAATTTAAAATCGGTACAGGCTCACTTTAATTCGATGAAAATACCCTGCCCAACCTGTAAAAAAAAAACAGACTACTTACCCTCTAATGCTTACCGCCCTTTTTGTTCTGAAAAATGCAAATTGATTGATCTGGGTGCCTGGGCATCCGAGGAATATCATATACCAGGAGAGAATCATGAGATTGACTACAATGAAGATTAATTATTGGATTATTTTTTTGATAGGCGTAACAGTTAGTGCCACATCATCTGCACTTGATTTAAATGTTGACTCCCCTACTATTAAGGCTCCCCGTCCAGGGCAAAATATTTCCGCAGGCTTTGTCAAGCTCATATCAACAAAAGATTTGCTTATAGACTCAATTGAATCAGAGAATATATCGAAAATTGAAGTCCACACCATGAAAATGGAGAAAGGTACTTACGGTGAAACAATAATGCGGATGCGTAAAATTGAAAAACCTTTATTGAAGGCTAATAAAGCTTTTATCTTACAACCCGGAGCCGATCACTTAATGTTTTTTGGTATTCAAAATACTCTTAGCAAAGGAGAAAAGATTAAAGTGACTTTTAATTTTTTAGAAAAAGCTCAAATTGTATCTAAGGACATTATATTTGAGGTGAGGTGAGGTGATTTAATCTACCCACACAGATCTCTGAGAGGCAATTCCAACCGCTCCATTATCTAATGCTTTTTTGAGATCAGCTCTTTGCATACTTCCCAAGGCATATACAGGCATATTATGTTTTTTTAATAATGTATTAAACCTGTTCCAACCCATACCAACTAACCCAGGATGAGAAAGTGTTTCTTTTACTGGAGACAATACAATAAAGTCCAAATTCTTGTTGATAGCTTCCTCAATATCTGCAGTGTTGTGGCATGATGCAGAGACAATTAGGTTTGCCGGTTTATCAGATAAGCTATGTAATAACTTAGAATTTAAATGAACTCCATCAGCACCCAGCGTATAAGCTAACTCCGTATCTGAATTGATCATCACTCTAGCTCCATAGGGTGCCGCCATTCCAATAATTTTCTTAGCTAATTCAACATATAAATCTTTTTTCATTACCTTTTCTCTTATTTGGATTAGCCTTAATCCTTGTTGTAATTTATTTGCAACCAGTGCAATAAAGTTATTGGGGTGTTCTTCTGCGTTTGTGATTGCATATAGTTCCGGCAACCTAATAGCCTTAAAGATTAGTTCATTAGCTGGTAATACTGGGCTTACATGCGGTGAAGAAGGGTTGTTCCAGGAGAGGCGCTGCTCCTCTTTTGGCTGAATTTGACCCGCCCACTTTGTTACCTTGAAAAAATGTAGCTTAACGTCGACCTGATCGTAAGAGTACTCTCTAGTAATCCATTTATCAGCAGCAGTAACTACGATACCTATTTCTTCTTTAAGCTCTCGGCTTAAGGCTTGCGCGGGAGTCTCGCCAGGCTCTATTTTACCTCCTGGGAATTCCCACCATCCACTCCATGTTTTTTTTATTGGTCTTTCGGCAAGCAAAAGCTCATCATGTTGATTGATCAGGACGCCTACTGATGCTTCTATTTCTACTCTAGCTATGTTCTGTACTCAGCATTAATTTTTACGTAATCATAAGAGAGATCTGAGGTCCACACAGTCGAATTAGAATCTCCCCTCCTCATAATAATCTTCAGACATATTTCATCTTTCCTCATCTCTTCCTTGCCTATAAGTTCGCTATAGCTAGGTGCAACAAACCCTTGCTGAGCAAATAAAATATCGTTTAAATATATATCAATAAGTGATACGTCAATATTTGCTATAGGTGCATTACCTATAGCAGCCATAATTCTTCCTAAATTAGGATCGGAAGCAAAAAAAGCAGTCTTAACAAGAAGGGAATTAGCAATTGATTTAGCTACTTTTTGACATTCTTGCTCATCAATACCCTGCTCTACATTAATTTCAATGAACTTAGTTGCCCCCTCACCATCCCTGACAATAGCTTTAGATAAAAAACTGGCTACATCCAAGATGGCTTCTTTTAACATTTTATATGATTGATTTTTTTCTTTTATCTCGGAATGCTTGGATTGATTTGTTGCCATAATAATAAATGAATCATTGGTTGAGGTGTCGCCATCCACAGTTATTTTATTGAAACTTTCATCAGTGACTTCCTGAATCATTTCCTTCAACATCGCCTCATTAATGTTTGCATCCGTTCCAATGAATGCAAGCATTGTAGCCATATTTGGATTGATCATGCCGGAACCTTTGCTAATACCAGTTACCTTTACTTCATTCTCCTCAATGATAGCTGATGAAGAAATGGCTTTAGGAATAGTGTCCGTTGTCATTATGGCAATAGCTGCATCTAACCAATTATTAGGGTCTAGATTTGTAATTAATGGGCCTAGGCTGTTTACAATTTTACCAACTGGTAGATCCGTCATGATAACGCCAGTTGAAAATGGTAAAACTTGATTTTCAGAAATATTTAATCTTTTTGCAAGGGCTTGGCAAGTTTGCTTTGCATTATTAATACCCGCCTCACCCGTCCCAGCATTAGCAGAGCCGGTATTTATAAGGAGTGCTCTTTTATTGCCCCCATCGCTTAAATAATTTTTTGCGACCTTTACAGGTGCCGCCATAAATTGATTTTTTGTAAAAACACCAACGACCACAGAGCCTTCATCAAGGAGAATTAATGTTAAATCTTTTCGATTGCTATACTTAATCCCTGCCTCAAAAGTTCCTAAAACAATTCCAGGAATGCTAAGTATATTTTTTTTATTTGGCTGTGTGAGATTTACCGGCATACCCTATTTTTTCCTCCATATTGTTCCGTTAGGTGTGTCTTCCAATAAGATATCACGGCCTTCTAAAAATATACGAATTTCATCCGCTTTTTGATAGTCTTTATTTTTTTTGGCCTCTAATCTGTCGTTAATTAGTTGATCAATACCAACATTCTTATCATCAGCCTCTATATTGCCACGTAAAAATACTTCTGGCTCCATCTCTAAAATACCTAGTATATTTGCTAGCTGTATTAACAATGTTTGCTCTTCGTTTTGCCGATTCTTATTTACTGCATTAGCTAGTGAAAATAAAACAGAGATAGCTTCAGGCGTATTAAAGTCATCATCCAACGCATCCTTAAACTGACAAGCAAAACTATTTTTCCAATCAATCTTTTGATCAATAATACTATTACTTTCTCTAATCGCTAGATACAGCCTAGTTAAACCTTGTTTCGCGTCTTCAAGATGGTGGTCGGAATAGTTTAAAGGACTTCTATATTGTGCTTTTAGTACAAAAAATCGCACTACCTCTGGATCATAATGCTTAAGTATTTCACGAATTGTAAAGAAATTTCCCAGTGATTTAGACATCTTTTCATCATCAACCCTTACAAAGCCATTGTGCAGCCAATAGTTGGCCATTTGACAATCATTGGAGGCTTCTGACTGGGCTATCTCATTTTCATGATGAGGAAATTGGAGGTCTTGTCCACCCCCATGAATATCAAAATTTTTTCCCAGAAATTTATTACTCATAGCTGAGCATTCGATATGCCACCCTGGCCTCCCTTTTCCCCATGGCGAATCCCAGGAAGGTTCTCCTGGTTTAGCAGACTTCCATAACACAAAATCAAAACTATTTTTCTTAAACTTATCCACCTCTACTCGATTACCAGCCCTTAAGTCCTCTAACGATTTTCCTGATAACTTCCCATATCCATCAAACTTAGTGACAGCGTAAAATACGTCATTATTGGCTCCAATGTATGCGAAGTTCTTCTCCAATAAAGTCTGAATCATGGCTATCATTGCGCCTATCGATTCTGTAGCTCTTGGTTCGATATCAGGGCTAATAACACCCAATGTATAAGCATCAGTATTCATTTCGTCAATAAATTTTTGCGTTAAATCTCCAAAAGGAATGCCTTGCTCAGCTGCTCGGGCAATAATTTTGTCATCTATATCGGTTATATTTCTTACATAGATAACGTCATAACCGCTTACCTTAAACCATCGATTAATAAGATCAAAAACTATTAAAACCCTTGCATGGCCCAAATGACAAAAATCGTAAACAGTCATTCCGCACACATACATTTTTACCTTTCCAGGCTCAATGGCTTTAAAAATTTCTTTTTTCTTTGAGAGGCTGTTAAATAATTTAATCATGTTCTAATTTCGTCAGTATTGGGTGGTAATGAGCTATCATTTGTGATAAATTTTGTTAAAAAATTATACCACGTAGCTCAAATTACTTAATTTGAGTTTAACTTTTAAACCTTGTAAAGCTAACATAAAAAAATGAAAAAAATATTAATCACACTGCTCATATCCTCATTTCTCATATCTTTCAATGCAATAGCAGAAACAGTTATTATTGAAACGAGCAAGGGCTCAATAACAGTAAAGCTGGATAGTGAAAAAGCGCCCAACACAGTAAAAAATTTCCTTCAATATGTGAACGATGGATTTTATGCAGGAACTATTTTTCATCGGGTCATAAAAGGCTTCATGATTCAGGGCGGTGGGTTTGACAAAAAGATGAATCAAAAATTAACTAATGACCCTGTAAAGAATGAATCTAATAATGGTTTAAAAAATGAGATTTATTCAATTGCTATGGCGAGAACAAATGATCCGCATTCAGCAACTTCTCAATTTTTCATAAACCTCGCTGATAATTACTTTCTTGATGATGGTGCAGGTTATTGTGTATTTGGTAAAGTAATAGAGGGTGAAGATGTAGTTAAACAAATTGGAAATTTATCGACCCATGTTTCCAGAGGCATGGGTGATGTTCCGATAAAAACTGTAACCATCAAATCAATTAAAATTATTCATTAATATATAAAGGTAAAAAATGATAACTATCAAAACTAATAAAGGATCATTCTCAATTGAGCTTGATGAAAAAAAAGCACCCATTTCGAGTGCAAACTTCATAAGTTATGTTAATAATGGATATTATAAAGGCACTATTTTTCATCGAGTCATAAAAGGCTTTATGGTTCAGGGCGGTGGCTTTGATGAAGATATGAATCAAAAAGAAACGCTTGCGCCAATCAAAAATGAAGCAAGCAATGGATTAAAAAACGAAATGTACAGCGTCGCAATGGCCAGAACATCGGTACCGGACTCAGCTACATCGCAATTTTTTATAAATGTAGCTGACAACTCCTTCTTAGATTATCCGGGTCAGGATGGAGCTGGGTATTGTGTCTTTGGTAAGGTTGTAGAGGGCAAGGAAGTGGTTGACCAAATAAAAGCGGTTTCCACCGGATCTTCTAATGGCCATCAAGATGTTCCTACAGAGCCAATCATTATTGAGGATGTGACCCTCTGATAACCCTTAAGGGTTCTGCTATTTTTGTATCCGATGTCCACTTATCTGAATCGGACCCACAAACTATTGAGTTATTTAATCGATTTTTAAAGGCTGAGTGTATTCAACATTCAGCCTTATTTATTCTAGGTGATTTATTTGATTACTGGATAGGTGATGACTCGGAACAGTTTCAATACATCTGTAAATTATTCAATGAATTGTCTGCTACAACAGACATTTATTTTGTCTCAGGAAATCGGGATTTCCTAATCGGTAAAGATTTTTTTAAGTCATCAAATATCACTCCACTTTCTGACATTACGCAGATTGAAATGTCAGGCCAAGAGGCGTTAATTATGCATGGTGACACTTTATGTACCGACGATACTGAATACCAAGAATATCGAATACAAGTCCACTCGAATGAGTGGAAAAATACTTTTTTAAAAAAGCCAGTGGAAGAAAGGCTTTCAATATGCAATGATTTAAGGGAGAAAAGTGAGGAGGCGAAAAAAAATAAGCAAGAATATATTATGGATGTCAATTCTGATGCAGTTCATGGCGTATTCAGAGATAACGGTTACCCGCCGCTCTTAATTCATGGGCATACACATAGATTAAATACCCATGATTACCGGTTTGAAAATCATGTGTGTCAGAGATGGGTGTTAGGTGATTGGCACAAAAAAGGGAATTACATAGTTTGGAACAGCAATGAAATTAAATTTTTGTACCTAGATTGAACGAGATAGCTCGTCTTTTCTGTTGTGTTGTGCAGCCTTATTTAAAATACCGTTAATAAACTTAAACCCATCTACTCCGCCAAAAGATTTCGCAACCTCAATAGCTTCGTTAATTACCACTCTATAGGGAACATCTAAAGAAAATTTCAATTCATAAAGCGAACTAAATAAAATGGCGAGTTCAATTGGACTTAGTTCATCGTAATTTCTATCTAAATAAGTTTTAATCTCCTCTTTAAGGGTTTCAAAATTTTTATGAACGCCTTCCACTATACTTAAGTACATTGACTCATCTGACCTTAGGAAGTCAGGGTCCTCCCTAATATCTTTTTTAATTTGGTTGATATCAAATTGGTTAACAATGCCCCTATAAATACTTTTCATCACCAACTCTCGAGATTTTCGTCGATTGTTTAATGGTTTCTTTTTTCCAGATGTATTAGTCATTTTAGGTATCATAAGTCTTTTAATAGCGTCGCCATTTCTATAGCTCCGAGAGCCGCTTCCTCGCCCTTTATTTTAGTTCTTGCAAAAGCCTCTTCGTCAGAATTTGTGGTGATAATTGCATTGATAACTGGAATATTATGATTTAACTGTACCTGCATAAGGCCATGAGCTGACTGATCTGATACGACCTCAAAATGATAGGTTTCCCCTCGAATTACAGCGCCAATACCAATCAATACATCAAACGTTTTAGATAATGCATATGCATTGAGTACGACAGGAATTTCTAGGGCTCCTGGAACCTCTCTTAATTCAATATTATCTACAGTGACACCTTCGTGTTTAAGCTTATCAACACAAGCATTTAAAAGCTCCCTCACAATAGGCTCATTAAATCGAGATGAAACAATTCCAACCCTAAGGGTTCTTATAAAATTTTTATTCACAGCTAAGCCATAGGTCTAAAGGAATATGATTATACCCTTTTGCAAGGCATTAAGAATACCCAAAATAATTGGCACTCCAACTACCAACCAGGCTAGAGGTAAAATAATTTTTTGTAATGATATATTAGTTTTTGATATGACTGCATTTGATTTACTGGTTGTATTTTTAAGTGCACCCTGCTCATTTTTCAATTGAGCATTAGTCATAAAGAATTTCTTATTAACTGGTTTTACGAACAAATTTAGAACAAACCCCCCAACTAGGAGTAATGCAAGAATTTTAAAACTGGAGTTATACGCTTGGTCTGTGGGTATTCCTAATGCTAGCTGATACTCCCTAAGGTATGAAATAAGCATCGGCCCAATAATGCCTGCGAGTGACCAGGCCGTGAGTAATCTTCCATGAATTGCACCAACATGTTGGGTGCCAAAAATATCAGCTAAGTACGCTGGTATAGTTGCGAAGCCCCCACCATACATCGTTAGAATCACCAGGGTTATGATGACAAAGGTTGAGATGTATTGGTTTAATCCAGCCCAAGGAGCAGCCAAATATAATGCGGTTCCAAGGCTAAAGAATATTGCATATGTCAATTTTCTCCCAAGAAAGTCAGAAGATGATGCCCAAAAAATTCGTCCAATAATATTAGCCAATGATAGTAGCGCTCCAAAGCCAGTTGCGATAGCTCCTATTATTAAGGGGTCGAAACTGCTTGCAGCAATCTCTTGGAACATAGGCTTTGCTACTGATAGCACACCAATGCCTGCGGATACATTTAGACATAAAATTCCCCACAACAACCAGAACTGAGGTGTTTTATGTGCAATACCAACATGAACGTGGTTTTTGGATATCATGCTGCTTGTTTTTTTAATAGCGGGGTTCCATCCTTTCGGCTTCCATCCATTAGCAGGAACCCGATATCCAAACGCCCCAATTGTCATAGCAACAAAGTAAATAATTCCCATAATGAAAAATGTCTGGGCAACGCCATATGAACCAATTAAGCTGTCACCTAAAGGCATTCCAATCATGGCTCCACCACCAAAACCCATAATCGCCATTCCAGTAGCAAGACCCCTTCTATCAGGAAACCATTTAATCAATGTTGAAACTGGAGAAATATAACCTAGACCTAATCCAATACCTCCAATTACACCAGCACCAAGCCATACCAACCAAAGCTGATGAAGCGAGACACCAATAGAGGCTATCATCAACCCTCCACCCCAGGTCACTGCTGCAGCAAACCCAGCTTTTCGAGGACCAGCTTTTTCCAGCCAATGACCAAAGACCGCAGCTGACATACCTAAGAAAACTATAGCAATTGCAAAAGTCCAAACTACATCACTTCTAAGCCAATCACAAGATGAAGTAAATACCCTGTCAATGAATGTCACCGAACTTGAGCACTCTGATCCAATTAGCATGGTCAGCTCCGGCCAGAAAATACTAAAGCCATATATCATACCGATGGATAAATGAATAAGCAGTGCCGCTGGAGGAACCATCCACCTATTAAAATCACCGTCTGCAACTATATTTTCTCTGTCTAAAATACTCATACCTTTTCCCTGTTGTTTGCTCAATCTATAATCCTTACCAAAATAATCTATTAACAAGAAATAATCAAATAAATTTAAACAATGCTAGCCGCTTGATAGTGTCATGCTGTTGTCATAAAAATGTCATAATATTGGAACCTTAATAACTAACATAAGGCTTTCAGAATGGCTGCAAATATTTTAATCGTAGAGGATGAGGAATCTATATTGGAATTAATTGCAATAAATCTTCATCAAGCAGGGTTCAACCCGATAAGATCCTTAAATGCTGAATTTGCCGAAAAAATAATACAAGAAGCATTGCCAGATCTAATCGTATTGGATTGGATGCTTCCAGGAATGGATGGAGTCGAGTTTGCCAAGAGAGTTAGAGGAAACTCAGCCACCAAAAATATTCCCATCATAATGTTGACTGCCAAAAGTGAGGAAGACAACAAATTAAAAGGATTGAATACTGGCGCAGATGACTACATGACCAAACCATTCAGTCCAAAAGAATTGATAGCAAGAATAAAAGCTATCCTTAGGAGGAATGCTCCAGAATTGGGAGATGAGCCAATTAATATGGCTGGACTTACATTGGATCCTGTTAAACATTTGTTAAAAGAAGACAGTAAGATTATTTCGATAGGGCCTACTGAGTTCAAGTTATTGAATTTTTTTATGAGGAATCCCGACAGAGTATTTAGTAGGAATCAAATTCTTGACAAGATTTGGGGTAACAAATCTGATATAGATGACAGAACGGTCGATGTGCACATCAAGAGACTAAGGGATACATTAAAACATACCCGCCAACACACATTAATTAAAACCGTTAGGGGTTTAGGTTATAGGTTAACGATAGATTGAAGCTGCATAATCAAAATAAGATACTATGAATCATAATAAATACTTTTAGAATAAAGGAATTAAGACTTGCAAGAGATTAGGTGGCATTTACTTTTATTTGTAATCTTTGAAATTATTGCGACGCTGTTAATTTTAAGTATCTTTGACATAAGAACATCATTGGTATTCTTAATTTTTACGCTCATGTTATTTCTGGGTTTTCATATCTACTGGATTTATCGATTAAATCAATGGCTAGATAATCCAATGACGGCTAATCTTCCAGATGGATATGGGCTGTGGGAAAAATTATTTACTAAGTTATACAAAACTCAGGCTAAGCAAAAAAAATCAAAACGAGAATTGTATGGGGCATTAGATCAATTTAAGTCAGCAGCTGAAGCTATGCTTGATGGGGTAATTAGCGTTGACCAAAACAATGAAATTGTTTGGTGCAACAAGACAGCTCAGAGCATGCTTAATATTCTGCCAAAAAGTGATTATGGACGACCCATAACTTATATTTTTAGGAATAGTATATTTAAGAATTATATTGAAAATTCAGACTACGAAGATACATTAAAAATCATCAATCATCTGAGCATGCAGCCACTAGAAATAAAAGTGGCTTATTTTAGATCAAATCAAAAACTAATCATATGCAGAGACATAACCAAAGATACCGAAAATCAAAATATGAGAAAAGAGTTTGTATCTAACTTTTCTCATGAACTTAAAACTCCACTAACCGTTATCATCGGTTTTATTGAAACTTTAGGTGGGATGTACTCGAAAGATACATCAGAAAATAAAATTATTACCATGATGGATAAGCAAGCTTACCGAATGAAGGGCTTGATTGATGATTTGCTACTACTGTCAAACGTAGAAAGCAATCAACACCTTAACCGTTCGAATAAAATAGTTATGTCCGATCTATTTAAGCTGATAAAAAAAGATATTGCTTTGCTAGACGGAAATAACCATACACTGGACTACTCTATTAATACTAAATTAAATTTGTATGGGGAAAAAAGAGAGATTGAAAGCGCATTTAAAAATATCATTACTAATGCTATAAGGTATACCGGAAAAGGCGGGCAGATCAATATCCGATGGAATCTCATTAATGAATTAGGAGTATTTGAAGTAACGGATAGTGGGATTGGTATACCCAAAAAAGATATTGATCGAATATGTGAGCGATTTTATCGTGTTAATGCTGATAGAAGTAGAGAAACAGGTGGGACAGGACTTGGTTTGGCTATTGTGAAAAATGTAATGATTCAGCATCAAGGGGAATTAAAAATATCCAGTGAACTAGGTTCTGGCAGCACTTTTAAGCTTATTTTTCCAACAGAACGTTTAATACAATCTAAATAATGGTTAAATTTCTTTTGCTAGTTCTTACACTGATACTTTCTGGTTGTCTGGGTAGCACAATGGAAAGAAAAGATTCGACACAATACGACAAAGGCTCTTTCAATCAGCTGGGAAAACTCGACCAAGACCGCATGGCAGACTATGAAATCAGAGAAAATATTGAAAGTTTAAAAATTCTGATGCTCAAACTCTACAAGCGCAACCCGAACCAGCTGAAAAAAACTACATCCGACAATGCCGAGCAGGCTGTAAATTGGTTTTTTAATGGCTCGCATAAATGGGATTTTAAGCAAATTAATAATGCCACTGATTTTAAAGCCGTTGATCAGGCTTTTGACTCTGAGTTTGATGGGGACAGGGTGCTATCATTGATGACAGGCCTTTATACAATGTTGGTCAAAGCTCATGGAGATAAAACAGAGTTTTTTATCACCGACTCAATTGACCCTCAAAATCTTTACAATATGGCAAGAAATATTGAAATAAGTGTATGGATGTTATCCACAAAAAAGGATGAGCAGGGAACCTTGTTATTGCTAAGCAATGAAATGGGAGGAGAGATTGATAACCTATCTTTTGAGCGAGAATTTGGAAAAATGATTGGCAGGCTAGACTACTTTTCCTACACGCTATCTGAAAAAACACAGCGGGCAATTACGAGAATGATACAAAATATTACGACTGGGATATTGCTTCCCTTTATTTAAACTACAAAAGAATCTTTTCTATTCCTCCATTTGTGACTTTCTCAACATACTCTTCCATCCAGTGCTCGCCTAAATTATTCTTGGCTAACTCCACCACTATATAATCAGCAGAAGTATTTGTATCATCGCCATATCTTGCTAGTCCTTGAAGACATGAAGGGCATGAAGTGAGAATCTTAACGGGGGTTTTTTTATCATTCAACGTAATTGCATTTACTCCCTTTACAATCTCTTCTTGCTTTCTCATTTTTACTTGTGTGGCAATATCTGGCCTACTTACTGCAAATGTCCCAGACTCCCCACAACATCTATCATTAAGTGTTACATCCTTGTCCATTAGAGATTTAGTAACAGCTAATGAATCATATGTTTTCATAGGGCTATGGCAAGGGTCATGATACATATATTGCTGGCCATTAATGCCTTCCATTTTTACCCCTTTCTCCATCAAATACTCATGGATATCTAGCAACCTGCAGCCCGGGAAAATTTTATCAAACTCATACTTTTGTAATTGATCCATACATGTTCCACACGACACGATTACTGTTTTAATATCTAAATAATTCAGAGTGTTGGCAACCCTATGAAACTGTACCCTATTATCAGAAGTTATCTCTTGGCCCTTGTCATGGTTTCCTGAAGAGGTTTGAGGGTATCCGCAACATAGGTACCCTGGAGGTAAAACAGTGATGGTGCCTACCTCGTAAAGCATGGCCTGAGTTGCTAATCCGACCTGGGAGAATAAACGCTCAGATCCACAGCCAGGAAAATAAAAAACAGCTTCTGAATTATCATCTAACTTATTCGGATTTCGTATTACCGGAACTATTTTATCATCTTCAATACCCAACAACCCTCTTGATGTTTTGGTCGGCATATCTTTTGGCATAGGCCTATTCATAAAATGAATCACCTGGGACACAACAGAAGCTTTACCAACCGTTGCCGGAGGGTTATTTTTGAAATAACTAAGCGCTCCAATTTTTTTAAAAAATGCATGTCCAGCTCTTTGCGCACGATAACCAAAATCAACCATAAATGTTCTCATCATACGAATGGTTAATGGATCTTTAAGATTAAGGTAAGTCATAGCAAATGACGTGCCTGGATTGAAGTGTTTTTTCCCCTGCTCCCTAAGAAAGTTTCTCATAGCAATTGAGACGTCACCATAATCTATATTTACAGGACATGGATTTAGACATTTATGACAAACAGTGCAGTGATCAGCTACATCATTAAATTCATCAAAGTGCTTTAATGATATTCCACGCCTAGTTTGCTCCTCATACAAGAAAGCTTCAATCAACAAAGAGGTTGCAAGAATTTTGTTGCGTGGACTATAAAGAAGGTTGGCTCTGGGAACGTGCGTGGTGCATACAGGCTTACATTTTCCACAACGCATGCAATCACTTATAGAATCTGCAATTTGACCAATTGCCGATTCTTCCATAATAATAGATTCTTGTTCTAGCAATCCAAAGCTCGGGGTGTATGCATTTTCTAAGCCTGAACCAGCCTGTAGCTTTCCTTTGTTAAAATGACCATTAGGATCTACCTTAGCTTTATAAGCGGCAAATGTATCAATAGTATGCTCATCTAAGTACTCCATCTTAGTTATACCGATACCATGTTCGCCAGAGATAACGCCATTCAATTTTTTTGCCAAGGCCATCACTCTTGCCACCGCTCTTTGTGCATCTTGCATCATTTCATAATCATCTGAGTTAACAGGAATATTTGAATGAACATTTCCGTCTCCAGCGTGCATATGCAATGCAATAAAAACTCTAGATTTTAAAATCGTTTGGTGAAGATTGGTTATTTTTTCAAGTACAACTTCATAGCCTCTTCCCGAAAAAATTTCACTCAGAGGTTTTTTTAGCTCTTTTTTCCATGAAATTCTTAATTCATAAGACTGAATTGCTGAAAATAAGGTTTGGTAAAAATTCTTTAATTCGGGCAAACCCTCAAACTTTTCGAGTGGTTCATCTAGATTATTGAGATAATTGCTCCATTTACCCCTCACTTGATCGAGCAATGTTAATGCTGATTTCTTTTTTTCTTCAAATAACTCAACATCCATTTCATCGTTATTTATAGGAATGTTGCTGGCTGAAAGATACTGATAAATTTCCTCAATCAGCTTTAATTTATTATTGATTGATAGCTCTATATTAATGCGATCGATACCATTTGAGTAGTCACCTAATGACTCCAAAGGAATAACAACATCTTCATTGATTTTAAAAGCATTCGTATGCTTTGCAATAGCTGCTGTTCTTGCCCTATCAAGCCAAAATCGCTTCCTTGCTTCTGAGGAAACAGCAATAAAGCCTTCTCCATCTCTTGAGTTGGCAATCTGCACGGTGCGGGAGGCAGCTTCTCCTACTAGACTTTCGTCATCACTAGCAATATCAGCAATAAGAATCATTTTCGGCCTCATAGTTCTGCTAGCTTTTGTACTGTAACCAACGGCTTTTATATATCGCTCATCTAAATGTTCTAATCCCGCCAAAAGAACATGTTCTGCTTTGTCTAAATAATTTTTTATTTCTACAATAGCAGGAACCGCGGCAGAAACATTACCAAAAAACTCCAAGCACACTGTGCGAACATGCTGTGGCATCTTGTGCAAGATGAAGGTAGCTGAAGTAATAAGACCATCACACCCTTCTTTCTGGATTCCAGGTAGTCCACTTAAAAACTTATCCGTAACATCTTTACCAAGACCAATTTTTCTAAATTTGTTACCTGGTATCTCTAATATTTCTGGCTCACTTTTTGGAGTAATACCATCCTTCATTAGCGATGTTATTTTAAATCTAGCGACATCTACGTCATGAATTTTTCCTAAGTTATGATCCAACCTTTCGATCTCTTTCCAATCACCATTAGGATCGACCATCCTCCATGAAGCTAAATTATCTAGAGCAGTTCCCCAAAGCACAGCTTTCTTTCCACCCGCATTCATAGCGACGTTACCACCAATACATGATGCATCAGCTGAGGTTGGGTCTGTTGCAAATTCAAGGCCAGCGCTAGATGCTGTATCCATAGCTCTACGAGTAACAACACCAGCTTCGCAATAAATCGTTGGTACTGGATGTTCTACTCCAGGTAAATCCTTATATTTAACTGGGCCATGCATGTCTAACTTTTCAGTATTGATGACTGCAGACAGCGGGGTTAAAGGAACTACTCCACCGGTATACCCAGTTCCACCTCCCCTGGGAATAATAGTTAACTCAAGATCGATACACGCCTTAACGATCGGCGAAACTTCACTCTCTTTATCCGGATGAATGACTACAAAGGGAAGCTCGACCCGCCAGTCAGTTGCATCCGTAACGTGAGAGACCCTTGCTAAACCATCAAACTGAATATTATGTTTTTTTGTAAATTTTTTGATTTTTGAGACAATTTTTTTTCTTAATTTTTTTGTCTCTTGGAAGTCATTTAAGAACTTTGTGATTGCAGCATTAGCAGCTTTAGTTAGCTGAGCAACCTTCATATTGCCGAAGCTTCTATCTTCTATGGTTTGCACTCTATGCCTCATTGCATCAACAAGCTGCTTCAATCTTTTTCGATTCTCAAGTAAGTCGTCTTGTAGGTATGGATTCCTACTTACCACCCAAAGATCACCAAGCACTTCAAATAACATACTTGCAGATCTTCCTGTTTTTCTCTCCTGTCGTAAATCACAAATAATCGACCACATTTCTTGGCCAAGGAAACGGTTAGTGATTTCTTTATCAGAGAAAGAGGTGTAATTATAGGGTATCTCTCTCAAGCGATTTTTTTGTTGAGCTGGAGCTTTCAGAAAGTCTGGGGATATAGGTGCGTTCATTAAATTTTTATTGTGAGATTAGAGAAATCATATCATGTTGCATACTACCTTACAACGCCATCTCATTAGGGTTATTAACCAAAATATGAGAAAATCTAAATCAGTTATTTATCAGATCAATATTAAAAGATTAAGTTCATGTTGTGGTTAAAAGCTTTTCATATTATTTTTATGGTTACCTGGTTTGCGGGTCTTTTTTATCTTCCTAGGCTGTTCGTTTACCATGCCATGAGTTCAGACAAGATCAGTCATGATCGCTTTCTTGTTATGGAAAAAAAATTGTTTTATGGGATTATGACCCCCGGAGGATTGCTGACGGTTATTTTTGGTGTATGGCTTTGGTTAGATTATAACTTTTTTGGGTTTTGGCTAAATGTAAAAATATTTATGGTACTTCTTTTGGTCGTTTACCATGTTATTTGCTTCAAATTTTTAATTGATTTCAAAAAAAATAAAAATAAACATTCCCATGTATTTTATAGATGGTTTAATGAAATTCCTGTGATTCTTTTAATTGCTATTGTTTTCCTCGTGGAGCTAAAACCTTTATGAAAAATATTTTAATTTGCGGATCATTAGCATATGACTCTATTATGGTTTTCCAAGACTATTTTAAAAATCATATACTGCCAGACCAAATACACAAGTTAAGTGTTTCATTTTACGTACCTGAGCTTAGAAGAAATTTTGGTGGGACTGCAGGCAATATTGCTTACAATCTATCACTTCTTAAGTCACCCTCAATTATTATGGCCACTGTTGGTGACGATTTTCAGCCTTACTCCGACAGACTCAGCCGTATGGAAATTATTCAAGACTACATTAGACCTATTGCAGACACATTAACTGCCCAAGCTTACATCACCACAGACTTAGATGACAATCAAATTACTGCATTCCATCCTGGGGCTATGGTCGAATCGCATCAAAATAAGGTTTCATCTGTTGCAGAGTCAATCAATATTGCCATTATTGCTCCTGATGGGAAGGACGGAATGACTTCTCACTCCAGTCAATGCTATGAAAAAAATATTCCCATTCTTTTTGATCCGGGGCAAGGATTGCCTATGTTTAATAAACAAGAATTAGATACATTTATTGAGCAGGCAAGCTATATTGCGTTAAATGAATACGAGGCTGGTTTATTGATGAATGTTACTGGTCTTAGCATCACTCAGCTTTCCTCAAAAGTAGATGCTCTTATTATTACTAAAGGCTCTCAGGGGTCTGTCATCTATGCTGACAAAGAATATTTAATCAGCCCAATAAAAGTTGAAGATCCTATTGACCCAACGGGGTGCGGCGATGCTTATCGAGCTGGTTTAATTTTTGGTATTATCAATCAACTTTCATGGGAAAGAACAGGTAAGCTTGCGTCGGTCATGGGAAGCATAAAAATACAAAGTCAGGGAGGGCAAAATCATCAGCCCAGCTTTGCTGATATTGCAAATATTTTTGGTGAAGCTTTAAATTAAATCTCTTTTGTCTGTATTGGCAGTATAAGTTTTTTGGGTGTCAAGGCACAAAGCTGTTAAATTATTTCCCCATACACAGCCACTGTCTAATGAATAACCTAATGCATGATTAATAAATCCAATCGCCGACCAATGCCCGGTAATTAATATTTCCTCCCTCTTCTTATGTGGTTTAATCCCAAACCATGGCTTTACATTCTCTGGCATGCTCTTAAGAGTACCTTTATACTTAAAATCTAATGATTCGTCAGCTTTAAGGCAACGCATTCTCGTCAACACATTCACTGTTAACCTATGAGTATCATCAACCCCTAGTTTCATGCTCCACTTGTCAGGAAAGTTACCATACATTGAGTGTAAAAAATTTTCTGGATTTTTTTTTAGTGCGTCGGAGGCTGATTTAGCAAGGTCGATTGCATCAGACTTTTTCCATGACGGAAGTAACCCTGCATGCGTCATAATATGTTTTTCGTCACTATGCAAGAAAGGTAGTGAAATCAACCAGTCTACATATAGTCTTTTATTACGTGAAGATAAAATATCGTCTAATGTATCATTGCTGGAGGACATACTTTTTGATAGAGCTACGGCTAGGAAATGTAGGTCGTGATTCCCAAGCACAAGCGTAATATTTTTTTGGTTCTGATAGCACCAATGGATTGTTTCAAGTGAGTGGCGACCCCGGTTTATAATGTCGCCTACTAACCAAAGCTTATCGGTTTCTGTATTGAAGGATATTTTTTCTAGCAGCTGATGAAGGGTATAGAAACAGCCCTGCAAGTCACCAATGGCATAAGTTGCCATTAAAGTTCTTACAAACTTCCGCCAGACTGATTAGCCATCCACATTACTGCAGCCGCTACTTCCTCATCCGACAATGAAGCATTTCCACCTTTGGCTGGCATAGTCCTTATGCCTTTTATTGCATGGCTGATAAGGGTTTCCTTGCCCTGAGCTATTCGTGGTCCCCACTGACCTGCATCACCAATTTTTGGTGCGTTCATAAGGCCCGAGGCATGGCACATAGCACAATTAGCTTGTGTAATTTTTTCACCAGAAATTGATGAGTTATTTTTTGCTGGGGTGTTATCGGCAACCTTTACAGCCGCTACTGGCTGAACATCCGCTTCCGCCGGTTTATTCTCAACAATCATAGTTGCTGTATCGGATGAATCGGGCTTTGATGTAGCTAAAGTAATAATGATTATTGCGCCAATCAAACTACCTATTACTACAAAGACTGTTTCTAGTAGAGATCTTAATTCGCTTTGCTTACTCATAAAAAAATTCCTAACTTTAAAAAATTAAATAAATTTATACATAAAATAATGATCAATTAATAGTCCCGTAAAGATCAAGCCTAAATACAAAATAGAGTATTTAAAAATTTTCATTGATAGTTTATCAGAATAATTCCGATAGAGCACAACGACATAATAAAGAAAAATAGCATTTAATATCGTAGCGATAAATAAGTAGATCAGTCCAGTCATACCAACACTAAAAGGCATCATTGTTACAATAACTAGAATAATGGTATATAAAACAATTTGTAGCAACGTGAACTGTTCACCATGGGTTACAGGCAGCATAGGCATGCCAACTTTTGCATACTCCTCCCTTCTGTAAAGAGCTAATGCCCAAAAATGGGGTGGGGTCCAGCAAAATATAATGAGGAATAATATAATAGCTTCTGGCGCTACATGATTGTTTACAGCAGCCCAACCCAGCACAGGCGGCATAGCTCCTGATGCGCCCCCAATAACAATATTCATTGGCGTTGCTGGTTTTAAAAAAATTGTATAAATTACCGCATAGGCAAGAAAAGTGATTAGTGTTAGCCACATGGTTAATGGGTTTACCAAATAGAAAAGGATTGCTAAGCCTAGTCCGCCCAAAACAGATGAAAAAATCGCAGTTTCTTTTGGGGAAACCTGCCCTGTAGGTAATGGGCGCCCTCTTGTCCGAGCCATTAACGCATCTATCTTTTCCTCAATTAAACAATTAAAAGCGGCCGCCGCACCACTTACAAAAGCAATCCCTATGCTTGCAGCAATAAGGATATTAATTGGGACCATGCCAGGTGTTGCTAAAAACATTCCAATAATGGCAGTAAAAACAATTAATGCCGTTACTCTTGGTTTACATAGAGCATAAAAATTCTTCAAGCTCCCTATCGAGTAAAATGACTTGACTGTTTCTGCTTTAATCATGGTTTGGTGTAATTCTTGAATTAATAATGACCAATATTATAACCAAAAATGCTGCTCCAAGGTTGTGAGCTGTTGCTAAGATTATAGGTAGATGCAACAAGAGATTGGCTATACCAATAATAAATTGAAAAGCTAGAACAATAAGCAGAAGATTTTTATAGAATCTAATCCCTGGATAAGCAGCTAAAAATACTGCTAATCCTATTAGGTATAATGTAAGTACAATAGCCCCAATCCTATGGACCCACTGGATAGCATGAAGCGCTTCAAGAGAAAGCTGCTGTCCATCTGGGGTCATACCTAGCTCTCTAAATATAGAAAATGAATTCTTAAAGTCCATAGCTGGAATGAGCGATCCATGACATGTGGGATAATCAGTACAAGCTAGTGCAGCATAATTAGTACTCGTCCAACCCCCAAGTAAAATCTGTATAAATAAAAGAACTAGTGCAAACCGGGTAAATAAGACTATAGACTTTCCTAATACAGCCGTGTTACTTACAGACCCCCAATGCCGATGAGCAATAAAAGTTAATGTGCCAAGAATAGACATGCCACCTATCAAATGAAGTGAAACGATAGCTGGCTTTAGAAGCATGGTTACGGTCCACATACCCAAGGCGGCTTGAAAAAAAAGAAGGCCAACCAGAAAGAAAGGCAATATTAATGGCACTTTAATCTTATCCCTATTTTTATAAGAAAAGAACGCTATAGTAAATATGACTATGCCCAACATTCCTGCTAGGTAGCGGTGGATCATTTCAATCCAGGCTTTGTCAGTTTCTACTGGGCTATCAGGAAATGCTTGTTGTGCATTTTCAATAGACTCGATACTTTCAGGGACGGTAAGTGTTCCATAACATCCAGGCCAATCAGGACAGCCTAGCCCTGCATCTGTGAGCCGAACATACGCACCAAAAACCACGACACAAAGAGTCAGTATCACAGAAACTAGCACTAATTTTTTATACCAGTTCATATTATATTTATTACTAGGTAGTTATAAGATAAGATAGCATTCAATTATACACAGTCGCTAACGCCTTCAGTATGCTAAAAAAAACATTTATTATTATTCTAATCGGACTAACTTTTAGCCTTATATATATGAGTGCTCAAAAAAAAATAGTTCCCGAAATTAACATGATAACGACCTCTGGAGAGACGTTATCGACCAAAGATTTGCTTGGGAATGTTTACCTAATCAACTTTTGGGCAACCGATTGTCCCGGATGTATTGAAGAGATGCCAGGCCTCATAAAAACCTTCAATAAATATAAAAAAAATGACTTTACTGTGATTGCAGTTGCAATGTATTACGACCCACCAAACAGAGTGCTTAGTTTTACCGAAAAGAATGGACTGCCATTTCCTGTTGTTCTCGATGTAAACAAAAATATTATCGAAAATTTTAAAAACATTAAACTAACTCCTACAACTCTTGTAGTGAATCATCGCGGGGAGATAGTTAACACCATTATTGGAGTTCTAAATTTCAAAGAAATTCATCACGCTTTAGATAAATTACTCGAAGATTCTAAGGCGCAATCCTAATTAGCCTTTCGATATCCTTGATGATGCCTTTCGGTGCTGTTTTGTATGCGTACTTCATAATTAATGAACCATAAGCATCCATAAGGTAAATCCCGTTAGAATCAAAATTTTTCGCGCTTTTAAGGTTCTTTGTTATGGACGCGTAAGAAGGGCTTCCCTTGTCAATAACCTTTTGATTTAGGAAGGCGTTTTCATAATTACTCCAGTCAAGCTTTTTATTCACAACCAATAATCTTTCCACTTTCTCTCTATCCTTCCCTACAGCTAACCTTATTTGTCTTAGCTGGTAAAGTTTGTCCTCACAAATAGGATCACATTGATCTGAAACAAGAAAAACTAGTGTCCATTTTTTTTCAAGACTTAAGAGTTCGCTACCTCCAATTGCGGTGACTTTTAAATCGCCTAGAGGCAAAGGAGGAACAATGAGCTCTCCATGATGGATGCCATGAGTATCTCGCTTAAAGTCTGAGTAAAAATTTAGAAACCAAGCTAGTAGAATCGGTAAAAAAAACATTAGGGATATAGTTACAAGGACTATACGCCCTTTATTTTGTTGGCTTATCATTTCGGGTTATTCCTAAACGTAAAAATATTATTAGTAGGGTAAAGGCAAATGCAAACCACTGGAAAGCATAACCATAGTTTTTTTCAGAATCAGGAATGGGTAATTTAAAATTACTTACATACTCATTATCCGTTAATGGATTAAGATAAATTTGGTATGGGAGAAAGTTAGACTGATAAAAGTTATTTATTTCATCAATTTCAATTTTTTGAAATCTTGCAAGAGAGGCATTGATGGTTTCAATATTATTCCCACCTAAATTGATTCCAGGGACAGGAAGCTTAACTGCGTAACCATTAATCATATTAGCTCCAGGTAAATCATTCACCAGCAGCACTTGCTCTCTGTTAATTAGATTTGGATGCCAGCCACGATTAACAAGGACGCTCATACCACTTCCTTCTATTGTAAAAGGGGTAAGAAGGTTAAATCCGGCTACGTGTCTAAAGATTTGATTATCAAGCATAAGGTTGGTGCCGCTTTTAAAGGAACCTTTAACAGAAACTTTTCTCCATAAGATGGACTCCAGATCATTTATGTCGTTTGAAATATTTAAATTCACTACTTGATCGTTTTGTCTTAGCTTATAATTGTTATTGAGTTCTGTTTTTTGATCAGCTCTTTCTAGCTGCCAAAAACCTAACCGAACTAAGCAGAAAAATACAATCAAAAATGCTATTGATGGTATAAGTTTGAAATTAAATTGTAATTGCTTCATAGGTTGTAAGGTTTTGCTTCAAAAATTTAAAGGCTCTGATTATGGACATGACACAAGTATTTAAGTATATCGTTATATTTATTTTAGTATTGATTCTCCTTTCACTTACTAAGGGTTTTCATTTTTTAATGAAAGACAAAGATCAATCGAAAAAGATGGTCGTTACTCTTAGCATAAGGATTGGCTTGTCTATATTTTTATTTGTCCTTATGTTTTTTGGGTACTATATGGGCTGGGTAACACCAAATCTCAAATAAAAAAAACGCTACCCCTGGTAGCGCTTTTTTAATATTTTAAATCCAGTAGACGAATATAAATAAACCCAACCAGACTACATCGACGAAATGCCAGTACCATGCAACCGCCTCAAAGGCAAAGTGATCTTTCTTGCTAAAATGCCCCTTAATCGACCTGAACATTATTACCGCTATCATAATAGCTCCCATAGTCACATGAAATCCGTGAAATCCGGTAAGCAAATAAAAAGTTGATCCATAGATTCCTGAATTAGGAGTAATGCCTAAATCATTTATAGCATGCATATATTCCTCAGCCTGAAGGAATACAAAAATAAATCCTAATGCTACAGTTGCGAACAACCAAAATACCAATGCTTTTCTTTTAGTTTCTTTTAATGCCCAGTGCGCAATAGTTACTGTTACACCGCTCAATAAAAGTATTGCTGTGTTGATTGCTGGAATGCCAAATGCAGGAATTACCTCTTTAAATTCTTGAAACGCTTTTCCCCCGCCTAGGGCGTTTGAAGGATCTGGGATAACATTGGTTGGCCAAACTGCCTGGAAGGTTGACCACAGAAATTCATGGGTTCCATTAACCCCTCCATTACCTTCTCCACTCAACCAGGGAATAGAAAACATTCTCGCATAGAAAAGTGCCCCGAAGAAGGCTGCGAAGAACATCACTTCAGATAGGATAAACCATCCCATACCCATACGGAAGCTAACATCGACCTGTTTATTGTAATTTCCTGACCTACTTTCGGAAATTACGTCCGAAAACCATCCAACAAACATGTAAATAAGTGCAACTACCCCAATCGCAAAGACATATTTTGCACCAGCAGAGTTATTAAACCACATAGCCGAACCAAGAAAAAAGGTGAATACCGACAAACTGCCTACAATTGGCCATTGGCTTCCGTGTGGAACATAATAAATATCTTTGCTTGCCATAATATATTTTCCTATCTTAAAAAATTATTCACGAGTCACCAGGGAGAGCTCTAAAAAAAGTATATGACAAAGTAATGTCATCTACTCCTTCAGGCAAGTCCTTGTCAACCTCAAACCTTACTAACATTTCTTGGGTCTCACCAGCTTTTAAGAGCTGATTTACAAAACAAAAACATTCAGACTTCATAAAATAAAGCGAAGCTACTGAAGGGGAGACGCTTGGGATTGCTTGCCCAACAACATCGCCACTAAAGTTGTTATGAACTATATAAGTAGCTTCATAAAACTTGCCTGGCTGAACCTTAATATTTCTTACTTTTGGCTTTAGGGTCCATGGCAAATCTCCATTAACATTCGCATCAAACCGAACTTTTACCCATCTATCTGAGGGATGCGATTGTTGATTTTCTAACTCAACAACCCTCTGAGTTTTCCCATTAATGCCAGTTAACTTGCAAAATACATCGTACAAAGGGACTAATGCGTAACCAAAACCAAACATTGCAACAGTAAAAAAGACTAAGCTTAAAGTTGTTTTCTTTATCTTTCTTTTATCAAACATTTAAATAAAGTGCTGGTAAACGAAAAAAAATAAATAAACTGACCCAGCAACTATCCCAATAATTGTTGCCAATTTTTTGTTTTTAATTCTTAGGTCTTCACTTTTTCTCTTATTCTTTGCCATTAAGGTAACTAATTAATGCTCTAGCATTGCTTTAGTTAGCTTCGGAGGTGTCTCAAAGGTATGATGCGGTGCCGGAGAAGGTACTGACCATTCAAGACCTTTCGCACCTTCCCATGAAAGAGCTTTTGCTTTCTTACCGCCAAGCACACATTTGATTACAATATAGACAAATAATAATTGAGTTAATCCGTAGGCAAAACCACCAATACTTGAAATCATATTGAAATCAGCAAACTGAATATTATAGTCAGGAATTCTTCTTGGCATTCCAGCTAATCCAAGGAAATGTTGTGGGAAGAATAAAACATTCGCTGTGATAGTGGATAACCAGAAATGTATTTTTCCTAGCTTTTCGTCATACATGTGACCAGTCCATTTAGGAAGCCAATAATATACCGCTGCCATGAGAGAGAAAACAGCACCTGTTAACAGTACGTAGTGGAAATGAGCAACTACGAAATATGTGTCATGATATTGGAAATCTACTGGAGTTATCCCAAGCATAAGGCCAGAAAAGCCACCAATAGTGAACAAAATAACAAATGCAATTGAAAATAGCATTGGCGTCTCAAATGTCATAGCTCCTTTCCACATAGTGGCCATCCAGTTAAATACTTTAACCCCTGTTGGCACCGCAATAAGCATTGTTGCATACATAAAAAATAACTCTCCCTTGACAGGAAGTCCAACGGTAAACATATGGTGAGCCCAAACAAAAAACGATAAAATCGCGATTGAGGCTGTTGCATAAACCATTGAAGCGTAACCAAATAAAGGTTTTCTAGCAAAGGCAGGGATGATTTGTGAGACTATGCCAAAAGCTGGAAGCGCTAAAATGTAAACTTCAGGATGACCAAAGAACCAAAATATATGCTGAAATAAAACTGGGTCGCCACCGCCGGCAGCATTAAAGAAGCTTGTACCAAAATATTTGTCTGTCAATAACATTGTTACCCCGCCCGCAAGAACTGGGAGTGAGGCTACCAACAAGAATGAAGTAATCACCCATGTCCAGACAAATAAAGGCATTTTCATTAAGGTCATACCAGGTGCACGCATGTTAAATACCGTAACGATAATATTAATTGCGCCCATAATGGAGGATATGCCTAAGAAGTGAATAGCCAAGATTAGGAATGGAAATGCAGCTCCCGTTTGGAGGACTAATGGTGGGTACATAGTCCAGCCACCTGCAGGGCCTCCACCTTCCATAAATAATGTACTAATCAGTAAAGCAAATGCAAAAGGTAATATCCAAAAACTCATATTGTTCATTCTTGGTAACGCCATATCTGGAGCACCAATCATCAGTGGAATCATCCAGTTAGCTAACCCAACGCCAGCTGGCATCACTGCGCCGAAGATCATAATTAACGCATGTACTGTAACCATGGAATTATAAAACTGAGGGTCGACAAATTGCAAGCCTGGCTGAAATAATTCGGCGCGAATGATCATTGCCATGGAGCCGCCCACAAAGAACATAGTTAATGCAAAAATTAGATAAAGCGTCCCGATATCTTTATGGTTAGTTGAGAAAAACCATCGCTTTAAACCAGTAGGCTTATGGTCATGGTCGTGATCATTTGCTTGTGTGAGAGTGCTCATAGACTATTTCCTAATTTAAATTTTAATGTATTGTTTATTTATTTGTTCTTGCTTCAGCAACTTCTTTAGCCTGCACAATGTCGCCTGTATCATTACCCCAAGCATTTCTTTCGTAAGTAGTTACTGCTGCTATTTCTAAATCAGAAAGCTGTTCCCCATAGGCTGGCATAATGCCTTTCCCATTTAAAATTTGTTTTATATGACCTAGTCTCTGAGCTGGCTCTGTAGCCATAGGACTTCCGGCTAATGCAGGGAATGCTCCCTTCAAACCTTGGCCATTAGCTTGGTGGCACATTAAGCATTGGGCCTTATAAACAGTCTCGCCTTTTGTCATCAACTCTTCCATAGTTAGAACCATGTTGCTGGTATTTTTCTTAGCTTCCTGTTCAGCTTTCATATCAGCTACCCATATTTTATATTCGTCCATAGGAACAGCCTTAACAACAATCGGCATGTAACCATGTCCTTTACCGCAAATCTCTGTGCATTGGCCACGATACACTCCTGGTTTTTCAATTATTGCCCAGTTATCATTAATGAATCCGGGTATTGCATCACGTTTCCAGCCTAAATCCGGTACCCACCACGCATGGATTACATCGTTTGCTGTGGTGAGAATCCTGATCTTTGTATTTATTGGTAAAACAATAGGGTTATCTACATCAAGCAAGTAATTTTCTGTTTCCATAGGGTTTAAGCCTGAATCCAGTTGACTTACTTCTGAGCTTTCTGCGTCCAGTGCGCTAAAAATTGTTAAATCTTCATCCAAGTAATCATACTTCCACTTCCACTGGTATCCAGTAGCTTTAAGTGTAATTTGTGCTTCTGAAGTATCATGCATCTTGATAAGAAGTGTTGTGGCTGGAATAGCTAGTGAGATAATAATTGCTAATGGAATTATGGTCCATATAACCTCTACGGTAGTGCTATGAGAAAAAGTGGCTGGCTTCACGCCTTTGGATTTTCTGTGGTGGAATATAGACCAAAACATAATTCCGAAAACAACAATTCCAATAATTGTAACTATCCACAAAGAGAGCATATGAAGGTCATATATTTCATTACTGATTGAGGTAGCGCCTTGTCTCAAATTTAGATTCCAATCTGCAACTACAGATAGTGGGAGTAAAGTTAAGGCAGCTATAGTTTTTTGCAAAATTGATTTCAATTTAATATTACCTTTCGTATATTTTTTATATATATAATCTTTTGTTATCGTAAGGATAAAAATCTTTCTGGATATTATCAGTATGAATAAATAATTTCAATAAAATTTTAATCATCATAATGTAACAACTATGTAACAAACTGACAAGACATTAACGCAAGATTTTTGATGTTTAATCTTGATAAAAGTATTTAATGAAATTCTTTTACCTATTAACCTGACGCCAAAACAACTAAAAAGTTTTCAGTAAATTGAATAAAGCCCTTCTATCTTTCTCATTTATTCTTTGTGCTATTTGAATTTTTTTGCCAGATTTTGCAATTGTTATTTCCGAATGCTGTGTCTTTGTTGAAGGTTTAAATGAAAATAAAGACCATTCTCGAACAAAATCAAATTGGTTAACTTTTTTTCCATTAACAAACTCCACTTTTATTTCATACTTATCAACCGTAACTCTCTCAAAATATGAGCTCTTAAGTGCAGTTATATATAAGGCATAGCCTAAAAATAAAACCTCGACACCATAAAAGGGTATTGCAAGGTATATGTTGAATGAGCTTAAAATTAAGGCAACTATTAAGATAAAACCAGCGAACGCTAAATAAACTTTTTTTATCAAGCGCCACGGCATTGCAGGATTTGGTCTAATTATTACCTCATGCTCTTCTTTGCCTAATTGTTTATGCTCAATCATATATATATAATTGCGAACTATGAATTGGTGCCGAGAGTCGGAATCGAACCGACACGCTATTGCTAGCGCGGGATTTTGAAGTAAACGCTGTTATCTCAAAAGCCCTACTATAAAGCACTCTAATGGTTAATAAAATTGGTGTGTAACAAAGTGTGTAACGTGAAAGCCTTTATTCACCTACATTTCACACCACTATTTTTACGTAGTTGGCATTCTCACTGCTTTGTTAAGCTGTTGTTGTGCCTTACTCACTTTCTGTCTCTTCTTTTCTTGTTTCAGTCTATCGCTTACCGTTTCTTTTTGTTTTTTGAGTGAATCAATACGTAATTGTTCGCCACTTTTAACAGCTGATGGATAAGCTTCTTTGTAAATATCTAACGTTTTCATTTTAACTCCTTAGTTATTATTTTGATAATGATTCAGTTACAAATATATTTATTCTTTTCTTTAAGCAGCTAAATAAAGCTGTTAACTTTGTAATACAGTTTCATTTCCTTTTTTAGCAGTTACACGTTACGGCTTATTTAGGGCGATGCTCGATACGAGTCACTGCCTTCGCCCTAAATACTCTAAAAAATTAAATTTTTTCGTTTTGCTACAGTAAATAAAGATAAGAAAAGGAGAAAAGTATGAAACTACAAACATTTGTCCTCACGCTAAATTAGTAACTGTAATTTCTCTTGTTTTAATTTGCGACCTATATTCATCAAATACCAATAGCCACGCAAGCCGCGCTATTTATTGCTTACATAGCCATACATTGTTTTTTTAGCTTTAGCTTTGGTTTGTATAAATACATTTATGCACACACATACAGCAAACAGAAAAGCACTTGTAGATACGATTAACATATACAGTCCTTATCTTAATTACTCAGTAACACTGACAATGAAGCAAAAAGCAAAAATTCGCGTAAAGAGATTTGACAATTGGGATGGTGAATATAACGAGCGTATGGTTTATTTAAATGAAGAAATAGCAAAAGACCAACTTAAGTATTTTAATACTCGTCTAACGCATTATGCGTATGGCATGGATGCACGAAAAACAACTACTAAGTATTATGCACAACCATTAGTTATTGCAGCACTTGAAGGTATGAATAGCGACAAGCGATTACATTTTCATTTAGCTGTTGGTAACTTACCAACAAAGAATTTGTTTGAAGTGCAAACAATGATAAGCAAAGCTTGGGCTGATTGTGATTTTGGTTACAAGCAAGTGAGAATTAACGAGCTATCAGACAAATTTGGCTGGTTAGATTACTTAGCTAAAGAAGTAAGTGTTGGCAACGCGGATGCTGTTTGTATTGATCGCATTTATCAGCCACAAAGTATTTTGGAGCACGTTGGCGCAGAAAGCAGCTAGTGTAAAGAAACGCTTTGGACAATTTGAGTATTACAAACAAATGGCGTAATCGCTTTAATAGCGAAGTTTTGTCTAAATTTTGTTAATATAAAAACTAGTTAACTTTTAATCAGAATTGTAAAAGACAAAGGGATAAAATGACACTAGACCAACAAAGGTATCTAAAAGAAAGATGGCAACAGTTATATGCACTATTAATTGATTCCATAAAAGTTGCAACAAACTATTTGTTTATTGTTAATGGCGGTGGTTGCGTTGCAGTTTTAGCTTTTTTAGGAACTGATAAAGCAACAGACAATAAATTATTATTGTTCATTGTATTAGCTTTATTTTTTTTAGGTCTAGTACTAGTTGGAGTCTTAAATATATGTAGATATAGGCATTTTGAAAAATTAGAAAGACACTGGGTTAAACAAAGCAATGAGTATCGTTCAGGTAAAATTACATTCGATAAGCTTTTGCGTGCTGATGATGATGTAGTAACGACTGGAAAGAATATTGCAAAATGGGGTTACGCATCATTTTTTTGTTTAATTATTGCAGGAATTTTTGGATTTTTAGGAATGATAGGAATAACGCTATGTATAGTGAGTTAATTTAAAAACCAAAGCTTTTAGTTAATAGCATTGGTTTAACACTTAAATACCAACTAAGTCATTAATTTACAACAAAAAAATAGATAAGTACTGCTATTGACAAATAGAGGTAGGAATTAATAACAAATGAAAACAAACTATTACTAACGAAAATCATTTGTTTAACGGAGATAATAGAATGAAACAAGCACGTACATTAAATGAAAAAGAATTAAAGCTATTACTGCTTTATGTAGCCACACGTAAATTTGCGGCACGTGATCGTACAATTGTATTAATGACGTATTGGGGTGGGATGCGTATTGGTGAAGTGGCGGCGGTTAAGATTAAAGATGTATTGGCTAATGATGGCAGTATTAAATTTGAGATTAACTTAACAGCAGAACAAACAAAAGGCAGATACGGCAGAACGATTGTATTGGCAGAAAAACTGCGTAAAGAACTAATGGAATACTTACTAACGCGATTTGAGAAAAAACAATTGATTGCACTAGCGTACAGCGACTTAATGGATAAGCCGTTATTTACTACACAGAAAAGCGAAGGCTTTAGCGCAAACACATTGACGTACACGATGACGATGCTTTATAAAAACGTAGGATTTTTAAGTGGTGCAAGTAGTCACAGTGGTCGTCGTAGCTTTTTAACTAACTTAAGTGCTAAGTCAGTTCCACTAAAAGTGCTAATGGAGTTAGCTGGGCACAGACAAGCACAAACAACAATGCGCTACATTAATGTGACAAGTGATATGAAGCGTGCGGCGGTGGAGTTGGTTTAATTTATATTTAAAAGAAAAACACTGCACGATATAGAGGTGATAATTTAGTTGCTGCAATAGCTAGCGTACCTAAGCCAAAAGATATGCACATAATCCAATAAGCCTTCTCATACTTACCTTCAAACAACTTTGCTTTGAGTTCTGCTTTTTTCGCAGTATCAACACGATTATTTGCCCTTTCATCATCAGCTTTCGCATGTAATTCATAAATACGTGGCTTTTGTTGTAGGCGGTAAAAACAAGATATGGCACAAATAGCAAAAGCAAGTAAGCCAACTGTATAAAAAACAATCGTCAACTTTTCATGTTCTAACGTTAGCTGAATGCTAAAACCTAAGCTTGCTAAAATTGCAGCAGCAAAAAAATAGTCATATTTTAACTGCGCTTCTACTGCGACTTCATTAGCACTTCTCATAATAATTATTTTTTCCGTTTTGATTTAGTTTGTGTTGGTAACAGGCTTGTAACTTGTTCATATAACTTAAACAAAAATGCTACTCTACTTGCATCATCATCTGCGCCTTTGTAGCCGTATGCTTTGTCTACTGCTTTATCTAACTCAATATGTGCTTTAGTTAAGTTTGGTGGCATTGTTAAGGTGTTATACATAGTAGCTAGCGTAAAATTGCCACACTTATCACGTGCATTTAGTACTCCGCTTGCAGCATCTCCAACATTACTCATTAATTTAGCATTAACATTTATTGCCCAAATAAAGTTATTGTAAACAACACTTGCACTGTATTGATAATCACTTTTCATGCGTCCGCAAACTGTTCGCATCCAAGCCATATGCATTGTGCTTTGCAATATACCAAAGTCATATGTAGTTGCATTTGGAACTAATAAAGCACTTCCGCTTGCTATTACAGCTGCATCTATAAAACCTATCGGCATAAATTTACGCTTTTCACTAGATACTTTTGGAAATAACAAATAGTTATTAGTAGGCTGTCTTATCTCACCAAAAAGTGTTGGAAAATTTGCAAGTTTATTTGTTGCTAGTCTGTCACTTTCTAACCTAAATTTACGTACAGCATCTATGCGTTCTTTAACAAGTTTACTTTTGTTTATTAAATTCAAATCTGCATATTGCAACCACAAACAATACCGCAATTCGTTATTAATAAACTCGTTACCACCAACGTAAACTCTTATTAGCTTTTCATTATCTGCACTTTCATTAATAAACTTATCTCGCTCTTCTTTAGTAACTGTGAAAAAGCTGTTATCAATAGGCATACTGCCATAGTTCATTTCAACAACATTGCAGATTGGTTTGGATTTTTTTGTTATTGCAACAAAAGGGGCATTTACAAGATAGGGATTTATATTACTAACAATTTCAACTCTTGCATCACTATCAACATCATCATAAAAATACAGTCGCTTATTTTTATTTAAGCTAGCTAAACTAAATCCAATAATCACACAGTGCACTCTAGCAACACCTTTACCTTCATTGCTCCACCTAAATGTTCTATGTGAAAAATCAGTATCCACGCCTACACTATGTAAGTAACTCCACAAAATCCCAACTTGTTCGCCTTGTGTAATACTGTTTGTACTAACAAAAGCACATTTTATTGATTTATTTTTTTGTATGTAGTTAGCAGCTAACGCATACCAACAACAAACATAATCCAAAACACCACTACCATTCACAGTTTCAAATAAAGCTAAAACCTCATTTTTTTGCTCATCGCTCTGTTCTTTTTTGCCAATAAACGGTGGATTGCCAAACACATAGCTACAATTTGTAGCAGATAATACTGCATTCCAATCTGTGCGTAATGCATTACCGCAATGTATGTGTGGTGTTGCAATTAACGGCACAGTAGCGCGAGTTGCACCAAACTTACTTGCAGCTAATAAGTTTGATTGATGGTCTGTTATATACATTGCTACACGTGCAATATGTGTAGCAGCTTCGTCAATTTCAATGCCATAAAATTGACTAACATTTACTCTACAAAGTGTTGCTACATCTAATAATCCACCTGCACCACTTTTAAAAAATAACTGCCCAATAATATCATTTTCTAATTTCCGTAACTCTCTGTAAGCAACAACTAAAAAGTTACCACAGCCGCAAGATGGGTCAAAAAATGTAAGCGTTGGTAACTTATCGTATAAGGCTGTTAGCTTAGTCTTGTTGTTTTTAGCAGTTTCAAATTCTTGTACTAATGCATCTAAAAAAAGTGGCTGAATTACTTTTAATATATTTCGTTCGCTAGTGTAGTGTGCACCTAATTCTCTACGTATTTCTTTTCTGCCTTTGTTATCAATAGCATTATCTTCTAGTACAGCTTGGAACATTGCACCAAAAATTGCTGGGCTAATATCACTCCAATCTAACAGTGCACAATCAATCAGTATTTTTCTTAAGTCGTAATTAAAAAAAGGAATTTCTATACGTTCAGAAAACAAACTACCATTCACATATTCAAACGCTTGCAAGCCTTCATCTATGCTAGTTTGGCGTTTATTGTGTGGAGTATTAAGTACTTGAAAAAGTGTTGATAGCGCACTGCCTGTATCACTACCATCTTCACGTGTAGTTAATAGATATTTTGTAAAAAGCCCATCTTCGCCAAAAATACCTGTGTCATCTGCAAACAAGCAAAACAATAATCGTGTTAAAAATATCTCTAAGTCTTTACCAATAAAATTATCTTCAATTAACTTTTCGTGCAGCTTACTTATTTGATAAGCTGCTTTGCGATTGATTGGTGTTTCTTCGACTATTGTTTCTAGCTCCCTATCAGCTAAAAACATGAACCGATCTGCGTGTGTATGCAGTTCATTTAATTTACATACAAAAGCTTCTTTGCTAGTTGCATGTAAATCGTAAAGTTTGAATGTTTGAAAATCACACGTAATAATATAACGTGGCTTGTCTGCTTCATCTTGTATAGCTAGTGTGTATTCTAATGCTTGTTCGTAAGCACTACCTAAATCTTTGTTTAAACTTTTTTGTTCTACTAATAGCAAGCTAGGTATAAAGCTATCAATGTAGCCACGCTTGCCATTTATTTTTACAACACGTGCTTCAAATATTGACGCTGAGCTTTTGCTTAATCCGAAACAAGCATAAAAATCACGCCAAAATTGCTGTGCGTGTTGTTTCTCGTCAGTATCTTTTTCGTGCTCTTTTGCAAATGCTTGTAAACGTCTGCGTACTTCGTTAATTGTTATGTTTGCCATATAAAGCCCTTACTTCTTAATAAACCTTATTCTTCCTAATCCAAGTTTCCCAAGTTGCCCAAATCAACCAAGTGTATTACTTTTTACGTTTTAGCTTTGCCATCAGCTCTTTTAACTTTAGCATATCATCTTCTGTTAGCTCAGCTACATAACCATCTGTTGTCAGCGCATTCTCTAATAATTCGCGCTTAATGTCACTCTTGCTGCATGTGCTAGCCATACCACTGCCCAACTTATAATGACTGCGACTAGTAACTGCACGTGGCATTCCAATCACATCAATGCTTAATGTGCCATTAGTACTAAAGTCCAAGTCCCTATCAAACCAAATAAATAAATCATTATCTTCTTTTACATCAGCCTCTAATTGCTCTAATGCTTTCTCGTATAACGCTTCAGCTCTATAAGCCAATCTTTGTTTACTAGTGTGTCCTAATGCATTTCTTTTTGAACGTTTACCTACTTTCATGTTTTCTGCACGTGTATTCGCAAAGTCTGCTTTCTTTAGCATTTCTTCATAATGCATCACAGCACTTGGTTTATTTTCATATGCTATGCGCTGTTCAGTTTCAGCAGTCCATCTATTTTCATATTCTTTAACACCATCATCACCTAATGCTGTGCGTATGTCACGTGTGCTAACCGTTTTGTTAGCGTCTAGCTTTGCTATTAAACGCTCAACAAGCTGTTTACTTTTGTTTGGCATATATTTGTATTATATTAGGTTGTTGTGCTGTTTTTGACTGTCTATTGTTAATCTATGTCTGTGTCAGTTTCTTCTAAATTTAATATTTGCAGTGCTTGTGCTTTTTTAGTACGCTCAAGTTTTACCTAATCATAGCTATCAATCTCATCATCAATATCTTTTCTAATATTATCCACAAGCACCTCTAAACATACTCATATATTATTATTCGTATTTCTTACCGCGTCAATCATAGTAGCCACCAAATGCATCTAAAACATCTCCCCTCGTATCGTCAGCGTAATACTTCGTAAGCATAGTTACCGATGTTCCACAGTTTTGTGCTATTTGAAAATGAGTTAATTCTCCACGCATTAACTCTTGTGTTACGTAAAAGTGACGTAGGCTATAAAGTGTTCTTTCATTGTTTGTTGTATTGTCATATTTCATTTCTACTTTATTTAATACAGTGGCAAACATTCTTCCAATATTTGTAATGAAGTAATTATCATTCTTATCCCTAAACACATAGTCATCAATTTTTTTATTCAGTACTTCATCTAATGTCATATCTTTGTACTTTTCGTTGCGACTAATTATTTTCTCTAATGCTCTCGCTACGCCTTGTTCTTTTCCACGTGTTCTTACAGCTACATATCTGCCCTCTGCATTTGTTGATTTACTATTTTCAATATAAATCCATAAAATCAAATTTCCTTTTTTTGTTTGCTTCCATTCAATATGTCGCCATTTAATATTAGCTGTTTCCGTTCCACTTCGGATACCACTATTAGCCAAAAATACTATGTAATCTCTTAACAATTCTCTTTTGTTTTTTTCATTTCCACTTCTTGCTTGTAGCGCCCAAATAGTTCTAATAAATTTTTCGATGAATTCGTACTCGTCACTTGTAAATCCTCCACGTCTACCAACTTTTTGTTTTTTCATTATTACAAACTGAGACGGCATATCATCATTTTTTAATTTGTGACTTCCGATTGCAAACTCATAAATATCTTTTAATGCTTTGTTATGTTTTCGTAACATTGTTAAGGACGGCTTTTTACCAAGTTGCTTAGTAACAAATGCCAAGTAAGACTCAAAGTCTTTGTTAATAATTTTGTTTAGTGATTTATTGCCAAAAAATGGAATAAGATATTTTCTGATTGCTAGTAGTTTGTGGTACTCATTATTCTTACCGTTAGATATTTTTAACAAGTCATCACAAACTAACTGAGCAACACTTCGAAAGTTTGTTGAAGGCGCAGAAATTAATCCAAGTCTGTCACGTGCCATTGCGTCAGCAATAATTTCTTTTGAATTTTTACGTGCTTTATCTTCGTCATCAGTCTCCATACTCACTCTACGCCAACCACGCACACCCTCTTTATAACGCAAATACCAATTGTTGCTTCGCTCACGTCTATAAAGCATCGCGTCGCCATCATTTATATGTATATTGTTGTCACTTTTTTTGGGCATAGATTTTTTAAGCCTTATAATAAGCACGTTTGATTTATTATATATGAATTGGTAGAAATGTGTGTAACGAGTGTGTAACGATATTTTTAGACATAAAAAAAGGGCTTCAGTCTGAAACCCTTGTAAAATGGTGCCGAGAGAGAAAGTCGAATTCTCACGCTCTTGCGAGCGCGGGATTTTGAATCCCGTGCGTCTACCAGTTCCGCCATCCCGGCATGAAATGACTGAACATTATAACCAAGTAAGGGCACAATGAGAATTGAAGAATTTAATTATATTTTACCTGATGAATTA